>Ga0207972_100006_pt1 | contig 448406 bp, 388 predicted proteins | sample LakWasMe75_LOW10_2_FD_183903 | JGI IMG/M metagenome (GOLD analysis project Ga0207972, IMG submission 183903) | Freshwater sediment methanotrophic microbial communities from Lake Washington under simulated oxygen tension - Sediment Metagenome... | ecosystem: Environmental > Aquatic > Freshwater...
GTCATCAAGGCAGTGCGCGAAATCACCGGCCTGGGCCTCAAGGAAGCCAAGGACCTGGTGGACGGCGCTCCCAAGAACGTCAAGGAAGGCATTGCCAAGGCCGACGCCGAAGCAGCCGTCAAGAAGCTGGTGGAAGCCGGCGCCAAGGCCGAACTCAAGTAATTCGGTCTTGCTCAAGGGCTGGAGTGCTCCTCAAAGGGCCTCCAGCCTTTGGTGCTTTCAGAGCGCACCCGCAAGCTCCGTCCCCTGGTGGGGCTTGCGAGTGTCTTCTGTCAATCCCGACAGCAGAAGACGCCTTGGTTCGGGTGATGTGCAACGCATCACCGTCCGCCATGGTTGGTAGTGGCCAACCGCCAAGCCCGTAAAGGACCATGCTCCTTGCGGGTCAGTCGTCGAAGACCCAGGACTCATGTCTTTGCCCGGAGATCTCATGGCCTATTCCTACACCGAACGCAAGCGAATTCGCAAAAGTTTCGGCACCCGCGATAGCGTGCTCGAAGTTCCTTATCTGCTGCAGATGCAGAAGGACGCATACACCGCTTTCCTGCAGGCAGATACAGCGCCCCAGAAAAGAACCATCGAAGGCCTTCAGGCTGCATTCGACGCTGCCTTCCCCATCGTCTCCCACAACGGTTTTGTGGAGATGAAGTTCATCGAGTACAACCTGGCCAAACCGGCTTTTGACGTGCGTGAGTGCCAGACCCGCGGTCTGACGTTCGCCTCGGCCGTGCGCGCCAAGGTGCAGCTGATCATCTATGACCGCGAGTCTTCCACGTCGCAGTCCAAGGTGGTCAAGGAGGTGAAGGAGCAAGAGGTCTACATGGGCGAGGTGCCCCTGATGACCGACAAGGGCTCGTTCATCATCAATGGCACCGAGCGTGTGATCGTCTCGCAGCTGCACCGTTCTCCCGGCGTGTTCTTTGAACACGACAAGGGCAAGACCCATAGCTCGGGCAAGCTGCTGTTCTCGGCACGTATCATTCCCTACCGTGGCTCTTGGCTCGACTTCGAATTCGATCCCAAGGACATCCTGTACTTCCGCGTGGACCGTCGCCGCAAGATGCCGGTCACGATCCTGCTCAAGGCCATCGGCCTGAACCCAGAGTCCATCTTGGCGAACTTCTTCGTCAACGACAATTTCCGCCTGATGGACAGCGGTGCGCAGATGGAATTTGTTTCCGAGCGTCTGCGCGGTGAAGTGGCCCGTTTCGACATCACCGACAAGTCTGGCAAGGTCGTCGTGGCCAAGGACAAGCGCGTCACGGCCCGCCACACCCGCGAACTGGAACAGTCCGGTACCACGCACATCAGCGTGCCCGAAGACTTCCTGATCGGCCGCGTGGTGGCTCGCAACATTGTGGACGCCGATACCGGTGAAATCATTGCCAAGGCCAATGAAGAGCTGACTGAAGCGCTGCTCAAGAAGCTGCGTTCTGCCGCCGTGCAAGACCTGCAGGTCATCTACACGAACGAACTCGACCAGGGCGCGTACATCTCGCAAACCCTGCGTATCGACGAAACGGTGGACGAATTCGCCGCCCGCGTGGCCATCTACCGCATGATGCGCCCCGGCGAGCCGCCAACCGAAGACGCTGTACAGGCCCTGTTCCAGCGCCTGTTCTACAACCCCGACACGTACGACCTGTCGCGCGTGGGCCGCATGAAGTTCAACGCCAAGATCGGCCGCGACGAATCCACCGGTCCCATGGTGCTGTCCAATGAAGACATCCTGGCCGTGGTCAAGATCCTGGTGGATCTGCGCAACGGCAATGGCGAGGTCGATGACATCGACCACCTGGGTAACCGTCGCGTGCGCTGCGTGGGCGAGCTGGCCGAAAACCAGTACCGCACCGGTCTGGCACGTATCGAAAAGGCCGTGAAGGAGCGTCTGGGCCAGGCTGAGCAAGAGCCCCTGATGCCCCACGACCTGATCAACAGCAAGCCGATCTCGGCTGCCCTGAAGGAATTCTTCGGTGCCTCGCAGCTGTCGCAGTTCATGGACCAGACCAACCCGCTGGCGGAAATCACGCACAAGCGCCGTGTGTCTGCCCTCGGCCCTGGTGGTCTGACCCGCGAACGCGCAGGCTTTGAAGTGCGTGACGTGCACGTGACCCACTACGGTCGCGTCTGCCCTATCGAAACGCCTGAAGGCCCGAACATTGGTCTGATCAACTCGCTGGCCCTGTATGCCCGTCTGAACGAGTACGGTTTCATCGAAACGCCGTACCGCCGCGTGGTCGATGGCAAGGTGACCAACGACATCGACTACCTCTCGGCCATCGAAGAAGGCAAGTACGTGATTGCGCAGGCCAATGCGCAGCTCGACAAGGACGGTCGCCTGACAGGGGACTTGGTTTCTGCCCGTGAAAAGGGTGAATCCATCCTGTGTGGTGCAGACCGCGTGCAGTACATGGATGTGTCGCCGGCACAGATCGTGTCGGTGGCGGCCTCGCTGGTGCCGTTCCTGGAGCACGACGATGCGAACCGCGCGTTGATGGGCGCCAACATGTCGCGCCAGGCTGTGCCTGTGCTGCGTCCTGAAAAGCCATTGGTTGGCACGGGCATCGAGCGCGTGGCGGCTGTGGACTCGGGCACCGTGGTCACCGCAACCCGCGGCGGCATCGTGGACTACGTTGACGCCACCCGCATCGTGGTGCGCGTGAACGATGACGAAGCTGTGGCCGGTGAAGTGGGTGTGGACATCTACAACCTCATCAAGTACCAACGTTCCAATCAGAACACCAACATCCATCAACGTCCCATCGTCCAGAAGGGCGACAAGCTGGTGAAGGGCGACGTGGTGGCTGACGGCGCATCGACGGACTTTGGCGAAATCGCCATCGGCCAGAACATGCTGATCGCGTTCATGCCCTGGAACGGCTACAACTTCGAAGACTCGATCTTGATCTCCGAACGCGTGGTGTCCGAAGACCGCTACACCTCGATCCACATCGAAGAGTTGGTTGTGATGGCCCGCGACACCAAACTGGGTGCCGAAGAAATCACACGCGACATTCCGAACCTGTCGGAACAGCAGCTGAACCGCCTGGACGAGTCCGGCATCATCTACGTCGGCGCCGAAGTGCAGCCTGGCGACACGCTGGTCGGCAAGGTCACGCCCAAGGGCGAAACCACACTCACGCCTGAAGAGAAGCTGCTGCGCGCCATCTTCGGTGAGAAGGCTTCCGACGTGAAGGACACCTCGCTGCGTGTGGACCAAGGCTCGTCGGGCACCGTGATCGACGTGCAGGTGTTCACCCGCGAAGGCATCCAGCGCGACAAGCGCGCCCAGCAGATCATCGACGATGAACTCAAGCGCTTCCGCCTGGACCTGAACGACCAGCTGCGCATCGTGGAAGCCGACGCTTTCGACCGTATCGAGAAGCTGTTGACCGGCCGCGTGGCCAATGGCGGCCCGCAGAAGCTGGCCAAGGGCACCAAGATCGACAAGGCCTATCTGGCTTCCGTCGAGAAGTTCCACTGGTTCGACATCCGCCCTGCGGAAGACGAAGTCGCTACCCAGCTCGAATCCATCAAGAACGCGCTGGAGCAAACCCGCCACAGCTTCGATCTGGCTTTTGAAGAAAAGCGCAAGAAGCTCACGCAGGGCGACGAGCTGCCAGCTGGCGTGCTCAAGATGGTCAAGGTGTACTTGGCCGTCAAGCGCCGCCTGCAGCCTGGCGACAAGATGGCCGGCCGCCACGGTAACAAGGGTGTGGTGTCCAAGATCGTTCCGGTCGAAGACATGCCTTACATGGCCGACGGTACCCCTGCCGACATCGTTCTGAACCCGCTGGGCGTGCCCTCGCGGATGAACATTGGTCAGGTGCTGGAAGTCCACCTGGGCTGGGCCGGCAAGGGCATTGGTCAGCGCATTGGCAACATGCTGCAAGAGCAGGCCAAGGCGTCCGAGCTGCGTACCTTCCTCGAAGAGGTGTACAACTCGCGTGGCCGCAAGGAAGATCTGTCGCAACTGAGCGACGACGACCTGATGGCCATGGCGGAGAACCTGACGAGCGGCGTGCCTTACGCCACCCCCGTGTTCGACGGTGCTTCGGAAGAAGAAATCAAGGACATGCTCAAGATCGCCTACCCGGACGACATCGCTGAGCGCAAGGGCCTGACACCGACCCGCACGCAGGCTTACCTGTTTGATGGCCGCACGGGCGAGCGCTTCGAGCGCCCGACCACCATCGGCTACATGCACTACCTGAAGCTGCACCACTTGGTGGACGACAAGATGCACGCGCGCTCGACCGGTCCTTACTCGCTCGTCACGCAGCAGCCGCTGGGTGGTAAGGCGCAGTTCGGTGGCCAGCGTTTCGGGGAAATGGAAGTGTGGGCGCTGGAAGCTTACGGCGCCGCCTACGTGCTGCAGGAAATGCTGACCGTGAAGTCCGACGACGTGGTGGGCCGTACCAAGGTGTACGAGTCCATCGTCAAGGGCGAACACGCCATCGAAGCCGGCATGCCGGAATCGTTCAACGTGCTGGTCAAGGAAATCCGTTCGCTGGGCCTGGACATCGAGCTGGAACGCTCCTAAGCAGAAAAGGAAAGAGTCACTATGAAATCGCTACTCGACCTGTTCAAGCAATTCACGCCGGATGAGCACTTCGACGCCATCCGCATCGGCATGGCTTCGCCCGAAAAGATCCGTTCGTGGTCTTTCGGTGAAGTGAAGAAGCCTGAAACCATCAACTACCGCACGTTCAAGCCCGAGCGCGACGGCCTGTTCTGCGCCAAGATTTTTGGTCCCATCAAGGACTACGAATGCCTGTGCGGCAAGTACAAGCGCCTCAAGCACCGTGGCGTGATCTGCGAAAAGTGCGGCGTTGAAGTCACGCAGACCAAGGTGCGCCGCGAGCGCATGGGCCACATCGACCTGGCAGCGCCTTGCGCCCACATCTGGTTCCTGAAGTCCCTGCCTTCGCGTCTGGGCCTGGTGCTGGACATGACGCTGCGCGACATCGAGCGCGTGCTGTACTTTGAAGCCTACGTGGTGACCGACCCCGGCATGACCCCGCTGAAGAAGTTCAGCATCATGTCCGAGGACGACTACGACGCCAAGCGCAAGGAATACGGCGACGAATTCATCGCCAAGATGGGCGCCGAAGGCATCAAGGACCTGCTCGAATCCATCGACATCGACCTGTCGATCGAGCGCCTGCGCGGTGACTTGACCGGCTCCGAAGTCAAGGTCAAGAAGAACGCCAAGCGCCTGAAGGTGCTCGAAGCCTTCAAGAAGTCGGGCATCAAGCCCGAGTGGATGGTGCTGGAAGTGCTGCCCGTGCTGCCCCCGGACCTGCGTCCGCTGGTGCCGCTGGACGGCGGCCGTTTCGCCACGTCCGACCTGAACGACCTGTACCGCCGCGTCATCAACCGCAACAGCCGTCTGCGCCGTCTGCTGGAGCTGAAGGCCCCTGAAATCATCGCCCGCAACGAAAAGCGGATGCTGCAGGAAGCCGTGGACTCGTTGCTGGACAACGGCCGCCGTGGCAAGGCCATGACGGGCGCCAACAAGCGTGCCCTGAAGTCGCTGGCCGACATGATCAAGGGCAAGTCGGGCCGTTTCCGCCAGAACTTGCTGGGCAAGCGCGTGGACTACTCCGGTCGTTCCGTGATCACCGTGGGCCCAACGCTCAAACTGCACCAGTGCGGTCTGCCCAAGCTGATGGCCCTGGAGCTGTTCAAGCCCTTCATCTTCTCGCGCCTCGAAGCCATGGGCATCGCGACGACGATCAAGGCTGCCAAGAAGGAAGTCGAATCCGGCACCCCCGTGGTGTGGGACATCCTGGAAGAGGTCATCAAGGAACACCCCGTGATGCTGAACCGTGCGCCTACGCTGCACCGTTTGGGTATCCAGGCGTTCGAGCCCATCCTGATCGAAGGTAAGGCCATCCAGCTGCACCCGCTCGTTTGCGCGGCCTTCAACGCCGACTTCGACGGTGACCAGATGGCTGTCCACGTACCGCTGTCGGTGGAAGCGCAGATGGAAGCCCGCACGCTGATGCTGGCCTCCAACAACGTGCTGTTCCCCGCGTCGGGCGAACCCTCCATCGTTCCTTCGCAGGACGTGGTGCTGGGCCTGTACTACGCCACTCGTGACCGCATCAACGGCAAGGGTGAAGGCCTGGTGTTTGCTGACACCGGTGAAGTGCAGCGTGCCTTGGACGCTGGCCAGGTCGAACTGGCTGCCAAGATCACGGTGCGCATGACCGAGTGGACCAAGAACAAGGAAACGGGCGAATTCGTGCCTTCGACCTCGCTGGTGGAAACCACTGTGGGCCGTGCATTGTTGTCCGAGATCCTGCCCAAGGGCCTGCCGTTCTCCAACATGAACAAGGCGCTCAAGAAGAAGGAAATCTCGCGCCTGATCAACGTGTCCTTCCGCAAATGCGGTCTGAAGGAGACGGTGGTGTTTGCCGACAAGCTGCTGCAAAACGGCTTCCGTTTGGCCACGCGCGCCGGTATCTCGATCGCCATCGACGACATGCTGGTGCCGCCGCAAAAGCCCGGCATCATTGAGCGCTCCGAGAAGGAAGTCAAAGAGATCGAACAGCAATATGTGTCCGGTCTGGTGACGTCTGGCGAGCGCTACAACAAGGTGGTGGATATCTGGGGCAAGGCCGGCGACGAAGTGTCCAAGGTGATGATGGCCCAGCTGTCCAAGCAGAAGGTCATGGACCGCCACGGCAAGGAAGTGGACCAGGAGTCCTTCAACTCCATCTACATGATGGCCGACTCCGGTGCCCGCGGCTCTGCCGCCCAGATCCGTCAGGTGGCCGGTATGCGGGGTCTGATGGCCAAGCCAGACGGCTCGATCATCGAGACGCCCATTACCGCGAACTTCCGCGAAGGTCTGAACGTGCTGGAGTACTTCATCTCCACCCACGGTGCCCGTAAGGGCCTGGCCGACACGGCGCTGAAGACCGCCAACTCCGGTTACCTCACCCGCCGTCTGGTGGACGTGACGCAGGATCTGGTCGTGACCGAAGAGGATTGCGGCACGGCCAATGGTTCGCTGATGCGCGCCATCGTCGAAGGCGGTGAAGTGATCGAGTCGCTGCGCGAACGTATCCTGGGCCGTACGGCGGCTGAAGACGTGCTGCACCCCGAAAACCGCGCGGTGCTGGTCGAAGCCGGCGTGATGCTGGACGAAGACCTGATCGAAGAGCTGGAAGCTGCCGGCGTGGACGAAGTGAAGGTGCGCACTGCCCTGACCTGCGAAACCCGCTACGGCCTGTGCGCCAAGTGCTACGGCCGCGACTTGGGCCGCGGTGGCCTGATCAACCTCGGCGAAGCCGTGGGTGTGATCGCCGCCCAGTCCATCGGCGAACCCGGCACGCAGCTGACCATGCGTACCTTCCACATCGGTGGTGCCGCTTCGCGTGCTGCCATCGCTTCGAGCGTGGAAGCCAAGTCCAACGGCGTGATCGGCTTCAACGCCACGATGCGCTACGTGAGCAACACCAAGGGCGAGCTGGTGGTGATTGCACGTTCGGGTGAGATCATCATCCAGGACGAGCATGGCCGCGAGCGCGAGCGCCACAAGGTGCCTTACGGCGCGACGCTGACGGTGAAGGCCGACCAGCAGATCAAGGCCGGCACGATCCTGGCCAACTGGGATCCGCTGACCCGACCCATCATCACCGAGTTCGCCGGTCAGACCAAGTTCGAAAACGTCGAAGAAGGCCTGACGGTGGCCAAGCAGGTCGATGAAGTGACCGGCCTGTCCACGCTGGTGGTGATCGATCCGAAGCGGCGTGGTGCCGCCAAGGTGGTGCGTCCTCAGGTGAAGCTGATCGACGCCCAGGGCAACGAAGTGAAGATCCCAGGCACCGACCACTCGGTGACCATCGGCTTCCAGGTCGGCGCCCTGATCCAGGTGCGTGACGGCCAGGACGTGGGCCCTGGCGAAGTGCTGGCGCGTATTCCGGTCGAAGGCCAGAAGACCCGCGACATTACCGGCGGTCTGCCCCGCGTGGCCGAGCTGTTTGAAGCCCGTACGCCGAAGGACAAGGGCACCCTGGCCGAAATGACCGGTACCGTGTCGTTCGGCAAGGAAACCAAGGGCAAGGTTCGCCTGCAGATCACTGACCCTGAAGGTCGCGTGTTCGAAGAGCTCGTGCCCAAGGAAAAGAACATCCTGGTGCACGAAGGCCAGGTGGTGAACAAGGGCGAATCGATTGTGGACGGCCCGGCCGACCCACAAGACATTCTGCGTTTGCTGGGTATCGAAGAACTCTCGCGCTACATCGTCGATGAAGTGCAGGACGTGTACCGCTTGCAGGGCGTGAAGATCAACGACAAGCACATCGAGGTGATCGTTCGCCAGATGCTGCGCCGCGTCGTGGTCGAGAACGTCGGCGAGTCGAACTACATTGCCGGCGAGCAGGTCGAGCGCTCCGAGATCCTCAACACCAACGAGGCACTGCAGGCCGAGGGCAAGATCCCTGCGACCTACAGCAACCTGTTGCTGGGTATCACGAAGGCATCTCTGTCTACCGATTCGTTCATCTCGGCCGCTTCCTTCCAGGAAACGACCCGTGTGCTTACCGAGGCTGCCATCATGGGCAAGCGCGACGAGTTGCGTGGCCTGAAGGAAAACGTGATCGTGGGTCGCCTGATCCCTGCCGGTACGGGTCTGGCCTACCACCAGGCACGCAAGGCCAAGGACGCCATGGACGACGCCGAGCGCCGCGCCATCGCCGAAGCCGAAGCCGCCGAAATGGCAGCCCAGTCGGACGCCTCGGATGTGGACAGTGGCAGCGTCACTGCCACCGACGCAGCGGCAGACTGATAGCAAACAGCAAGGCCTGCCCCAGGCCCTGCTGCGGTCGCCACAGCGCCCCCGTCCTGTCCCAGGCAGGCCGGGGGCGTTTTTGATGGGCGTGTGTCTTTTCACTGCCCGTCGCTTGTTTCAACTTTCTGCTTTTCGGGCCGGAACGGGTGTAGCCGCACCTGCTTCGGCAACTGCGCATGTTGTGGTCATCGCCCCTTTTCTGGATTGCTTTTGCCGTCTTTCTGTTCTGGGCCCTGGGGGCCTACAACCGTCTGATGCGCCTGCGCTCGGCTGTCGTGCAGTCGTTCGGCAGTTTTGACGCGCACATGGTGCGGCTGGTGGCGTTGCTCGGCGAGTTCGGGGCGGCGCAGGCAGTACAGCGCGGTAGCTTGCTGGCCGATGCCGGGGCACAAGAGCTGGCCGCGCTGCAGGGCGCCGTGACGCAATTCAGTGCATCGCTGGCCGTGGCGCGCGCCCGTCCGCTGCAGGGCGATGCGGTGGCGGCGTTGGCGGCTGCCCGTGAGGTGCTGCGAGCGACCTGGGCCACGGCCTTGCAGAAGCTGCTGGCCGACCATACCCAACCCACAGCGCTGACCCCAGCTGTAGATGCCAGTACGGAGGCACCCGGAGCTGTTCCCGTGGGCCTGTCCGTGTGGCAGGTCCGTTGGGAGGAGCATGCGGTGCAAAACGAACAGGCGATTCGCGTGTTCAATGAGGCCGTGGTGCAGTACAACGCTGCCATTGCCCAGTTTCCGGCCAGCCTGCTGGCTTGGGTGTTCGGCTTCAAGGCGGCCCGTGCGCTGTAACCGGTTTTCAGGATCACGATGACTTCACCTCCCCACAATCGCTCCCGCCATGCGGGTGGCAATGCGCCACGCCCTGTGCGTGCAGGCTCCGGCCCGTCTCTGCGGGCGGGTTCTGCTGCGGTTCCGCCGGGTGCAGCGCCCTCGTCGGGTGCCACGCCCGTTCCCCTTTGGCGCTTGCTGACGGCGGTGGCGGGCGCCTTGCAGGCGATCCGGGGTGGGCAATCGGGCACGGCAGCGCTGGCGGCGGTGGACGCTGCCTTGCGCCCTGGCGTGCAGGCCCTGCTGTTCCAGGTACTGCGCCAGGCTGGGCGGGCCGAGGCCCTGCGCCGACAGCTGGCCGCCCGCGCCCCCGCACCCGCCGCCGATGCCCTGCTGTGCAGTGCACTGGCGCTTTGCTGGGACCCGCAGGCCTCGCCCTATGAGCCCTTCACTCTGGTGAACCAGGCGGTGGAGGCCGCCAAGCACCACCCGGGCACACGCGCGCAGGCTTCGTTCATCAACGGCTGCCTGCGCCGCTTTCTGCGCGAGCGCGATGCCCTGGTGGCTGCCACCGACAACGACCCCGTGGCGCGCTGGAATCACCCGGCATGGTGGGTGCAGCGCCTGCGCAAGGACCACCCCCAGCATTGGGAGCAGATCCTGCAGGCCAACAATGCCCACGCACCCATGGTGTTGCGGGTTAATGAACAAAAGTGCACGATAGTGCAGTATCTGTCTGCCTTGAATGCTATTGGATTGGGAGCAATCGCGGTGGGCCAGCACGGCGTCGCCCTGCGCCAGGCGGTGCCCGTGCAGTCGCTGCCACACTTTGCTGAGGGCTGGGTGTCAGTGCAAGACGCCGCCGCCCAACAGGCAGCTCCTTTGCTGCTCCAAGGGCTGGACCTGAGCCAGCCCCTGCGAGTGCTCGACGCCTGCGCCGCCCCCGGCGGCAAGACGGCGCACCTGCTGGAGATGGCGGGGCCGCAGTCTCCCCTGCAGGTCACGGCACTGGAGATCGATGCCACGCGCAGCGCGCGTATTGGTGAAACCCTGCAGCGGCTGGGGCTGACGGCCCAGGTTTTGGTGGCCGATGCCGCGCGCCCGCAAGACTGGTGGCAGTCGCAGTGTGGCGGTGCGTTGTTCGACGCCATCCTGCTCGACGCACCGTGCACAGCGTCCGGCATCGTGCGGCGCCACCCGGACGTGCGCTGGCTGCGCCGGGAGTCCGACATCGCCCAGCTGGCCACCCTGCAGGCGGCCCTGCTCAAGGCCCTGTGGCCGCTGTTGCGTCCCGGCGGGCGCCTGCTGTATTGCACTTGCTCCGTCTTCCGGGCCGAGGGCGATGCCCAGGTGCAAACGTTTCTTGCACACAACACCGATGCGCAATTGCTGCCTTCGCCGGGCCATTTAATTCCCGGCAACACGGACAAGGGCGGGGCTGTCCCGGACAATCTGAGCGGTGACCACGACGGCTTTTTTTACGCACTGTTGCAAAAATCGGCGCAATGAGCCCGTTAGGGCCCATTCGTTGCTCTTGTGTGTGTGCATGTGGCTCCTGTGGGTGGGCATGTTCTGCCTGGCGCCACAGGCCTCGGCCGCGCAAGCCGCTTCCACCGAAGTCGGAGACCTGCGGCTGGACCGCGGTGATGACGGCCTGTATCTGAGTGCCACCCTGCAGTTTGAACTCCCCGATCTGGCCGAGGACGCCCTGCAAAAAGGCATTCCCATGTTTTTCGTGGCCGATGCTCAGGTGCTGCGTGACCGCTGGTACTGGTCGGACCGGCAGGTGGCCGAGACCACAAGATACTTCCGCCTGAGCTACCAGCCGCTCACCCGCCGGTGGCGCCTGAACATCTCTTCGACACCCTTTACCAACAGCGGCCTGGGGGTCGTGCTGGGTCAAAACTTTGACAACTATGCCGATGCCCTTTCGGCTATCCAGCGGTTTTCACGCTGGAAGATCGCTGAACGCGATGTGATCGAGTCTGATGCCGTGCATACGGTGAACTTCCGCTTCCGCCTGGACATGTCCCAACTGCCGCGGCCCTTCCAGATCGGCGCAGTCGGCCGGTCGGGCTGGAACCTGCTGGTCTCCCGCAGTCAGCGTCTGGGCGCAGAGCCTGCCAAGTGAGCACTTCCCCCTCAACCACCGGCGTCTCGGCATCGACCCACGCCACGGCCCGCCAGTCTCGCGCGGTGCGCTGGGCCGTGGGCGTCGGTGCCGCCATCATGTCGGCCATCGGCTTGGTGCTGCTGTTCTTGCTGACGCTGGCCACCAACAATCGCGTGCTGTACGAGCGCAACTACGCCTGGCTGTTTGGCGTCAACGTGTTTGTGGCGTTGCTTCTGCTGCTGGTGCTGGGCTGGGTGGCGGTGCGCCTGGCCTTGCGCTTGCGCAAGGGGCGCTTTGGCAGCCGCCTGCTCGTCAAGCTGGCAGCCATTTTTGCGCTGGTGGGGCTGATGCCGGGGCTGCTGATCTATGTGGTGTCTTACCAGTTCGTCACGCGCTCCATCGAAAGCTGGTTCGACGTGAAGGTGGAGGGGGCGCTGTCCGCGGGTGTCAACCTGGCCCGTGTGTCGCTCGATTCGCTGGCCACGGACATGGCGGCCAAAACCCGCAATGCCAGCACCCAGGTGGCTCAGGTGCCCGATGCCGCTGCGGGCCTGGTGCTGGAGCGCATTCGCGACCAGCTGGGCGCGACCGACGTGGTGCTCTGGAACGCGTCCGGCCAGGCAGTGGCCAGCGCGGGGCAGTCGCGGTTCAGCCTCAACCCGGAGCGGCCGGGCGCCGCCTCGCTGCGCACCGCGCGCCAGCAGCGCGCCACGGCGCAGATTGAAGGGTTGGACGACATTGCCGACCCTGCATCCGCGCAGAACGCGCGGGTCAAAGTGTTGGCGCTGGTCAGCAGCCCCAGCGTGGGCCTGTTGATGGAGCCGCGCTATCTGCAGGCCACCTTGCCCCTGCCGCCGGCTCTGGTGGCCAATGCCATCGCCGTGCAGGAAGCCAACCGCGAATACCAGGAGCGTGCGCTCGCCCGGGGCGGGCTGCGGCGCATGTATGTGGGCACGCTCACGCTGAGCCTGTTCCTGGCCGTGTTCGGAGCCGTCTTGTTGGCCGTGCTGCTGGGCAACCAGCTGGCGCGGCCCCTGCTGGTGCTCGCCGAAGGGGTGCGCGAGGTGGCGGCTGGCAACCTGAGCCCCAAGGCCGCGCTGCAGAGCAAGGACGAGCTGGGCGGCCTCACGCGCTCGTTTGCATTGATGACGCAGCAACTGGCAGACGCGCGCCAGGCGGTGGAGCAGAGCATGGGCGAGGTCGATGCCTCGCGCGCCAACCTGCAGACCATCCTGGACAACCTCACGGCGGGCGTCATCGTGCTGGACGCGCAGGGACTGATCCGCTCGTCCAATCCGGGCGCCACCCGCATCCTGCGCGCCCCCATGGCTGCGTACGAAGGGCGGCCATTGTCCGAAGTGCCTGGGCTTGCCGAGTTTGCCACGTCCGTCCAAGGCCAATTCGACGCGTTTCTGGGGGACCATGAACGCCATGGCCTGGACCATTGGCAGCAGCCGTTTGAGCTGCATGCCTCCTCCGGCGGCGCCGGACAGCACGCTACCAGCCTGGTCGCGCGGGGGGCCGAGCTGCCCGATGCCACCCGATTGTTGGTTTTTGACGACATTTCGGAGATCGTTTCCGCCCAGCGCGCGCAGGCCTGGGGGGAGGTGGCGCGCCGGCTGGCGCACGAAATCAAGAACCCGCTGACCCCTATCCAGCTCTCCGCCGAGCGGCTTGAAATGAAGCTTTCGGGCAAGCTGCCAGACGCGGAGCAAGCCATCCTCGCCAAGTCCGTCAAGACCATCGTCGATCAGGTCGATGCAATGAAGCGGCTGGTCAACGAGTTCCGCGATTACGCCCGCCTGCCCGCCGCAGAACTGCATGCGCTGGACCTCAACGCACTGGTCGCCGACGTGCTTCATTTATATGGTGCAGAAAACGCCACCGTGCCTGTAGAAGCCGAGCTGGACCCGCGCTGCCCCTGGATTGCGGGCGATGCGCAGCAACTGCGCCAGGTCGTGCACAACCTGCTGCAGAACGCCCAGGACTCCACCGAGCAGGCCCGCGCCGGGGCTTCCGAGCCGGTGCCGCCGGTGCGCATCAGCACCCGCTGGAGCGAATCGTCACGCCGCGTCCGGCTCACGGTGTCAGACAGTGGCGGGGGCTTTCCGTCGCACATCCTGCAGCGCGCTTTCGAGCCCTATGTCACCACCAAGCCGCGAGGCACCGGCCTGGGTTTGGCCGTGGTCAAAAAGATCGCAGATGAGCACGGCGCGCGCATCGAACTGTCCAACCGCACCGAAGACGGCGTGGTGCGCGGCGCCCAAGTGTCGTTATCATTCGCCCCTGAACCAGCGGTGGCGTCATAACAACACCGCCCCGCAGTACCCCCAAGGCGCTTCAACACACATGGCAAACATTCTGGTGGTCGATGATGAGCTCGGCATTCGTGACCTGCTGTCGGAAATCCTGAACGATGAAGGTCACAGCGTAGACCTCGCAGAAAACGCCACCCAGGCCCGAGCGGCCCGGGCGGGCAACGCCTATGATCTGGTGCTGCTGGACATCTGGATGCCCGATACCGATGGCGTCTCGCTGCTCAAGGAATGGGCGACCGCCGGCGTGTTGACCATGCCGGTCATCATGATGAGCGGCCACGCCACTATCGACACGGCGGTAGAGGCCACGCGCATCGGCGCCTTCTCGTTCCTCGAAAAGCCCATCACCCTGCAAAAGCTGCTCAAGGCCGTGGAGCAGGGTCTTGCCCGCAACGCCGCCCACCAGGCCGCCCCCGTGGCTGCCGTGGCCGCGCCCGCTAGCGCGCCGGCCGACCCGACCTTCTCGCAGCTGCCCGCCGTTTCGGCGGTGATGGCCGGGGTGGACCCGGGCCCACATGCCCACCAGGGCTTCGACCTGGACCGCCCCCTGCGCGAAGCGCGCGACGGTTTTGAGAAGGCTTACTTTGAGTTCCACCTGGCCCGCGAAGGCGGCTCCATGACCCGCGTGGCCGAAAAGACAGGCCTGGAACGTACCCACCTGTACCGCAAGCTGCGTCAGCTGGGCGTGGACCTGGGGCGCGGCAAGCGCGGTTGAACAATTAATTTGTGCCTCTGGCCGGAAGCGCTGATTTTTCTGGCTATAATTTGAGGCTCAGGCCCGGTAGCTCAGTCGGTAGAGCAGAGGATTGAAAATCCTTGTGTCGGTGGTTCGATTCCGCCCCAGGCCACCAAATAAAAGCCCTTGATTTGCAAAAATCAAGGGCTTTTTCAATTACACGCTGCCAACGCGGGTCACGCCCGCACGGCTGGTGCCGTATGCCGCGGTCCTGCCGTTGCCTTGGTGCGGGCTGCCGTCGGCACCGCGCCGCATTCCTTGTTGTCTCTCCCCACATCTCCCATGCCCCTTCTGCAGGACACCACCCTTGGTATCGACTTTGGCACTTCCAATTCCGCGATGGCGGTGCAGCGGGGTGCGGGCCTGTCGCGAATGGTGGCACTGGAGGGGGATGCCCCCACGTTGCCCACGGCACTGTTCTTCAACGCTGAAGACCAGCGCACGCACTTTGGGCGCGATGCGGTGGCGCAGTACCTGGCGGGTACCGAAGGGCGGCTGATGCGCTCGCTCAAGAGCCTGCTGGGCAGTGCGCTCCTGCAGGACAAGACGGCGGTGCACAACCAGCTGGTCAGCTACCAGGACATCATCGGCCTCTTCTTGCGGATGCTGGTGCAAAAGGCCCGTGACGAGCTGGGCGGCATGCCCGCGCGGGTGGTGATGGGGCGGCCGGTGCATTTTGTGGACGGCGATGCCGCGCGCGATCAGCAGGCCGAGGACGCGCTGCGACAGGCCGCGCTGTCTGCAGGGTTCGAGAACGTGAGCTTTCAGTTCGAGCCCATTGCGGCCGCGCTGGACTATGAGCAGCGCATCGACCGGGAGTCGCTGGTGCTGGTGGTGGACATTGGCGGCGGCACCTCGGACTTCACCGTGGTGCGCCTGGGCCCCGAGCGCGTGGCCCGGGCCGACCGCAGCAGCGATGTGCTGGCCACCACCGGCGTGCACATCGGCGGCACGGACTTTGACCGCCGCCTCAGCCTGGACCTGCTGATGCCACTGCTGGGTTTTCGCCACATCGGCCCGTCGGGGCGCGAGGTGCCCAGCCGCGTGTTTTTTGACCTCTCGACCTGGCACTTGATCCAGTGGCTGTATTCGCCGCGCGCACTGCGCGACGCGCAGAACCTGCGCACCGACTATGCCGACGCCGCGTTGCATGCCCGGCTGATGCGGGTGCTGAACGAGCGGCTGGGCCACCGCCTGGCCAACACGGTGGAGCAAGCCAAGATCGCGGCTTCGCTGGCCGATGCTCAGGCGCCCATGCCGCTGGACTGGGTGGAGGCCGGGCTCAGCGCAGCGGTTACGCCGCCCGTATTGGCGCAGTCCTTGGCGCAGCCGCTGGAACAGGTGGTGGCCTGCGCGCGCGACTGCCTGCAGCTGGCGGGCCTTGGCGATGGGGGGGTGGACGCGATCTACCTGACGGGAGGCTCGTCGGCCCTACGGCCCCTGCGGCAGGCCCTGCGCACGGCCTTCCCGGCAATCCCGCAGGTGGAGGGCGATCTGTTTGGCGGGGTGGCTGCGGGCCTGGCGGTTTCGCGGTAGTCACGAAATGCAGTTTGCTATCAATTGAATAGCTGATAGGGTTTATTGCACTAGCGCTACCGCCCGAAAAATCCCAAAACGCTGCCCAGAAGCACCTGGCGTCAGTCCTGCGCCCCGTCTTCGCGCTTCCACTCCAGCGCGGTGTCGTACAGCACGTTGCGCGACGCGCCCGTGATCTCGGCCGCCAGGCGCACGGCGGTCTTCAGGGGCAGCTCGGCCAGCAACAGGCGCAGCACGCGGTGGCTGTCGCCCGCGTCGCTGACCACCGGCACCGGGTGCAGCAGCACCACAAACTCGCCGCGCGAGCGCTGGGGCGACCCATCCAGCCACGCGGTCAGCGCCTGTGCGGGTTGGGTGGTGACTTCTTCAAACTGCTTGGTCAGCTCGCGCGCCAGGGTGACGGGGCGCTCGCCCAGCACAGCCAGGGCCTGGGCCAGTTCGCCAATACGATGGGGCGCTTCGAGCAGCACCACGCACCGGGGCTCGTGGGCCAGCTGCTGGGCAATCACGTTGGCACGCTCCGCGTTCTTGACGGGCAGGAAGCCTGCAAACACGAAGCCGCCATGGTCGGTGCTGTGGGCCACGGCGCCGGCCACGCTCAGTGCGGTGGTGATGCTGCTGGCGCCCGGCAGTGGCACGGCGCGCAGGCCTGCGGCCTGTACTGCCGCTACCAGACGTGCGCCAGGGTCGCTCACGCCGGGGGTGCCTGCGTCGCTCACATAGGCCACGCGCTGGCCTTGCTGCAGCCGGTGCACCACGTTCTGCGCGGCTTCGGCCTCGTTGTGCTGGTGCACGGCCAGCAACTGGCTGGCGCCCTTGTCGATGCCGTAGGCACGCAGCATGGACTGCGTATGGCGCGTGTCTTCACAGGCCACCGTATCGGCCAGTTGCAGCACATGCAGGGCCCGCAGGGTGATGTCGGCCAGGTTGCCGATGGGCGTGGCCACCACGTACAGCGCGCCCTGCGGATAATGCTGCGCAGCGGCGGCGTCGTGCGCCGCGCTCTGGGCTGAAGCGAAAGATGCGCTCAATGAATTTCCTTGGAAAAAGACCACCCGCCCTTGCCGCCCCAGGCGCTGCCAAAAAAGTCACCACGCGTGATCGAGGCAACGCTGCCGAGGATCAGGCATTGGCTCATCTGCAGGCGGCAGGCTTGCAGCTGGCGGTGCGCAATTATCGGACGCCCGGGCGCGGCGGGGGCGAGATTGATCTGGTGATGCGCGACCGGGACGGCACGCTGGTGTTTGTGGAGGTGCGCAGCCGCACGCATGGCGGCTTTGGCGGCGCCGGGGCCAGCATCAGCGCGACCAAGCAGCAGCGCATCATCTTTGCCGCGCGGCACTACCTGATGCGCTTGCCGTCGCCACCGCCCTGCCGTTTTGACGTGGTGCTGGTGGAGGAGGGGGTGCAGTGGCTCCAGGCGGCGTTCGATGCGCAGTAGCGGCGGGCGACCCGCTGGCCGCCAGCGCAATGCAGGTGGCTACCGTTTGCTACAAAAGCTGTAACACGCGGCGGGTATCATCGGGCCCTCATGCTTGAGCAACGCATCCAACAGCATTTCATCGACAGCGCCGACCTGAAGTATCAGGCCGCGCAAACCCTGAGCCACCCCATTGCCGCTGCCGTACAGGCCGTGCTGGCCTGCGTGACGAGCGGCGGCAAGGTGCTGGCCTGTGGCAACGGCCCGTCAGCCGCCGAGGCACAACAGTTCGCCGCTTTTTGTGTGGCCGGCTTTGAGCGCGAACGCCCCGAACTGGCGGCGCTGGCGCTCACATCGGACAGCACGCTGCTCACGGCGGCCGTGGGTGGTACCGATGCCGCCCAGCAGTTTGCGCGCCAGGTGCGTGCGCTGGGCCAGGCGGGCGATGTGCTGCTGGCGCTCACCGTCCATGGCAACGACCCCAACCTGCTGGCTGCCGCCGAAGCCGCGCACGAGCGCGACATGACCGTGGTGGTGTTGGCAGGTCGCACCGGCGGCAAGCTCGCCGCCATGCTGCGGGAAACCGACGTCTTGATCAGCGTGCCCCACGACCGTGCGGCACGCGTGCGCGAAGTCCATACGCTGGTACTGCACTGCCTGAGCGACGGCGTGGACGCACAGTTACTTGGTGAACAGGAGATTCCACTATGAACCCAACAACCCTGAACCGCACCCGCCGCGTGGTGGGCACTGCCCTGGCTGCCGCCACACTGGCGGCGGCACTATCGGCCTGCGCGCCCCTGATCGTCGGCGGCGCCGTGGTCGGTGGCGTGATGGCGGTAGACCGCCGCACGACAGGCACCCAGATCGAGGATGAGGGCATTGAGCTGCGCGCTGCCAACCGCATTCGCGAAGCGCTGGGCGACCGGGCCCATGTCAACGTGACCAGCTACAACCGCCAGGCGCTGTTGACCGGTGAAGTTGCCACGGCCCAGGACCGCCAAGCGGTGGAGCAGATGGTGTCACAGGTGGAGAACGTGCGTTCGGTCGTCAATGACCTGGCCGTGATGCCCCATTCCACGCTGAGCCAACGGTCCACGGACACCTTCATCACCGGCAAGGTGCGCGCGAGTCTGGTGGATGCGCAGGACATCTCGGCCAACTCCTTCAAGGTGGTGACCGAGCGCAACACGGTTTACCTGATGGGCCGTGTCTCGCAGCGTGAGGCCAACCGTGCCACGGACATCGCCCGTGGCGTGAGCGATGTGCGCAAGGTGGTGCGCGTGTTCGAGATCGTTTCGGAAGAAGAACTGCGTCGCATCGCGCCGCAGCCCGCGCCCGTTACCACCGATACCAAGCCTTCCGGGGGCTGAGGACGGCAGCATCAGACCGTAGGGTCCAAGTCCCAGGCCGCGTTGCGTGGCCTGGGACTTTTCCTTGAAGTGCAGCTATCGCCGTGCATGCTGCACGGGACTGGCGCAGCACCCGCAAATGCTCCCGAGCCGCCGGTTGAGCCGTTGTGCCTTCCCTGGGGGATGGCACCGCTGGCGCGGCTCAAGAGGCTATTTCAAGCGTTGGATCAGGCTGGACGTATCCCAGCGATTGCCACCCATCTTTTGTACATCGGCGTAGAACTGGTCCACCAGCGCCGTCACGGGCACGCGCGATCCGTTGCGCTTGGCCTCATCCAGCACCAGGCCCAGGTCCTTGCGCATCCAGTCCACGGCAAAGCCAAAGTCGAACTTGCCGTCCACCATGGTCTTGCCACGGTTGTCCATCTGCCAGCTTTGCGCGGCGCCCTTGCCAATGACTTCCAGCACCTGCTTCATGTCCAGCCCGGCGTTCTGGCCAAACGCCACGGCTTCCGACAGGGCCTGCACCAGCCCGGCAATGCAGATCTGGTTGACCATCTTGGCCAACTGGCCCGAGCCGCTGGCGCCCAGCAGCGTGAAGGCGCGCGAGAACGCCATGGCCACGGGCTGAGCGGCCTCGAAGGCCGCGGCGTCGCCGCCGCACATTACCGTGAGCAGGCCGTTCTGTGCCCCGGCCTGGCCGCCGGACACGGGCGCATCCACAAACTGCAGGCTCAGTGCCTGGGCGGCGGCATACAGCTCGCGCGCCACTTCGGCCGATGCCGTGGTGTGGTCCACAAAAATCGCGCCGGGCTTCATGCCCGCAAAGGCGCCATCGGCACCCAGCGTGACCGAGCGCAGATCATCGTCATTGCCCACACAGCAGAACACGATGTCGGCGCCCGCGGCTGCCTCGCGGGGCGTGGCTGCATGTTTTGGGGCTTTGGTGCCCACATATTCTGCGCACCATGCTACGGATTTAGTAGCGGTGCGGTTGTACACCGTGACTTCATGGCCGGCCAGCGCCAGGTGGCCTGCCATGGGGTAGCCCATCACGCCCAGGCCCAGAAAGGCGACCTTGCGAGAGGGGGTTGCGTCGTAGTTGCGGGGATTGGTGCTTGGCATGGTGTGATCGCGTGATGATCTGAAAGTATGGGTGAAAGCGAAAACCCGCCCAGGAGGGCGGGTGAAGCTGGGCGAAGGCGTGTGGGGCTGGCTCTGGCGTCACACAATCGCGAAATGCTCGGTGCCCTGCGCCAGATCGGGCGACTTGGCGCGCTGGCTGTTGAGCTTGATCTGCAGGCGCAGGTCATTGAGCGAGTCGGCATTGCGCAGCGCGTCTTCGTAGCTGATGACGTTGGCCTCGTAGGCATCGAACAGCGCCTGGTCGAAGGTCTGCATGCCCAGGTTGCGGCTCTTCTTCATGATCTCCTTGATCTCGGAGACCTCGCCCTTGAAGATCAGGTCGGAGATCAGCGGGGTGTTGAGCATCACTTCCACTGCGGCGGCACGGCCCTTGCCGTCCTGCTTGGGGATCAGGCGCTGCGAGACCATGGCGCGCAGGTTGAGCGACAGGTCCATCAGCAGCTGGGCGCGGCGCTCTTCAGGGAAGAAGTTGATGATCCGGTCCAGCGCCTGGTTGGCGCTGTTGGCGTGCAGAGTGGCCAGGCACAAGTGTCCAGTTTCGGCAAATGCCACCGCGTGTTCCATGGTCTCGCGGTCGCGGATTTCGCCCATCAGGATCACGTCGGGGGCCTGGCGCAGCGTGTTCTTCAGGGCGGCTTCCCAGCTGTCGGTATCGAGGCCCACTTCCCGCTGCGTCACCACGCAGTTCTTGTGGGGGTGCACAAACTCCACCGGGTCTTCCACCGTGATGATGTGACCGAACGAGTTCTCGTTGCGCCAGTCCACCATGGCGGCCAGCGTGGTCGATTTGCCCGAACCCGTGGCACCCACCAGGATGCACAGGCCGCGCTTGGTCATCGTCACTTCCTTGAGCACCTGCGGCACGCCCAGACCGTCGATGGTGGGCAGCGTGAGCGGAATGGTCCGCAGCACCATGCCCACCTTGCCCTGCTGGATGAAGGCGTTGACGCGAAAGCGCCCAATGCCAGCCGGCGAGATGGCGAAGTTGCATTCCTTGGTGCGCTCGAAGTCGGCCACCTGCTTGTCGCTCATGACCGCGCGCGCCAGCGTGAGCGTGTGGTTGGGCGTGAGTGGCTGCGGCGATACCTTGGTCACCTTGCCATCGACCTTGATGGCGGGCGGAAACTCTGCCGTGATGAACAAGTCGCTGCCATTGCGGCTCACCATCAGCTTGAGCAGGTCATTGATGAATTTACTGGCCTGATCGCGTTCCATCAAAAGTTCTCCCGGGGGTGGTCGTCTGCCGGACGATCTTGTGTCATGGATAGGTGCATCATTTCTGGTTGTCGCTCAGGCGCGCGCTCACCACGCGCAGGCGCAGCGACAGCTTGCGCGCCAGCAGGGCAATCAGGCTGGCGGCCAGCTGCGGGTCCTTGGTCATCATGTCGTCCATGGCCTCGGCAGACAGCACGGCGATCTCGCAGTCGGTCAGCGTGGTGCAGGCCGAAAAGCGGATGCCGCTGTCCAGCAGCGACATCTCGCCCAGGATATCCCCGGGGCGCGTCTCAGCCAGGCGCAGCTGCTCGCCCCAGGGCTGCACGCGGTCCACGGCAATGGTGCCAGTGAGCAGCACCACCATGAAGTTGCCGTACTCGTCCTGGCGGATCACGTCACGGTTGGAGGGGATGGCAGCAAACTCGAAAAAGCGCTCCATGCGTTCCACAGCGTCCTTGTCCAGGTGCGCCATGTACTTGTCTTTGGCCCACAGGCCTTGCAGCAGCTTGCCGCCGCGGCTGGTGGGCAGGCGCTTGGCGCCCACTTCCACGGCGCGGGCCTCCCAGGGCACCAGCATGGAGTCGTCCACACCCTGGCCGGCAAAAGCGGTGGAGAACAGCACGGAATCCGTGTGATCGTCCGATGGCTTGCCGCTGCGGGCTTTCATTTTCAGAAGGCTCAAAATGCCTTTCATATCGCGCTCCGGTATGCGGCGCCCGCGGGGGCCGCAAAGTCGTTCATGGGTGTGTGCTGTCGGGGGCTCAGCCGGGGAAGTTCTCGGGGATCTTGGCCTTGCTGCGTGCTTCGGCCGGGCTGATGATGTTGCGGCGCACCAGATCCGTGAGGTTCTGGTCGAGCGTCTGCATGCCCACGCTGTTGCTGGTCTGGATGGTGGAATACATCTGCGCCACCTTGGCCTCGCGGATCAGGTTGCGGATGGCGCTGGTGCCCAGCATGATCTCGTGCGCTGCCACGCGGCCCGATCCGTCCTTGGTCTTGCACAGCGTCTGCGAGATCACGGCTTGCAGCGATTCGGACAACATCGCGCGCACCATTTCCTTTTCTTCGGCCGGGAACACGTCGATGATCCGGTCAATGGTCTTGGCGGCGCTGGAGGTGTGCAGCGTGCCGAACACCAAGTGGCCCGTTTCAGCAGCCGTCATGGCCAGGCGGATGGTTTCCAGGTCGCGCATTTCGCCCACCAGGATGGCGTCCGGGTCCTCACGCAGTGCGGACTTCAGAGCTGCCGCGAACGACAGCGTCATCGGGCCGACTTCACGCTGGTTGATCAGGCACTTCTTGGACTCGTGCACGAATTCGATCGGGTCTTCCACCGTGAGGATGTGGCCGTATTCGGACTCGTTGAGGAAGTTGACCATGGCCGCCAGCGTGGTGGACTTGCCCGAGCCCGTGGGGCCGGTCACCAGCACCAGGCCGCGTGGTTTGAGCGCCAGATCGCCGAAGATCTTGGGGGCGTTGAGCTGCTCCAGCGTCAGGATCTTGCTCGGAATCGTCCGGAACACGGCGGCTGCGCCACGGTTCTGGTTGAAGGCGTTGACGCGGAAACGGGCCAGGCCTTCGATCTCGAACGAAAAGTCCACCTCCAGGAACTCTTCATACGTCTTGCGCTGCGCGTCGCTCATGATGTCGTACACCATGGCGTGCACCGTCTTGTGGTCCAGCGCATCGACGTTGATGCGCCGCACGTCGCCGTGGACCCGGATCATGGGCGGCAGACCGGCGGAAAGGTGCAGGTCGGAGGCCTTGTTCTTCACGCTGAACGCGAGCAATTGGGTAATGTCCACGGAGTCCCTCTATCGTTTGGTACGCTTGCCAAACATTATGACCACGATTGCTAACAACCTCCAACAGGTTATGGGCAGGATTGCCCGGGCATGCCAGGCCGCCGGGCGCGACCCGGCCCAGGTGGGCCTGCTGGCCGTTTCCAAGACCTTTGGCGCCGATGCGGTGCTGGAGGCGGCGGCCGCAGGCCAGCGTGCCTTTGGCGAGAACTACATCCAGGAGGGCGTGGACAAGATTGCCGCCGTGCGCACTGCCTTGCCTGATGTGGCGCTGCAGTGGCACTGCATTGGCCCCATCCAGAGCAACAAGACCCGCCTGGTGGCCGAGCACTTTGACTGGGTCCACACGGTGGATCGGCTCAAGATCGCCGAGCGCCTGTCGGCCCAGCGGCCCGATCACCTGACGCCCCTGCAGGTGTGCATCCAGGTCAACATCGACGGCGGGCCCACCAAGTCAGGCGTGGCCCCGGCCGAGGCCCTGGAGCTGGTGCGCGCTGTCGCAAAACTGCCACGGCTTGCCGTGCGGGGGCTCATGAGCATCCCGGACCATGCTCCTGAATTGGAAGCGCAACTGGCAATACACACTAGCGCCAGAAGGCTTTTTGACCAGATATCGGCCGCAGAAGAGCCCCGCCTGGGGCAGTTTGACACCCTGTCCCTGGGCATGACGGCCGATCTGGAAGCCGCCATCCAGGCGGGCAGCACCCTGGTGCGCGTGGGCACTGGCATCTTCGGCGGGCGGACTTACCCCGCCGCCTGACGCCGGGAGTGCATCAGCCCGCGAAGCGCGCCACGCAGTCCAGCGCTGCCGTCACATCCGCCTCTCTCACATCCAGGTGCGTCACCCAGCGCAGCCGCGTGGCGCCGCCATACAGGCTGCTGGTCACGCGCACGCCATACTGTGCCAGCCAGGCGGTGAACGCGGGCGCCACCTCTGCATGCAGGTCGGTGAAGAGGATGTTGGTCTGCCACGGCAGCACGGTGATCTTGCCCTGCAGCGCGGGGTGGCTGCGGTTGGCTTCGGCCAGACCTTGGGCCAGCCGGTCCAGGCGGGCGTGGTCTTCGGCAAGACGCCCCACATGGTGCTGGAGCGCGTAGTGGCCGGCAGCCGCCAGCACACCCGCCTGCCGCATGCCACCGCCCAAAATTTTGCGGGTGCGGCGCGCCTGCCGGATGAAGTCGCGCGAGCCCAGCACCAGTGAGCCCACGGGTGCGCCCAGGCCCTTGCTCAGGCACAGCGATGCGGAATCAAAGTGGCTGCACAGCGCGCGCGCCTCGTCGTACACATCGGTGCCGTTGCGCGCGGCATTGGCCGTGGCGGCGTTGAACATGCGTGCGCCGTCCAGGTGCATGGCCAGCCCCCGGCTGCGCGCCAGCTGTGCCGCCTCGGCGATGTAGGCGGGCGGCAGCACCTGGCCACCGGTCGTGTTCTCCAGCACCACCAGGCGGGTGCGTGCAAAGTGCGGGTCGTCCGGCTTGATGGCGGCGGCGATGTCGACCAGACGCAGGGTACCGTCAGGCTGCGTTTCCACGGGCTGGGGCTGGATGGAGCCCAGCACCGCCATGCCACCCGCCTCCCAGCGGTAGGTGTGCCAGCTCTGGCCCACGATGGCTTCGTCGCCGCGCTGGCAGTGGCCCCACAGTGCGATCAGGTTGGTCTGGGTGCCCGAAGGGGCGAACAGCGCAGCCTCGAAGCCTAGCAACTGCGCCGCATGCTCCTGCAGAGCGTTCACCGAAGGGTCGTCGGCAAACACATCGTCGCCCAGCGGGGCCTTGAACATCGCCTCGCGCATGGCGGGCGTGGGCTGGGTGACGGTGTCGCTGCGAAAGTCGGGCATGGGCGCGGTCCTTGTGGGTCGGGTCAATGAATGCGATGGCCGGCCATGGTAACGGCGACCCGTGGCGGTTGCCGTCGTGGGGGTAAGGCGCGCTGTGGCGCCGTGATATCAAGGCCGTGCCATCTTGCAGTCCGTGCCCTGCGCCAGTTCGTTGCCGGTGTAGGCCGCATCGGTACGGAAGCCATAGTTCGTGCCCTCCCAGCCCACCTTCACGGCTTTGCCGTCCACCGGCGCGATGGTGTTGACCACCTGGGGCAGCAGCAGCTGGTGGTCTTCGCCGCGCATGCGCACGGGGCCCACCACCGATTCCAGCGTCAGGTCTTCCAGTGCGCGGGCCACTTTCACTGGGTCGGTGGACTGGGCCTTGTTGATGGCGGCCGCCAGGAAGCGGGGCGTCATCTCGATGCGCGGCGCGAGAAAGTCCTTGCCCGTCTTGGCCTTGTAGGTTTTGGCCAGCGCGTCCACCTTGGGGGTGTCGGCCTGGCCAGGATGCCATTCGGCCACCCAGGTCAGCTGGCCCTGCTTGGCCTGTGACACCGCCAGCACCGTGCCCGGGATGGAGCCTGCACTGTGGTTGAAGTAGCGCAGGTTGTAGCCCGCGTCACCCGCGGCCTTGAGCAGCAGCGTCATGTCCTGACCCCAGTTGCCGGTGATGACCGAGTCGGCCTCCGTGCTCTTGACCTTGGCGAGGTAGGGCGCGAAGTCTTTCACGCGGCCGATGGGGTGCAGCGCCTCGCCCACAAACTGGATATCGGGTCGCGCCAGGCCCACCATCTCGCGGCCGTAGTGCGCCCACTGTTTGCCGTGCGCGTAGTCCTGGTTCAGCAGGTACACCTTTTTGATGTCCGGCTGCTTCTTGATGTAGTTGGCAATCGCCTTCATCTTCATGGCCGTGTTGGCCTCGAACTGGAAGTGCCAGAAGTTGCAGGCCTTGCCCGTCAGCTCGGGGTCGATGGAGGAGTGGTTCAGCACCAGGATCTCCTTGCCCGGGTTGCGCTGGTTGTGGCGCGCCGCCGCCTGCACCAGCGCCGTGACCACCGACGAACCCGAGCCGCCCGTCACGATGGCCTTGGCCCCCTGGTCGATGGCAGCCTGCAGCGCGCTCTGGCTCTCCTGCGCCGAGAGCTTGCTGTCGAACTGCAGCAGCTGCAGCTTGGTGCCCTTGAGCACGCCGCCTTTGGCGTTGATGTCCTCGATGGCGTACTGCGTGTGCGTGAGCATCAGCTCGCCCACGTTGGCAAACGGGCCGGACAGTGGGTCGATGTAGGCGACCTTGAAGGTCTCCTGCGCGCTGGCGGCCGCGCCGATGAGTAGCGCCGCCGCAGCGGCCAGGGGGGTGAGGAACACGGTTTTCATGGGTTTTGTCTCCGGTGGTTGTAGTGCTGGATGTAGGGGCGCTGCGGTGCGCGTCAGGCTGGGTTGCGCTTGCGGGTGCGCCGTAGCCCCAGCACGCGCCAGGCCAGCTGCGCCAGCTCCTGCGCCACCTGGTCTTGCGACAGGCGGCCGTCAGGGCGGTACCAGTTGTATAGAAAGCCCGGCAGGCTGCAGGCGGCCAGCGCGGTGATCTTGGTGTCGTTGAACTCGAACATGCCGTCTTGGCGGCCCTGTTCGAGCAGTGCACACAGCCGGTCGTAGAAGTGGTTCGCCAAATCCTTCTGCGCCGCCAGGTACTCAGGCCGGTACACCTGCGGCTCGCGGTACGGGAAGAAGGCCGAGGGGTGGTGCTCCAGCGTGGCGCGGATCAGCCGCTCGATGCCTTCCGTCACCTTCACATGGGCAGGCCGGTCATCGTCCGCCGCAAAGTCTATCGCAGTGAAACACGCCACGGCAGGCGCCCACGACAGCGTCTCGAAGATCTCCTGCTTGTTGCGGAAGTAGTAGTACACAAAGGGTTTGGTCACGCCCAGCTGCTGCACGATCTGCTCGATGGTGGTGTTGGCGTAGCCCTGCGCGTCGAACAGCGCCTCGGCTGCGCGCAGGATGCGCTCGCGCTTCTCGTCCGACCCGGCCGTGGCGGCCTTCTGGCGGCCGCTGGCCTGCACGGGGGGCTGCTGGTTCATCGGTGTCCTTTGCGCGACGTTGGAGTTATACCCATGGGTAGCATTGTTCTACCGAGCGGTATATATTGGCAAGACGCTGGCGGGTGCGAGCACCTAGCAAAAACCCCAAGAACCAGCGATTCCAGACACCTCGGAGACAACGCCATGCCTTCTGCCGCACCGCAGCTGCCGCTGCACGAACACCTGCGCCGCCACGCGCGCGAAACGCCCGACCGCACCGCCTACCTCTGGTACGGCCAGCCCATCACCTGGGCACAGCTCGACGCGGCCAGCGATGCCTTCGCCGCGCGCCTGCAGGCGCTGGGGGTGGCCAAGGGCGAGCCCGTGGCCCTGTTCATGAACAACTGCCCCCAGTACGTGATGGCGCACTACGGTATCCAGAAGATCGGCGCCATCGTCTGCCCCTGCGGGCCGCTGAACAAGGAGCACGAGCTGGAATACCAGCTCACCGACCTGCAGGCGCGCGTGATCGTCGCGGCCGACGTGCTGCTGCCCGTGGTAGACAAGGTGCGCGCCAAGACGGCGCTGCAGCATGTGTTTGTGGTGCGCTATGCCGAGCTGTTGCCAGACGGCGCACCCAGCATCGACGTGCCCGCCGAGCTGCTGAACATGCGCACCGCCATGGGCCCGGTGCCTGCGGGCTGCGAAGACTTCCTGGCCGCCACCCGCACCGGCGCGCGGCCTGCGCCCGTGGCGCTGGCGATGGACGACGTCTCGCTCATGACCTACACCTCGGGCACCACCGGCCTGCCCAAGGGCGCGATGTTGAGCTACGGCAACGCCACCTTCAAGACCGCCGCGTCGGCCGACTGCAATGGCATGACACCGCACGAAACGCTGCTGGCCGTGGCCCCGCTGTACCACATCGCCGGCATGGTGATGGGTGTGAACCTGCCCGTCTACACCGGCGCCACGGCCGTGCTGCTGTACCGCTTTGACCCACTGGGCGTGGCCCAGGCGCTGGAGCGCCACCGCGTCACCTGGTGGTACAGCATCGCGCCCATGAACGGCGCTCTGATGCAGGTGCCCGGCGCACGCGAGATGGACTGGAGCGCGCTGCGCCGCAACCCGGTCACCAGCTTTGGCATCACCTTCACCGAGGCGTTGGCCCTGCAGTGGCAGCAGTTCGCGCCCCATTGCATCTCGCACGAGGCGGCCTATGGCCTGTCGGAAACCCACACCGTGGACACCGCCATGCCGGTGGACGCCATCCGCTGGGGCACACAGGGCAAGCCCGTGCCGGGCAACACGATCCGCATCGTGGACCCCGACACCGGCGCGCCGCTGGCCGCTGGTGAGGTGGGCGAGATCACCATCCACGGTCCCGGCAACTTCAAGGGCTACTGGAACAAGCCCGAGGCCACGGCCAAGACACTGCGGGATGGCTGGGTCTACACCGGCGACATGGGCCAAATCGACGCGGACGGCTACCTCACCTTCATCGGCCGCTTCAAGGAAATGATCAAGGTCTCGGGCTACAGCGTGTTCCCCGAAGAGGTGGAGACCCTGCTTATCAAACACCCTGCCGTGGCCCAGTCCGCTGTGATCGGCGTGCCCGATGCGGAAAAGGGCGAGGTGGTGCGCGCCTTCATCGTCAAGAAGCCCGGCCAGGACGTGGATGCCGCCGCCCTGGTGGCCTGGTGCCGCGACAACATGGCGCCCTACAAGGCCCCGCGCGAGGTGCGCTTCATCGACGCGCTGCCCGCCACGGGCGCGGGCAAGGTGCTGCGCCGCCTGCTGCGTGATATTGCTTGATTGAATGAAAAATTGGCTACCTGCGCTAGATGAATATGCGCTGGTAGCTATAAAAAATAGAGCAACTGCCCCATGCCATCTTCTGTTCTGTTCACCAAAGTGCTGGTAGCCAACCGGGGCGAAATCGCACTGCGTACCGTGCGCGCCCTGCACGACCTCGGCATTGCCAGCGTGGCCGTGTATGCCGACGACGACGCCGCCAGCCCCCATGTGCAGGCGGCCAGTGCGGCCGTGGCGCTGGGCGCCACCGGTCCGGCCGCCTACCTGGACGGCGCGCGCCTCATCGCCATCGCCCAGGTGCAGGGCTGTGATGCCGTGCACCCGGGCTACGGCTTCTTGAGCGAGCGGGCCGACTTTGCCCGTGCCTGCGACGAAGCGGGGCTGCGCTTCATCGGCCCCACGCCTGCGCAACTGGCGCTGTTCGGCGACAAGGCGCAGGCCCGCGCACTGGCGCAGCAGCAAGGCGTGCCGCTCATGCCCGGCACGCAGGCGGCGGTGACGCTGCAGGAGGCGCAGGCCTTCTTCGCGCAACACGCCCATGCCGGCATCGTGATCAAGGCCATCGGCGGCGGCGGCGGGCGCGGCATGCGCGCGGTGGTGTCGGCCGATGACTTGCCCGCTGCCTACGCGCGCTGCCGCAGCGAGGCGCAGGCCGCGTTTGGTGTGGACGGCGTGTACGTGGAGCGCCTGATGGGCAACGCCCGCCACATCGAAGTGCAGGTGCTGGGCGACGGGCGCGAGGTGATCGCCCTGGGCGAGCGCGAATGCACGCTGCAGCGGCGCTTTCAGAAAGTGGTGGAGATAGCGCCCAGCCCCTCGCTGCCGGGCGCATTGCGCGAGCGCATCACCACGGCCGCGCTGTCCATGGCGCACGCCGTGGACTACCAGGGCCTGGGCACCTTCGAGTTTTTGGTGGACCTGGCCAGCGCCGACCTGCCGTTTGTGTTCATCGAATGCAATCCGCGCCTGCAGGTGGAACACACCATCACCGAAGAAGTCACTGGCGTGGACCTGGTGCAGGCGCAGATTGCGCTGGCGGCGGGCCGCAGGCTGCAGGACATCGGTCTCGACCCAGCTGCACCGCCCTCCGTGTTGGGCTTTGCGATTCAGTGGCGCATCAATGCCGAAACGCTGGACGCGCAGGGCAACGCCACCCCTGGCAGCGGCACGCTGCGCCGTTTCGACCTGCCCGCAGGCCCTGGCGTGCGCGTGGACACGCACGGCGCAGCAGGCGCCACGCCATCGCCGCACTACGACACGCTGCTGGCCAAGCTCATCGTGCACACGCGCAGCCCGCGTTTTGCCGATGCACTGCGCCGCTCGCAGCGCGCACTGGCCGAGTGCCGCATCGACGGCGTGGGCACCAACCTGGCGCTGCTGCAGGCGCTGGCTGCGCGGCAAGAAATGGAGAGCCAACAGGTGCACACGCGCTGGCTGGAGTCTGTGCTGCCAGAGCTTCTGGTTGCTACCAAAGACATAGCTGCTAAGGCATATCCGACTAGCGCTACAGGGCAAAAAGACCCGCAGATCGCCTCTGACGCACCCCAAGGCGCCGTGCTGGCCCCCATGCCCGCCCGCCTGGTGCAGCTGAGCGTGGCCGAGGGCGATGTGGTCGCCGCAGGCGCCGAGCTGGCCGTGCTCGAAGCCATGAAGATGGAACATGTGCTGCTGGCCCCACACGCGGGCCGCGTGGGCGCACTGTTGGCTGTGGCTGGCGGCTACGTGGTGCAGGGCCAGCCACTGCTGGTGCTGGAGGCCGTGGACGACGCGGCCGATGTGGGCTTGCAGGGCAGCGCTGCACACGACCCCGACCACATCCGCGCCGACCTGCAGCGCGTGATCGACCGCCACGCCTTCACGCTCGATGCCGCACGGCCCGAAGCCATCGCCAAGCGCCACGCGCAAGGCGGCCGCACCGCGCGCGAGAACATTGCCGACCTCTGCGACGACGGCAGCTTCATTGAATACGGAGCCCTGGCCATCGCCGCGCAGTCCCGCCGCCGCAGCAAGGAAGACCTGATTGCCAACACGCCCGCCGACGGCATGGTCACGGGCATTGGCGGCATCAACGGCGCACTGTTTGGCGACGAGAAATCCCGCGCCGTCGTCATGTCCTATGACGCCACCGTGCTCGCAGGCACCCAGGGCGCACGCAACCACGCCAAGACCGACCGCATGCTGGGCATTGCGCTGGCGCAGAAGCTGCCGGTGGTGCTGTTTGCCGAGGGTGGCGGCGGCCGCCCGGGCGACACCGACATGCCCATCGTGGCGGGGCTGCATGTGCACACCTTTGCCAGCTACGCCGCGCTGTCGGGCCAGGTGCCGGTGATCGGCATAGCAGCCGGGCGCTGCTTTGCGGGCAACGCCGCCCTGCTGGGCTGCAGCGACGTGATCATCGCCACGAGCGCCAGCAACATCGGCATGGGCGGCCCGGCCATGATCGAAGGCGGTGGCCTGGGCGTGTTCAAGCCCGAGCAGATTGGCCCGGGCAGCGTGCAGCATGCCAACGGCGTGATCGACGTGCTGGTCGATGACGAAGCCGGGGCGGTGCAGGCCGCGCGCCACTACCTGTCGTTCTTCCAGGGCCGCACATCGCAATGGTCCGCGCCCGACCAGCGCCCGTTGCGCGCCGTGGTGCCCGAGAACCGCCTGCGCGTGTACGACACCCGCACGGCAATGGCGGGCTTGGTGGACGAGGGCAGCCTGCTGCTGCTGCGCACCGGCTTTGGCGCGGGCATCCACACCGCACTGGCGCGCATCGAAGGCCGCCCCGTGGGCCTGCTGGCCAACAACCCGCAACACCTGGGCGGCGCCATCGACGCCGATGCGGCCGACAAGGGCGCGCGCTTCATGCAACTGTGCAACGCGCATGGCCTGCCCATCGTGAGCCTGGTGGATACGCCCGGCTTCATGGTCGGCCCTGAGGTCGAGGCCACGGCCCAGGTGCGTCACGTGAGCCGCCTGTTCGTCACCGCCGCCAGCCTGCGTGTGCCCACCTTCAGCGTGGTGCTGCGCAAGGGCTACGGCCTGGGCGCCATGGGCATGACGGCCGGTGGCTTCCATGCGCCCGTTTTCACTGTCGCCTGGCCCACCGGTGAGTTCGGCGCCATGGGGCTCGAAGGCGCCGTGCGCCTGGGTTTTCGCAAGGAACTGGAGGCGCTGCCCGAGGGCGCCGAGCGCGACGCGCTGTTTGCCAAGCTGCTCGCCAAGTCCTACGCCAACGGTGAGGCCATGCACATGGCGGCTACGCTGGAGATTGACGCGGTGATCGACCCGACCGACACGCGGGCCTGGCTGGCGCGGGGGCTGGCGTCGGCGCAGGTGGCGCCGCTGGGGCACCGGTTCGTCGACACCTGGTAAGAGCGGCTCACAAAACTCTTCTGGCTTCGTTGCCGCGTCTTGTCGTACCGTTCGTACTGCCTGCGACGCAGCGCCTAGCCAGAACCGCTTCGCTGAGTTTTGTGAGCCGCTCTAGGTGCATGCGTAGGCCGTGCGGTGCATGCTAAGCTGGCCCGCCTAGCCCACCCCGCACCGGGGTGGCGCCCCTGTTTGATGGAGACTTTGCACCATGCCCGGACTGCTGCCCGATATCGACCCTGATGGCCTGCTCGAATTTTCGGTGGTGTACACCGACCGCGCGCTCAACCACATGTCCAAGCGCTTTACCGGCGTGATGCAGGACATTCTGGGCACGCTCAAAGAGGTCTACCACGCCCACACCGCCGTGCTGGTGCCCGGCAGTGGCACCTTCGGCATGGAAGCCGTGGCGCGCCAGTTTGCCAACAAGGAAAAAGTGCTCATCGTGCGCAACGGCTGGTTCAGCTACCGCTGGACGCAGATTTTTGACGCCGACAAGGGCCTGGGCGGCGGCTCGGTCGTCTGCAAGGCGCGCCAGCAGGGCAGCGGCCCGCAGGCACCCTGGGCCCCATGCCCGGCGGACGAAGTCGCAGCCACCATTCGCGCCGAAAGGCCCAAGGTGGTGTTCGCCCCTCATGTGGAAACGGCCAGCGGCATCATCCTGTCTGACGACTACCTACGCACCCTGACGGCGGCTGCGCATGAGGTGGGTGCGCTGTTTGTGCTGGACTGCGTGGCGTCGGGCGCCATGTGGGTGGACATGCAGGCAACGGGCGTGGATGTGCTCATCAGCGCCCCGCAAAAGGGCTGGAGCGGCTCGCCCTGCTGCGCCATGGTGATGCTGAGCGAACGCGCGCGCCAGGCCATCGAGGGCACGACGAGCAGCAGCTTTTCGTGCGACCTCAAGAAGTGGATGCAGATCGCCGAGGGCTACGAAAAGGGCCAGCACGCGTACCACACCACCATGCCCACGGATGCGCTGGTGCGCCTGCGCGAAGTGATGGCCGAGACGCGTGAATATGGATTTGCCAAGGTGCGCGAAGAGCAGATCGAACTGGGCGCCAAGGTGCGCGCGCTGCTCGAATCGCGCGGCTTCCCCAGCGTGGCGGCCGAGGGCTTCAAGGCGCCCGGCGTGGTCGTGAGCTACACCACCGACCCCGGTATCCAGAACGGCAAGAAGTTCATGGAAGTGGGCCTGCAGACCGCCGCCGGTGTGCCGCTGCAGTGCGATGAAGGGCCGGACTTCAAGACCTTCCGCATCGGCCTGTTCGGCCTGGAGAAGTGGCACAACGTGGACCGCACGGTGGGCCATCTGTCGAAGGCGCTGGACCAGATTGCGGCAGCTGCCTGAAGGGTTGCAGGCCAGGGCAGTGGGCTGGCCCGGATGAAGCCAGAGGCTGACAGCGCGACCCTCGCCCTGCGCCGTGCCAAACGGCAAGCGCTGGGCCTGCTGTTGCTGGTCACGGCCGTGTTCGTTGCCACCAGCGTGGTCGAGCGCGGCCTGTGGCTCAACGCCGTGAAAGCCATGGCCGAGGCCGCCATGGTGGGCGCGCTGGCCGACTGGTTTGCGGTGGTGGCGCTGTTCCGCAGGCCGCTCGGCCTGCCCATTCCGCACACAGCGGTCATCGCGCGCAATCAGGCGCGCATCGGCCGCAATCTCGCCACCTTTGTGCGCGACAAGTTTCTGGACGTGCCCTCGCTGGTGTCGCTGATCCGCAGGCACGACCCGGCGGAGCGGCTGGCGCAGTGGCTCACCGCGCCCGGCAACGCCGCGCTGTTGGGGCACCAGGCTACGCGCCTGGCATCGGCTGCGCTGGACACGGTGCAGGACGCGCAGGTGGAGCGCTTCATCCAGAAGGCCGCGCGTGCTCTGATCGGACAGGTGGACATGTCGCGCGCGCTGGCGGCGGTGCTTGACACCCTCACGCACAACGGCCGCCACCAGGCGCTGCTGGACGACGTGCTGGCCAAGCTCGTCGAACTGCTGCAGAACGAGCAGACCCGCACCTGGGTCGCGCAGTCCATCGTGGCCTGGCTCAAGAAGGACCACCCGCGCACCGAGAAGTTGCTGCCCAGCGACTGGCTGGGCGACAAGGGCTCGGCCCTGCTGGCCCGCGCGCTGGAGAGCCTGATGGCCGATGTGGCTGCCAACCCGCAGCACGCCTTGCGCGCTCAGTTTGATACCGCTGTGCAGCGTTTCATCGAGCGCCTGCGCAGCGACCCGGAATGGGCGAGCAAGGGCGAGGAGATCCGCACCTGGCTGCAGACCGACGCCACCGTGGGCGGCTATGTGCAGACTTTGTGGCTGGACCTGCGTGGTGCGTTGCAACGCGATCTGGCCGACGCCGACTCCTTGCTGGCGCGGCAGGTGGGCAAGCTGGGGTTGTGGCTGGGCGAGTCGCTGGCGGGGGATGCGGCGCTCAGGCAGTCATTCAATGACCGGCTGGAGCGGTGGGTGGAGGGGCTGGCGCCGGATGTGTCAGCGTTCATTGCGCAGCACATTGAGGATACGGTGCGGCGGTGGGATGCTGAGGATATGACACAGCTGATTGAATTGAACATCGGCAAGGATCTGCAGTACATCCGCATCAATGGCACCGTGGTGGGCGGGCTCATCGGGCTGTTGCTGTTCGGCGTGTCGCACGTGGGGGCCATGGGGCGGGCTTTGTGGGGCGGGTGAGGGCCGCGGAACGCCGCGCAGCGCGGGACGCGAGGTGATGCCCCCGCCACACCCCTCACAACAACCGGAACACCAGCGGCATCAGCACCGCCGCCAGCACCACCTGCAGCCCGAGCGCCAACCCTGCATACGCCCCCGCTTCGGCATGCACCTGCAGCGCATGCGCCGCACCGATGCCGTGTGACGCCGTGCCCAGCGCAAAACCCCGCAGTGCCATGCCTTGCGCGTCGGTGGGCAGGCGCATCAACCCAAACAACCAGCGTGCAGACAGCGCTCCCACCATGCCCGTCAGTGCCGCGAACACGGCGGCCAGGGCGGGCACACCGCCAATCTGCGCGGCAATACCCATCGCGACCGGGGCAGTGACGGATTTGGGGGCCAGCGACATCAGCACATCACCGGGCAGGCCCAGTGCCCAGCCCAGGCCGACGGCGCTGGCAGCCGCCGCGCTGCCACCCGCCAGCGAGGCCAGCACCAGCCGGCCCCACCGCGAGCGCAGGGCCGCACGGCGCTGCCACAGGGGCCAACCCAGCGCCACCACCGCAGGGCCCAGCAAGAAGTGGATAAACTGCGCGCCCGCAAAGTACGTGGGGTAGGCCGTGCCCGTGGCCAGCATCACACTGGCCAGAATGGCCACCGACACCATCACTGGATTGGCCCAGGGTGCGTGGCCGGAGCGCACCGACAGCGCCTGCGCCAGCACATACACGGCCAGCGTTGCCGTCAGCCCGAACAGCGGGGCTGAGGCCAGGTACACCCACAGCTCAACGAAGTTCGCCATGGTCCTCCTTGGGCTGCAGAAGACGCAACACCTGCGCCGTCACCGCCATGCCAATCCAGGTGGACAGCACGATCACCGCCACCAGCTGCAGGCCATAGGTACTCAGCAACGCGAGGTGGGTCATCACCCCCACGCCCACCGGCACAAACAGCAGCGACAGGTGCTGGAGCAAGAAGCCCGCTGCTGGTGCCACGGCATCCTGCACAGGCTGCCAGCGCAGCGCGAGCAAGAGCAGCACCATGCCGACGACCGGCCCCGGGACCGGGAGCTTCAAAAAGTGAGACAGTGCCTCGCCCCCCGACTGCATGAGCAGAAGAAAGGCCAGTCCTTGCAGCGCCTTCATGGCGGTCAGAAGCGCGGCAGATCGGGGTGCTTGATCTGCCCCCCACGCACCAGCATCTTCCCGTACTCTGCACACCGGTTCAGCGTGGGGATCACCTTGCCGGGGTTCAGCAACCCCGCGGGATCAAACGCGTGCTTGAGCCCGAACATCTGCGCGTTCTCTGCCGCAGAAAACTGCACGCACATGCTGTTGAGTTTCTCCACGCCCACGCCATGCTCGCCCGTCACCGTGCCGCCCATGGCCACGCTGGTCTCCAGAATGTCGGCGCCAAACAGCTCGCAGCGGTGCAGCTGGTCGGCATCGTTCGCATCGAACAGGATCAGCGGGTGCAGGTTGCCATCGCCCGCGTGGAACACGTTGGCGCAGCGCAGCTGGTACTTCTTTTCCATCTCCTGGATGGCGAGCAGGATGTCGGCCAGGCGCTTGCGCGGGATGGTCGAGTCCATGCACATGTAGTCGGGGCTGATGCGGCCGCTGGCGGGGAAGGCGTTCTTGCGGCCGCTCCAGAAGCGCAGGCGCTCGGCCTCGTCGCGGCTCACGCTGATGGCGGTGGCGCCCGCAGTGCGCAGCACCTCGCTCATGCGGCCGATTTCTTCTTCCACTTCTTCGGGGGTGCCGTCGCTCTCGCACAGCAGGATGGCCTCGGCGCTCAGGTCGTAGCCTGCATGCACAAAGTCTTCGACGGCGGCGGTCATGGGCTTGTCCATCATCTCCAGGCCTGCGGGGATGATGCCGGCCGCGATCACGGCGGCTACCGCGTCGCCCGCTTTGCGCACGTCGTCAAAGCTGGCCATGATGCAGCGCGCCAACTGGGGCTTGGGGATGAGCTTGACGGTGACCTCGGTGGTCACGGCCAGCATGCCCTCGCTGCCGATCACGGCGGCCAGCAGGTCGTAGCCGGGGGCGTCCAGCGCCTCGCTGCCGAATTCGACAGGATCGCCCTCCACCGTGAAGCCCTTGACCTTGAGCACGTTGTGCACCGTGAGGCCGTATTTCAGGCAGTGCACGCCACCCGAGTTCTCGGCCACGTTGCCGCCGATGGTGCAGGCGATCTGGCTGCTGGGGTCGGGCGCGTAATACAGGCCGTAGGGCGCTGCTGCCTCGCTGATGGCCAGGTTGCGCACGCCGCATTGCACCACGGCCGTGCGGCTTTCGAGGTTGATGTCGAGGATGCGGTTGAATTTGGCCAGTGACATCGTCACGCCCAGCGCATGGGGCATGGCCCCGCCCGACAGCCCCGTGCCCGCACCGCGCGCCACCACCGGCACCTGCAGCCGGTGGCACACCTGCAGCACGGCCTGCACCTCGTCGTGGGTTTCGGGCAGGCACACCACCAGGGGGCGCTGGCGGTAGGCGGTGAGGCCGTCGCATTCATACGGCGTGGTGTCTTCGCTGTGCCAAAGCAGGGCGTGCGCGGGCACCACGCGGCTCAAGGCCTGGACCACTTCGGCCTGGCGTGCGGCGCGTTCGGACAGGGCTGCGGTGGGGGCGGCGGCAGTGTTCATGGCTGTCACTGTAGGGGATGGCTGGGTGCCCGGGCTTGAGCTTTTCTGCAGGGGATTGTGAAAAACACCGGATTGCTCACCAATTGATAGCTGCCAGCGTTTGTTGGATAAGCACTAGAGGCAAATTTTTGCCCGAACTTGGTGGAGGAGGGCGCGGCGCGGGCGAGGGCTGCGTCACCCTTCCCGGCGCAGCCGAGAGAAGGGGGAAGGCGCCAAAGGCGACTCAGGGGGATGCCTCTACTACGCCATGGTTTTGCGCAGCCATTCGGCAAACGCTGCGCACTCCCACCGGTCCATGGTGCCCGTGCGCCAGCACAGGTAGTGCGCGTGGGGGCTGGCGGTATCGGTGGCAAACAGGCGCACCAGCGTGCCGTTCTCCAGCCAGGGAGCCCCGAGCTTGAGGCGCACCAGCGCCACGCCCATGCCGGCGGCGGCGCCGTCGCACATCAGGCCGACGTCGTTGAACTGCGAGCCCTCGCTGGGTTCGGCCCAGTCGAGGCCGGTGGCGGCAAACCAGGTGCGCCAGGGCTCCAGCGGGCTGCGCAGCAGGGGCACGCCTTCAAGGTCTTCGGGGTGGTCGAACGGGCCGTGCTCGCGCACGAAGGCGGGCGAGGCCAGGGGCGTGACCACGTCGCGCGCTATCTCCGCGTGCTCGACATCGGCATAGTGGCCGGCGCCAAAGCGCACCATCAGGTCTGCGTCCTCGGCCACCACGTCCAGCAGCGGAATGGACACCTGCAGCGCCAGGTCGATTTCGGGGTAGGCCTCGGTGAACTGGCGCAGGCGCGGGATCAGGATGGCGCGCGCAAACGTGGGCGTGACGGCCAGCTTGAGCCTGCGCCGCCCGGGGGCTGCCACGGCGCCCGGAAACCGCTGCAGCGCACCCAGGCCTTCGCGCACATGGGCGAGATAGGCGCTGCCCTCGGTGGTCAGCGAAAAATCGGCCCGACCGAACAGCTGTACGCCCAGGATCTGTTCGAGCTGCTTGACCCGGTGGCTCACGGCGCTGGGCGTCACGCACAGCTCGTCGGCGGTCTGCGTCACGCTGCGCAGGCGCGCCAAGGCCTCGAAGGTCAGCAGGCACTGGATGGGCGGGATGCGCCGCGCCGCGCTGCTGAGGAAGGACGACGGGGCTGCCGTGGCCATGGCAGGCTTTATCTGAAGATCACGGTCTTGTGGCCGTTCAGGATCACACGGTGCTCGCTGTGCCACTTCACGGCGCGGGCCAGCACCTGGCTTTCGGTGTCGCGGCCCCGGGCGGTGAGGTCTTCCACCGTGTCGGTGTGGTCGGCACGGGCCACGTCCTGCTCGATGATCGGGCCTTCGTCCAGGTCGGCCGTCACGTAGTGGGCCGTGGCGCCGATCAGCTTCACGCCCCGGTCATGCGCCTGGTAGTAAGGCTTGGCGCCCTTGAAGCTGGGCAGGAAGCTGTGGTGGATGTTGATCGCCCGACCGGCCAATTTTTGACACAGATCAAGAGAAAGGACCTGCATGTAACGGGCCAGCACCACCAGTTCGGCCCCTTCGGCCTCGATAATCTCCAGCTGCCTGGCTTCGGCCTGGGGTTTGGTGGCGGCAGTCACCGGGATGTGGTGGAACGGAACGTTGTAGCTGGCCGCGAGCTGGTAAAAGTCGCGGTGGTTGCTGATGATGGCGCGGATGTCGATGGGCAGCAGGCCACTCTTGCAGCGGAACAGCAGGTCGTTCAGGCAATGGCCTTCCTTGCTGACCAGGAGCACGGTTTTCATCGGCGCTGCTGTGGCGTGCAGGCGCCAATGCATGTTGTAGGGCTCGGCAAACGCGGCCAGGCGGGTCTTGAGCGTTGCATGGTCATGCTGATCGCAGGCAAACTGCACACGCATGAAGAAGAGGCCGGTATCGTGGTCGTTGTACTGTGCTGCTTCTTCGATGTTGCCGCCGTGCTCCAGCAAAAAGCCCGAGACGGCGTGCACCAGCCCCAGGCGGTCGGGGCAGGACAGGGTAAGGATGTAGGCGTTGGTCATAGCTGTGCAATTGTCGCAGCAAGGGCCATGGACCGCGAAACCGTGGAACCGTGAATCCAACAAGGAGCGCAATGGGCAACGAGGGCTATGCCTCATCACTGGTCCCCTGGCGGGGCATGCTGCTGTACCTGGTGCTGGGGGTGGCCTGGGTGTTTGCGGGTGATGCGTTGCTGGCCCACTGGGTGTCCGACCCAGTCCTGCTGACCCGTTTTCAGACCTGGAAGGGCTGGGGCTATGTGGCGCTGACCAGCGGCCTGGCCTGGTGGCTGCTGCGGCGCATGCGCCGGGCCGAAAAGGTACGCATGGCCATGGCGCAGGAGCTGACGCAGATCGTGCGCCATGCGCCGGCCGGGTTTGTGCGGGTGGCGCTGGACGGCCGCTTTCTGTGGGCCAACACCCGCCTGTGCGACCTGCTGGGCGCCACTCCGGCGCAGACGCTGGGCCTCAATTTCCGCGATGTGATGATTGCCCAGGACCGCGACTGGGCCGCGTCCCAGTTGGAGCGCCTGCTGGCCGGCGAGATCGACCACTATGTGGGCGAACGCCATTGCCTGCGCCTGGACAACAACCGCCGGGTCCCCGTGCTGTGCACCGTGACGCTGGCGCCTGCCGTGGGGGACGAGCCTGCGCACCTGGTGTGTGTGGTGCAGGACCTCGACGAGATCAAGGCTGCGCGCGCTGCGCTGCAGCGCAGCGAGGCCCGCCAGCGCCTGGCCGCCACGGTGGTGGACAACACCATGGAAGGCGTGGTGGTGACCGACGCCGACAGCCGCATCCTGTCGGTCAACGCCGCGTTCACCCGCCTGCTGGGCTACACCGAGGAGGAATTGCTGGGTAAGACGCCCCGCGTGTTCAAGTCGGGCCGCCACGACAAGGCCTTTTATGAAGCCATGTGGGCGGCGCTGACCGAGACCGGGTACTGGCAGGGCGAGATCTGGAACCGCCGCAAGAACGGCGAGATCTTCCCGGAGCACATGTCGCTGTCGGCGGTGCGCGACCCGGCGGGCGAGATCACGCACTACGTGTGCATGTTCACCGACATCTCCGAAGAAAAGGCCCAGCAGCGGCAACTGGAATATCTGGCGCACAACGACCCACTCACCGGCCTGTCCAACCGCACCTGGTTTGGGCACCAGCTGGAGCTGGCAGTGCAGGAGGCGCAGGTGAGTGGCGAGCACATTGCGGTGCTGCTGCTCAACCTGGACCGTTTCAAGGACGTGAACGACAGCTATGGCCATGCCACGGGCGACGAAGTGCTCAAGCACATCGCGCGGCAGGTGCAGTCGGCCCTGCGGCCCGGGGATGTGCTGGGGCGCATGGCGGGCGACGAGCTGGCCGTGGTGGCGCGCCACCTGCGCCATGCCGATGGCGCCGCCGCCGTGGCGCGGCACCTGATTCGCGCCGTGGCCGAGCCTTGGCGCTCACCCGACGGGCTGGAGGTGGTGGCCGGCGTCAGCGTGGGCATCTGCATGTTCCCCGAGCACGCAGGCACCACCGAACTGCTGCTGCAGGGCGCCCACGCGGCGGTCTACGGGGCCAAGGCGCGGGGGCGGGGCGCCTGGTGCTTCTTCCATGAGGCCATGACCCAGGCGGCCCGCGAGCGGCTGGAGCTGGAGTCGCGCCTGCGCCTGGCGCTGGCCCAGGGCCATCTGCAGATGTACTACCAGCCCCAGATCGACATTGCCACGGGCCGCATCCAGGGCGCCGAAGCCCTGGTGCGCTGGAACGACCCGCAGGAGGGGCTGATCTCGCCCGCACGCTTCATCCCAGTGGCCGAGACCTCGGGCGTGATCGGTCCGCTGGGTGAATGGGTGGTGCGCGAGGTCTGCCGCCAGGGCCAGCAATGGCGCGATGCGGGGCTGCCCGAGTTGACGCTGGCGCTGAACGTGTCGCCGCGCCAGTTCCACCTGACTGATCTGGCCGGCTGCACGGCGGCCGCGCTGCAGGCCAGCGGCTTCCCGGCCGCGCTGCTGGAGCTGGAGATCACCGAAAGCGCGCTGGCCGAGCGCACCGAAGAGGCCCGCCAGGTGCTGGTGCGCCTGCGGGAGCTGGGGGTGCGCATCGCGGTGGATGACTTTGGCACGGGCTACTCGTCGCTGGCACAGCTCAAGCGGTTTCCCATCGACGTGCTCAAGATCGACCAGGGTTTCATCCGCGACATTCCGCAAAGCGAGGACGACATGGCCATCAGCGCCGCCATCATCGCCATGGGACACAGCATGGGCCTGTCCGTGCTGGCCGAGGGAGTGGAGACCGAGGGCCAGCTGGCCTTTCTGCGCGCCCGGGGCTGCGACGCCTACCAAGGCTACCTGTGCAGCCGCCCCGTGCCTGCCGATGATTTTGGGGCGCTGCTGTGCGCACAGGCGGTGCCTGCCGCTGCGGCTCAGGGTTGAAAAGGCGCGCTCAGACCTTTTGACCGGGCGGCGCAGGGCGCCATTGCTCGCGCAGCTCTGTGCATGCATCGCGCGGGGGCAGCGGCGGGGTCAGGACCACGGCATCTGCTTCTGCACCTGATTTGATAGCGGCTGAAGCATGTTCTACCTGCGCTATCACCACTTTTGACACCAAAGTTGCCGGCCAATGCGTTGGCACACCCAGGTGGCGCAGCACGTGGCCTCCGCCAGCCACCAGCAGCACCGTCTGGCCGGAGCGCAACGCCTCCTGGGCCGTCTGGGCCATGCTGGCGTCGCGGGCGATCTGGATGCGGGTCATGGGCGCTATTTGCGATTCGGGCAACAGGCTGCAATGGCCGTCCCGCACGGCCTGTTGCTGCTGCGCCAGCTCTGGGGCGGGCAGGTGCTGGTCCCAGGCGGTATTGGCCATGGCGGCGCGCATGCGGGCGCGGGGCAGGTTGCCACCCAGCACGGGCACCCCGGCGCCCACGGCGGCCATCACCACCGGGCCGTAGGCCTTCCAGGGCCAGGCCGCGTCGTCCCACTGCAGGGCGGCTTGGGCCTGCGCCTCGCTGGCATCACGCGGCAGGCCCCGGGTGCTGTGGCCCCGCTCGGCCATTTCCATCACCAGGGCTGCAAGCTGACCGCGCCCGGCCAGCCAGACCACCGCCTCGCGCTGCAGACGCTGGTGGTCGGGCGCATCGTGCTGCTCGCCCAGCAACAGCACATCGGCGGGCAGGAGGTGCTGCAGGCGTTCGGTCCAGGACGCTGCGGGCGACCCGGGATTGGCCGGGTCGGTCAGGGGTGGAGGCGGGGATGCCTTGGCGGGATGGCCCGCGCAGCCTGACAGGGCCCCCAGGCTGGCCAGCGCCCAGGCTGCGGCCCAGGGGCGCCAGGCCGTCGCAAGGGTGGTGAACGGGAGAAGGGGGTTCTGCGTGTGCATCCGGCCATGCTAGCGGGTGCAAACTTGACTTAAGTCAAGAGTTGCCCCGTCCCCCTTGCCTACACTGCGCCATGCGCTCCAAGCCCTCGCTTTCCGCCAAGCTCCTCGCCATGGGCGCTGGCTTCCTGTTGGTGGCCCTGGCGTCCATCGGCTTGACGCTGTGGGTGACCTGGAAACTCGAAGGGGGCGCTGCTGCGGTGAACGAGGCGGGCCGCCTGCGCATGAACATGCTGCGCATGGTGCTGGTGTTGCAGACCGAGCCACCTGAGGCGGTGCGGGACCGGGCGCGCCAGTTCGACGCCAGCCTGGAGCTGCTGCGCACGGGCGATCCGTCGCGCCCACTGGCCGTGCCGTGGAGCGACGAGACGCGCATGCGGTTCGACGGCATCCGTGCCCGGTGGACCGAGGCTCGCGCGGGTTGGGTCAGCGCGTTGCCCCCGGACCGTGCACAGATCCTGGTGGAGGCCGATGCCTTTGTGCAACAGGTTGATGGCTTTGTGGACGCCATCGAGGTCCAGATTGCAGGTTGGACCGCCGCGCTGCACCTGTTCCAGCTGTTCATGATGGCACTGGCCATTGTGGCCGCCGTGACCTTCATGGTGATGAGCTATCTGCTGGTCATCAACCCCGTGGCGCGCCTGCAGCAGGCCCAGGTCCGCCTGCGCCAGGGCGAGCTGGGTACGCGCCTGCCCGTCGATACCGATGACGAGTTCGGCCAGCTCTCGGCGGGCTTCAATCTCATGGCGCACGCGATGCAGGCGTCGCACGATGAGCTGGAACACAAGGTGCGGGAGAAGACCGCCAGCATCGCCGTGCAGAACCAGCGCTTGGCCGCGCTGTACGAGGTGAGCGCGCTGGCCTCGACCGCCAGCAGCCTGGAGCTGCTGGCGCAGGGCTTTGTCCAGCAGATCCGCCGGGTGGCGGGCGCTGACGCTGTGGCTGTGCGCTGGTCCAATGAAGCCAACGAGCGCTATGTGCTGCTGGCGGGTGACGGCCTGCCGGCGACCATGGCCGAGGGCGAGCATTGCCTGCACACGGGCAGCTGCCTGTGTGGTCAGCCGCAAGCCCAGGCGCGCACCCGGGTGATCCCCATCACACCGTCCACGGACGTGGCCCTGCCGCACTGCCGGGATGCCGGGTTTGAAACCATGGTCACTATCCCCGTCAAGATGCAGTTGCGCATGCTGGGCGAGGTCAATCTGTTCTTCCGCTCACCGGTCGAGATGACCGACGAACTGCGCGACCTGCTCGAAGCCATGACGCGCCACCTGGCCAGCGCCATGGAGGGCCTGCGCGCCACCGCGCTGGAGCGAGAGGCCGCTGTGGCCGAAGAGCGAAGTCTGCTCGCGCGCGAGCTGCACGACTCGATTGCCCAGTCGCTGGCCTTCCTGAAGATCCAGACCCAGCTGCTGCGCGACGCTGTGGCCCGGGGTGATGATGCCAAGCGCGACCGCAGCATCGGAGAGCTCGACATGGGCGTTCGCGAGTGCTACTCCGACGTGCGCGAGCTGCTGGTGCACTTTCGCACGCGTACCAGCGACGAGGACATCGAGTCCGCGCTGCGCGCCACGCTGTCCAAGTTCGAGCACCAGACCGGCATGGCGACCACGCTGGGCATGGTGGGCCACGGCTTGCCGCTGGCGCAGGACGTGCAGATCCAGGTGTTGCACATGGTGCAGGAGGCGCTGTCGAACGTGCGCAAGCATTCGTGCTCCACGCGGGTCGATTTGCTGGTGCACCGCCACCCGCGCTGGCGCTTCGAGGTGCAGGACAACGGCACCGGCTTTGACGTCACCTCCGTGCCGCCCGATTCGCTGCATGTGGGCCTGGGCATCATGCGCGAGCGGGCCCAGCGCATTGGCGCCGTCGTGCAGGTGGAGTCCACACCGGGGCAGGGTACCCGCGTGTGCATTGAGCTGCCCTCCGTGGCGCCTGCCCAGGCAGTCGCTTTTGCCAAGACCACAGCGCCGGGGGCCGCAGCCTCTCCACAAACTGCCCCCACACCATGACGACCCACGCACCGCCTCTTACCTCCACGTCGGCGCCGGCCGCCACGCCGGTCACGTTGCTGGTGGTGGATGACCACACGCTGTTCCGGCGCGGGCTGACCGCGCTGCTCGAGCAGTACGAGGGCCTTTCTGTCGTGGGCGAGGCAGGTGACGCGGCGCAGGCCCTGCGGCTGGCACCCCAACTGCAGCCCCAGGTGATCCTGCTCGACAACCACCTGCCCGGCGTGATGGGTGTGGATGCCATCCAGGGTCTGCGCGAAGTGTCGCCCGCATCACGTGTGCTCATGCTGACGGTGAGCGAGGACGCGCAAGACCTGGCAACCGCCCTGCGCAACGGCGCGCAGGGCTACCTGCTCAAGACCATTGATGGCGACCTTTTGGCTCAGGCCATACGCCGCGCTGCCCGCGGCGAGCCCGTGGTCAGCCCTGAGCTGATGGGCAAGCTGGTGGCGGCATTCCAGTCACAGGGCGCCCCCGAGGTGACGCCTCCATCGCCCCCGCCAGCCGACGCCCCAGGGGTGGCCGCCAACGGATTCACCCCCCTGTCGCCGCGCGAAGAAGATGTGCTGCGCGAGATTGCACGCGGCGCGAGCAACAAGGAGATCGCGCGCACGCTCGACATCGCCGAGACCACGGTGAAGATTCACGTGCAGCACATCCTGCGCAAGCTGGGTCTGAGTTCGCGCGTGCAGGCGGCGGTCTACGCGTCAGACCGGCAGCGCGTGGAGTAGCGCAGCCAGCAGCCGGCATTCGGCACCCGTCTCACCGGTATTGCCTTTCGACGGGCGATGGTTCTTTGCTGTTGCAGTCCGCACGGTGCCTGCGGCGGGATCTCTTGTTCCCATGGCTCGGGCGCGCGCAGGTCGGGCCGTCTGCAGTGCCTTGAACGAAATCCAGAGACCGGCCTTCGGTAAGAAATGCATTGAAGTTGTCATTTCTATTCGATATAAAACCGGCTCTGATCCCCGGTGTGCTCTGCGGCTGCTTTTTGCAAGGCCATAGTTCTTTCGAACGATGGCTATCTCCCAGTGACTACTCCTTCTGCCGCGTTGCGCATGTCCTAGCGAAGGATGGGCAAGGTCTCCGAAAAGAGGGACTATTCCTGTCATGCAAAAAGAGAGGAATCGTGCAATGGCAAACGCAACTCTGCCCCCGGGCGACAGTCCGCAACGCACGCGTCAGGCATGGTCAGTGCTCATCGTGAGCACCTTCGCCTTCACCGTCTGCTTCATGGTCTGGATGATGTTCGGCGTCATCGGGATCCCCATCAAGAAAATGCTCAACCTGAACTCCACGCAGTTCGGGTTGCTCATGTCCATGCCCGTGCTCACAGGCTCGCTGGTGCGGGTGCCGTTGGGCATCTGGACCGATAAGTTCGGCGGCCGCATCGTGATGGCTGCCGTCATGGCCACCACCGTGCCCGCCATCTGGCTCATGAGCTACGCCACGGAATACTGGCACTTCCTCACCATCGGCCTGTTCGTGGGTCTGGCGGGGGGCTCGTTCTCGGTGGGTACGCCCTATGTGGCGCGCTGGTTCCCCAAGCACCGCCAGGGCACGGCCATGGGCGTGTATGGCGCGGGCAACTCGGGGGCAGCCGTCAACAAGTTCGTGGCGCCCGTCATTCTGGTGGCCTTTGGCTGGGCCATGGTGCCGCAGGTGTATGCCGCCATCATGCTGGGCACGCTGGTGCTGTTCCTGCTGTTCAGCCACAGCGACCCGGCCCACCTGGTGCCCAGCAATGTCAAGTTCACCGACCAGCTCAAGGCGCTGAAGGACCCCAAGGTGCTCAAGTACTGCCAGTACTACAGCATCGTGTTCGGCGGCTATGTGGCGCTGTCCCTTTGGATGGTGCAGTACTACGTGGGTGAGTTCGGCCTCGACATCCGCGTGGCGGCACTGCTGGCTGCCTGCTTCTCGCTGCCCGGCGGCGTGCTGCGTGCCATCGGCGGCATGCTGTCCGACAAGTACGGTGCCCACAGCGTGACCTGGTGGGTGATGTGGGTGAGCTGGATCTGCCTGTTCCTGCTGAGCTACCCACAGACCGACTTCACCATCCTCACCGTCAACGGCGCCAAGACCTTCCATCTGGGCCTGAACGTATATGCCTTCACCGGCCTCATGTTCCTGCTGGGCATCTGCTGGGCCTTCGGCAAGGCCAGCGTCTTCAAGTACATCAGTGATGACTACCCCAAGAACATCGGTGCCATCAGCGGCATCGTGGGCCTGGCCGGTGGCATGGGTGGCTTCATCCTGCCCATCCTGTTTGGCGCACTCATGGACCTCACGGGCGTTCGCTCCAGCGCCTTCATGCTGATGTACGGCGTGGTGTGGGTCTCGCTCATCTGGATGTACTTCACCGAAGTGCGCCGCACCCCCGTCATGGGTTCGCAGGACGCTGCTGCGTCGGCGACCACCCGCTGATTTTTTAAAGGACTCTCACCATGTCTGCCACCACCACCAGCGGGCGCCAGGGGCGCCTGCTCACCCTCTGGACCCCGGAGGACAAGACCTTCTGGGAACGCGAGGGCGAAGCCGTCGCCAAGCTCAACCTCTGGATCTCGGTGCCCGCGCTGTTCCTGGCCTTTGCCATCTGGCAGGTCTGGAGCGTGGTCGCCGTGAGCCTGCCGGGCCTGGGCTTCAAGTATTCGACCAACCAGCTCTTCTGGCTGGCCGCGGCGCCCGCGCTCTCGGGTGCCACGCTGCGCATCTTCTATTCGTTCATGGTGCCGCTGGTCGGTGGCCGCCGCTGGACGGCCATCTCCACCGCTTCGCTGCTGATCCCCGCGATCGGCATCGGCTTTGCGGTGCAGGACAACACCACGGCCTACCCCACCATGCTCATCCTGGCGCTGCTGTGCGGCCTGGGTGGTGGCAACTTCAGCTCCAGCATGGCCAACATCAGCTTCTTCTTTCCGAAGGAGCGCAAGGGCTCGGCACTGGGCGTGAACGCGGGCCTGGGTAATCTGGGCGTGTCGGTGGTGCAGTTCCTGAGCCCGCTGGTCGTCACGGCCGGCATTTTCGGCATCTTTGGTGGCGAAGGCCAGAGCATCGTGAAGAACGGCAGCACCGTCCAGGTGTGGACGCAGAACGCCGCCTTCATCTGGGTGCCATGGATCGCCCTGACGGCATTGGCAGCCTGGTTTGGCATGAACGACATTGCCGACGCCCGCGCCTCGTTCGCTGCACAGGCCGCCATCTTCAAGCGCAAGCACAACTGGCTGATGTGCGTGCTGTACCTCGGCACCTTCGGCTCGTTCATCGGCTACGCCGCAGGGTTCCCGCTGCTCATCAAGAGCCAGTTCCCCAACATCAATCCCCTGGCCTATGCCTGGCTGGGCCCGCTGGTGGGCGCCGTGATCCGCCCCTTTGGCGGCTGGCTGGCCGACAAGCTCGGCGGTGCACGCGTCACGCTGTGGAACTTCATCGTCATGGCGATTGCCGTGGTGGGGGTCACCGTGTTCCTGCCATCGGGTGGCAATGAGGGCCAGTTTGGCGGCTTCTTCGTGTGCTTCCTGGTGCTGTTCCTCACCACCGGCATCGGCAACGGCTCCACCTTCCGAATGATCCCCGTGATCTTCCTGACCGAAGCTATGCGTGGTGTGGACCCCCGCAACGCCGCCGCCGTGGCCCAGGCCAATAAGGAGGGCAACACCCTGGGCGCCGCCACGCTGGGCTTTACCGCCGCCATGGCTGCCTATGGCGGGTTCTTCATCCCCAAGAGCTATGGCAGCTCGATTGCATTGACGGGCAGCCCCCATGCCGCGCTGTGGACGTTCTTTGCTTTCTACATCGTTTGCATCGTGATCACCTGGTGGCACTACGCGCGCAAGAACGCCGCCATGCCTTGCTGAAGACCCCCTGAACAGAACAGAACAAGGAGCCCCCGATGAGTCATTTTCTCGATCGCCTCTCGTACTTCTCGCAACCGCGCGAGACCTTCGCCCAAGGCCACGGCGAGACCAACGGTGAAGACCGCACCTGGGAAGACGCCTACCGCGACCGCTGGGCGCACGACAAGATCGTGCGCAGCACCCACGGCGTGAACTGCACGGGCTCCTGCTCGTGGAAGATCTACGTCAAGGGCGGCATCGTGACCTGGGAAACTCAGCAGACCGACTACCCCCGCACCCGCCCCGACCTGCCCAACCACGAGCCCCGCGGCTGCGCCCGTGGCGCTAGCTACAGCTGGTACCTGTACAGCGCCAACCGCGTGAAGTACCCCATGGTGCGCGGCCGTTTGCTCAAGCACTGGCGTGCCGCCATTGCCCTGGCCAAGAGCCCCGTGGATGCCTGGGCTGCCATCGTCGAGAACAACGCCTCGCGCAGCGAATGGCAAAAGCAGCGGGGTCTGGGCGGCTTCGTGCGTAGCACCTGGGAGGAAGTCAACCAGATGATCGCCGCGGCCAACGTCTACACCATCAAGAAGCACGGCCCTGACCGCATCATCGGCTTCTCGCCCATCCCCGCGATGTCGATGATTTCGTACGCTGCCGGTTCGCGCTACCTGAGTTTGATCGGTGGCGTGTGCATGAGCTTCTACGACTGGTACTGCGACTTGCCACCCTCCAGCCCGCAGGTGTGGGGCGAGCAGACCGACGTGCCCGAGTCGGCCGACTGGTACAACAGCTCCTACATCATTGCCTGGGGCTCCAACGTGCCCCAGACGCGCACGCCCGATGCCCACTTCTTGACCGAGGTGCGCTACAAAGGCACCAAGGTCGTTTCCATCACGCCCGACTACTCCGAAGTGGCCAAGCTGGGTGACCTGTGGATGCACCCCAAGCAGGGCACCGATGCCGCCGTGGCCATGGCCATGGGCCACGTGATCCTGAAGGAGTTCTACTTCAAGGATGGCGGCAAGGGCCGCAGCACCTATTTCGACGACTACGCGCGCCGCTACACCGACCTGCCGCTGCTGGTGGTGCTCAAGGAAAAGACGCTGCCCGATGGCAGCAAGGCCATGGTGCCCGACCGCTATGTGCGCGCCAGCGACTTCCCGGGCCAGCTCGACCAGTCCAACAACCCCGACTGGAAGACCGTGGGCTACGACGAGCTGGGCCAGGTCACGCTGCCCAACGGCTCCATCGGCTTCCGCTGGGGGGCTGACGGCCGCGCCGATCAGGGCCTGTGGAACCTGGAGAACAAGGAAGCCCGCACCGGCAACACCGTCAAGCTCAAGCTGTCGGTGATCGAAGACGGCGCGCAGGCGCATGATGTGGCGAAGGTAGCCTTCCCGTACTTCGGTGGCGTGCAGACGCCCAATTTCACGGCCAACGAACAGGGCAGCGATGTGATGGTGCGCCCGGTGCCCGTGACGCACCTGGAACTCGCCGGCCATGAGGCCCAGGGCCGCGTGATGGTGGCCACCGTGTTCGACCTGCTGGCGGCGAGCTACGGCATCGACCGGGGTCTGCCTGGTGAAGAACCCGGCGGCAGCTACGACGCGGACCGCCCCTACACCCCTGCCTGGCAGGAAAAGATCACGGGTGTGCCGCGCGACCAGATCATCACCGTGGCACGCCAGTTTGCCGACAACGCCGACAAGACGCATGGCAAGTCCATGGTCATCATCGGCGCGGCCATGAACCACTGGTACCACAGCGACATGAATTACCGCGGCATCATCAACATGCTGATGATGTGCGGTTGTATCGGCCAGAGCGGCGGCGGCTGGGCGCACTATGTGGGCCAGGAAAAGCTGCGGCCCCAAACCGGCTGGACGGCGCTGGCCTTTGCCCTCGACTGGATCCGCCCACCCCGCCAGATGAACAGCACGAGCTTCTTCTATGCCCACACTGACCAGTGGCGCTACGAGAAGCTGGGCATGGAGGAAATCCTCTCGCCCCTGGCCGACAAGAAGGCCTACCACGGCGCGCAGATCGACTACAACGTGCGCGCCGAGCGCATGGGTTGGTTGCCTTCGGCGCCCCAGCTCAAGACCAGCCCGCTGCAGGTGGCCAAAGACGCCGCTGCCAAGGGCATGGAAGCCAAGGATTACGTGGTCAAGTCCCTGAAGGATGGCAGCTTGCAGATGAGCTGCGAAGACCCGGACCACCCCGACAACTGGCCGCGCAACATGTTCGTGTGGCGCTCCAACATCCTCGGGTCATCGGGCAAGGGGCATGAGTACTTCCTCAAGCACCTGCTGGGCACGACCCACGGTGTGCAAGGCAAGGACCTGGGACAGGACGAAGCCAAGCCCGAGGAAGTGCAGTGGCACTCCAAGGCCCCCGAAGGCAAGCTGGACCTGCTGGTCACGCTCGATTTCCGCATGAGCACCACCTGCCTGTACTCTGACATCGTGCTGCCCACGGCCACCTGGTACGAGAAGAACGACCTCAACACCAGCGACATGCACCCCTTCATCCACCCACTGTCCACCGCGGTGGACCCTGCCTGGCAGGCCAAGAGCGACTGGGAGATCTACAAGGGCTTCGCCAAGGCCGTGAGCGAGGTCAGCGTGGGCCACCTGGGCGTGGAAAAGGACGTGGTGCTCACGCCCATCATGCACGACACGGCGGGCGAAATGGCCCAGCCCTTTGGCGTGCGTGACTGGAAGAAGGGCGAGTGCGAACTCATCCCCGGCAAGACCGCGCCGCAGGTCACGGTGGTCGAGCGCGACTACCCCAACCTCTACAAGCGCTTCACGGCCCTCGGCCCCTTGATGGACAAGGCCGGTAATGGCGGCAAGGGCATCGGCTGGAACACGCAGACCGAAGTCGGCCAGCTCGGCGATTTGAACGGCCGCGTGAAGGAAGAGGGCGTGACGCAAGGCATGCCCCGCATCGTGAGCGACATCGACGCCACCGAGGTGGTGATGATGCTGGCCCCCGAAACCAACGGCCACGTGGCCTGCAAGGCCTGGGAAGCCCTGGGCAAGCAGACCGGCCGCGACCACGTGCACCTGGCGCTGCACCGCGAGGACGAGAAGATCCGCTTCCGCGACATCCAGGCGCAGCCGCGCAAGATCATTTCTTCGCCCACCTGGTCGGGCCTGGAAAGCGAAAAGGTCAGCTACAACGCCGGTTACACCAACGTGCATGAGCTGATCCCATGGCGCACCCTCACGGGCCGCCAGCAGTTCTATCAGGACCACCCCTGGATGCGCGACTTCGGCGAAGGCTTTGTGAGCTACCGCCCACCCGTGCATCTGAAGACGCTGCACGAAGTCGAGGGCAAGAAGCCCAACGGCAACCGTGAGATCCAGCTGAACTTCATCACGCCGCACCAGAAGTGGGGTATCCACAGCACGTACAGCGACAACCTGATGATGCTCACGCTGAATCGGGGCGGCTCGGTGGTGTGGCTGAGTGAAGACGACGCGAAGGTCGCAGGCATCGTGGACAACGACTGGGTCGAACTCTTCAACTCCAACGGCGCCATTGCGGCCCGCGCGGTGGTGAGTCAGCGTGTGAACCCCGGCATGGTGATGATGTACCACTCGCAAGAGAAGATCATCAACACCCCCGGCTCCGAGATCACGGGCACCCGTGGCGGTATCCACAACTCGGTCACGCGCATTGTGCTCAAGCCCACCCACATGATTGGCGGCTACGCACAGTACAGCTACGGCTTCAACTACTACGGAACCATCGGCACCAACCGCGACGAGTTCGTGCTGGTGCGCAAGATGGACCGCGTGGACTGGCTGGACGACGAAGTGTCCGACACCGGCGCGCACGCCTGAAGCCGAAGACAAGGAGAAACACGATGAAAATTCGCGCACAAATCGGCATGGTGCTGAACCTGGACAAGTGCATCGGTTGCCACACCTGTTCCGTCACTTGCAAGAACGTCTGGACCAGCCGCCCCGGGGTGGAATACGCCTGGTTCAACAACGTCGAGACCAAGCCCGGCATCGGTTACCCCAAGGAATGGGAAAACCAGGACAAGTGGAACGGCGGCTGGGTACGCAGCCCTGACGGCTCCATCGCGCCCCGCCAGGGCGGCAAGTGGAAGCTGCTCATGCGCATCTTCGCCAACCCCAACCTGCCGCAGATCGACGACTACTACGAGCCCTTCACGTTCGACTACGACCACCTGCAGTCGGCGCCTGAAAGTAAGGCCGCGCCCACAGCCCGCCCCCGCAGCCTGATCACCGGCAAGCGGATGGAGAAGATCGAGTGGGGCCCGAACTGGGAAGAAATCCTGGGCGGTGAGTTCGCCAAACGCAGCAAGGACAAGAACTTCGACGATGTCCAGAAGGACATCTACGGCCAGTTCGAGAACACCTTCATGATGTACCTGCCGCGCCTTTGCGAGCACTGCCTGAACCCGGCGTGCGTGGCGTCGTGCCCGAGCGGCTCGATCTACAAGCGCGAGGAAGACGGCATTGTGCTGATCGACCAGGACAAGTGCCGCGGCTGGCGCATGTGCGTCAGCGGCTGCCCCTACAAGAAGATTTACTACAACTGGCAATCGGGCAAGGCCGAGAAGTGCATCTTCTGCTATCCCCGCATCGAAGCCGGCCAGCCGACCGTGTGCTCGGAAACCTGCGTGGGCCGTATCCGCTATCTGGGCGTGCTGCTGTATGACGCAGACCGCATCCAGGAAGCCGCCAGCGTGGAGCGCGACCGCGACCTGTACCAGGCGCAGCTCGACATCTTCCTGAACCCGAACGATCCGGACGTCATCAAGCAGGCGCGCATCGACGGCATCCCCGACAGCTGGATGGACGCCGCGCGCAACAGCCCCGTCTACAAGATGGCCGTGGACTGGAAGGTGGCCCTGCCGCTGCACCCAGAGTACCGCACGCTGCCCATGGTCTGGTACGTACCACCGCTATCGCCCATCACAGCGGCCGCCAACGCAGGCCATGTGGGTGTGAATGGCGAGATCCCGGACGTTTCGCAACTGCGCATCCCTGTGCAGTACTTGGCCAACCTGCTCACTGCCGGCGATACAGGTCCCGTGGTGCGGGCGCTGGAGCGCATGCTGGCCATGCGCACCTACCAGCGCGACAAGCACGTGGAGCAGCGCCAGAACCTGACGGTGCTCAAGCAGGCGGGCCTGTCGATGGCCGAGGTCGAGGAGATGTACCACGTGATGGCCATTGCCAACTACGAGGACCGCTTCGTCATCCCATCGGCCCACCGCGAGTACGCCGAGAACGCGTTCGACATCCGCGGCGGCTGTGGCTTCTCGTTCGGCAACGGCTGCTCGGATGGTGCCACCGAAACCAGCATGTTCGGCGGCAAGAAGCCCCGCACGATCCCGATCAAAGCGACTGTTTGAGTGCGACGGAAGGAATCACCATGTTCAAGAAGAACCCGACCTCCGTGCGGCTGACCCTGCGGGCCCTGGGCTACCTGCTCAGCTACCCCGATGCACAGCTGCGCAGCGTGATGCCGCAGCTGATCGATGCGCTGCAGGCAGAGCAGGCCCTCACCGCCGAGCGCATGGAGGAACTGAAGGCTGTGTGCCAGCACCTCGCGGCGCTGGACCCGCTGGAAGCCGAAGCCCGCTACGTGGACAACTTCGACCGAGGCCGCCAGACCTCGCTGCACTTGTTCGAGCATGTGCACGGCGACTCGCGCGATCGGGGTCCGGCGCTCATCGACCTGATGCAGACCTACGAAAAGGCCGGCCTGCAGTTCGAGGCCGACGAGTTGCCAGACCACCTGCCCGTGGTGCTGGAGTTCGCCTCCACCCAGCCGCCCGAAGTGGCCAAGGACTTCCTGGGCGAGATGGCCCACATCCTCAATGCGCTGTTCAGCGCGCTCGTGGCGCGCAACAGTCCCTACGCCAGCGTCATTGCCGCCGTGCTCGAAGTTTCGGGTCAGCGCGTCCAGTCGGTCGCGCTGACGCCCGAGCCGCCCATGGACGAAGTCTGGGCCGAGCCTGAAGCGTTTGGCGGTTGCAGCACCCAGGGCCAGTCCAAGCCTGACCAGCCGCAACCTGTGCATTTTGTCCGTACCCCCCGCGCCGAGCGGGCACCAGAAGGAGTCTCCGTATGACCGCCTGGCTTGATACCCTGTTGTTTGGCATCTATCCTTATATTTGCCTGGCCGTTTTCTTCATTGGCAGCTGGGCGCGTTTCGACCGCGACCAGTACACATGGAAGAGCGATTCGTCTCAGCTGCTGCGCACCGGCAGCCTGCGCTGGGGCAGCAACCTGTTCCACATCGGCGTGCTGTTCTTGTTCTTCGGGCACACCTTTGGCATGCTGACGCCGCACTTTGTGTATGAGCATTTCATCAGTGCAGGCAACAAGCAGCTCATGGCCATGGTCTCCGGGGGTATTGCGGGCTTGCTGGCCTTTGTGGGCATCTCCATTTTGTTGCACCGTCGCCTGTCGGACGCGCGCATCCGCGCCACGTCCAAGACCAGCGACATTGTTCTGCTGATCCTGCTCTGGCTGCAGCTGGCGCTGGGCCTGGCCACCATCCCGCTGTCGGCACAGCATCTGGACGGCTCCATGATGATGAAGCTGGCCGAGTGGGGCCAACGGGTGGTGACATTCCGCAGCGGCGGGGTGGAGCTGCTGGCCGAGGCCGGCTGGATCTTCAAGGCCCACATGTTCCTGGGCATGAGCATCTTCCTGATTTTCCCGTTCACCCGCCTGGTGCACGTCTGGAGCGGCTTTGGCACGCTGGCCTATGTGCTGCGTCCCTACCAGGTGGTGCGTGCGCGCCGTCTGAACCTGCCTCCAGGCCACATGCAGTCGCAAGACCGCCGCGCCTGAAACCCACTGATTCCCAAGGAGTACACCATGAGCGGATGTGGAACCGGGAGCTGCGGATGCGGCTCCACAGACAGTAGCGCGGCGGCAGCCACTGCCAGCACGCTGACGCCCACGCAGTCGGCAGCCTATGAAGCCTTGGCCGCAACGATGGATCAGGCACCGCCACTGGCTGCGCCGTCGCCGGATGCCGGTCATCCGCGCGGTCTGGTGGCTGACATCGCGCGCATCAACGGTGTCGCCCTGAATGCGGCGCACGAGTTGCTGGATGAGGAGGCTCTGCGTCAGCGGGCCTGCACGGAACTGCTGCGGCAGGCTGCCCAGCAGGCAGGGTTGCTGTCTGCAGACGATGTGCCGGGCTCCGAGGGCGCGATCAGCACCGAGGCCTCGGACGCGATCGAGCAGCTGCTGGACCGCGAGCTGCCCATCCCTGATCCGTCAGAGGAAGCTTGCCGACGCTACCACGAGGCCCACCCTGCGGCACACGCCCAGGGCGAGCGCGCACAACTGCGCCACGTGCTCTTTGCCGTGACGCCGGGCGTGGACGTGAAGCAGCTGCGCCTGCGGGCAGAGGCCATGCTGATCGACTTGCGCTGCGCAGACGATGGTGGTGCCAAGTTCGCCGAGGCAGCCGCCCAGTGGTCCAACTGCCCCAGCGGCCAGCAGGGCGGCGACCTGGGCTGGTTGACCCGTGCCGACTGCGCGCCGGAGTTCGCCCGCGAGGTGTTTGGCAGCGCCGAGATCGGCGTGCTGGCGCGCCTGGTGCACAGCCGCTTTGGCCTGCACGTGGTGGAAGTGGTGGCCCGCGACCCCGGGCAGCAGCCCTCGTTCGAGGAAGTGCGCCAGGCCATCGCGCTCACCCTGCGTCAGCAGGCCTGGGTGAATGCGCTGCGCCAGTACCTGCAGCTGCTGGCCGGTGCGGCCGTGGTGGATGGTGTGGCACTGGACGCGGCGGATACCCCGCTCGTGCAGTAATTGCATCGCCCCTCTCCGTTACCGATTGCCCGCCCCATGCCCGACGAGTTGCTGGACCGTTTGCGCCGCTTCCATGACGACGCCTTTCCCCAGTATCGCCAGCAGTTCCAGGCGCTGGTGGACGAGGGGCAGCATCCCACCACCTTGTTCATTGGCTGTTCCGACTCTCGCCTGGTGCCCTACCTGCTCACAGGCGCAGGGCCGGGTGAGCTGTTTCTGGTGCGCAATGTGGGGGCCTTCATTCCGCCGTATGACGGATCGCATGGCCACCATGGCACCACGGCGGCCATCGAATTTGCGGTGCTCAACCTGAAGGTGCGCCGCATCGTGGTGTGCGGCCACAGTCACTGTGGGGCTATCAAGGCGATGTATGGTGAGGTGTCACCCGAGGCGCCCAACCTGAACCACTGGCTGGACCTGGGGCGCGAGGCCTTGTTGCCCATGCAACCGGGCCCCGAGGTGCTGCGCCGCACCGAGCAGCGTGCCGTGGTGCTGCAGCTCGAACGCCTCATGGAGTACCCCATGGTGCGCAGCCGTGTGCAGTCGGGCCAGATCAGCCTGCATGGCTGGCACTATGTGATCGAGGACGGTGAGGTCCATGTGTTCGATGTACAGACCGGTGGCTTTGTGCCTGCCTCGCAGTCCGACCATAGCGGTACCGGCCCCTATCAGCCGTATGTGGAGCATGACGGGCAAGTGCTGGTGGACGAGTGACCTGTCCCCTGCTTGCCAGGAGCCAGCATTCGGAGTGGAATGAGCGCTCCTTGACGGAACGCAACCCCGTTTCAGCGTGAAACCCAAATCATCGGCCCCCATGAAACGCGAACCCCAGCCCCCTCTCCACCCCACCGCTTCCCTGCAGCCCATCAGCCTGGATGTGCTGCGCGAGAAATACCTCAAACCCGGCGAGACCACCGCCGACGAGCTTTACCAACGCGTGGCACGGTCCCTGGCCTCGGTCGAAAAGCCTGAGCTGCGCGAAAAGTACGAAACCCTGTTTTTGGCCAATCTGAAGGCGGGCGCCATCGGTGCTGGCCGCATCATGAGCGCCGCAGGCACCGATATCCAGGCCACGCTCATCAACTGCTTTGTGCAGCCCGTGGGCGACTGCATCCAGGGCGTGGATGACGAGGGCTTTCCGGGCATCTATGAAGCCCTGCGCGAGGCCGCCGAGACCATGCGCCGTGGCGGCGGCGTCGGCTACGACTTCTCGCGCATCCGACCCAAGGGCGCGCAGGTCAAGGCCACGGCCTCCATGGCATCGGGGCCGTGCAGCTACATGAACGTGTTCGACCAGTCCTGCTCCACCGTGGAGAGCGCCGGCGCACGCCGGGGCGCCCAGATGGGCGTGCTGCGCATCGACCACCCCGATGTGCACGAGTTCATCACCGCCAAGCGCACGCCGGGGCGTTGGAACAATTTCAACGTGTCGGTGGGGGTGTCGGACGAGTTCATCCATGCCGTGCAGAACAACGCGCCGTGGGAGCTGGTGCACAAGGCCCGCCCTGGCGCCGCGGTGTTGGCCCAGGGCGCCTACCAGCGTGCCGATGGCCTGTGGGTGTACGCCACCGTGCCGGCGCGCGAGCTGTGGGACACGATCATGAAATCGGCCTACGACTTTGCCGAACCGGGCATCCTGTTCCTTGGCCGCATCAACGAAGACAACAACCTGCACTATTGCGAAGACATCGCAGCGACCAACCCCTGTGGCGAGCAGCCGCTGCCGTCGTACGGGTGCTGCGACCTGGGTCCCGTCATCCTGACCCGTTTTGTGCGCCACCCCTTTGGCTTTGGTGGCGTGGCGGCGTTTGACTTCGACGCCTTCACCAAGGCGGTGGCGCTGCAGGTGCGCGCCCTCGACAACGTGCTCGATGTGACCTACTGGCCACTGCCGCAGCAGCGCGACGAGGCCATGGCCAAACGCCGCATTGGCGTCGGCTTTACCGGCATGGGCAACACGCTGGCCATGCTGTGCCTGCGTTACGACCTGCCCGAGGGCCGCACCATGGCCGCGCGCATTGCCGAGTGCATGCGCGACGCTGCGTACGCCGCATCGGTGGACCTGGCGCGCGAGAAAGGGGTGTTCCCGAAGTTCGACGCCAACGGCTATCTGGCCGAAGGCACGTTCGCCAGCCGCCTGCCGGAATCGCTCAAGGCGGCCATTCACCAGCACGGCATCCGCAACAGCCATCTGCTGTCCATCGCCCCCACGGGCACCGTGAGCCTGGCCTTTGCCGACAATGCGTCCAACGGCATCGAGCCGCCGTTTTCGTGGATGTACAAGCGCAAGAAGCGCGAGTCGGACGGCAGCACCACCGAATACGCGGTGGAAGACCATGCCTGGCGCCTGTACCGCGAGCTGGGCGGCGACGTGGATGCGCTGCCCGACTACTTCGTATCGGCCCTGGCCATGCCTGCCGAAGGCCACATCGCCATGATGGAAGCCGTGCAGCCCTTTGTGGACACCGCGATTTCCAAGACCGTCAATATCCCCGCTGACTACCCCTACGAAGGGTTCAAGGACCTGTATCTGCAGGCCTGGCGCGCGAAGCTCAAGGGCCTGGCCACCTACCGGCCCAACGCCATCCTCGGGTCGGTGCTGGAAACCCATGCAGCTCCTGCGCCTGCGCCCGCTGCGGCACCTGTGGCGGCACCTGCACCGGTGGTGGACCCCATGCGCACCGTGATCGAGAGCCGACCGCAAGGCGGGCTGTCGGCGGTGGCCGAAAAGCTCGAATACTGGACACAGGAGGGCCACAAGACCCTGTACCTCATCGTGTCGTTCCTGCCCGTGCCCACGGGCGTGGGCAACGGGACGGTGGACCGTGCCATCGAGTTCTTCATGCCCGTGGGCCAAAGCGGCGAGTCGCAGCAGTGGATCACCTCCAGCATGCGGCTGTTGTCGCTCGCAGCGCGTGGGGGCTTCCTGGAGCGGGCGCTGTCGGACATGCGCAAGGTCGCCTGGGACCGTGGCCCGGTGCGCCTGGGCACCCATCGCAAAGACGATGGCACCATGGTGCCCATGTGGCATGACTCCGAAGTGGCGGCCATGGCCTACGCCATCCAGAATATCCTGGCGCGCCGGGTGGCCGACCCGGTGCAGCAGCAGCTGCCGCTGGATGAGCCCGCTCCCCCGCCCGTGGCCGTGCCCCAGGCCATGGCGGGCAAGAAGTGCAGCGAATGCGGGGCGCACGCCGTGATCCGCAAGGATGGTTGCGACTACTGCACGCAGTGTGGGCACCTGGGAAGCTGCGGATGACCACTCCTCGGCCCACCATTCCCGTGCGGGCAGCGTCGGGCAAGCCGTCTGCCGAGGCACTCGCGCAGATGGACAGGCACTGGCGCTGGCGCTATGTGATGCTGGCGCCCCATCGGCTGGGTTTTTTGCTCGCCATGGCGGTGCTGGTGGCTTCGGGGATGTGGTGGGCATTGGTGCAGGTGGACCGGTCCACCCAGTGGTGGGCATTGCCTGCCGCGCTGCCGCCCACGCTGGTGCATTCCGCAGTGATGGCTTTTGGATTCATCCCGCTGTTCTTCTCGGGCTTTCTCTTCACGGCGGGCCCCAAGTGGCTGGGGGTGGAGCCGCTGCCTGTCAGCGCGCTGCGGTTTCCCCTGCTCGCCCAGGCTGCAGGCTGGTTGCTGTGGCTGGCTGGCGCGCATTGGCATGCTGTGGTCGCGCTGGTCGGGCTTGCGCTGGCCTGCGGCGGGCTGGTGTGGATGACGGTGCAGTTCTGGGGCCGGGTGCGGTTGAGCCAGGCGCAGGACCAGCTTCATGCGCGCGTGATTGCGGGCGCTTGCCTGCTCGGCAGCGTCAGCGTGGCGGGGCTGTGGCTCAGCCTGGTGCTGGGGGCCCCCGCAGTGGCCAGGGCGTGGGTGATCACGGGCCTCTGGGGGTTTGTGGTCGTGGTGTATGTCACGGTGGCGCACCGCATGATTCCCTTTTTTACCTCCAGTGCCATGCCCATGGTGCAAGCCTGGCGGCCTTTCTGGGTGCTTTGGCTCATGCTGGCGGCGGCGTTGCTGCAGGTGCTGGCCGTGTGGCTTGAATGGGCCGGTATCTCTGCCAGCGCCGCGGGCCCCGCCTGGGGACTGGTGCATGGCGCGCTGCAGCTGGTGGTGGGGGGCGTGCTGATCTGGCTGGCCTGCGTGTGGGGGCTGGTGCAGAGCCTCAAGAACAAACTGCTGGCCATGTTGCACATTGGCTTCTTGTGGCTGGGTGTGTCCTTCTTGCTCGGGGGCGTGTCCGCGTGGCTGGCCTGGGGGCTGGGCGTTGGTGGCCTGGGCCTGGGCGCCCTGCACGCGCTCACGATGGGGTGCCTGGCGTCGTTGATGCTGGCCATGGTCACGCGGGTGTCTTGTGGGCACAGCGGGCGGGCGTTGGTGGCTGACCGCATGGCGTGGTCGCTGTTCTGGCTGCTGCAGGCCGCCACGGTGCTGCGCATTGTGGCTGCGGTGCCGGGTGTTCCCGGTGCGGTGCTGCTCTGGCTGCTACCGGTGGCTGCAGTACTGTGGGCTGGCACCATGGCGGCATGGGGTGTGCGCCTGGGCTGCTGGTATGGCTGTCTGCGGGCCGATGGCCGACCGGGCTGAACCCGCCCCTTCAAGGATTTGCAATGGCTGTCATTCCCTGGCCTTTGAGCCACGTATCCAAGCCGCCCGCTCCCTCCGCACGCGCGCCGGTGGCGGAGGATGTGGCGGGCATGGCTGCGGCGCTGATCCAGTCGCGCCAGACCATCTTGCCCAAGCGACTGGGCGCCCCCGGGCCGAATGCCGCCGAACTGGCGCAGATCCTCCAGGCCGCAGCCCATGCGCCAGACCATGGCCAACTGGTGCCCTGGCGGTTTGTGCTGGTGCCTGATGCCTCGCGCCCCATGCTGGCCGGGGTGTTTGCCCAGGCCTTGTTGGAGCGCGACCCGGCTGCCACCCCCGAGCAGGCCGAGCAGGCGCGGGAGAAGGCATACCGGTCTCCCGTGCTGCTGCTGGCGGTGGTGGACGCTGAGCGCGGCGATGCCGAGATCGACCTGGCCGAGCGCACCGTCTCTGCTGGTTGCGCCGTGCAGAATATGCTGCTGATGGCCACCGCGCAGGGGTTCGGATCGGCACTGACTAGCGGCAAGGCCTTGAAGGCGGCCAGCCTGCGCGCACTGTTTCAGCTGGCACCGTCTGAGCAGGCCCTGTGTTTCATCAGCATCGGTACCGTACAGTCGCGCAAAGCTGCGCGGGCTCGTCCCGCGGCGAGGGCCTACGTGAGTACGCTGGATGCCGAACGGGGCGTGGTACCCGGTTTTTAAAGCCCCGCCCCCTTTCTTTGATTGCGAGACTTTTTCATGGATATTTCCAGTTTTGACGACCTGCTGCAGGCAGCACGCATGCAGCCTGAACCCCAGCGCCTGCTGTTTGTCTTTGCGGCGGTCGAGTTGCCTGATGACGCCACCCCCGCGCAGCGCGCGCGTTTCGAGGCCGGGCAGGGCGGCTCCCTGGCGCCGCTGATGTGCGTGGACAAGACGCCACAGGAACTGGCATCGTTCGACGCGTTGGTGGACGAGGCCCGCCAGTTCACCGCCCCGGGCCACGACTGGGCCATCGTGTTTGCGGCGGCCCTCTCGGGCACGCTGAACAAGGCGCCCACCAGTGCCGATGCCGAGGCTCCGTTGCAGCGCATGGTGGATGCGATCAAGGGCGGCGCGCATGGGGCGTTCATTCCGTTCGACCGCCAGGGTCACCCTGTGCGGTTTGGCTGAGGCGAGCCATGGCTTCTGCCTCCGCACCTGCACCGACATCGGCTGCCATCCTCGGGGGCGCCATACCGCGCCACGTGCCAGGCTTCAGTGCGCCCGCCGTGGGCTTCGAGCAGCCCTTTGCCATGCTGGAGGCTTGCCACGAACGCGTGCAGCGTACGCTGGGTTTGCTGGGCCGCTTGCGTGCCCATGTGCAGGCGCAAGGGGTGGACAACGATGCCCGCCAGGCCGCGCGCGATGTGCTGCGCTATTTCGACATCGCGGCGCCGCTGCACCACCAGGACGAAGAGCTGCATGTGTTCCCGCTGCTGCTTGCCCAAGCCACGCCCGAAGTGAAGGACCTGGTCTCGCAACTGCAGCGGGACCATGTGGCCATGACGTCCGACTGGGCGGCAGCCCGGGCTGGCCTGCAGGCGATGGTGGACGGGGGCTCCTCGGGCTTTACCCCGCAGGATGAGGCCGCGTTGGACCGCTTTGCTGCCCGGTATGACGCCCACATTGCCGCCGAAGAAGGGGTGGCCTACCCCGCAGCTGCCACGTTGCTGGCGCCAGATGCGCTCGCCGCGATGGGGCGTGAGATGGCTGCGCGGCGTGGTGCTACCTGATTGCTATTAAAAATATAGCTTTCGAAGCATATTCGACTAGCGCAAGAAGCCATTTGGGCTGGATTTCTTGCCTGGACGGCTTTTCAAGGGCCTGAAGAGTCCCTGGGACGCGCAGCGCACGGTGGTGGCCGTTGCCCGGTGGCGATGCCAGCCGTTCCGTCTGGGCAGTGCCGTTGCAGCCGCAGCGGGTAGGTGCCGCGCGATACTGCGGGGTTGCGCACGCCGCCTGCTGCGCCTGCTAGTCCCCCGTTTCGTATGCCCCCCCACTTCGTTGTTCGTACCCTGGCCACCCTTGCCCTGGCGTGGGCCGCCGCCGCTGCCTGTGTGGCGCTGCACACCCCGCTGCCCTGGATGATCGGCCCGCTGCTCGCCACCTCCATCGTGTCGATGGCCGGCGGTCCCACCGAGAGCTGGGGCCCGCTGCGCAACGCTGGGCAATGGACCATTGGCGCCGCCCTGGGCCTGTATTTCACGCCCCAGGTGGTCGCGCTGATCGGGGGGCTGTGGTGGGCCATCGTGCTGGGCATCGTGTGGGCGCTGTTCCTGGGCTGGCTGTTTGGCGCGTGGCTCTACCGCGTGCACGCACCGCGCATGCATGGCGTGCCCGCCTCCATGCTGCGTGCCACCAGCTACTTTGCCGGGGCGATTGGCGCGGCGTCCGAGATGACCTTGTTGTCCGAACGCGAAAACGCGCGCACCGACCTGGTGGCCGCCAGCCACAGCCTGCGGCTGCTGATCGTCACGGTGACCATTCCGTTCGCGCTGCAGTTCAGCGGCCTGCACGGCCTGGACATCTTGCCGCCCACGCTGCGGGTGGTGAGCTGGCCCGGGCTTGCGCTGTTGGCGGTGCTCACTGGTGCGGGCGCGCTGCTCATGGAGCGCCTGGGCCGAGCCAACCCGTGGTTCATGGGGGCCATGCTGGTGTCCATGGGCCTGACCATGGCGGGCCAGAGCCTGTCGGCCGTGCCCCAGGGCATGGTCAATGCGGCCCAGCTGGTGATCGGAGTGAGCTTGGGTGTGCGGTTTCGCGCGGAGTTTTTGCACACCGCGCCGCGTTGGCTGGCCTCGGTGGCGCTGGGCACGGTGGGCCTGATGGGCGTGTGCGCGCTGTTTGCTGGCGCCCTGGCCTGGGCCACGGGGCTGCCCTGGGTCACCTTGCTGCTGGGTACCTCGCCGGGCGGCATCACCGAAATGGCCATCACGGCCAAAGTACTGCAGTTGGGGGTGCCGGTGGTGACTGCGTTTCAGGTGTGCCGGCTGATTGCGGTGCTGATGCTGGTGGACCCGCTGTACCGGCGGATTTATCCGCCCAGCGAGCACGTAAGCACGGTGGGCTGAGCTAGCGCACCGTGCCTTGTCGCGGCGTCAATGCACCACGACCGGGTTCTGCGCCAAGCCCGCGTAGCGGTCCAGTGCGTCTTCCACTTCTTCCTGGGTCGGGGTGTCGCGCTGCCAGGCCAGGATCTGCTCCTGGAACATCTCGGCCCAGGAGCCGTCCAGATACACCTCTTTGCCCGAGCGCTTGTCCACGATTTCAAAGCCGTGGCGTGCGAGTTGGGGAACAGCAGGGGCGGTGTCGTTGAGCACCTGGGCGCTCTTTTTCTCCACGGCGTCGGGCAGCATGTGGACCACCACGAAGGATTCTGAGTCGTAGAGCATGTGCATCGTGTTCCCCTTGTCGATATAGATGTCAGATGACAGCGGGTGCACAGAGTTCAAGGGGCCCCGGTAAAGCCCGTGGCTTTTGCCCTCTGTTGCGTTGCAGTATTTCATGAAAAACGGAGCACTCCGGGTTCACGGGGCTTTTTTGCCCGGATGGCGTTTGGGCGCAACACTCGGTTCGGCGCAAGCAAGCGCAGGCCGCGCTCAGGGCGGGCCGCTGGCGCGCAGCAGCAGGTCGGCGAAATCGCCGTTGGCCTGGGTGAGCTTGATGCGCACGGGCAGGTAGCCCAGCCCGGGGGCCACCCAGAGCTCGGCCTTCTGGTCATAGTCCTTGCGGGGCAGGCGCAGCAGCTTGAGGGCGGGTGTGGGCCCGGCGGGCAGGTCCAGGGTTTCGGGGCCTTCGACGGTGAAGGTCCAGCGGTCGGCGCTGCGAGCGCTCACAGTGGTCAGCGTGATCTGGGTGCCGGGCACAAACCGGCCCGGGTCTGCCGCCAGCATCGCGCCCAGCTGGATGAACAGGCTCAGGCGGTCCTGCACCCCGGGGCCCGCCACGGCATCGGGCGTGTTGGCGCTGAAGGTGACACGGCCCTTGGCGTAGTCGAAATGGGCGGCCTGCTCGCTGCGGGATTTGTCGGAGAACTTCTCGGGCAGCAGTCCTTGCTCTGTGACCGTGCCGACGCTGCGCTGCGTGCGGGTGCCCACCAGAAAGGCGCTGATCTCCTGGCGCGCCTCGTAGCGGTTGCCGTCGTGCTGCCACAGCAGCTCGGCCCGGGCGCTGTAGGCGAACTTTTTGGCCTGGCCGCTCACGTCAAACGCAAGACGCGTGGGGGCGGGCATGCGCACGGGCGGAGGTGAGGCGCTGGCACTGCGGCCGGTGCCTCCGGGCGGGCGGATGTCCACGCCTGTGCCGGTCTGGGCGTCTTCGGCGGGGGGCTCTGGGGGCGTGGCTGGTACCGATGCCGCAGGCGCGGGTGCAGGGGCGGCGTCGTTGGTAGGTGTCTCAGGGGTTGCGCTGGCCACAGTGGTTGCGGCACCGGTGTCCGCAGGCGTGCCAGCTTCTACGACAGGGGCGGCTACCGGTGCAAGTTCGGGACGGTCCTGGGCCGCAGGGGCTGGGGGGCGCTTGGGGGAGGGCGCCTTTTTACGGGGCGGAGTTTGCGGTGCGGCAACCGGCACGGCAGTCACGCCGGCAGGCGCAACGGTTGGTGGTGGCGGTGCGGGCGCAATGCTGCGCGTGCTGAATACCTGGCTGGACGGCTGCGCGGGGCTGTCCCAGGCCAGGGGCACGCCGCTGAGCACCAGCCAGTGCAGGGCCAGCACCAGGGCTGTGATGAAAACCAGCGCGCGCCGTGGCATCTTGTCCGTGCGTGGCGGGGCCGTCAGGCGCTGCCTGCGCCCAGGTCGCTGGACAGCTGGGCCGCCGCCGCGCGCAGTGGCGCATCAATGGCGCCGCCCCACTCGGGGTCGAAGGTGGCGATGGAGCCCAGCGTGGTGATGCCCAGCTCCAGGTGCCCGTCGGCGTCGAACACCGGGGCGCAGAAGGCGACGATGCCGGGCAGCAGCGTGTCCACCACGCGGGCGGCGCCGCGCTCGCGCACTTCGGCCAGCAGGGTGTTCACTTCGGCCATGGTGGCGGGCAGGTCGGTACGGCGCATCTTGACGGCGCGGGCCAGCTCCTCTTTCAGCAGCGGCGCCACTACCTCGGGCGACATGAAGGCCGCAAAACACCGGCCCGTGGCCGACGACAGCAGCGGCATCACGTCGCCCAGGCGCAGGTTGGCGGTGACGGCCTGAGGCGATTCCTCCCAGTGCACGATGGTGGGGCCGTGGTTGCCCCACACGGCCAGCGCCAGCGTGTGGCCGATGGTTTCCATCAGTGCCGGCATGCGCTCGCGGGCCAGGCGCACGCCATCGAGCCGCGTCAGCGAGGCCAGCCCCAGCTTGAGCGCGGCCGGGCCCAGGTCGTAGCGCGCGGTGCGCGGATCTTGCGTGACCAGACCCAGGCGCTGAAAGCTCACCAGATACCGGTGCGCCTTGGCCGCGCTCATGCCCGCCGAGGCGGCCACGTCCTTGAGCATCAGCGGCCCGCGCGAGCGTGTCAGCCCCTCCAGCAGGGCAAAACCCACCTCGACCGATTGAATTCCTGCACGTTCTTTGTCCATGTGCACTAAAATTTGCGAGTTTTGTTTAGTTAAATCAATTTACCCAAGCGTAATTCGTGCTGGGTGAAGCCTTCAACCCCTTGAGACAAAGGTCCTGCCACCATGAAACTCGCTACCTACAAAGACGGCTCGCGCGACGGCCAACTGGTTGTCGTCTCCCGCGACCTGGGCACGGCCCATTATGCGACCGGCATTGCCAGCAAGCTGCAGCAGGCGCTGGACGACTGGGGCTTCATCTCGCCCCAGCTGCAGGACCTGTACGACCAGCTCAACAGCGGCCGCGCGCGCCATGCCTTCCCCTTCGACCCCGCCCAGTGCATGGCCCCGCTGCCCCGCGCCTACCAGTGGGCTGACGGATCGGCCTACATCAACCACGTCGAACTGGTGCGAAAAGCGCGCAACTCCGAAGTGCCTGAGAGTTTCTACACCGACCCCCTGATGTACCAGGGCGGTAGCGACGACTTCATCGGCCCCTGCGACGACGTGGTGGTGCCCAGCGAGGCGATGGGCATTGACTTCGAGGCCGAGATCGCCGTGATCACTGGCGACGTGAAGATGAGCACGAACGCCGACCAGGCGCTGGACGGCATCCGCCTGGTGATGATTGCCAACGACGTGAGCCTGCGCAACCTGATCCCGGCCGAGCTGGCGAAGGGTTTTGGCTTCTTCCAATCCAAGCCCGCCACCGCCTTCGGCCCCGTGGCTGTGACGCTGGACGAGCTGGGCGACGCCTGGGACCATGGCCGCGTCAATCTCACCGTGCAGTCCACCTGGAACGGCCGTAAGGTCGGCATGTGCGACGCGGGCCCCGAGATGACCTTCCACTTCGGCCAGCTCATCGCCCACGTGGCCAAGACGCGCAACCTGCGCGCGGGCTCCATCATTGGCAGCGGCACCGTCAGCAACAAGGGTGTGGAGCAGAACGGCCGCATGGAATGGCCCAAGGGCTACAGCTGCATTGCCGAGAAGCGCTGCATCGAAACCATCCAGGACGGCAAGCCCAGCACCGAGTTCATGAAGTTCGGCGACACCATCCGCATCGAGGTCAAAGGCAAGGACGGTGCCAGCATCTTCGGCGCCATCGACCAGACGATTGCCGCACCGGCCGCCTGAGGCCGCGCAGCGCAAAATTTGAATAAAACCGGCTGTATGTGCTACAGAAATGTGCGCTGGCAGCTATCAAATTCATAGTATCAAGGAGACAACCCATGCAACGCCGTACCCTCTTGTCCGCCCTGGCTGTCGCAGGCGCCACCAGCGCCGCGCCCTGGGCCGCCGCCCAGTCTGCCTGGCCCGACCAGCCCCTGCGCTGGGTGGTGCCGTACCCCGCTGGTGGCGGCACCGACGTGCTGGCGCGCACCGTGGCCGAGGCCATGCGCCAGACGCTGGGCCAGCAGATCGTGGTCGACAACCGCCCCGGTGCCTCGACCAACATCGGCGCGCAGATGGTGGCCACTGCCAAGCCTGACGGCAACACCTTCATGTCGGCCGACAACGCCGTGCTGGCCTACAACGAGCACCTGTTCACCAAGCTGCCGTTCAACCCCGAAAAAGACTTCACCTACGTGGGCGGCATCAGCCGCTTTCCGCTGGCACTGGTGGTGAACCCGGCGTTCGAAGCCAAGACGGTGAAAGAGTTTTTGGCCTACGCGCGCGCCAACCCCGGCAAGCTCAACTACGCATCGCCGGGCAATGGCTCGCCACACCACCTGGCGATGGAGATGTTCAAGAACCGCACCAAGACCTTCCTCACCCACATCCCCTATCGTGGCGCGGCACCTGCGCTGCAGGACGTGATGGGTGGCCAGGTCCCCTGCATGTTCCTGGACCTGGCCGCCGGCCTGCCCGTGATCACCTCGGGCAAGGTGCGCGCCCTGGCCATCGGCTCGGCCAAGCGCATCGCTGCGTTGCCCGACGTGCCCACGCTGGCCGAGGCGGGGGTGCCCAACACCGAGGTGTTTGCGTTCCAGGGCATCCTGGCGCCCGCTGGCCTCCCCGCTGCCATCACCGCGCGTTTGAATGCCGACCTAAACAAGGCCCTGCTGAACCCCGCCGTGGTCAAGCGCATGAACGACTTCGGGATGGAAGCCTTGCCCGGCACGCCTGAACAGTTCCGCGCCATGGCGCGGGCCGAGTCCAAGCGCTGGGGCGAGATCATCAAAGCGGCTGGCGTAAAGCTGGACTGATCGCGCAGCACTTCGGTGCACAGGGCAGTGCTCTGGATGGCTTGGTTTTGCCGAGCCTTGCCACCCCTGTGGCCTCGCAGGCCGCCTGCCTGTTCAAGCCCACCTATTCAGGCAGGTGGCATACCGCCTCAATGTTGTTGCCTTCCGGGTCGATGACAAAAGCACCGTAGTAGTGCGGGTGGTAGTCGGGCCGCAGACCCGGGGCTCCGTTGTCTTGGCCCCCGGCTTCCATGGCGGCGCGGTAGAAGGCATCGACCTGGGCCCGTGTGGCGGCCCGCCACGCGAGGTGGCAGCCCGTGGTGGCAGGCGGTCCGCCGTAGGGCGAGGGGCCGTCGATGAACCACACGTCGGCTTTTTTGCCGTCGGGCTCGGACGGGGCCGGGTAGGCAAAGCCCAGCATGTTTGAGCCGTAGTTGCCTTCAAAACACAGGCTGTAGCCCAAAGGCGTGAGGGCGGCGGTGTAGAACGCCTTGGCGCGGGCGATGTCGGTGACGCGGAAAGTCATGTGGTCAAGCATGTGAAATGGCTCCTGGGCTGATGAAGGGGTGGTGGATTGCACGAATACTGTATTTATATACATGTATTTTGGCAAGCATTTCAGGGAAAGCGTGGTGACACGCAACACCTGACTCCACCTTCGGCCGAGTCGTTCGGAGCGCTCCCGCTTTCGCTTTGCCGCCGCGGCGCCCCGCGCCCCAAGGGCACGCGCACTCGGAGGCGCTGAACGGCGCCTTACCCCCGATGGCCCGTCCCCGCCGTGGGCGCCCGGCTTGGCGGTGGTGGCCACAGGGTTATCGCGCGCGCGACGCGACCCGCGGACGGGTGCGCCGCACAATGCGTGCCCCAGCGGCGCCCGCGCCCGTCTTCCTCAGAAAGATTCCCATGCTGAACTTCGACTTTCACAACCCCACCCACATCGCCTTCGGCCAGGGCCGCATTGCCGACCTGGCCAAGCTGGTGCCCGCTGCCGCCAAGGTGCTGATCCTGGTGGGTGGCGCCAGTGCCGAAAAGACCGGCACGCTGGCCGAGGTGCGCGCCGCGCTGGGTGAGCGCCAGCACGCCACCTTCTGTGGCATCGAGCCCAACCCGAGCTATGAAACCTCCATGAAGGCCGTGGCGCAGATCCGCGAAGGGGGTTTTGACTTCTTGCTGGCCGTGGGCGGCGGCTCGGTGATCGACGCTACCAAGTTCATCGCCGCCGCCGTGCGCTTCGAGGGCGATGACCCCTGGGCCATCCTTGAAAAGCACGGCCGCAACATCCAGGGCGCCATGCCGTTCGGCTCGGTGCTCACGCTGCCCGCCACGGGCTCGGAGATGAACAACGGCGGCGTCATCACCCACCGCGGCAAGGGTGCCAAGCTGTCGTTTGGCAGCGTGCATACCTACCCTGTGTTCTCGGTGCTCGACCCCACCAAGACCTACACCCTGCCGCCCCAGCAGCTGGCCAACGGCGTGGTGGATGCGTTTGTGCACACCGTGGAGCAGTACCTCACCTACCCGGTCAACGCACCCGTGCAGGACCGTTTTGCGGAAGGCATCCTGCAGACGCTGATCGAGGTGGGCCCGCACCTGCTCACGGCCACCGAGCCCGTGTATGACGACCGCGCCAACCTGATGTGGGCTGCCACCATGGCGCTCAACGGCCTCATCGGCGCTGGCGTGCCGCAGGACTGGGCCACGCACATGATCGGCCACGAGCTGACGGCCCTGCATGGCATCGACCACGCGCGCACCTTGGCCATCGTGCTGCCCGCGCTGCTGAACGAACGCCGGGTGGCCAAGCGCGCCAAGCTGCTGCAGTATGGCGAGCGCGTGTGGGGCATCACCACCGGCACCGACGACGAACGCATCACGGCGGCCATCGAGCGCACGCGCGATTTCTTTGAGGCCATGGGCATCGCCACGCGCCTGTCGGGCTACGGCCTGGGCAGCGAGGTGGTGGACACCGTGGTGGCGCAACTCGAAGCGCACGGCATGGTGACGCTGGGCGAGCAGCGCGAGATCACGCCCGCCGTGAGCCGCCGCATCCTCGAAGCCGCGCTGTAACGCTGCGCACCAGGCGTGCCAGCGAAGAGGCTCAAGACCCCGGGCCAATGACCTTGAGGCCCGGTTCGGTTTGTGCGCGTGGGTTAGAGTCCACCCTTCTCTTGCGGGAGAGCGGGGCGTACGGCGCCCCCGCCGAAGGCGCAAACTCCCATCATCGCTCAGGCAACCGGACCGCAAGAGACCATCGCCGACTGGAGAGAGGCCGCCACCATCGCGCAACGCGGGTGGGGTCCACCGAAGGGGCTGGCTGCCACCGCAGCTGAAACTCTCAGGTATCAGGGACAGGGGGAGAGGCGCCGCAGGCCCGTCTTGGAACGGGCACTGCACCAGCCCGAGTTCTCTCCCATGCCGTCATCATCTCCGTCTGTCGCCGCGTCCAGCGGTGTGCCTCACCCCAAGCGCTCGGCGCTCAAATTCATCTGCGGGTTCCTGGTGGGCCTGGTCCTGGCCGGGGGCTCCGGCGGGGCCTGGGTGCTCCATCTGCTGTGGCAGCAACTGCCCACCGTGGACCACCTGGCCGACTACGACCCCATGCGGCCCTTGCGCATCTATGCGCGCGACGGCAGTCTGCTCGCGGAGTTTGGCGAGGAGCGCCGCGAGGTCGTGCCCATCGGCGACATTCCGCTGCATGTGCGCCAGGCGCTGCTGGCCATTGAAGACGCGCGCTTTTACGAGCACGGCGCGGTGGACTTCACCGGCCTGGCGCGCGCGGCGCTGCGCAACGTGGTGTCCGGCGAACACGCCCAGGGCGCCAGCACCATCACGATGCAGGTGGCGCGGGTGTTCTTTCTGAGCCGCGTGAAAACCTACAGCCGCAAGCTCATGGAGGTCCTGCTGGCCTACAAGCTGGAGGCCACGTACAGCAAGGACAAGATCCTGGAGCTGTACATGAACCAGATCTACCTGGGCGAGCGCGCCTACGGCTTCGCAGCGGCAGCGTCGGTGTACTTCGACAAAACCCTGGACGAGCTGACGGTGGCCGAGGCGGCGATGCTCGCCGGCCTGCCCAAGGCACCTTCAGCCTACAACCCCGTCGTCAACCGCGAGCGCGCTACCGTGCGCCAGCAGTACATCCTGCAACGCATGCACGCGCTGGGCTACCTGGACACCGCCGCTTACGACGCGGCCAGTGCCGAGGTGCTCACGCTGCGCACGCAGACGCGATCCATCGACCCGGCAGCGGCCTTTGCCGTGGAGCAGGCACGCAAGACGGTGGTGGCCCACTTTGGCGATGATGCGTACGCGCTGGGCCTGGATGTGGTCACTACCCTCAGCGTGGCCGACCAGCGGGCCGCCACGCAGGCCCTGCGCGCCGGGCTGCTGCGCGCCCAGGAGGCCCAGGGCTATGCGGGGCCCGAAGCCTGGGTGGCCGCCCGCGTGCCCATCGGCCATCGCCGCGAAGTGCGCGCGGCCCTCGCGCCCTTTCCGGACAGCGGTGAACTGCGGACGGCCCTGGTGCGCGAGGCGTCGCCGGCCCAGGGCATCACCGCCGTGCTGCGCGACGGTACGCGCGTGCAGATTCCGCGCAGCCGGTTGAGCGCGGACGCACGGGCGGCGCTTTCGCCCACAGCGTCCCCGGGGCGGCGCATTGCGCCCGGTGCGGTGATCCGCGTGGTGGCTGATGCGCGACAGCAATGGCGCTTGGCCCAGTTGCCGGGCATGGAGGGGGCCCTGGTCTCGCTGGACGCAGACACTGGGGAGATCCTGGCACTGGCCGGCGGTTTTGACCACGCGCTGAACCAGTTCGACCATGCGGTGCAGGCCCTGCGCCAGCCCGGCTCCACCTTCAAGCCGTTCATCTTTTCGGCCGCGCTGGAAAAAGGCTACGCGCCCGGCACGCTGGTGGACGACGCGCAGCGCGTGGTGACCCCTGCCGCCCGGGGGCGCGCCGCCTGGAGCCCGCGCAACTACGGCGGCAACTACGAAGGCTTCATTTCCGCGCGGCGCGGCCTGGTGCGCTCCAAGAACATGGTGGCCGTCAACCTGATGGAAGCGGCCGGGGTGCAGTACGTGCAGCAGTTCGCAGCCCGCTTCGGATTCGACCCCGCGCTCAACCCGCCCCGGCTGCCGCTGGCGCTCGGCGCGGGCGCTGTCACCCCGCTGCAGCTCACGCAGGCCTATGCCGTGTTCGCCAACGGCGGCACACTGGTCCAGCCCCGGCTGATTCGCAGCGTGAGCAAGCGCGGCGGCGCGGTGCTGTACGCGGCGGACGGGCCCTCACCCCGCGCCACCGTGGTGTCCGAGCGCAACGCTTTCGTGCTGGACAGCCTGCTGCGCGACGTGGTCGAGCACGGCACCGGCAGGCGGGCCAAGGCGCTCGGGCGCCCCGACGTGGCGGGCAAGACCGGCACTTCCAACGACGCGCGCGACGTGTGGTTTGCGGGCTATTCGTCGGGCGTGGCCTCGGTGGTCTGGATGGGCTACGACCAGCCGCGCAGCCTGGGCCGGCACACCGGCGGCACGCTGGCGCTGCCGGTGTGGACCGAGTACATGGCGGTGGCGGTGCAGGGGCGCCAGCCGGTACTGCGCACCATGCCGCTCGATCTGATGCGCTTTGGGGACGACTACCTGTACCCCGAATACGTCTTTGGCACCTGCGTCGACGACCGCACCGCCTTTGTCCAGAGCCCCTTCGAGTGCGGCCTGACCGGACGCCGCCCGCCAGCCGATGGTGCTTTGGATTTTGGTTGAAAACGGGTGTGGCGCCTGTTGATAAAGCACTGAGTGCTATGAAATGTGGAGCAAATATTCACGACCGCTCCCTTAGCCCTCCATCCACCGCAGCGATCGAGCGCACGGCATGGTGACCCTGGGCGAGCAACGCGAGATCGGGACCGCCGTGAGCCACTGAATCGTTGGCGCCGCGCTGCAAGCGGTTAGGGCGGGCATGCGCTCGCCCCTTCCGCTCCGCATCTCGCGCCGCGCAGCGGCGTTTCGTCGCAGGGCGCTGGAGCCCGCCGGTTGTGCCGCCTACAGTGCCGTCAAGCCGCCCCTCTGGGTGGCATTTGACGAAAGGCGCACCGTGACCCTCATCTTCTTTCTGGCCCTCCGCTCTGCATGGCGCAAGGCCCGTGCCCCGCTGCTGGCGGCTTTCGTGGCGCTGCTGGCCTGGGCCACGCCGGCATCGGCCCAGTACGCCGGCCTGCGCACCCTGGTGGTCCCTGGCGCCGAGCCCGTGACCGTGGCACTGTTCTACCCCACCCCGGTGGTGGCGCGCACCCAGCCCATGGGCCCGTGGCGGCCCGTGGTCACGCCGGGCGCGCCGGTGGCAGCCGCGCCCCTCAAGGGCTTGATCCTCATCTCGCACGGCACCGGCGGCCATGAACTGGGCCACCACAACCTGGCTACGCGCCTGGCGGCCGACGGCTATCTGGTGGCCGCGCTGCGCCACCCGGGCGACAACTGGGAAGACCGGTCGATGATCACCTCGGGCCGCTACTTCAGCGAGCGTCCCCGCCAGGTGAGCCGCGTGCTGGACGCCCTGCTGGCCAGCCCCGAATGGGGCCCCCGCATTCCGGCCGGGCGCATTGGCGCCGTGGGGCACTCGGCGGGTGGCTACACCGTGCTGGCCCTGGCTGGCGCACAGGCAGAACCGGCCCGTGCAGCGCAGCATTGCGGCAGCGTGTCGGACGACCCTGGCTTTTGCAGCCTGGGCAAGCTCCCGAGCCGTGCCCAGTCTGGTCAGGCCGCACCGGCTGCTGCCGCTGCGGCGCCCGCGCAGGGCTCTGCCGTCGTACAGGACGGCCCGCTGGTCTCGGTGGCAGACCCCCGCATCCGCGCTGTGGTGGCCATGGCGCCCATGGCGGTGGTGTTCACGCAGGGCAGCCTGAAGGCCATCAGCGTGCCCGTGCGGCTGATGGTGGCCGAGCGTGATGCCGTGCTCACCGGCAAGTACCACGGCGGCTACGTGGCGGCCCAACTGCCATCCGCACAGGCCAGCACGGTGCCGGGAGCAGGCCACTTTGCCTTCATGGCCCAGTCCGTCTGGCCGCTGGCCTCCGAGGCGGGAGACGCCGCCGCCAACCCCGAGGGCTTCGACCGCGTGGCCTACCACGCCACACTGGAGAACGAGGTGGTGGAGTTTCTGGCGAGGCAGCTGCGTTGAAGGTCTGAGGCGACGGCACGCACGGCAATGCCATGCTGTAAGCCAATGCCGCCAACCTGCGCGCACCGTGGGACAAAGGGCCCCATGGCTGGTAGGGTGTCGTTTTCTGTTCTCCCGATCAACGCCACAACGAAAGCGACACCCATGGCACACATCCTCATGGTTCTGACGTCCCACGACCAACTGGGCGATACCGGCAAAAAGACGGGCTTCTGGCTGGAAGAGTTTGCCGCCCCGTACTACGTGTTCAAGGACGCAGGCGCGCAGATCACGCTCGCATCGCCCCACGGCGGCCAGCCGCCGCTAGACCCCAAGAGCGACGACGAAAGCGCCCAGACCGCTGCCACGCGCCGCTTCAAGGCCGATGCCTCCGCGCAACAGCAGCTGGCCAGCACCGTGCCTCTATCGAGCGTGAAGGCCGGGGACTTTGATGCCGTGTTCTACCCCGGCGGCCACGGCCCGCTGTGGGACCTGGCCGAAGACGCGCAGTCCATCGCCCTTATTGAAAACACCTTTGCCGCAGGCAAGCCGCTCGCGCTGGTGTGCCACGCACCGGGCGTGCTGCGCCACACCAAGGCGCCCGATGGGTCGCCCCTGGTCAAGGGCAAGAAGGTGACGGGGTTTACCAATACCGAAGAAGACGCGGTGCAGTTGACAAAGATCGTGCCGTTCCTGGTGGAAGACATGCTCAAGGCCAACGGGGGCGTGTATTCCAAAGGCCCCGACTGGGCGCCCTATGTGCTGACCGATGGCACGCTGATCACGGGGCAAAACCCGGCGTCGTCAGAGCAGGGTGCACACGCTTTGCTCCAGCAACTGGGTTAATAAGAAAAAAGGGGCTTCGGCCCCTTTTTTTGCGCTGTGCGTACGCACGGGGTGTCCGTGGCGCAGATTTGAAAAGGAAATGACCGCTAGTGCTTGATGCATAAGCGCAAGCAGCTATCAAATTGGAAGTGATTGTGCGGTGCTGCCTGCCGTTGGCCCGCACAGCGTTCCCGCTTCAATACGGCAGGATGCCCGGCAACAGCGGGCGGTCCAGCCGGTGGCGCCACCACTTGAGCGCCTCGCCCATGTGCTCGGGCCGCCAGGCCAGCCAGAAGGTTTCGTCCGGGCGGGGCTCCTCCACCTGCAGCTCCACCAGAATGCCGGTCTCCAGCTCCACGCGCACACAGGCGCGCGGCACAAAACCGTGGCCAAGACCGGCGGCCTGGCAAGCGATCTTGGCCTGCATCGATGGCACGGTGATGCGGCGCTGGCCCGACAGCAACCCCACCGTGCGGTCGTTCAGCGAGCGCGCCCCGTCGCCCACCACCACGGCCGTGTGTTCCAGCAAGTCGCTGCGCGTGAGCGGCCGCTGCAGCTTGGCCAGCGGGTGTGTGGCCGTCACGCAGAACGCAAAGGCCAGGCTGCCCACGGCCACTGCCTTGTAGCCGCCGCCCGCAGGGCCTTCGCCTGCGGCCACGACGATGTCTGCGCGCCCTTCGCGCAACGCCTCCCAGGTGCCTGTCAAGGCTTCGCTGCTGATGCGCAGGCGCGTGCCGCAGTGCAGGTCTTCAAACGCGCAGATGTCCTGGTTGAACGCGTGTGTGGGGATGAGCGAGTCGTGCATCAGCCGCAGTTCGGACTCAAAGCCCGTGGCGATCTGCCGCATCCGCGATTCAAGCTGCTGCGCGGCCGCCAGCAGCCAGCGCCCCTCCTTGAGCATCTCTTGCCCGGCCGGCGTGAGCGTGACGCGCGGACCGTTGCGGATGAACAGGGCCAAGCCCAGCTGGTCTTCCAGCTTGCTCACGGCGTATGAGATGGTGGACGGCACCTTGTGCAGCCGCTCGGAGGCGCCTGCAAACGAGCCGTGGCGGGCAATGGCGTCGATGGTTTCTATGGCTTCCAGCGTGAGCTTCAACATGGCCCTAATTCCTTGATCTGAATCATCGAAATTATCGATGATGAATGGCTAAACCTTTCAATCTGATGCCTGCTGATGCGCCGGATACTTCATCTATCGCAGCACTAAATACCAATGAAATCGAGCAAATTTCAAAGCGACCACCCAGTGTGAAATTCATCGACAGATATTGAAAGAAAGACACCATGCTCGACATCCGCAAGGCCCAACACCGCGGCAACGCCAACCACGGCTGGCTCCATTCGCGCCACACCTTCTCGTTTGGTCACTACCACGACGCCAACCAGCAAGGCTTTTCCGACCTGCTGGTCATCAACGACGACCACGTGGCCCCGGGCAAGGGTTTTGGCACCCACCCGCACCGCGACATGGAAATCTTCTCGTATGTGCTGGAAGGCGCGTTGGAGCACAAGGACTCCATGGGCACGGGCTCGGTCATCCGCCCCGGCGACGTGCAGATGATGAGCGCCGGCACCGGCGTGCGCCACAGCGAGTTCAACCATTCGGGTGTTGAGCCCGTGCACTTCCTGCAGATCTGGATCGTGCCCGGTGCCCGCGGCGCCGCACCCCGCTACCAGCAGGTGCATTTCAGCGAGGCCGACAAGCGCGGCCGCCTGCGCCAGATCATCTCGCCCGAAGGGGCCGACGGATCGCTGGCCGTGCACCAGGACGCCCGCGTCTACGCCGGCTTGTTCGACGGCAGCGAAGAATCGGCCGATCTGGACGTGGGCCCGGGCCGCAACGTGTATGTGCACGTGGCCCGCGGCAGCCTGGAGGTGAACGGCGAGCGGCTGGCCGAGGGTGACGGCGCCCGCATCCGCGACGCCGGGGCCCTGCGCTTTGCCAACGGCGAAGGTGCCGAGGTGCTGGTGTTCGACCTGCGGCCGAACGAGCTGCCCACGATGCCGCACTGAGCGAATGGGCGCCCTGGAGCGCGGGTGGGTGGGCGATGTCGCCCATTCCTCCCGCGCCGGCCCGCCGCATTGCCTTGTCTCGTTTTTGTTCTTCTTCTCGACGTACTTCATCTTCAATTTCCAGGGAGCTCACCATGACCCACGCCAACACCACGACTGCCAGCGCCACCGCCCGCCTCGTTGCCTACGCCAAGCCCGGTGCCACGCTGCTGAACGCCGACGACCACGCCCTGGTCATGATCGACTTCCAGTCGCAGATGGCCTTCGCCACGCACTCCATCGATGCGATCACGCTGCGCTCCAACGCCGGCCTGGTGGCCAGCGCAGCCGCCGGTTTCGGTGTCTCCACCATCCTCACCACCGTGGCCGAGAAGAGCTTCAGCGGCCCCATGTTCGAGGAAGTGACCGCGCCGTTCCCCGGCCATGCGCTGCTGGACCGCACCTCCATGAACACCTGGGAGGACGAGGCGGTGATCGCCCGCATCAACGCCATCGGCAAGCCGCGCATCGTGCTGGCAGGCCTATGGACCAGCGTGTGCATCGTGGGCCCCGCGCTGTCGGCGCTGGACCAGGGCTTTGAGGTGTATGTGATCGCCGATGCCTGCGGCGACATCTCGGCCGAAGCCCACAACCGCGCCATGGAGCGCATGGTGCAGGCCGGCGCGCGCCCCATCACGGCCTTGCAGTACCTGCTGGAGCTGCAGCGCGACTGGGCACGCGGCGAGACGTACGACATGACGACGGGCATCGCCAGGAAGTTCGGCGGCGGCTATGGCCTGGGCATCACCTACGCCAAGACCATGTTCAACGCCCACGAAGGCTAAAAAAGGGTGCATTGGCCTACTGCGCGACCCGATCCCGCACCTGCGGCTCTCGCCGTACGCTTGTACGGCTGCGGTCCTCGATGCAGGCTCGGGCCGCTCGCTACGGCCACTGCACCCTTTTTTGCACTCTGCCATCGCTGAAATTCTTGAAGGCCTGGACACCATGACCCAACCCGCCATCACCCCTGACCTCATCCTGCGCAATGGGCGCTTCACCACGCTGGACCGCGCCAACCCCACGGCCAGTGCGGTCGCCATTGCGCAAGGGCGCTTCACGCAGGTTGGTGACGACCGCGAGGTGATGGCGCTGGCCGGTGCGGGCACGCGGGTCATCGACCTGGGCGGGCGCAGCGTGCTGCCGGGGCTCATCGACAACCACCTGCACATCATCCGCGGCGGGCTCAACTTCAACATGGAGCTGCGCTGGGACGGCGTGAAGAGCCTGGCCGACGCCATGGCCATGCTCAAGCGTCAGGTGGCCGTGACGCCCGCGCCGCAGTGGGTGCGCGTGGTGGGCGGCTTTACCGAACACCAATTCGTGGAAAGGCGCCTGCCCTCGCTGGCCGAGCTGAACGCCGTGGCGCCCGATACGCCCGTGTTCATCCTGCACCTGTACGACCGCGCGCTGCTCAACGGAGCCGCCCTTCGCGCCGTGGGCTACGGCAAGGACACGCCCGCACCACCCGGTGGCGAGATCGTGCGCGACAGCGCGGGCAATCCCACGGGCCTGCTGCTGGCCAAGCCCAACGCGGCCATCCTGTATGCCACGCTGGCCAAGGGTCCCAGGCTGCCGCACGACTACCAGGTCAACTCCACGCGCCACTTCATGCGCGAACTCAACCGCCTGGGCGTGACGGGCGCCATCGACGCGGGCGGCGGCATGCAGAACTACCCGGACGACTACGACGTCATCCAGGAGCTGGCCGATGCCGACCAGCTCACCATTCGCCTGGCCTACAACCTGTTCACGCAAAAGCCGAAGCAGGAGAAGGAAGACTTCCTGAACTGGACGGCCACCTCGCAGTACAAGCAGGGCACGGACTACTTCCGACACAACGGCGCGGGCGAGATGCTGGTGTTCTCTGCCGCTGACTTCGAGGACTTCCGCCAACCCCAGCCCGAGCTGGCGCCTGGCATGGAGGGCGAGCTGGAAGAGGTGGTGCGTATCCTGGCCCAGAACCGCTGGCCCTGGCGCATGCACGCCACCTACGACGAGACCATCGAGCGCGCGCTCAACGTGTTCGAGAAGGTCAACCAGGACACACCGCTGGCCGGCCTGAACTGGTTCTTCGACCATGCCGAGACCATTTCGGAAAAGTCCATCGATCGCATCGCGGCCCTGGGCGGCGGCGTGGCCGTGCAGCACCGCATGGCCTACCAGGGCGAGTACTTCGTGGAGCGCTACGGCGCCGCGGCGGCCGAGGCCACGCCCCCGGTCAAGCGCATGCTGGAGAAGGGCGTCAACGTGTCCGCTGGCACCGACGCCACCCGCGTGGCCAGCTACAACCCCTGGGTGTCGCTGTCCTGGCTCGTCACCGGCAAGACGGTGGGCGGCCTGCAGCTCACGCCGCAGCGCAACTGCCTGACCCGCGACCAGGCCCTGCGCATGTGGACCGAGAACGTTACCTGGTTCAGCAACGAGCAGGGCAAGAAGGGCCGCATCGAAGCGGGCCAGCTGGCCGACCTCGTCGTGCCCGACCGCGACTTCTTTGCTTGCCCCGAATCCGACATCGCCGACACCACCGCCCTGCTCACCGTGGTGGGCGGCAAGGTGGTCTATGGCGCGGGCGATTTCGCGCGCTTCGACGACGCCGCCCCGCCGCCCGCCATGCCCGACTGGTCGCCTGTGCGCACCTTCGGCGGCTATGGCGCCTGGGGCGCGCAGGAAGGCGCGCCGCTGCAATCGGTCCTGCGCAACGCTGCCGCGAACTGCGGTTGCGCCAGCAACTGCAACCTGCACGGCCATGCCCACGCCACGGCCTGGAGCAGCAAGCTGCCGGTGTCCGACCTCAAGGGCTTCTGGGGCGCCCTGGGCTGTGCCTGCTGGGCGGTGTGACGGTGTTGCACGCATTGCAAACCGCCGCCACCGCGCCCTGGGTGCAGACGCTGGCGCTGCTGTGCCTGTGCGCCGCGTACCTGCAGGGCGGGGTGGACAAGGCCCGCAACTTCCGCGGGTCGGTCGCCGAAATGCGCCAGTTCGGCCTGGCGCCGGCCGCCCCCATCGCGGTGGCCACCATCGCGCTGCAGCTGGGCGCCTCGGCGCTGATCGTGTCGGGCTGGTATCGCTGGGCGGGGGCTCTGGCACTCGCGGGCTTCACGGTCATCGCGGCTTTCCTGGCTGACCGCTTCTGGGCCGCGCCGCAGCCCGAACGGCAGCGTTCGGCCAACGCATTTTTTGAACATTGGGGCCTGGTGGGCGGCATGCTGCTCGTCGCCTGGCACGACCTGGGAGGCAGCCATGCCGCATGACCACCACGATCACCACAACCACCCCGAACCCGCGCCGGCAGCACCTGTGGCTGCGGCGTCCGGCAGCTTCGCACCCCTGACCATCCCCGTCTTCGCGGTGCTGTGGACCGCCACGGTGCTGGGCAACATTGGCAGCTTCATGCGCGATGTGGCCAGCGCCTGGATGGTGACCGAGCTGTCCAGCAGCCCCACGGCCGTGGCGCTGATCCAGACGGCGGCCACGCTACCGGTCTTTCTGCTGGCCATTCCCGCCGGCGTGCTGTCCGACATCCTGGACCGCCGGCGTTTCCTCATCGGGGTGCAGGTGCTGCTGGGTGCCGTGAGCGGCACGCTGCTGGTGCTGGCGCAGACGAACACGCTGACGGTGGAATATCTGGTGGCGCTGACCTTTGTCGGCGGCATCGGCGCCGCCCTCATGGGCCCGACCTGGCAATCCATCGTGCCCGAGCTCGTGCCGCGCAGCGAGCTCAAGAGTGCCGTGGCGCTCAACTCGCTGGGTATCAACATCGCGCGCGCCATCGGCCCTGCAGCGGGCGGCCTGCTGCTGGCCAGCTTCGGCGCGGCCATGGCCTACGGTCTGGACGTGCTGAGCTATGTGTTCGTGATCGCCGCGCTGCTGTGGTGGAAGCGCCCGAAGGCCGAGGCGTCGGGCCTGAACGAGCAGTTCTTCGGCGCCTTCCGCGCCGGCTTGCGCTATGCCCGCGCAAGCCGCGAGCTGCATGTGGTGCTGCTGCGCGCGGCCGTGTTCTTCCTGTTCGCCAGCTCCGTCTGGGCGCTGCTGCCACTGGTGGCGCGGCGCATGCTGGGCGGCTCGGCAAGCTTCTACGGCGTGATGCTGGGTGCCGTGGGCGCGGGCGCCATCCTGGGCGCCGTGCTGCTGCCCCGCCTGCGCCAGCGGCTCGATACCGACGGCCTGGTGCTGCTGGCCTCCCTGCTCACCGCCGCCGTGATGGGCGTGCTGACCACGGCACCGCTCCAGTGGGCCGCCGCGGCGCTGATGCTGGTGCTGGGCCTGGGCTGGATCATTGCGTTGACCACGCTCAACGGCGTTGCCCAGGCCGTGCTGCCCAACTGGGTGCGCGGCCGGGGCCTGGCCATCTATCTGATGGTCTTCAACGGTGCGATGGCCGCCGGCAGCCTGGGCTGGGGCCTCATCGCGGGGCAGGCCGGCCTGCCGGTCACGCTGCTGGCCGGCGCGGCCGGGCTGGTCGTGGCGTCGCTCATCTTTCACCGCGTGAAGCTGCCCACCGGCGAAGCCGACCTGCAGCCATCGAACCACTGGCCAGAGCCTCTGCTGGCCGAGCCCATCGCGCACGACCGGGGTCCGGTGATGGTGCAGATCGAATACCGCATCGCCAAGCCCGACCTGCCCGCCTTCCTGCAGGCCATGCAGCACCTGTCCCAAGAACGCCGCCGCGACGGCGCCTACGCCTGGGGCGTGGCCGAACACACGGGAGAGCCGGGCCGGGTCATCGAATGGTTCTTGGTCGAGTCCTGGGCGGAGCACCTGCGCCAGCACCACCGCGTGTCCAAGGCCGATGCCGACCTGCAAGCGGAGGCGCTGCACTTCCATATCGGGCCGGAGCGGCCGGTGGTGCACCACTTTCTGGCGCTGACGCCAGGGGGCGTGGGTGCAGAGGGCGCAGCCCCGTCAACGAACGCTTTGCACGCACACTGAGGGGGATTTTTAGTAAAACCAGCCTGTAGTGCTAGTGGAGTATGCGCTGAATGCTATTAAATTGATATCAAACCGGTTGCACAGATGAACGCGATCAGGCAGATGCCAGCGTTGGCGTTTCCTCCGCGCTGGCCTCTACCTCCACCAGGCAGTCATAAAACGTTGGCGCACGGCCCAGGTCGGTCAGCGCCTGGCTGGTCACCTCGTTCACGTTGGTACCGTTCAGCCCCAGCTTGCGCCACCAGATGCCCAGGCCGTTGACCACACCGGGCCGCGCGCGGCGCGAGACGGTGGCGTGGCACAGGTAGCTGCCCCGGTCGTTGAACACACGCACCACGGCGTCGTTGGCGATGCCACGCGCCTCGGCGTCGTCGGGGTGGATCTCCAGCAGCGGGCGGCCTTCAATGGTGCGCAGGCTCTGCACGTTCACGAAGGTGGAATTCAAAAAGTTGCGCGCGGGCGGCGAGATCATCGCCAGCGGGTAGCGCGCGTTGGTGCCCTGCAGCTCGTAGTTGGGCAGGTGGTCGGGCAAGCCGTCCAGACCCTGCGCGGCCAGGCGGGCGCTGTAGAACTCGCACTTGCCGGAGGGCGATGGGAAATTGCCCTCGGCAAACGGCGCATCGGGCAGCGCCAGCGTGGCAAAGCCCTGGCTTTCGAGCAGCGCGTAGTCCACTGCGTCGCCAAACGCCTGGCGGCACAGGGTCTCGTCGCTGTCGGCAAAACACGGTTCGGTGAAGCCCATGCGCGCTGCCAGGTCGCGGAAGATCTGCGCATTGCTGCGCGCCTGGCCCTGCGGCGCAATGGCGGGGCGGTTGAGCAGCACGTCGGTGTGGCCGTAGCTCAGGTGGATGTCCCAGTGCTCCAGCTGCGTGGTCGCGGGCAGGATGTAGTCGGCGTAGTCGGCCGTATCGGTGCGGAAGTGTTCCAGCACCACGGTGAACAAGTCCTCGCGCGCAAAGCCCTGCACCACCTTGCCCGAGTCAGGCGCCACCGCCACGGGGTTGCTGTTGTAGACCACGATGGCCTCGACCTTGGGGCCGAACTGGACGGACGTGTCGCGCAGCAGGTCGTCGCCAATGGTGGACATGTTGATGGTGCGCGGCGTCTTGGCGGGCATCAGATCGGGCCGCTGCAGCACGCCGCGTTGCGCCGGGAACTGGCCCGAACTGGACAGCAGCACGCCGCCCGCGCGGTGGCGCCAGGCGCCCGTGAGTGCTGGCAGGCAGGCCACGGCGCGCACGGCATTGCCGCCGCCGCGCACGCGCTGCATGCCGTAGTTCAGGCGGATGGCGGCGGGCTTGGTGGTGCCGTAGTCCTTGGCCAGCTGGCGGATCTGCTCCACCGGAATGCCGCACGCCTCGGCCGCGCGCTCGGGCGGCCACTGCAGTGCGCGCTCGCGCAACGGGTCCCAGCCCAGCGTGTGGCGGGCGATGTAGTCGTGGTCCAGCCAGTCATTCACGATCAGCTCGTGCATCAGCGCCAGTGCCAGCGCGGCGTCAGTGCCGGGGCGCAGGGCTATGTGCTCGTGGCACTTGTCAGCCGTCTCGCTCTTGCGGGGGTCGATGCACACCAGCTTGGCGCCATTGCGCTTGGCCTGCTGGGCATAGCGCCAGAAGTGCAGGTTGCTGCCGATGGAGTTGCTGCCCCAGATGAGGATGAGCTGCGACTCGGCAAAGAACTCCACCTTCATCCCCACCTTGCCGCCGAGGGTCTGGACCAACGCCTCGGCACCGGCGGATGCGCAGATGGTGCGGTCGAGCTGCGAGGCGCCCAGCTTGTGGAAGAAGCGGCGGTCCATGCTCTCGCCCTGCACCATGCCCATGGTGCCCGCGTAGCTGTAGGGCAGAACGGCCTCGGGCGCGCGCGCGGCGATGGACTGCAGGCGCTGGGCGATGTCGGTCAGGGCTTCGTCCCAGGTCACGGGCGCGAATTGGCCGCTGCTGCCCGGGCCTTTGGGCCCTGTGCGCTTGAGCGGTGTGAGCACGCGCTCGGGGTGGTAGCTGCGTTCGGTGTACTTGCTCACCTTGGCGCACAGCACGCCGTCGGTATGGCGGTGGTCGGGGTTGCCCTGCACACGGGTGGCGACGCCGTGCTCGTCCACGGTGGTCAGCAGGGCGCAGGTGTCGGGGCAGTCGTGGGGGCAGGCGCCGCGCACCTGAATCAGGGCCGATGGAGGGGATTTAGCGTCAGAAGGCGTGGGCATTCGGGGGCTGGATCGTTAAACTGGCTGTCAGGGTTGGAACGGGCGTGCATATATGACCCCTGTTTCCACGGGGCTGCCTACCGGCAGCGCGGAGGGGGATGCCCCTTCTTTCTTCTTACAAGAGCAGAGATTTCACCATGAACCAGACAGTATTGGGCCGCCGGCAGTTTTCAGTGGGTGTGGGGGCCGTGGCGCTGGGCGGGTTTGGTCTGGCGCGTGCGCAGGGCGATGGCCGGATCGTGCTGGGACAGTCGGCCGCCTTCACCGGCCCGGCGGCCCAGCTGGGTGTGCAGTTCAACCAGGGCGCCAAGCTCTTTTTTGACCAGCTCAATGCCCAGGGCGGCGTGGGCAAGCGCATGGTAGAGATCCACACCATGGACGACGGCTACGAGCCCGACCGCTGCGCCGAGAACACCCGCAAACTGATTGCCGACGAGGTGTTTGCCCTGTTTGGCTACATCGGCACCCCCACCAGTCTGGCCGCGCTGCCGCTGTTCACCAAGGAGAAGGTGCCGTTCTTTGGCCCCTTCACTGGCGCAGAGGCGCTGCGCCAGCCGTTCAACCGGCTGATCTTTCACGTGCGTGCGTCCTACTACGACGAAACCGCACTCATCGTGCGCCAACTCACCAATCTGGGGCTCAAGAAAATCGCGGTGTTCTATCAGAACGACGCCTACGGCAAGGCCGGCCTTGACGGCGTGACGCGTGCACTGGCCGAGCTGAAGCTGACCCCTGTGGCCACTGCCACGGTCGAGCGCAATTCCAGCGACGTGAAAGCGGCCGTGGACAAGCTGGTGCCGGCCAAGCCCGATGCGGTGGTGCAGATTGCTGCCTACTCCGGCAGCGCCGCTTTTGTGCGCGCGGCGCGCAAGGCGGGCTTTGGCGGCACGTTCTACAACGTGTCTTTTGTGGGCACCCAGGCGCTGGCCGACGAGCTGGGCAAGGACGGCGCAGGCGTGGTGGTGTCGCAAGTGGTGCCCTCGCCCTACCAGCCCTCGCGCCAGATCACGCGCGAGTTTCTGGAGGCCATCAAGAAGGGCGGCGACAAGGTCCAGCCCAACTACTCCAGCATGGAGGGCTACTTGGCTGCGCGTGTCTTCACCGAAGGGCTGCGCCAGGCCCAGGCCAGCGGCAAGATCACGCGCGAGAGCTTCATCGCCGGCACCGAGTCCATCGGCAACCAGGTGATCTCGGGCTTTCCGGTGTCGTTCAGCCCCACCAGCCATGCGGCGTCGAAGTTTGTCGAGATGTCGATGCTGACCGGCGACGGCCGCGTGAGGACCTGAGCTGCCCCCGAGTTCCCTCCACAGGCCGGGAGGCTGTTTTCACGGAGGTGGCTGTTTCTCTGCGGCTTGAAGAATTGCGTGTGACAAAGTGTTGCAAAATTTCCAATTTGTGCCAAAAGCAAGTAACAGTTCTGGTGTAGGAGCAGCGACTCCGGGAATAATTTGCTCTTCCGGGGCGGGTTGTTCATCGTCCGGAGGGGGTTAGCTACGGTCCGAGACAGGGCAGGGGGCGGGCCTGCAGTGCACGGACGTTTACGCTATGGCTCACTTTCTCAAGCCCATCCTCAAAGGGATGGCATCGGTTGCTCTCGTCATTGCTGGTTCTTCTGTCACCGGCGAGCCGTTTCCCCCCACGCTGTCCAACGGAGCGGCGCATTTCCCTCCCGTGGCTTGGCCCGCGGAGCCCGCGAATCCCTTGCAGTGCGGCCAGCAGTGTGGCGAGTGGCTCCCCTACACACGCTTTCAGAGCGGCGTTGCCGACCCCCGCGTGCAGGACCCCTCCAACGGGGGCACCGCGCCACAGAACTACGTCAACATCTCCTCGTCCTGCGTCGACAAGTCCTACCCCAGCGTGTATTACTCGCTGCGCCAGGGGGCAGCGACCGACGGCACCCAGGACGTCATCATGTTCCGCTGGCGGGTGGAGCAGATTGCCAATACCTACGCGACGGGACCGAGTGCTGGGGCGTATGGAGCCTCTGATCCCTGGAGTTCCGCGCTCTGGAGCGTGATGTTCGATGTGGATGGCGACGGCTACCTGGACCTGGCCGCGCACCTGGACGGGTCCTCGGGCTCGCCCTCTGCCTCCATTGACCGCATTGCCGGCATCTGGAGCCGCCGGCCCACCCAGTCGCTGGACTATGTGGGCGATCCTACGAATGTGCGGTTGCTGGCGCATAACCCCACCGCGTTCGTGGACCCCGGCACGAGCCGGTTGCTCAATTTCGGCAACCGCATCGCGGGCGTGCCGCAGCCCACGTGGCCCAACGGCAGCGCCGAGACCACGTGGGACTACGGCCCCACCCGCGCCAAACGCGTTTCGTCCAGCCCCTGCAACGAGTTCTTCATCGACTACCAGATCCCCGTGCAGATGCTGGACGCGAGCGCGCAAGGGGGTCCGAAGATCACGCGCAGTACGCCCATCTCGATGGTGTTCTGCACGGCCAACAGCCTGAACAACCCCTTCCAGAAAGACTGTGCCATCAATGCGCGCTGGACGGGCGAGGCCGCCACACCGGCGCCGTTTGGTGACTATGTGTCGTTCAATCAATCCGAACCCTACGCGCAGCCGATTGTTTCAAAGGTGGTGGCCACGCCGCCCAACACTTGCCCGGGCAGCTACACGCTGACTGCGACGGTGCAGGACACGCTGGCCGTGGTGAATGGCGCGGTCGTCCCTTCTGTGCAAGCGGTGCGGTTTTATTACTACCACGACGCGAACGGAAACGGCCTGGCCGACGATGGCGGCAGCTGGACCTTTGCTGCAGATGGCAGCCTGCGCGCTGGCACCTTCAACACTTGGACCGGCCAATGGAGCGGCGCAGGCCTGCCCAAGGGCAGCTACTTGATTGGTGTGCAGGCGCTGGACGACAACACCATGGTTGATTTGGGCGTCACGCCTTCGGGCGTGAACAACCGCACCTTCTCGTACGTTGCAGGCGATGCGCAGAACCGCATCCAGGTGGGCGGCACCAGCTACGCCACGGTGCCTGCCCATGACCCCGCCATTGGCTCCGTGCCCTCTGAGAACTGGTGGGGCAACCCCTCGGTCACGGGCAGCCAGGTGGCGCTTGTGGGCCTGGCGCTGAACGATTGCGGCGTGGCTCCCACAATCAGCAAGGCTGTGAGCCAATCCAACATTGCCACCGGAGGCGCGACCACCTTCACGGTCACGGTGACCAACAGCACTGGCTCGCCCATCACCCTGAGCCGCATCGACGACCCCTTGCCCAGTGGCTTTCTGTACCAGTCCACGGCCACGTTCACCAACGGTGGGACGACGGTGACGGGCTATGCCGCGCCGGCGGTCAATGCCACGGGCACGGTGTCTTGGGTTCCGGCGGCCCCGCTCACGGTGGCGCCCAACACGGCCGTGGTCTTGAGCTTCGTGGCCCAGGCCGGGGCGGTGGCGGGCAACTACAACAACACGGCCAGCGCCGCCACCAGTTACGGTAGCCTGACCAGCAACCCGGTGGCCTTGCAAGTGGATGCCGCCCGCCTGTCCATTACCAAGACGCCCAGCCAGTACAGTATCAACCCCGACGGCAGCACCCAGCTGACCTACACCCTGCGCTATTCCAACGATTCGGCCGTCACGGTGACAGGCGCCAAGTTGAGCGACCCACTGCCCGCCGGGGTGACCTATGTGGGTTGCAGCGGAGGCACGGCTTGCAGCAACGTGGGCGGCACGGTGGGCTGGACGCTGGGGGCGTTGGCAGGTGGGGCTTCCGGCACGGCAACCGTTGCGGTGACGGTCAACACCAGCTACGCCAGCAGCGCGCTGCTCAACAACGCCACGGTGTCAGCCACGGCACCAGATGGCTCCACAGTCTCGGCCAGCGGTTCGACCACGGTGGCGGTCAACGTGCCGACGCCTGCGTTCACCCTTAACAAGATGGCCAACAATGTGCGCGTTGCGCCGGGCGGCTCCACCGTCTGGACGCTGAGCTATCGCAACTACGGGACCGGCCAAGCCACGGGCGTGGTGATCAGCGACACGCTTCCGGCGGGCACCACCTTTACGTCATGTACCGGTGGCTGCGCCCAATCTGGCGGCGTTGTGACGTGGAATCTTGGCACGGTGGCTGCAGGTGCCACGGCCTCGGTCACGCTGACCACGGGAGTGGCTTCGGCGACCCCGTTCACCTTCCCCAACCCCTTGTCTAACACCGCCCGGCTGACTTGGACGGGCAATGCCACCGGCGTGACGGCCACGGCGGACGTGGGGGTGACCGGGGCCTCGTGCAGCGCGGTGTACTACTTCCATGGGCCCACGACCAGCCGCACGGCCACCTTGATTTCACCCGCCGCAGGCGATGTCGCCATCAACGAACAGCCGGGAACCACCACCTTGGTGTTTCCGGGCGTGGCCCCCGCCGGCGGCATCAATGCCGCCGGGAAGACGCTCACCATCAGCTTCTATATGGCGTCCAGTAACGGCAACGCGACTTTCCAGGTCACGCTGTTCAACGTGACGCGCAACCAGACCATTGCCAGCAGTAGCGCCCAAGGGGTCAGCAACAGCCAGGGCGCAGCAATACTGCAGAACTTCACCACTACGGTGGGGGCGGGGGTCACGATCAACGCGGGCGACCAGCTGGAGTGGCGGTTCACGCTGGGCGGATCGGGACAGTCGCCGACCTTTTGGTACAACAGTACGACCTACAACTCGCGTTCGTCCTTCTGCGATCCGGCCGCCCCCGCCAACCTCACGCTGACCAAGACAGTGAACCAGGCCCAGGTGAACAGCGTGCCGGCCAATTTGCAGTACACCCTGACGTTCAGCAACACGGGCGGTGCCGATGCCGCCAGCGTGACGCTGCAGGACACGTTGCCCGCCAATGTGACCATGACGAGCGCCACCCTGAACGGCAATGCAGTGAACCTGGGGGCGACGCCCTATGCCAACCCCTACACATTCGCCGTGAACTCGACCGGTGGCGGAGCGGGCGTGGTGCGAGCCGGTGAATCCGGCACCTTGGTCATCCAGACCACGGCGAATGCCTCGGCCAGTGGCACGCTGACCAACAACGCCTCGTTGGCTGTGGCGGGTACGCCCGTGACTACCGCCTCGGTGGCCACCACGGTGGGCAGTCTCGCGGGAGGGGGGGCGCCGGCGCTCACCATCAGCAAGTCGGCCGACCGCAATACGCTGTCGGCTGGCGGCGCCGTGGTGTACACGCTCACGGTGGTGAACACTGGCCAGGCCAGTGCCTCCAGTGTGGTGGTGCGCGACGTTCTGCCTGTGCAGGGATATTTCAGCTATGGCGGGTGCGGCGCATCCGCAGGCTCTTGCGCGCAGGCCTCAGGCACGCTGACTTGGACCATTGGCACGCTCGCCAGCGGCGCCTCCGCCACCGCCACTGTGACGATGAATGCCTCGGCGTCGAGCGTGCCTGTGGGCGTGACCTTGCTGGACAACACGGCGACCGTGGCAGATTCCAGCTTCTGCACGGGGGGCTCGCCCCCGGCCAGTTGCACCAGCAACACGGTGACCGTGGCCCTGAGCGGCAACCCGAACCTGACGCTGTCCAAGGCCGCCACCCCGCTCACGGCCCAACCGGGCGACACCGTGACCTACACACTGACCGTGGGCAACACGGGCTCGTCCCCTGCCACCGCAGTGGTCGTGAGCGACCCCATTCCATCGGGCGTGCGTTACGCCGGCAGCTACAGCGCCAGCGTGGGCACGGGTAGCTTTGATGCCCTCAACAACCGCATGGTGTTCCAGGTGGGCACCTTGGCCTCGGGCGCCACGGCGGCGCTTAGCTTCCAGACCACGGTGCAGGCGCTGGCTGCGGGCAGCACGCCCATCGTGAACACGGCCAGCGCCTCGGCTCAGAACGCACCTGCACGCACAGCATCCGCTACCGTAACGGCATCGGCCCAGCCACAGCTCACGTTGAGCAAGCAGGCGCCCGCCCAAGTCGGCTACCCTGCAGCCACGCTCACCCAGTCAGCCTCCAACACCACGCAGCTGCGGGTGAACGACAGCAGCCAAATTGCGCTCGATCAGTACGTGGCTGTGGGTGGCTCGGTGGCGCGCGTGGTCGCGCTGTCGCCCACTACGCTCACCCTGGCGTCGCCCGTGACGGCAGCCACGGGCAGCTTGGTCCAGGCGGCCATCACCTATACGCTGACTTACCAGAACACCGGCACCGCCACGGCCGCTGGCGTGACGTTGACCGACACCTTGCCGGCTGGCATGGCGTGGGTTGCGTCCGAGCCGAGCGCCTCTGTCACAGGCAACACGGTGACCTGGAGTCTGGGCAGTCTGGAGCCCCAGGCAGGGGGCTCCGTGCGTCTGGTGGCTCTGCCATCGGCAGCAGGCACGTACCTCAATCAAGCCAGCGTCCAGTGCGGCGCCTGCGGGCCGGCGGTGCAGGCGAGTGTGTCCACCTCGGTGGGCGGGCTGGTGGTTGCCAAACGCACCAACACACCTACCGTGGCAGCGGGAGGGCTGGCGGACTATGTGATTGAGGTGCGCAACACCGCCAGCACGGCCATCGCCAACGTGTCTGTGACGGACGTGCTGCCGTCCGGCTTCCAGTATGAATCGACCACGGAAGTGAGCAACAACGGCGCGCCCGTCACGCCGGGCTCTGCGCCTGCACCGGGGAGCACGGAATTGGCCTGGGGGACGTTCACCGTGCAGCCAGGTCAGGTGATTGCCGTTCGATTTGCGGCCCGGGTGTCGGCCAATGCGGGCACCGCCACCTACCAGAATGATGCCGGGGCCACGCCGCAGAACCGCACGGTGGCGTACGATTTTCTGGCCTCCACCACGGAAGACGTGGTGGTGCTGGGCGCAGACGCAGGCCTGATCTCGGGCGTGGTGTTCCACGATACCGACAACAGCGGCAGCTATGACGCAGCGCAGGACCTGCCCTTGTCCGGCGTGTCCGTGCAGTTCTTTGACGCCGGCAACACCCTGGTCTATGAAGAAGTCACGGACGCGGGGGGACGCTACGCACGCGTGGTACCGCTGGGTACTTGGTCGGTGCGAGCAGTCACCACCGGCATCCCCGCAGGGCTTACGCTGGGATCAGGCTTCAACAACCCGGCATCGGTCAATGTTGCGTCAGCGCAGAGCGTGCAAACCGACATGGGCTTCGTCAACCCGACTGCCTTGCCCGACCTCTCCATCGCCAAGTCGCACTCCGGCAACTTCGCCCAAGGGCAGGTGGGGGCGCAGTACCAACTGGTTGTGACGAACAGGGGCACCGGACCCTCGAGCGGTACCGTCACGGTGACGGACACTCTGCCGGCAGGCCTCACGGCCACGAACATCGGCGGCGCCGGATGGTCTTCTTGCACGTTGGCGACCTTGGCCTGCACGCGCAGCGATCCTCTGGCGGCTGGCGCGTCATACCCTGCGATCACCCTCACGGTGAACGTGGCCGCCAATGCCGCGCCGCTGATCACCAATCAGGCTGCGGTCAGTGGCGGTGGCGAGACAAACACCAGCAACAACACCGCCACCGATGCCACCACCGTCACTTCCACGGTCCTGGCGCCGGACCTGACGCTGGCTAAAACCCATGCGGGCAATTTCAGCCAGGGCCAGGTGGGCGCGGTTTACACGCTGACAGTTCGCAACACCGGCGCGGGCCCCACATCGGGTACCGTCACCGTCGTGGATACGCTGCCTTCTGGCCTCACCGCCACGGCCCTCGGAGGGAGTGGTTGGAGCTGTGTGCTCCCCGCCTTGAGCTGCACGCGCAGCGACACGCTTGCTGCCGGGGCCTCCTGGCCGGCTATCACGGTGACGGTTGCAGTGAGCGTCAATGCTGCCGCGTCGTTAACGAACACGGCCACTGTGTCGGGAGGCGGAGACTCCACACCGGGCAACAACACCGCCAGCGACGTAACCGCGATTGCCGCCTGCAATTGCACGCTCACGGGGCATGTGTTCCAGGATCTGAACCGCAACGGCGTCAAGGACGCGGGCGAACCGCCTTTTGCGAACGTGCAGATCACGTTGCAACAAGTGACGCAAGGCACGTCCTCCGCGCTGCAATTGCGCAGTGCGATGCAGGTCAAGGCGGGTACCTGGGCAGCGGTCACCGACATCAATGGGAACTTCAGTGTTCAGCTTCCGGGTGTAACCACGGTGCAGCTGTTTGTGACGCCGCCCACAGGCTATGCCGAAACCACAGGCACCAGCGGACAGACAGTGACGGTGGGCCAGGTGCTGGCCGCGGCGTTGCCCGTGGGCCTTGTGCCTGCCGCTCCGACCTCCGCAGCTGCCATTCCGATGTGGAGCCCCTGGATGTGGGCTTTGATGTCGCTGTTGTTGGGCGGCCTCGGGTTGCGCGCCCAGCGCGGTCGCCAGCGTTGAATCGCGGCGCCTGGCGGGGCGCCTCCCGTATTGGCGGATGAGCGCCGTGCGAAAAGGGCCTGCAGTCCGGCGCCGCTCAGCCGAAAGCGTTGGTGGCAGCCAGCCCCTGCATGAACGCCTCACAGCGCGCGAGCTGTTCCAGGCTCACGTACTCGTCGGGCTGGTGGGCCTGCTGGATGCTGCCGGGGCCACACACCACGGTGGAGATGCCCGCGTTCTTGAACAGCCCCGCTTCGGTGCCAAAGGCCACCAGGGTGGTGCCTTTTTCGCCCGACAGTTCCTGCGTCAGGCGTGTCACGGGGTCGTCCTTGCTGCCCAGAAAACTCGGGATCTCGCAGATGGTTTCGAATTCAAAGCCTGCTGCGGGCGCCACCTTCTTCATCGCAGGCTCCAGCGATTTGGCGTAGGCGACCACCTCGGACTGCATCTGCGCGGCGTTGGCCGTGGGCAGGTCGCGGAATTCGTAGCGGAACTCGGCGTCGCGCGGCACCACGTTGTCGGCAATGCCGCCGTGGAACTGGCCCACGCTGCTGGTGGAGAACGGCACGTCAAAGCCCTCGAAACGGGGCTCGTTCTTTTCAAAGTCTTCTGCCATGTCGCGCACCCGGCCCACCACGCGGGCGGCCATCTCGATGGCGTTAACCGAATGCGGCGTGAGGGACGAATGCGCCTCCTTGCCGCGCACGCAGCACTTGTAGCGGTACACGCCCTTGTGCGCGATGGCGGGGACCATGCTGGTGGGCTCGCCCACGATGCAGGCCAGGGGCTTGATGCCTGCGCCCTTCAGGTCCGCGATGAGTTCCTTCACGCCAAAGCAGCCAATCTCTTCCTCGTAGCTAAACGCGTAGTGGAGGGCGAATGGCGCGTCGCTGTTCAGGAACTGCTCGGCCTGCGACACGGCTACGCCGATGAAGGCCTTCATGTCGGCACTGCCGCGCCCGTACAGATTGCCGTCCTTGATCAGCGCACTCAGCGGGTCCATGGTCCAGTCCTGCCCGTCCCAGGGCACCGTGTCGGTGTGGCCCGAAAGGATGATGCCCGCTGGCTTGCCCTCGCCCAGCGTGGCGAACAGGTTGGCCTTGGTCTTGTCCTCGTTGAAGGTCAGGCGGCTTTTCACGCCCAGCCGGGCCAGGTGGTCGCGGATGAAATGGATCAGCTCCAGATTGGAGTTGTGGCTGACGGTGTTCATGCGCACCAGGGTTTGCGCAAGTTCGAGGGCGTGGGCAGAAATCATGGGTGGCTAGCGAATAACCCGGGTTGGCACGTGTGTTGCTCCCGGGCTAGACTGTGAGATCGTAAGGACACATATCATGAACGTTATTGACTCCATCGTCACCCAGGCGGCCAGTATTGCAGCGGTGCGCCGGGACATTCACGCCCACCCCGAGCTGTGCTTCGAAGAAGTGCGCACCGCCGACGTGGTGGCGCAAAAGCTCACCGAGTGGGGCATTCCCATCCACCGGGGCCTGGGCAAGACGGGCGTGGTGGGCATCGTCAAGGGGCGTGACGGCGGCGCCAACGGCCGTGCGATTGGCCTGCGCGCCGACATGGATGCCCTGCCCATGCAGGAGTTCAACACCTTTGCTCACGCCAGCAAGCACCAGGGCAAGATGCACGCCTGCGGCCACGACGGCCATGTGGCCATGCTGCTGGCGGCCGCGCAGCACTTTGCCAAGCACCGCAACTTTGACGGCACCGTGTACCTGATCTTCCAGCCAGCCGAAGAGGGCGGCGGTGGTGCCCGCGTGATGATCGAAGACGGCCTGTTCGAGCAGTTCCCCATGGAGGCCGTGTACGGCATGCACAACTGGCCCGGCATGCCTGTGGGCACCTTTGCGGTGAGCCCCGGCCCGGTGATGGCATCGACCAGCGAATTCAAGATCACCATCCGGGGCAAGGGCGGCCATGCGGCGCTGCCGCACACCGGCATCGACCCGGTACCGATTGCCTGCGGCATGGTGCAGACCTTCCAGGCCATCATCAGCCGCAACAAGAAGCCGGTGGACGCGGGCGTGATCTCGGTCACCATGATCCACGCGGGCGAGGCCACCAACGTGGTGCCCGACAGCGTGGAGCTGCAGGGCACGGTACGCACCTTCACCACCGAGGTGACGGACCTCATCGAAAAGCGCATGCGCCAGATCGCCGAGAACCACTGCGCCGCGCACGATGCCACTTGCGAGTTCGAGTTCGTGCGCAACTACCCGCCCACCGTCAACTCCCCCGCCGAGGCCGAATTTGCCCGCAAGGTCATGACCGGCATCGTGGGCGAAGAGCGGGTGGTGGTCCAGGAGCCCACCATGGGTGCTGAAGACTTTGCCTACATGCTGCAGGCCAAGCCCGGTGCGTACTGCTTCATTGCCAACGGCGACGGCGCCCACCGCGAGATGGGCCATGGCGGCGGCCCCTGCATGCTGCACAACCCCAGCTACGACTTCAACGACGACCTGATCCCGCTGGGCGCGACCTACTGGGTCAAGCTGGCCGAGGAATGGCTGGCCCAACCCGCCAAGGCTGCCTGAAGCAGCTGGAAGCTGCTGGAAGCGGCGTTGATCCTCCTCCACCCGGGCGCGCGCAGCGCGCGTGCCCGGGTTTTCTTTTTGTCATCCCACTGACTCCTGAAAGCCCTGCCCATGATCGGAATCGTTGAAGCCTTCTCGCCCAGCTATGCCCAGGCGCGCACAAAGTTTCTGGAGGCCGCCGCAGCCGCTGGCCTGCCCATCGAATCGCACGCCCACCCGCTCAAGGGCCGCGACGGCGAAGACCTGGCCATGGACGTGGTGCGCAACGGCCCGGCCGATGCGAAAAAACTGCTCATCGTGAGCAGCGCCTGTCACGGCGTCGAGGGCTACTGCGGCAGCGGCGTGCAGGTGTTTGCGCTGCACGACGCCGAGTGGCGCGCCAAGGCGCGCGATGCGGGGGTAGCGACGCTCTACATCCATGCGCTCAACCCGTATGGCTTCTCGCACGTGCGCCGTTTCACGCACGAGAACGTGGACCTGAACCGCAACTTCCAGGACTTCAGCAAGCCCTTGCCGGAGAACACTGCCTACCGCGAGGTGCAGCCCCTGCTTCTGCCTGAGCAATGGCCACCCGGCCCCGATAACCAGACGGCAGTGGCCGAGTACATCGCCACCAAGGGCGAGGCCGCATGGCAAGCCGCCATCTCGCAGGGCCAGCACGAGTTTCCGCAGGGCGTGTTCTTTGGTGGCACCGAGCCCACTTGGAGCAACCGCACACTGCGCCAGGTGCTGCGCCAGCACGGTGCTGCTGCATCCAAGATCGCCTGGATTGACCTGCACACGGGCCTGGGCCCCAGCGGCCATGGCGAACGCATTTATGCAGGCAACGACGATGCTGTGGCCGTAGCCCGCGCGCGCGCCTGGTGGGACGGCGACGGCGCCACGCCGGTCACGTCGATCTACGACGGCTCATCCACCTCCGCTTTCCTCACCGGCCTGATGTGGACATCGATCTACGACGAGTGCCCCCATGCGGAGTACACCGGTATTGCCATGGAGTACGGCACGGTGCCCGTGCTCGACGTGATGAACGCCATCCGTGCCGAGCAATGGCTTAACCTGCACCCTGAGACCCCCGCTGACAAAGCCGCGCAGATCAAGGCGCAAATGCTGGCGGCCTTCTACACCGACACGGACGCGTGGAAGGGCCAGATCATCAGCCAGGCACGGCAGTCGATGTTCCAGGCGGTGAACGGGTTGGCAGCCTGATTTCGTGCTCCAGCAGCCCCAGGCGCTAGTGCTATATGCCTGGATTGCTATCAATATAGTAGCTTCCGCGCCGAGTCGACGCGGGTGATCCGGGTTTACGGGGGGTGGGGTTGCCACCGTGTGGCGGCTACCATCGCCCCAAAAACCAGGAGACACCATGGCCTCTGACCCTGTGCGCGATGCGGGGCGACGCGCATGCCGATGAGCCTGCCTTCTGCCCGGCAGGCAGGGCCGGCACGGCAGCCCTTCGTTCCGCCGACCGACCCGCTGCGCGCGCTGAGCCGCAGCCTGCTCCAGCTGTCCGAGCACGCCCAGCAGGTGGCCCCGCAGGACTTGCTGCACCAGGCCATGCAGACCTTGCAAGGCCTGGTGCCTTTTGATTCTGCCTGGTGGGGCGAAGTCTCGGCGGGCGACGTGCAGGTGGCGCCCCGCAACTGGCTGCACGGCAGCATTGGGCTGAGCCGCAGTTTTGCCGAGGAGTGGAATGCGCTGGCGGCCGTCGATGAGTTTGGGTTGCAGTCCATGCGCCAGCTGGGGGTGGTGATCCGCGAGCGTGATGTGATCGGCGAGGCTCCAGAGCACCCGCAGGTGCTGGCCTTCAGCCAGCGCCACGGCCTGCACCACTGCATGGCCCTCACGGCCGAGCTCCCGCACAGCGGGCTGATGTTTTTTGTCTCCATCTACCGCCCGCCGACCCGGCCGGAGTTTTCGGACGGGGAGACCGTGCTGTTCGGCGAGTTCGTGCTGCACCTGCTGCAGCAATGGCACCACCGTCTGCAGCGCCTGCAGAGCGACACGCCCGGCCGCCCCTGGGACAGCTTTGCCCTGGCCCGGCCGTCGGGTGAGCTGCTGTTTGCCGGGCTGCGCATCAGCCGCGCGTTGGGCGAGGCCAGCCCCGGCTGGAACGGCACCCACCTGCCTCCGGCGGTGGCACAGGTGCTGGCGGGCGCGCCCTGCACCCTGTCAGTGGGCAAGGCCTGCCGTCTGCGCTTGGAGCCCTGCGGGCCCTTGGTGGCGGTGAGCCTGGCATCGCGCCAGCACAAGCAGGCGCTGGCCCCGCGCGAGCTGAGCGCCGCCATGCTCTACGCCCAGGGCCGCTCGCACAAAGACATTGCGGCCACGCTGGGCCTCACCCCCGCCACGGTGCGCACCTACCTGCGCACGGCCTATGCCGCGCTGGGCGTGAGCAACAAGCTGGAGCTGGTGGCCGCGCTGCGCCACCAGTAGCGCGCGGTGGCGGGGGGCCGCAGGTGGACCCTGCGGTGCTCGGTAGTTTCCCGCTCCCTCTGCATTTGCAGAGGCTGCAACCGCGCCGCCTTTTCCTATCGTCCGCACCGGAGTCCAGACACCGGTGCGGGCCACACCGTCGCCCGGCCTGGGCTCCTGAAGAACCGTCATAACAGGAGACCCTCGCATGTTCCCTCATCCCCACTCCCTCACTGCGGCGCCCCGGCGCCACGCCCTGGCACGCGCAGGGCGATGGATCGCCGCCTGCACCCTGGGTGCCGTGGCCACGTTGGCCCTGACCGCCTGCGGCGGCGGCAGCGACGCCAGCCCCCCGCTGGCCAGCAAGCCCCTGGCTGAGGCCTGTGCCGCCTACGCATCCACCGCCTTGCCCCATGGCGCCAAGGTCACTCGCACCGAGCTGCGCAAGGCCGACGCCACGCTGCCCGACGCCTGCATCGTGCGCGGGCAGATCGTCTCCTCGCCCGAGTCCACCATCAACTGGGCGGTGGAACTTCCCACGCTCGCGCAGTGGAACGGCAAGACACTGACCATTGGCGGCGGCGGCTTCGACGGCTTCATCCCCACCGACGACCCGTGGTACCAGCAGCTGGTGGGCCCGTCGGCCAACCCGTACGTGAAGATCAGCTCCGACTCCGGCCACCAAGTGCGCGGCTTTGCCTGGGGCCAAAGCGACGTGGCATTGCGCAACCACGCGTTCGACGCCAACCACTTCGTGCTGGAGGTGGGCACCGCCATCGCCACCGAGTTCTACGGCAAACGCCCCGTGCGGCGCTACCACATGGGTCACTCCAACGGCGGTCGGTCAGGGCTCATCTCCACGCAGAAGTACCCCAAGGACTATGACGGTGTGGTGGCCATGGAACCCGCCATCGCCCAGCAGGCGCACCAGGTCAACCTGGGCCCCACGGTGCTGCGCCACATCTTCAAGAGCCGCGATAACTGGATGAGCCCCGCCAAGATCGCGCTGTATGCCAAGGCCGAGGTGGCGGCGTGCGACGGCCTGGACGGCCTCAAGGACGGCATCATCGGCAATATCGAGGCGTGCAACTACGTGCCCACCGATCTGCTGTGCCAGGGCGCGGACAACGACAGCTGCCTCACGGCTGGCCAGATCGAGTCCATCCGCCTCATCTACAGCGACCACAAGACGCCCGTGACCCTGTCGCGCGGCGCAGTGGGCTACCCGCGCTATGGCCGGGGCGGTGCGTCCACCTCGGACTGGCAGTCGTACATGTTCGGCACCAGCTTTGACACGCCCGATTCGTTCAACCACATGGCCGTGACGGAAGCCGCGCGCCTGGTGGAGGGCAACCCCAACGCCAACATCCTGACCCACGACCCCACACAGTACCAGGCCCAGTACAGCCGGCTGGCCGAGATGATCGACGGCACGGACCCGGACATTGCTGCCTTTGCCGACAACGGCGGCAAGCTGCTGATCTGGTATGGCCTGGGCGACACCTGCGTGTCGCTGTACCGCACGGCGGAATACTTCGACACGGTGAAGCAGCGCCTGGGCGCCAGCAAGGTGCAGACCTTTGCACGCATGGTCACGTCGCCCTCCAACGGACATGACCTGGACGGCGTGGGCACCGAGCCGCGCTCCATCGACCTGCTGGCCGCCATGGACGCCTGGGTGGAGAAGGGCACGGCGCCTGACAAGCTGGTGGCCACCAAGTTCGCCCCGGGCACGAGCACGCCGGTGGCCCAGCGCCCGGTGTGCGAGTACCCCCAATTCCCGCGCTACAACGGCACGGGTGACCCGAGCAAGGCAGAGAGCTTTACCTGCTCAGCCACCTGAGCACCGCATCGGATGCAAAAAGGCACGCCCTGGGCGTGCCTTTTTTTGCGTCCAGTCCTCCGTCAGGATGCCAGCGCGCGCATCTCCGCGATCAGGTCCGACTTGCCTTCAAAGCCGATGCCCGGCAGCGGCGGCAGCGTGACGTAGCCGTTGTCCACCTTCACGCCATCCGGGAAGCCGCCGTAAGGCTGGAACAGGTCGGGGTAGCTCTCGTTGCCGCCCAGGCCCAGGCCGGCTGCAATGGCCAGCGACATCTGGTGGCCGCCGTGCGGTATGCAGCGGCTGGGGGACCAGCCATACTCCTTGAGCATGTCGAGCGTGCGCAGGTACTCCACCAGGCCGTAGCTCAGTGCGCAGTCAAACTGCAAATAGTCGCGGTCCTTGTGCATGCCGCCGTGGCGAATCAGGTTGCGCGCATCTTGCATGGAGAACAGGTTCTCGCCCGTGGCCATGGGGCCTTGGTAGACCTCGCCCAGCTTCGCCTGCAGTTCGTAGTCCAGCGGGTCGCCGGCTTCTTCGTACCAGAACAGCGGGTACTGTGACAGGGCCTTGCCGTACTCGATGGCGGTCTTCAGATCGAAGCGGCCATTGGCGTCCACCGCCAGTTGCTGGCCTGGGCCCAGGATCTTGAGCACCGACTCGATGCGTTCGCAGTCTTCGGCCAGCGTGGCGCCGCCGATCTTCATCTTGACCACCGAATAGCCGCGCGCCAGGTAGCTTTCCATTTCCTTCTTGAGGCCGTCCAAGCCCTTGCCGGGGTAGTAGTAGCCGCCAGCGGCGTAGACGAACACGCGCGGGTTGGGTGTACCGTTGCCATAGCGCTCGGCCAGCAGCTGGAACAGCGGCTTGCCCGCGATCTTGGCCGTGGCATCCCACACGGCCATGTCGATGGTGCCCACGGCCACCGAGCGCTCGCCGTGGCCGCCGGGCTTCTCGTTGATCATCATGCGGGCCCAGACCTTGTGCGGGTCCAGGTTCTCGCCAGTCTCATCCAGCAGGCTGCCAGGCTCGGCCTCCAGCACGCGCGGGATGAAACGGTCGCGCATCAGCGCGCCCTGGCCGTAGCGGCCGTTGGAGTTGAAGCCGTAGCCGATCACCGGCTTGCCGTCGCGGATCACGTCGGTGACCACGGCCACGAGGCTCAGCGTCATCTTCGAGAAGTCGATGTAGGCGTTGCGGATGTCCGACTTGATGGGGCGAGTCGATTCGAGGATGTTGACGATCTTCATGGTGGTCGCGTTCGTTGGCAAAGAGGAAAGAGAGCGGAATAAAGAGGACGGATCAGCGGGCGAGCGAAGAGCCTCCGCAGATCGCGATGTCCTGCCCCGTGATGGCGGCGGCAGGAGCGGACAGAAGAAATGCCACCAGCGCGGCGATCTCGGCAGGCTCGATCAGGCGGCCGATGGGCGGCAGGCGCGGCGCGCTGCCCTGGCGCGCGGGGTCGCTCAGCATGCCGGTGGCGGTGGCTGCGGGCGAGACCACGTTCACCGCCACGCCCTGTGCGGCCACCTCGGCCGCCCAGCTGCGCGCCAGCGCGATCAGCGCGGCCTTGGTCGCGGCGTATTGCCCACGCCCGGCCATGCCCTGGGCCACGCGGCTGCCAATGAACACCACGCGCCCCTGGCCACGCTGGGCCATGCCGGGCACGATGGCGTCGGCCAGGCGGGTGGCGGCGTCGACATGCAGCCGCCACATCAGCTCGCCGCCCGCATGGTCGAGCTGGCCCAGCGGACCGACGCGCAGCACACCCGCCGCGTGGACCAGTGCATCCACGTTGGGCAGGGCTGCGGCCACGTGGGCGATGTCGGCGCCGTCGGCAAGATTGACCGGCACGTGGATGAACGATGGATGGACGATGGATGGCTGGGCAACGTCCAGGCCGCTCACGCTCCAGCCGTCCGCGAGCAGCGATTCGGCGATGCTGCGGCCGATGCCGCTGCTGGCACCCGTGACGACCGCGTGGCGGGCATTACTCGACACGGATGTTCCCTTCGGTCACGATTTTTTGCGACCGCTCCATGTCGCTGCGCTGGAACTTGGCGAAGTCCTCCACGCTGCCCGGCGTGGTCAGCAGCCCTTGCTCCTTGAGCTTGGGTGTCATCTCGGCCAGGGCCTTGTTCACCTCGGAGTTCAGCCGCTGCGTGATGTCTGCGGGCAGCTTGGCCGGGCCCCACAGGCCGTACCAGCTGTAGAACTCATAGCCCGGAATCGTCTCGCCCACCGTGGGCACGTCGGGCAGGCTGGCCGCGCGCTGGGCAGAGGTGACAGCCACTACCCGCAGCATGCCGCTCTTGTGGTACTGCAGCGAGCCGAGGATGGGGTCGATGAAGCCGTCGATCTGTCCGCCGATCAGGTCCTGGAAGGCGGGGGCCGTGCCCTTGTACGGCACGATCAGGTAGTCGAGGTTGCCTGCGCGCTTGAGCAGTTCGGTCGACAGGTGCCCGGCCGATCCGATGGAGCCCACGGCGAAGGTCATCTTGCCCGGGTTGGCCTTGGCGTAAGCCATGAGCGACTTGATGTCGGTGACCGGCAGGTTCTTGTTGATGGCCACCGACAGCGGGGCCTTGGCCACCAGCGCCACGGGCGTGAAGTCCTTGACCACGCCATAGGGCACGGACTTCATGGTCATGGGCGCGGTGGTGAACGTGGATGCGTTGAACAGCAGCGTGTAGCCGTCGGCCTGGGCCTTGGCCACCACATCGCCGCCGATCACACCATTACCGCCAGGCTTGTTCTCGACGATGAAGTTCTGGCCCATCTGCTCGCCCAGCTTTTGCGCGAGCTGGCGTCCCACGGTGTCGAGCGTGCCGCCCGGCGGAAAGGGGATGACCATCCGGATGGGCTTGGTGGGGTAGGCCTGCGCAAAGCTGCTGGCCGCCATCGCGAGGGTGACCGCACCGAGGGCGGCGCGAAGGAAATGTGTGCGTTGCATGGTGTCTTGTCTCCTGTCGGTGTTCTTGTGTGCCATCCAGGCGCGGGGGACTCAAAACCCCCGCGCTTTGCAGGGGCTGCTCAGCGCTTGAGCAAGCCGGCCTGCTTCACCGCAGCGCGCAGGGCTTCGACTTCCTTGGCATTCGGCGCCTCGGTCGGCGGGCGCACGGTGGCGTCGTCGATCACACCCGCCAGGTACATGCCGCCCTTCATGCGGGCGTGGGCCTCGCCGGTGGGCTCGCCGCCGCCGTACACCGCGTCTTTCAGCGGCGTGATGACGGCCTGCACTTCCATGGCCTTTTTCAGGTCGCCGGCCTTCACCGCATTCCACAAATCGATGATGAGCTGCGGGATGAAGGTGGCGAAACCCACCAGCGCGCCGTCCACGCCCTGCACCATCGAGGCCAGCAGGTATTCGTCGTGGCAGGTCAGGATGGCCTTGGAGGCATTGGCCTCGCGGATCGCCTGGATGTCGCGGGCGTACTTGTTCATGTCGCGCTGGCCTACCTTGAAGGCCTGCAGGTAGGGCAGCTTCGCCAGGTCGGCCAGCAGCTGCGAGGAGTACGAAGCGCGTGTCCAGGCGGGGTAGACATGGCAGACCAGGTCGGCGTTGGGCGCAGCCTGGTGGATGGCCTCGAAGTACTGCAGTGCATGGCCCGGCGTGAAGCCAAAGCGCAGCCAGTGGTGCGGGGGCATCACGTCGAGCGCCACGGCGCCGGCTTCGACCGCTGCGCGGGCATGGTCGGCCGCGTCCTTCAGGCCTTCGCAGACGATGGACGAGATGACGGGCATGCGGCCCTTGAGCTCGTCGGCCACGATGCGGGTGACCTCGGCGCGCTCGGCCGGCGTCAGCGAGAAAACCTCGCCGGTGTGGCCGTTGGTCATGATGGCCACCACACCCTCGTGACCCGCCAGCCAGGACGCGAGCTTGCGCAGCGCGGGCTCGTCGATGCGGTGGTCGGGGGTGAACGGGCACGAGATGGCGGGGATGATCCCGCGATAATTCGAGATGGCAGGCATGCTTTCTTGTCTCCGTTGGGAAAAGCTGGTGAACAACGGGGTGGATCATTTCCCACCCGGGCTCAACGGTCCAATACTCGAATCGCATACAACTATCTATCGATCCATCGCGGAGACACATGGGACCCGGCAACCGACCCCTGGACCTGGAATGGCTGGAGGATTTCCTCGCCCTGGCCGAGACGGGCAACTTCTCGCGCGCGGCGGAGGCCCGTGCCATCGCCCAGCCCGCCTTCAGCCGCCATATCCGCGCCCTGGAAGACTGGGTGGGAGTGGAGTTGTTTGACCGCAGTGCCCACCCTGCGGCGCTCACGGCGGCAGGTCAGCGCTTTTTGCCGCTGCTCGAAACCATCCTGGCGAATCTGGAGGCTGCCCGTATCAAGGCCCGCGCTGCGCACGATCTGGCCGCCGCCAGCCTGCGCTTTGCGGCCACGCACGTGCTCTCGCTCACGTTCTTTCCGCGCTGGCTGGTGGGCATGGAGGCACGACTGCGCCTGGGGCCCATCCAGACCATGTCGGACAGCTCCCAGGCCTGCGAAGACCTGATGCTGCAGCGCCGTGTGCAGTTTGTGCTGTGCCATGGCCATGAGGGGGTGCCGGGACGCCTGGACGAGGCGCAGTACCCCATGTGTCGCCTGGCGGACGACCGGTTGCTGCCCGTCAGTGCGCCGCAGCCGGGGGGTGCTGCAGGCCAGCCGCTGCACGCGCTGGGCCAGCCGGCCCCAGTGCCTGTGCTGGCCTACAGCGACGCGTCGGGGCTGGGTCGCATCATGCGGGCCCGCATGCGCGGGGTGTTTGCCGAAGGCGCTGACGGCCCAGTGGCGGTGGTGTTCACAGCGCACCACGCGGTGTTGCTCAAGACCCTGGCCCAGGAAGGGCGGGGCGTGGCCTGGCTGCCCGAAAGCCTGATTGCAGACGAACTGCGCGCCGGCACGCTGGTGGGCGCCGGAGGCGCCGACTGGAACGTGCCGGTGCAGATCCGCCTGTACCGCCAGCGCGCCGAGATGTCGCCGGTGGCGGAGTCGTTATGGGAACTGGCATTGGCGCAGGTGGCGTCGCAGCCCTGAGCGCTTACCGGTCCCCTGGCGGGCCGCCGATTCTCAAAGGCCCAGGTCGCTCAACCCCGGATGGTCGTCCGGCCGGCGGCCCAGGGGCCAGAAGAACAGCCGGTCTGCGGCCTGGATGGGGCGGTCGTTGATGCTGGCGTGGCGCACGGCCATCAGACCGTCGTCGTTGAACTCCCAGTTCTCGTTGCCGTAGCTGCGGTACCACTGGCCTGCATCGTCATGCCATTCGTAGGCAAACCGCACGGCGATGCGGTGGCCGCTGAACGCCCACAGCTCCTTGATGAGGCGGTAGTCCAGTTCGCGCGCCCACTTGCGCTCCAGCAGCTGCCGGGCGGCGTCGCGGCCCACGGGGAACTCGGCGCGGTTGCGCCAGCGTGTGTCTTCGGTGTAGGCCAGGGCCACGCGGGCAGGGTCCCGCGAGTTCCAGCCGTCTTCGGCCAGGCGCACCTTCTGGACGGCGGTGTGTTGTGTAAAGGGGGGCAAGGGCGGGCGTGTTTCCATGGGGACCTCGAAGGTGAAGGGTTGATGTAGACAGGTCTGTCTACTCGTCATCATAAAGCCATGTAGACAGGTTTGTCTACAATAAGCGAATGACCTTTGATCCACTCCCCCCTGGCTGGCAAGACCTGCCCGCCCGAGACCGCCTGCTGCACACGGCCCATGCGCTGTTCTACCGGGATGGCATCCGTGCCACGGGCATCGACCGCGTGATCGCGGAGTCCGGCGTGACGAAGGTGACCTTCTACCGGCATTTCCCGAGCAAGAACGACCTGATCTGCGCGTACCTGGAGTACCGGCACACGGGCTGGATGGCCTGGTTTGGCGATGCGCTGCAGCGCCATGCGCACGCGTTGCCCGCAGGCACGGACCGCACGCGGGCCTTGGCGCCTGCCCTGGCGGAATGGTTGGGCAGCGAGCACTTTCGGGGCTGCGCCTTCATCAACAGCGTCAGCGAGCTGGGAGACACCGTGCCCGAGGTGTTGGAGATTGCGCAGCGCCACAAGCGCGACATGACGGCGTTGCTGGCGGGCTTGCTGCCTGCGTCTGCCCAACGTGCGCAGATTGCACAGGCACTCACCCTGGTGGTGGAGGGCGCCATCGTGCGTGTGCAGATGGGCGAGCCCGTGGCTGAAGTGGTGGCCGCGGTGTCCCGCTTGACGGATGGGCTGGTGGCAGCGCCTCTACAACGCAAGCGCTAAGACCTTTACTAGCCTCAGCCCGTGTGATCAGTCCAGCCGCGCGCCTTGTGTGGCACCGTGGCGGGTGCGCTGGTCGTATTGCTTTTCGCGTGCCACATGGTCCTGCAGCAGCCGGTGGCCCAGGGCATTGGCCTCGCGCTCCAGCGTGGCGCAATCGGGCGCTGCAGGCATCTGGCGGATGCCCTGGTCGATGGCCTGCGCTGCATCGCGGCCGATCTGCACATGGCCCTGCTCATGGTCGGACAGGGCCCGCAGGTACCGGTCAAAAGCCGCTTGTTGCTCGGGGCTCGCGGCTTGCAGTTCGGGCAGTTGCACCTCGGTGTGCAACCGGGTGGTGACCTCGGTGATCGCGCAGAGGCCCGAGGCTTCGCGCCACCAGCGGAAGGTCCAGCGCACGTTCCAGCGGGTATAACCATGAAAGCGCTGCCCAACCACCGCAATGGGGGTGGCTGCGTGCAAGGCCGCGCGCAGGCTCTCACCGGGCTGGGCGCGTACCACGTAGGGCCGCTGGGTGTTTTCTTCCTGCACCTCCGCGTGCACGCCGCAGGTGCCCAGCAGCAACGCGATTGCACACGCCCGGTGTGCCCAGGCGCGGAGCGGAAGTGGTGCCGAGCCTGTCATTCGCCCCACGGCAGCATCAGCGTGAGCAGCGACAACTGGTCAAACTCGGGTGCAAACGCGTCGATGATCTGCTGCGGCTCGGGGCACAAGGTGGTGTCGGTGATCACGCCAAACTGCACGCCACCGCCGTAGCTGAGGATGGAGACCCCCAGGCCGATGTCGCCCGACTGCGGTACCCAGAACATGCACTGCGTGACGCGCGATCCGCACAGTGTGAGTTGCTCCTTGGGGCCGGGCACATTGGTCATCACGGCCGTGGTCTTGCGGCCAAACAGGTTGAGCAGCGCGTCCTGCGCGGGCTTGATCATCAGCCCCGCCACAGCCAGCATGGCGAACGCCAGGATGGGTTGGGTGCTGCCCTTGAGCGCGTTCATGCGCTTGCGCACTTCGTACACGCGCTCGATGGGGTTGGCCACGCCAATCGGCAGCACCAACGGTACCAGGCCAAAGCGGTTGCCCAGCTTCCAGGCCTCTTCCATGGGACGCAGGTTCACCGGGATCATGGCGCGGATTTCCTGGCCCGTAGGGTCGTCGCCCTGGCTGCGCAGGTAGCCGCCGATGGCGCCCGCCACGCAGGACAGCAGCACATCGTTGATGGAGCAGTTGAGCGCCTTGCCGATGGCCTTGACCTCTTCCAGCGGGATCGGCGGGCACCAGGCCACGCGTTTGGCGCTACCGGGCTGGCCCTTGAGGCGGGTCGGCGAGTCGTCGGGCATCAAAGCCAGCGCGGCCGCATCACTTACCAGTTGGTAGGCCACGCGGGCCATGTCGGCCGTGCCCGAGAGCCCATGCTGCATGGCCTTGTCGGGGGCACCCAGCATCTGCAACGATTTGGCCGCGCTGTCGCCCGCCAGGTCCAGCGCCTTCACGGTGAGGCCGGTGAAGGGCTTGATCAGCGCGTCGGCAATCCAGTCCTCGGCGGTGGCGGCTTCCTTGCCCGTCCGCGCCTTGCGCTTGGGGGGCTCCGAGCCGCCATCTACCAGCGACATGGTCACCGAGATCAGGGCAATGCCGTCGGCAATGCAGTGGTGGATGCGCACGATGAGTGCGCTGCCTTGGGCGCCGTCGTCGCCCACAAAGTCTTCGATCAGGTGCATCTGCCACAGCGGGCGGCGGGTATCGAGCGGCTGCATGGCGAGTTCACCCACGCGGTCTTGCAGCGCACGCTGCATGCTGTGGCCTTTGCGGTGGGGCAGCTTTTCGCGCAGCACATGGGCGGCGATGTCGAAGTTGCGATCTTCCACCCAGGTGGCGCCCGCTGCGTCTTCCACCACCCGCTGGCGAAAGCGCGGGTACTGCAGCAGGCGCTGCTGCACGCGTTCGCACAGGGCCTCCCAGGTGATGCCGGGCGACAGGGTCCACACGCCATTGATCATCATCAGGTTGCTGTGCGAATCCATGCGCAGCCAGGCGGTATCGACCTTGCTCATGCGTTCGCCCGACAGGCCCAGCATGCCGGTGGCCGCGCGGCGCACATTCTTCTGCACCACCGTGGCGGCCTTGCGGGCTGCGGGGGGCAGGGCCTGGGCGGCCTTGCGTGCCACCTCAGGCCCTTGGTCGCGCAGGGTGCGCAGGGGGCTCGTGCTGTGGCCGGGTGCGGCTTTGGGGGGGGCAGGAATGCGGGTCACCATCAGATGTACACCTATTGTTTGATTTTTGGGGGCTTGCCTCTATGGATTGAGCGGCCCCGGGCCGTGCTCAGCCCGTAAGATACAACGCAGCAAACCCTTGCCGACACCGTTCTTTCCCTCCCCCATACATCCCAAGGAGCACACAGACATGGCCGACCTCAACGCCACCTTCGAAGCCGCCGTGGCCAATTCCAAGAACCTGAGCGAGCGTCCCGACAACGCCACGCTGCTCAAAATCTACGCGCTGTACAAGCAGGCCACCGCCGGTGACAACACCGAGAAGAAACCCAGCTTCTCCGACATGGTGGGCCGCGCCAAGTGGGACGCCTGGGAAAAGCTCAAGGGCACGGGTGCCGATGAAGCCAAGCAGCAGTATGTGGACCTGATCACCTCGCTGAGCTGATACGGCGAGTTTCCCCAAAGAAAAAGGCGACCAAGGTCGCCTTTTTCTTTGGGTGCAACGGCGGTCTAACGCTGAGCCCACCCCTTGGGCAGCCCTGCTTCTGGCGTCATGCCGTAGACCGGCTCGCCCGGCAGCCCTGCCTGCAGCGGCGCGCGCGCGGCCATCAGGCGCTCCAGGTCCACTCCTGTGGTGATGCCCATGGCCTCGAACATGAACACCAGGTCTTCGGTCACCACGTTGCCCGACGCGCCCGGCGCATAGGGGCAGCCGCCCAGGCCGCCCAGCGACGCATCAAAGGTGCGGACCCCCACGTCATAGGCCGCCAGGCAGTTGGCCAGGCCCAGGCCCCGGGTGTTGTGCATGTGGGCCGCCCCGGCCTTGGTGCCCAGCTCGGCGCGCAGGCGCGTGAACAGGCGGCGCACCTGGGCCGGATTGGCCATGCCGGTGGTGTCCGACAGTCCCACCTCGTCGGCCCCGGCCTCGGCACACAGGCCAGCGAGCCAGATCACATCGTCCTCGGACACCGCGCCCTGCAGCGTGCAGCCAAAGGCGGTGGACAGCCCCACCTCCACCAGCACGCCGGGCGCCTGCGCGTTGCGCAGCTGTGCCACGGCACGCACTTCTTCGACCATGGCCTCGCGCGTCTTGCGCACATTGGCCAGCGAATGGGCGGCACTGGCCGACACCGGCAGCGTGACCTTGTGCACCCCGGCCGCCAGCGCGGCCTCGGCCCCGCGCAGGTTGGGCGCCAGCGCCATCACGGTGATGCCGGGGTGGGTGAGCGCGTGGTGCACCACCTCGGCCACATCGGCCATCTGGGGCAGCAGGCGGGCGGGCACGAACGAGCCGACCTCGATCTCCCGCAGGCCCGCCGCCACCAGCGCGTCGATCCAGCGCAGTTTGTGCGCGGTGGGCATGGTGGCCTGTACGGACTGCAGGCCGTCCCGTGGGCCGACTTCGCTGATGAGGATTTCTGGGGGCGTCATGGTGCGGGGCGAGTCAAGCCGCAGAGGATAGCGCGCGGGTGGCGTGGGGCATGTCTTGGGGGCTTTTGAGCAAAGTGGCAGTTGGGGCTGCCTTACCGGCAAACAGCCCAGCAATATGCGGCAGTTTGGGCGATTCCTATTGTTCTGGCGCTTCGGGACACTGCCTGGAAACACATTCCTTCGAATCTGGAGACAAACACCATGGCTGCCCCCCAGCACTTTTCCACCCTGTACCTCAGCGCCCCCGATGTGATCGCTTTGGTGCAGCGCAAGGGCGTCGAGCCTTGCCTGTGCGGTATCGCCGACTACATCCAGGATGACTTCCTGCGCTGGGGCGCCTTCGACAAGTCAACGCGTGTGGCCAGCCACTCCCGCGACGGCGTGATCGAACTCATGCCGATTGCAGATGGGCAGACCTATGCATTCAAGTACGTCAACGGCCACCCCAAGAACACGCGCTGGGGCCTGTCCACCGTGATGGCGTTTGGCGTGCTGGCCGATGTGGCCACAGGCGCGCCGCTGCTGCTAAGCGAACTCACCCTCACCACCGCGTTGCGCACCGCCGCCATGTCGGCCGTGGCCGCCCGGGCGCTGGCACGCCCCGGTGCTCGCACCATGGCGCTGATTGGCAATGGCGCGCAGAGCGAGTTCCAGGCGCTGGCGTTTCACCACCTGCTGGGCATCGACACCCTGCGCTTGTTCGACACCGACCCGGCTGCGACTGCCAAGCTGCAGGCCAACCTGCAAGGCACGGCGGGCCTGCGCACCGTGGCCTGCACCAGCACGGCCGAGGCGGCGCGCGGTGCCGACATCGTGACCACGGTGACGGCCGACAAGACCAACGCCACCATCCTCACGCCCGACCTGCTGGCGCCCGGCATGCACATCAACGCGGTGGGTGGAGACTGCCCCGGCAAGACCGAGATGCATGCCGACGTGTTGCGCCGGGCCCAGGTGTTTGTGGAATACGCGCCACAGACGCGCATTGAAGGCGACATCCAGCAACTGCCGCCTGACTTTGCAGTGACCGAGCTGTGGGAGGTGCTGGCGGGCCAGCACGGCGGGCGCGCCAGCGATGCGGCGGTGACGGTGTTCGACTCCGTGGGCTTTGCGCTGGAGGACTTTTCTGCGCTGCGCTTCTTGCGCGACGCGGCAGCCGAGCTGGGCATGGGCCAGCCCATCGAACTCATCCCCCAGCTGTCCGACCCCAAGAACCTGTTTGGGTTGCTGCGCGAGCGTCAACCCTTGCTGCGCGCTGCGGCCTGACGCCGCTCGGTCAAACCTTCTCAATCACGCCACACCACGCTGCTGGCCGGGTCGGCGCGCGTGGTGCGGAAATGGTTGGCCGCGTGGGCAGGGTCTGCCACGCCGAATGAAATGCCGCAGACGATGCTGCGGTCCTCACCGATGCCCAGCACCTCGCGCAGCACACCGGGGTAGGACGCGAGCGCGGCCTGCGCGATGGAGCCCACACCCAGGCTGTGCGCGGCCAGCATGAAGTTGCTCACATAGGCGCCGCAGTCCACCGCGCCGTACACGCCGAGGGCCTCGTCGCTGGTGACGATGGCCACATGCGGTGCGCCAAACATGGTGAAGTTCTGCGCGGCTTGGCGGGCCGAGGCTTCGCGGTCGCCCTTGGCAATGCCCAGGGCTTCGTACAGGCCCCAGCCGCATTCGCGCCGCCGCTCCTGGTAAACGCCCCGGTATTCGCGGGGCCAGGGCAGGTCGGGCTGGGGTGCAGCGGTGAGCATGTGGGATTGCAGGGCGCTGCGCAGACGCGCCAGGGCAGCGCCGCTGGCAATGGTGAGCTGCCAGGGCTGCGCGTTGCACCACGAGGCCGTGCGCTGCGCGGTGGCCAGGATGGCCTCGATGGTGTTGCGCGGCAGCGGCTCGGGCAGAAAGGCGCGGCAGCTGTAGCGGGTGTGCAGCAGCGTGGAGAGGGTGTCAAAAGCCGGGCTGTGGGCGCTGGCCTCGTTCGCGGTGGATGTCATGGCAGGGCCCTTGCGGCTAGGCCTTCTTGGCCTTGGCGGCAGGCTTGGCTGCTGCCTTGGGGGCTGGCTTGCCGGCATCCGTGTCTGCCGCCGCTTTCTTCTTGTCGGCGGCGGGCTTCTTGGTGCCGGGGTGTGGCGCATTGAGCAGCGCGTCCAGCTGTTCGCCAATCTCGGCCTCGATGCGGTCCTTGAACGCGCCCAGCAAAAAGCCCAGCTGCGCCTTCATTTCGAACTGGTGGGCATCCACCAGCAGTGTGCCCTTGACGCCGGTGCGGGTGAAGGTGAGCAGGTCTTCCTTCTCGCCCTCTTCGTAGGTGCATTCCATGTCAAATTTTTCTTCGGCCTTCTCGGCCCAGGAGAAGGCGACCTTGCGGGCTTCCTTGAAACCCAGGTGGTGTTCGCGGTGGATATGTATGTCAGGCACCGGCTGTCTCCTTGAGGTGTTGCGGGTCAGGTAAAAGGGCGCGCAGGGCCTCGTGCCGCTCGGGCTGGGGCTGTTGCGTCAGTTGTCGTACGGCATCATAAAACCGGGGCCAGCTGCGGCCCTCGCGTTCAAACAAGGCTTCGAATGCGGGCACCAGTTCGTCGTAGGCGGCCTGGGCCGCAAAGCTGGCGTTGTTGGCCTGGGCCACCCAGCGGTCGTAGCCGGCCACCTGGGCGGTCGTGGCCCGGGGGGGCGTGCCGCCCGGCGCGTCCAGCCAGCTTGCGCGCAGCGCGGCATAGTCGTCGCGGAAAGCCTTCATTGCTTCTATTTTCATAGCATTTAGTGCATGATCTTCTAGCGCTTGAAGCTCTTTTTGCTCATAAATGGCTGCCAGACGGGTGCGTGTGGCCCGGGTGAGTGCGCGGAAGGCGCTGCGCCGCGCCTCGCTGGTGGCATAGGCCTCGCGCGCGGCGGGGGTGGATTGCGTAGCCAGCCACTGCGCCACGCCGATGCGCTCTACCGCTGTGGCAAAGGATTCGTTGAACAGGGTGTCGTTCTTGGCGTACACGACTTGGTGCGCCAGCTCGTGGAACAGCAGGCGCACAAAGTCGCCCTCGGGCCAGGCGATGAAGGTGGACAGCAGCGGGTCGCCCCCCGCCCAGTTCATGTAGCCCAGAGTGGAGTAAGCGGGTACGCCGTACACCTCCACCTCCAGGCCCTGAGCGGCCAACTCGGCCGCCTCGGCCTGCGCTGCCGCCTCGGTGAAGTAACCCCGGTAGCCAATGCAGCCCGTCACCGGAAAGCACCACGTGTGCAGCGTCAGCGAATAGGGCGGTGCAGCCACCACGTTCCATACGGCGGCGGAGCGCTTCAGGTCGGCATAGCGGCGGTAGCTGGCGTTGTCGGGCAGGCCGAGTTCGGTGACCGCAAAGGCCCGCGCACGTTGCGCGAGCTGCAGCCGCTCGCGCAGGGCTGGCGAGATGTCCTTGCGCGCCACCCAGTCGTCAATGGGTTCTGCGGCATGCATGATCTGCATGTGCCCGCGCAGCGACTGCCAGTAGTAGCCCCACGCGTTGGAGGGGCCGGTGGTGCTGGCGCAGCCGCCCAGCACCAGGCAAAACATCAGGCTGAAAGTGGTCCGCAGTCGGGAAAGTGGCTGGCGCATGCAGTGCAGTTTATGGGCAGATAGAACCCTTTGTACCCGCCCTGTCAGTAGCCTGGCTGTGGTGGTTTCTAGAATGCCGCGCATGACCCCTCCGACTGCACAAGATCCCGCTCGCCCACCCGCACTGGCCGACGGCCTGTTCGCCGATGAGGGCGGGTGCCCGCGCTGCACCTGGTGCCAGGCCACGCCGCTGTACCGCCACTACCACGATACCGAGTGGGGCTTTCCGGTGGCGGACGACCGCCGGTTGTTCGAGAAGATCTGCCTGGAGGGTTTTCAGTCGGGCCTGAGCTGGCTCACCATCCTGAACAAGCGCGAGGGCTTTCGTGCCGCGTTCGCGAACTTCGACGCTGAGCAGGTGGCGGCTTTCGGCCCGGCCGAGGTCGAGCGCCTGGTGCAGGACGCGGCCATCGTGCGCCACCGGGGCAAGATCGAGTCCACCATCAACAACGCGCGCCGCGTGCTGGAGCTGCGGCGCGAGTTCGGCTCGCTGGCGCACTACGCCTGGCGCTACGAGCCCGCCGCCACCGAGCGGCCCGAGCGCCTCACGCGTGAAGTGGCGCGCACCCTGTCCACTTCGTCCGCATCCATCGCTATGTCCAAGGACCTGAAGAAGCGTGGCTGGAGCTTCGTAGGCCCGACCACGGTGTATGCCTTCATGCAGGCCATGGGACTGGTCAATGACCACCTGGAGGGCTGCCATTCGCGCCCCGCAGCGCTGGCGGCGCGCAAGGCGTTTGTGGTGCCGCGCGGCTGACTGATGGATCGACGGATCGATAGCTCGTTCAGGCCCGCGCCACAGGCCGCAGCAGCCACAGCGCTGCCAGTGCGGCGATGCCCAGCAGTGTGGTGAGCCACAGGGCGGAGGCGCCAGCGCGGTCCAGCGCCATGCCAAACAGCACGGGTGCAAACGCCTGCGCCACACGGGCGGGCACCATCATCAGGCCCTGGCGTGCGCCGTAGCCTGCAGGCCCAAACAACACCAGCGGCAGCGTGCCCTTGGCAATGGTCAGAATGCCGTTGCCCGCGCCATGCAGCAGGGTGAACACCGCCGCCGCAGGCCCGCCCAGCACCATCAGCAGGCCCGCGCCCACAGGGTGTGCGGCGGCAGCCAGCTGGGCAGACAGCAGCGGGTGCAGGCGGCGCAGCAGGCCAAACTCCAGCAGGCGCGCTGCCACCTGTGCCGGGCCCACCAGCGCGGCCAGGGCCACAGCCGCCTGCAGCGACGTGCCACTGGCCTGCAGCAGGCGCGGCAGGTGGGCCGCCATGGCGGTACTGGTGAACCAGGTGACGGCAAACACAAACGACAGCAGCACGGTGGTGCGCAGCGGGTGGGCGGCAGTGGACGTGGCGGGTGCAGCCGGTTTCGAGGTGGCCGCCACAGGCTCATCCGTTGAAGGTGGGGGCGGTTTCTTTGCTGTGTCGGCGCGTGGCAGCCAGCCGTTGAGCGGCACCCCCACCAGCAAGTGCAGCGCCGCCCAGCCCGCGCACGCGCCGCGCCATCCCCACTGCGTCTCCATCCAGGCCGACAGAGGCCAGCCCACGGTGCTGGCAAACCCCGCAATCAGCGTGATGCCGGTGATGGCGCCGCGTGCGCCCTGGCCGTACAGCCGCACCAGCGTGGCAAACGCAGCCTCGTACAGGCCCGACCCCATGGCCACGCCCATCAACACCCAGGCGGCAAACAGACCCGCGGGGCCTTGCGCCAGCGCCATGCCCGCCAGGCTGGCGGCAAACAACAGGTTGGTGCCCACCAGCACCGGGCGGCCACCATGGCGGTCGATGGCGCGGCCCGCGAAGGGCCCGAGCAGCGCCGACACGATGAGTGCCACCGAAAACGCCGCAAACACGGTGGGTGTAGCCACGCCCAGGTCGTGCGCCATGGGCGCGGCCAGCATGGCAGGCAGGTAGTAGGACGAGGCCCAGGCCAGCGTCTGGGCCGTGCCCAGGCGCGCTACGGTCCAGCGTTGTGACGCGGCACTCATGCAGTGCCGAGCGCCATGGTGTGGTCTATGGCCTCAGGCACGCTGGCCCTGCGCGTTGATGACGACTTCGCCATCCTCCTTGGTGAAGGCACCTTGCTGCGGCGCAGGCAGGATGTCCAGCACCTTCTCGGACGGGCGGCATAGCCGAGTGCCCAGGGGCGTGACGACGATGGGGCGGTTGATGAGGATGGGGTGCTGCAGCATCGCGTCGATGAGCTGGGCGTCGGTGACGCCCGGTGCGTCCAGCTGCAGCTCGGTGAAGATCGCTTCCTTGGTGCGCACGGCGTTGATCACTGGCTCGCCGGTCGCCGCAATCAGCGCTACCAGTGTGGCACGGTCGGGTGGTGCTTTCAGGTATTCAATGACCTCGGGCTCCACGCCGCTGTTGCGGATCATGGCGAGGGTATTGCGAGACGTGCCGCACTTCGGGTTGTGATAGATCGTGATGGTGGTCATGGCGTGCTGGAAAGCGAGGGAGCGATGGGCGAAAGTTTGCCACTGCGCCGGGGCCAGCCCGGCAACTGCTCCAGCGCGTTCAGCAACTGCTGGCCCGCATTGCCCAGCGCGCCGTCGTTGTGCACCTCCAGGCTGGCCGCGCCCGGGGGCGGTGTGTAGGCCAGCGCGCGCTGCACCCGGGCCTCCACCTCTTCGCGCGTCTCGCGACCGCGCGACAGCAGGCGCTCGCGCAGCACCTGCGGGCTGGCGGTGATGTGTACAGCCACCAGGTCCGGGAACCGTGCCAGGGCCTCGGGCAGGTAGGCGCGCGAGCCATTGAGCAGCACCCAGTGGCCCTGCGCCAGCGGCGCCAGTTGCGCATGCCGCACGCCGTAACCCAGGCCGTTGGCCTGCCAGTGCAGGGCAAATGCGTGTTCGCTGCACAGGGCTGAAAACGCTGCGGGCGAAACGCTGTCATGGGCTTCGCCACCGGACGTGACGGCACGGCTGATGGTGCGCTGCGCCCAGTGCACGGGGCAAGGCTGGGGCAGGTGCGCGCGCAGCCAGTCCAGCAGACTGTCCTTGCCCGCACCCGAGGGGCCCATGCAGTAGACCAGCCGACCGGTGGTCATGCGCCCATCTCCAGGTGGTCCAGCAGCACAAAGTCTGCGCCGGGCGTGGGCTCTGCGAACAAGGCGAGGCTGTTGAACTTCAGGATGGGCAGGTCCGAGAAAAATTCCTGTGCGGCCTCGAACACCAGCGCCTGCGTGGGGGCGTCCACCTGCGCCAGGCTGCCGGTGAGCGACAGGTGAAAGCGGAACTCGTCCAGCACAAACGGGTAGCCCCATTGCTGCAGCAGCGCGTCCTGCCGGGCGGTGAGCCCCGCCGCGCGGCGGCGGGCCAGGTCGACGTCGGACAAGGGTGCGGCCAAGGGCTGTAGCGCCGTCACGCAGGTGGCGGCTGTCTGCTGGATCTGCGCATTGGCGGGGTGCAGCGCGGGGGGCACCAGCGCCAGAAAGTCGTCGATGCGTTGCACCTGCAGCGGGGGCAGCACAAAGGGTTGCAGCCTGCGCGCCACGTCCTGCACGGCCTGGTGCAGCGTGATCCAGTCGGTGCCGGGCGCCAGCGCAAACGGCGCCTTGAGTGTGGCGTGCCAGCCGTAGCGGCGGGGCGCCGCCGTCAGGCGGTGCAGTGCGTCGGCCGCCACGCCGTCGATGGCGAGCTGCTGCAGCGGCTGCAGCAACGCAGCGCAGCGCCCCAGCCAGTGGCTGCCCGCCAGCCAGCCCAGGCTGCCCGGGTTGGGTGCGAAGTACACGGCATAGCGGTGGTGGGTGGAGGGCGTGTCAGGTGTGTTCATCGTGGTCAATCGTCAGTTTCACGCGGTCGCCCGCAAACCAGGCGCGGGCCCATTCGATGGGCGTGCCTGCCAGGTCCACGTTCAGGCTTTCCACCTGCAGCACGGGGCGTGACGTGGGCTGGCGCAGCTGGGCGGCCACTTCGGCGCTGGGCAGCTCGGCGGTGATGCGGCTTTCGCGGCGCGTGTAGTCGGCCACGCCGTGGGCGGTGAAGCCTGCGGTGATGGAGCCCGTTTCGCGCACCACGGCCGCCAGGTTCTCGAAGCGGGGCAGGGGAAAGTAGCGCTCGCTGATGTGCAGGGGCTGGCCTTCGGCGTCGCCCCGCACGCGCAGCGCCAGCAGTGGGCTGCGCGCGGGCACCTGCAGCGCCTTGGCCAGCGCCGCGGTGGCGCGCGTGGTCTGGGCCTGCAGCACCACCAGGCTGCCACGCAGACCGGCCTGCGCCAGGCCCTGCTGGTGGCGCGTGCGCTTGCCCAGCACCAGGTCCACCGCGAAGTCCTCCACATAGGTGCCGCTGCCCTGCGTGATGCGTACCAGCCCCTGGCTGCACAGGCTGGCGAGCGAGCGGCGGATGGTGTGGCGGTTCACGCCGAACTGCTCGGCCAGCGCGTGTTCCGAGGGCAGGCGCTGGCCCGGCGGGTAGACACCGCTGCCTATGGCCTCGGCCAGCTCGGCGGCAATGCGCGTCCAGAAGCTGTCGCGCGCAGGGCGCAGTGGTGATGCTTGCGGGACCTGCAACGGGGTCGGGAGAGAGGTGGTGCTGGCTGTCATGAAACCTACATGCGCGCTCTTTAAGCTGGCGCCAGTTGTTCAATTTGTCTATACAACTTTCAGGGTACCACTTCTATGTTTCAAGCCTTTGACAACCCGGGGCCGGACCGCCCCCTGCGCCGCGCGCAGTGGATGGCGCTGCTGGCCCGGGCGCCGCTGGGGCTGCTCGAATCTGCCTTGCACGAGCATGCCACGCGTCCCGCGCGCTGGCTGCGTGCGCCCGAGACCGGGCTGATGATGGTCCAGGGCCGTGCCGGTGGCACGGGCGAGCGCTTCAATCTGGGCGAGGTCACCGTTACCCGCTGCGCGCTGCGCGTGGCTGATGCATCGGACGCCGCCGAGGCCACCGTGGGCGTGGCCTATGTGCTGGGCCGCTCGCACCGCCAGGTGCAACTCGCGGCCCTGGCCGATGCGCTGCTGCAAGACCCTGCCCAGCAACCGGTGCTGGACGCACAACTGCTCGAACCCATCCGCACCCACCTGCGCAACACCCAGGCCGAGCGCCAGGCGAGGGCCGCCAGCACCAAGGTGGACTTCTTCACCGTGGCGCGCGAGAGCGGTACCGACAACGACGAGGACACCGAATGAGCATGATCCCCTTGGCATCCCTGGGTGCCGGATTCTCGAACGAAGCCATTGGCAGCCAGGCGGTGTTCCGCGCCGTGCTGCAGGCGCTGTCGCACCCTGGCCGAACGGTGGCTGTAGAACACGATGCGCAGACTCCCTCCGCGGGGCATGCCGCATCGGCTGCCGTGCTGCTGGCCCTGCTTGACAGTGACTGCACGCTGTGGCTCTCGCCGCGTCTGGCGGCCAGTGATGCCGGTGCCTGGTTGCGCTTCCACACGGGCTGCACCTTGGTGACCGATCCGGCGCAGGCCCGCTTTGTGTGGGTGGCGCAAGGCGACGAATGGCCCGCGCTGGGCAGCTTGGCCTCAGGCACCGACATCTACCCGGACCAGTCCGCGACCTGCGTGGTCGATGTCCTGCGCGCCACGGCCACCACGACAGATTCCGAAGGTGCTTGGCACTTGCGCGGCCCCGGCATCCAGGAGGTGGCGGCCTTACAGGTAGAGGGTCTGCCCGACGACTTCGAGACCCATTGGGCCGCCAACCATGCCGTGTTTCCGCGCGGTGTGGACCTGCTACTGGCCACTGCGGACCACATCGTGGGCCTGCCACGCACCGCGCGGGCGGCGCGCGTTGTCCCCGCCCTTCAGGAGGCCTGAGCATGTACGTAGCCGTCAAGGGCGGAGAAGCCGCCATTCTCAACAGCTACCAGTTGCTGGCCCGCCAGCGCCGGGGCGATGCCGCACAGCCCGAACTCTCGGTAGCGCAGATCCGCCAGCAGCTCAAGCTGGCCGTGGACCGGGTGATGACCGAGGGCTCGGTGTACGACCCCGAACTCGCGGCCCTCGCCATCAAGCAGGCAGCGGGCGACCTGGTGGAAGCCATCTTCTTGCTGCGCGCCTACCGCGCCACGCTGCCGCGCCTGGGCACCACCTGCCCGCTGGACACCAGCCGCATGGCGCTGGACCGGCGCATCTCCGCTACGTTCAAGGATCTGCCCGGCGGGCAGGTGCTGGGCCCCACGTACGACTACACGCAGCGCCTGCTGGACTTCAAGCTGCTGGCCGAAGGCACGGTCACGCCGCCAGCCGCTGCAGTAGCCGTGGTGCCACCCGGCCCCACACCGCGCGTGGTGGACCTGCTCAACCAGGAAGGCCTGATCGAAACCCGCCCCGTGCCCCCGGGCGACCCCGCGCCCACCGACCTGACCCGCGAGCCGCTGCGCTTCCCCGCCAACCGCGCCACGCGCCTGCAAAACCTGGCGCGCGGCGACGAGGGCTTCCTGCTCGCCATGGCGTATTCCACGCAGCGCGGCTATTCGCACTCGCATCCCTTTGTGGGCGAGGTGCGACTGGGCACGGTGGCGGTGGAGATCGTGCCCGAGGAACTGGGCTTTGCCATCGACATCGGCGACATCGAGATCACCGAGTGCGAGATGGTGAACCAGTTTGCCGGCAGCAAGACCCAGCCCCCGCAGTTCACGCGCGGCTACGGCCTGGCGTTTGGCCACAGCGAGCGCAAGGCCATGGCCATGAGCCTGGTGGACCGCGCCCTGCGTGCCGATGAGTTGGGCGAGCCGGTGGAGTCGCCCGCGCAGATGCAGGAGTTTGTGCTGGGCCACAGCGACAGCCTGGAGGCCTCGGGCTTCGTGCAGCACCTGAAGCTGCCGCACTACGTGGACTTCCAGTCCGAACTGGAGCTGGTGCGCAAGATGCGCGCCGCTGCCGCCCAGCCCACCACCCCCGCCGAGGAGGACGCCGCATGAACGCGCCCATGGAACCCGCCGTGATGGGCTTGCCCGCCGACGCCGCGCCGGTAGACGGCCACTTCAACTTTGCCTACCTGGACGAGCGCACCAAGCGCATGATCCGCCGTGCCATCCTCAAGGCCGTGGCCATCCCCGGCTACCAGGTGCCCTTTGGCTCCCGCGAGATGCCGCTGCCCTATGGCTGGGGCACGGGCGGCATCCAGGTCACCGCGTCCATCATCGGCCCAGAGGACTGCCTCAAGGTCATCGATCAGGGATCGGACGACACGGTCAACGCCGTCAACATCCGCCGCTTTTTTGAGCGCACCACGGCCGTGGCCACCACCACCCGCACACGCGAGGCCACGCTGATCCAGACGCGCCACCGCATCCCCGAGACGCCGCTGGCCGAAGGCCAGGTCATCGTCTACCAGGTGCCGGTGCCCGAGCCCATGCAACGCCTGGAGCCGCGCGAGACCGAAACACGCACCCTGCACGGCCTGGCCGAGTACGGGCTCATGCACGTCAAACTCTACGAAGACATCGCGCGCTACGGCCACATCGCCACCACGTATGACTACCCGGTGCTGGTCAACGGGCGGTACGTGATGGCGCCGTCGCCCATCCCCAAGTTCGACAACCCCAAGATGCACATGAACCCCGCGCTGCAGCTGTTTGGCGCGGGCCGCGAAAAGCGCATCTACGCCGTGCCGCCCTACACGCCGGTGGAGAGCCTGGGTTTTGAAGACCACCCCTTCGAAGTACAGCGCTGGGATACCGCCTGTGCGCTGTGCGGTGCCACTGACAGCTTTTTGGACGAGGTCATCACCGACGACCAGGGTGGGCGCATGCATGTGTGTTCCGACTCGGACTACTGCCAGGAGCGCCAGGCACAGCAGGCTGAATCGGCGGTGGAACAAGGCGGCGCCGCATGAGCACCATGCAGATCCGCGAGGCCCGGCAGGCCGACCTGGAGAGCGTGCTGGCGCTGTATGCCGCCATTGAAGACAGCCCCGCCGACGTGCTGACGCTGGAAGAAGCCCAGGCCGTGTGGGCCCAGTTTGCGCGCTACCCCAGCTACCGGCTGTGGGTCGCTTGCGACCCCGCGCAGCACGGCGCGGCGGTGGGCACCTATGCGCTGCTCGTCATGCACAACCTGGCGCACCGGGGTACGCCCTCGGCCATCGTCGAGGACGTGGTGGTGGCGCAGGACCAGCAGGGCCGTGGCATTGGCCGCCAGATGATGGCCCATGCCATGCAGCAGGCGCGCGATGCGGGCTGCTACAAGCTCGCGCTCTCGTCCAACGCCCGCCGCAAGGGCGCGCATGCCTTCTATGAATCCCTGGGCTTTGCGCAGCACGGCCTGAGCTTTGTCGTCGAGAACCTCCCATGAACCACCCTGAATCTGCTGCGCCGCTGCTGAGCGTGCGCAACGTCAGAAAGCGCTATGGCGACCGCGTGGCGCTGCAAGGCGCGTCCTTTGACCTGTGGCCCGGCGAGGTGCTCGCAGTGGTGGGCGAGTCGGGCTCCGGCAAGTCCACCCTGCTCAACGCCATCGCGGCGCGCAGCGCCCCGGATGAAGGCACGGTGCAGTTCCGCCAGCGCAGCGGCGAGCTGCAGGACATCTATGCCATGACCGAGGCCCAGCAGCGCCTGCTGGCACGCACCGACTGGGGCTTTGTGCACCAGAACGCGGCGGACGGCCTGCGCATGGACGTATCCGCCGGTGCCAACGTGGGCGAGCGCCTGATGGGCCTGGGCGAGCGCCACTACGGCCGCTTGCGCGCCACGGCCACGGAATGGCTGCAGCGCGTGGAAATCGACGCGGCGCGCATCGACGACGCACCGCGCACGTTTTCGGGTGGCATGCGCCAGCGCCTGCAGATTGCGCGCAACTTGGTCACCCAGCCCCGCCTGGTGTTCATGGACGAACCCACCTCGGGCCTCGATGTGTCGGTGCAGGCGCGCCTCCTGGACCTGCTGCGCCAGCTCACGCGGCAGATGCAGCTCGCGGCCATTGTCGTCACGCACGACCTGGCCGTGGCACGCCTGCTGGCGCACCGCATGGTGGTCATGCAGCGTGGCCGCGTGGTCGAAGCGGGCCTGACCGACCAGGTGCTCGACGACCCGCAACACCCCTACACCCAGCTCCTCGTTTCTTCGGTACTGCAGCCATGAACCCACCTTCCATTGCGCCCATTCTCCAGATGCAAGGGGTGGCCAAGCGCTTTACCCTGCACCACCAGAACGGCATTGAACTGCCCGTGCTCTCCCAGGTGGACCTGGCCGTGCAGTCCGGTGAATGTGTGGTGCTTGACGGCCCTTCGGGCATGGGCAAGAGCACGCTGCTCAAGATGATCTACGCCAACTACCGCGCCAATGCGGGCCGCATCACCGTGCGCGAGGCCGATGGCACCGTGGTGGACGTGACGCAGGCCACGCCGCGCGCGCTGGTGCAGCTGCGGCGTGACACCGTGGGCTATGTGAGCCAATTCCTGCGGGTCATTCCACGCGTGTCGGCCCTGGATGTGGTGGCCGAGCCTTTGGCCGAAGACGCGGGCGACGACCCTGAGGGCATCGAGGCCGCCCGCGAGGCTGCCCGCCAGTGGCTGACCCGCTTGCGCATCCCAGAGCGGCTGTGGCACCTGCCGCCCGCCACGTTCTCCGGGGGGGAGCAGCAGCGCATCAACATCGCCCGCAACATGATCAAGCCCAAGCCCCTGCTGTTGCTGGACGAGCCCACCGCATCCCTTGATGCGGCCAACACCGAGACGGTGATCACCATGATCCGCGAAGCCGTGGCGCGCGGTGCGGCCCTGGTGGGCATCTTTCACGACGCGCAGGTGGGTGCCGCCGTGGCCACGCGCCGCGTGAACGTCGGCGATTTTCGGGGAGCATCGGCATGACCGCAACCGTGTTCAGGAACGCCCGCATGGTGCTGCCGGGTGAAGTGGTGCAGGGCAGCCTGCGGGTGGATGGCGGGCGCATTGCGTCGCTGGACAGCGGGGCCACCGCGGCCCTGCAAGGCATCGACCTGGGCGGCGACTACCTGCTGCCCGGGCTGGTCGAAATCCACACCGACAATTTCGAGCGCCACCTGATGCCGCGCCCCAAGGTGCAGTGGGCCGAGATGCCCGCACTGCTGGCGCACGACGCCGAGATTGCCGCCGCAGGCATCACGACGGTGCTGGATGCGCTGGGTGTGGGCGAGGCCGATGTGGACAGCCTGCGCGGCAGCGCCTGGAACCGCGTGCTCGACACCATCGACACCTGTACGGAACGCAACCTGCTGCGTGCCGACCACCACCTGCATGTTCGCTGCGAGCTGCCGGCGCCCAACACCATCGACCTGTTCGAGCCGTTTCATGGCCATCCACGCCTGTCGCTCATCTCGTTGATGGACCACACCCCGGGCCAGCGCCAGTGGGAGAACATCGAGCAGGCGCGCACCTACTACACCGGCAAGAAGGGCTGGAGCGCCGAGAAGTTCGAGCGCCAGGTGGCGCACGCCGCCACGCTGCAGGCGCAGTACGCCGAGCCGCACCGTGCGTACTTCGTGGACTACTGCCGCACGCACGGCATCTCGCTGGCCAGCCACGACGACACCACGGTGGCGCATGTGGAGCAGGCCCATGCCGAAGGGGCCGCGATGTCGGAGTTCCCGACCACGCTGGCCGCGGCCCAGGCCGCGCACGAGCGCGGGCTGCTCACCGTGATGGGCGGGCCCAATGTGGTGCGCGGCGGGTCGCATTCGGGCAACGTGGCGGCGGCCGATCTGGCACGCCGGGGTCTGCTGGACATCCTCTCTTCAGACTACGTGCCCGGCAGCCTGCTGAGCGCGGTGATGCGGTTGGTGCAGGACGACATCTTGCCCCTGCCGCAGGCCGTGGCCACCGTCACCCGCAACCCAGCCCGGGCTGCGGGCATGGCGGACCGGGGTGCGCTCGCGCCCGGCCTACGCGCCGACCTGTTGCAGGTGCACATGGCCGAGCTGCCCGATGGCGGCCGCCAGGCCGTGGTGCGTGGGGTGTGGCGCGAAGGGCAGCGGGTGCTCTAGGGCCACCTCTGACATCCAAACTTCTCCCAACTGTCAAAGCACTGTCACGCCCAGCAACCACACTCCGGTTGTCTAGACGACTTAACCCCCAGGAGGCAGCCATGACCGCCGCACTGCACATCCACCAACTGAACAAGCATTTCGCCAACGGCAAACACGCCCTGCGCGACATCAACCTCACCGTGCAGCGCGGCGAGATGGTGGCGCTGATTGGTGCCTCGGGCTCGGGCAAGTCCACCCTGCTGCGCCATGTGGCGGGTTTGGTGGTGGCCGATGCGTCCAGCGATTCGCTGATCGAGGTGGATGGCCGCTGCGTGCAGCAGGCGGGGCGCATTCACAGCGACATCCGCAAGGTGCGTTCGCAGGTGGGCTTTGTGTTTCAGCAGTTCAACCTGGTGGACCGACTGCCCGTGCTGATGAACGTGCTGGTAGGTCTGCTGCACCGCACGCCCTGGTGGCGCGGCTGGCTGCGCATGTTCAAGCCGCACGAGCGTGCGCTGGCGCTCGAAGCGCTGCACCGCGTGGGCATTGCCGAGTGCCATGCGCAGCGCGCGTCCACTCTGTCGGGCGGCCAGCAGCAGCGCGCGGCCATTGCCCGCACGCTGGTGCAGGGCGCCAAGGTGGTGCTGGCCGACGAACCTATCGCCTCGCTCGACCCCGAATCCTCCCGCAAGGTAATGGACATCCTGGCCCGCATCAACCGCGAAGACCGCTGCACGGTCATCGTGTCGCTGCACCAGGTGGATGTGGCCATCAAGTATTGCCCGCGCGTGGTGGCCCTGCACCACGGGCAGGTGGTGTACGACGGCCCCTCTGCCGCACTCACGCCCGCATTGCTGCGGGGCCTGTACGGCGTGCACGCCGACGAGATCCTGTCGGATGCATCGGGGGCCCACCCTGCACCGGCGCATGCACCCATGCCTGCGCCGCAATGGTCTCCCGCCATGGTGCAGGCCGCCTGAACGGCTTTTCAGTTCCTTTCATTTCCTTTCTCTGGAGCTTTCAACATGTTCAAGAAACTGTGTGCTGCCCTGACACTCGGGCTGGGATTGACCACGGGCGCGCTGGCCCAGGACATCAACTTCGGCATGATCTCGACCGAGGCCTCTCAGAACCTCAAGGCCGACTGGCAACCGCTGCTGGACGACATGGCCAAGCAGACGGGCCTGAAGATCAACGCCTTCTTCGCGTCCGACTACGCGGGCCTGATCGAGGCCATGCGCTTCAACAAGATGCAGGTGGCCTGGCTGGGCAACAAGTCGGCCATGGAGGCCGTGGACCGCGCCAATGGCGAAGTCTTCGCGCAGATGGTCAATGCTGACGGCACCCAGGGCTACTACTCGCACCTCATCGTGCACAAAGACAGCCCCCTGGCCAGCCTGGACGACGTGCTCAAGAACGGCAAGTCGCTGAGCTTTGGCAATGGCGACCCCAACTCCACCTCGGGCTTCCTGGTGCCTGGCTACTACGCGTTTGCGCAGAACAAGATCGACGCGAAGACGCACTTCAAGATCACGCGCAGTGCCAACCATGAGACCAATGCGCTGGCCGTGGCCAACAAGCAGGTGGATGTGGCCACCAACAACAGCGAAAACCTGGAAAAGATCAAGGAACGCCAGCCCGAGAAGTTCAAGGACATCAAGATCGTCTGGACCTCGCCCCTGATTCCGCTGGACCCGCTGGTCATGCGCAAGGATCTGCCCGAGGCCACCAAGACCAAGATCCGCGACTTCTTCTACAACTACGCCAAGACCGATGCGCGTGAGAAGGAGATCGTGATGAAGATCTCCAAGCTGTCTGGCTTCAAGCCCTCGACCAACGCCCAGCTCACGCCCATCCGCCAGCTCGACCTGTTCGGCAAGCGCAACAAGATCGAGGCCGACGCCACCCTGGCCGATGCCGACAAGAAGACCCGCCTGGCCGAGATCGACCAGCAGCTGGCGTCGCTCAAGTAATCCGCCGCTTGGTTGTTCTGGCCCGGGTGTCCCCATGTCCTCTGCATTGAATCCTTCGCTGGCCACGCTGGCCAGTACCACCGCGCCCAAGCGCAGCCTGGCCTGGTACCTGTCCTGGGGCATCCTGCTGGTGTTGCTGGCCGCGTCTTGGCAGGGGGCCGACATGCGCCCGCTGGCCTTGTGGAACGACTCGGGCAACATGGTCAGCTACGCGGCGGAGTTCTTTCCGCCCAATTTTGCGCAGTGGCAAATCTATGTGCAGGAGATGCTGGTCACGCTGCAGATCGCGCTGTGGGGCACCGCACTGGCGGTGATCACGGCCGTGCCGCTGGCGCTGCTGGCCTCGTCCAACATCGTGCCCTGGTGGGTGTACCAGCCGGTGCGCCGCGTGCTCGACGCGTTCCGCGCCATCAACGAGATGGTGTTTGCCATGCTGTTCGTGGTGGCCGTGGGCCTGGGGCCGTTTGCGGGCGTGCTGGCGCTGTGGATCCACACCTCAGGCACGCTGGCCAAGCTGTTCTCTGAAGCCGTGGAGGCCATCGACCCGCAGCCCGTGGAGGGCATCCGCTCCACCGGCGCGAGCGCGCTGCACGAGATCATCTATGGCGTGATCCCGCAGGTGATGCCGCTGTGGATCTCGTACACGCTGTACCGCTTTGAAGCCAACGTGCGTTCGGCCTCGGTGGTGGGCATGGTGGGCGCCGGAGGCATTGGGGTGGTGCTGTGGGAAATCATCCGGGGCTTTCAATACGCCGAAACCTGCGCGGTGATGCTCATCATCGTGGTCACGGTGAGTGTCATCGACCTGGTGTCCGCCCGCATTCGCAAGGCCTTGGTCTGAGAGCGGCGAACAAAACTCTTCTGGCGTTGTTGCCGCGTCTTGTCGTACTACCCGTACTGCCTGCGACGCAGCGCCTAGCCAGAAGCGCTTCGCTGAGTTTTGTTAGCCGCTCCAAGTTTTTAGGAAGATTCCATGGCATTGAGCCTTGAAGACATCACACACCTGCTCGCCACCCGGGGCGTGAACCAGTACGGCCGCGAGGCGGTCAGCCAGCTGGAGCATGCGCTGCAGTGCGCGCAGTGGGCCGAAAAGTCGGGCGAAACCCCCGCGACGGTGGCAGCGGCTTTGCTGCACGACCTGGGCCACCTGCTGGCGCCCGGGGGCGACACGGCCGAGCAGGACGACCTGCACCAGTACATGGCCATTCCGTTCCTGCGGGGCCTGCTGTCCGACGCGGTGCTGGAGCCCATCCGCCTGCATGTGGATGCCAAGCGCTACCTGTGCACCATGGAGCCGGGGTATTGGGAAACTCTCTCGCCCGCATCGCAGCACAGCCTGGTGCTGCAGGGCGGGCCCTTCACGCCCAAAGAGGCGATGCAGTTTGCGGCCCAGCCGTTTGCGCAAGAGGCCATCCGCCTGCGCCGGTACGACGACCACGCCAAGGTGCCGGGGCTGGTGACGCCACCGCTGGGCTACTACATGGCGCTGGTGCAGCGCCTGGTGCAGGCCCCAGCTGCTGTTGCCGTTGCGGCTGATCTTGTCCCAGTGGCGGCGTAAAAAGCCGCGCGGCGGGGCCGGGGCGGTCGCCTCGCGTCAGCCGCCCTTGTCGCCGTTCACCCAGCCCAGATCCAGCGGGCGGTCCTCGAACTCGGTGTTCAGGACCACGGTGCTCGTGGTGCGCGCCACGCCGGGAATCGCCTTGATCTGGTAGAGCACGTCCTCCAGCCCGCGCGCGTGCGTGGTGCGGATCTTGGCCAGGAAGTCGTGCTCGCCAGCCACGCTGTGCAACTCCTCCACCTGGGGGATACCGCGCAGGCGCGGCGCAATGTCGCGGCAGTGCGCGCCGCCATCGTTGCGGATGGCCACAAACGCGGTGAAGTTCAGCCCCACACGCTCCGGGTCCACGCTGATCGAAAACCGGCGGATCACGCCTTTGTCCAGTAGCTTCTTCACGCGCTCGTGTACAGCGGCGGTGGACAGCCCCACTTCAGCCCCCACGTCGGCGTACGAACGTCGGCCATCAGCGCCCAGTGCCGAAATAATTCTGGCATCCATGTCATCTGTCTGAATATTTGCTTGCATAGCCGCTCGTTTTTGGTAAAAATTCCGAAAACCTCGCGGTTTCCATAAATTATTCGGTCAGGTGAAGAATATGCCGGCAATTTTCAATGCGCAAGTGCGCGCACAGCGCAAAGGGGCGGTGGCCATGGCACTGCTGTTGGTCTACATCGTCTGGGGTACTACCTATTTCGCCATTGGTATTGCGCTGCAGAGCATGCCGCCACTGCTGATGAATGCGATCCGCTTTCTGTGTGCCGGGGGGGTGATGCTGCTGATTGCGCTGTGGCAAGGCCATGCATTGCCTACTTGGGTGCAATGGCGCAACTCGGCGGTGGTGGGTGGCTGCATGGTGTTTCTGGCCATGAATCTGATGGGCTTTGCGCAAAAGCTGGGTATCGGCTCAGGCCTGATGGCCACGGTGGTCACCACCATGCCCATGTGGCTGGCCCTGTGGTCGCGCTGGGGCGGCGAGCGCGTGCCGTTCACCAGCTGGATCGGCCTGGCCCTGGGCGTGGTGGGTGCGCTGCTGCTGGCGCTGGAGGGCGACTTTTCGGCCACCTGGCTCGGGGCGCTGCTGGCCTTTGGTGCGCCGCTGTGCTGGAGCGTGGGCTCATATGCATCGCGCAAGCTGTCGCTGCCCGCGCCCGCCATGGCATCGGCCGCACAGTGGTTTGCGGGGGGCGCCATGGGGCTGGTGGTGGCGTTGTGGTTTGAGCCTTTGAGCGCCCTGGGCCAGGTCACTGCAAAGTCGTGGGCGGCGTGGGTATACCTGCTGGTGTTTGGCACTTTGGTAGCGCTCAATGCGTACCTGTGGCTGCTGCAGAACACGTCCGCAGCGCTGGCGGGCAGCTATTCGTTTGTAAACCCTGCGGTGGCTTTGCTGGTGGGCGTGGCGCTGGGGGGCGAGCTGCTCACGGGATGGGTGTACGCGGCGCTGCCGTTGATTGGGGCGGCGCTGGCGTTCATTCTGTACGGCAAAACACTGCAAGGGTGGTGGGTGGCGCGGCGAACGACGGGGCCGAGCGTGCGAGCCGGGTAGTTGGGGCCGAGTGCCCTGCCCCAACAGTGTTCCCGAAAGATGCTTCAAAAATGATAGCGTTCAGCGCATGGTGGTCAGGCGCAAGGCTGTGATTTCCTTCTGATTTTCGTTGCGCAGATACCGCTCACTCCGCATCCGGCACCACTGCCGTCGCCTCGATCTCCACCTTCGCCCGTTCTTCCATCAACCCCGCCACCTGCACACAGGCCATGGCCGGAAAGTTCTTGCCCAGCACCTCACGGTAGACCGCCCCCAGCTCCTTGAGGCGGCTGTTGTATTCATTGCGGTCGGTCACGTACCAGGTCAGCCGCACCAGGTGCTCGGGGCCCGCGCCGCCGGCTTCCAGCACCGCGCGCACATTCAGCAGCGTCTGCTTGGTCTGCGCGATGAAGTCGTCGCTCTCAAACTGCTGCTGCGCGTTCCAGCCGATCTGGCCGCCGGTAAAGACCATCGTGCCGCGTGCGGCCACGCCGTTGGCGTAGCCTTTGGGGGTGACCCAGCCTTCGGGCTGCAAAAGGGTGTTTTTCATCGTAATGTCGTTGTTTTTGTGGGGGAGGGCGACGGCGAGGTGCCCGCACCCTGGCGCAGCTTGAAGCGCTGCAGCTTGCCGGTTTCGGTGCGGGGCAGTGCGGTCACAAACTCCACCACGCGTGGGTATTTGAACGGGGCGATGGTGGCCTTCACGTGGTCCTGCAGGGTCTTGACCATGGCGGCGTCGCCAGTGTGCCCGGGCTTCAAGACGCAGATGGCCTTGACCACCATGCCGCGCTCCTCGTCGGGTACGCCGATCACGCCGCACTCGGCCACGGCCGGGTGGCGCAGCAGGGCGTCTTCCACCTCGGGGCCGCCCACGTTGTACCCGGCGGTGATGATCATGTCGTCGTCGCGCGCCTGGTAGAAGAAGTAGCCGTCGGCGTCTTGCGTGAACGCATCGCCGGGGTAGTTCCAGCCGTCCTTCACGTACTTGGCTTGGCGGGGGTCGTCGAGGTACTTGCAGCCCGTGGGGCCGATCACCGCGAGCTTGCCCACGGTGCCGCGCGGCAGCTCGTTGCCGTTGTCGTCCACCACTTTCGCGGTGTAGCCGGGCACCACCTTGCCGATGGCGCCGCGCCGGCTCTCACCGCCGGGCGAGGAGATGAAGATGTGGAACATCTCGGTGGCGCCAATGCCGTCCGTCATGTCCAGGCCGGTAGCCTCCTTCCACAGCTGGCGTGTGGCGTCCGGCAGGCCTTCGCCCGCGCTCACGCTGGTGCGCAGCTGGGGCAGGCCGATCTGCTTGGCAAACGGCGCCATCTGCCGGTAGAACGTGGGCGCGGTGTAGCAGATGGTCACGCCCGCTTCGCGCATCAGCCGCACCATGGTTTCCGGGGTGTAGGGCTGGTCCGGAAAGTACACGCTGGCCCCGGCCCACATCGGAAAAACGAGCAAACCCCCCAGGCCAAACGTGAACGCCAGCGGCGGCGAGCCCGCCACGATGTCGTCGAACGTGGCCTTGAGCACATGGCGCGGCCAGGCCTCGCAGCCCGCCAGCACATCGCGGTGCGTGTGCACGGCGGCCTTGGGGGAGCCTGTGGTGCCCGAGGTGAAGGCCATCAGCGCGATGTCGTCCGCCGCCGTCGGGCAGGGTGGCGCGGTGCCGGGCTTGGCCTGTGCGCGCTGGAGCAGGTCGGCCGCATCGGGAGCGGTGTGAAAGGGCACGATGGTGGTCAGCACCGGGTGCTGGGTTTGTGCCGCTTGCAGCTCCGCCAGCAGGCGGCCGTCGCACAGCGCCAGCGTGGGCTGGGCACGGTCGATGATGCTGCCCAGCTCCATTGCGCGCAGCAGGGGCATGGTGGCCACCGCAATCAGACCGGCGTAGACCGTGCCCAGCCAGGCCAGCGCCATCTCCACCGTGTTGCCACCGCGCAGCAGCACGCGGTTGCCGGGCACCAGGCCATGGTCTTGCGTCAGCACCTCGGCAATGCGCGCGGCCTCGGTGCGGGCGTCGCGGTAGGTGTACGTGCGATGCGGACCGCGCAGCAAGGGGCGGTCGATGTGGCCAGCGCGCTCCGCCTGGTCAAACAGCGCCTGCACCAGGTTGGCCTGATCTGAGATCTGTAGCTCCGGCAGGTCGTAGCGCAGCGTGGGCCAGGCCTCGGGCGGCGGCAAGCGGTCATGAACAAAGTGGTCGGGCTGGGCGGAAGGAGAACGCATATTCAAATCACTCCTGCAGAACGGCCTTGCCGATGATGAGTTGCTGCACTTCGGTCGCGCCTTCGTAGATGCGCAGCGAGCGGATGTCCCGGTACAGCGACTCGACCTTGCTGCCCACTTCCACACCGCGCCCGCCGTGCAGTTGCAGCGCCATGTCGATCACGCGCTGGGCGTTTTCGGTGGCGGTCATCTTGGCCATGGCTGCTTCTGCGGTGACGCGCGCCTGGCCGGTGTCGCGCAGCCAGGCCGCGCGGTAGGTGAGCAGCGCGGCGCTGTCCACCAGTGCGGCCATTTCGCCGATCTTGGCCTGCGTGAGCTGGAAGTCAGCGAGCGTCTGGCCGAACATGCGGCGCTGGCGGGCGTGGTGCACGGCCTCGGCCAGCGCGCGGCGCGCCATGCCCAGGGCGGCGGCAGCGACCGACGCGCGGAAGATGTCGAGCGTGCGCATGGCCAGCTTGAAGCCGCCGTTTTCTTCACCCAGCAGCGCCGTGGCAGGCACGTTGCAGTTGGTGAACTGCAACGTCGCCAGCGGGTGGGGCGCCATCACATGGATATGGCGCGAGGCGTCCAGCCCTGGCGTGTTCGCGTCGACGATGAAGGCGCTGATGCCGCGCGTGCCACCGCTGGGGTTGGTCTTGGCGAACACGCAGTAGAAGTCAGCAATGTCGCCGTTGCTGATCCAGGTTTTGGTGCCGTTCAAGCAAAAAGTGCCTGTGGCGCCAGTGGAATCTGCGCTGGCAGCTATGGTTTGCATAGCGCCCACATCAGAACCCGCCTCGGGCTCGCTCAGCGCAAACGCTGCAATCAGCTCGCCGCGCGCCACACCCTGCAGGTAGTGCGCCTGCTGCGCGGGGCTGCCCGCCAGCGTGATCGCACCGCTGCCCAGGCCCTGCATCGCAAACGCAAAGTCGGCCAGCGGCGAGTGGTAGGCCAGCGTCTCGCGCAGCAGCACCAGCGCGCGCGAGTCCAGTGCGGACAGCGCGCCGCCTTGTGCTGCCGGCACGCAGTAGCGCAGCCAGCCGCCCGCGCCCAGGCGCCGCACCCAGTCGCGGCAGGCGGCGCGGTCGTCGGTTTCATCGACCTCTTGCGCGGCTGCCCAGGGCACCAGGCCCTCGGCCAGCGCGCGGTGGGCGTCATCAAAAAAGGGCAGGGCCAGGTGCGCCGTGGAGGGCGGGCAGGGCGCTGGTGGGGTTGCGATGTGCATGGGCTCAATCCCCCTGGAAGACAGGCTTTTGCTTCGCCGCAAACGCCTCGTAAGCGCGCCGGAAGTCTTCGGTCTGCATGCAGATGGCCTGGGCCTGCGCCTCGGCCTCGATGGCCTGTTCGATGGTCATGCTCCACTCCTGGCTCAACATGGTCTTGGTCATGCCGTGGGCAAACGTGGGTCCACCCGCCAGCGCGCGCGCGGTGGCCTGCACGTTGGTCAGCAGGTCGGCGCTTTCATACAGGTCGTTGAAGAAGCCCCAGGCCAGGCCCTCGTGCGCCGTCATCGCGCGGCCGGTGAACAGCAGTTCGCTGGCGCGGCCCTGGCCGATCATGCGGGGCAGCAGCGCGCAGGCGCCCATGTCGGCCCCGGCCAGGCCCACGCGGGTGAACAGGAACGCGGTCTTGGTCGCCTCGGTGCCGTAGCGCATGTCGCAGGCCAGCGCCATCATCGCGCCCGCACCGGCGCAGATGCCGTCGATGGCGCCCAGCACCGGCTGCGGGCAGGCGCGCATGGCCTTGACCAGGTCACCCGTCATGCGGGTGAACTCGAGCAGCTCGGGCATGGTCATGGTGGTCAGCGGGCCGATGATCTCGTGCACGTCGCCGCCCGAGCAGAAGTTGCCACCAGCGCCTGTGACCACGATGGCCTTCACGTCGGTGGCGAACCGCAGCGCGTAGAAGAAGTCGCGCAGCTCCGAATAGCTCTGGAAGGTGAGCGGGTTCTTGCGGTCCGGCCGGTTCAGCGTGACGGTGCCCACGCCCTCGGCAAAGCTCCATGCGAAGTGCTCAGCCACGTAGCTGGCCTGCGGGTTGAACTGTTCGCGCATGGGGTTGCTCGCCCCGATGTAGTGCTTCATTCGGCTGTCTCCAAAGAGTTGTTTTGTGTGTGTTCCTTCACCTTGCCCAGTAGGCGGTACAAGGTGGCGATGTCGCGCTCGCCCAGCGCGGCGAAGGCCTCGACGATCCATTGCTCGTGCTGGCGGGCCATGGTGTTGAACTGCTCGCGGCCTTGGGGCGTGAGTCGCACCAGGTACGCACGGCGGTCGCCTTCCACGTCCATGCGCTCGACCAGGCCTTCGGCGACGAGCTGGTCGGTGATGCCGGTGATGTTGCCGCTCGTCACCATCATGCGGCGCGAGAGCTCTTTCATCTTCATGCCATCCGGCGCGCGCTCCAGCTGCGCCATCAGGTCAAAGCGCGGCAAGGTGGTATCGAACTGCGCGCGCAAGTGGCTGCGTACCTGCTTTTCAATGAGCTGGGTGCAGGTGAGCAGGCGCAGCCACAGGCGCAGGGCCTCGGGGTGTTCGCTGGGGGCGGCGCCGTGCAGGCGGGCTTCGAGGTCCATGGTGGTTTACTCGATGGCTGCGGGTTTGCTGGATTCCTGCGCCGGCGCGGTTAGCGCGGCCATCTGCTTTTGCTTGGCAATCTCGCGCAGCATCTGGTCGCGGCCGCTGTGGTATTGCACAGGCCAGTCGGTGTGCGCTGCGGCCACGGGGCTCAGTTGCGCAGCGGCATGCAGCGTCCAGGCAGGGTCGGCCAGGTGGGGGCGGGCAATGGCGCACAGGTCAGCCCGACCGGCGGCGACGATGCTGTTGGCGTGGTCGGCCTCGGTGATCGCACCCACGGCCATGGTGGTAATGCCCACTTCGTTGCGGATGCGGTCGGCGAACGGCGTCTGGTACATGCGGCCATAGATCGGGCGCGATTCGCGCGTGGTCTGGCCGGAGGAGACGTCGATCAGGTCCGCGCCTGCGGCCTTGAACAAGCGCGCGATGGCAATCGCATCGTCGGCGGTGTTGCCCTGGCCTTCCTGCAGCCAGTCGTGGGCCGAGATGCGCACACTCAGCGGCTTGTCGGCCGGCCATACGGCGCGTAGCGCGGTTAACACTTCGAGCGGGTAGCGGCAGCGGTTGTCCAGGCTGCCGCCGTATTCGTCCGTGCGCTGGTTGGTGGCGGGACTCAAGAAGCTGGCCAGCAGGTAGCCGTGCGCGCAGTGCAACTCCAGCCAGTCAAAGCCGCAGGCCACGGCCCGGTGAGCGCTGTCCACAAACGCGGCGGTCACGCGGTCCATGTCGGCGCGGGTCATGGCGGCAGGCGTCTGGTTCTGTGGGCCGTACGCGATGGGGCTGGCGGCCAGCAGGGGCCAGTTGCCGGTCTCCAGCGGCTCGTCCGTGCCTTCCCAGCCCACGCGCGTGGAGCCCTTGGGGCCGCTGTGGCCTAGCTGCAGGCCGATCTTGGCCGTGCTGCTGCCGTGCACAAAGTTGACGATTCGCGTGAAGGCGCTTTGCTGCGCATCGTTCCACAGGCCGGGGCAAGCGGGGGTGATGCGGCCCTCGGGCGTGGGGCTGGTCATCTCCACCATCACCAGGGCAGCGCCGCCCAGCGCGCGCGCGCCCAGGTGCACCAGGTGGAAATCCTGCGGCACGCCTTCGACCGCGCTGTAGGTGGCCATGGGCGAGACGACGATGCGGTTCTTGAGCGTGAGGCCTCTGAGCGCAAAAGGCGTGAGCATGGGCGGAATCGCCGCCTTGCCGCCGGCCAACCAGGCCTCATAGCCCTCCAGCCACGCCGCATCGCGCAGCCGCAGGTTTTCGTGGCTGATGCGCTGGCTGCGCGTGAGCAGCGAATACGTGAACTGCTCGATGGGCATGCTGGTGTAGCGCGCCACGTTTTCGAACCACTCGGTGGAATTGCGCGCGGCGTTCTGGATCTTGAGAACCTCCACACTGCGGCGAGCCTCGTAGTGTTGCAGCACTTCGTCGATCGGCAAGCCCGTCGCGAACTCGTTGGCGAGATCGATGGCGTCTTCGAGCGCCAGCTTGGTGCCGCTGCCGATCGAGAAGTGCGCCGTGTGCGCCGCATCGCCCATCAGCACGATGGGCACCTGTTTGCCGCCGATGGTCTCGCGTTGCACCCAGGTGTTGCAGATCACGCGCGGAAAGCGGATCCAGTTGGCCGAGCCGCGCAGGTGCGTGGCGTTGCTGATGAGCGCGTTGCCGTCCAGGTATTGGGCAAACAACTTTTCGCAGAACGCTATCGCCTCGGGCTGCTCCATCTGGTCCAGACCGTGAGCCTTCCACACCGCCTCGGGCGTCTCGATGATGAAGGTGGATGTGTCGGCGTCGAACTGGTAGGCGTGCGCCTGGAACCAGCCATGCTCCGTTTGCTCGAAGGCAAACGTAAATGCGTCGAGCTTTTTGTGTGTGCCCAGCCAGACAAAACGGCATTCGCGCAGGTCGATGTCCGGCTGGTAGACGCTGGCGTAGCGGTTGCGGATGCGGCTGTTGAGACCGTCGCTGGCAATCACCAGGTCGGCGTTGTACTGCGCCGCGAGCGCCTGGTCGTCAGCCACGTCGGTCTCGAACACCAGCTCCACGCCCAGCTCCAGACAACGGTCCTGCAGGATGTTGAGCAGCCGCTTGCGGCCGATGCCACAAAAGCCGTGACCGGTGGAGCGCACGCTACGGCCCTTGAAGAACACCTCGATGTCGTCCCAGTGGTTGAACGCATCGCCGATGAGCGCAGCCGTGGGCGCGTCGGCTGCCTGCAGGTTGGCCAGCGTCTGGTCCGACAGCACCACGCCCCAGCCGAAGGTGTCGAACGGCCGGTTGCGCTCGACCACGGTCACGCGGTGCGCGGGGTTCTGCTGCTTCATGAGCAGAGCGAAATAGAGACCGGCGGGCCCGCCGCCAATGCAGAGGATGTTCATGCCAAAATAGTTTAGGCTTAAACAAATCGCTGTCAATGGGGTTCGCCCCTGCTGCCAGAGCGCGCTGCCGTTGTAGGACAGCTTCTGAAAAACCGGGCGGCGTATTGACGCGTTGCAGCATCACTTCAAGAATCCTGGCATGAAGCACTTGCTGCACACCCTGGAGGGGCGGCTGGCAACCTTGCCGGTGCCCATGGCGGTCCAGCTGCCGGCGGGCCAGCAACTGGGCGCGCCCGACCCGGCGGTGACCCTGCGCTTTCGCGACCGCATGGCCCTGGTGGCGCTGGCCACGGGCGAGATCGGCAACGTGGGCGCAGCCATCGTTGAGGGGCGAGTAGCGCTGGAAGGCGGCATGCGCGACCTGATGACCGCCGCCGCGGGCCTGCTCACGCGCGACCCGGCCCGGGACGAGCACCATGGCTGGTGGCCGCGGGTGCTCGCGAGGGCGCGGTCTATGGCAGCGCACACGTTGGTACATGACGCCCGGCAGGTGCAGTTCCATTACGACCTGTCGGACGACTTCTACGCGCTGTGGCTGGACCCTCGCCGCGTGTATTCGTGTGCCTACTACCGGTCACCCGGCCTGACGCTGGCCCAGGCGCAGGAGGCCAAACTCGACCTCATCTGCCGCAAGCTGCTGCTGGCGCCCGGCGAGCGATTTCTGGACATCGGGGCGGGCTGGGGCGGTCTGCTGTTGTGGGCTGCCGAGCACTATGGCGTGGATGCCACGGGCATCACGCTGTCGCGCAACCAGCACGCGCATGTGCAGCGGCTGATTGACGAGCGCGGCCTTCAAGGCCGCGTGCGCGTGCAGCTGGTGGACTACCGCGAGCTGCGGGTGGATCAACCTTTCGACAAGATCGCCTCGGTGGGCATGTTCGAGCACGTGGGCCGTGCGCAGATGGGCCGTTATTTCGATACCGTGGCGCGCTTGCTGCGGCCGGGGGGTCTGGTACTGAACCACGGCATCACGGCCGGGGGGGTGGACAACGCGCAGCTGGGCGCAGGCATGGGCGACTTCATCGAGCAGTACATCTTCCCGGGCGGCGAGCTGCTGCACGTGAGCGCCGTGCAGCACGACATGGCGCTTGCAGGCCTGGAGATGGTGGACACCGAGAATCTGCGCCCACACTACGCGCGCACGCTGTGGGCGTGGTCCGACGCCCTGGAGGCCCAATTGCCTGCAGCCCGTGAGGTGCTGGCCGCACAAGGCGGTGCCGAGCAGGGTGATAAGGTTTTGCGTGCGTACCGCCTGTACCTTGCGGGCAGCGCCCTGGGGTTTGAACGTGGCTGGATGGCGCTGCACCAGATGTTGGCGATCAAGCCGGACGGCGACACGGCCCGGGGGCCCTTGCCCGGCGCACAATCGAGCTATCCGTTCGTCCGCGACTACATGTATGCGGACCCCGAAATACCTTCTGTGAAGCCTTGCACCATGCTCTACAAGTTCAAATCCCGCGCCACTGCCGACCTGATCATGCTCGAGCCCCAGGGGCGCCAGATCGTGACCATCATCGGCAAGACACCCGGTACCAGTGGCATCGTGACCGCAGCGCAGATCCCGGCCGCCATTGCCGCACTGGAGGCAGCCGTGCTCGCGGACGACGCCCAGCCCGAAGCCCAGGAAAACGATGAAGCTGCGACCGAGGAGCGCAATGATGTCGTGCGCCTGCACCAGCGCGCAGCGCCGTTCATCGAGATGCTCCGGCGCAGTGCGGCGGCCGATGTGGATGTGGTGTGGGGGGTGTGAGCGGATGACCTGAGCGCAGGCACTCGGAGCGCGAGGAGGTTCTTGGAACCGTCCCGCAGCGGCCGCTGTGCCTTGTCACAAGCCTGGCCCCCGTCGACCACGGATGCGCTGGTGGCCGGGCATCCCGGAGCCATCAATCCACCTTCGCCCCCGACGTTTTCACCACCTGCGCCCACTTCTTGTGCTCGTTGTCGATGTGCTTGGCAAATTCGGCCGGGGTATTGCCGCCAGGGATGGCACCCTGGGCCAGCAGCCGCTCCTTCATGGCGGGTGTGGCCAGTGACTTGGCGACTTCCTGCTGGATGCGGTTGACGATGTCGGCAGGCGTGCCTGCAGGTGCCAGCAGGCCGAACCAGGAACTGGCCTCGTAGCCCTTGAGCGTGGGGCCTCCCGCCTGCTCGACCGTGGGCACATCGGGCAGAGCGCCCGAGCGCTCGGAGCTGGTCACGGCCAGTGCGGTGAGTTTGCCGGCCTTGATTTGTGCCATGGACGAGGGCAGGTTGTCGAACATCACGTCCGCGTTGCCCGCCACCATGTCCATCAGTGCCGGGCCGGAGCCGCGGTAAGGCAGGTGCAGCATGAAGGTGCCGGTCATGCTCTTGAACAGCTCGCCGGCCAGATGGATCGATGTGCCGTTGCCGCTGGAGGCCATGTTCATCTTGCCGGGGTTGGCCTTGGCCACGCGGATGAAGTCCTGCACGTTGTGGATGCCCTGGGCCTTGGCCTTGTCGGCGTTCATCACCATCACATTGGGCACGGCCGCCACCATGGTGATGGGCACAAAGTCCTTGATGGGATCGTAGGGCAGCTTGGCGTACAGCGCGCGGTTGATGCCGTGGGTGCCCACGGTGCCCATCAGCAGGGTGTAGCCGTCGCCGGGTGACTTGGCCACGATCTCGGCACCCACGTTGCCACCCGCGCCTGCGCGGTTGTCCACAATGAACTGCTGGCCGAAGGCCTTGGACAGCTCGGGCGCCATGGCGCGGGCCAGGATGTCGGTTGTGCCGCCGGGCGCAAAGGGCACCACGATGCGCACGGGCTTGGTGGGCCATGCCCCCTGGGCGCGCGCCATGGTGGGCAACAGCGCCGCCGCGCAGGCCAGCGCAACGGCGCTGGCGGCCAGAACCATCACCTGGCGACGCCGCGCGTGGAGTGGCTGCGCTGCGGTTGCGGCATCCGATGAGCGGGGTGAGCGAGTGGGGGCGTGGAGGGGAGTGCGTGCCATGGAGATCGGTCCTTGATTTCGGGGAGAAGAGAGAGGTCTGCTGGGGTTCTACGCGCGTTGGGGCAGTGGGGGCAGATGGATAACCCCAATCCTGGTGGCGCAGGGCATCTGCGGCGTGCAATCTCGCGCGCACAGTTCGATCAACAGACCACCATGCGCGCATGAAAAAAGCCGCAACACGTCGTGCGACGCGGCGGCTTTGGGAAGAGGCTGGCAGGGCTGCGTTCAGAGCCCTGCCGGGTACGGGGGGATCAGTCCGCGTAGGTGCCTGCGGCCTTGATGACGGCGCCCCACTTGTCGATCTCGGCGGCCACAAACTTCTTGTGTTCGGGGCCTTCGATGCGCTTGTCGGTGATGACCACGGCGCCCAGGGCTTCCTGCTTCTTGATGAACTCAGGGTCCTTCAGCGCGACCTTGAGGGCGTCGTTGATCTTCTTTTGTACGTCGGCTGGCGTGCCCTTGGGGGCATACAGGCCATGCCAGATGCTCACATTGAAGTCCTTCAGACCCGATTCGGCCAGGGTGGGCAGGTCCTTGAGCGCAGGGGTCGTGAGGCGCTTGGCGGTGGTCACCGCGTAGGCCTTGACCTTCTTGCCTTCGATCTGGCTGGTGGTGTTGGTGGTCTGGTCGCACAGCAGGTCGATCTGGCCACCGATCAGGTCGGTGATGGCAGGGGCCGTGCCCTTGTAAGGCACATCCGTCATATCGGTGTGCAGCGCAGACTTGAACATCAGGCCGCACAGGTGCGAGGCAGCGCCCAGGCCGGCGTTGCCCAGGTTGATCTTGCCCTTGTTCTGCTGGATCCAGGCGGTCAACTCCTTGAAGTTGTTGGCAGGCATGCTGGGGCGAGCGATCAGCGTCATGGGCACTTCGTTGACCATGCCCAGGTATTCAAAGTCGTTCGGCACGCTGAACGACAGCTTGCGGTACAGCGCGGGCATGGTGGACATGCCGATGTGGTTGAGCAGCAGCGTGTAGCCGTCCGGGTTGGCGCGGGCCACGCGGGCGGCACCGATGGAGCTGCCTGCACCGGCGGTGTTGTCCACCACCACGGTGCCCAGCGGCTTGCGCAGCGCTTCGGCCAGGTCGCGGGCCACGCGATCGGTAGGACCGCCAGCCGCAAAGGGCACCACGAGTGTGATCGTCTTGTCCTTGGCGGGGAAGTCCTGCGCGTGGGCGCCAAAGGCGGCCACTGCAGCGGCAGCGACGAGGGCGAGTTTCAGCGTTGTTTTCATGGGTGCTCCTGTAAATGACGGGCCATGATAGCGAGGGGCATTTTCAGGAGCATTGCGGATAGTACGTAGCACACGGTCAGCATGGTCTTTAAGAAAAAGAGCCTTGTAGCGCCCATGATTATTGGTTGTATTGCTATCAATAAAGTAGCTTTACTAGGGTAAACACTGCGACGGGCGCGGTGACCAAACCTGCATTTCTTGCGCTGCCGCAAACCTCGGTGCACCACTGCATCGAATGTTGTGTGCGCACCTCTTTGGGGTGTGTTGCACGCAGGGCCCATCACCGCGCGGACCCGTGCCGCACCGTGGTGGGCCCTGAGAACGTGTTCACGATCCGAGATCGCAAACACGTTCCAAGAGGCTGCTTACTTGTAGCTGCGTGCGTCTTCGATGACCTTGCCATCGTTGGGCAGGGCGCCCGGGGGCAGCATCTGCACCTCGCCGCGCAGCTTGGTCACTTCGCGGATGGCATCGCTGAGCTGGTGGGCCAAGCCTGCGGCAGTCTCGGTGGTCTCGACCTGCAGCACCATCTGGTCGTTGGCCATCTCGCCGCTGACCACCAGGCGTGCGCGCAGCACCTGCGGAAAGCGCCGCGCAATGGCGGCCACCTGGCCGGGGTGCACGAACATGCCGCGCACCTTGGTGGTCTGGTCGGCCCGGCCCATCCAGCCCTTGATGCGGGTGTTGGTGCGGCCGGTGGGGCACTGGCCGGGCAGCACGGCGGACAGGTCGCCGGTGCCAAAGCGGACCAGCGGGTAGTCGGGGTTGAGCGTGGTGATGACCAGCTCGCCCACCTCGCCCTCGGGCACCGGGTCGCCCGTGCCAGGGCGCACGATCTCGACGATCACGCCTTCGTCCAGTACCAGGCCCTCGCGCGCCGAGGTTTCGTAGGCGATCAGGCCCAGGTCAGCGGTGGCATAGCACTGGTAGCCCGCGATGCCGCGCTCGGCGAACCAGTCGCGCAGCGACGGCGGAAAGGCCTCGGCCGAGAGCAGCGCCTTGGTCACGGTGGGCAGCGCCACGCCCATCTCGGCCGCTTTCTCGACGATGATCTTGAGGAAACTGGGCGTGCCGATGTAGCCCGCAGGTTGCAGCTCCGCCATGGCCTGCACCTGCTGCTCGGTCTGCCCCGTGCCGCCGGGGAACACGGTGCAGCCCAGCGCGTGCGCGCCGGTTTCCATCATCGAGCCTGCGGGTACGAAGTGGTAGCTGAAGCTGTTGTGGATCAGCTCTCCGCTGCGAAAGCCAGCCGCGTGGATCGCACGCGCCATGCGCCAGTAGTCGCGCCGCGTGCCCTCGGGCTCGTAGATGGTGCCGGGGCTGGCAAACACGCGCGTCATGCCGGGCCCAAAGCCCAGCGCGCTGAAGCCGCCAAACACGTTGCTGGCGCGGCCCGCCTGCTGGCGCTCCAGCAACTCGTACTTGCGCGTGACCGGCAGCTGCGCCAGCGCCGAGCGGCTGGTGACGGTCGATGCGTCCACGCCCGCCAGGATGCTGGCAAAGGCCGGCGACGCCTTCTGGGCATGCGCGATCTGCTGCGGCAGCTCGGCCATCAGGGCCGCTTCGCGCTCTGCGGGGCTGCGGGTTTCCAGGGCGTCATAGAACGTGCTCATGCCTGGGTTTCCTTGTGAGGTGGTGGTTTTGAATGAAATCGGCCTCTAGCGCTTATCCATAAAGCGCAAGCAGCTATGAAATTAAGAGTGAATTAACTGAGTGACAAAAGATGCGCTGCTTTGGATACCGGCGCGGCCGAAGGCCAGCGCCACCGCGCAAGGGCCGCCCCGCCGCGCTGGTGGCGTCCCCCTTGGGGGGAAGGCGCCGAAGGCGACACAGGGGGCTCAAGCCAACCAGCGCTTGCGCCGCTTGTAGCTTTTGACATCCTTGAAGCTCTTGCGCTCACCGCCGCCCACGCCCAGGTAGAACTCCTTGACGTCCTCGTTGTTGGCCAGGTCGCTGGCAGCGCCGTCCATCACCACGCGGCCGCTTTCCATGATGTAGCCGTAGTCCGAATACTTCAGCGCCATGTTGGTGTTCTGCTCGGCCAGCAGGAAGGTGACTTTCTCCTTGGTGTTCAGGTCCTTCACGATGTTGAACACCTCCTCCACGATCTGCGGCGCTAGGCCCATGGAAGGCTCGTCCAGCAGCACCATGCTGGGGTTGGCCATGAGTGCGCGGCCGATGGCGCACATCTGCTGCTCGCCGCCCGAGGTGTAGGCCGCCTGCGAGGTGCGGCGCGTCTTGAGGCGCGGAAAATAGTTGTAGACCTTCTCCAGGTTGGCCGCGATCTCGGCCTTGCTGGTGCGGGTGTAGCTGCCGGTCATCAGGTTCTCTTCAATGGTCAGGTGGGCAAAGCAGTGCCGCCCTTCCATGACCTGTACCACGCCGCGCTGTACCAGATCGGCGGGCGAGAGGTTTTCGATGCGTTCGCCGCGCAGCTCGATGCTGCCCTTGGTCACCTCGCCCCGCTCGCCCTGCAGCAGGTTGGAGATAGCGCGCAAGGTCGTCGTCTTGCCCGCCCCGTTGCCCCCCAGGATGGCCACGATGGAGCCCTCGCGCACCTGCAGCGAGACGCCCTTGAGCACGAGGATCACGTGGTTGTAGATGACTTCGATGCCGTTGACGTTGAGAACGATGTTGCTGTTGGAGTCCATGGTCTTGCCTTCCTGTACCAATCCAAAGGGTTGTCGCTCAACCCTTTGGATTGGCGGCTACCAACAAAGGGCAACCGCTGTTCGCTGGCCGTAAAAACTGTCGCAGCCTTAGCGAGGAACGCCGCGCAAGGGCCGCCCCGCCGCGCTGGCGTTGTCCCCCTTCCCGCAGCGCGAAGCGCTAAGAGAGAAGGGGGAAGCGGCAAAGCCGCTCAGGGGGATGTGCTTAGCTCTGGCAGTCCGCTGCTTCGCGGCGTGTCATCTTCTTGTCGGCCAGGTACTTGTCCGCACCCGCCTTGATCATGGGCTTCAGGATCTGCTCATCGGCCTGGTACCAGTCCGACGAGAAGTTCCACTTGCCGCCGTCCCAGGTGTGGACGCGCGCCCAGGTGGAGCCCATGTGGTCGGCGCAGCTGGTGGACAGCGGACGCATCACGCCGCCAAAGCCCAGCGCGTCCAGCTTCTTCTGGTCCAGGGCCAGGTTTTCCATGCCCCAGCGCACTTGCTCGCCGGTCATGACCTTGCCCTTGCCAAAGCGCTCCTGTGCGCGGCGCACCGACTCGACGGCCAGCATCTGGATGATCACGCCGCGCGTGTACAGCACCGAGCCCACTTCGTCCTTGGGACCCGTGCCCTGGCCCTTGTCGTGCACGTTCTTCAGGATGTCCTGGATCACCTTGGGCTGCTGGCCCGAGGTGTTCAGCGCCAGCGCGTTGTAGCCCTTGGCGCCTTCGCCCACGTCACGCACATCGGGTTCGGCACCGGCCCACCACACGCCGTACATTTTGTCGCGGGGGTAGCCAGTGGCCTGGGCTTCCTTCAGGGCGGTGGAGTTCATCACGCCCCAGCCCCACAGCAGCACGTAGTCGGGACGGCTCTGGCGCACTTGCAGCCAGGTGGCCTTTTGTTCCACGCCAGGTGCGGTCACGGGCAGCATCTGCAGCTCAAAGCCGTGCATCTTGGCGCGCTCCTGCAGCAGCGGGATAGGCTCCTTGCCGAACGGGCTGTCGTGGTACACCAGCGCGATCTTCTTGCCCTTGAGCTTGTCCAGGCCGCCATTGGCCTTGCCGATGTGCTGGATCAGGATGTCGGCACCGGTCCAGTAGCTGCCCATGAAGGGGAAGTTCCACTTGAACGCCTGGCCGTCCTGCGCCACCGACAGGCCATAGCCCAGCGTCATCAGCGGGATCTTGTCCACGGGGGCCTTTTCGGTCAGCGCAAAGGTGATGCCGGTGGCCTGGGGGTCGAACAACGAGACGCCGGGGCGGCTCTTCAGGCGTTCATAGCATTCCACGCCCCGGTCGGTGGCGTAGCCCGTTTCGCATTCTTCAAAAGTCAGCTTCACACCATTGATGCCGCCGTCGCGGGCGTTGATCATCTTGATGTAGTCCTGCTTGCCGTTGGCCCATGGCACACCGTTGGGTGCGTACGGACCCGTGCGGTACGACAGCAGCGGGAAGAACTGCTCCTTGGCTTGCGCGAAGGCGCTCGTCGCGACGGACGAGGCACCGGCAGCAACCACCGCAGCGGCGATCACGATTTTCGAAAGCTTCATGGATGTCTCCTTTGAATGAATGTGTTGAAGCACGGGGAAAACAGGACGGATGGACAGTTAACGCGGCAATGCGATGGGGGCGAATCGGGAATTGCGAGTAAGAGGTTTCCTGCAATACCGCCCGGTCAATGGGGGAAGGGCCACAGGCGCAGCTTCTGCTTGGCGGTGGACCACAGCTTGGCCAGGCCATGGGGCTCCACGATCAGGAACCACACGATCAGCGCACCAAAGATCATCAGCTCGGCATGCGACACGCCCGCCGTGGACACCTCGATGCCAAAGAGTCCCATGAAGGCGGGCAGGAACTGGTTGAGCACGATGGGCAGCACCACGATGAAGGCCGCGCCAAAGAAGCCGCCCATGATCGAGCCCAGCCCGCCGATGATCACCATGAACAGCAGGCGGAACGAAATCTCCACCGAGAAGGCTGCTGGCTCCCAAGCGCCCAGGTGCACAAAGGCCCACAGCGCACCGGCCATGCCCACGATGAAGGAGCTGACGGCAAACGCGCTGAGCTTGGCGTACATGGGGCGGATGCCGATCACGGCCGCGGCCACGTCCATATCGCGGATGGCCATCCACTCGCGGCCAATCGCGCCGCGCACCAGGTTCTTGGCCAGCAGGGCCACGATGACCAGCAACGCCAGGCAGAACAGGTACTTGCTGGTGGCGCTTTCGATGGGCATGCCCAGCACCTGCAGGTTGTTGACCGACACCGAGCCCGAATCGGAGTTGTTGGTGAACCACTTGATGCGCAGGAACATCCAGTCGCTGAAGAACTGTGCGGCCAGCGTAGCCACCGCCAGGTACAGCCCCTTGACGCGCAGGCTGGGCAGCCCGAAAAGGATGCCGAAGAACGTGGCGCACAGCCCGCCCAGGATCAAGGCAGGAATCAGCGGCATGCCCGGAAAGCGCACGAAGAAGTTGTAGGCCCCGTAGGCCCCCACGGCCATGAACGCGCCGGAGCCCAGCGAGATCTGCCCGCAGTAGCCCACCAGGATGTTCACTCCCAGGGCCGCCAGCGCCATGATGACGAAGGGGATCAGGATGGCGCGGAAGATGTAGTCGCTGGCCAACATGGGGACGGCGATGAAGGCAATGGCCAGGATGATCCCGATGGCCAGGCGGTCCTGTGCGATCGGGAAGATCTGCTGGTCAGCGCGGTAGCTCGTCTTGAACTGGCCGTTTTCGCGGTAGAGCATGGAAGTCTCCTGTTGTTCTTATGGGTTACACGCGATCGATGATCTTCTCGCCGAACAACCCTTGAGGGCGGAACAGCAAGAACACCAGCGCCAGCACATACGCAAACCAGATCTCGATGCCGCCGCCCACGAAGGGTCCCAGGTACACCTCGGAGAGTTTCTCGCCCACACCGATGATCAGCCCGCCGATGATGGCGCCGGGCACCGAGGTAAGGCCGCCCAGGATCACCACGGGCAGCGCACGCAGCGCCACGGTGGTCAGCGAGAACTGCACGCCCAGCTTGCTGCCCCAGATCATCCCGGCCACCAGGGCCACGACGCCCGCCACGCACCACACGATCACCCAGATGCGGTTGAGCGGGATGCCGATGGATTGGGCCGCCTGGTGGTCGTCGGCCACGGCGCGCAGGGCGCGGCCGGTGGAGGTCTTCTGGAAGAACACCGACAGCAGGGCCACCAGTGCGGCGGCGATGGCGGCAGCGATCACGTCTTCCTTGTTGATCAGGATGCCGCCCTGGAACATGGACTCCAGCGCAAAGATAGGCTCCTTGGGCATGCCCACGTCGATCTTGTAGATGTCGCTGCCAAACAGCGTCTGGCCCAGGCCTTCCATGAAGTAGGTGATGCCGAGCGTGGCCATGAGCAGCGTGGCGCCCTCCTGGTTCACGAGGTGGCGCAGCACCAGTTTTTCAATCAGCCAGGCCACCACGAACATGATGGCGCCTGCAATCACAAAGGCCGCCAGGTTGGCCACGATGGGGCTGCTGATGCCTGTCCACTTGGGGATCCACTCGGCAAAGCGGGCCATCGCCAGCGCTGCGAACAGCACCATCGCGCCCTGCGCAAAGTTGAACACGCCCGAGGCCTTGTAGATCAGCACAAAGCCCAGTGCCACCAGTGAATACAGCATGCCGGCCATGAGGCCGCCGATCAGTGTTTCGAGAAAGAATGCCATGTTGTCGTCTCCTGATCAGTGCGAGGTGCCGAGGTAGGCACTGATCACGTCTTCGTTGCTGCGCACTTCGTCGGGGCTGCCGTCGCCGATCTTCTTGCCGTAGTCCAGCACCACCACCCGGTCGCTGATGTCCATCACCACGCCCATGTCATGCTCGATGAGCACGATGGTCGTGCCGAACTCGTCGTTCACGTCCAGGATGAAGCGGCACATGTCCTGCTTCTCTTCCACGTTCATGCCGGCCATCGGCTCGTCGAGCAGCAGCACCTGCGGCTCCATGGCCAGGGCGCGGCCCAGGTCCACGCGCTTTTGCAGGCCGTAGGGCAGCTGGCCCACGGGGGTCTTGCGGTAGGCCTGGATTTCGAGGAAGTCGATGATGTGTTCGACGTATTCGCGGTGGCGGATCTCCTCGCGCTCGGCCGGGCCGATGCGCAGCGCCTGCATCAGCAGGTTGCTTTTGATCTTGAGGTTGCGGCCGGTCATGATGTTGTCGATCACGCTCATGCCCTTGAACAGCGCCAGGTTCTGGAACGTGCGGGCCACACCCATCTCGGCCACCTGGCGCGAGTTCATGTGGTCAAACGTCTTGCCCCGGAAGGTGATGGAGCCTTCGGACGGCGTGTACACGCCGTTGATGCAGTTGAGCATGGAGCTTTTGCCCGCACCGTTGGGGCCGATGATGGCGCGGATTTCGTGCTCTTTCACGTTGAACGAGATGTCGGTGAGCGCCTTCACGCCGCCGAACCGCAGGCTGATGTTCTTGACGTCGAGGATGACGTCGCCGATCTTCTTGGTGGTCATGGTGGGGGGCTTCTCCAGCGGGTAGAGCGCGGGCTTCATGCGGCACTCTTCACAGGCGCAAAGGTCTTGGTGTCCGACAGCTTGAGCGTGGCGCTCACGCTGCCCGTGCGGCCGTCTTCAAACTTCACCTGCGTCTCGATGTACTGCTCGGTGCGGCCTGCATACAGTGCATCCACCAGCACGCCGTACTTGTCGGCAATGAAGCCGCGGCGGACCTTGTTGGTGCGGGTGAGTTCGCCGTCATCGGCATCCAGCTCCTTGTGCAGCACCAGGAAGCGGCTGACCTGGCTGCCCGCGAGCATGGCGTCGGTGGCCAGGTCGGCGTTGACCTTTTCGATGCACTCGCGGATCAGCTCATACACCTCGGGCTTTTGGGCCAGGTCGGTGTAGCCTGCGTAGGGCAGGTTGCGGCGCTCGGCCCAGTTGCCCACGGCGTCGAAGTCGATGTTGACCATCACGCAGACCTTCTCGCGCTGGTCGCCCAGGGCCACGACTTCCTTGATGTGCGGGAAGAACTTGAGTTTGTTTTCCACGTACTTGGGCGCAAACATGGCGCCGTCGTTGGCGCCGCCCATGATGCGGCCCACGTCCTTGACGCGGTCGATGATCTTGAGGTGGCCGTGCGCATCCAGAAAGCCCGCGTCGCTGGTGTGGTACCAGCCATCCGCCGTCAGCACCTCGGCCGTGGCGGCGGGGTTCTTGTAGTACTCCTTGAGCAACCCGGCCGACTTGACCAGGATCTCGCCGTTGTCGGCGACCTTGATCTGGACGCCACGAATCGGCACGCCCACGGTGTCGGCGCGCGCCTGGTTGTCGGGCTGCAGGCACACGAACACGGCGGTTTCGGTGGAGCCGTACAGCTGCTTGAGGTTGATGCCGATGGAGCGGTAAAAGGTGAACAGGTCGGGGCCGATGGCCTCGCCCGCCGTGTAGGCCACGCGCACACGGCTGAACCCCAGGTTGTTGCGCAGCGGGCCGTACACCAGCAGGTTGCCCAGGGCGTATTTGATGCGGTCCAGGGTGCCCACAGGCTCGCCGTCCATCAGGGCCGGGCCCACGCGCTTGGCCACGCTCATGCAGGCCTCGAACATCTTGCGCTTGAGGGTGCCCGCGTCTTCCATGCGGATCATCACGCTGGTGAGCAGGCCTTCAAAAATGCGGGGCGGCGCAAAGTAGTAGGTGGGGCCCACTTCCTTGAGGTCGATGGTCACCGTACTGGCCGACTCGGGGCAGTTGACTACGTAGCCGCAGGCCAGCCACTGCGCGTAGCTGAAGATGTTTTGCCCGATCCAGGCAGGTGGCAGGTAGGCCAGCACTTCTTCGCCGCTGGTGAGCTTGTCAAATTCGGCGCCCGCGCTGGCGCGGTCCAGCAGCGTGCTGTGGGTGTGCACCACGCCCTTGGGGTTGCCCGTGGTGCCCGAGGTGAAGAACATCGCGGCCACATCGCCGGGCCGGGCTTTGGCCACCTCGGCCTTGAACCAGCCGGGGTTCTTTGCAGCAAAGGCCTTGCCGGACTCGATCAGGGCGTCCAGCGAGGCCAGGCCGGGCTCCGAGTAGTTACGCAGGCCGCGCGGGTCGTCAAAGTAGATGTTGGAGATCTGCGGGCATTGCTCGCGGATTTCGAGCAGCTTGTCCACCTGCTCCTGATCTTCCACCAGGCAGAAGCGCACCTCGGCATTGTTGAGCGGGAAGATGCATTCGGCTGCCACCGCGTCCTGGTACAGCGGCACCGGGATGGCACCCAGCGACTGCGCGGCCAGCATGGTGGCGTACAGGCGGGGGCGGTTGGCACCCACCACCACCATGTGCTCGTGGCGTTTCAGGCCCGCCAGGTGCAGGCCGGCGGCCACCTGTTCCACCAGGCGCACCAGGTCGGCCCAGCTGTGGGTTTGCCAGATGCCATATTCTTTTTCGCGCAGGGCCGGGGCGTCGGGGCGCTCGGCGGCGTGCTTGAGCAGCAGTTGCGGGAACGTGGTCAACATTGCTGGTTCCTGAAAGTGAGAAGGTGTCAGCCCGGTGACTGCCGGGTGCGCAAGCTTGTGTTTGCGCGATGGGGGAATGCTAGGACCCACTTTGACGCCATCTTGTCTTGCCGACGACAATTTAGGGGTAACTCCCGGGTGGGTAAAACCCTGCCCATGGGCGGGCGGTATCCTCCGGGGCATGTACGCCCCGTTCTTCGGCCTTCAGCACCCGCCGTTCTCCATCGCCCCAGACCCCCGCTACCTGTTCATGAGCGAGCGGCACCGCGAGGCGCTAGCGCACCTGCTGTACGGCCTGGACGCCGGCGGCGGTTTTGTGCTGCTCACGGGCGAGGTGGGTGCGGGCAAGACCACGGTGTGCCGGTGCTTTCTGGAGCAGATCCCGCCGCACTGCGATGTGGCCTACATCTTCAACCCCAAGCTCACGGTGGGTGAGTTGCTGCGCTCCATTTGCGACGAGTTTGGCGTGCCCCACCAGCCCTCGGTGGCCGGGGTGGAAACGGTCAAGGATTACATCGACCCGCTCAATGCCTCGCTGCTCGCCGCGCACGGCGCCGGGCGCAACACGGTGCTCATCATCGATGAGGCGCAGAACCTGTCGGCCGATGTGCTGGAGCAACTGCGCCTCTTGACCAACCTGGAAACCAGCGAGCGCAAGCTGCTGCAGATCATCCTCATCGGCCAGCCCGAGCTGCGCACCATGGTCGCCAGCCCCGCGCTGGAGCAACTGGCGCAGCGCGTGATTGCGCGCTTTCACCTCGATGCGCTGAGCGCGCAGGAGACCCAGCAGTACATCGCCCACCGCCTGGCCGTGGCGGGCCTGCAAGGGCCGCTGCCCTTCAGCCGCAGCGCCCTGCGGCGGGTGCATGCGCTGTCGCGCGGCATTCCCCGGCGCATCAACCTGCTGTGCGACAGGGCGCTGCTGGGCGCCTACGCGGCCGGGGTGCGTGAGGTCAGCGCCCGCATCGTGCAACGTGCGGCGGCTGAGGTGTTTGATGCGCCCGCGTCGGCCGCTGCGGCGCGCAGCGCGCGGGGCCAGTGGCCCCGCTGGGCGGTGGCCAGCCTGGGCGTGGCGGCGGGTGCCGCCCTGGTGGCGGGCGGCTGGGCATTGGGGACCTGGCCGCAATGGTCTCGGCAGGGCGTCGTGTCATCCGCCGCGCCTGCGGGCGCCATGGCCAGCAAAACATCTGCCAGTGTGCCATCGTCCATTGCCCCACCCAGCAGTGCGGCCAGCGCGGCAGCGGTTACAACTCCCCCTGCACCTGCGGCAGGGGCTTCGGCACCGCGCGGTGGGGCGCCGGTGGCCATGTCGGACCTGCAGCAGTTTGTGGCCGCACTGCCCGCCAGCGACAACGCGGCCTGGCAGACGCTGGCCTCGGCCTGGGGTGCCAGCGTGGCCGACGGTGCCGATGCCTGCGCCGCATTGCCGCGCGACGGCCTGCGTTGCTACCGCAACCGCCGTGCGGGCCTGAACCTGGTGCGGCAGATCGACCGCCCGGTGCTGCTCACGCTGTTCCCGTCCGAAGAGGGCGATGTGGCGGTGTCGGCCGTGCTACGCCGTCTGGAAGGCGACATGGCCACGCTCGAAGGCGCGGGCCGTACGGTGCGCGTGCCGGTGGCTGAGCTGGCGCAGGTGTGGCGTGGCGACATGGCCACGCTGTGGCGCACGCCGCCCGACATGCCCGACAAGGGCGACCTGGCAGAGGCCCCCGCCGGTGCCGCCTGGCTGGACCAGCAGCTGGCGACGGCTGCGGTCGGTGGCTCGCGCGCTGGCGCACCGGCGGCGGGCCGCGCGACCACGCCGGCCCAGCGCCAGTCACGCATCCAGCGCTTCCAGCTGGCCCAGGGGGTGACCCCGGACGGCCGGGCAGGGCCCTTGACCCTCATGCTGCTCAACCGTGTCAACGGCGTGAGCGAACCGCGCTTGCGCACCGGAGGCTGAACCCAGTGTCTTACATCCTTGACGCGCTGCGGCGCGCAGAAGCCGAACGGGGCCGTGGCGCCGTGCCCGGCATCCACACCCCGGCGGTGCCCGTGCCGGGTGCCGTGCCGGTGGCAGGACGGCCAGCCATCAGCCCGGTGCTGGTGGCTGTGGCGGTGGTTGCTGTGGCCGTCGTAGCGGCCGGCGGCACTTGGTGGGTCTTGCAGCGGCCTGTGCCTGCGGGTGCCGCCGTGGTGGCTGCAGCGCCTGCTACTTATGCGGCCGTGGCTCCGTCCATGCCGGCGGTAGCGTCCACGGCGCCACCCGCTGCCGTCGCCTCCCCGGAACCGGCCCCTGCCGCTGCGCCAGCGGTAACGCCCCCTCCGGCACCCGCGCCGCGCGCGGCGGCACCGGAGCGGGAGCGGCCTGCGCCCAGCCCTTCCATAGCGCCTCGCTCCCCTGCCGCCGACCCCGAGCGGCCGCGCCCTGCAGCGCCCGCCCTGCGCGAGCGCACGCCCGCAGCCCCCGCCCCGCGTGCCGCAGACGTAGCAGCGGCCAACCCCGCTCCTGCCGCAGCCCCGGCCGCCACGGGCACCGTGTTTGCGCAAGCCGATCTGCCCGAAGCCGTGCGGGCACAGCTGCCGTCACTCAAGATTTCTGGGGTCACCTATTCCAGCAACTCGGTGTACCGCATGGCCATCGTCAACGGCCAGGTGCTGCACGAGGGCGACCCGGCCGGGCCGGGCCTGCTGCTGGAGAAGATCGAACCCGGTCGCACCATCTGGTCGTTCAAGGGCTACCGGTACGGGCTGGCGTCGCAATAGCAGAAATTTGGACGAAATCGGCCGATAGCGCTAGTGCACCACGCGTTTGAAGCTATTTATTTGATAGCAATTGCATGGGCGGTCGCGCCGTAGGGAACCCCTGGCATCAGCGTGCCAGCGGCGGGCCCTTGGGGCTATCGCAAGAACCGCCCATCGCGTCCCACCAGCGTGAGTTCGACAAAGCGCGAGGCGTTGCGGTCGGGCGTGCTGGCGCTGATCTCGAACCCGCCCAGGTCCCACTTTTTCAGGTTCCAGGTGGCGTCGATGAAGGCTGCGCGGGTGGGGTTGCGGCCTGCGCGCTGCAGGGCCTCGGCAAACACGCGGGCGTTGATGTAGCCCTCCAGCGCCAGGTGCGATGGCTCGGCCGTGGCGCCCGAGGCTTTCCAGGCGGCCTGGAACTCGCGCACCACGGGCATCACCACGTTGGAGGGCAGAGGCACCACCTGCGAGATCGCCATGCCCGTGGCGTCCGCGCCCAGGGCCTTGACGGTGGCCGGGGTGCCCATCACCGACAGCGCATACAGCGTCACGCCCCGCTTGAGCGCGCGGAACGCCTTCACAAACTCCAGCGTGGGCTTGCCCGCAAGGCCAATCACGATGGCCTCCAGGTTGCCGCCGGCCAGCTTGGCTGCGGCGCTGCCCGCGTCCGAGGCATTGTTCTCGACTGTCACCGCGACGGCTTCGGGCAGCTTGAGCCGGTCCATGGACTGCTTGGCCGCGTTGAACACCTCTTTGCCGAACGAGTTGTTCTGGTAGACGATGCCAATGCGCTGGATGCCGATGGTGGACAGGTGCTGCACCAGCTTCTCGGCCTCGTCGGCATAGCTGGCGCGGATGTTGAACACGTTGCGGGCGTTCTTGGTGCGGCTGAGCTGCGCGCCGGTGAAGGGGGCAAAAAACGGGATGCCGCTCTCGATCACCTTGGGCAGCATGGCGTCGATCATGGGCGTGCCCATGCAGTTGAACAGCGCAAAGTACCCAGGGTCGGCCAGAAACTGCTCCACGTTGGCCAGCGCCTTGGGCACGTCGTAGGTGTCGTCCTGGGTGACGAGTTCGATGGCCTTGCCGTGCACGCCGCCGCGCGCATTAATGCTCGCAAACGCCGCCTTGGCGCCCTGGTGCATGGCCGAGCCCAGATCGCCCAGCGGGCCGGTGAGGGCGGTGGACTGCGCGATCTTGATGGCGCCCTCCTGCGCGCGGGCCGCGCCGCTCCAGCCCAACCCCGGCAGGCCCACGGCTGCGACGGTGGCGGTGGCGGCTGCAGCGGCCAGCACCCGGCGGCGGGCCAGGGGGCGCGGCGCGGTGGGGGCAGAGTGGACGGTGCGTGCGATGGTGGAAGATGGTTGGGTCATGGTGCGTGTCTCCTCGGGGCGCCTGCTCTGTATGGCGGGGGCGCGAGGCGACATCATCCCGTCACGATTGGCATTTTTTTGTCGGTCTGACGACAATTGGGGTCGTGGTATTCCCGCATGCCGAGGCGGCCGCGGGGCGCCCTTTTTCGTGAGAACCTTTGCGCCATGGACCCACGCACCCACCAGGACCTGTCGCTGCACCAGCGGCGCCGTTCGCCCACACCGCAGGAGCTGGAAGGCATTCCCTGGCTCCCTCTGCTGCTGCCCGCAGAGCGGGAGCGCGCGGTGGCCTCGCTGCTGGTGGGGGACGCCAAGCCGGGCGACTATGTGTGCCGTGTGGGACGCCCGGTGACCTACTGGTTTGGGGTGGTGGAGGGCTTGCTCAAGATGAGCACCGACAACGCCCAGGGGCAGACCATGACCTATGCGGGCCTGCCGCCCGGCGGCTGGTTTGGCGAGGGCACGACCATCAAGCGCGAACCCTATCGCTACAACATCCAGGCCCTGCGCAAGAGCGTGGTGGCGGGGCTGCCCATCGACAGCTTTCACTGGCTGCTGGACCACTCCATTGGCTTCAACCGCTTCGTGATGAACCAGCTCAACGAGCGACTCGGTCAATTCATTGCCGCGCGCGAGATCGACCGCCTGAACAACCCCGATGTGCGGGTGGCGCGCAGTCTGGCATCGCTGTTCAACCCGGTGCTGTACCCGGGCGTGGGCGAGGTGCTGCGCATCACGCAGCAGGAGCTGGCCTACCTGGTGGGCCTGTCACGCCAGCGGGTGAACGAAGCGCTGTCCGCGCTGGAGGCGCAAGGCGCTATTCGCGTCGAATATGGCGGCCTGCGGGTGCTGGACTTGGCTGCGCTGCGGTCCAGCGTGACTCCCCCCTGAGGCGCCCTCGCAGCGGGGGGGGGCCTTGCTTGGCGTCCCTGGTGTGGGTCGCGCCCCTTTGAAAGTCCGGTTAGCTCCGCGGCAGTGCGGGAGCGCGGGATGGGGCAGAGGCCAGGTGGCGCGGGGCAGACGTGTGCGTTGGCATGGGTACGGCCAATGGCGACGCGGACGGGCCGGACACTCCCCAGCTGTCTTCGCCGCCGCCATCGTTGCGCGTGAGGCGGAAGGTGCCCACCATCTGCGTGAGGCGCCCCGCCTGGTCCTTGAGGCTGTCGGCGGCGGCCGCGCCTTCTTCCACCAGCGCGGCGTTCTGCTGCGTCATTTCTTCCAGCGCGCCCACGGACTGGCTCACATGGCCGATGCGCTGGCTTTGCTCCTGCGTGGCGGCCGTGATCTCGCCCATGATGTCGGACACGCGGCGCACCGACTGCACCAGTTCTTCAATGGTCTTGCCCGCGTGGTTGACGAGCGTGCTGCCTTCTTGCACCTGGTCCACGCTGGTGCCGATCAGGGCCTTGATCTCGCGCGCAGCCTGGGCCGAACGGCCCGCCAGGTTGCGCACCTCGCCCGCCACCACGGCAAAGCCCCGGCCCTGCTCGCCGGCACGGGCGGCCTCCACGGCGGCGTTCAGCGCGAGGATGTTGGTCTGGAACGCGATGCCGTCGATCACGCTGATGATGTCGGCGATCTTGCGTGAGCTGGCGCTGATGGTGTCCATGGTGCGCACCACCTGGCCCACCACTTCGCCGCCCCGTGTGGCCGCATCGGACGCGGTGGACGCAAGCTGGTTGGCCTGGCGGGCCGAGTCGGCGCTTTGCGACACTGTGCCCGTCAGGTCCACCAGCGAGGTGGCCGCGCTTTGCAGGTTGTGCGAGGTCTGCTCGGTGCGCTGGCTCAGGTCCAGGTTGCCCGATGCCACCTCCGAGCTGGCCACCAGGATGGAGTCGGCAGTCTGGCCGATCTCGCCCACCAGGGTGCGCAGACGCTCCTGCATGGCCGCAATGGCTTCGAGCAGGCGCCCGGTCTCGTCGTGGATGCGCACCTCCACCTGCGAGGTGAGGTCGCCACGCGCAATGCGCTCGGCCACCACCACCGCACGGCCGATGGGGGCAGTGATGCTGGCTGTGATGCGCCAGGCGATCAGTGCGCCCAGCCCGATGGCCAGCAGTACCAGCAGCCCGCCCACCACACGGGCGCTGCTCTGGGTTTGCTCTGCAGAAGCCGTGGCTTCGGCATTCAGGGTGTTTTGCAGTTCGATCAGCTCGCGCAGCTTGGCACGCCAGGCGGTTTCGGCGGGGGCCACGCGCGTCATGAGCGCCAGCGTGGCGCTCACGGTGTCGCCGTCGTCCGCCGCCTTGATGGCGTTGTCGAGCTCGGGGCGCGTCTTGCCGCCCAGAGCCTGCACCTCGCCCAGCAGCTTGAGCTCTGCGGGGGTGGCGGTGGCTGGGGTGAGCAACTGGGTCAAAGCGGCTTCCTGCGTGGCGTATTCCTTGAGCGTCTTGCCCACGGCCACGATCTGCTCGCGCGCCTGCTTGGGGTCGATGTCGTTGAGCATGGCGGCGGAGCGGCTCTGGATGCCGATGGCGCTCACGCCCTCCAGCATGCCGTTGACCAGCTTGGCCTTGTTGGCACCCACGTCGGTGATCTGAATCATCTGATCGTGCACCTTGCCAGCGGACAGTTGGCCCACCGCCGCCACAGCCACCAGGAGCACCAGCATGCAGCCGAACCCCAGGCCGAGCCGGCTGGAGATCGAGAGGGATTTGAGGGTGGAAGCAGCCGACATGGGGGTCCTTGGGTCTCGAAAAAGATCAAAGCGTGATCAAACGGTGGGCTTTTGCGCAAAGCAATAAGGGTGCCCACCGGCCGCTGTGCGCCCATTGGGCGGGCGCTGGGGTCGGTGCAGTGTAGGTAATAACAACCAAATGTGTCATGAGCGTTGCGGATGGCCCCATGCCCGATCTGCATGGCCGCCGTTGTTACAAATGCGGCCATGCACGAGCCGGGTGCGCTGGAGGCAAAGTGCAACAGAAGGTCGCGCTGAAATCATGATGAAAAACGCTGATGGTGCCATAGAAATATGGCTTTGTTGCTATCAAAAACAAAGTAAATGCAAGGCTTGGGGTTTGCCCTTGCCCCCGCCGTGGGCGCAATCGATCAGGTATAAACCTGTAACACTTGCGAGGCCTTTCATGCATCCGTTTTTTCCCTCCTCCACGCTGCGCGCGGCCGCCGCCTCTGCGGCGGCCCTGGCCGTGCTGGCCGGCTGTGCGGCGCCTCGGCCCGACACCGGGTTGCGCGAAACCCTGGTGGCGGTGACGGCCTCGCAGGAGCTCATCACCTTCCAGGCTGTGCAGCCCGAGCGCATCCTGGAGCGGCGCCCGGTGACGGGCCTGGCGCCCGGCGAACGGCTGGTGGGCATCGACTTCCGCGTGGCCAAGGGCGTGCTCTATGCGCTGTCGCAAGCGGGCCGCCTGTACACGCTCGACATCCCCACGGGCGCGCTGCGCCCGGTGGGCCTCGCGCCCGCTGCGCTGGCGCTGCAGGGCACCGTGTTCGGCTTTGATTTCAACCCAGCGGCCGACCGCATCCGGGTGGTGTCCAACACGGGCCAGAACTTGCGCCTGCACCCCGACACCGGGGCTGCCGTCGATGGCGACGCTGCCGTGGAGGGCGTGCAGCCCGACCCCAGCCTGCGCTACGCCTGGGGCGACGTGAACGCCCGCCGCAAGCCCGACATTGCCGGTGCTGCGTACACCTACAACCCCAACGACAGCAAGATCACCACCAACTACGCCATCGATCGCGCCCTGGGCGTGCTGGTGATGCAGGGCTCGCGCGAAGGCACGGTGCCCATGGTGTCGCCCAACGCCGGGCAGCTGCGCACGGTAGGCCCGCTGGGGCTGGGGCCGCTCACCGATGTGAGCTTTGACATTGCCGACGTGGGCAACACCGCCCTCATTGCCGTGCGCACCGCCGCCGATACCCAGACCCGGCTACACCAGGTGGACTTGGCCACGGGCGCCACCCGCCCCCTGGGTCTGGTGGGCGACGGCGCCCCACTGGTGGGCCTGGCGATCGAACCATGAGCCAGAGCGGTATGCCCAGGCTGCGGGTGCGTGCGGGGCGCAGGACCTGGTGCGCGGCGCTGCTGGCCACGTTGGCCGCTGGCGCCGGTGCGGGCACGGTGCAGGTCGATGTGTCTGACGCCGCGGGCAAGCCGCTGGCCGATGCCGTGGTGTTTCTGGACTCTGCCGAGGCGCGCAAGCAGGTCAAGCCGCTGTCTGGTGCGGAGATGGCGCAGGAGAAGCGGCAGTTCGTGCCCGGCCTGCTGGTGGTGCCAGTGGGCACCGAGGTGCTGTTCCCCAACCGCGATTCGGTGCGGCACCATGTGTACTCCTTCTCGCCTGCCAAGAAGTTCGAGCTCAAGCTGTACAGCGGCACGCCGTCCAACCCGGTGCTGTTTGACAAAACCGGGGTGGTCACCCTGGGCTGCAATATCCACGACCAGATGGTGGGTTGGGTGCTGGTGGTGGATACGCCGTACTACGCCCGCACCCCCGCCGCCACAGGCAAGGCGCAGCTCGACAACGTGCCGCCCGGCACCTACACGCTGCGCACCTGGCACACCCGGCTGCCGGTGGGTGCCCCGGCGCTGGAGCAGACGTTGGCCGTGCCGGCCACGGGCACGGCCACGGCTTCGGTGCGCATGACGGGGTTGCAGCCTTGATGCGGCTGCGCCTGGCCCGGCGCAGCCTGATCCTGCGGTTGGTGGGGTTGTCGCTGCTGCTGCTGCTCATCGTGCAGGCGGCGGGTTTTGCGGTGGTGCGGGCCTCCATCGACCGCAATGCGCGCGCCCAGATCGCGCGCGCCCTGGACCTGGACGAAAACATCTGGCGCCGCCTGCTGGACCAGAACGCCGAGCAACTGCGCCAGGGCTCGGCCCTGCTGGCTGCCGACTACGGGTTTCGCGCTGCGGTCAACTCGGGGGACGAGGAAACCATCCAGTCGGTGCTGGAGAACCACGGCAGCCGTATCGGTGCGGCCGTGACGGCGCTGCTGGGGACCGACCTCACGCTGCGTGCGGTCAGCCTCACGGGCAGCATGGACCAGTTTCCGGCCACGCTGCGGCAGGTGGTGCCCCGGCTGGCGCAGCAGCCCCAGGGAAGCCAGATCGCGGTCATGGACGGCGTGCCCTACCAGTTTGTGATGGTGCCCCTGCGGGCGCCGGTGGTCATTGGCTGGGTGCTCATGGGTTTTCGCATCGACCAGTCGCGTGCTGACGAAATGCGCCAGCTGTTGTCCGTGCATGTGACCTTGATGGTCAAGGCTCCGGATGGCACGGTGACCTTGCCCGTCAGCACCTTGCCCGCCGATGCGCGGGCCTTGCTGCTAGGCAGCGGTGGCGCCGCGGGCGAGCTGCAGACGGAAGAGGGCGCATTGCTCGCGCGCTCCAGTCGGATGGACAGCTTGGGGGGCGAGGTGCACTCGCTGCTGCTGCGCTCGGTGGACGAGGTGGTGGCGCCGTACCGGCAACTGCAGGTGCTGCTGGCCATCATCACCGTGGCGGGTGTGCTGCTGTTTGCGGCGGGCACGGGCCTCGTGGCCCAGCGGCTCACCACGCCCCTGCGTTCGCTGCTGGCGGCCACGCAGCGGCTGTCGCGCGGCGAATACGACGTACCGCTGGAGCACACCGACCGCACCGACGAGATTGGCAACCTGGCGCGCTCGTTTGACCACATGCGGGTGGACATTGGCGCGCAGCAAGCCGAGATCCGCCACCTGGCCTACTGGGACCGGCTGACGGGCCTGCCCAACCGGGAGCGTTTTCGTGACGCCGTGGTGCAGGCCATTGCAGCCAGCACTGCACCCGTGCAGCCCTTGGCGGTGCTCACGCTGGACCTGGACCGGTTCAAGCATGTCAACGATGTGCTGGGCTACGCATTTGGCGACCGCCTGCTGCAGGCGGTGGCAGAGCGCCTGAGCCAGCAGCTGCCATCCCCCGACGACATGGTGGCGCGGCTGGGCGGCAACGAATTCGCCATCCTGCTGCGACGTGCCGACGCCGCCGCCGCGCACTACATTGCGCAGCGCATCAACCGTTCGTTCGAGCAGCCGCTGGCTTTTGAAGACCAGACCGTGGACCTGAGCGCGGGCATTGGCTTTGCCTGCTGGCCGGGCGATGCGGACGATGCCGACACCCTGCTCAGCCGCTCTGAAATCGCCATGTATGCCGCCAAGCGTCAGCTCAGTGGCGCGCTGCAGTACGACGCAGCGTTTGACTCGTCCAGCGCCCAGACCCTGTCGCTGCTGACCGAGCTGCGCCAGGCTGTGGAGCACCATGAGCTGCGCCTGTACCTGCAGCCCAAGGTGCCCTTGCACGGGCAGCCGGGTCTGGCGGCCGAGGCGCTGGTGCGCTGGCAGCACCCGCAGCGCGGGCTGGTGCCGCCCATGCAGTTCATTCCGTTTGCCGAGCAGACGGGGTTTGTGCGCCACCTCACGCTGTGGATGTTTGAAGAAGTCGCGCGCCTGCTGGCCGACCCGCGCGCGCGGGGCCTGCCGCTCAGGGTGTCGGTCAACCTCTCCACCCGCGATCTGCTCGACCCCGAACTGAGCCACCGGCTGGCCGACATCCTGGCACGCCACGGGGTGCTGGCCAGTGCCTTCTGCCTGGAGATCACCGAGAGCGCGATCATGGACGACCCGCAGCGCGCCGAGGCCATGCTCAACCGCCTGTCGGAGCAGGGCTTCAAGCTGTCCATCGATGATTTCGGCACCGGCTACTCGTCGCTCGCCTATCTCAAGCGCCTGCCGGTCGATGAGCTCAAGATCGACAAGTCGTTTGTGATGGGCATGGAGTCTGGCGAGGACGACGCGATGATCGTGCGTTCGACCATCGATCTGGCGCACAACCTGGGACTCACCGTGGTGGCCGAGGGCGTGGAGACGGCGGCCATCCTGGAGCGCCTGCGTGTCCTGGCCTGCGATGAGGCGCAGGGTTACCACATTGCGCGGCCTCTTCCGGTCGATGATTTTCTGGCCTGGCAGGCGCAACAGGGGTAGGCGGCGCCAGGGCCGTTGCATTTCATTTGGGGCCCGGGCGGTCCGCAGGCGAAAATACGCGCAATGTCTTCTTCTTCCTCTCGCCCGCCTGCGGGCCCTGCTGCGGCCCCAGCCTCTGACGCTGGCGCGTCCCCTTCCTCTGCGCCCGCGGCCGCCCGACCCGTGCTGCGCCGCCCGACCCTGGCGGCCAAGCCCGCTCCCGCGCGGCCTGCGCCGCCGCCCAGGGCTCCCCGTCCCGCCCGCGCGCCTGCGCCGTCTGGCTACCGTGTGGCGTCGGGCGCATTTGTCGCGCCGGTGCGCCAGGTGCCTGCGCCCGCCACCAGCACCGTGGGAGGCTTGCCCACCTCGCGCCTGAACAAGCGCATGGCTGAACTGGGCTTGTGTTCGCGGCGTGAGGCCGACGACTGGGTGGAGCAGGGCTGGGTCAAGGTCAACGACGTGGTGGCCACCATGGGCCAGCAGGTCACGGCGGCCGACCGCATCGAGGTGGACAAGATTGCCCAGGGTTTCCAGGAGCAGCGCGTCACCATCCTGCTGAACAAGCCCATTGGTTACGTGAGCGGCCAGGCCGAGGACGGCCACACGCCCGCCGTGGCGCTGATCAACCCCCGTACCCACTGGCGCGATGACCCCAGCCGCAACCGCTTCTCCCCGCCGCAGCTGCGGGGCCTGGCGCCCTGCGGGCGGCTCGATATCGACTCGGTGGGCCTCCTGGTATTGACGCAGGACGGCCGCGTGGCACGGCAGATCATTGGCGAGGACTCCGTGATGGAGAAGGAGTACCTGGTGCGCGTGGTCTACCAGACCCCGGGCCAGGCGGTGCCACGCCACCCTGGCGAGCGCTCCGCGCCGCTGCAGGAAATCAACGAGCGCGACCCGGTCAGCACCAATGTGCAGGCGGTGTTTCCCAAAGAGTTGCTGGAGCGCTTGCGCCACGGCCTGAGCCTGGACGGCGAGGCACTCAAGCCTGCCAAGGTCGATTGGCAAAACCCCGAGCAACTGCGTTTTGTGCTGACCGAGGGCAAAAAGCGCCAGATTCGCCGCATGTGCGAGCTGGTGGGGCTCAAGGTGGTGGGCCTCAAACGCATCCGCATTGGTCGCGTGACCCTGGGCAACCTGCCCGTGGGCCAGTGGCGCTACCTGTCGCCCAACGAGCGGTTCTGAGAGCCCCGGGCTCCTTGTGAATATTTTCTGAACGGAGCCCCTCTCATGCCCCTTCCTTCCGCACCTCGGCCACGCAAGCCCGCTGCCTCTACCCCTGCGGGCGACGGCGCCAAAGCTGCGGCAACCAACCCGCTGCGGCAGTTGCGAGCGTCCGACCTGCGCGCTGTGGCGCGCCTGGCCACGCAGGCCACCACAGGCATCACCCGGGTGGCCGAGGGGGTGCACCAATCGGTGCTGGGCACGCTGGGGCTGCCGGGCGGTGCTGAGCCGGGGCGTACGCGGGGGCTGACGGGGCTGGTGTACCAAAGCATTCGCGGGGTGACGCAGCTGGTGGATGTGGGCCTGCAGGCCGGTCTGGCAAGGCTGGAGCCTTTTTTTGCCCCGGCGACGTCTGCTGGTGAGGTGCATTGGGAGCGCGAGGCGGTCATTGCCGCGCTCAACGGCGTGATGGGCGACCGCCTGCAGCGCGACGGCAACCCGCTGTGCACGCAGATGGGCTGGTACCAGCAGGGGCGGCCGCTCAACCTGCAGGCGCTGGCCGCCCCGGGCGTCGCCACCGGCAAGCTGCTGGTGCTGGTGCATGGCCTGTGCATGAACGACCTGCAGTGGCTGCGCCACGGCCATGACCATGGCGCCCATCTGGCCCATGCCCTGGGCTACACCCCCGTGTACTTGCGCTACAACACGGGCCAGCACACCTCCACCAACGGGGCCGAGCTGTCGGCTCTGCTCGAATCCCTGGTGGCCTCCTGGCCCGTGCCGGTGACCGAGCTGTCCATCCTGGCACACAGCATGGGCGGGCTGGTGGCGCGCAGCGCCTGCCACCAGGCAGCCCAGACACCGGCAAGCGCCAGCGGCTGGCTGCCCCGGCTGCGCCATCTGGTCTTTCTGGGCACCCCGCACCACGGCGCGCCCCTGGAACGCGCCGGGCATTGGGTGGATGTGCTGCTGGGCAGCACCGCCTATTCGCGCCCGTTTGCACGCCTGGCCCAGCTGCGCAGCGCGGGCATCACCGACCTGCGCTACGGCCACGTGCTCGACACCGACTGGCAAGGGCGCGATCGCTTTCGCAAAAGCCCCGACCAGCGCACCCCGGTGCCTCTGCCCGCCGGGGTGGCCTGCCACGCGGTGGCTGCAACGCTGGCCGCGCGCCGCAGCCCGGTGGGCGAGCGGCTGGTGGGGGACGGGTTGGTGCCCTTGCACAGTGCGCTGGGCATCCACGATGATGCCGGCCGGACGCTGGGATTTGACAAGGCTCGGCAAGCGGTGTTTTACCGCCTGGGGCACCTGGACCTGCTGGCGGATGCGGGCGTGGCCCGGCAGCTGGAGGACTGGGTGAAGGTCCATTGATGGATCGATCAATGCCTGGGCGGCCTGCTTTTCGACGCAGGCGGTGCTTGCCAGGCGTCGGGGCGCGGCTACCATGTCGCGTTGCGCTATATAACAAGGAGAATTGAGTGAGTGATGCGAAATACCGCCTGGTGACCCGCAGTGACTTTGATGGCCTGGTCTGCGCGGTGCTGCTCAATGAGCTGAACCTGATCGACGAGATCACCTTCGTCCACCCCAAGGACATGCAGGACGGCAAGGTGCCCATCACCAGCCGCGACATCACCACCAACCTGCCTTACGTGCCCGGTGCGCACCTGGTGTTCGACCACCACGAGTCCGAGACCATCCGCAACTCGGGCCGCCGCGACGAAAACCACATCATCGAGGCCCATGCCCCCTCGGCCGCGCGCGTGGTTTACAACCACTACGGCGGCAAGGCCGCGTTCCCGCGCGTCACCGACGAGATGATGGCGGCGGTGGACCAAGCCGACTCGGCCCAGTATTCGCGCGAAGACATCCTCAACCCCCAGGGCTGGGTGCTGCTGAACTACCTCATGGACTCGCGCACCGGCCTCGGCCGCTTTCGCGAATTTCGCATCAGCAACTACGCGCTGATGATGGACCTGATCCAGTACTGCCGCGACCACACCATCGACGAGATCCTGGCGCTGCCGGACGTGCAGGAACGCGTTCAGCTCTACCGCGAGCACGCCCGCAAGGCCCAGGCCCAGCTGCAGAGCTGCGCCATCCGCATCGACAACCTGGTAGTGCTGGACCTGCGCGACGAGGAAACCATCTGGGCCACCAACCGGTTCATGATCTATGCACTGTTCCCCCAGTGCAACATCTCCATCCACGTCATGTGGGGCCTGCAAAAGCAGAACACGGTGTTCGCCACGGGCAAATCCATCCTGGACCGCAGCAGCAAGACCCATGTGGGCAACCTGATGCTGGAGTTTGGCGGCGGTGGCCATGCTGCGGCGGGCACCTGCCAGGTGGCCAATGACAAGGCCGACGCCATGCTCAAGACGCTGATCCAGCGCATCACCACCGACGGTTGAGCCCCCGCGCCCCGCCTGGATGGTGCGAAGCCACCCGAAGGGGCCTTGAAAACCGGGCGCATGCCCCTAAATCACGCCTGCTGGTTCGGCAGGCGTGATTTTTTGTGCCGATTCCATTCGTTTCCGTTCAGACCGATTTCCACTGAGAGAGAACCCCCCATGAGCAAGCAAACCCTGTCGTTCCAGGCCGAAGTGGCCCAGCTGCTGCACCTGGTCACCCATTCGCTGTATTCCAACCAGGAAATCTTCCTGCGCGAGCTGATTTCCAACGCGTCGGACGCCTGCGACAAGTTGCGCTTTGAGGGCCTGAACAACTCCGCGTTGTTCGAAGACGCACCCAATCTCGAAGTGCGCGTGACCTTCGACAAAGATGCCAAGACGCTGACCATCACCGACAACGGCATCGGCATGAGCCAGCAGGAGGCCATTGACCACCTGGGCACGATTGCCAAGAGCGGCACCAAGGACTTCATGGGCAAGCTCTCTGGCGACCAGAAGGCGGATGCCCAGCTCATCGGCCAGTTCGGCGTGGGCTTTTACTCGGGCTTCATCGTGGCCGACAAGATCACCGTGGAATCGCGCCGCGCGGGCCTGAAGGCCGAAGAAGGCGTGCGCTGGATCAGCGGCGGCACGGGCGACTTCGAGGTCGAAACCATCACCCGCGCCCAGCGCGGCACCAGCATCATCCTGCACCTGCGCGACGACGTCGAGGAATACCTCAACGCCTGGAAGCTCAAGCAGGTCATCGCCAAATACTCCGACCACATCAGCCTGCCCATCCTGATGGAAAAGGAAGAGTGGAAAGACGGCGAGCTGATCAATCCATCGGACGAAAACGGCGGCCGCCAGCCCGGTGGCATGGTCAAGACCGGCGAGTGGGAAACCATCAACAAGGCCAGCGCCCTGTGGACACGCCCCAAGAAGGACATCACCGAAGAACAGTACGCCGAGTTCTACAAGACCATCAGCCATGACCACGAGGCCCCGCTGACCTGGGCGCACAACCGCGTCGAAGGCAATACCGAGTACACGCAGCTGCTGTACATCCCCGCCAAGGCACCGTTTGACCTGTGGAACCGCGACAAGAAGGCGGGCGTGAAGCTGTACGTGAAGCGCGTTTTCATCATGGACGACGCCGAGGCGCTGATGCCCACCTACCTGCGCTTCGTCAAGGGCGTGATCGACTCGGCCGACCTGCCGCTCAACGTGAGCCGCGAGCTACTGCAGGAAAGCCGCGACGTGCGCGCCATCCGTGAGGGATCGACCAAGCGCGTGCTGAGCATGCTCGAAGACCTGGCCAAGCACGATAAGCACGACATCGCGGCGAATGCCGATGGCGTGACCGATGTGGTGGACGCCGACGACAAGGCCAAGGAAGGCAAGTACACGGCGTTCTACAGCGAGTTTGGCGCGGTGCTGAAGGAAGGCCTGGGCGAAGACTTCGGCAACCGCGAGCGCCTGGCCAAGCTGCTGCGTTTTGCATCCACCACCAGCGACGCCGTGACGGTGGGCTTTGCCGATTACAAGGCCCGCATGAAGGAAGGCCAGGAGGCGATTTACTACATCACTGCCGACAGCTTGGCCGCCGCCAAGAACAGCCCGCAGCTCGAAGTCTTCAAGAAGAAGGGCATCGAGGTACTCTTGATGACTGACCGCGTGGACGAGTGGGCGCTGAACTACCTGCACGACTTCGACGGCACCCCGCTGCAAAGCGTGGCCAAGGGCGCCGTGGACCTGGGCAAGCTGCAAGACGAAGCCGAGAAGAAGGCCGCCGAAGAGGCCGCCGAAGCCTTCAAACCCGTGCTGGCCAAGCTCAAGGAAGCGCTCAAGGACAAGGCGGAAGACGTGCGCGTGACCACGCGCCTGGTCGATTCACCCGCCTGCCTGGTGGTGCAGGACGACGGCATGAGCACCCAGCTCGCCCGCATGCTCAAGCAGGCTGGCCAGCAGGCGCCCGAGACCAAACCCGTGCTGGAGGTGAATGCCGAGCACGCGCTGGTCAAGAAGCTCGACGGCAGCGTGCACTTCCACGACCTGGCCCACATCCTGTTCGACCAGGCCCTGCTGGCCGAAGGTGGCCTGCCCGAAGACCCCGCCGCCTATGTGAGGCGAGTGAACGCCTTGCTGGTGTGAGGGGGGCGATTTGTCGATAAAATGGCGGTAGGCGCTAGTGCCATAAGCGCTTGCTGCTATCAAAATATGAGACCCCGGTGGTGCCAATGCGCCACCGGGGTTTTTTGTTTCTGCGGGAGTGTGATGCGTGGTGCCGGGATTTCCTGCGCTGCCCGTCAGTCACGGGGTTCTGCCAGCGCCAGGAGGCGCGCATGTGTCTGGTTGAGCTCCGCCGGGGTTGCGTCGATCAGGGCCTTGAGCGCGCCGTCAGGCAGCAGCATGCTCTTGCGACGGTCTGCCTTGACCGGCATGTTGCGCCAGCCCGAAAGCACCAGCCAGTCCCACAACTCTGCGGACACAGGGTGCGTGACCAGCATCTTGGTGCCCCCCCGCACGATGAACACCCCCACCGCAGGCAGCGAGCCCACGGGGGCCGGCTTGCGCGGCTGGCGGATCGATAAGGCGTTGCGGATCCAGTCTTTCATGGGGCACCCGGCGGTGACTGGCTACAGCATAGCCAAGATTTGCGCGCGTGCCATCTCCGGGCCATGGCACTACGGTTGTTTCTTGGAACGCATGCGTTGCGGATAATGCGCGCAGGGCCAATGCATCCGGTGCTGGCCACTTCGTTGTTTGAGAGTGTCCATGCTGCGGTTCTTCCTGACTTTTGTCGTGCTCCAACTCACCCTGTTTGGCATCAACATGCTGGGGGTGGTGCAGCAGCACGTGGTGCTGCCCTGGACCGCGCTGCTAGCGCGTGGCTGCGCTGGGCTGGTGACATTGTTTGACGCATCGGCTGCTGCGGCGGGCAAGGTGCTGTGGAACACCGTCAGCGGTTTTGGCGTATCGATCGAGCCGGGTTGCAACGGCATCGAGGCGTGCATCGTGCTGTTTGCTGCAGTGATGGCGTTTCCGTCCACCTGGCGTCACAAGCTCGTGGGGCTGGGTGTGGGCTTTGTGGCAGTGCAAGGGCTGAATGTCGTGCGGGTGATCAGCCTTTTCTATCTGGGGCAGTGGAGTACCACCGCGTTCAATTTCGCCCACGAGTACCTGTGGCAGGCCCTCATCATGCTGGACGTGTTGATTGTCTGGCTGCTGTGGGTACGCGCCGGGGACCGGGCAGCGGGGCCGGCCACTGCGCCTGCCAGTGCGGGCTGATGCATCGCACGATGCCCTTCTGGAGCTTGTGAATGCGCCGTCTGTCTCCGTTGACTCTCTTCGTGTTGTCGGCCTTTGGCTGGATCTTGGCGTTGACCGCCGCGTGGTCCGTGGTGTCTGCCTGGACGTCTTACCCCGTGGGAGTGCTGTCGCACATGGCCCTGGAGCAGGGGGCGCCCATGTGGGTGCGGCAGGTGCGCTTGTCACCGGGTGCCATGGAGGTGGATACCGCCATCTCGGTGCCGGTGGCCCAGGCTGGGGGGCGGCGGGGAGAGGTCAGCATTGAAGTGCGCCCAGCGCACTACGCGTATGGTCTGCCCATCTTTCTGGCGCTGGTGCTCGCAGCACGTGGCAAGGGTCGACTGACCCGGGCGGTGGGCGGGTATGTGCTGCTGCTGCCGTTCCAGGCGTTCAGCCTCACGATGTCGGCACTCATGCAGATGGTGCTGGCGGCGCAGACCGATATCCGGCTGCTGCGCATCGCCCAATGGCAGATGGAGGCCATCATCTACGGCTACCAATGGGGCTCTTTGGTGGTGCCCACACTGGCTCCCATTCTGCTTTGGCTGTGGATGGATCGCCAGTTTGTGAGCGATGTGCTGGTGCGCGGGTGGCGTGGGGCCTTGCCGGTGGCGCCGTCGTGAAGGCATCTGCTGCGCACGGTTTGCCCCCACGCGGGTGCCTTCCGTATCGTGCCGCAGCGCCCGGGCCCGCCCACGTCAGGCCATCAGCGGTTCTTCCTGCATCGCCTCGATCTGCTCGATCAGCATGTCCGCCTGCCCGCGCCAGTAGTCGCTGCTGCCGAACCAGGGGAAATTCGCTGGGAAGATAGGGTCCTGCCAGCGGCGCGCCAGCCAAGCGCTGTAGTGGATGAGGCGCAAGGTGCGCAGCGGCTCGATGAGCGCCAGCTCGCGGCGGTCAAAGCTGCGGAACTGCTCGTAGCCGTCGATCAACGCGCCGAGCTGGTGGGTGCGCTGGCGTCGGTCGCCCGAGAGCAGCATCCACAAATCCTGCACGGCCGGGCCCATGCGCGCGTCGTCCAGGTCCACGAAGTGCGGGCCACCTCGGCCCCATTCATCCAGCGGGGTCCACAAGATATTGCCGGGGTGGCAGTCGCCGTGCAGGCGGATCTGGGTGGCATTATTCAAGCCCAATGTGCCTGTAGCGCCAGTGGAATATGCGCTGGCAGCTATCAATTCAAGAGCTTTGTCGCACTGGGTCTTCCAGGCGGCCTGCATGTCGAGCGGAATGATCTCGTTCATCAGCAGCCAGTCGCGCGATGCGGTGCCAAAGGTGGCCAGGTCCAGCGTGGGCCGGTGTGCAAAGGGCTGGGCCGCGCCCACGGTGTGGATGCGGGCCAGAAAGCGGCCGATCCATTCCAGCACCTCAAAATCGTCCAGCTCGGGCTGGCGCCCGCCGCGCCAGGGGCTGACGGAAAAGGCAAAGCCCTCGTGCTGGTGCAGGGTGGCGCCGTTCAGCACCAGCGGGCCCACGGCGGGCACCTCAGCGGCCATCAGCTCGGCGGCAAATGCGTGTTCCTCCAGGATCTGCGCTTCGCTCCAGCGGCCCGGGCGGTAGAACTTGGCCACCACGCGCTCGCCGTCTTCCAGCGTGGCCTGGTACACCCGGTTTTCGTAGGACGACAGGGCCATGAGGCGGCCGTCGCCGTACAGGCCCACGCTGGCCAGCGCGTCCAGCACCTGGTCGGGGGTGAGGCGGGCGTAAGGGTGCTGGTCGGTGGGCGGATGGTCTGGGTGCGATGCGGTCATGCCCGATTGTCGCCGCCTGTCTGCAGGGCGCCGCCCGTGCCACCCGTGCAGCGGGCGTCAGCTCGGCAGCATGGTGGCGATATGCCCGGCGCGTGGGTCGCCGCTGCCCGCCAGCACGCTGGCGAACAGCGCCTGCGTGGCCTGGGGCCCCGCGTGGTGCTGCACCACCAGCCAGGGCTGCGGCCCTGACGACACGGCGGTGCTGAACTGGTTCCAGGCCGCGACCAAGCGGTCGTTCAGGCCCTGGGCGCCCCAGTCGGTATGGCGCTTCTTGACCTGGGCGGGGGCAAAGAACATCACCGGGCGCGGGCCGGGCAGCTGGCCGGCGCCGCCCAGATCGCTCACATGGCTTGCACCCACCGAGCAGCTGTAGGCCAGGCCGGTGAAGTGGGCGTGAATGCGCTGGCGCAGGCCCACGCTGCCCGCAAAGTCGATGTACACGCTGGGTGTGGCACCGTCGAGGGTGTCCAGTGCGTCGTAGGTGACCACGCGGTGGTAGCAGCCCAGACTCTCGCAAAACGCCACGTTGCCGGGCGAGGTGAGGCCGATGACCTCGATGCCCTCCCGCTGCGCAAGCTGGAAGGCGGTGCCGTAGGCCGTTTTGCTCGACGCGCTGGACAGCAGCATGCGCTGGGCGCCAAAGAACTGCTGGTCGGCCAGAAAGTCGTCGATGAGCCACGAGGTGATGAACAGCGGCCGCAGCAGGGCCTGCACGTCTTCGTTGTCGGCGCGGTACAGCCCGTCGGTGCTGGTGCGCAGGTAGTGGTTGTAGACCGCATGCAGGCCCGCGCGGTGCGGGGCGCCGTCGCTGAAGCCCATGGGGTTGACGCGGTCTGGCGACAGCACGGCCTGGCTGGCCATGGGCCAGTAGCCATACAGCCGCTCGCCCACGGCCACGGCCGGGTGCAGCGACTGCACCACGGTGCCAAAGCCCCACACGGGCACGATGCCCCAGCCGGCCTCGCCGGTGGGGAAGAACTGCCAGTAGTTCAGCATGTCGCCCAGCGCGGCGTAGGTGATGTTGTTGGCCGTGAGGGCAAACGACTCGACCCGCACGCGGACCTGGCCATCAGCCAGCGGGGTGTCGTCTGTGGTGGTCAGCCGGGTGGTGGCCAGCTGGTCCTGGCGCACAAGGAGGGTGGTGGTGCTCATGCCGCGACGCTAAACCAAAGCGTGCGCGCGCTCAAGCGATGCGCGCCGCCTGGGCGACAGGTGCGCGGCGTGGCGATGCGCCAGATTGCTGACGGGCTCAGTCCGCCGTGGGCTGCGCCAGTTGCTCGAAAGGCAGCGCCTGCTTGACCAGGATGACGGTGCAGGGCGCATCGCGCGCAACGCGCATGGGCACGGTGGCAAAAAAGCGCTGGGTCTGCAGCCCGTGGGTGGCGGCGCCCAGGATCATCATGCTCACGTGGTTGCTGGCCGCATAGCGCACCAGCGCCTGGGCCACGTCGCTGGCTTCCAGCACGTGGTAGCTCACGGCATGCCCGGTCAGGTCCAGCCCCTGGGCCCATTGGCGGAGGCGCGCCATGTGCTGGCGGTGCAGCGTGGTCTCGCTGCGCTCGCTGTCGCTGGTGCTGCTGGCGCCGGGCGACACCACCGTCACGCAGGCCAGCCGCGCGCCGGGGCGGATTCCCAATGATCGACCCACGGCCTGGCGCAGCGAGTACAGCGTGGCGTCTGTCACGTCGGCATGGGGCACGGCCACCATCAGGATGGGCGTGTCCTCGATCTGCTGCGAGGGCAGGGGGCTGGGCGTGTAGTGCATGCCCGCCGCGCGCAACCAGCGGCGCAGGTGGGTGCGCAGCGGTGTGCGCTCGGTGCGTTCGCCGCGTTCGGTGACGAGCACCTGCTCGGGGTTGGACAGGTCAAATGCCAGGTGCGCGGCCGAGGGGTAGCGGCTTGCGGCCTCGGGCTCCAGGCAGCGCAGGATGACCTCTTGCAGCCAGGGCGGAATGTCGGCGCGGTGCTTGCGCGGCGGTGCGGGCGTCATCCACAGGCGCTGGCGCATGCCGCCGCTGGTGGTGGGGGCGCCAAAGGGCAGCTCGCCCGTGGCCAGCTCGTACAGCATCACGCCGATGGCGAAGATGTCGCTGCGCGGGTCGCCGCGCACACCCACCACCTGTTCGGGCGCGATCCAGGCGGGGGAGCCCACGGCCTGGCGCATCTCCTCGGCCAGCAGGTCGGGGTAGTGGGCGTGGCACGAGAGGCCAAAGTCCAGCAGCACGGCCGTGCCGTCGTCCTTGATGAGCACGTTGGCCGGTTTGAGGTCCAGGTGGCACACGTTCTGCTGGTGCAGGCTGTGCGCCGCGTGGGCTGTGGCCGCGCCCAGGCGGGTTATTGTTGGGATGTCGCAGTGCCCAGGCGCATCCAGCCAGTGCTGCAGCGTCTGGCCGGGGATGTATTCCATGACCAGGTAGGGCAGCCGCACCAGGTCGCCCGCAGCCACAAAACGCGGCACATGCGGGCCGCTGAGCACGGGCAGGATCTGCAGTTCGACCTCGAAGCTCACGATGTTCTCGGCCCCGTCGCCCGCCGTCATGCGCGGGATCTTCATCGCCATGGCAAAGCCGGGGCTGCGGTCGGCCTGCGCGTATTCCACGGCGTAGATGTGGGCCATGCCGCCGGCGTGGATGCAGTCCACCACGCGGAAGCCGTCGATCTCGGTGCCGGGCTCCAGCAGCTTCATCTCACTGGCCCTTTTCCAAGCGGTCGGCATAGAAGCCGGGCAGGCCTGCCGCGCGAATGGCGGCGGCGGCGGCCAGGTGGTCGTAGGGCACGCGGTAGAAGGTGATCTGCTTGGCAGTGTCGTCGAACAGCGCGTACATGGCGCGCGCATCGCCGTCGCGCGGCTGGCCCACCGAGCCCACGATGCCCAGCCACTGGCGGTGCGTGGGCACGGGCACCGGCACGCCGGGCTCGGGTGCAAAGCGCATCAGCTTGGCGGTGGGCGTGAGGAAGTACAGCACCTGCTCGTGAACATGGCCGCAGAACACGTAGCGGATGGCGGGGTCGATGCCCTGGGCGGCCGTCATGCTGCGCTCGGCCGCGTTGGAGTCCTCCACATACCGCCACTGCGCGGGCATGTCGGCACTGGCGTGCACCAGCAGCGCGCTGCTGCCCAGCCTGGCGGTGAGCGGTAGGGATTGCAGAAAGGCGATGTGGCTGTTGCCCAGCTGGTCGTGGGTCCACTGCGCGCCCAGCTCGCTGCGGTTGCGGGGGTTGGCAGGGGGCGCCAGGGCCATGGCGTCGTGGTTGCCCAGCACGCACAGGGCACCTTGCTGGGCCAGGTCGCGCACTTGCTCCACCACGGCCACGGGCTCGCCGCCGTAGCCGACCAGGTCGCCCAGCAGCGCAAATTGTTCGGTGCCGTGGGCGCGGGCGTGTGTCAGGCAGGCGTCCAGGGCCTGGCGGTTGGCGTGGATGTCGGACAGCAGGGCGATTTTCATGTGGTTGTCTCCAACCCCATCATCGCGCGCATGGCTGAATGCCAGCTTGCAGGTGGCAGTGCCTGCGTGGCTTCAAATCAAAAATAGCCGCCAGCGCTGGTGTATCAAGCGCTAGCAGCTATGGTTTTGGTAGCTCAGAGGCTGCGCTGTGCGGTGACTGGTTTGTCCAGCGCCAGCACCAGGCCCAGCGCAATGATCGCGGGCAGCGCCTGGCTGAAGAAGATCTTGGGCGCTGCGGTGGCGGCGCCAAACACCCCGGCCACGATCACACAGGCCAGAAAGAAGATCTTGAACACCCGGTTGCCGGTGAACAGCCCAAAGAACAGGCCCGCCGCCAGAAAACCGTTGTACAGCCCCTGGTTGGCCGCCAGCGTCGTGGTGGCGTCGGCGAACTCCTGGGTCAGGTTGAAGGTCTTCATGCCCTGCGGTTTGTTCCAGAAGAACATTTCGAGCACGAGGATGTACACATGCTCGATGGCCACCAGGGCCACCGCGATGCGGGGAAGCAGCTGGCGACCCATCGTCTTAGACGATCGTGATGGTCACGTCGATGTTGCCGCGCGTGGCGTTGGAGTAGGGGCAGACTTGGTGGGCTGCATCCACCAGCTTCTGGGCCGTGGCCTTGTCCATGCCGGGCAGGCTGATGGCCAGGCGCGCGGCGATGCCGTAGGCGTTCGGGATGGGGCCCAGGTCCACTTCGGCGTCGATGGACACGTCTTGCGGCACGGGGATGCCGATCTTGCCGCCCACAGCCTTCATCGCGCCGATGAAGCAGGCTGCGTAGCCGGAGGCAAACAGCTGCTCGGGGTTGGTGCCGGTGCCGGACGTACCGGGCGAGGACAGCTTGACTTCCAGGCGGCCGTCATCGGTCTTGGCGGCGCCATCGCGGCCACCGGTCACGTGCGACTTGGCGGTGTACAGGACTTTTTCGAGTGTGGTCATGGTGTCTTCCTTGCGGTTGTTGCCCACGATGGGCGGTGGAGGGAATCGGTTCTTGCAATGTCGTTGCGTGTTTCTGCGGGCCGTCAGCGTTGCTCGCTGAGCCGGTCTCGCAGCTGCTTGAGTTCGGTGGTCAGGGTGGTCAGCTCGGCAATCGAGCACTGGCTGCTTTGCAGCACGCACTGCGGGATGGCCTCGGCCTGGTCGCGCAGCGCACGACCCTCGGCGGTGAGGGTGATGCGCACGCGGCGCTCGTCCTGCACATCGCGCAGCCGGGCAATCTGGCCCTGCGCCTCCAGGCGCTTGAGCAGCGGCGTGAGCGTGCCGGAGTCGAGAAAAAGGCGCTCGCCCAGCTCGGACACGGTCACGCCGTCCTGCTCCCACAGCACCAACATCACGAGGTACTGCGGGTAGGTCAGGCCGATGCGGTCGAGCAGGGGCTTGTACAGCTTGGTCATCGCCAGCGAGGCGGAGTACAGCGCAAAGCAGACCTGGTTGTCCAGCCGCAGGATGGCGGGGCTGGGAGTGTGGGGTGTGCTGTGGCTGGGCATGGGGTGAATTCTGATTGCAAATTCAATTGTGTGCAATTGAATTGTGAAAAACTTTGTTAATGAATGGGATTGGGTGGGTGGGGAAGCAGCGCCACGCCATCGGTGCTAGTCGCGCGTCCCGCTGGCGCAGGCGGGGGCGCTGTGCTCCCGTCAATCGCGGGGAATTGCTATCAATAGCAGAGCTGCTTGCGCATGATCCATATGCGCTAGCGGTCGATTAGGCTTGAAACTTTGCATGTGGTGGTTCGGGCGACAACGAACCACCAAGACCTCAGCGCCCGCTGAACTGCGCGGGCCGGCGCTCCACAAACGCGCGCACGCCTTCGGCCGCGTCTTCGCTGTTGGCCAGCTGCTTTTGCACGGGGATGAATTCCGCCACCGCTGCCGCCTGCCCCTGCTCGATGGCCTTGAGCACATTGAGCCGCGTGGCCACCACGGCCCGCGGCGCCTGGGCTTCGACGCGTTGGGCAATCTGCAGTGCTTCCTGCAGCTCCTGGCCTGCGGGCACCACCTTTTGCACAAAGTTCAGCCGGTAGGCCTCGGCGCTGCCGAATTCGTCGGCGGTCAGCAGGTGCAGCAGGGCGTTGCCCGTACCCGCGCGCTCGGCCATGCGCAGCGTGGCGCCGCCCGTGGCCATGATGCCGCGCTGCACTTCCATCTGCGAGAAGCGGCAGTTGTCGGCCGCCACCACGATGTCGGCGCCCAGCATCAGCTCGATGCCCACGGTGAAGCAGATGCCCTTGACTGCCACCACCATGGGCTTGGTGCGGCGCCGGTAGCCAGGCAGGCCGTAGTCGTGCGGCTCCACCAGGCCTTCGGGGATGGCTTTTTCGCCGCGCTGCATGTAGGCGCTCACGGCGGGCAGGTCGAGCCCGGCGGTGAAGTGGTCGCCAAACGCATGCAGCACGCCCACGCGCAGGGCGGGGTCGTCGTCGAGTCGGGTGTAAGCCTCGGCCAGCTGGCGGAACATGGGGGGCGTCCAGCCATTGCGCTTGGCAGGCCGGTTGATGCCGATCAGCAGCACATGGCCGATGACCTGGGTGTCGATGTTGCCCTCGGGCGGGGGCGTAGTGGGGGTGATGTTTGTCATGGGCGCAGGTCTCCTGGCCCATGATTGAAAACGCTTCAAGCGCTGCGCGCCGTCTCAATCGAGACAGCGCAGCCGATTAAGGCAAGCGGCCTCCAAAACCGGCGCGGCGACTTACCAGTGCCCCCGCGCAAGGGCCGCCACGACATGCAAATGTCGTTTCCACTCCATGCGCTGGGGGCGTCCCCCTGGGGGGAAGGCGCGAAGCGACTCAGGGGGGTTAGTAGGTATACACGCCCTGGCCGGTCTTGCGGCCCAGGCGGCCTGCGGCCACCATTTCCTTGAGCAGCGGGCAGGGGCGGTACTTGCTGTCGCCAAACTCGGTCAGGTACACATCCATCACGGCCAGGCACACATCCAGGCCGATCATGTCGGCCAGCGCCAGGGGGCCGATGGGCTGATTGCAGCCCAGCTTCATGCCCGCGTCGATGTCCTCGGGCGTGGCCAGGCCCTCGGCCAGCACGAAGAAGGCCTCGTTGATCATGGGCACCAGGATGCGGTTGACCACAAAGCCGGGCGCGTTCTTCACGGTGATGGGGCTCTTGCCCAGCGCCTCGGCCAGCGCCTTCACGGCGTCGTGCGTGGCGTCGCTGGTCTGCAGGCCGCGGATGATCTCCACCAGCGCCATCATAGGCACGGGGTTGAAGAAGTGCATGCCGATGAACTTGTCGGCGCGGCTGGTGGCTGCGGCCAGCTTGGTGATGGAGATCGAAGAGGTGTTCGAAGCAATCATCACCTCAGGCGCCACGATGGCATCCACCTGCTTGAGGATCTTGAGCTTGAGCTCGTAGTTTTCGGTAGCGGCCTCAATCACGAGCTGCGCAGCCTTGAGGTCGTCGTAGCTGGTGGAGGTTTTGATGCGCGCCAGGGCGGCAGCCTTGTCGGCTTCGCTGATCTTTTCCTTCTTGATCAGGCGGTCCAGGCTACCGGCCACGGTGGCCAGGCCTTTTTGCACTGCAGCATCCGAGATATCAACCATCACCACGTTGATGCCTGACACCGCACAGGCCTGTGCAATGCCGTTGCCCATGGTGCCTGCGCCGATGATGCCTACGGTCTGAATCGTCATATAGAGAGCCCTCTTCAAAGTGAAACGAATGGACGGAATGGTAAGGCGAATCGCACGACCGTTCGGTTATCGTGCGTCAAACCTGAACCAACAAGCCGCTGCGCAGCATGGCGGAGGAGACACCACAACATGTTCGACTACATCGTGATCGGCGGAGGCTCAGCAGGCTCCGTGCTGGCCGGCCGGCTGACAGAGAACCCCGCCGTGCGCGTGTGCCTGCTGGAAGCGGGGCCCGCCGACAACAGTGTGCTCATCCACTGCCCGGCCGGGCTGGCCGTGATGGCCAAGTTCGAGCTGAACGGCTGGGGCTTTAATACCACCCCGCAGACCGCGCTGAACAACCGGCGCGGCTACCAGCCCCGTGGCAAGGTGCTGGGGGGCTCCAGCTCGATCAACGCCATGGTCTACATCCGGGGCCAGCATGCGGACTACGACCACTGGGCCGCGCAGGGCAACCCGGGCTGGGGTTGGGAGGACGTGAAGCCTTACTTCTTGCGTGCCGAGAACAACGAGCGCGGCGCCGATGCATGGCACGGCCAGGGCGGCCCCTTCAACGTGGCGGACCTGCGTGCGCCCAACCGGTTCAGCCAATACTTCACCGACGCAGGTGTGCAGGCCGGGCACCCGCACAATACCGACTTCAACGGCGCCACGCAGGAAGGCGTGGGCCTGTACCAGGTCACGCACAAGAATGGCGAACGCCACAGCGCAGCCAAGGGCTACCTCACGCCCCACCTGGCGCGGCCTAATCTGCAGGTCATTACCGGCGCCCATGCCACGCGCATCCTGTTCGACGGCACGCGCGCGGTGGGTGTCGAATACCGCCAGGGTGGCGCGATCAAGCAAGTGCGTGCCGGGCGCGAGGTGCTGCTGAGTGCGGGCGCGCTGCTGTCGCCGCAACTGCTGATGCTGTCGGGCGTGGGGCCTGCAGCGCATTTGCAGCAACACGGCATCCCGGTGCTGCACGACCTGCCCGGCGTGGGCCAGCATCTGCACGACCACCCCGACGTGGTACAGGTGCTGGACGCCCCTGAGCTCAAGGACCTGTTCGGCCTCTCGTTGTCGGGCATGGCACAGACCATGCGCGGCATCATCGAATGGCGCAAGCACCGCACGGGCATGTTGACCACCAACTTCGCCGAGGCGGGCGGCTTTATCAAGAGCGACCCGTCAGAGGCTGCGCCCGATCTGCAATTGCACTTTGTGATCGGCAAGCTGGTGGACCATGGCCGCAAGACGGTGTTCGGCCACGGGTACTCGGCCCATGTGTGCCTGCTGCAGCCCAAGAGCCGGGGCTCGGTCACGCTGGCCAGCCGCGACCCCATGGCCTTGCCACTGGTGGACCCGAACTTCCTGGCGGACCCCGACGACATGGCGCGCATGGTGCGTGGCTTTAAGCGCACGCGCGAGATCCTGATGCAACCGGCGCTCGCGAAGTTCGGCGCCAAGGAGCTGGCGGCCTCGGCCAGTGCGCGCAGCGATGCCGAGATCGAGCAGTTCATCCGCCAGTACGCCGACACCATCTACCACCCCGTGGGCACCTGCCGGATGGGGCCTGGGCCCTTGGACGTGGTGGATGCCGAACTGCGCGTGCATGGCCTCGCCGGCCTGCGCGTGGTGGACGCGTCCATCATGCCGCGCATCGTGAGCGGCAACACCAATGCGCCCACGGTGATGATTGCGGAAAAAGCGGTGGACTTGCTGCGCGCCGCGCCGTGAACGATTTCACGTTTGGCGCCCGGAACGCGATTTTTAAGGTTTTCAAAGGGTCTGTTTAAGGAGTTTTTAACAGGCAAAAACGCGGCGAATTTCTAGACTTCTTGGCATGGAAGCGGGTGCATGGTGCACCCGGCCCGGCGCCCGAAAAAAGGCGCTGAAAGAGCCCAACGAGGCCATGAAAGAACGTGATGAAGATTGATGCCCGCGAAATTGCCGCACTGACCCAAGCCCAACCCGCCGCCCCCCGCATGGACATGTACGCCAGCATCCACAAGGCGCTGCGCGCCTTCATGGCCGACACGCTGCTGGGCCTGGGCCGCATGGATGTGGACGACGACCTGGAGTTTGCCCAGACCTGCGACCGCGTGATGCAGCTGCTGGACCTGTGCCGCGCGCACCTGCACCACGAGAACCAGTTTGTGCACGCCGCCATGGAGGCGCGCCAGCCCGGCTCCAGCCAGAGCATTGCCGGTGAACATGTGGAGCACGAACAGGCCATCACGGCCCTGGCCGACGGGGTGAACCACCTGATGGCCTGCGCCAAGCCCGCACGCCCGGCCGCCACCCTGGCCCTGTACCGCCAGCTGGCGCTGTTTGTGGCGCACAACTTCGAGCACATGCATGAGGAAGAGACTGCCCACAACCGCGTGCTCTGGCAGTGCTACACCGACGCCGAATTGGCGGGCGTGCACGATGCGCTGGTGGCCTCGATCCCCCCGCACGAAATGATGGTGGTGGCCCGCTGGATGGTGCCCTACATGTCACCGGCCGAGCGCACGGCCATGCTGTCAGACATGCAGCAACATGCGCCTGCCCCTGTGCTGGCCGCAGTGCTGGCGCAGGTGCAGCCGCACCTCTCGCAGCCCGAGTGGACCAAGCTGATGCGCAGCCTGGGCCTGCCGGTGGTTCCGGGTCTGGTGCACTGACTTTGAGAAATCAGTGGCGTGAAGGCGTCAGGCGTCTTCCAGCACCACGGGGCGCAGCACGCACAGCCGAAAGCGGCCGCGCCCTGTTTTCTCGATGTGGATGTGTGGGCAGTTCTCTTGCAGGCGGCGCTGCAGCAATAGCAGGCGGGCCTCCAGGTTGTCGGCCACATCGGGCAGGCGCAGGGCGGGGTCCAGCCGCAGCTCGCGGTTGGTGAAGTCCACGCGCCCAGTGTGCTGGTGGTCGCGCAGCAGCTTCCAGATGATGGCGCCCGCCACGCCTTTGATCAGGTAGTCGTCGTTGATGAACACGCTGTCGTTGGCCGCAAAGTGGCGCACCCGCAGCGCACTGCCGCTCACCGGCGGTGCTGCTGTAGGAGCAGGCAGCGGCTCGGGCGCATCGGGCGCGGCCTGCAGCAGGTCGATGGCGGCGGCCAGCTGGCCCGCAATGGCCACCAGCAGGTCCTCATCCTCGAAGCCAAAGCGCATGTCCTCGGGGCTCTCGGCAAACAGCACGCCCAGCAGGCGCCCGGCCGACAGCAGCGGCACTGCCACCTGGCTGTGCGGTTCGGGCAAGCCGGGGTAGGGAATGTCCATGCCGCGCAGCGGGGGCGCATCGGGGGCGGCATGCGCGTCCATGCTCTCGCGGATGGCGTGGCTGTACAGGGCGGCATGGGTCATGTGGCTGATGCGCACCGGGGTGCGCTCGCGCGCGGCCATGCCGATCACGCCCTGGCCCAGGCGGATCTCGGAGCCCACGCCCGAGGTGGCGTAACCGCAGCTGGCCACTGTGTAGAGCTGCTGGGCGCTGGCGTCCAGCATCAGCACCATGGCGTGCTCGATGCCCAGCTTGTGCTGCAGGCCCTGCAGCGCGCCTTGCAGCAATTCGTCCAGCCCCGTGCAGCGCGCAATGCTTTCGCTGCACAGGCGCAGCGTGTGCAGCAGCCCGGAGCGTGGCGCGGGTGCCGGCAGGCCTTCGCCCGCCACCGATTCGATGTGCTCCACGGCGTAGATGTCGGCGCCCCTGAGCTCAAACACCTCGGCCATGCCTGAATGCGATGCAATGCCCGCCAGCTGCGCGCGCATGCTCTCGAACACCGGGCCGCAGTCCTCGGTGCGTTCGTACAGCAGGTGCAGGCGGTAGAAATGGGCGGTGAGCGGGTCCAGGACCAGCACGGACGCGCGCGGGTTGCGCAGGATGTTCTGGCGGGTCTTGTTGAAGAACTGGAACGACAGTGCCACATGCGTCGCATCCACATACACCACCTGTGAGATGTAGGCCACGTTCGGTGTGCCGTCGGGGTCGCAGGTCGCCATGACGGCGGGAATAGCACCCTCCAGGCAGGGGCGGATGCTGTGCAGGGAGGGCGCTGCAGTGCTCATGGCTGCGGCGTAGGTGGTGAGGGTGGCGCGCACAACTCTGCGCCTGCGCGCGGGCCCGGTGTCTGGTCGAACGCGCTGGTGGGCGTGAAGCTCACGGCCACCACATCCTGCAGCGGCGCTGCGAGCATGGCAGCCACATACTGCGGCCCGTAGCCGACCTGGCCCACCTCCTGCACCATGGACTGCAGGTAGGCCTGCAACACGGGCACGTCGCCGTCATGGGCCGGGCGCTGCGTGGCCCGGCGGGCCTTGAGCTGCAGCGTCTGGTGGGTGGACGGCACGCTGAAGACCACGGCAATCTCACCAGTGTGCGCAATGTCCTGCAGCAACTGCTCGGACTGGCTGCGCCGCAGGTACACCGTGACCTCCTGCCCATCGCCGCTGATGTGGCTGCCCACGGCCCGCATGATGCTCGGGCGCAGGGCCGCATCGCGTGACGCCACGATGGCCGACACGCCCTTGGCCACCATGGCGATATGGCTGGGGCCGAGCAGCACGGTCATGCCTTGAAGCGCTTGCGGGTCAGGGCCAGGGCCACCCAGAAGGCGACCACCGTGGTCACCACCAGCACTAGGCCATGGCGCAGGGGGTGGGCGGGCCACTGGTCCATGAACAACGGGCGCACTAGCTCCACCGCGTTGGTCAGCGGCAGCCAGTCGGAGATGGCGCGCACGATGGGCGGCAGCTGCTCGCGCGGGAAGAACACGCCCGAGAGAAACATCATGGGTGTGAGCACCAGCGTGAAGTAGTAGGTAAAAAAGTCATACCCCTTGGCCAGCGCATTGAAGATGAGCGCGATGCTGGAGAACATGATGCCCACGAACAGTAGCACCGGCCAGGCCACCAGCAGCTTGGGGCTATGGCTGATACCCAGGGCCAGCATCACACCCAGGATGGCCGTCACGGTGAACAGTGCCTTGAACGCCGCCCAGAGCATCTCGGCCAGCACCACGTCGTCCAGGCTCACCGGCGCGTTCATGATGCCGTCCCAGGTCTTTTGCACATGCATGCGCGAGAAGGCCGAGTACAGCGCCTCAAAGCTGGCCGCGTTCATGGCGCTCATGCAGATCGATCCACTGGCCAGGAACAGGATGTAGGGCACCTTGGTGTCGCCCGCCGCGCCGCCCACGTTCACCTGCCCCACCAGGGCCCCCATGCCGTAGCCAAAGGCCACCAGCCACATCAGCGGTTCGGCAATGTTGCCCACCAGGCTGGGGATGGCGAGCTTGCGCCAGACCAGCAGGTTGCGCATGAACACGGGCCACCAGCGCACGGACAGGCTGGGCGGGCGCCACACCGACGGCGGGGGCGGGGCCACAGAGGCCACGGAGGACGGGGTAACGGTTTGCATCCGCTTATTGTGCGATGTTGGCGGGTGGTCGCACAGCCCCTTGCGCGCCTGCTTGGGCGGCCGTCCCGCTGGCTGGGCACGTCCATTGCTTGGGTGCTGTCATGCCCACCCATGTCCTGAACCTGCCCGCCGGTGCCAGCGCCCTCTGGCAAAACCGTCTGGGGCTGCTGCTGGAGTCCACCGGGGAGGGCGTGTTCGGCATCGATCTGGCCGGCAACTGCGTATTCATCAACCGGGCGGGCGCACAGATGCTGGGCTTTGCCGCCGAGGAGGTGATGGGTCGCAACATGCACGCGCTCACCCACCACAGCCACCCCGACGGCAGACCTTACGCCGACAGCGACTGCCCCATCTTCAACGCCTTCCGCCAGGGCCTGCCCTGCCGGGTGGACACCGAGGTGTTCTGGCGCCAGGACGGTTCGGCGTTTGCCGTGGAGTATTCCAGCCACCCCATCCTCGAGGGCGAGCAGGTGCACGGCGCCGTCATTGCGTTTGTGGACATCACCAGCCGCAAGCGCGCAGCCGACGAGCTGCAGCGCGCGCACGACGACCTGGCCCGCGCCAATGACGAGCTGGAGCGCCGCGTGGCCGCGCGCACCCAGGAGCTGTCGCAGGCGCTGGCGCAGCTGCGGGAGCTGTCGGCCTACTCGGAGCAGGTGCGTGAGGACGAACGCACGCGCATTGCCCGCGAGGTGCACGACGAGCTGGGCAGCCTGCTGGTGGCGCTGAAGATGGATGTGAACTGGCTGCACAAGCGCCTGGGCGAGCAGGGCGAGCGCACGCCCGAAGCGGCTGGCGACATGCGCACGCAGATGCGGTGCAAATGCCAGAACATGAGCCGCCTGATCGAAAACGCCGTGGACAACGTGGGCCGCATCATCACCGACCTGCGCCCCAGCATCCTGGACCACCAGGGCCTGTGGGCGGCGCTGGAGTGGCAGGCGCAGGAGTTTGTGCAGTCGGCCGAGCTGGAGCTGACGTGGCACATGGACGTGCCCGCCACCCTGCACTTGCCCGAGCCCGCCGCCATCGCCGTGTTCCGCATCTTCCAGGAGATGCTGAGCAATGTGGGCCGCCACGCGCAGGCCAGCGCCATCGACATTGCGATTGACGTGCAGGACGATGTGCTGCAACTGCGCGTGCGTGACAACGGCGTAGGCGCCACCCGCCAGGCGCTGGAGGCGCCCACCGCCTATGGCGTGATGGGCATGCGCGAGCGGGCGCGGCAGCTGGGAGGCCAGCTGACCATCACCAGCGAGCTGGGGCAGGGCTCGTGCCTGCAATTGCTGATTCCTCTGGAGCTGTCATGAATTCCGTGGTTCGCGTATTGATCGGGGACGACCACCGCATCGTGCGGGAGGGACTCAAGCAGGTGCTGGGCGACCCGGCCAACGGCACGCCCGAGATCACCGTGGTGGCCGAAGCCACCCAGGGCAGCGAGGTGCTGGAGCAGGTTACTGCGCTGCAGGGGCGCACGGGCGCACCGGGGCTGGACCTGGTGCTGCTGGACATCGCCATGCCGGGCATGGACGGCCTCGAAGTGCTGCAGGCGCTGCGCAAGGCCTGGCCTGCATTGCCGGTGCTGATGCTCAGCACCTACCCTGAGCGGCAATATGCGGTGCGCTGCATCCAGATGGGCGCAGCGGGCTACCTGCACAAAAGCGCCGACCCCGACGATATGGTGGCGGCCGTGCGCAAGGTGGCGGCGGGCGGGCGCTACCTGACCGAGGCCACTGCGCAAGCCCTGGCGGGCGCAGTGGAGCGCACCGGCGTGGTGCGCACCGCCCAGCAGGGCGCGCCCGCCGGAGTAGACGCGCTCTCCTATCGAGAGCACCAGGTGTTCCGCCTGCTCACGGCCGGGCAGAGCGTGAGCGAAATTGGTGCGCAGCTCAAGCTCGCGCCCAACACGGTGAGCACCTACCGCGCCCGTATCCTCGAAAAGACCGGCGCGCGCAATGACGTGGAGCTGGCGCTGCTGGCGCGTGGCGCGCCTGCCGAGTGATTTGTGGGTGCGATATGCCCGATTTGTAGTGCTGGCCCTACACGCTGTAGACACCACACCCACGAATTCATGACAGAGGGCCGGCGCCGGCAAAAACTGGCCCGCGCTTTGCGTAACGCCTGGCACCAACTTCTTCGAGGTGTGCCATGTCCGAATTCTTCTCGCCCTACGATGCCGACCGCCCGTTGATGCTGAAATGCAGCTGTGGCCGCGACCACACGGTGGCCGACCACCATGCCGAGGTCTCGGCCGATGCTGCTGCAGCCACCTTGCGCCAGCGCAGCGAGACCCGCGAGTTCGAGCTTTACAGCAACGAGTTCATCGAAGCCACGCTGGTCAAGGCGCTGTTTCCGCAAGACGCGGTGCGCCGCCGCTTCATCAAGGCCGTGGGCAAGGGCACAGCCATGGCGGCCATTGCCAGCGTGTTGCCCGTGGCCAGCCTGCAGGCCATGGCGCAAGAGAAACAGGGCGCGCTGGAAAAGACCAACCTCAAGATCGGCTTCATCCCGATCACCTGCGCCACGCCGCTGATCATGGCCCACCCGCTGGGCTTCTACAGCAAGCAGGGCCTGAATGTCGAAGTCACCAAGACGGCCGGCTGGGCGCTGATCCGCGACAAGATGATCAACAAGGAGTACGACGCCACGCACTTCCTGAGCCCGATGCCGCTCGCGATCTCCATGGGCCTGGGCTCCAACGCCACCCCCATGAACGTGGCCACCATCCAGAACGTGAACGGCCAGGCCATCACGCTCGCCCTCAAGCACAAGGACAACCGCGACCCCAAGAACTGGAAGGGCTTCAAGTTCGCGATTCCCTTTGAGTACAGCATGCACAACTTTCTGCTGCGCTACTACCTGGCCGAGGCGGGCCTGAACCCCGACACTGACGTGCAACTGCGCGTGGTGCCACCGGCCGAGATGGTGGCCAACCTGCGCGCGGGCAACATCGATGGCTTCCTGGGCCCCGATCCTTTCAACCAGCGCGCCGTGTTCGAGGAAGTCGGCTTCATCCACCTGCTCACCAAGGATCTGTGGAACGGCCACCCCTGCTGCGCCTTCGGCACCAGCACCGAGTTCATCCAGAAGAACCCCAACACCTTTGCCGCGCTGTATCGCGCGGTGCTCACCTCGGCCGCCATGGCGCGCGACCCCAAGAACCGCGAGCTGATCGCCAAGGTGATTGCGCCCCAGGCCTACCTGAACCAGCCCGAGGCCGTGATCAACCAGGTGCTCACCGGCAAGTTCGCCGATGGCCTGGGCAAGATCCAGAACGTGCCCGACCGCGCCGACTTCGACCCCATGCCCTGGCAAAGCATGGCCGTGTGGATGCTCACACAGATGCAGCGCTGGGGCTACATCAAGGGCGATGTGGACTACAAGCAGATTGCCGAAAAGGTGTTCCTCATCACCGATGCGAAAAAGCAGATGAAGGCGCTGGACCAGAAGGTGCCCGACGGCGCGTACCCCAAGTTCAAGATCATGGGGCGCGAGTTCGATGCGGCGAAGGCGGCCGAGTACGCCAAGAGCTTCCCTATCCGCAAGGCGGCATGACATGACTGCCACCAAAAACCTCAACCTGCGCGCGGGCCTGCTGTCCGTGCTCATCTTCCTCACGCTGCTGGGCATTTGGTATGTAGCCACGTCGTCCTCGGGCGCCAGCGGCGGCACGGCGGGCATGACGGCCGAGCAGATCGAGTACGCCAAGATGATGGGCAAGGACCCGGGCGCATCCAAGAGCGGTGGCTTTCCCACGCTGGGTGCGATGGGCAGCACGGTGTGGGGCCACCTGTCCAACCCGTTCTACGACAACGGTCCCAACGACAAGGGCATCGCCATCCAGCTGGCGCACTCGCTGGGCCGCGTGGCGCTGGGCTTTGGCCTGGCCTGCCTGGTGGCGATCCCGCTCGGCTTCATCATCGGCATGTCGCCGCTGCTGCGCCGCGCGTTCGACCCGTTCATCCAGGTACTCAAGCCCATCAGCCCGCTGGCGTGGATGCCGCTCGCGCTCTACACCATCAAGGACTCATCCATCTCGGGCATTTTCGTGATCTTCATCTGCTCGGTGTGGCCCATGCTGGTGAACACGGCGTTTGGTGTGGCCTCGGTCAAGCGAGACTGGCTCAACGTGTCGGCCACGCTGGAAGTGAACCCGCTGCGCAAGGCCTTCCTGGTGATCCTGCCCGCTGCGGCGCCCACCATCCTCACGGGCATGCGCATCAGCATGGGCATTGCGTGGCTGGTGATTGTGGCCGCCGAGATGCTGGTGGGCGGCACGGGGATTGGCTACTTCGTGTGGAACGAGTGGAACAACCTGTCGCTCACCAACGTGATCTTTGCCATCCTGGTGATCGGCGTGGTGGGCATGTTGCTCGACCTGGCGTTTGGCCAGCTGCAGAAGGTGGTGACCTATGTGGAGTGATGTTGCCCAGCGCCCGGCTGTTCCAGCCCCTCTTGCCACTGACGCACCGCAACGAAAGGCCTCTGCCGTGACCCAAGGCTTCCTCCAGATCGACCGGCTGAGCAAAGCCTTTGCGCCCGCCAAACCCGTGTTTGCCGATGTGTCGTTCACGCTCGACAAGGGCGAGTTCGTCTGCATCATCGGTCACTCGGGCTGTGGCAAGACCACCATCCTGAACGTGCTGGCGGGGCTCGATACTGCCACCTCGGGCACCGTCATCATGGACGGGCGCGAAGTGGCCGGGCCCAGCCTGGACCGGGGCGTGGTGTTTCAGAGCCATGCGCTCATGCCCTGGCTCACGGTGCGCCAGAACATCGCGTTCGCCGTGAAGTCGCGCTGGCCCGACTGGAAGAAGAGCCAGGTCGATGCGCATGTGGAGAAGTTCGTGGCGCTGGTAGGCCTGAGCCCTGCCATCGACAAGAAGCCTTCGCAACTCTCGGGCGGCATGAAGCAGCGCGTGGGCATTGCGCGCGCGTTCTCCATCCAGCCCAAGATGCTGCTGTTGGATGAGCCCTTTGGCGCACTCGATGCGCTCACGCGCGGCACCATCCAGGACGAGCTGATGACCATCGTGCGCCAGACGCAGCAGACGGTCTTCATGATCACGCACGATGTGGACGAAGCCATTTTGCTGGCTGACCGCATCCTGCTGATGAGCAACGGCAACGAGACGCCCGAGGGCTATAGACCCGGTGGCATTGCCGAGGTGGTGGTGAACCCCCTGCCACGCGAACGCACGCGCACCAGCCTGCACCACCTGGACGGCTACTACGCGCTGCGCAACCACATCGTGGACTTCTTGGTGACGCGCGCCAAAGCCCACTGAATTCCTGAGCAGCCAAGCCCTGTCGTGTTGCCCCTTGTGGCCGACAGGGAGGGCTGCACCCCGAAGTTCCTGTTCCCCGTTTCAAAACCCATCCAACCGAAGGAGCCATCACCATGAACCGCAACGACGTTACCGAAAAGATCATCAGCACCAAGGTCGCCAAGGGCCTGCAATGGGAGGCCATTGCCAAGAAGGTCGGCCAGTCCAAGGAATGGACCACCGCTCTGTGCCTGGGGCAGATGACTGCCACGCCCGAGCAGGCCAAGATCGTGGGCAAGATTTTCGGCCTGACGGCCGAGGAGCAGAAGTGGCTGCAAGTGGTGCCCTACAAGGGCTCGCTGCCCACACCCGTGCCCACCGACCCGCTGATCTACCGCTGGTACGAGGTGGTGAGCGTGTACGGCACCACCATCAAGGAGCTGATCCACGAAGAGTTTGGCGACGGCATCATGAGCGCCATCGACTTCAGCATGGACATTCAGCGCGAAGCCAACCCAAATGGCGACCGCGTGAATGTGGTGCTGTCCGGCAAATTCCTGCCGTATAAACAGTACTAACCCCCTGAGTCGCTTCGCGCCTTCCCCCTTTCTCTCGAATTGCTGCGCAATTCGGGAAGGGGGACACCGCCAGCGCGGCGGGGCGGCCCTTGCGCGGCGGTCGCTGGTATGGGCCGCCCCCCTCGGCGGCGGTCAGAGCACTTTGACGGCGCGGCCAATGAACTGGATGGGGCCTGTGGGTTTGCCAATCGGCGAGCCTGTGGGCGGTTCCAGCGTCAGCTCGAACAACTGGTTGGGCTGCAGCGGCGGTAGCTTGTCCAGCGGGATCTGCAGCGGCTGACCGGGCTGCACCAGGCCCAGCGACACGGGGCCGCTCCAGCCATCGGCCTTGGTCCAGAACTCCAGGGCCTTGTCGGCGGGCACTTCGGCCACGCCCAGCGGAATCAGGCTGATCTGCCGCGGCGAGCTGGCCTGAACCACCCAGCCGGGGGCCTTGTCTTGCGGCGCGACCAGCACCACCATGAACTGCGGCGGCGCGGCCACGGGCGCGGTGCGCGTGACGAGTACCGCCGCGAGCACCGCCGCCATGGCAAAGCCCGAGCCGGCGAGGGCCCGCCACAGGCCCAGGTGGTCCCACCAGCGGACGGACGGCTTGCGCTCGGCTTTTGCGCGGAGTGGCGCGGCAGCGGGTGGGGCAGCGTGCTGCAGGCTGGCTGCTTGCAGCGATTGATCGATGCGCGCCCACAAGGCAGCGGGCGGCGCAATGGGCTCCGCCAGCTGGGTCAGCGGCAGCAGGCGGGCTTCCCATTCGGCCACCGCCTGCTGCAGTGCCTTGTCACCGGGCAGGTGTTGCTGCACGGCTTGGCGATCTGCTGCGGGCAGGGTGCCCAGCACGTACTCGCCAGCCAGCACATGCAGGTCTTCCGGCGAGGGTGTAGGCGGTGTGTTGCGCACATCGGTCATGCCATGCACTCCCGCAGCGATACCAGGCTGCGCCGGATCCAAGCCTTCACGGTGCCCAGCGGGGCGCCCAGGCGCTCCGCAATTTCGCCGTGCGAGCAGCCGTCCACATAGGCATGCAGCACGCAGTTGCGCCGGGCCGGGTCCAGGGCCTCCAGGCAATGCTGCAGGCGACCCAGGCTGGCGTTCAGCGCAAAGGTTTCCTCGACCTCGTGGTGGGCCTGCACAGACATGTCGGCCTCCAGGGCTTGGGTGGTGATGTCGTCCACATCCACGTGGCGGCTGCCGTCGCGCACGGCGTTCAGGGCCAAGTTGCGTACCACGCTGTAGATCCAGCCGCGTGCGCTGCCTCGGCTCGCGTCGTAGCTGGCGGCGCGCGTCCAGATGTTCACGCAGGCATCGTGCACGATGTCCTCGGCCAGTGCGCGCTGGCGCACGATACGCAGCGCCACGCCCAGCAGCCGCGCGCCCTCCTGCTCGTACAGGCGATGCATGGCCTGCCGGTCGCCGGCCGCGCAGGCGGCCAGAGCGGCTTCGTAGTCAAAATCGCCAGGGGTGTCGGGCACGGTGTGCGGGCAGCGGGGCAGTGGCTGAAAGGTGGGCGCATCGTAGCCGCAAACCCGCCACCGCCCCGGTGGTAGCCCCCGCTGCGCAGGGGATTGCGTGCGCGTGGTTTACGCGGCCTTCCAGAAGATGTAGTCGGCCTGGTACTTCACGATCTGGCGCTCGCCCTTGTTGGCGGTGGTGCAGGCGGCAGCAGGTGCCACGCCGCCCTTCAAGGCCACGCGCTGGATGAAGGTCACGCCGGTCATGGCGCCGGAGCCCATGGCGGGGTTGGCCTTGACGAGTTGGTAGGGCAGGTTGCCAGTGCCAGAAGGTGCCACGGCCAGCTGGGTGGCCGTGAGCTTGGAGCCGTCGTTCGATTCCCAAGTGGCGGGCGGGCCGTAGTAGGTGCCGACCTGCTTGCCGCTGCGGTCATTCAGCACGGCCTTGGGGCCCACGAACACCCATTCGGTTTGGCCGGGCATGTTGGCCTTGTCGCGGCATTCGTAGGTGATCTCGCCCACACCCACGGTTTCCATCGCCACCTTGTTGCCCGCCGGAACCTTGATGCTGTCTGGCAGGCTGTCCTGCGAATACATGGGTTTGGGCGATGACATCATCGAGCCGCAGGCGCTCAGCAGCATGGCGGCGGCAATGGCACCCGTCAGGGGCAGCAGGCGGGAGATGGGGGACGTGTGGACGGTCATGGCGTTTCTCTCTGGTCTATGGGTTGATAGGACAGCAGCAAGTTGCGCTGCTGGAGGTACTACCCACGAAAACGCCGTTTGGATGCAGGAGATGCAACAAATTTTTCCGATGCCTGCCCGGGCAGGGCGGCCGCCTGGGCGGAGGCTGCCTCAATGTAGGGTCAACGGCTGGCTGGTGGTCTTGACGCGTACCACCGCCGCCCGGTGCTCATAGGGCGCCGCCGGCTGGCCCAGGATGGCGGCCGCCAGCGTGCGCGCCTGCCGGGCAATCGGTTCGATATAGCGGCTGCACTGCCCGTCGATGCTGATGCAATCGCCCAGTGCGTGGATGCGGGGTACGCTGGTTTGCAGCGTGTCTGCGTCCACCGCAATGCCCTGGGCCCAATCGAGCCCTGCACTTTGCGCCAGACGCTGGGGGGGCACAAGGCCTGCAGCCACCACCACTTGGTCGGCCGCAAAACGTTGCCCGCTGGCGGTGGTGACGCGGTAGCGCGAGCCCACGCGCTCCACCTGCTCCACCTGCAGACCGCCTTCAAAGCGGATGGACAGGTCCTTCCACGCGTCCAGCAGCTGTGGCCCCGCCTGCTGGTCGTGCCAGCGCGCCAGCGGTTCGGCAGCGGTGTCCAGCAGCGTGATGCGGTGGCCGCCCAGTGCCAGGTCGTTGGCCAGCTCGCTGCCGATCAGGCCCGCGCCGATGATGAGCACGTCCTTGGGCTGGTCGCCCAGGTGCCGGCGCAGGCGCTGGTAGGCGTCCAGGTGGTTGATGCGCCAGCACAGGCTGGCGGGCAACCCCGGCGGCAAGTTGGCCTGTGCACCATGGGCCAGCACCAGGTGGCCGTAACGCAGCACGCCCCGCGTGGTGCGCAGTTGGCGGGTGTCGGCGCAGATGCGCACGGCATGGGTGTGGGCCAGCAGGGTGACGCCCAGGCGCAACGCGGCATCGCGGCCGGTCTCGGACACCAGGGCCAGCGGGTCCAGCTGGCGCGCCATGGCCACCGACAGCAAAGGCTTGTCGTACCGGTCGCCTGCGCAGGCCGTCACCAGGGTGATGGGCAATGTGGCACTGTGCTGGCGCAGGGCTTCGGCCAGTTGCCAGCCAGCACGGCCTGCACCGACGATGACCACGCCCGGCTCGTCACGCGGGCGGAGGTAGGCCGGGGGGGCTGCGCTGGCTTGCGCCCGCAATGCTTCCAGCGTGGGGGCTTCGTACGGCGAGAAATCGGCCTTGGTCACCCCGCACAGCGGGCAGGCCCAGTCGTCCGGAATGTCCGCCAGCCGGGTGCCCGGCGGCAGGCCGCCATCGGGGTCGCCGTCGGCCTCGTGGTAAACGTAGCCGCAGGCGTTGCAGATGTAGCTTTGCCAGGGCGCTTGTGTTGCCGCTTCGGCCAACGCGTTGTGTACGGCCTGCGAGGCGGCGCTCAATGCGAAGGCGGAGGCTGCCAACGGCGTGGTGGTGGTTGTGGCAGGCGTCATGCAGGCATCTCCTCGGCACTGAGCCGGGCGATCTCTTTGCGCAGGTGCTTGATGGCGGGCGTGACGATGGCCACAAAGTGCGACTCGCGCACGCGCCGCTGCACGTCCGAGCTCATGAGGTAGCCGCGTGCACCCTGGTGCATCAGGGCGGATTGGGCGGCGCGCAGGCACAGCTCCGCGCCGTGGGCGCGGGCGTCCAGCACATCGATGAAGAAGTCGGTGCTTGTGTCGAACGGCGTCTGGGTCAGTTGCATGACGCGTGCGGTCAGTGCATCCAGCTCGGCCTGCAGCGCGTCGGGCCGGTCTTCCAGGAACTGGTTGACATGGCCCAATTGGGCCTCCACCGCCCACATCGAGTCGATGGCGCCCTGGGTGATGCCCACGGCCATGCCGCATTGCAGCATCACAAACGCCGCGCGGATGCGCGCGATGAAAGGACGCGTAGGGTCGGCCATGGTGTCGGCCGTGCCGATGAAATGGTCCTTGAGCCGCAGTGCATAGGTGCCCGTGCCCTCCATGGCCGAGAAGCTGGGGCATTCGCGCATCTCCACGCCCGGGGCGTTGCAGCGCAGCAGGAACATCAACTCGCGCTGCTTGGTCGCACCGTCGGCCTCCACCACTGCTGCAATCGCGCCGCAGTAGTGGTCGGGCCCCAGGTTGCTGACCCAGGGCAGGGTGCCGTTGATGAGGTAGCCGCCCTCTACCGGTGTGGCCTTGAGCAGCAGGCTTTCGATCTGCGCGTAGCTCTTCATGGGGTTGGACAACGCCGTGCCGCCCATGCCAACGCCGCTGGCGTGGCGCTGCAGCACGTCGCCCATCAGCGCGGGGTTGCCCGACTGCTGCAGGTACAGCCCGCACACCGCCTGGCACCACATCATGAAGCCGGTGGCGCCGCACACGCGCGAGGCTTCGGCCATGGCGCGGATGGCCAGGCCGTAGTCGGCCGGGCCTGCGGTGCTGTCCAGGTGCGCGCTCATCGCGCCCACGGCGGCCAGTTGCTGCAGCTCGGCGCAGGGGTAGTAGCCGGTGCGGTCAATCGCCTCCACCTGCGCGGCCAGCGGGCCCTGGGCAATCTGGCGCACGGCGGCCAGCAGCGCATCGCCCCGCAGGGCGCCGTCCAGGTGGAGTTGGGGAGGAAGGTCGGCGGGGTTCATGGGGCTCCTTGGGTGCGCGGGACGGGCTCGGTTGCGTGGCTGTTTAGTCCGCGAGGCTGATCTCGAACGGAATGGGGTTGCGCATGCTGTTGGCCACGGGCGAGTAGAAGTTGGCGTGCTGCACGATCTCGTCCAGCACCTCGCGCGGCGCGTCGCCTTCCACCAGCACCTTCACGCGGATCGCCTGAAAGCCCATTTCGGGCGGCGTCTTTTGCAGCGCGCCACCGGCGCCCCAGGCGGCGGGGTTGCCGATGTCGCCTTCCATGAACACCTCGATTTTGCTGAGCTTGACCTGCTTCCAGGTGGCCACGGCCGTGATGCCCACGGCCAGGCAGCCGCCCAGGCCCGACAGCACGATCTCGCCGGGCGCAGGCGCCGTGTCCTGGCCGAACAGGTGCAGGGGCTCGTCCACCACCACCGGCGCATGGTTGCCCACATAGCTCAGCGAGCGGTACTGCCCCTCCATCACCGTGTGGACCTTGTTGGTGCCCCGGCTGGCGGGGTTGTTGCGGCCCTTGTCGGCAAAGGCCATCAGGCCGTCGCGGTCGATGGGGCGCAGGTGTGTGTGCACGGTGGTCACGATGGTGGTGGGGGCAGAGGGTTCCAGCAGATCGGTGGACATGGTGTTCCTTGAAGAAAGAGAAGGGAGTGCAAAAAAGAAGGACAGGGTTCGCAGCGGGCCACGCCCGCTGCAACAACGCACGGGACTCAGGCCGCCAGCGCCAGCGCAGGCTTTTTGGGGAACTTGACCAGCGGCAGACCGCTTTCGATCGGCAGCTTGTCGTCGCGCGACCATTCGTTCCACGAGCCGAAGTACATGCGCACATCGGCAAAACCCGCCTGCTTGAGCGCGAGGAAGGTGTTGGACGCGCGTGCGCCCTTGAAGCAATACAGGTACACCGTGTCCGCCGGGCTGATGCCCGCCGTGGCGCATTCGGCGCGCACTTCGTCGGGCGACTTGAAGACGGGGCCCTGGGGTGAGGGCTTCATGAAGCGGTACCACTCCAGCCACTTGGCGCCGGGCAGGCGGCCCTTGCGGGGCGCAAAGTCCTTGCCGTAGGGGCTGGAGCTGTCGCCAATCCATTCGTCCACATCGCGCACGTCCAGCAGCACGGTGTCGGTGCCCAGGGCCTCGATCACGTCTTCCTTGGTCAGCATCACGTCGGTGGTGGCCAGGTTGGTGGGGAAGATGGCCGGGGTGGGCACCACGGCCTCGGTGGAGACGGGCAGCTCTGCCGCCTTCCAGGCCGAGTAGCCGCCATTCAACACCTTGACCTTGGGGTAGCCCAGCCAGGTCAGCAGGTAGTAGCCCCGGCATGACTGGCCGTAGCCGCTGTTGAGTGCATCCTCATAGAACACCGCCGTCTCCGCGCCCGACAGGCCGATGGCGCCCAGGTGCGCGGCAAAGGTGTCTTTCAGCTCCTGCAAGCCCTGGGGCGTGGAGGTGGCGAGGTAGGTGAAGGTCTCGCGCAGGTTCACCGCGCCGGGGATGTGCCCCAGGGCATAGGTGTCGGCGTCGCGGGTGTCGATCAGCACCACAGGCTCTGCGGCTTGCAGGGCCAACAACTGGGTGGGCGAGATGAGGACGGCGTCGGAGGCGGTAGCGGTCACGGTGCTCATGGAAAACCTTTCGGTGCGGTGGTGGGCGGGATGCCTGCCCTCCTTATCGCAACAGGTGTGCCAGAGCGGGTGTGGATGAGAAAATTTGAATGAAAATGGCTGGATGCGCTAGTGGAATATGCGCTGAAAGCTATTGATTTGATAGTGAATGGGGTGTTGCCACATGTCGCTGGTCGGGGTGGATCACACGGCCCTGGACACTGTGTTGACAAATTGTCGACACAGTGTCCGTCGTCACTTCAGACCCGCCTTGCGCAGCCGGTAGCTGAACTGCCGCAGCGTCAGCCCCAGGCTCTGCGCAGCGCGCGACTGGTTGCCGTGGTGCTCGGCCAGTGCTGCCTGCAGCACCAACACGCTGTGCGACTGGGCGGGTGCGTAGTCACGCACCAGCGGCGCCGGGGTGGCGGCCGGCTGTGCTGTTGCGCCGGTGGTGGCTGGGGGCGGCGGTGCAGGCGGCGGTGGCAAGGGCACGGACGCAGCCGGCAGAAACCGGTCCAGCTCCGCCCGCGTCACCAGCGTGTCATTGGTCAGCAGCACCAGCCGCTCGATCACATTGCCCAGCTCGCGGATGTTGCCGGGCCAGGGGTGTTCTTCCAGCCGCGCCAGCGCGTCGGGCGACAGGTTCACATTGCGCTGGTGCGCCTGGTTGGCGCGGCTCACAAAGTGCAGTGCCAGCGCGCGGATGTCCTCGCGCCGCTCGGCCAGCGAGGGCAGGTGGATCGGAATCACGTGCAGGCGGTAGTACAGGTCTTGCCGAAAGCGGCCGGTCTCCACATCGGCCGCCAGGTCGCGGTGGGTGGCCGCCACCAGGCGCACGTTGACCTTGACCTCGCGCTGACCGCCCAGGCGCACCAGCGTGCCCTCTTGCAGCGTGCGCAGCAGCTTGGACTGCAGGGCCAGCGGCAGCTCGCCAATCTCGTCCAGAAAGATGGTGCCGCTGTCGGCCTGCTCAAACCAGCCCGCGCGGGCCGTGCTGGCGCCGGTGAATGCGCCTTTTTCGTAGCCAAACAGCTCAGACTCGAACAGCGCGTCCGGAATGGCCGAGCAGTTGACCTTGATGAAGGGCCGGTCGCGTCGCCCGCTGGCCAGGTGCACGGCGCGTGCGAACAGCTCCTTGCCCGTGCCCGATTGGCCCAGCAGCAGCACGGTGGCCTGGGTTTGCGACACGCGCTCCAGCTCGCTCAGGGCCTGTAGCAGTGGCGGCGAGCTGCCAATGAGTCCGTAGCGCGCGCTCTTGGTATTGAGCGCATTGGCCAGCACGGCATTGCGCGCCTCCAGCTGCCGCGTCTGCTCGGCCACCAGGGCTTCGAGCTGCAGCAGCTGCCCCACCAGCGTGGCCAGCACGCGCAGCACCGCCAGGTCGTCGTTCAGGTGGCGCTGACGGCTGCGGATGCGGTGGCAGGCCAGCACGCCGATGGGCGCGTTGTTGACCTCGATGGGCAGGGCGATGAACGCCACCGTCTCGGGCGGCAGCTGGCTGCGCTCCACCGCGCGGGCCAGGAACAGCGGTTCGGCATCAATGTCCTGCACGATGGCAGGCTGCCCCGTGGCCAGCACCCGGCCCGTGATGCCCTCGCCCCAGGCGTACCGCCCGCGCTGCACCTCGGCCTGGGTGAGGCCGTAGGCATGCTGGATGGCGGCGGTGCGCGCCGTGCCGGTTGGGGCGGTGGGCGCTGCGTCCACCAGCACGATGCGACCCCGGTTCAGGCCCAGCAGCTCGCTCATCAGGTGCAGCATTTCGCGCAGCACCAGGCCGGGCGCCAGGCTGCGGCCGATGAGGCGCATCACCTCGCGCATCAGCAGCAGCTCCTGCGCGTGCCAGTCGGTGGGGGCGCCCTGGGAGGCGCGAGCAGAGGGCGTTGGGGGCATGGAGTCTGCATTGCAAGTTCTGCGCCCGGTTGCATTAAAGTTGCCCGCATTCCTTCCTTTAGACCTTTGCCGAAAGCAGCACCACCATGACCACCCTCGGAACCCCCCTGTCTCCCCACGCCACCAAAGTCATGCTGCTGGGCTCGGGCGAGCTGGGCAAGGAAGTGCTGATTGCGCTGCAGCGCCTGGGGGTGGAAACCATCGCCGTAGACCGCTACGACAACGCCCCCGGCCAGCAGGTGGCCCACCACGCGCGCACCATCACCATGAGCGACCCGGCCCAGCTCAAGGCGCTGATCGAAGCCGAACGGCCCCACCTGGTGGTGCCCGAGATCGAAGCCATCGCCACCCCCATGCTCGAAGAGCTGGAAGCCGCGGGCACCGTGCGCGTGATCCCTACCGCCCGCGCCGCGCGCTTGACCATGGACCGCGAAGGCATCCGTGTGCTGGCTGCTGAGACGCTGGGCCTGCCCACCAGCCCTTACAAGTTCTGCAACTCGCTCGAAGAGCTGCAGGCCGCGATTGACGCGGGTATTGGCTACCCCTGCATCGTCAAGCCCGTGATGAGCAGCTCCGGCAAGGGTCAGAGCAAGATCGATGGCCCTCAGGATGTGAAGAAGGCCTGGGACTACGCCATGGCCGGCGGCCGTGTGAGCCACGGCCGCGTGATCGTCGAGGGCTTCATCGACTTCGACTACGAAATCACGCAGCTGACCGTGCGCTCTGTGGGGGCGGACGGCCAGATCGTCACCAGCTTTTGCGACCCCATCGGCCATGTGCAGGTGAGCGGCGACTATGTGGAAAGCTGGCAGCCCCACCCCATGCACCCGGCGGCGCTCGAAAAATCGCGCCAGATCGCCAAGGCCGTGACCGACAACCTGGGTGGCCAGGGCTTGTTTGGCGTAGAGCTGTTCGTGAAAGGCGAGAACGTGTGGTTCAGCGAAGTGAGCCCGCGCCCGCACGACACGGGCCTGGTCACGCTGTGCACCCAGCACCAGAGCGAGTTCGAGCTGCACGCCCGGGCCATCCTCGGGCTGCCCGTGGACACCAGCCTGCGCAACCCCGGCGCCAGCGCCGTGATCTATGGCGGTATGGACGCCCAGGGCATCGTGTTTGACGGTGTGGACGAAGCCCTGCGCGTGCCCGGCACCGACCTGCGGCTGTTCGGCAAGCCCGAGAGTTTTGCCAAGCGCCGCATGGGCGTGGCACTGGCGCGCGCGGCCGATGTGGATACGGCCCGCACCAACGCCAAGCTGGCGGCGAGCAAGGTCAAGCCACGCAATGCGTAGTTGGGAAATTTGAGAGAAATTGGCTTCTGGTGCTTAATCCATAAGCGCTAGTAGCTATGTATTCAGGAGCATTGGCATGCCCGGCGTGCGGCGCTTTGTCCTTTCGCTCCATCACTCCCGGATCTGTCGCCCCGTGAGCTTGAGGAACAGGTCTTCCAGGTTCGCGGGCCGGTGCAGCGTGCGCAGGTGGCCGTGCTGGCCCAGCGCCTGCAGCAGCGGCTGCGCGTTCTGGGTGTAGAAAAACACGGTCTCGCCACTGACTTCCACGCGGGCGGCCAGGGTGCGCAGCGCGGCGTCTTCCGCCATCTGCACAGCACCCACGCCAAACACCTCCACCACGTCGGGTTCCAGGTGTTGGGCAATCAGCTCGCGCGGGCGGCCTTCGGCGATCTTGCGGCCGTGGTCCAGCACCAACAGGCGCGAGCACAGGCGCTCGGCCTCGTCCATGAAGTGGGTGGTCAGCAGGATGGATTTGCCTTGCTGCAGCAGCAGTTGCAGCCGCTCCCACATCAGGTGGCGGGCTTGGGGGTCGAGGCCCGTGGTGGGCTCGTCCAGCAGCAGCAGGCGCGGGTTGTTGACCAGCGCGCGCGCCAGCGACAGGCGCCGCTTCATGCCGCCGGACAGTTCGCCTGGCTTGGCATCGGCCTTGTGGGTGAGGGCGGCAAACTCCAGCAACTGGGGCACGCGTTCGTCCATCACAGCGCCCTTCAGTCCGAAGTAGCGACCGAAGACGCGCAGGTTTTCGGCGCAGGTGAAGTCCGGGTCCAGCGTGTCGAATTGGGTGACCACTCCTAGTTGGGCCTTGATGGCCAGTGCATCGCGGGGCATCAGCAGCGGGGCCGTGCCGGTCTGGGGGGTGAAGTGCACTTCGCCCCCGTCGGGCGACGCCAGGCCCAGGCACATGCGGATGGTGGTGGTCTTGCCCGCGCCGTTGGGGCCGATGACGCCCAGGCATTCGCCGGGAGCAATGGCAAAAGACACGTCATCCACCACCGTGGTCCCGCCATAACGCTTGCGCAGGTGCAGGGCTTCAAAAAGTGCGGTCATGGAGGGATTGTGTGCGACGAGTGCGCCGGTGGTGCTTGGGGGTGGCGGTTTTGCCAGAATCAGCCGCAGGCGCTAGTGGGTATTGCACCTGCTGCTATCAAAACAGGACTCCTTGCCTCAGTCCGCTGCGACCAGCCGCCCCCGGCCCGCCGTCTTGGCTGAATACAGGGCGCCATCGGCACGGGCCATCAGCTCCGCCAAGCCGGCTTCGCCCGGCTGCAGCACGGCCATCCCGGCGCTGTAGTCCAGCGCAAAGCCCAGCTCGGCCACGCTGGCGGCATGCAGGCGCTTGCGCAGCCGCCGGTCCAGCGCCGGCCCGGCGGGCTCGCTGTTGTGCAGCAGCAGCACGCCAAACTCCTCACCCCCCAGGCGCCCGACCAGGTCGCCGCTGCGACAGGTGTCGCCCAGCAGGCGGGCAAACAGCTGCAGGGCTCGGTCCCCCGCCTCGTGGCCGTGGGTGTCGTTGACCTGCTTGAAGTGGTCCAGGTCCAGCATCAGCGCTGTCATGGGCAGCTGGTGGCGCGCGGCATGTGCCAGCAGGCTGCTGCCTTGGGTGGTGAAGCCGCGCCGGTTGAGCACACCGGTCAGGCCGTCCGTCATCGCCAGCGTGCGCAGCTTGTGTTCGGCCTCCGACCGCCAGGCCACCAGCACGGCCACCGTGCCGAGCACCAGGCTCACGTTGGTGGCAACGGCCGCTGCCAGGTTGACAGGGTGGGGGGTGCGAAAGCTGGAGTACTGGTCGGTGAAGGCGCCCAGCATGCCCCGCGCCAGCGTGAACGCGGCCGACGTCAGCAGGCAGCCCAGCAGCAGGCTGCGCCAGCGCAGGTTGGCCTCGACCACGGGCGCCAGGGTGGCGCGCGCAACGATGCACAGGATGGTGGCCATCAAGAAGTTGGCCCAGCCCACGCGCCAGGCGTAGTGACCAAAGCCCAGCGTGTAGCCCAGCGGGGCGGCAATCACCAGCAGCAGCAGCAGGCGGCGCAAGGGGCGGGGGCCCAGCCATTCCTCCAGCGCCCGGTACAGCATCCACTGCGCGGCGGCGTTGCAGGCAATCGACAGGGTGGAGAGGGCTTGGTCCCACAGGGTGGATGAGGCAATGATGGCTGCCCAGGCCACCGCCTGCAGCAGCATGCTGGCCTGCACGTGGCGGGCCGCACGGCTCACGTCCCGGCCCATGATCAGCGGCAGCGCGGCCGAGATCATGAACAGGTTGGCCGCCATGACCGTCATCAGGGTGAGGAAATCCAGTGGCATGCGCGGCGGCCCCGGGGGCGGTTTACTGAAACGCGACCTCGGCAAAGCTGCGCAGCTTGCGGCTGTGCAGACGGTCCACGCCGCCATTGCGCAGGATCTCGATGGCGCGCATGCCGATGCGCAGGTGCTGGTCCACCCGCTCACGGTAGAAGTGGTTGGCCATGCCGGGCAGCTTGATTTCGCCATGCAGGGGCTTGTCGCTCACACACAGCAGGGTGCCGTAGGGCACGCGAAAGCGGAAGCCGTTGGCGGCGATGGTGGCGCTTTCCATGTCCAGCGCCACGGCGCGGCTCTGGCTGAAGCGGCGCTGGGGCGTGTTGTCGGGCAGCAGCTCCCAGTTGCGGTTGTCGGTGCTGGCCACGGTGCCGGTGCGCATCACGCGCTTCAGGTCCGCGCCGCTGATCTGCGTGACATCGGCCACGGCCTGCTGCAGCGCGAGCTGAATCTCGGCCAGCGCCGGGATGGGCACCCACAGCGGCAGGTCTTCGTCGAGCACATGGTCCTCGCGCACATAGGCGTGGGCCAGCACGTAGTCGCCCAGCTGCTGGCTGTTGCGCAGGCCCGCGCAGTGGCCCAGCATCATCCAGGCATGCGGGCGCAGCACGGCAATGTGGTCGGTGATGGTTTTTGCGTTGGCGGGGCCCACGCCGATGTTGACCATGGTGATGCCGCTCGCGTCCTTGCGCACCAGGTGGTAGGCGGGCATCTGCGGCAGGCGGGGCGGGGCGGCGCCCAGGTCGTCGCCGGCCTCCGCGCTCAGGCCCACGCGGCGCGTGACCACGTTGCCGGGCTCGATGAAAGCGATGTATTCGCTGTCGGGCTTGGCCATCTCGGCGTGGCCCAGTCGCACGAATTCGTCGATGTAGAACTGGTAGTTGGTGAACAGCACAAAGTTTTGGAACCACTCGGGCGCCGTGCCGGTGTAGTGGCGCAGGCGGTGCAGCGAGTAGTCCACGCGCGGCGCGGTGAACAGCGACAGCGGCTGCGCCTCGCCCGGCGCGGCCTGCCAGGTGCCGTTGGCGATGCCGTCGTCCATCGCGGCCAGGTCGGGCAGGTCGAACACGTCGCGCATCAGCATGCGGCGGGCCTGGGTCAGCGTGCCTTCGATGTGGTCGTGCTCCGCAAACGAGAAATGGATGGGGATCGGGTGGGTGCTGGTGCCCACTTCCAGTTCCACGTTGTGGGCCGCGCGCAGCAGGCGGAACTGCTCGGCGTAGTAGTTGGCAAACAGGTCGGGCCGGGTCAGCGTCGTTTCATACCGCCCGGGGCCTTCCACGAAGCCATAAGCCAGCTTGGTATCAGCCCGCGCCACGGTGGTGGTGTGCACCCGCACAAACGGGTAGAACGCGCGCACCGGGCCCTCGGGCGTCTCGCCCGCCACAAAACGCTGCATGGCGTCGCGCAGGTGGCCGATTTGCTGCTGGTAGATGCGCTGCACCTGGGCCAGCGCATCGGCCGGGTCGGTGTGGCGGGTGGGGGCGATGAAGTCGGGGATGAGGGGCATACCCCTATTGTCCACAAGCCGAAGGCCTCGGTAGGAAACCAGCGGCTATTGCTTCAGCCAGTGACCGGCGGCCTCGGTATCCATGGGCATTGCCACCACAAACCCCTGCATCAGGTCACAGCCCAACCCCGCCAGCAAGCCGATTTGCGCCTGCGTCTCCACCCCCTCTGCCACCGTCTTGAGTTGCAAGCTGCGGGCCATCTGGATGATGGCGGTGACGATGGCGACATCGTCGGCGTTGCCTGGGGTGTCGGCGACAAACGATCGGTCGATCTTGAGCTTGTCGATGGGGTAGCGTTTCAGGTAGGCCAGGGACGAGTACCCGGTGCCGAAGTCGTCGATGGAGATGCCTACGCCCAACGCCTTGACGGCGTGCAGGGTGTTCAGGGTCTGGCCCGTGTGGTGCATCAGCACGGACTCGGTGAGCTCGATCTCCAGGTATTGCGCGGCGATCCCGGTTTCCTGCAGGACCGCTGCAATGTCGGCGGCCACGTCGCGCTGGCGGAATTCGAGGGCCGAGAGGTTGACGGCCACGGGCACCATGGCGAGGCCCTGGTCCTGCCACGCCTTGAGCTGGCGGCAGGCCTCACGCATCACCCAGCGGCCGATGGGTGCAATGAGGCCGCGAGATTCCGAGAACGTGATGAACTCGTCCGGCCCGACCAGCCCGCGCTCGGGGTGGCGCCAGCGCACCAGCGCTTCCAGGCCCTGCAGCGTGCCATCGGCCAGGCAAATTTGTGGTTGGTAGTGCAGCACGAAGGCGTTGCGGGCGATGGCGTCGCGCAGCAGCCGCTCCTGATGCAGTACGTCGAGGGCGCCCGCTTCCATGCTGGAGGTGTAGAACTGGCGGTTGCCGCGCCCGCTGTCCTTGGCGTGTTGCATGGCTGCGTCGGCGCATCGCAGCAACACGTCGGCGCTGTCTCCATGGTCTGGATACAGGCTGATGCCGATGGATGGAGAGATGGTGAGCGGCAACTGATCGACCGTGAACACACCATGCATCGAGTCCAGCAGCTTGTCGGCCACCATGGCGGCGTCGTCGGCTGTCTGCACGTCGGTCAGGACCACCACGAACTCATCCCCGCCGATCCGCGCGACCACATCGGCGTCCCGCACGCCGTGGCGCAGGCGCTCTGCCACGTTGCACAGCAGCTGGTCGCCCGCGTGGTGGCCAAGCGAGTCGTTCACGGTCTTGAAATGGTCCAGGTTCATGAACAGCACTGCCACCCGGCCATGGCGCCTGCGCGCCAGCGACAGCACCTGCGACAGCTGCTCGATCAGGAAGTGGCGGTTGGGCAACTGCGTGAGGGGGTCGTGCAGCGCAATGAAGGCCTCACGCTCCTGGGCCTGTTTGCGGGCCGTGATGTCACGCACCACCACGATGCGGTAGTCCGCGTGGTGCAGTGGCATGGTCTTGCCCACAACCTCCACGGGGATCGCATGGCCGTCCTTGTGGCGGATGGTGACTTCGTAGGGGTCCTCCCGGCCGCTGCGGGTGTATTCCAGCGCAGTGGCGCGCCATTCGGGGCTGATGAAGTTGAAGATCGACAGGCCCAGCACCTCGTGCAGCGCAAAACCTGTGAGCCGGTGCAGCGCCTCATTGCCATCGGTGATGATGCCGTCGCGGTGGAACACGATGGCCTCGTCCGTAGCCTCGGTGAACTTGCGCATGCGCTCTTCACTCTGGCGCACGGTGCGCTCGGCGCGCCAACGCTCGGTGATGTCGGTGATCAGCACAAACGAGCCCAGCTGCTGCCCCATGTCGCCAAAATGCGGGATCAGGTTGACCTCGATCATGCGCGCTTCGCCATTGGGCAGGGTCTGTTCGCGCGTGTACTTCACGTGCTCGCCCTGCACGCACCGTTCCACATGCGGCTGGATCACTTGCCACGCCTTGGCGCCGATGGCCTGCTCTACCGCGAGGCCCAGAATGGATTCGGTGCTGTGGCCGTTGTAGGCCGCGTAGCCCTGGTTGGCAAACCGGCACAGCAGGCCGGGCAGGTCGTAGTAAGCCATCATGGCCGGGACCGAATCGGCAATCAGCCGCAGCAATGCGTCGCTGGAGCCGCTGGGGCCAGGGGTGGAAGCTGCGTTGTGGGGGTCTTGCATGGGCAGGCTCCGATGGGTTTCGTTATAGCCGATCCACCTGACATTCAGGCTAGGGGCAACTCCGCATGGCCGCCGTGCGCGGTGCGCGATGGCGGCCCTTTCTGTCACCATGGGGTGTGGTCAGAGAAACAAGAAGTCAGAAAGGGGCGGGAGTTCCATGCAGGAGTTCGGAGGTTTTTCGACAGCGCTGGCGGTGCTGGCGAGCGCGACGGGCTGCGGTTTGCTGATGGGCATCGAGCGGGAGCGCCGCAAGGGCGCGGGGCCCGATCGGGCGCCGGCCGGGGTGCGGTCGTTCACTCTGGCCTCCCTGGGGGGGGCCGCTGCTGCGCTGACGGCCATGCCCGCGCTGGTGGCGGTGGGGGCCGCGCTGGTGGCGGCGCTGACCGTGGTGGCCTATGCGCGGGACCGCTCCAGCGACCCGGGCGTGACCACCGAGATCGCCCTGTTGCTGGCCTATGTGATCGGGGTGATTTGCGCACGCGACCAGTTGCTCGCTGCCGCCCTGGCGGTGCTGGTGACGGGGCTGCTGGCGCTGCGGGGCGCGCTGCACCAGTTCTCCAACCAGTGGTTGCAGCCCGGCGAGGTACGCAGCGGGCTCATTCTGGCTGCGCTGGCCTTGCTGGTGTACCCGCTCGCCCCCAACACCCCCCTGTGGCAAGGGGTGCTGAACCCGCAGGTGGTGGTGCGCCTGGTCATCGTGTTGCTGGTGATCCAGTCGCTGGCGCACCTGGCCAAGCGGCTGATGCAGGCGCGCCATGCGGTGGCGCTGTCGGCGCTGGCGTCGGGCTTTGTGTCGAGCACCGCCACCATCGGCAGCCTGGGCATGGAGGTGCGTGCGGGCCGGGCCCCGTCACGCGCCAACGCCGGGGCTGCGGTGCTCTCATGTGTGGCCACCATGGTGCAGATCGTCGTGGTGGCTGCCACCGTGCAGCCCCAGTGGCTGGCGCGGCTGTGGCTGCCTGCGCTGGCAGGTGGATGCGTGGCGGCGGCCGTGGGCTGGTGGGGCGGGCGGGGGGCGGCGCGCCGGTCCGCCAAGGCTGCAGATGCCGGGGTGGACGGGGCTGTTGCCGTCCCCCCTGATACCCCCATGTTCAAGCTGCGCGACGCCTTGCTGATTGCAGCCTTGCTCACGGGCATCCAGGTGGCGGTGCAGGGGCTCACCGTCTGGCAAGGCGATGCGGGCATGCTTGTGGGCGCGTTGCTGGCGGCCCTGGCCGACGTACATGCGGCCACCGCAGCCGTGCTGGTGCGCGGTGGCCCGGACAGCGTGTTCGCACCCGCCATCGTGCAGGCGTTGATGGCCGCGCTGCTGGTGCATGCGGGCAGCAAATGCGTGGTGGCCCTCGCCAGTGGTGGCTGGCGCTACGCTGTGGCAGTGGCACCGGGCGTGCTGGCGCACACCCTGGCCTTTGTGGGGGTGCTGGCCCTGCAGGCATAGCGGCCTGAGAGGGCCGAGCCGGATAATCGGCCCATGACCTCCAAAGAAAACCAAGCCCGCACTGATTTCAGTGCGCTGGCCCTCAGCCCCGCCACGCTGGCCAACCTGCAGCAGCTGGGCTACACCCAGATGACGCCCATCCAGGCGGCCAGCCTGCCGCCCGCCCTGCTGGGCAAGGACCTGATCGCCCAGGCCAGCACCGGCAGCGGCAAGACGGCCGCGTTCGCCCTGGCCCTGCTGGCCAACCTCAACCCTCGCCGTTTCGCCGTGCAGGCACTGGTGCTGTGCCCCACGCGCGAGCTGGCCGACCAGGTGACCACCGAGATCCGCCGCCTGGCGCGCGCCGAAGAAAACATCAAGGTCGTCACCCTGTGCGGCGGCGTGCCGCTGCGTGGCCAGATGCTGAGCCTGGAGCACGGCGCCCACATCGTGGTCGGCACGCCCGGCCGCGTGATGGACCACCTGGAGCGCCAGCACCTCACGCTGGAAGCCCTCAACACTCTGGTGCTGGACGAAGCCGACCGCATGCTGGACATGGGCTTCTTTGACGACATCGCCACCGTGGCGCGCCAGTGCCCCAAAGAGCGCCAGACCCTGCTGTTCTCGGCCACCTACCCCGAAGGCATCGCCAAGCTCAGCGCCCAGTTCATGAAGTCGCCCGAGCAGATCACGGTGCAGGCGCAGCATGCCGAGGGCAAGATCGAGCAGCGCTGGTACGAGGTGAAAAACAGCGAACGCCTGCATGTGGTGTCGCAGCTGCTCAACCACTTCCGGCCTGACTCTTCCATCGCGTTCTGCAACACCAAGCAGCAGTGCCGTGACCTCGTGGGCGTGCTGCAGGCCCAGGGCTTCAGCGCGCTGGCGTTGTTTGGCGAGCTGGAGCAGCGGGAGCGCGACCAGGTGCTGGTGCAGTTTGCCAATAGGAGCTGCTCGGTGCTGGTGGCCACCGACGTGGCCGCGCGCGGGCTGGACATTGCCAACTTGGCCGCAGTCATCAACGTGGACGTGACGCCCGACCCCGAGGTGCACATCCACCGCATCGGCCGCACCGGTCGGGGCGACGCCGAAGGCCTGGCGCTGAACCTGGCCAGCCTGGACGAGATGGGCAGCGTGGGCAAGATCGAGCAACTGCAGGGCCGCGAATCGCGCTGGTTCCCGCTGGCGGACCTCGCGCCCACGGGCAGTGGCCCGTTGGTGCCGCCCATGGCCACGATCCAGATCATCGGCGGGCGCAAGGAGAAGATCCGTGCGGGCGACGTGCTGGGCGCGCTGACCGGCGACATGGGCTACACCCGCGAGCAGATCGGCAAGATCAATGTGAACGACTTTTCCACCTACGTGGCGGTGGACCGTGCCATCGGCGCGCAGGCTGTGCAGCGGCTGAACCAGGGCCGGGTAAAGGGCAAGACGGTGAAGGCGCGCCTGGTGACTGGAACGCAGGAATTTGAATAAAAAGCGCTGGATGTGCTAGTGAATAAAGCGCCAATAGCTATTGAATTAATAGCGTTTTGTGTCCATGCCTCATCGCCTCAACGCCGGGCGGCGGCTGCCTCCAGCATCTGCACCATCTCGCCATAGCCGCGCTGGCGCGCCAGCTGCAGGGGCGTGTTGCCCTGCCGGTCGGTCAGGGCCTGGCTGGCGCCGGCCTGTAGCAGCGCCTGCAGCGTGGCCTGGTGGCGCGCGCCCCCGTTGCCCAGCACGATGGATTCGATGAGCGCCGTCCAGTGCAGGTTGTTCACATGGTCCAGTGGCGCCCCGGCTGCGATCAGCTGGCGCACCACGCTGTCATGCCCCAGGTGGGCAGCGGCGATCAGGGCCGTGCCGTCGTAGCGGCTGGTCACCTGTTTGGCGCTGGCGCCGAGCTGCAGCAGCAGGCGCAGCGTGGCCTCGTCGTCGGCCACGGCAGCAATGGTCACGGCGTCGTAGCGGTCGTTCTCCAGTGCGTTCAGGTCAGCACCGGCCTTGGCGAGGGCGCGGATGGCGTCGGCCTGCCGCGCATAGGTGGCCACATGCAGCGGCGTGCGGCCATACGGGTCGCGGGCATTCACATCGGCGCGTGCCGTCACCAGTCTGGACAGCGCGGGCACATCGCCGCGCGCGGCAGCGGCGTGCAGGCCCTGGTAGGCCGCAGTTTCGGCGGCCGTGGGAGGCACCTGGGCGTTGGCGGGCAGCGCGCCGGCCAGCGCTGTGGCCAGGGCGAATGCAAGGGGCCAGTGCTTCATGGGTGCCTCCGGCGAATGCTGCGTTGCCTGCGGATGGGCTGGCTTACTTCAGCAGATCCTGCACCTTGGCGATGCCCGCCACGGCGCACTGTTCGTCCAGGTGGCCGCCGGGCGCACCGCCAACGCCCACGGCGCCGATGACTTCGTTGCCCACCTTCACAGGTACGCCACCGCCCAGCAGCAGATAGCCGGGGATGTTCACCAGGTTGGCTGCTGCGGGGTTCTTCTGTGCGCCTTCCATCATGGCCAGCGTGGTGTTCTTGGCCGATGCCGAGGTGTAGGCCTTGAGGCGGCTGGCTTCCAGCGTGTGGGGGCCAGCGTTGTCGGCACGGTGCACGACACGCACGGTGCCGGCACGGTCCACCACGGTGGCGGTCACGGCGTAGCCGTTGGCCGTGCAGGTGGCCACGGTTTGTGCGGCGATCTGCGTGGCCAGGTCCAGCGACATGTTCTTTTCGGTGCGCACGCCTTCGGCGCTGGCGGCGGTGGCGATCAGGGACAGGGTCAGGGCGGCGAGTTTGGCGAGGGTGCTCTGCATGGTGTTCTCCGGTGTTGTGGGGGCGGTGCCACCCTTTGTGGCGCCGTGGGAGAACTGTAGAAACTGCCGCTGTTTTCAGCCATTCGGGTGGTTACGCGCGCGCCTCCGTAGAACTACGGAGAGCCCTTTCAGACAAGGTCAGGATGCCGCGTCCACCAGTGCCGCGTACCGCCGGATCAACTGCGCAAGCGACTCGGCCCCCAGCTTGGCAAACAGGTTGGCGCGGTGGGTTTCGACGGTGCGGGGCGAGAGTTCGAGCGCCCGGCCGATTTCCTTGTTGGTCAGGCCTTCGACGATCAGGCCCAGTACCTCGCGCTCGCGGGCAGACAGTTGAACAAAGCGTTCACGCGCTTGCTGGTCGGCCTGGTGGCGCTCGCGCGAGCGCACATGCTGGCGCACGGCGTTCTGCAGGGCCTCGATCAGCACCTCGTCATCCACCGGTTTTTCGAGAAACTCTGCCGCCCCGGCTTTGAAGGCGCGGCGGCACATCTCCACCGTGCCGTGGCCGGTGAGCAGGATCATGGGCTGGTCCACGCCCTGGGCCAGCAGTTGCTCCAGCACCGTGAGGCCGCTGATGCCGGGCATGCGCACGTCGAGCACGATGGCGCCGATGCTGGCGCGGTCAAACCCCGCCATGAACGACTGCGGGTCGGCCCAGGTCTGCACACGCAGGCCCACGGTGCTGATGAGCAGGCCCAGGCTGTCACGCACGGCGGCATCGTCGTCCACCAGGTGGATCAGGGGCGAGAGGGAGCGAGCGTTATCGGTCATGGGCGGGCGGTGCGGCACACAGGGTCAGCACAAACTCTGCCCCCCGGTGGGCGGCGGAGGGGGGCGTGGCTTCGGGCGCCAGGGTCAGTTGTGCACCCATGGCCTGCGCCAGGCTCTCGCACAGGGTGAGTCCCAAGCCCAGTCCGCCGGTGCGCGTGGTGTAGAAGGGCTCGAACAGGTGCTGGCGTGCCTCGGGCGGTATGCCCAGGCCATGGTCGCGCACCGAGAGGGCCACGCGCCCGGCGTCCACGCGCACCATGGCCAGGTGCAATTGGCGTTCTGCCAGTGGCACCTGCTCCAGCGCCTGCAGGGCGTTCATCAGCAGGTTGTGGATGATCTGCTGCAACGCCACGGGTTCGGCCAGTACGTTGGGCAGGTCCGGTTCGGCAGCCACCTCCGGCACCACGCCGTGCCGGGCCAGCTCGGGCTCCAGCAGGTGCAGCACGTCCTGTACGGCGGTGGCCAGCGCCAGCGGCTGGGACTGGCCCGCCAGATCGGGCCGCTCCACCAGGCGGCGCAGGCGGCCCACCACGGTGGATGCGCGGCGCGCCTGCTCCACGGCGCGGGCCATGGCGGTTTGCGCGGTGGCCAGTTCGGGCGGGTCGTCGGCCAGCAGGCGCTGGGCCGCCTGGGTGCTGGACAGCAGGGCCGTCAGTGGCTGATTCAGCTCGTGTGCCATGCCTGCAGCCAGCTCACCCAGCGTGTTCAGCCGCGCCACCTGGCCCAGGCGCAGCAGCTCTTCGGCCCGCTGGCGGGCCACGCGCTGGCGCCATAGCGCGCGGCCTGCGGCCCACAGCGCGGCCGTCAGCAGGCACCAGCCCAGCATGCGCCACCAGGGCAGTTCGCGCAGGCCCACGCTGCGGCGGGCCACCACGTCCAGCGGCTGGCTGGGTGCAGCCAGCAGCTTGTGAAAGTCATACGTGCGGATGCCGCTGCCCTGGTCGGCCTGGCCGGGCTGCACCACAAAGGCGGCGGCGCCTCGCTCCAGCGTCACGCGCACCGGGCTGGTTGCCCTGTCCATGGGCCACTCGTCGGCCGGGATGGTGGCGCGCAGGTCTATGTGCAGCGCATAGCTGGCGGGCGTGCCCGCCAGCACCAGGTAGTAGCGGCCTGCGGGCAGGTTCAGCCCGGCCATGGCGGCGTAGCCAGTGCGCCGCGATGCGGCTTCGGCTGCAGCCAGCTCTGCCTGCAGCGTGGCGGGCCAGTCGCCGTGGGCCGTGCGTTGCAGCACCGTCAGGATCTGGGGGTACACCGATGTCAGGCGCGGCAGGGGCGATGCCGCGTTGTGCAGGTCGTCCACTTCGGCGGCTGGCTGCAGCAGTGCCAGGGTGGCCATGATGGCGTCGTGCTGTACCACGCGCTGGCTCAGCAGCCGGTGCACGATGCGTGCGTCGGTCTCAAACGCCGCGTGCAGTTGCTGCAGGCGGTTGACCACCAGCCAGCCGGAGCCAGCGCAGGCCACCAGCGCCCACAGCAGCAGGCTGGGCAGGTGGGGCATGTGTCGCAGCAGAAGGCGCCAGGCGGGGAGCATGCGCGGATTCTGGCATGGGGCTGCGTTGCATCAACGCTGGGTGCGCACTTTGGGCGCTCCGTTAAACGGAGCTTAAGGTGGCTCTGGTGTAATTTCCTATTCGCCTGTTTGTCGCTCCTTCGCCTACCCACCATGTCCGCTGCTTCGCCCGCACCCCACCCCTGGCTTTCACCCCGCAACCTGCTGTGGGCCTCGGTGGCCGTGGCGGTGGTCACCATCGCGCTCAAGACGCTGGCCTGGGTGGTCACGGGCTCGGTGGGCCTGTTGTCTGACGCCATGGAGTCGTTTGTGAACCTGGCCAGTGCCATGTTCGCGCTGGCCATGGTGACGGTGGCGGCGCGGCCGGCCGATGACGACCACCCCTACGGCCACCACAAGGCGGAGTATTTTTCTTCGGGGTTCGAGGGCATCCTCATCATGGGGGTGTCAGCGGGCATCCTGTGGGCGGCGGGGCACCGCTTGTTCGACCCGCAACCCATCGAGCAAGTGGGCTGGGGCCTCGCGCTGTCGGTGCTCAGCTCGGCCCTCAATGGGCTGCTGGCCTGGGTGATGTTCCGCTCGGCGCGCGAACACCGCTCCATCGCACTGGAGGCCGACGCCCGCCACCTGGTCACAGACGTGTGGACCTCGGCCGGTGTGCTGGTGGGCATTGCGGGCGCGGCCCTGACCGGGTGGCTGTGGCTGGACGCCGTGGCGGCGATTGCCGTGGCGTTGAACATCCTGAAAGAGGGCGTGGAGCTGGTGTGGCGGTCGTCCCAGGGCCTCATGGATTCGGCGGTGGAGCCCGAGGTGCAGTCCACCATCGATGCCACGCTGCAGCAGTTTGTGGCGGCCCAGGCGCCGGGCGCGGTACGGTTCGACCATGTCTCCACCCGCCGCGCAGGCCAGCGCCAGTTTGTGGACATGCACCTGCACATGCCCGCCGACTGGACCTTGCGCCACGCCGCCGAGCTGCGCGGCCAGGTCGAGCGCGCACTGATGACCGCCGTGCCTGGCCTGCGTGCCACCATCGAGCTGCTGCCTACCGATGTGGAGGCGCATTTTGACGACCCCCGTGACGATGGGAAGGATGCCGTGAAGTGATCAGCGTGTTGCAACGTGTGCGCGAAGCGCGTGTAGATGTGAACGGGCAGACCGTGGGCGCCATCGGAGCGGGGCTGCTCGTGCTGGTGTGCGCCGAGCGCGGCGACACCGAGGCCGAGGCCGACAAGCTGCTGGCCAAGATCCTGAAGCTGCGGATTTTTTCGGACGCTGCGGGCAAGATGAACCAGAGCTTGCAGGACATCGACGGACGTGGAGCCTGCGGGGGCCTGCTGCTGGTCAGCCAGTTCACGCTGGCGGCCGACACCACCGGCGGCAACCGCCCGAGCTTTACCCTGGCGGCGGCGCCGGACGTGGGGCGGCGGCTGTATGACTACCTGGTGGCCCAGGCCCGCCAGGCCCACCCTGTGGTCGCTACTGGCCAGTTTGCGGCCGACATGCAGGTGCATCTGGTCAACGATGGGCCAGTGACGATTCCACTGCGGATGGCGCCTGCCGTGGTGGCCGCCTGAGTGCCTGGCTGAGCACGGTGTGTACCGGCGCACGCTGAAGCGCTACGATGGTCTTTTAAGGGGGACTCTGATGTACGAAAAGATCCTGGTGCCTATCGATGGCAGCCCCACTTCGCTCGCGGGCCTGAATGAGGCCATTGCCCTGGCGCGGGTGATGGGCTCCACCATCAAGCTGCTGCACGTGGTGGACGAAATCTCGCTGATGACGAGCTTTGAGGCCGCCATGGCGTTACCGCCCAACGTGTTCGATCTCTTGAAGGAAGCGGGACAGCAGGTGCTGTCGGATGCCGAGGCGCGGACGAAGGCTGCTGGCATCGCGGTGGAGGCCGAGCTGTTCGAGAGTTATTCCGGGCGGGTCAGTGACCTGATTCTCACCAAGGCCAAGGAATGGGGCGCCAAGATCATCGTGCTGGGCACCCATGGCCGACGGGGTGTGGGGCGCATGCTGCTGGGCAGCGACGCCGAGCAGGTGCTGCGCCAGTCCCCTGTGCCTGTGCTGCTGGTGCGCGGCGGCTGACCGCCATGTGGGCGGCGGTCCTGACCACGGGGTAGGTCAGCCCGTCACTGCCGCCAGAAGAGCACCGCCGGCATCACCGGCCCGGTGGCCACGATGGCCCAGCGCAGCAGGTTGGCAGGCAATTGGCGCGCCCCGCGGGCGCGGCCGTAGCCGTCAGTCTTGATAGGCCGGCGCTACAGGCTATTGGGGTTCTGGTGTCTGCGAAGCAACCAGTGGCGACACAGGCAAAAATCGAAACGTCAGCGATGCCAACGCCAGCCAGGCCGCAATGGACAGCATGACGACCGTATGGGCATCCCAGTCCAGGCGCTGGGCGCCGGTGGCCACGATGCCGGTGAACCACTGCATCAGCGCCACGCCCAGAAACATCGCCATCGTGTAGGCCGACAGGGCCCGGCCGGTGAGCGCGGGCGGGTACGAGGCGCGCACATCGGCGTACTGCAGCACGCCGTAGCCCGACAGCAAGCCCATCAACAAAATCAGCACCACGCTGGCGGCAGGGTGCACTCGCAAAAAGGCCAGCAGCATGAACAGCCCGGCCATCAGCAGCGAGGCATTGCCAATCCAGCGCCGGCGGCGGCCAATGCCCGGGTCCAGCCGGCCCGCCAGCCCGGGGGCAAACAGCGCAATCAGCGACAAGCCCAGCGCCACGTTGCCGCTGTCCACCAGGGTGAGGTGGTAGCGGTCCATCAGCAGCGGCGCCAGCCACAGGCCCCGCAGCGACAAAAACGCGGCGTAGCCCGACATGCCCAGCAGCAGGATGCCCCAGGTGTGCGGCACCGTGAGCAGCTGGCCAAAGCCCAGCAGCGCCTGGCCCCAGGTTTCGCGCTGTGCCGGGGGCGGCACCAGCGGGGCGGGCTCATGCACCCGCAGCCAGATCAGCAACCACGACAGCGCGCTGAGCACCGCCAGCACGGCATAGCCCGTGCGCCAGCCGCCGCCGTGCTGCACCAGCCAGGCCAAGGGCGTACCGGTGAACAGCAGGCCCAGCCCGCCAACGCCCATGGCCACGCCCGACAGGTAGGCAAACCGGTCGGCCGGGAAATGCCGCGCAATGAACAGCGTGCAGGCCAGAAACGCGGGCGAGCAGCCCACGCCAATCATCAGCTGGCCCACCATCAGCCACGCATAGCCGGGCGCTGCCGCCGAAAGCGTGGCCCCGGCAATCGCCAGCGGGAAGGCGGTGAGCACCGTGCGCCGCAGGCCCCACAGGTCCAGCCCCACGCCCATCAGCAACTGGGCTATGCCGAACGACAGGCCGAACAACCCGGCAAAGGCCCCCAGCGACCCCGGCGACAGCCCGAACTCGGCGGTCAGCCCCTGGGCCAGGATGGCCGTGGTGGTGCGAAACGCCTGGCTCAGCGCAAACCCGCTAAGCAGCGTGAGCAGCATGGTCCACAGCACGCGGGTCGGCGGGCGGCCGCTGTCTGCCGTTGGTGTGGGCGCGGGTGCCGATGCCGTCACAGGCGTGGACCTGGGCGTTGGCGGCGGGGCCGAGGGGCTGCTGCTCACTGCCGCCAGAAGAACACCGCCGCCATCACCAGCCCGGTGGCGACGATGCCCCAGCGCAGCATGTTGGCAGGCAGTTGGCGCGCCACGCGGGCGCCGCCGTAGCCGCCTGCGGTGGCGGCCACCATCATCATCAGCGCCTGGGGCCACAACACGATGCCGCCCGCTGCGTAGATGGCCACGGCAATCGCAGTGAGCAGGGCCGAGACCAGGTTCTTCATGCCGTTCATGGCGTTGAGCTGGGTTTGCCCCAGCAGGCCGAACAGCGCCAGCAGCAAGATGCCCAGCCCGCCGTTGAAGTAGCCGCCATATCCTGCCACCGCCAGCATGCCCAGGGCCGCCTTCCACGGCGCGGCAGGGCCATGGGCCGACGCGCCGGCCCATTGGCGCAGGCGCGGGCCCAGCGCAAACATCGCCGTGGCCGCCAGCAGCAGCCAGGGCACGACCTTGCGGAAGGTGGCATCGGGCGTGATCAGCAGCAGCGCCGCCCCGGCCGAGCCGCCGATGAGGGCCAGCACCACCACCGCCCGCATGGACAGGCCGGGCGGCGGCTGCATATCCTCCTTAAACCCCCAGGCCCCCGCCATGTAGCCCGGCAGCAGCGCCACGGTGCCCGTGGCATTGGCCACCACGGGCGGCACACCAGTGAAGACGAGGGCAGGCAGGGTCAGAAAGCTGCCGCCACCGGCGACGGCATTGAGAGCGCCAGCAATGAAGGCGGCAGCGACGAGCAGGGCGGTTTCCAAAGTATTTCCTTGGCCACGGCGTTGCGCACGCGGCATTGCACCGATGTTAGGTGGAGATGCTGGGCTTTGGAGTCCGGATTGCGACTGTAAAAGGTGCGACTGCTTTGCCTGCGGCTGCGTTTTAAGGCGGCGTTTTAAAAGTGGGTTGTCCACCGAGTCGCGGGGGGCCCTGCAGCTGGTCAGGTCGCGTAGGGGTCTTCAAACCCCAGCTCTTGCAGGATGTCGGTCTCGTACGCCTCCATCTCCTCGGCGTCGGCCTCGCTCGTCTCGTGGTCCCAGCCCTGGGCGTGCAGCGTGCCATGCACCAGCATGTGGGCGTAGTGTTCTTCCAGGCTCTTGTTCTGCTCTTTCGCCTCGCGCTCGATCACCGGGGCGCACAGCACCAGGTCGGCGGTCACCATGGGCTCCTGGGTGTAGTCGAAGGTGAGCACGTTGGTGGCGTAGTCTTTCTTGCGGTACTCGCGGTTGAGCTGCTGCCCCTCGTCGGCACCCACGATGCGCACGGTGATTTCGGCGTCGGTGGCCAGTGCGTGGCGAATCCAGCGCGTAACCTTGTGGCGTGACAGCACCGCGCGGTGGGCGGCTGCCTCATCGAAGGCACCGAATTGCAGCGACAGAGAGAGTTGGTTCAGTGGCATTTGGATCGAACTTGGCTGCAAGTGCTTAAGAAATTTGCGTTCGTAGCTATGGAATTAGGAGCGTTTGACGTTCAATCCCTGCTGCGCGCAGCAGCCGCACGGCGGGGGGCGCCATAGGCGTCCACGATGCGGGCGACCAGCGGGTGGCGCACCACATCGGCGCTGGTGAAGTGGGTGACCGAGATGCCTTTGACGCGCTTCAACACCCGTTCGGCGTCGATCAGGCCGCTCAGCGTTCCCTTGGGCAGGTCGATCTGGCTCACGTCGCCCGTCACCACGGCCTTGGCGCCAAAGCCGATGCGGGTGAGGAACATCTTCATCTGCTCGGGCGTGGTGTTCTGAGCCTCGTCCAGGATCACGAAGGCGTTGTTCAGCGTGCGGCCGCGCATGAAGGCCAGCGGCGCGATCTCGATGGCGTTGCGCTCGAACGCCTTCTGAACTTTGTCATGCCCCATCAGCTCGTACAGCGCGTCGTACAGCGGGCGCAGGTAGGGGTCTACCTTCTGCGCCAGGTCGCCTGGCAGAAAGCCCAGGCGCTCGCCCGCTTCCACTGCCGGGCGGGTCAGCACGATGCGCTGCACGCTGCTGCGCTCCAGGGCATCCACCGCGCTGGCTACGGCGAGATACGTCTTGCCGGTGCCTGCGGGGCCAATGCCGAAGGTGATGTCATGCGTGGCGATGTTCTGCAGGTACAGGTTCTGCGTGGGGGTGCGCCCGCGCAGGTCGGCGCGGCGGGTGTTGAGGATGATGGCGTCGTCCGGGGCCTCCAGTAGTTCGCTGTCGCCCGCCAGCATCAGCTGGATGTAGTCCTCGCCAATGGGCCGCTCGGCCATTTCATAGAGGGCCTGCAGCAGCTCCATCGCCTGCGTGGCCTTGGCCTTGGGGCCATCGACCTTGAACTGCTCGTGCCGGTGCGCAATGCTCACCTGCAAGGCCACCTCGATGGTGCGCAGGTGCGCATCGGCCGGGCCACACAGGTGGGTGAGCCGGGTGTTGTTGTGGGGGGTGAAGGTGTGGCGCAGGATCACGCGGATAATTCCAGTCAGGCAACGGAAAACGGCAAGAACGACGGCGCGGCATGTCACGCCCGCGTCGCCAAAGGACATCAATGATAGGCAAATTGACCGGCACCCTGCTGGAGAAGAATCCCCCCGAGGTGCTGCTGGACTGCCACGGTGTGGGCTACGAGGTGAATGTGCCCATGAGCACGTTCTACAACCTGCCCGCCGTGGGCGAGCGAGTGAGCCTGCTGACGCAGTTCATCGTGCGCGAGGATGCACAGTTGCTGTACGGCTTTGCAACCGCTCCTGAGCGCCAGGCGTTTCGCGAGCTGATCAAGATTTCCGGCGTGGGGCCGCGCACGGCGTTGTCCATCCTGAGCGGCATGGGCGTGAGCGATCTGGCGCAGGCGATTTCACTGCAGGAGGCGGGGCGGCTGGTGAAGGTGCCGGGCATCGGCAAGAAGACGGCCGAGCGTTTGCTGCTGGAACTCAAGGGCAAGCTGGGTGCCGACATCGGTGCTGTGCGTGGCGCGGCTACCAGCGATGCGCAGGCCGACATTCTGCAGGCGCTGTTGGCTTTGGGCTACAACGACAAGGAGGCCGCGGCCGCGCTCAAGGCGTTGCCAGCGGAGGTGGGGGTGAGCGAGGGGATCAAGATGGCGTTGAAGGCGTTGGCGCGCTGATAATCGCTTTCGAGAAAACCCGTGCCCGGTGTTGTGGACCGGGATTGATGTGCGTGGCCTCTCGCCGGCCTGTCTCCGGGATGGGGCGTGTGAGTTGTGGCGAATTCAAGGATGCAGACAATGAAGAAGTTTTCCATTCGGCGCTGGATGCCTGCCGTCCTCACCGCGGCCGCGTTGCTGGTCGGTTGTGGCGGTGGCTCGGGCGACGCTGCCGTCAATGCACCGCTGCTCTCCAAGGTGGACAGCCGGGTTCAGCCCGCAGAGGCTGTCCAGGACGTTGTCCGCATCAAATCGCGCAGCGCCGCTGCTGCGCCCGAAGCAACAGCGGTTGCGTTGGAAGCGCTGGCTGCGGAAAAAACCCTGTCTGTGGACTCCGTGGGCCCTCGGCTCGTGGGTCAAGGCCGCAGCGTAGAGGCTACAAAGTCTGCATCGGCCATGGGTGCCCTGTGGCAGTGGCGCAAAACATCCGCAGGCGGCTTGGTTGCGGCGGTGAGCTTCAGCGCAGAAGGGGCCTATGGTTTGCGATTGGGTGTGCTGGTTCAGCAACTGCCTGGCAGTGCCGTCGTGCGCGTTTACACCCAAGCAGCGCCTGGCAAGGTGTTCGAGATCTCCGGGCAAGAAATTTTGCAACTGATTGAACGCAATCAGGCGGCGGGTGACCGTTCGGAAGCTGCACGCACCTGGTGGACACCCGACACCGGGGCTGGTGAGGCGACGCTGGAAGTGGAGTTGCCGCCTGGCTTGGCCGCGAATACCTTACAAATATCGGTACCCCAGCTGTCGCACATCTTCGCGAATCTGGCCGTGCCTACGGAGCAGGAATACCAGGCGCAGGTGCAGCAAGGCACGAAAGCCATTGGAGACGCGGATACCTGTAACCTGGATGCCACTTGCTATAACGACGGTGCCAGTGAGCGCAACGCGGTCGCGCGCATGGTCTTTGTGAAGGGGGCGAGCGCCTACCTTTGCACCGGCACCTTGCTCAACGATGGCAGCTCCAGTGGCAAGCCCTACTTTCTCAGTGCCAACCACTGCATTTCAGATCAGACCGTGGCTTCGACCTTGCAGACGGACTGGTTTTTCCGTTCATCCAGTTGCAACAGTGGTGCGCTGCAGAGCTCGAGCACCAAGAAGGTGGGTGGGGCCAAGCTTCTCTACGCCAGCGCTGACAGTGATACCTCGTTCCTCTTGCTGAACGACACGCCTCCTGCGGGAGCCGTTTTTGCCGGGTGGGATGCGTCCACCGTTGCGGCTGGGGTCTCCACCATTGGCTTGCACCATCCCCGCGGAGACTTACTCAAGCTGAGCTATGGCGCGGTGGTCGGGCAGTCGTCTTGTGCGACGGTGTCTGACACGACGTTCTCCTGTGGGGGGACCAGCGGTAACTACTACCGGGTCAACTGGAGCCAGGGCACTACCGAAGGGGGAAGCAGTGGCTCGGCGCTGTTTAGAAACGGCAAGGTCGTAGGCACCTTGTATGGCGGGAGTGCCGTTTGCACTAACAAGTCATCGCCTGATTTCTATGGCCGATTTGATGTGGCCTATAACGCAGCGCTGAAGAACTGGCTGGCATCGGCAGTCAGCAGTTCTGGCCGTACGGCTGTCTACCGGTTCTACAACAGCAAAACCGGGGCCCATTTCTTCACCTCGAGCGCCGCCGAGCGTGATTTCGTAATCAGCACTTACCCGGAATTCGCCTACGAAAACATCGCGTTCTACGCCTATGCACAGCCTACTGCGGGGCAAAGTACTGTGTATCGCTTCTTCAATACCGGCAACGGGGCACATTTCTACACCATCAGCCAAGCGGAAAGTGACTTTGTTCGCGCCAACTACCCCGTGTACAACTACGAGGGCCCAATTTGGTACGCGCAGACGGCAGTGAGCGATGGTTCTACACCGATCTATCGGTTTTACAGGCCTGTAACAGGAACTCATTTCTTCACGATCAGTGCCGCAGAGCGTGATTTTGTGATCGCTAATTACAAGGACTTCAATTACGAAGGCATTGCCTATTACGCGTGGACGGGTAACTGAGTAAGTGAGCGGTTCTGACGCATGACCATCCAAACCGACGACTTCGCCCCAGCCCCCTCCAAACGCGTCATCTCCGCCGTCCCCGCATCCCCGCAAGAGGAGGCCATCGAGCGTGCCTTGCGCCCTAAACTGCTGCAGGAGTACGTGGGTCAGGCCAAGGCGCGTGAGCAGCTGGAGATCTTCATCGGCGCGGCACGGAAGCGGGGTGAGGCGCTGGACCATGTGTTGTTGTTCGGTCCGCCCGGCCTGGGCAAGACCACGCTGTCGCACATCATCGCCGCAGAACTGGGGGTGAACCTGCGCCAGACCAGTGGCCCGGTGCTTGAAAAGCCCAAGGACCTCGCCGCGCTGCTGACCAACCTGGAGAAGAACGACGTTCTCTTCATCGACGAGATCCACCGCTTGTCACCCGTGGTGGAGGAAATCCTCTACCCCGCGCTGGAGGACTACCAGATCGACATCATGATCGGCGAAGGCCCTGCGGCGCGCAGCATCAAGCTGGACCTGCAGCCCTTCACGCTGGTGGGCGCGACCACGCGCGCGGGCATGCTCACCAACCCGCTGCGCGACCGGTTTGGCATCGTGGCGCGGCTGGAGTTCTATACGGCCGAAGAGCTGGCGCGCATCGTCCAGCGCAGTGCCGGGTTGCTCAATGCCCCCATGGACGAGGACGGTGGTTTCGAGATCGCCCGCCGCTCGCGTGGCACACCGCGCATTGCCAACCGCCTGCTGCGCCGCGTGCGCGACTATGCCGAGGTCAAAGGCGACGGTCGCATCACCAAGCCCATTGCCGACAAGGCCCTGGCCATGCTCGACGTGGACCCGCAAGGCTTTGACGTGATGGACCGCAAGCTGCTTGAAGCCGTGATCCACCGGTTTGACGGTGGCCCCGTGGGACTCGATAACATCGCCGCCAGCATTGGTGAAGAGGCCGGCACCATCGAGGATGTGATCGAGCCCTATCTCATCCAGCAGGGCTTCCTGCAGCGCACTCCGCGTGGACGCATTGCCACGCTGGCGGCGTTCCGCCACCTCGGGGTTACGCCGCCGAAGGCGAGCGGGCAAGATCTGTTTGGGGTGTGAGGGGTGTAGCGGGGGCTGGCTCTGAGCGGGTTGATTCCCGCAGCAGGCCTGTCACGATCAACGCCTGCGCTGCGTAGTACGTCGCCAGCACCCAGGCCTGTGCCATGGGCAGGGGCGTCACAAACCGGTTCGTGGCCAGCAGCGAGTCGCTGAGCATGAAAAACCCGGCGCCGATGGCAACCAGCAGTGAAGCGGTGTCGTGCAGTACTGTGGCCCGCCCTATGGCCTGGGCCGCCATCACTGCAATCACCAGTACATAGGCCGCGACGGGCACGCGCAGCGCAGGCGGTAGACCGCCCACCCACAGAAACGCGTACATGGCCATGCCGATGCCCAGCGTAGCCGCCAGGGCGCCCCGGTGCGGAAACCACGCCTGTCCACTTTTGAACTGCGCCACATAGAACAGGTGCGCCACCAGAAAGCTCACCAGACCGGGGATGAAGAAACCCGGGAACATGAGGAACACATCCCCCGCCAAGGACCCGCCCAGGGCTGCCATCAGCAAGACCGAGGGCGTATTGGAGCCTGATGCGCCCCTTGCGCTAGTCGAATATACGCTGGTAGCTACCAAAATAATAGCAATTACCATGGTCAGCGGCTTGAACAGCCAATGCCACTGCGTGAACCCCAGCGCGCTGGTGGCCGTGGCCAGCGCCGCGCTTTGCAGCATCAGCGCCATCAGTACGCCGATGCGCCCTTGCATCACCGCGCCCAGCGACCATTGCACCGTCAGCAGCACGGCAAACCAGAGGGCGTTGTGTGCCAGCGGCGCTGCATCGGCCTGCCACAGAAAGGCTGCCACGCCTGTGAGCAGCAGCGCAAACTGCACCAGCGCAAACCACTGCACTGCACGCGACATGGGTGGGTGGTACCGCTGCATCTGCGCCATGCTGAACGCGGGCTTGGGGAACCGCTCCGCCATATCTGCAGGCCGCCAGCCCGGCGGCTTGATCCAGACCTTGAGCTTGTCGAGCCAGCTGCGCGTGTGCCAGCTGTCGTGCGCCAGCCCGGCGTACACCTGGGCGTTGGCCCACAGCGGGTCCCAGCTGTTGAGCAGGCCGCGGGTGCCATACACACATTTCTCTTGCGCGTCTTCGTCCTTGAAGGTGCCAAACATCCGGTCCCAGAGAATCAGAACGCCGCCGTAGTTCTTGTCCAGGTAAGCGTCGTTGACGGCATGGTGCACGCGGTGGTTGCTCGGGCTGCAGAACCAGCGGTCGAACCAGCCCAGGCGACCCACCTGCTCGGTATGCACCCAGAACTGGTAGAGCAGGTCGATGAGCGCCACCACGCCAAACACCAGGGGCGGCACGCCGGCCAGCGCCATGGGCACATAAAAGATCCAGCCCAGCAGTGCGCCTGAGCTCGTCTGCCGCAGGGCGGTGCTGAGGTTGTAGTCCTGGCTCTGGTGATGCACCGCGTGCGCGGCCCACAGCACGGCCGACTCATGTCCCATGCGGTGCAGCCAGTAGTAGCAGAAGTCGTAGAACACCAGCGCCAGCAGCCAGCCCGGCAGGCTCGTCCAGAACGCATCGTTGCGCCACAGCGCCACGTGCTCGAACAGGGCGGTGTAGATGCCGATGCGCAGCAGCCGGGTGAACACCGCGCTGGTCTGGCTCAGCATGCCCAGGCTGATGCTGCTCACTGCATCGGCCAGCCGGTAGGTGTTGCGCTGGCGCTTGAAGCCAATGGCCAGTTCGATGGCGATCAGCAAAAAGAAGACGGGCGTCGCAAGGACGATGATCTGGCTGGGGCTCATGCTGCCGGATTGTGGTCCAGCAGCCAGCCCACACCGGGGCAGGTGAACCCCTATAGCGCCGGTGTTTAGAGGGCTGCGCCTACGTCAGCGCCCCCCGCGCATCCACGCGGATGATCCGCTCCACGACCCCATCCATCAGTCCGCCGCGCACGCCGATCAAAAAGTCGTACAGATTCACCGTGGGGTCGCAATGTCCAGGGATGAGCCAGAGCATGTGGCCCAGGCTGGGCAGGCGGGCTTCGGGGCCGTCGGCGTACAGCAGGCCGTGTTCGTCGCCCCCGTTGGCGTAACGCAGGGTGCGGTCGGCGGGCAGCAGGGCCACGGTGGGCAGGCCCGAGTCGATGGCGTGGCTCTTGTGGCCCGCGTCACACACCGCGTGGGTGTCGTGCACCGACACCACCTGGGTCTTGACGTACAGCGCGTGTTCAAACGAAGGCTGGGCTGGCTCGCGCTCGTTGCGGGCGTAGTCGGCATCCATGAACAGGAACGAGCCTGCCTGCAGCTCGCCAAACACACCGCTGGCGGCCTCATGCACCAGGGTGCCGGTGCCGGATCCGGTGATCAGCGGCACGGGCAGCCCGGCGGCTTCGATGAGCTGGCGCGTGTGCTCGGCGGCGCGCACCACAGCGGCGATGGTCTCCCGGCGGCCCACGCTGCTGGCCAGGTGCTGCGCGCGGCCATGGTAGGCCTGCAGGCCGGCAAACCGCAGGCGGGGGCTGCGTGCCACGGCCAGCGCCAGCGGCACGGCGGCCTCGCCGGGGCGCACGCCGCAGCGGCCCTGGCCTACGTCTATCTCCACCAGCACGTCGATGCCGGCATCGCTGCCGTACTGCGCCATGGCTTCAGCCAGGCGTTCAATGCCATCGGCGTGGTCGACAGCCACCCCCAGTCGCCCGCCGCGTGCCGCCAGCTGGGCGGCCAGCCGCGCCAGGCGGTGCAGCTTGGGCATGGCGATGACCTGGTTGGTGATGGTGATGTCATCCACCCCTCCCGCCGCCAGGGCCTCGGCCTCGGCGACCTTCTGCACGCACACGCCCTGGGCGCCCGCCCGCTGCAGTTGCAGGGCCAGCTCGGCGCTCTTGTGCATCTTGGCGTGGGGGCGCCAGCGCACCTGGTGCTTGCGCGCAAAGTCGGCCAGGCGCTGGATGTTGCGGTCCATGGCGTCCAGGTCTACCACCAGAGCCGGGGTGTCGATCAGGTCCACGCGTTGACCCACGCTGGACTGCAAGGCTTCAGGAATGGGTTTCATCGCGGAGGGTGTTGTTGTCTAGGTGCTGGGTATCTGCCCAACCGATCAGGGTGAGGCCGTTCTCCGTCCACAGCAGGCGGTTGATGGCGGCGTTGGACAGCTGCCAGGTGCGCGGCGCCTGGATGTCCTGGCGCGTGGCCAGGCGGTACAGCACATCCAGCACGCCGCCATGGGCCACCATCACCACCTGCTCGCCCACATGCTGCTGCGCCAGCGTGTTCACGGTGCGCTCGATGCGGTCACGCAGGGTCACGAGCGACTCACCGCCTTCGGGCGTGTAGTGCGGGTCGCGCTTGCGCCAGCGCAGCGCATCTTCGGGCAGCTTGGCCTCGATCTCGGCAAACGTCTGACCCTGAAAGTGGCCAAAACTGCGCTCGCGCAGGCCGGTCTCGGTCATCAAGGGCGCGCCCGTGGTGCGGGCCACGGCCTGGGCCGTGGCGTGGGCCCGTTGCAGGTCGCTGGTGTAGATGGCGGCAATCGGTTCGCCCGCCAGGGCCTGCGCGACCTGGTCGGCCTGCCACAGGCCTGTGTCGTTGAGCGGAATGTCCAGGTGGCCCTGGATGCGGGTGTCCACATTCCAGGCGGTTTCGCCGTGGCGGATGGCAACGATGCGGGTGGCTTGCATGCAGTGGGGAAGGTATGGGGATCTCAGGGGGCGGGGGGTACCAGAGGTAGCCGCACCTGCCGGGGGCCCTGGGGCGGCTTCGGAAAGCCATTGAGCGCGGCCTCGAACAGCACGCCATAGACGGCCGGGTCGCTCACCCACACGTCTTCGTGCATGGCCGAGGTCTCGTACACCACGGCCTGGGTGCCGGCGTCGCGCATCACCATGCTGACCGCGCGGCGGTGCAAGGGCGTGGGCTCGCCAAAACGCCACGTGCCATGCACGCCCCAGCCCCGGCCATACCAGCCACCCATGCCCCAGGGGCCGGGACCGTAGGGGCCGTAAGGACGGAAGGGGTCATAGCGGGGCACGGTGTCGGCCTGCACGCCCAGCTGCACCAGCAGGCGGGGCGCGGCATCGTCGCGCTGCAGGCCCGCGCGGGCCATGGCTTGGTCGGCCAGCGTGGCAATGGCGTCAAACGAGGGGGCTTGCTGGGAGGGCAGGCGCTCAATGCGGTACGTGGCGGGTGCGGCCTCGAGGGTCGAGAAGCTCTGCACCTGGCCCTCGACCACGCGGGTAGTGCTGCAGCCTCCAAGCAGGGCGACGGTGAGGCCCAGGACCAGGGCGGGAATCCATCGGCGTTGCGTCATGGTCAGAGGCTCCTGAAAAAAGGGTCTCCGTGAGAGTGTCTCTGCCCGCCCGCAGTTCACGACAGCTGCACCACCTGCACGCCAAGCAGCGAAGGCGATGGTGCTACGAACTCTTCCTTGTCAAACGCCTTGTCACCGTCTTCGCTGGCAATGCCTGTGGCCTTGGCGTTCTGGAAGTCGTACAGGCTGCCGTCCAGCAGGTGCGAGGGCACCACGTTCTGCAGGGCGTTGAACATGTTCTCCACGCGGCCGGGGAATTTTTTCTCCCACTCACGCAGCATTTCGCCCACCTGCTTGCGCTGCAGGTTCTCCTGGCTGCCGCACAGGTTGCACGGGATGATGGGGAAGTTGCGGTGCGCAGCCCAGCGGGCGGTGTCTTTCTCGGCCACGTAGGCCAGCGGGCGGATCACCACATGCTTGCCGTCGTCGCTCACCAGCTTGGGCGGCATGCTCTTCATCTTGCCGCCAAAGAACATGTTGAGCAGCAGCGTCTGCAAAATGTCGTCGCGGTGGTGGCCCAGTGCGATCTTGGTGCAGCCCAGCTCATCCGCCACGCGGTACAGAATGCCCCGGCGCAGGCGGCTGCACAGGCTGCAGGTGGTCTTGCCCTCAGGGATCAGCTTCTTGACGATGCTGTAGGTGTCTTCGTTCTCGATGTGGAACGGCACGCCGGTGCTGGCCAGGTACTCGGGCAGCACATGTTCAGGGAAGCCCGGCTGCTTCTGGTCCAGGTTGACGGCCACCAGGTCAAAGTGGATCGGCGCGCGGGCCTTGAGCTTGAGCAGGATGTCCAGCAGCGCATAGCTGTCCTTGCCGCCCGACATGCACACCATCACCTTGTCGCCTTCTTCAATCATGTTGAAGTCGACGATGGCCTTGCCCACCTCGCGGCACAGGCGCTTTTCGAGCTTGTGGGTCTCGCGCTCGATCTTGATGCGCGTCGCGTTGGCGGTGGCGGGTTCTTGGGGGGCGTCTTCCGCCTCCGTCCAGCTGTTTTGCATGGGGTTGTCGATCACTGCATTCATAGGTTTACCACTGCCCTGTCTCAATGCGAATCGCCACTTCGCAGTCGTCAAAAATTTCGAGTTTGGCGATTTTCACGCGCACACCCAGTACGCCGGGCAGCTGCATCAGGCGGTGGGCCAGCTTGCCGATCAGGCTCTCCAGCAGGTTCACGTGTTCCGCCGTGCACTCGTCGATGATGATCTGGCGCACGCGGCGATAGTCCAGCACATGGCCGATGTCGTCGTCGCGCGGGGCCAGTGGCTGCACGCCCAGGCTCAGCTCGGCATCCACCTGGATGGGCTGCGGGTCGGTCTTTTCGTGGTCGAGGATGCCCAGGTTGGCGTCAAAGCGCAAACCGGTGAGCGTGAGGATCTGGGTGCCAACAGCGTGGGTCATGGGAGAGGGTCCTGGCTTGAGTGAGCGGGTGTGCGTGCGCTCACATCAGCGAAAAATCGCGGTCAAACTTCATCAGGTGCTGGCCACCATCGACCAGCAGGGTGGTGCCGGTGAGGGACCGGTTTTCCAGCGCAAACTTCACAGTGGCGGCCACGTCCTCAGCGGTGGACGATCGGCCCAACGGCGAGAGCGCATGCAGCTGGGCAAACTTGTCGTCGCTGAGCATGTGGCTGGTCAGTGTGAGGCCGGGCGCCACGCCCACCACCCGCACGCGCGGCGCCAGGGCCAGCGCCAGCATGGTGCCAGCCGCCTCTAGCGCGGCCTTGGAGAGCGTGTAGCTCACGAAGTCGGGGTTCTGGTTCCACAGCTTCTGGTCCAGCAGGTTGACCACGGCGCCCTGGGCATCGGCCTCGCCCGCCGCCGCCCGGTCGGTCAGATGCTGGTGCAGGGCCTGGGCGAGCAGCACCGGGGCGGCGGTGTTGCTGCGCAGGTGCTTTTCGAGCGCGGCAAAACCAAAGGTCCCGGCATTGTCATGCTCGAACAGCGAGGCGCTGTTGACCACCGCGTCCACACAGCCGAAATGCGCCACCACGCGGGGCAGCAGACCGCGCACGGCGGCCTCGTCATCAAAATCAGCCTCAAAATGGGCGCTTGCGCCAGTCAAACTTGCGCATTCAGCTACCGTATTGATAGCGTCTTGGGCTGAAGAGCGGTAGTGCACGGCCACCTGCCAGCCGCCCGCTGCCAGGGCCAGCGCAATGCTGCGGCCCAGGCGCTTGGCGGCACCGGTCACCAGCACGGTGCGGGGGCGATGGGGCAGGGAAGGGGTGGACATGTGGGAGACAATGCGGGCCGTGACCCAAAGACCCGACAGTTTAACGACCGCCCTGCACCAGCACATCGCCCAGGCCATTGCCGCCGAGGGCGGATGGCTGGGGTTTGACCGCTTCATGGCGCTGGCCCTGTATACGCCCGGCCTGGGCTACTACGCCAACGATTCCACGAAATTCGGCGCCATGCCCGAGTCGGGCAGCGACTTTGTGACCGCGCCCGAGCTCACCCCCCTGTTTGGCCAGACGCTGGCCGTGCAGGTGGGCCAGGCTCTGGCGCAGACCGGTACCGGCGAGGTGTGGGAGTTCGGCGCGGGCTCGGGCGCGCTGGCGCTGCAATTGCTCGATGCCCTGGGCGACCGGGTGCAGCGCTACACCATCGTCGATCTGTCGGGCAGCCTGCGCGCGCGCCAGCAGGCCAGGCTGGAGGCCCATGCGCCCAAACTGCGCTGGGTGGATGCGCTGCCAGAGCACATCGAAGGCGTGGTCGTGGGCAATGAGGTGCTGGATGCCATGCCCGTTCAGCTGCTTGCGCGCCACGGCGGTCAGCAAAGTGGGGTGTGGCACGAACGCGGCGTGGTGGTGGCCGAAGACGGCCGCTTTGTCTGGGCCGACCGCCCCACGGCCCTGCGCCCTCCCATCGCCATCGAAGGCCCGCAGGACTACCTGACCGAGATCCACGCGCAGGGAGAAGGCTTCATGCGCATGCTGGCCGACCGGCTGACGCGCGGTGCCGCGTTCTTGCTCGACTACGGTTTTGGCGAAGACGAGTACTACCACCCCCAGCGCCACATGGGCACGGTGATGTGCCACCAGGGGCATCTTGCCGATGGCGACCCGCTGGTGGCGGTGGGCTTGAAGGACATCACCGCCCACGTGAACTTCACGGCCATGGCGCTTGCCGCGCAGGACGCGGGGCTGCAGGTACTGGGCTACACCACGCAGGCGCACTTTCTCATCAACTGTGGATTGCTCCCAATAATGGAGCGCCTACCGCAGGCGCAGCGTGCTATAGCGGCCAAATTGATCATGGAACACGAGATGGGTGAGCTGTTCAAGGTGCTGGCCGTGGGCGCTGGCGAGCCATGGGAGCCCATGGGGTTTGCGCATGGGGACCGGTCCCACCGGCTTTGACACCCTGAACAGGCCCTGGCCCGACCATGTTCCGCTGGCTCATCGTGATCTTCCTGGCCCTGATGTTCATCAGCTGGCTGTCGCCGCTGCTGCGCCGCATGGGCTTTGGGCGGTTGCCGGGGGATTTCCGATTCCGCTGGCTGGGGCGGGACTGGGACGTGCCGCTCGCGTCCACGCTGCTGCTGAGCTTTGTGGTCAGCCTGCTGACCAAGCTCCTCTGATGGCCCGGCCTTCTGCCCTCTAGTCGCCCGATGCCTGCAGCGCTTTCAGGAACGCGTTGCGCCACCAGTGCACATCGCGCTCCCTGATGCGCGCCATGAGTTTCTGGTGACGTGCCTGCCGTTCGGCCAGCGGCATCTGCAGCGCCTGCTGGATGCTGTCGGCCATGCCCTGGGTGTCGTAGGGGTTCACCAACAGCGCCTCTTTCAGCTGTTCGGCCGCACCGGCAAACCGCGACAACACCAGTACGCCGGGGTTGTCCGGGTCTTGTGCCACCACGTATTCCTTGGCCACCAGGTTCATGCCGTCGCGAAGCGGCGTGACCAGGCCCACGGCGGCGGCGCGACACAGACCCGGCACGCGCTTGCGCGCCACCATGCGGTGGATATAGCGCACGGGCATCCAGTCCAGTTCGCCGTAGTCGCCGTTGACGGAGCCGCACAGGCCCTCCAGCTCGTGGCGCAGGTCGGCATAGGCATGCACGTCATCACGGGTGGGTGACGCGATCATGATGAGTGTGGCGCTGTCGCGGTTTTCAGGGTAGCGGTCCAGCAGCTCGCGGAACGCGCGCACACGGTGCGGAATGCCTTTGGAGTAGTCGAGCCGGTCAATGCCCAGCAGCAGGCGCCGGCGGGAATACTCGTCGCGCATGTTCTCGTAGGTCTCCACCGCGTCGGGGGCGTGCGTGAGGCGCGTGAACTCGTCCACGTCGATGCCGATGGGAAACGACTGCACCACCACCGTGGCCCCGAAGGCGCGCACGCGTTTTTCGTCCAAGGATTCCGCGCTGCCTTCGTTGCGCACGTAGCGCGTGAAATGCGAAACATCAGCCTCGCTCTGCAGCCCCACCAGGTCATAGGCAAACAGCGAGCGCATCAGCCACTCATGCTGCGGGATGGCCGCCATGATGAGCGGCGGTGGCATGGGAATGTGCAGGAAAAACCCGATGCGCTGCTTGCAGCCCATGGCGCGCAACTCGGCCGCCAGCGGGATCAGGTGGTAGTCATGCACCCAGATCACATCGTCGTCGCGCAGCAGCGGCAGCAGCTTGCGCGCAAACATCTGGTTCACGCGCCGGTAGCCTGCGATGTAGCTGGCGTTGAAGTCGGCGAGGTCCAGCCGGTAATGGAACACCGGCCACAACACGCTGTTGCTGTAGCCGTGGTAGTAGCTGTCGTGGTCCTCGCGGCACAGGTCCACGGTGGCCAGTGTGACGGCGCCGGCCTGCCGGGTGTGGAGTTCGCCCTCGCCGGGCGTGCCGCCTTCGACCACGGTGCCGCTCCAGCCAAACCACAGCCCGCCTGTCTGGTTCAGGGCCTCGCCCAAGGCGACGGCCAGGCCGCCTGCAGCGGGTTTGCGGGGATCTGCGAGGCGGTTGGAGATGACGACAAGACGGCTCATGGACCGATCATCGTTGTGGATCGGTCCCGGCCGTTGTCGGACAGAGCCTCAAATCACGCTGTCCCAGGGGGCAGAAAGCCGCACGGCCGCGTTGATCACGCCCACCATCGAGTAGGTCTGCGGGAAGTTGCCCCACATCTCGCGGGTTTCGGGGTGCGTGTCTTCGGACAGCAGGCCCAGGGGGTTGCGGGCGGCCAGCATGGTCTCGAAGATGGCCCGCGCCTCGGCCTTGCGGCCAATACGCGCCAGCGCATCAATGCGCCAGAAGGTGCAGATGTTGAAGGCCGTCTCGGGCTTGCCGAAGTCGTCGGCCGCCTCGTAGCGGCGCATGTAGGGACCGTCGCACAGGCTCTTTTCCATGGCCTCCACGGTGCTCACAAAGCGCGAGTCCTTGGGGTCGATGAGGCCCACCTCGGCCATCAGCAGCACGCTGGCGTCCAGCTCGTGCCCGCCAAAACTCTCGGCAAACGCCTGGCGTTCTTCGCACCACGACTTGTCGAGGATCTCGGCGCGCATGCGGTCGGCATGTTGCTGCCAGTGGCTGGCACGGTCGGCCAGCTGCAGCGTGGCGGCGATCTTGGCCAGGCGGTCGCAGGCGGCCCAGCTCATCAGGGCCGACGAGGTGTGCACCCGCGCACGTGTGCGCAGCTCCCACATGCCCGCATCGGGCTGGCCGTACACGCGCACCGCGTTGTCGCCCACCTGTTCCAGTCGCGTGAATTCGGCCAGGCCCGCGCGGTGCAGCAGGCGGTGGTCGTGGAAGGCCTGGGCCGCGCCCAGCACGATGTTGCCGTACACGTCGTGCTGAAAATGCTCGGCCGCCTGGTTGCCCACGCGCACCGGGCCCATGCCCCGGTAGCCTGCCAGCTGGGGGACGAAACTTTCGGGCAGGTCTTTCTCCAGGCCGATGCCATAGAGCGGCTGGATGTGGCCGTCGCCGCCTTCGACCACCACGTTGCTCAGCCAGCGCAGGTAGTCCTCCATGGTGCCTACCTCGGAAATGCTGTTGAGCGCGCGCACCACAAAGAACGCGTCGCGTAGCCAGCAGTAGCGGTAGTCCCAATTGCGGCCGCTGTGGGCGGACTCGGGGATGCTGGTGGTCATGGCCGCCACGATGGCGCCGGTGTCTTCGTACAGCGACAGCTTGAGGGTGATGGCCGCACGGATCACCGCGTCCTGCCACTCCAGCGGCAGCGCCAGGGCGCGCGCCCAGTTGCGCCAGTAGGAGGTGGTTTCCTGCTCGAACAGGCGCGCGGTGTCGGCGATGCCTTCGGTGAGGGTTTCGTCGGCGCCCAGCAGAAAGTTGTGCTCGCGCGTGAGCACAAACGACTGACCCGACAGCACATGCGACACCGGCGCATCGGTGGACAGGCGCAGCGTCATGTTCTCCCCCACGTAGCGGATGTGGTTGCTGCCGCGCGTGATGTGGGGCTCCGTCTGGCCCCAGTCGTAGCGCACCTTGAGCGCCACGCGAATGCGCGGCGCGCCCTGGATGGGGCGCACCCGGCGCACCAGTGTCATGGGCCGGAAGAAGCGCGAGCGGCTGTGGAAGCGCGGCGCAAAGTCGGTGATCTCTACGCCGTGCCCGGCCTTGTCGAACAGCTGCGTGCGCAGGACGGCGGTATTGGGCTCGTACCACTGGTGGGTCGAGGCCAGGTCTTCCAGCTCGATCGCAAAGTGGCTGCCCTCGTCACCGGGTTGCAACAAGGCGTTGAACACCGGGTCGCCATCAAAGCGGGGCAGGCAGCACCACACCATGCGGGCATGGTCGTCGATCAGCGCACTGATGGCGCAGTTGCCGATCATCCCGAGGTTGAGTGAGCCCGTCTGGGCCTGTGTGGCGGCGGTGTTCATCGTTCGCGCTCCAGGGTCGTGCGTGCAGACGACAGCCAGCCACGCAGTGCGGCCGATGTCATGCAGCGGTGTTGTGCCATGGTCGGCCCTTCGCCCACCTTGATGCCCCAGCCGCCGAGCGCCTGCACGGCGGCAAAGCCAGCCTCATCGGTGACGTCGTCGCCCACAAAGACCGGTGTGCGGCCCGCAAAGGGCGGCTGGGTCATGAAATCGACGATGGCCTGGCCCTTGTGGACACCACGGGGCTTCACTTCAAAGACACATTTGCCGCGCAACAGTTCCACGCCCTCCACCTGGCGCATGGCGTGCGCGAGCGTGTCGTGGCACAAGGCCTCCAGCTGGGGGGCCAGGCGGTAGTGCAGGGCCACGCTGGCACGCTTGGTCTCCACCAGAAAGCCGGGGTGGCGGGATGCCAGGTCCTGTGCGGCCCGCAGCACGGGCTCCAGGGCGGGTGGAGCGGTGGCGAGGACAGAGGTCTCGCCCAGCCGGTATTGGGCACCGTGCTCGCTGGCCAGCGGCAGGCGCAGCGGTGCCAGGAATCCGTCGATGTCGGCCTCGGGCCGCCCGGTCACGATGGCCAGTGCGCCGTCCAGATGGGTGTGCAGCGAAGACAGCGTGGGCACCAGGCCCGACGCAACGCGCACTGCCTCCGGGCGCGGCGCCAGTTCGGTGAGCGTGCCGTCGAAATCCAGAAAAAGCGCATGGGCAGTTGTCAGTGTGGGGAGCAGCCGCATGCGCGAAACCATAGCAGACGCTGCAATGCAGGTACGGCCACCAGGGGGATTCGGGGCAGGTAACTGGGCGCAAGGTCTGCGACCTGCTGCAACCGGGGCAACGGGGATTCCGCGGCGTGCCCTTGAAACGTCATGTCTGCGCCGCCATGTGTTCAGCAACCTGTATGCCCCACGCCATGACCGAAGCCCTGCACATCGTCTGCCCCCATTGCCACACCACCAACCGCGTGCAGAGCGCCGACCTGGGCAGCGCACCCGATTGCGGCAAGTGCCATCAGCCCCTTTTTGCGGGGGCTCCGCTGGAGTTGGACGCCACCAGCTTTGACAAGCATGTGGCACGCAGTCACCTCCCGGTGCTGGTGGACTTCTGGGCCCCCTGGTGCGGGCCGTGCCGCCAGATGGCGCCTGCCTTTGCGCAGGCGGCCCGCGAGTTGGAGCCCGGCGTGCGTCTGGCCAAGCTCAACACCGAAGACCACCAGGCCATTGCCGCGCGGTATGCGATCCGCAGCATCCCGACCATGATCCTGTTTCAGCAGGGGCGTGAGGTGGCTCGCATTTCGGGCGCGCTGGGGGCTGTGGACATCGTGCGCTGGGTGCGCACGGCTGCCGCATAAATAGCTCACATCGTGAGAGCCCGTAGACGATCCCATGACAGATCGTCATTGGGCTGTTAGCGGATTCCGAACGCCCGGTCGAGCGACAGGGCCCCCGCACCACGCCCGACCAAGTACAGCATCAGCCCCGCCCACGACAGGTGGGTGGGCCAGGCATCGGGGTACACAAACACCTGGATGACCAGCGTCATGCCCAGCAAGGCCAGCGCCGACAGGCGCGTGAACAGGCCCAGCACCAGCAGCACGGCGAAGAGGTGCTCGGCCACTGTGGCCATCTGCGCCGCCAGCTCGGGCGGTAGCAAGGGCAGCTTGTATTCGTCGCGGAACAGGGCGTAAGCGCTGTCGGACACCGTGAACCAGCCCTCGACCTTGGTACGTGCGGACAGCCAGAAGATCCCTGCCACGGCCACGCGGTTGACCAGGGCCAGCAGACTGTGGGGGGTGAGGAGGGTTGCGGCATCGGCCAGACGGGCCAGTAGCACGCGCGGGCCGTTGGCGGAGGCAGGGGAGATGTGGGTGGTGGTGTTCATGGCGGGCACCTCAGTCTGTGTGGGAATCCGTTGGAATCAAGGCGCCCGCGTCCAGCAGGCGGCCCATCAGGGCGGCAAAGTCGGTGCCCGGGTCGGCCTCCAGGGCGCGGGTGGCGGCGGCCTCCAGGGGCAGGCCTTGGGCGCAGGCGTCCAGAAAGGCCACTCCTGCACGCGGTAGGGGATGCCACACCACTTCGGCATGGGGCCGGGTGAGCAAAGCCCCATCACCCGTCCACTCCAGTGCTTCATTGGGGAGCAGACCTTCACGGTGACTCTGCCACAGGGCATATGCCGGATGCTCGTCGCACCAGCTCCAGCGTGCGGCGGGGTGCGGACGCAGCGGCACAAGGGGCAACGTGTCGGGGGCCTGCTGCACAAGCCAGCCACGGTCGATGGCGGTGGCATTCCCTGCCAGATGGCATTCGGTCCAGTACCGGTCCAGGCGCGCCACGGGGGATAGGTAGGGCAGCTCGGCCGCCGGTGCAAACCCGGCCAGAAAGTCGGCAAACCCCGCGCCATAGTTCACCAGCAGCCCGTCAACTGGCGGCTGCGCGCGGGCGTACACCGCAGCGGCGGCGCGGAACCAGTCTTCGCCCACCAGCTGGCACACCGTAGGGTAGTTGGCTTGCAGCGCATCGACGCACCCTTTGATCGCGGTGTTGCGATACACGGCAAATCCCGGTTGGGACTCCAGTGCAGACAGCCACGGTGCTTGCGCGGCGTGGCCGAGCAGCGCGGCAGAGAAGCCGTCCTGGAAGGTGCTCAGCTGCATGCGGCCTCCTCGGGCTGCACCGCGGTGAGTGCGCTGTGGGCCTGATCACGCTCGGCCAGCAGTTCCCCCAAGGGTGGCAGGTGGTCGTCGCGCTCGATCAGCGTGGGCACGGGGCCGGTGCGTGCGATCACCTGCTCGTACAGCGCCCACACAGCGGGCGCCACGGGCGCATCGTGGCTGTCGATGAGCAAGGCGTTGCCGTGCACCGGGTCCGCATGGTGGCCTGCCAGGTGGATTTCGGCCACGGCGTGCAGGGGGAAGGCGCCGAGGTAGGCCTGTGCGTCAAAGCCCAGGTTGTTGGCGCTGATGTACACGTTGTTCACGTCCAGCAGCAGGGCGCAGCCGGTGCGCTGCACCAGTTCGGCCAGAAAATCGGTCTCCAGCCAGTCATGGCCGTCGATGTGCAGGTAATGCGTCGGGTTCTCGATGGCGATGGGGCGTTGCAGCACGTCCTGCGTGCGGGCGATGTTGCCAGCGATGCGGTGCAGCGCCGCTTGCGTACGGGGAAACGGCAGCAGGTCGGGCAGGTACTGCCCGCGCCAGGTGGACCAGGCCAGGTGCTCAGAAATGAGGGCGGGATCGACGCGCCGTGCGAGGGCGGCGAGGCGCTTCAGGTGGGCCGCGTCGGGCGGGGCATCGGCCGCGAGCGACAGCGACACGCCATGCAGAGCCACCGGGTGGCGCGCACGGATGGCCTCCAGCCAGGTCAGGCGCGGGCCGCCATCGGCCAGGTAGTTCTCGGGGTGCACCTCCCACCACAAGCCGGGGGCGGTGCACCGCAGCGCCTCGTCGTAGTGCTGGGGCTTGAGGCCCAGGCCAGCGGTGAGAGGGGGGGCCATGGTCAGCTCTTCATGGGCGTCAGCATGCCCATGCCCTTGGGTGTCTTGATCGAGGCGCAGGTGCCTGCGGGCACGAACTTCCAGGCGTTGCCTTGGTAGTCCATCTTGGAGGTGCCCGCGCAGGTGGTGCCGGGGCCGGCGGCGCAGTCGTTCTTGCCTGCCATCGAGACGCCGTAGCACTTCTCCATGGCGGGCTTGGCGCCGTCCATGGGGGCGGTCTGGGCCATGGCGGCGCCAGAGGTCAGGGCAACGAGGGCGAGGGCGCCGAGGCTGAGGGTGCGGGTGGTCATGGTAGGAATCTCCGAAGGTTGGGTAAGGGTTGAGTCCGACCGGGGTGCTGCCCAGAGGCTGCGTGGAACTGCCCGATCTGCGTTGTAATTCGCGCTGTGCAGCGGTCGGGTTACAGCGCTGCGCAAAAAATCGCGACGGCATGACGAAGATATTTTTTGTGCTGCCTGTAACCCATCCGCCCCGGGATACGAATTCCTTGCAGGGAGACACCATGGAGATAGTGGAAGAGCGCCTGCGTGGCTTGTTGCTGCAGGGGCTGGATGCCGACGCAGCCGCCTACCAGCGCTTTTTGAAGGAGCTGAGTGCCCATCTGCGCGCCTTCTTGCGCCGCCGCCTCGCGCAGCGGCCTGATGAGGTGGAAGACCTGGTGCAGGAGACGTTGCTGGCCGTGCACAACCAGCGCCACACCTACCGGCCCGAAATGCCGGTGACGGCCTGGGCGCATGCGATTGCGCGCTACAAGCTTATCGACTGGCTGCGCTCGCATGCCGCCAAGGAGGCGCGCAATGACCCGCTGGACGATGCGGACGAGTTGTTTGCCAGCAGCGACAGCGAGGCTGCTGAAGCCCGGCGCGACCTGGGGCAGTTGCTTCAGACCCTGCCGGACAAGCAGCGCCTGCCGATTGAGTATGTGAAGCTGGAAGGGTTGTCGGTGGTCGAGACGGCGCGCCTCACGGGGCTGTCGGAGTCGGCCGTCAAAGTCGGCGTGCACCGGGGCCTGAAGGCCCTGGCTGCGAAGATCAGAGGAATGACATGAAAACCGATGAATTGATCCACCTGCTGGCGTCAGATGAGCGACCCGTGCAGCGCACCGCCGTCGAGCAAAGGTTTGCCGTGGCCAGCGCTGTGGGTATTGCCGGCGCCGGGGTGCTGATGCTGACCTTGTTCGGCCTGCGCCCCGATCTGCTGGCGACGATGGCGCTGCCCATGTTCTGGGGCAAGTTGGTGTTTGCGGCAGCGCTGGCGGCTGCAGGCCTGGCGCTGCTGCGCCGCATGGCCCGCCCGGGCATGCCGCTGGGCCACGCGGCCCTGTGGCTGGCGGTGCCGCCGCTGGTGCTGTGGGCCATGGCCTTGGGGGCCTTGTCGCAGGTATCTGCCGCAGAGCGCATGCCGATCATCCTGGGCAGCACCTGGCGCACTTGCCCCTTCAATATCGCCTTGCTCTCGGTGCCGGCATTTGTGGCCGGGTTCTGGGCGCTCAAGGGCGCGGCCCCTACGCGCCTGGCGTGGGCAGGGGCGGGCGCTGGATTGCTGGCGGGTGCCCTGGGGGCTCTGGTGTATGCGCTGCATTGCCCCGAAATGGCCGCGCCGTTTCTGGCGTTGTGGTACGTGGCAGGTATGGCCATGCCGACGGCGCTGGGGGCTGTGCTGGGGCCGCGCCTCCTGCGTTGGTGAGGGCGGCTGATACAGCAAGCGACATGGCGGCTCAGGCGCTGACGCGTTTGCTGTAGGCGCGAAACACCGTGTCCAGCGTCCACCCCAGCGATTCGTAGAGTGACTGCGCGGCGATGTTGGTGTGTGCCGTGGTCAAGTCCATGCGCACCCTGCCATGGGCGCGGGCCGTCGCCTCTGCTGCCACCAGCAGGCTGCGCCCGGTGCCGGTTTGGCGCGCTGCGGGCACCACGAACAGGTCATACAGCGTGTAGATGGGGGCCGCCTCCACCGAGCAGAAGGTGGGATAGAGCTGGCAAAAGCCCATTGCGGTCTGCGAAGCATCCATTGCCAGCAGGATCACCGACTCTCCACGCTCTAGCCGTTCTGCCATGAAGGCTCGTGCTCTGGGCAGGTCTGGCGCCTGCTCGTAGAACTGCCGGTAGGCATCAAAAAGCGGCGCGATGGTGTCGGCGTCGGCCGGTGTGGCGGGGCGGATGTGCGCAGCGGTCATGGTGGCGTCGGGATGGCAGAAGGGCCCCAAGAGGCGCCCAGCGGTTGGCAGAGGCGCACCCCTGAAGGGGTGCGGGCGGACGCGGATTGTAGAAAGGGTTCTGCCGCGTCTTAGGGATGCCGTGCGCGGGGTCAGGCCGCGTCGATGTGGGCCTGCAGCCACTGCGCCACCGCTGCCACTCGCGCCTGGTGGATTAGCGCGCCCACCTTCGGGCCGCTCACGCCCTTGGCGGCAGCCTGTGCGGCAATGTCGCGCGTGACCACCGACTGCACCGCCGCCAGCACGGAGGCCAACCGCTGGCGCTGGGGGTAGGCTGATTCCTCAAACCCCAGCCGCCCGCGTGCATCACACTCGCAGGCCAGCAGGATGTCGGCAAAACGCTCGGGCTTGCGGATGGCGTCGCAACGCTCCAGCAGGCGTACCAGGGCAGCGGCCGCAAGGTCGCCGCTGCGGTGGATGCTGCCGTGTTCACGCGCCACCACATCGGCCATCTCGCGGCAGTCCACCGGCACGCGCAGGCGCTCGGCCACGTCTTTCAGCAGCTCTGCGCTGCGGGTTTCGTGGTCGATGTGGCGCGGCAGCACATCGGCGGGCGTGGTGCCCTTGCCCAGGTCGTGCGCCAGACAGGCAAAGCGCACGGTGAGCGGCGCCGAGAGCCGCGCGGCCATGTCCAGCACCATCATCAGGTGCACGCCGGTGTCCACCTCAGGGTGGTAGTCGGCCCGCTGGGGCACGCCCCACAGGCGCGCCACCTCGGGCAGCAGCACCTGCAGCGCGCCACAGTCGCGCAGCACCTCGAACATGCGGGACGGCTTTTCCTCCATCAGCCCGCGCGCCAGCTCTTGCCACACGCGTTCGGGCACCAGGTGGTCCACCTCACCGTGCTCCACCATCTCGCGCATCAGCTGCATCGTCTCGGGCGCCACCGTGAAGTCGGTGAAGCGCGCTGCAAACCGCGCCACGCGCAGGATGCGCACGGGGTCTTCGCGGAAGGCATCGGTCACATGGCGCAGCACCCGCGCACGGAGGTCTTTTTCGCCATGGTAAGGATCAAACAGGCGGGTAGCGCCAGATTCATCTGTGTTGGATGCTATTGAATTGATAGTGATATCGCGGCGTGAGAGGTCTTCCTCCAGCGTCACATCGGGCGAGCTCTGCACCACAAAGCCCCGGTAGCCGCGCCCGCTCTTGCGCTCGGTGCGGGCCAGGGCGTATTCCTCGCGCGTCTCGGGGTGCAAAAACACCGGAAAGTCGCGCCCCACGGGCAGGTAGCCCTGCGCCAGCATCTGTTCGGGCGTGGCGCCCACCACCACCCAGTCGTGGTCATTCACCGGCCGGCCCAGCAGCTTGTCGCGGACCGCGCCGCCCACCATGTAGATTTGCATCGGTGTAGTTTAGGACGAGGGTCGTATAGTCCCGCCACCATGTCCCTATCGTCTGATCTCACCATTGCCCAGCTCAACCCCGACGGCAGCGTGCCCGTGCCCCAGGCGCCTGATGCCGCCGCCATCGCGGCCGCCGAGGCCCTGCAGCGCGAAGCGCAGTTCGAGGCCCTGAAGGCCCAGGTGGAGGGCTTGCAGGAGATCCTGGCCAAGCCGCTCAACGACATCCTGGCCGAACACGACAAGTTCAAGGAGATGGCAGCCGCGTGGGATTCGTTCGGTGCCATGTGGATGCTGTCGCAGCGCGCCATGCGCCGCGTGGCCATGGACCTGGCGGCCACACAGGGCGTGAGTGAAGAGGAGGTGGTGGCCCGTGCGCTGGCCTATGCCAACCAGGTGCTCAACACCGAGGACGAAGACCTGGGCGGCACCATCGCCCCCGCCCAGCTGGCCCACATCGCGCGGCACAAGGCGTTTTTGCGCAAGCAGTTCCGTTAAAGGACCGCCTGTGCGCGGCTTCATTCAGGCGAACACCGGCCTGAAGAAGCTCCGCTCATAGCTCACGATGCAGTCCGTTTCCTCGGCATAACGGAAGGCCGCCTGGCACTCCGCATCCCGCATCGACGCTTCGCGGTAGCGCTCGTAGGCCGCGAGGCTCTCGAATGTGAACAGCGCCAGCGCGATGTTGTTGGCCCCTTCGCTGGGTAGGAAGTAGCCGTGGTGCTGGCCGCCGAACTTCTCGACCAGCGGAATCCACAGCTTGCCGTAGTGCTCGAACTCTTTCAGCTTGCTGGTGTTGAGCACGTAGCGCAGGTAGATGGTGGCGGCCATGGGGCTCAGCCTTCGGTATGGCGCAGGCGGTAGGGCTCTTCGAAGTCCAGAAAGTCCTTCTCGGCCAGGGCCTCGTCGATCCAGGCTTTGACGCCGGGCAGGGCGCGCACGCGGTCCACATAGGCTTTGATGGGCGCAGGCACGGGAAGGGCGTAGGTGTGCAGCCGCATGCACACGGGGGCGAAGTAGGCGTCGGCCACGGTGAATTCGCCAAACAGCAGGGGGCCGCCGTGCTCCTGCAGCAGCGCACTCCACATCTCTACCAGGCGCTGCACGTCGGCCCGCACGCCAGCCTGGTCGCGCCAGATCAGGGCCCCTGTGTCGGCCAGCTGGGCTTCGATGTTCATGGGGCAGTGGCTGCGCAGGGCGGTGAAGCCGCTGTGCATCTCGGCACAGACGCTGCGGGCGCGTGCGCGGGCTTTGGCGTCCGTGGGCCAGAGCTTTTTGTCGGGATGGGTTTCGGCCACGTACTCCGCAATCGCCAGCGTGTCCCACACCACCAGGTCGCCATCGACCAGCACGGGCACCTTGGCGGTGGGGCTGACGGCGCCGATGGTGCGCTTGAACTCCGATTGCGCGTCAAAGCTGTCAAAGCGCACGCGCACTTCCTCAAAGACGATGCCCGCCTGCTTGAGCAGCACCCAGGGGCGCATGGACCAGGACGAGTAGTTCTTGTTGCCGATGTAGAGCTTGAGCATGGTGGGCACCTGAAATGAAGAGGTCAGCCCGCCATGCTAGCCGCTGCGGCGCGCGCCAGCGATGCGAAAAACCGGTCCGAATGATGCGCGGCAGGCATCACAGGCCTTCGTGCCGACCGGCAAGTGCCCGTGGGCGGTCTGCCGGGCGGCCGCCAGCGGGCACTGAGGGGATCAGACCGGCCAGACCACGCCGTTGTCGTTCAGGATGGCATCGAGCGGCAGGTCGAACGCCTCGGGCTCGAAATCGTCCAGGTAGCCGTGGGTGAAGCCCAGGCCCACGGTGAACGGCTTGGGCTGCAGCGTGGCCAGCGTACGGTCATAAAAGCCGCCGCCGTAGCCCAGTCGGTAGCCACCCGGCGCATAGCCCACGCAGGGCACAAACAGCAGCGTGGGCACGATGACCTCGGTGTCCTTGGGCTTGGGGATGCCGTAGGCGTCTTCTTCCATGGGGCAGCCGGGGTACCAGGCGTGGAAGGTCAGGGTCTTGTGCTGCTTGTTGACCACCGGCAGGCCGATGCGGCGGCGCAGGGGTTCGTCCAGCAGCTCACCGTCTTCCTTCCAGCGGTGCAGGGCAGGCAGGGGGTCGAACTCGCCTTTGATGGGCCAGTAGGCGCCGATCACCGTGTCCGGCCGGTTCACCAGCCAGATGCGCATCACCTGCTGTAACAGGTCGGCCCGCTGTAGGCGGTCGGGCAGGTTGAGGCGTTCTTCTATCAATGTGCGCCGAAGGGCTGCTTTGTCCATCAGATAATTCCCCCATGCAATTTCTCAGAGCCATTCTGACACCCCTTGTGGCAGCCACCCTGTTGGCCGCCACCGCGCCCCTTGTCATGGCGCAAAACCGCGGTGACGATACCCTGCTGGAGATGCAGCAGGCCTTCCGCAAGGGTGACCGCAACAAGCTCGCGCAGCTGCTGCCTGCCGCGCGCGGCCATGCGCTGGAACCCTGGGCGGCCTACTGGGAGCTGCGGGTGCGCCTGGGCGAGGCGTCGCCGCAGGAGATCCAGTCCTTCATGCAGCGCTACGCCGGCACCTACCAGGAAGACCGCCTGCGCAACGACTGGCTGCTGCTGCTGGGTCAGCGGCGCGACTGGAGCCAGTTTGCCGAGCAGCACCCCAGCTACCGCATGTCGGACGACCGCGAGGTGCGCTGCTACGCGCTGCTCATCGACCACATCAAGGGCACGGCACCCGCCACGGTGGCGGACGATGTGCGCAGCAACTGGTACGCCATTCGCGACGCCGACGATGGCTGCAACCATGCGGCGGGCGAGCTGTACTCCGCCAAGAAGCTCTCTGCCCTGGACATCTGGCGCAAGGCGCGGCTGGGCGTGGACGCCAACCGGCCCCGCGTGGTGCGCAATGCCGTCGAAATCGTGGCGCCCGATGCGCTGCCCCAGCTCAAGGAAGCGCTCGACACTCCCAGCAAATACCTGCTCGGCCGGGCCACGGCGCGGGGCAAGGTGCGCCAGGAGCTGATCGTGCTGGCACTGATCAAGCTTGCAGGCAGCGACCCGGACGGCGCTGCCCGCCAGCTTGACAGCAAATGGAGCGTTCACCTCTCGCCCGAGGAGCGCAACTGGGCCTGGGGCGTGATCGGCAAGGCGGCTGCACAAAAGCTGTCCAGCGATGCCATGGGCTACTTTGGCAACATCACCAAGGACGGCGACCTCAACGACGACCTGCTGGGCTGGAAGGTGCGCGCCGCGCTGCGCGCCGGCCAGTGGAAGGCCGTGGCCAAGGCCGTCGACGCCATGGGCCCCGAAGGCCGCCAGGACAGCACCTGGGTGTACTGGAAGGCGCGTGCGCTGCTGGCCGGCAAGCCCAGCGACGCAGACCGTGCCGAGGCGCGCCAGCTGTTCGAAAGCATTGCGGGCACGCGCGGGTTCTATGAGCAGCTGGCGCTGGAGGAACTGGGCCAGCGCATCAGCGTGCCGCCTGCGCCCGCCCCTCTCACCGCCGAAGAGAAAGCGGCTGCGCGCGCCAATCCGGGGCTCAATCGCGCGCTCTACGCCATTTTGCTGGGGCTGCGCAGCGAAGGCGTGCGCGAATGGAACTACACCACCAACCTGCACCAGCCCGGGGGCATGCCAGATCGCGAACTGCTGGCCGCTGCCGACTTTGCCTGCCAGCGCGAGGTGTGGGACCGGTGCATCAACACCAGCGAGCGTACCAAGGGCGTGATCGAGGTGAACCAGCGCTTCCCCATGCCGTTCCGCAGCACCGTGGTGGAGCGCGCGCAGGGCATCGGCATCGATCCGGCCTATGTGTACGGCCTGATCCGCCAGGAAAGCCGCTTCGTGATGGACGCGCGCTCGCATGTGGGCGCCTCGGGCCTGATGCAGGTGATGCCCGCCACGGCCCGCTGGACGGCCAAGAAGATCGGCCTCACCAACTTCACGCCCGACCAGATCACCGACCGTGACACTAATATCATCATCGGCACCGCCTACCTCAAGCTGGCGCTGGACGACTTTGCAGGCTCCATGCCCATGGCTGCTGCCGCCTACAACGCGGGCCCCGGCCGCCCACGCAGCTGGCGCAACGGCCCGGTGCTGGACGCTGCCATCTGGGCCGAGAACGTGCCTTTTGCCGAGACGCGCGACTACGTGAAGAAGGTGCTGTCCAACACCACCAACTATGCAGCCATGCTCACCGGCCTGCCCCAGTCGCTCAAGAGCCGCCTGGGCACCATTGGCCCGCGCGATGCGGCTTTGCCCGAGGTGAACAAGGACCTGCCGTGACGCCAACTCCCGTTGACGGGCGTCGGAGAGCAAATTGATTGCTATAAAAATCAGAGCTATAAGCTCATGATAAATGTGCGCCTGAGCATGTTTGCATAAAAGGGGAGGGGTGGAATGGGCAAACTGGCATGGATGGCTTGCGTGGCCACAATCGGCGCGGTCGTGGCGTGGGGCGCGGGCGCGCAGGCACAGCCCGTGTACAAGTGGGTGGATGCCGATGGCAAGACCCACTACGGGTCGCAGCCCCCACCCGCCAAGCAGGACGCCGAGCCGCTGAAGCTGCAGAGCAACAACGGCACCAGCGGGGGCAGCGGCTCCTCCAGCGGCAAGGGCGCCAGCGCCAAGGCGGGCCAGCAGTACAACCCTGACGGCACCAAAAAGGTCTCGAAGGACGTCGAGGAGTTTGGCGAGGGGCTCAAAAAATCGCTGGGCACCGTGGACAGCAAGCAGGTTCCCCTGAACTGCGCCGTGGCCGTGGACAACATCCACTACCAAGCCGACCTGATGCTGGAAGTGGGCCAGAAGAACGTACGGGATGGCTACATGACCCAGACGGCGTTCGATGCCACGGCACCCAAGATCCGCGAAGCCAAGGGCAAATACAGCGTGTCTGACTGCCAGGGCGCATCGGGCAACAAGAAGTCGTTTTACCAGTGCATGTCCAGCAGCAAGAACCACGTCACGGGCTGCGACAAGCAATACAAACATTGAAGGCGTGGGGCTGACCTTCTCGGTAGTTTTGTGCCTGCGGTGTCGCGTTCAACCCCGCAGGCGCATGCGCCACGCCTCACACGTTGTGCAGCACCTCGCCCTGGCGCACCGCAGCGCCTGACCGCACCAGTTCATCCGCCAGACTCTGCAGCCATTCGGCCTCGGTCTGCGCTGCAAAGTGCCGCGTGCGCAGCATGCCGAAATACGGCGTGGCATGCGCCCAGGCCGTGAGGTCGGGGATGCCGATCTGCTGCCATTCGAGCAGCTTGTACTTGAGCAGCACCTTGGCCGCGTAGAGCGCGTGCTTGCCCGGGTTGCGCACAAAACCGTCCAGGCGGCGGCGGGCGCCGTCGATGGCGCGGGGCGCATCGGCAAACACCGGCCCGTGGCCCGGGATCACGATCTGCGGCGACAGCGCTTCAATCAAGTCCAGTGTGGCCCCCACCTGGGCGAAGGCATCGTCGCCCTCCAGCTCGGGAAACACCACGCCAAAGCCGTTCTCCCACAGCGCATCGGCCGAGATCAGCACGCGGCCCTGGGGCTCGAACAGCACCACCGAATGCGGGTCGTGCCCCGGCGCGGCATGCACCTGCCAGGGCTTGTCGCCCAGCAGCACACACGAGCCCGGCACCAGCAGCGTGTCGGCCCGAAAGGGCGGGCACTCCTGCCCGGTGGGCGTGTAGCTCAGCGCGTAGGCATCCCACTGGCGCACATGGTCGGCCTGGCCGGGCGGGATGGCGGTGAGCACGCTGGGCCAGGCCCTTTGCAGCGCGGCATTGCCGCCGCAGTGGTCGCTGTGCAGGTGGGTGTTGAGGATGCGGTCCAGCGCGCGGCCCTGCAGCGTGCCGCGTACCAGGTCCACGGTCTGATCGGCATGGCTGCAGTAGCCGGTGTCCACGATGGCCGTGTCGTGGTGGCCGATGAAGAGGATGTTGTTGGCCGACAGCCAGCCGCGTTCGAGGACGGTGATTTCAGGGGGCAGGAGGTCGTGGGGCTCGGAACTGGGCATGGGGCAGGCAAAAGGTGATGCCCCAGCGTACCCCAGGTGCGCCCTGCCAGACGTTCTCCAAAACCCGCAACGCCCGGCTCGCTGCGGGCTCGGGCTGTTGGATTGATTCGGCACGCACTGGCTTGAACCGTTCACGCTGAGCTTGCCGAAGCGCCGCGCAAGGTTTCGACAGGCTCAACCCGAACGGGTATCCCAGGTTCAAAGAGGTCTGCTCAATAGAACGTCAGAACCTCAGAACGTCACGCCCGCCACCAGGATCACGTTGGCATACGGCGTGCACTCGCCCGTGCGCACCATCACGCGGGCTTGCTGCGTCAGGCGCTTGAAATCGTCGTGCGACACCGCCTGGGGAGTGACCGGCAGCTGGCACCAGGCGGGCAACTGGCCGCCGTTGTGCTCCACCGCCTCGGTGGCGATCACGGCCTTTTCGACCTGCATTTCTTCCAGCACCACCCGCAGCACATCCGCCACGGCGGGGATGCCCGGCGTGAGCGCCAGGTCAACGCGGCGCGGGCCGTTGGGGATGGGCAGGCCCACGTCGCCAATCACCAGCATGTCGCCATGGCCCAGGGTGGCGATGGCGTGGGAGAGTTCGGCATGCAGCAGGGCGGTGCGTTTCACAGGGGGCTCCAGGCGGGCGGTTGGGGGCTTTGCGCCACGGCGGCGCGGGTGGGGATGGAGGGCTGGGCGCCGGGTTGGGTGACGCACAGCGCCGATGCGCGGATGCCTTCGCGCACGGCGGCGTCCAGCGACTCGCCGCGCGCCAGCGCCACGGCCAGCGCACCCAGGAAGGTGTCACCAGCGGCCGTGGTGTCCACGGCTTTCACGACGAGGCCGGGGTGGTAGCGGTTGCCAGCGGCATCGGCGGCCACGGCGCCTGCTGCGCCCAGGGTCACCACCACCTGGGCGGGGCCCTTGGCGCGCAGGGCTTGTGCGGCCTGCGCGGCATCTGCGGGCATGGTCACGTTCTGGCCCGCCAGCGCGGCGGCTTCCACCTCGTTCACCACCAGCGTGTGTACCAGCGGCCACATCGCTGCGGGCAGGGGCTGAATGGGCGAGGGGTTGAGCACCACCGGGCAGCCAGCGGCATGCGCCATCTCGGCGGCGGCCAGCACCTGGGGCAGGGGCGTTTCGAACTGCAGCACCAGGCCGCCTGCGCCTTGTAGCGCGGCGCCCAGGGCGGCTTCATCCAGCACAAAGCGGCCGTTGGCACCGGGCACGACCACGATGCGGTTTTGCCCCGTGGCCTCCACGGTGATAGCGGCCACGCCGGTGGTGGTGGCGGTATCGGTCTGAACGCCGCTGTGGTCGATGCCGTCGGCGTCCAGCCCGGCGCGCAGCGTGTGGCCGTAGCCGTCGTCGCCCACGCGGCCAAACAAGGCCACCTGGGCGCCCTGGCGCGCGCAGGCCACGGCCTGGTTGCCGCCCTTGCCGCCGGGCACCAGGTGCAGGGCGTCGGCCAGCACGGTTTCGCCAGGGCCCGGCGCGTGTTGCACCTGCAGCACCAGGTCCATGTTCAGGCTGCCGACGACGGCGATGCGGGGTGTTTGGGTGGTGCTCACGCCGCACCTCCAGGCGCATGGGCCGTGGAGGCGCGCACGCGCAGCTCGGGCTGCAGCATCACCTTGCGCGCATCCTGGCGCTTGCCGTCGATGCGCTCCAGCAGCATGTCCACGGCCAGCGCGCCGATGCGCTGCTTGGGCTGTGCCACGGTCGTCAGAGGCGGGCTGGTGAAGGCGGTGAGTTCGATGTCGTCAAAGCCAACGATGGACAGCGCCTCGGGCACGCGCAGGTCGCGTTCGTGCGCCGCGCACAGCGCGCCCATGGCCATGAGGTCGTTACAGACGAAGACGGCGGTGGGGGGCTCGGGCGCGCGCAGCACGGCGTGCATGGCCTCGTAGCCGCCCTGGCTGGTGAAGTTGCCGTGCCACAGGAGGCCCTCACCCGTGCCGCAGCCCGCATCGGCCAGCGCCGTGCGCCAGCCGGCAATGCGCTGCTCGCTGGGCGCAATGCCTTCGGGGCCGCCAATGCACGCGATGCGGCGGTGGCCCAGCGACAGCAGGTGGCGCGTGGCCAGCAGGCCGCCCTGCATGTGGGCGGTTTCCACCAGGTCGCAGGGTTGTTGTTCGGCGATGTCGATTTCGCGGTCCACCAGCACGGTGGGGATGGACAGGCCTGCGAGCTGCGTGGCCAGCGTGGCGTCGTGCCCGGTAGAGACCACGATCAGCCCGTCGATGCGCCGCTCGGCCAGCACCTGCAAGTAGGTGCCCTGGCGGTGCGCCTCATCGTTGGTGTTGCACAGGATGACGTTGTAGCCCGCGCCAAAGCAGCGGTCTTCCACGCTGTGCACGATCTCGGCAAAGTAGGGGTTGGAGCTGTTGGGAATCAGCATGCCCAGCGTGCGCGTGTTGTTGCTCTTGAGGCTGCGCGCGATGGCGCTGGGAACGTAGCCCAGGGCGCGGATGGCAGCCTCGACCCGCTCGCGCCCCTCGGGGCTCACGCGGCGCGTGCCGTTGACCACGTGCGACACCGTGGTGACCGACACCTCGGCGTGGCGCGCAACGTCCTTGATAGTAGCCATGCAAAAAGAAGAATGAGGTCGTGGGTGGTGGGGCGGCTGGATGCGGGGTCAGTCTCTCAGACCTTGGCGCGGCGCTGGCGCAGCGTGTCCACAATGACGGCCGCCACGATCACAAAACCCGTGATGATGCGCTTGCTGGGCTCGCTGGCGCCCACCTGGGCCAGGCCTGCTTCGAGCACCGCAATGATGAGCACGCCAAACGCGGTGTTCACCACCGAGCCGCGCCCGCCCATCAGGCTGGTGCCGCCAATCACCACGGCCGCAATCACCTGCAGCTCCATGCCCGTGCCTGCGTTGGGGTCGGCGGCTTCGAGCCGGGCCGACTGCATCAGGCCCGCAAGGCCCGCGAGCAGGCCGGTCATGGCAAACACGATCACGCGGATGGGGCGCGGGTCCACGCCCGCCAGGCGCATGGCTTCCTCATTGGTGCCAATGCCCACCACGCAGCGGCCAAACACCGTGCGCGACAGCACCAGCTGCGCCACCACCACCAGCACCACGGCCAGCAAAAAGGCGAACGAGATGCCGCCAAAAAACGGTGCCGACAGCCAAGAGATCGCATCGCCCACGTACTGCGTGCGCGAGTCGGTCACCACATACGCGCTGCCGCGCACGGCTTCGAGCATGCCCAGCGACACGATGAACGAGGGCAGCCGCCATGCGACAGAAATCATGCCGGTGATGGTGCCGCACACCAAGCCGGTGGCCAGGGCCAGCGCGGCGGCGGCGGGCACCGTCCAGCCCCACTGCAGGATGGCGGCGGCCGAGGTGGCGGCGGCCAGCGCCATCACCGAGCCCACCGACAGGTCGATGCCCGCGATGATGAGCACAAAGGTCATGCCCACGGCCATCACGGCCAGGGCCGGGATTTCGTTGGCGATGGTGATGAAGGTCTCGGCGCTCCAGAAGTATTCGGACAGCGACGAGAACAGCGCCACCATGCCCGCCAGCACGGCCATCAGGCCCAGGTAGGTGCCCAGCTGGCTGCGCCAGACCGAGGTAGAGGAGGGCGCCGCAGCGGGCGCGGCAGATGCGGTGGGGGCGTTCATGCGGTGACAGGAGAAGGGGTTGAAGGGGTGGTGCTGGTGTGTGGGCGCCCGCCGGGCTCGGAGAACGCGGCGGCCAGCAGCGATTGTTCGGACCACTCGCCGCGCTCGAACACGGCCACCAGGCGGCCCGCGCTCATCACGCCGATGCGGTCGGCCATGGCCATGAGTTCGCGCAGGTCGGACGACACCATGAGCAGCGCGCGGCCTTCCAGGGCCATGCGGTCCAGCTCGCCATACAGCTCGGCGCGCGCGCCCACGTCCACGCCGCGCGTGGGCTCATCGAGCAGCAGCACGCGGCCTTCGCGGTGCAGCCAGCGGGCGAACACCACCTTTTGCTGGTTGCCGCCGGACAGTTGGCCCACAGGTTGTTCCGGGCCGTGGCAGCGCACGCGCAGGGTGCGGATGAATCCCTGCACCAGGCGGCTTTCGAGCCCGCGCTGCAGCCAGCCGCCGCGCGACACGGCCGACAGGTCGGACAGCGTGGCGTTGATGCGGATGGGTTGCGACAGCAACAGGCCCTGGGATTTGCGGTCTTCGGTGACCAGGCCGACTCCAGCGGCAATGGCCTGCAGCGGTGACGCAAAGCCCCGCTGCCAGGTGCGCGGTGCGGTGGGAGCTGGTGTGGGTGGTTTTGCTATGTTTTGTGTAGCTGCTTGCGCATGATCTTCTAGCGCTTGCGGCTGTTTTTGCTCTAAAACTGGGTGCAACGTCACGCTGCCACGGTCTGCACGGTCGGCGCCAAACAGCAGACGGACCAGCTCGGTGCGGCCTGATCCGACCAGCCCGGCAATGCCAAAAATTTCACCGGCCCGCAGTTCCAGGCTCACGTCCTGCACGGCGGTGCCACGGCCTAGCTTGTCAGCGCTCATCACCACCGGGCCGACGGGGCGGCGCGGGCGGTGGTCCAGGTCGCTCACCACGCGGCCCACCATGCGCTGCACGAGGTCGTCTTCGCTCATGCCCGCCATGGGGCGCACATCCACCAGGCGGCCATCGCGCAGCACGGCCACGCGGTCGGCAATGCGGCGCAGTTCTTCGAGCCGGTGCGACACGTAGATGATGGCCACGCCACGTGCGGTGAGGTGGGCGATCTGCTCAAACAGGTAATTGGTCTCGCGCGGCGTGAGCATGGCCGTGGGCTCATCGAGCACCAGGATGCGCGTGTCGTCCTGCAGGTTGCGCGCAATCTCCACCATCTGCTGCTGGCCAATGCCCAGTTGCGAGACGGGTGTGGCGGGGTCGATGCTGTCGAGCCCGATCTTGGCCAACTGCGCGCGGGCGGCGGCGTGCAGCACATCGCGCTGCAGCCAGCCCAACCGGTGCGGCAGGCGGCCCATCAACAAATTCTCGGCCACGGTGAGCGTGGGCACCAGGCCCAGCTCCTGCATCACCATGCGCACGCCGTGGCGCTCGGCATCGCGGCGCGACGAGGGCGCGTACGCCTGCCCCGCCAGCTGCATGCCGCCGCGCGTGGGCTGTTCCAGCCCGCAAAGGATTTTGGACAGCGTGCTCTTGCCCGCCCCGTTCTCCCCGGTCAGCGCCAGCACCTCGCCTGCAAACAGCTCCACGTTCACGCCATCGAGCACGGTGGCGGTGTAGTCCTTGCCCACGGCCTGGATGGCGAGCAGGGGCGTACGTGGTGAGTCAGGTGACGGGCTGGGCATGGCAGTGTGTGCGGTTTTTAATTTTGGAGCAGAGAACAACGCCAGAAGAGCTTTGTTCTCCGCGCCTGGGCTTACTTGCTGTCCTTGGTCACCAGCACCACGTCGGTCTTCACCGTGGCGGGCAGCTGGTTTTGCGGCGTCTTGGCGGCCAGGGCCTTCTGCGCGAGTTCGATGCCGAACACGGCCTGCTTGGCGGCGTACTGGTCGGCGGTGGCCAGCACGCGGCCGTCGGCCAGCATGGGCTTGATGGCGCCGATGTTGTCGTAGCCCACCACCTGCACCTTGCCGGTCTTGCCAGCGGCCTTCACGGCGGCCACGGCGCCCAGGGCCATGCTGTCGTTGCCCGCCAGCAGGGCCACCAGGTCAGGGTGCTCACGCATCATGCCGGCGGCCACGGTGTTGCCCTTTTCAATCTCCCAGTTGCCGGACTGCACGCCCACCACGGTGATGTTGGCGGTCTTCATGGCGTCCTGGTAGCCCAGGGTGCGCTGCTGCGCATTGAAGGTGGTGGACACGCCTTCGATGATGCCGACCTTGTCACCGGCCTTCAGCGTCTTGGCCAGGTGGTCGCCCACGAGCTTGGCGCCCGCACGGTTGTCGGGGCCCACAAAGGGCACGGTGATGTTCTTTTCCTTCAGCGCATCGGCATCGAGCTGGTTGTCGATGTTGACCACCAGGATGCCTTTGTCGATGGCCGCCTTGACCACGGGCACCAGCGCCTTCGAATCTGCCGGGGCCAGCACGATGGCGCTGACCTTCTGCGCCATGGCTTGCTCGATCATCTTGATCTGGGCTGCCGTGTCAGTCTCGTTCTTGATGCCGTTGGCCACCAGCGTGTATTCCTTGGCGTGGGCCTTCTGGTGCGCCTTGGCGCCGTCTTCCATGGTGCGGAAGAACTCGTTGGCCAGCGACTTCATGATGAGCGCGATCTTGGGCTTGTCCTGCGCAAACGCAGGGCTGGCCAGCAGGCTGCCCACAACGGCGAGGGCGGCGGCGGTCTGAACGGAACGGCGGGTGAACTTCATGGGTGTTGTCTCCAGGTTGGAATGTGGACCAAGGCGACCGACAGCGTGGATGGAACCCCGGCAGACCCCGCAAAAAAGGAGCGGCTGCGGAGGCCCGGTGCCTTGTCGCGATCGGGATGATAACGAAAGCAAACGTTTGCGCAAACGTTTGCTAATCGGTAAAAACCCGGAGATGCAGACATTGGGGGACCCGATGCACGCGGGCGGATTGCAGGGTTTACGCCCAAGAAAAAGGGCGCCGAAGCGCCCTGGGGGAGGTGATGGAGGGCAGCGTTTGTCGCTCTGCCCTTAGGAACAATGGCCTCAGGCCTTGCGCAGCTCTCGGCGCAGGATCTTGCCCACGTTGCTCTTGGGCAGCTCGTCGCGGAACTCGATGTACTTCGGGCGCTTGTAGCCCGTGAGGTTCTGGTGGCAGTAGTTGGCCACTTCGTCCTCGGTCAGGGCCGGATCGTTCTTGATGATGAACACCTTGATGGCCTCGCCCTGCTTCTCATCGGGCACGCCGATGGCCGCGCATTCGACCACGCCGGGGCACAGGCTGATGACCTGCTCCAGCTCGTTGGGGAACACGTTGAAGCCGCTCACCAGGATCATGTCCTTCTTGCGGTCGATGATGCGGGTGTAGCCCTGCGGGTCCATGATGCCGATGTCGCCCGTGCGCATGAAGCCATCGGGCGTGAAGGCCTTGGCGTTCTCTTCGGGCTGGTTGTAGTAGCCCGTCATCACGTTGGGGCCGCGGATGCAGATCTCGCCCGACTCGCCCTGGGGCAGGCTGTTGCCCTCGTCGTCCTTGATGGCGATGTCGATGCCCGGCAGCGGCAGGCCGATGTTGCCGCTGAAGGTGGTGCTGATCACCGGGTTGTTGGTGCCGATGGCGCAGGTCTCGCTCATGCCCCAGCCTTCGATCATGGTGCTGCCGGTCACCTTCTGCCACTGCTTGGCCGTGCCCTCGCTGGCCGCCATGCCACCGGCCTGCGACACGCACAGGTGCGAAAAATCCAGCGTCTTGAACTGCGGGTTTTGCAGCAGCGCGTTGAACAGTGTGTTCACCGCAGGCAGCATGTGGAAGGGGCGCTTTTTGAGTTCGGCAATGAACTTGGGGATGTCGCGCGGGTTCGGGATCAGCGTGAGGCTGGAGCCCTGGCGGATGGCCAGCAGGCACAGCGTGAGCGCGAAGATGTGGTACAGCGGCAGCGCGGCAATGCTGTTGGCCTTGGAGAGGTCGCCCACCTTGGACAGTGCGGGCGTGAACCACGCCTCGGCCTGCAGCGTGGCGGCCACGATGTTGCGGTGGGTCAGCACTGCGCCCTTCGACAGGCCCGTCGTGCCACCGGTGTACTGCAGGAAGGCAATCGAATCCAGCGTGGCCTGGCTGGGTGCGAGCGACTTGTGCTCACCCAGCGACAGCGCCTTCTTGAACGTGACCACCTTGCGGCCGCCCGTCAGCGGCAGGTCATACGCAGGCACCATCTTGGCCAGATGGCGCACGGCAAAGGTGATCCACTTGCCAAACCAGAAGCCCAGCAGATCGCCCATGGAGGCCATCACCACATGCTTGACGGCCGTGTGGTCCACGACCTCGGCCAACGTGTGGGCAAAGTTCTCCAGGATCACGATGGCCGTGGCGCCCGAGTCCTTGAGCTGGTGCTCCAGCTCGCGGGCGGTGTACAGCGGGTTCACGTTCACGCAGGTGTAGCCAGCGCGCAGCACGGCGGCCATGGTCACGCCAAACTGCGGGATGTTGGGCAGCATGATGGCCACACGCGCACCGGGCTCCAGCCCCAGGCTTTGCAGATAGGCGCCCAGCGCGGCCGAGCGGCGTTCCAGCTCGCCGTAGGTCATCCACTGGTCCATGCAGACCGAGAACGGGCTGGATGCGTGTTTGCGGAACGACTCTTCCAGCAGGTGGGCCACAGAGCGGTATTGCTCGGGCTTCACGTCATGCGGGACGCCCGGGGGGTAGCTCTTGAGCCAGATCTTTTCCATGCGCGTGTTTCCTTGTGCTCGCCAAATGCCGTTGATAGGTGGGCACAGATTGTGGAAGGCGGGCGCATTGCGGGCTATCGGGCTTGTCCTAGTGTGTGGTTAAGCTGGGTCCCGCAGGTGACAGGGTCGGTATCGAAGAGCAAATCCATCAGCGCCCGCTCACGCTGCTCGATGGTGGCCAGGAACTGCTCCACCCCGCCGCGCTGGCGCGCGAGCTGGCCGAAGGTGTCAAACCCTGCCTCCAGAAACTTCTGCAGCGCGCCCATGCCCGCCGCGTTGGCCGGGCCGCGCATCATGCGCAGCATCATCCGCAAGCCCGGTGTGCGCGTGAGGCGCGCCAGGTCGGTGCCCATGGCCAGCACGCGCTGCAGCTGTTGCTGGCGGGCGTGGCGCTGGCCTACAGTGCGCCAGGCGGCGGCGTAGCGGGCGGCGTCGTTGGATGCATCGGCACCTTCTTGCGCACGCCATGCGCGGCCCATATCCTGGTCCAGCTCCTCGGTCTGCGCGTGCAGCACCGCCAGGGCTACAGCGGTGTTCACGACCGGTTGGGGGAACATGGTCTGCAACGTGCCAGCGATGCGGCCAAACTGCAGATCGCGGTCGGTGTAGTCGGTGTCGCTGTACAGCTCTTCCAGAAAGAACTGCGCTGCGGGCCCGAACGAGGGCGAGCCCATCAGGTCTGCATAGGTGCCCCGAAAGCGTCGCGCTTGCAGGCTTTTGACGCTGCCCACCGCTGCCCCCAGCGCCGGGTCGCCCGTGCGGTGCAGGCGCAGGGCGGTCACGTCGGCAATGGCATCGCGGATGGTCTGGGCGGCATCCATGGGGCGGGGTCCTTTCAGCGTTCTGCGGGGTGCGGTGTCGGGCTGTGGTCAGACCGCACAATGCGGCTGGTCGATTACAACATTTGCCCATCACCACCATGATTGCGCGCTGGCAACGAATCCTTCTCCTGTGCATCCTGCTGGCCATGGCCGCCTGGCTGGTGTGGCAATGGCCCCATTCACCCTGGCGCGCCGTGCTGGGGTCCTTGGTTCCGCTGTGTCTGTACCTGGTGGTGATGGCAGTGGAGTTTGTGCTGATGCACATCACCAACCGCACTGACGCTGCCCCGCGCGCCCGCCTGTCGCAGGTGGTGGGTGCCTGGTGGGCCGAGGTGTGGGTGGCGCTGCTGGTCTTCTGCTGGCGCCAGCCGTTTCGTCACCAGTCCGTACCCGACTGGCTGCCTGCGCAGCCCACCGGAAAGCGCGGCGTGGTGCTGGTACACGGCTTCATGTGCAACCGGGGGCTGTGGCTGCCGTGGTTTGCGCATTTGCAGGCGCGGGGGCATGCCTATATCGCGGTCAATCTGGAGCCGGTGATGGGCTCGATTGACGAGTATGCGGACATCATTGAAGACGCTGTGCGCAAGGTGACGGCGGCCACGGGGCAGGCGCCGGTGTTGTTGTGCCACAGCATGGGCGGGTTGGCGGCGCGGGCGTGGCTGCGGGCGCACCAGGCGGACGGGCGGGTGCACCGGGTGTTGACGCTGGGAACGCCGCATGGGGGTACGTGGCTGGGGCGTTTCAGTCGCGCGGTGAATGGGCGGCAGATGAGCCTGGCGGGGGACTGGGTGGTGGCGTTGCAGCGGGCGGAGCCTGCGGGGCGTGCGGCGTTGTTTACCTGTTGGTATTCGAACTGCGACAACATCGTGTTTCCCGCCACTACGGCGGCGTTAGTGGGGGCGGAACACCGGTTGGTGGAAGGGGTGGCGCATGTGCAGATGGCGTTTGATCCTGGGGTGATGGCGGCTTGTCTGGAGGAGGTTGGTCGGGGGTGATGTTTTGGTTTTATTGGCTGGATGCGCTGGTGGGATATGCGCTGGTAGCTATTGATTTTGTAGTGTCTTGTTGCGTGCGCTGATTGGGGGGCGTGCCTTTGTTGAGGGCTGAGGCCGGGAGTCGCCCGGCATGCGAGTAACTTTCTTTTGCTTCGCCAAAAGAAAGTCACCAAAGAAAAGGCGACCCCCAGTCTGCGACCCCTGCGCTTCGCTACGGGGCAAACCTGCGTCGTGTCGGTTGCGGGGTGCGCCGTGGAACTCGCTTTGCGCTGCGCGCGCCGCTCAGACAGCCACGGCGAGTCAGAGCACGAGGCATGGGCGCTTCGACGCCCATGCCACCCCGCAACCGCCCCGACGCAGGCGCAGCCAGCAGGGGGTCGGGCAGCCGAACCTCCAACAGCCGAATAACCACTCGGGCCATCGCTTCGCTCGGCCCTGCCTGCGCAGCGCATGGCGCTTGCGCCCGCGAGAGGGGCCGAGCGCAGCAATGGCCCGCGTGGATGTCCGCACCCTGGGTTCCCTTCAGGATGCGCCGAGGAGCGCAGCGGCCAGCGGATCAGGGCTCGCGATTGTCTGAGCGAAGCGAGTTCGAGCGAGACCCCGCTGGACGCGAGCACCGCAGGTTGCCCGCAGCGAAGCGAAGGGACGCAGCCTGTAGGGTCGCCTTTTCTTTGGTGACTTTCTTTTGGCGAAGCAAAAGAAAGCCACTGCGCCGCCGGGCGCACACCCCGGCCCCCGCCTTCAACCCGAGCACGCCGCTCAATCTGCAAACAGGCGCGGACGCGTTCAGGTCGAACGGTCAGCAAAAATCAAAACACTATACAAATAATAGCTATCAGCGCTTGATGAGCAGGCGGTAGAGGCCAATTTGATTCAAAAAAATCAAGCCGCCACAGCCTCCCGCTCATCCGCGGCAAACTCCGGCAACCCCCGCAGCCGCTCATAGATCGGCGCAAAGTCCGCTGCCGTCATTTCGAACAACTGCTCGAAACTGTCGATCACAAAGTACGTCTGCTGGTACGTATCGATCTTGTAGCGCGTGCGCATCGTCCGCTCAAGCTGCAGTGGAATGCGCTGGGGTTCAGGGCTCTGCACCGAGTAAGCGAGTTCTCCTGATGAACTCAGGATCCCCGCGCCGTACGCCCGTATCTGCCCCGCCTCGCGGATCAGTCCGAACTCGATCGTGTACCAGTACAAACGCGAGAGCATCTCGCACGACCCCAGCCCCTGCGCCTTCAGCCCACCCTGGCCGTAGCGTTGCACGTAGTCGGCAAACACCGGGTTGAACAGCAGCGGCACATGGCCAAACAGGTCGTGAAAAATGTCGGGCTCGACGATGTACTCGAATTCCTCGGGCTTGCGGATCCAGTCCGTCACCGGAAACTTGCGGTTGGCCAGCAAGGTGAAAAAGGGCACCTCGGGGATCAGCCCCGGCACGCCCACCAGCTCCCAGCCGGTCGCTTTGTACAGGCGCTCGTTCACCTCTTCAAAACGCGGAATGCGGTCGCTGGCGCCCAGCGAGGGCAGGGCGTCGATGAACGCCTGGCTCGCCAGGCCGGACAGCAGGGCGCGCTGGCGCTCGTACAGGCGGCGGTAAGTGTCGTGGTCGGCGGCTGTGTAGGCCGCGTAGTCCTGCGGGCAGGTGTAGTCCGCGTTGGCACGCGAATAGTCGCCACGCGGTGGGCGGGTGGATTGGCCATAGACGACGGGGGCTTGTCCCATTTTTTTCTCCTTTGCCGCCATGGTCGGCGCACCGCGATGGGGGTGCACACCAGCCCACGCGGCTGCTAATCGATCTTGATCTTTGCGGCCCGGATCAGAAATTCGTACTTGCTGTTTTCCGAGCGCACAAACTGTGCAAACCCGTCGAGCGTCAGCTCTTCGGGCGTGATGCCCATCTTCTTGAACTTCTCCTTGCCAGCGGGCGAGTGCATCGCGGCGCTAAATGCGTTGGCATAGCGGCGCGCGTCCGCATCAGGCAGAGAGGCGGGCGCGAACAGGCCGAACCAGGTGGACACGTTGAAGCCCTGCACGCTGTCGTTGATGCTGGGCACGTTGGGCAGCGCCTCGTTGCGGCTCAATGTGGTCACGCCCAGCGCCCGCAGCTTGCCCGACTGGATCTGCGGCAGCGCCGAGGCCAGGTTGTCAAACACCATCAGCACCTGGCCCGATTCCAGCGCCGCCAGCGCGGGCTTGGAGCCCTGGAACGGCGTGTGGCCCATCTTGGTGTTGGTGAGCGACTTGAACATCTCGGCCGCAATGTGGCCGATGCTGCCGTTGCCGCCCGAGCCGTACTTGGCCTGGTTCGGGTTCTTTTTCAGGTACTGCACCAGGTCGGGCGTGGTCTTGATGCCCAGCTTGGCCGCCTGCCCCGCATTCACCACCAGCACATTGGGCGTGCGCGCCACGAGGACGAGGGGTTTGAAGTCCTTGAGTGCGTTGTAGGGGAAGTTCTTGTACAGCCAGGGGTTCACCGCGTGCGTGGCCACAGCGCCCATCAGCACCTGGTTGCTGGTCTTCCCGGCCTTGGCAACCTGGTCGGCGCCGGTATTGCCACCGGCCCCCGGTTTGTTCTCCACGGTGATGGCGCCCAACTGGGCGGCAGCACCTTCGGCCACGATACGGGCCGAGGTGTCCAGCGGACCACCAGCGGGGTAGGGCACCACGATGGTGAGCGGGGCAGACGGGTTCTGCGCCAGCGCGACAGTGGCTGCGCCGGCCAGAAGGGTGCTGAACAGGGTGCTACGGAGCGACATCGGGATCCTTTTGAGTTCCGGGGAGCGCGCAGTATAGGCACCTGTGCAGGGTTAACCCTGGATGTCCGATGTCTTATGTGTTCAGCACGCCACGGCGGATCTGGTCGCGCTCCAGGGACTCGAACAGCGCCTTGAAGTTGCCTTCGCCAAAGCCGTCGCGGTAGTCGCCTTCGCGCTGGATGAATTCAAAGAACACCGGGCCCAGCATGGGCGTGGAGAAAATCTGCAGCAGCAGGCGGGGCGTGCCGTCGGCGGTGGTGCCGTCCAGCAAGATGCCACGCGACTGCAGCTCTGGCACAGGCTGGCCGTGGCCGGGCAGGCGGGTGTCCAGCATCTCGTAGTACACGTCGTTGGGTGCGGTGGCCAGCTGCACGCCGGCCATGCCTAGCTTGTCCACCACGTCCAGCAGGTTGTCGCAGATCAGTGCGATGTGCTGGATGCCTTCGCCGTTGAACTGCATCAAAAATTCTTCGATCTGGCCACCGCCCTGCTTGGATTCTTCGTTCAGCGGAATGCGGATCTTGCCGTCAGGGGCAGTCATGGCCTTGGAGGTCAGGCCCGTGTATTCGCCCTGGATGTCGAAGTAGCGGATTTCGCGGAAGCCGAACAGCTTTTCGTAGAAGTTGGCCCAGAAGCCCATGCGGCCGCGGTACACGTTGTGCGTGAGGTGGTCGATGAGGTTCAGGCCATGGCCCACGGGGCGGCGGTCTACGCCTTCAATGAATTCGAAGTCGATGTCGTAGATGGACTTGCCGTCTTCAAAGCGGTCGATCAAATACAGCGGTGCGCCGCCAATGCCCTTGATGGCGGGCAGGCGCAGTTCCATGGGGCCTGTGGGGATCTCGATGGGCTGGGCGCCCAGTTCCAGCGCGCGGTTGTAAGCCTTGTGCGCATCCTTCACGCGGAAGGCCAGGCCACAGGCCGAGGGGCCGTGCTCGGCGCCGAAGTACGCGGCTTGGCTGTGGGGCTCGCGGTTCAGGATGAAGTTGATGCCGTTCTGGCGGTACAGCACCACGTCCTTGGAGCGGTGCTTGGCGACCAAGGTGAAGCCGAGCTTTTCAAACACCGCCTCCAGCACGCCGGGCTGGGGCGAGGTGAATTCGACGAACTCGAAGCCCATCAGGCCCATGGGGTTGTCCCAGGCAGCGAGCTGGGCGGTGGTTTCTTGCGGCAAGGCGGCGTTCATGGGGTGTCTCCGGCATTCGTTGATGAATGTCATGGACTGTAGGCGCGCCCTGCCTCATGTTTCTGGCGAAATCAAGAGGCTTTGCTGCTCGATTTGCAGGAATCTTGTGAATTGTCAAAATTTTGCGCAGTCAGGCGGCGCATGCGGCCGGATTGGACGCCGCATCCATGCGGCGTCGCCAGGAGCCTCCAGAACGCTAGGAGCCCGAAGTGCCTGCATTGAGCTGGCGCAGCGCCAGCGCGGCGTCGATGCGTTGTTGCTCCTCAGGCGAGAAGAGCTGCTGGCGCAACTGTTGCAGGCCAGCGCCTTCGCCTTGCTGGGTGCGCGCCTGGCTGTATTGGTCGAGCCGCTGGTTCCAGTGTTGTTCGTCCCGGTCCAGCTGGGCCATGGCCTGGGCGGCTGCCGGGCCGTATTGCGCGCTGCGGGCGGCGTAGCGGGTGCGCTCGTCGGCGTTGCTGGCATTGAAGGCTGCCGTCTGTGCGGCGGCGGCCATGTGTTCGGTGGCGGCGCTGCGTTCGGCGCGGCGCTCGGCGGAGAGTTCGTTGTCGGCCGCCTGCAGCGCCTGGGTGCGTTGCTCGGGGCTGAGCTGGGTGTTGCGCTCAATCTCCAGGCGCGCCAGGGTGTACCGGTCCAGGTCGGCCTCGCGGGCAAAGAGGGCGTCGTATTCGGCGTCGTCAAAGAACTGCAGGCGCACCTTGTGACGTGCCTCCAGGGCGTCGCGCAGTGCGCGTGGGTCGGTCAGGTCCTGCGGCGCGCGCAGGCTGCCCAGGGCCACCCGGTAGTCCACATAGCGCTCGGCCAAGGCCAGCGCCCGTGTGGCCAGGGCGGCGGGGAAATGCTGGTTGACCAGTGCGGCCAGGCGCTGTTTGAGAGTGGCGGGGTCGCTGGCGTCGCCCGCCTCCATCAGCAGCGCTTCCAGTGTGTCGCGCAGGCCGTGCACCAGCAGCGGGTCGGCCGGGCCGTCGGTGGTGATGGCGTGGCGGCGTGCAAAAAAGCGGTTGTCCGCGCCTGGTGCGGACGATGGTTGGACTTGGGCACCGGCGGAGGCAGCAGCCGCCCCCGTCGTCGCTGTGCGCGCATCCCCCGCGCCGGGCCCGGCAGGGCCTCCCAGCCACCAGACCACGGCGGCCGTGGTGAGGGCCAGGACTGTGGCGGCAACCGCCCAGGTGCGCGAGGGCTGGGCCATGGCTTACAGGCCTTGCTGCTTGAGGCGGTTGGCGTGCTGGCGGTACAGCGTCACCGGGTCGGTGGAGAACCAGTCGCGCAGGCCCAGCAGCTGGTTGACTTCGTCGAGGTGGTTCTGGCGGTAGTCGCCCAGGTTTTTGCCCAGGCGCGACGAGCAGGCCGACACCAGGCCGTCGTTGGCTTCGCCAAACACCAGGCTCAGTGTGGCCAGCAAGGCGTCGCTGGCGTCGAGCACATTGGTCAGCGGCAGGGTGCCGGTCCAGGAGTAGTAGCGCACGCCGTTCACCAGCTCGGCGCCGCTGCCGCAGCCGGAGGTGGGCACGCCTTGTGGGAAGCGGCTGTTGAACTTGGCCGAGCCAGCGGTGGTCAGCGAGTCCAGCGCCGCCGTGGGCATCTGGGGCAGACCGGTGCCGCCGGAGGTCAGGTTGATCAGGCCCACCAACGCCTTGGCGGCGGCGCTGGCCACGGCCTCGGACACCGAACCTGCGGGCGCCACGCCGCGCAGGATGTCGGCCACGCGCGAACCCCGGTTCACGCCGCCAATGGACGTGACCGATGCCACCAGCTGCGGCGCCACACCGGCCACATAGCGGGTGGTGGGCCCGCCGTGCGAATGGCCCACGAGGTTCACCTTGGACGCTCCGGTCAGCGCGAGGATGGTCTTGACCTGCGCCAGCAACTGCTCGCCGCGCACCTCGGTGCTGTTGGCGGCCGACACCTGGGCCACGTAAACCTTGGCACCGCCCTGGCGCAGCGCGTCGGGGATGCCGTAGAAGTAGTCGATGCCCAGGGCCGAGTCAAAGCCGAACAGGCCGTGCACCAGCACGATGGGGTAGCGCGTCTGGGTGTAGCCCGTTTGTGCCTGCGCGCCCACGCCCAGCAGCAGCAACCCCGCTGTGGCTGCCAGCACCAGTCGCCGCAAAAAGCGGCTGAAAAATCCGGTCATGTGTTTGTCTCCGTTGGTATGGTTTTTTATGGTTGCAAAAACGAACGACCGTTCTTTTTTGCAAGATCAATTTTTGTATTCGACCCCTGGAGTCACTATCGGGACATACCCGCGTGTGCGCCGCACCATGCAGAAATGGCGCAGTTGTTCGTAAAATCCTGCGCCATGAAAGCCTTTGACGCACTCGACAAGCTGGACCGCGCCATCCTGCGCCGCCTGCAGGACAACGGCCGCGAGACGTACGACGTCATCGGAGAACAGGTGGGCCTATCGCCCAGCGCGGTGCTGCGCCGCGTCAAGCGGCTGGAGGACAGCGGCGTGATCCACCGCTACGTGGCCCTGGTGCAGCCCGAGGCGGTGGGGCTGGGGCTCACGGCGTACCTGAACGTGCGGCTCGAAAAGCACACCGAAAGCCATAAACGCAATCCCATGGATCTGTTCCGCGCCAGCGTGCAGACCTGGCCCGAGGTGGTGGAGTGCGCATCGCTGACCGGCGAAATGGACTACCTGCTGCGCGTGGTGGTGGCCGACATGGCGCACTACAGCCGTTTCATCATGGACACCCTGCTCAAGCACCCCAGCGTGCAGGACTGCAAGACCAGCTTTGTGCTGGACCGCGTGAAGGCGACCACGGCCGTGCCGGTGTAACCCGGGACCGACCTTCATTCTTTGACAGCGCCTGTGCGCGTCGCAGGTGTGACTCTTTGGGGCGTCTGTCGGCGCGGTGGAGGTTGCTGCCAAGCGCTCTGCGCTATACGCTCCGGTGGGGGCCGAGGGGGCATGGCGTGGTCGGATGTGCGGCCCCCCCTGCCGTCGCGTCTGCGGCCCCTGCAGAGGAGATTCAGCCCCTGATCGCTCCTAAATTAATAGCTATTTGGGCATGTTTAATGGGCGCCTGAGGGCGATTTCGCCATATTTTGAGTCGGATCACTATTTTGTTGCGGCGCAGCAATTTGGACTGGAAAAGATGAGGGAAAACCCTTATATTTGGCGGCATGTTCGCAACCAAAGACTGGCTCAAGGCATCCTGGTACGCAGGCCGGGACATGCTGCGCCCGGTGACGGGTGGCTCTTCTGCCTCTGACATCCACATCCACCAGCAGGAGACGCCCGTGATGGTTCCTATCCGCTCCCTGGGCCCCTCCTATCGGGAGCGGATCACCCAGCACCTGCTGCAGCTGGAGCCTGCAGACCGCTACCTGCGCTTTGGCTATGCCGCCAACGACGAACAGATCCGTCGCTATGCCGATCAGCTCAACTTCGAGCGCGACGAAATCTTTGGCATCTACAACCGCCGCCTTGAGCTCATCGCCATGGCCCACCTGGCGTTCTCGGAAAACCCCGAACACAAGCCCTGTGCCGAGTTTGGTGTGTCCGTGCTCAAGCAGGCGCGGGGCCGTGGCTTTGGCGCGCGCCTGTTCGAACGTGCCGTGATGCATGCGCGCAATGAGGGCGTGAACATGGTGTTCATCCATGCGCTGTCTGAAAACACCGCCATGCTCAAGATCGCGCGCAACGCCGGTGCCACGGTGCGCCGCGATGGGTCCGAGTCCGAGGCCTACCTGCAGATCCCTCCCGCCAGCCTCGACACGCGCATGACCGAAATGGTCGAGCAGCAGTTCGCCGAGGTGGACTACCAGCTCAAGAAGCAGGCCAAGCAGTTCTGGGATTTCCTGGCCAGCGTGCAGGAAGTGCGCAGCGGCGTGCAGCACGCGCGCCACCAGTCGGCCGAGTGAGCCGCCGAGGCCGCACCGGACCGTGATACCGGCCGGTGGTTGCCTGTCACGGCAATCCGCTATCCTAGGGGCCTGATTCACTACCGCACGTCCTGCACTCCAGACAGTGTCTGACCCGCACCCCGCGCACCCCGGGCGACCGCCCGAGAGGGAAGACAAGCGCAGCTTCCTGCAGAAAGTGGCCGAGTTCATCCACCCTGGACCGGATTCGACGGAAGAACTCATCGAAACCCTGGCCGAGGCCGAGGACAACGAGGTCATCGGCGCCGAATCGCGCGTGATGCTGGAGCGCGTGATCCGCATGGCCGACATGACGGCGGGCGATGTGATGGTGGCCGCGCCCCGCATGGACCTCGTCAACATCGATGCGCCTTTTGACGAGCTGCTGCACTTGGTGATCAGCACCGCACATTCGCGGTTTCCGGTGTACCAGGGCGAGCGCGAGAACATCATTGGCATCCTGATGGCCAAGGACCTGCTCAAGTTGCAGCGCGCCCCCGAGCTCAACATCCGTGCGTTGCTGCGCCCCGCAGCCTTTGTGCCCGAGAGCAAGGGCCTGAACGACTTGCTGCGCGAATTCCGAGGCAACCGCAACCACCTGGCCATCGTGATCGACGAGTTTGGCCGCATGGCCGGGCTCATCACCATCGAAGATGTGCTCGAGCAGATCGTGGGTGAGATTGAAGACGAGTTCGACATCCCCGAAGACCAAGGCGACATCTTTGGTTTGGCCGACCGCACCTACCGGGTGAGCGGCGATACCCCCATCGAACGCGTGGCCGAAGCCTTCGAGGTGGCCATTGCAGGCAGCGACCCGGACCAGCATTTCGGCACCATCGGCGGCCTGATTGCCCACGAGATGGGCCATGTGCCCAAGCGCGGCGAGCACCTTCAGCTCAGCGGCCTGCACTTTGTGGTGCTGCACACCAAAGGCGGTGCGGTGCGCTGGTTCAAAGTGTCCCGGGTCGAAGCCACCGACGCCGCCGACTGATGTCGCGGCGCTTTCAGACGGCGAGCGGGCCGCTGCTGCCGCAACTGTTGCAGGCCCTGGCTGCGGGCCTGGCCCAGGCCGCTTCACTGGCCTGGCCGGGCAGCGGCCAACCCCTGTGGTGGTTGCAACTGGCGTCGATGGCCGTGCTGGCCTGGCTAGTGCGGCCCGCGGGCGCCGCAACCCCGCGCATGGCCATGCCGTGGCAACGCGGTGCGCTCATCGGCGGGGTGTTTGCCACCGCCTGGCTGGCTGGCACCTTTTGGTGGCTGTTCATTTCCATGCATTCGTACGGCGGCCTGCCTGCGCCGTTGGCCGTGGCGGCGGTGCTGGGGCTGGCTGCCTTCCTGGCCAGCTACTATGCAGCGGCTTTGGCCTTGTTTTGCCGGTATGCGCCGGTCAATCATGCCGGGAGTGCTCTTCTTTTCGGAGCGCTCTGGCTTCTGGCCGAGCTGGCGCGTGGCATCTGGTGGACGGGATTTCCGTGGGGCGCTGGCGGTTACGCGCATGTGGATGGCCCGCTCGCCGTGCTGGCCCGCCACATGGGGGTGTATGGCATCAGCGCAGTGGCTGCTGCCCTGGCCATGGGCATGGTGCAGGTGCGTACCACTGACCTGCGCAACGTGCGCTGGTGGGGGCTCCTCCTGGTGATGGGGGGCCTGCTGGCTTGGGCCACGGTGGACCGCCTGTGTGCCGTCAACCTCTGCCATACCCCGGCCCACCGCGTGGCGCCCCCCTTGAGCCTGGAGCTGCTGCAGGGCAATATCCCGCAGGACGAAAAATTCCAGTCCGGCAGTGGCGTGCCTGTGGCCCTGCAGTGGTATGCGGAGGCCCTGCGCAACGCCAAGGCTGATCTCGTGGTGGCCCCCGAAACAGCCATTCCGTTGCTGCCGCAGCAGCTCATTCCCGGGTATCTGGAGGGCATTCAGCAGCGCTATGCACAAGGCGGCCAGGCCGCGATGGTGGGCATTCCCCTGGGCGACGAAGCGCAGGGCTACACCAACTCCGTATTGGGCATGAGTGCCGCCACCCAGGCCGAACCCTACCGCTACGACAAGCACCACCTGGTGCCGTTTGGCGAGTTCATCCCGCCGTTCTTCAAGTGGTTCACGGAGATGATGAACATCCCGTTGGGCGACTTCAACCGGGGCACCGTGGGCCAGGCGTCCTTTGCCGTGGCGGGGCAGCGCATTGCGCCCAACATCTGCTACGAAGATCTGTTTGGCGAGGAGCTGGGCGCGCGGTTCATCGACCCAGCCCAGGCGCCCACCGTGTTCGTCAACTTCAGCAACATCGGCTGGTTTGGCGACACCCTGGCGATTGACCAGCACCTGCACATCAGTCGCATGCGCGCGCTCGAATTCGAGCGGCCCATGGTCCGCGCCACCAACACCGGCGCCACGGTCATCATCGACCATCGGGGCGTGGTGACGCACCAGCTGGCCCGCTACACGCGCGGCGTGCTCAAAGGCGAGGTGCAAGGCCGCGGGCTGGACGCGCAAAGCGGCTGGGCCATCACGCCCTACGCGTGGTGGGTGTCTCGCTGGGGGCTGTGGCCGCTGTGGGCCCTGGGGGCTTTGGCGCTCTTGGGGGCCATGGTCGCCGCCAGGGGCCGTGGGGCGCGCGGCGATTGATCCAGGTCAGGCCTTGCGCACGGCGCGCCAAGGGCCTGCGCAGCCCCCTGTTTAGAGGTGGCTCCCTATGCCTTGATAATAGAGCCCTGCAACCAGGGGTTGGTGTTGCGTAAAAAGATGAGATGACTTGCGCCCAACAAAGGGCGGGCATGCTGATGGCGCTGAAGGCAAAAACCTTGCTGCGCCTCTGTGTGCGCAAGTCCCAATGATTTGAGGCGGGGCCACCCGCCGTTCTGGAGCACGACTGAAAATGGCAGATTCCTTTTCCTACGAACAACTGATCGCCTCGGGCGAGGGCCGGCTGTTCGGCGCTGACAGCGGGCGACTGCCGCTGCCACCCATGCTGATGTTTGACCGCATCACGCACATCGATGGCGATGGTGGCGCGCACGGGCTGGGAAAGATCCGTGCCGAGCTGGACGTCAAGCCCGACCTGTGGTTCTTTGCCTGCCACTTCCAGGGCGATCCGGTCATGCCCGGCTGCCTGGGGCTGGATGCCATGTGGCAGCTCATCGGCTTTTACCTGACCTGGCTGCAGCTGCCGGGCCGGGGCCGAGCGCTGGGTGCGGGTGAGGTCAAGTTCACGGGCGAAGTGGGCCCTGACGTGAAGCTGGTCACTTACGAAATTGACATCAAGCGCGTCATCAAGCGCAAGCTCGTCATGGCCATTGGCGACGCCCGCCTGCTGGCCGACGGCAAGGAAATCTATGTAGCCAATGACCTGCGCGTGGGCCTGTTCAAACGCGAGGAAGACGGCAAGGAAGCAGCATGACCACCAAGAAGCGCGTAGTCATCACCGGCGCGGGCATCGTCTCGTGCATTGGCAACGACCTGGCCACTGTGGAAGCCTCGCTGCGCGCGGGCACCAGCGGCATCAAAGCCGTGGAAAAGTTCAAGGAGCTGGGTTTGCGCAGCCAGGTGGGCGGCGCGCCCGAGATCGACATCGAGGCGCGCATCGACCGCAAGCAGCTGCGCTTCATGGGCGACGCGGCGGCCTATGCGCAGATTGCACTGGAAGATGCGATCCAGCAGGCAGGCCTTTCGCCTGAGCAGGTCAGCCACCCGCGCACCGGCCTCATCATGGGCTCGGGCGGCGGCTCGCCCGCCAACCAGATCGAAGCGGCCGACACGCTGCGCGAGAAGGGCATCCGCCGCGTAGGGCCGTACCAGGTCACGCGCTGCATGAGTTCCACCGTGTCCGCCTGCCTTGCTACCAATTTCAAAGTCAAGGGCATCAACTACTCCATCACCTCGGCCTGCTCCACGTCGGCGCACTGCATTGGCGCGGCCGCGCAGCAGATCGCCTGGGGCGTGCAGGACGTGATGTTTGCGGGTGGGGGCGAAGAGCTGAGCTGGGGCATGTCGCTGCTGTTCGACGGCATGGGCGCCATGTCCAGCAAGTACAACGAAACGCCCGAAAAGGCTTCGCGCGCCTACGACGCTAACCGTGACGGCTTCGTGATCGCTGGCGGCGGCGGCGCCGTGGTGCTCGAGAGCCTGGAGCATGCCCAGGCCCGTGGTGCGACCATCCTGGCCGAAGTGGTGGGCTTTGGTGCCACCAGCGATGGCGAAGACATGGTGGCCCCGTCGGGCGACGGCGCCATTGCCTGCATGCAGCAGGCCATGGCGGGGCTCGACGCCCCCATCGACTACATCAACACCCACGGCACTTCCACGCCCGTGGGGGATATGCAGGAAGTGCGCGCCATGCGTGCCCTGTTTGGCGACAAGGTGCCGCCGTTCTCGTCCACCAAGTCGCTCACCGGCCACTCGCTGGGCGCGACCGGCGTGCAAGAGGCGATCTACTGCATGCTCATGCTGAACAAGGGCTTCATCGCTGGCTCGGCCAACGTCGAGACACCCGACCCGGCCCTGGGCGACATGCCGCTGGTCACCCAGACGCGCGATGCGCAGCTGACCACCGTGTTGTCCAACAGCTTCGGCTTTGGCGGCACCAACGCCAGCCTGGTGCTGCGCCGCTGGAACGACTGACCGCCTCGCTCCCTCGCGGAGTGGTGGCTTGGCCTGCGCCACGGCCTGCCTGTCTTCGGACCGGCAGGCCGTTTTTCATGGGTTCTACGGCCCCGCTCAGCGCTTGGTGGCCTTGGGGTTGGGCTGCAGGGCCTCGTGCAGCAAGGCGGGCAGCATGCCCAGCATGCGCGTGGCCTGCAGGCCCGGCGGAAAGGCGCGCGCGTGGTAGCTGTACAGCGACATGGGCGCCAATTCGTGCAGCTCCTGCGCCACCATTTGCGCAGGGTCCAGGCCCTTGGCGGTGAGAAAGTCCACCACCGTCCAGCCCATGCCCCGGCGCACCAGTTCCAGCGCCAGGCGCGATGTCTGCACCTGGATGCCGGGCCCGGCGGGTGAACCGAGGCGGTGGGCAATTTCGTCAATCGCCTGGCGCATGGGGTCATCGCCCACCAGGCGGATCACGGGCACCTGTGCCAGCCGTGCGCCGGGGCTGGCAGCACGGGGCGCACGCGCCCATACGCTGGTTGCCACCGCCAGGTACAGGCGGCCGCTGACCAGCAGGTCGCTCGCGATTTGCGGGTGGGGGTGCTTGTAGAAGCCCAGGCAAAAGTCCACGCTGCGCGTGAGCAGGGCCTGGGTCATCTGGTCCTGGTGGATGGTGCGCACCTCCACACCCACCTGCGGATGCTGCTCCGCATGGTGCTGCAGCAGGCGCGGCAAAAATTCGTGGGTGATGGAGGGGATGGCGCCCAGCCGCACATCGCCCGAATCACTGGTCGCCAGGTTGCGCGCAGTGCGTTTAAGGGCGTCCAGCTGCCGGTAAATGCCCGTGGACTCGGTGGCCAGCACCTGGGCCTCGGGTGTGGGGGTCAGGCCGGCCGGCGAGCGGTTGAACAGCCGATAACCCAGCTGCAGCTCGGTGTGCGCCACGGCCTTGCTGACGGCCGAGGGGGTGATGCACAGCAGGCGTGCGGCAGCACTCATGTTGCCGGTTTGCAGCACGGCCTGAAAAACTTCCAGCTGTCGCAAGTTCATGGCGGGGTCGTTTCGTGGCGTGGGCCGATGGGCCCTTGGCGGCCGTCAAACGGCCCTTCAATGGTATGAGCTCAATTCATAAGGGTGGGTCAATTATTCCGCATGACTGTGTTCTGGTTTCTCATAGGATGCGGCACCGCTTCACCGGCGGTTTTGAACAAAGCGGCGTAACACGCGCCGCGACCTACAAAAATCAGGAGACCTCTTCATGCGCATTGCTTCCTCCCCCACCGCCAGCCGCTGGCTCGCGGGTTTGCTGTTGTCCGCAGCCTCTGCCGTCGCCATGGCCCAGGCGGCCAAGCCCAATGTGGTGGTGCTTGCCACCGGCGGCACCATTGCTGGTGCGGGCGCCTCGGCCGCCAACAGCGCGACCTACGCTGCCGCCAAGGTGCCGGTGGACAAGCTGCTGGCAGGCCTGCCCGAGCTGGCCAACGTGGCCAAGGTGTCGGGTGAGCAGGTGTTCCAGATCGCGTCCGAGAGTTTCACCAACGAGCACCTGCTGCGCCTCGGCCAGCGCGTATCGGCCCTGGCCAAGCAGGCGGATGTGGACGGCATCGTCATCACCCATGGCACCGATACGCTGGAAGAAACCGCGTACTTCCTGAACCTCACCGTGCGCACCAACAAGCCCATCGTGGTGGTCGGCTCCATGCGCCCCGGCACGGCCCTGTCGGCCGACGGCGCGCTGAACCTGTACGACGCCGTGACCGTGGCCGCCAGCAAGGACGCCGCCGGCAAGGGCGTGCTGGTCACGATGAACGACGAGATCCAGAGCGGTCGCGACGTGAGCAAGACCATCAACATCAAGACCGAGGCCTTCAAGAGCCAGTGGGGCCCGCTGGGCATGGTGGTGGAAGGCAAGAACTACTGGTTCCGCGCCCCGGTCAAGCGCCACACGACCAACTCCGAGTTCAACATCGACGACATCAAGGCCCTGCCTGCTGTGGACATCGTGTACGGCTACGGCAACATGAACACCACCGGCATCGACGCCTACGGAAAGGCCGGCGTCAAGGCGCTGATCCACGCCGGCACCGGCAATGGCTCGGTGGCTGCCCAGGCGGTCGATTCGCTCAAGGCCCTGCGTGCCTCGGGCGTGCAGATCATCCGTTCGGCCCGCGTGCCCGACGGTTTTGTGCTGCGCAATGCCGAGCAGCCCGACGACAAGTACGACTGGGTCGTGGCCCATGACCTGCGCCCCCAAAAGGCCCGCATCCTGGCCATGGTCGCTTTGACCAAGACCAACGACAGCAAGGAACTGCAACGCATTTTCTGGGAGTATTGAGAAGACCCCCTGAGTCGCTTCGCGCCTTCCCCCTGAAGGGGGACGCCCCCAGCGCGGCGGGGCGGCCCTTGCGCGGGGGCACTGGCCCAGGCAGCGCCTCGTGGTGGCGCTGTGGGCCAGTGTGATGGATCGTGAGTTGATTTGACTTGGTGCACAACGGGTGCACCGACAGGCTACCCGCAAAGGTGGTCACTGGTACGCACCGGCTTATAGCGCGCGTGACTGGTTGGGAAGGCTGGGGCTCCAAAAGGGCTCCGGCCTTTTTTCATGGGTGCGGGCCGATGTTGTGGGCGCTGTCGCAGCACACGCGGCGGGGCGCCGTAAAATCACTGGTTTGCGCGCGCGATGCCCGCCCTGATTGCCTTGTGGGGCGACGGGCCTGGGGTTTGCTCACGCACCGCGTTTTCTTCTTTTCCCCTTATTTGCCCGGCCCTGGCTTGCCAGTGCCTCAGCCACAGACGCCATGTTGACATTCCAGCAAATCATTTTGAAGCTGCAGTCCTACTGGGACGCGCAGGGTTGCGCCCTTTTGCAACCCTATGACATGGAAGTGGGCGCCGGCACCTCGCACACCGCCACCTTCCTGCGCGCCATTGGCCCTGAGCCGTGGAAGGCTGCCTACGTGCAGCCCAGCCGCCGCCCCAAGGACGGCCGCTATGGCGAGAACCCCAACCGCCTGCAGCACTACTACCAGTACCAGGTGGTGCTCAAGCCCGCTCCGGCCAACATCCTGGAGCTGTATCTGGGCTCGCTGGAAGCCCTGGGCTTCGACCTGAAAAAGAACGACATCCGCTTTGTGGAAGACGACTGGGAGAACCCCACGCTCGGCGCCTGGGGCCTGGGCTGGGAGGTCTGGCTCAACGGCATGGAGGTCACGCAGTTCACCTACTTCCAGCAGGTCGGCGGCATCGACTGCAAGCCCGCCACGGGCGAAATCACCTACGGCCTGGAGCGCCTGGCCATGTACCTGCAGGGCGTGGACAACGTCTACAACCTCAAGTGGACCGACACGCTGAGCTACGGCGACGTGTACAAGCAGAACGAGGTGGAGCAGTCCACCTACAACTTCGAGCACAGCGACGCGGACTTTTTGTTCACCGCCTTCAACGCGCACGAAAAGCAGGCCAAGTACCTGATGGAGCAGCAGCTCGCCCTGCCGGCCTACGAGCAAGTGCTCAAGGCCGCACACAGCTTCAACCTGCTGGATGCGCGCGGCGCCATCAGCGTGACCGAACGCGCCGCCTACATCGGCCGCATCCGCAACCTGGCGCGTGCTGTGGCGCAGAGCTACTACGAGAGCCGCGAACGCCTGGGCTTCCCCATGGCGCCGCGCGAGTGGGTGGAACAGATGACGAAGAAGGCTGCGTGAGAGAAATGACGATGACAACCCAAAACCTCCTCGTTGAACTGTTTGTCGAAGAACTGCCGCCCAAGGCATTGCAAAAGCTGGGCGATGCCTTTGCCACCGTGCTGGGCGACCAGCTCAAGGCCCTGGGCCTGGCGACGGCCGCCTCGGTGGTCACGCCCTTTGCCTCGCCCCGCCGCCTGGCTGCGCATGTGACGGCCGTGGCCGACAAGGCCGCTGACAAGGCCGTGCAGCAAAAGCTGATGCCCGTGACCGTGGGCTTGGACAAAGACGGCAACGCCACGCCTGCATTGCTCAAAAAGCTGCAGGCCCTGGGTGCCGATGTGTCCAACCCCGCAGCCGCCGTGGCTGCTCTCAAGCGTGCCCAGGACGGCAAGGCCGAAGCCCTGTTCTACGACAGCGTGGTGCCTGGCGCCACGCTGCAAGCCGGTCTGCAGCAGGCGCTCCATGAGGCCATTGCCAAGCTGCCCATCCCCAAGGTGATGAGTTACCAGCTCGAAACCGACTGCGAGCTGCCCGGCTGGACCAGCGTGAACTTTGTGCGCCCCGCGCACGGCCTGGTCGCGCTGCATGGCAGCACCGTGGTGCCTGTGAAGGCGCTGGGCCTCACGGCAGGCAACAGCACCACCGGCCACCGTTTTGAAGCAGCCGTGTCGCCCGTGGTGCTGCAGGACGCCGACAGCTACGCCGCCACCCTGAAGAAGGACGGCGCCGTGATCGCCAGCTTTGCCGAGCGCAAGGCGGAGATCGCCCGCCAGCTCGCCGCTGCTGCCGCGAAGGTGGGCAATGGCGCCCGCCCGATTGAAGACGAAGCCTTGCTCGACGAAGTGACCGCGCTGGTCGAGCGGCCCAACGTGGTCACTTGCTCGTTCGAGACCGAGTTCCTCGACGTGCCGCAGGAATGCCTCATCCTCACGATGAAGGCCAACCAGAAGTACTTCCCGTTGCTGGACGCCGCTGGCAAGCTCACCAACAAGTTCCTGGTGGTCAGCAACATCAGCCCCGAAGACACCAGCTTTGTGACCGGCGGCAATGAGCGTGTGGTGCGCCCGCGCCTGGCCGATGCGAAGTTCTTCTTTGACCAGGACCGCAAGAAGACCCTGGCCTCTCGCGTCGAGGGCCTGGGCAAGGTCGTGTACCACAACAAGCTGGGCACCCAGGGCGAGCGCGTGGAGCGCGTGCGTGCCATTGCCAAGGCGATTGCGTCCCAGCTGGGTGATGCGCAACTGGTGCAGGACGCCGACCTGGCCGCGCAACTGGCCAAGACCGACCTCGTGACCGACATGGTGGGCGAGTTCCCCGAGCTGCAGGGCATCATGGGCGGCTACTACGCCCTGAACGACGGCCTGGGCGAGACCGTGGCGAACGCCATCGAAGACCACTACAAGCCCCGCTTTGCGGGCGACACGCTGCCCCGCAACACGGCCGGCGTGGTGGTGGCCCTGGCCGACAAGCTCGAAACCCTGGTCGGCATGTTTGGCATCGGCAACCTGCCCACCGGCGACCGCGACCCGTTTGCGCTGCGCCGCCACGCGCTGGGTGTGATCCGCATGTTGGTCGAGAAGGACCTGCCGCTGGACTTGAGCGCACTGCTGGCCGGTGCCGTGCCTGCGTTTGGCGACAAGATCACCGACGCCACGGCAGCGCTGGCCGACTTCATCTACGACCGCCTTGCCGGCAGCCTGCGCGAGCAGGGCTACCGCGCGCAAGAGGTGGACGCCGTGCTGGCGTTGCGTCCGCAGCGCCTGGCCCTGGTCGAGAAGCAACTGGCCGCAGTGCGCGCCTTTGCCGCCCTGCCCGAAAGCCCGGCCCTGGCCGCAGCCAACAAGCGCGTGGGCAACATCCTCAAGAAGGCCGAGGTGGAAGGCGTTGTGGACGCCCATGTGAATCCCGACCTGCTGCAGGAAAAGGCCGAGCAGGACCTCTACGCGGCGTTGCAGCGTTTTGTCCCTGAGGCCAATACCCAGTTCGACGCCGGTGACTACACCGCCAGCCTGCAAACCCTGGCCGTGCTGCGCGCGCCGGTCGATGCGTTCTTTGACGACGTGATGGTGAACGCCGAGCAGCTGGACCTGCGCCTGAACCGCCAGGGCCTGCTCAAGACGCTGCACGAAGCCATGAACCGCGTGGCTGACCTGTCCCGTCTGGCGGCCTGACCCCCGGTGCTGGTAGGCTGGTGGTTCTCACAAGGCAAACCCCTCCTATGAAACTCGCCATCCTCGACCGCGACGGCACCCTCAACCCGATGGGGGATGAATACATCACCTCGGCCGACGAGTGGACCGCGGTGCCCGGCGCGCTCGAAGCCATTGCCCGCCTCAACCATGCGGGCTGGCATGTGGTGGTGGCCACCAACCAGCCTGGCCTGGGCCGGGGCCTGTTTGATGTGGTGGCGCTCAACGCCATCCACGCCAAGATGCACCGGCAGGTGGCTGCGGTAGGCGGGCGCATCGACGCCGTGTTCTATTGCCCCCATGCGGCGGACGAGGACTGCAGCTGCCGCAAGCCCGCGCCGGGCCTGCTGGAACAGATCTGCGACCGCTATGGCGTGGAGCGCGACGAGGTCCGCGTGGTCGGCAGCTGCGAGGCGCACCTGCAAGCCGGCGCGGCCGTGGGGGCCCAGTTGCATCTGGTGTGCACCGGCCGGTCTGCCCCGCTGCGGCCGGGCGGCGCATTGCCCGTGGGCCTGCCGCCTGGCACGCAGGTGCACGCGAGCCTGGCCGACTTTGTGGACCAGTTGCTGCCGGCGACGCCCGGCCCCGCAGTCCCCTTGGCCGCAGCGCCCTTGCCACTGTCGGGGCATGGCGGGGCAGTATCTTGATGCTATTTAATTCATAGCTGTTTGCGCATATTTCACTAGCGCTTGCGGCCAAAAAGACATCCCAATGGCTCTTATCCGTTCTGTCATTCACCTTCTCTGGATGGGCATCACCGTGGTGCCCTACGCATTGACCATCATGCTGGGCACGCTGCTGGGCGTGCGGGGTGTGCCCCTGTACCGCATTGCGCGGGCCTGGCTGTCGCTGTGCATCAGCGGCGCGCGGGTGGTTCTGGGCATCCGCGCCGAGGTGACCGGTATGGAGAACCTGCCGCAGGGCGCCAACGAAGGCGCGATCCTGCTGGTCAAGCATCAGTCCACGTACGAGACCTTCTTGATGCCGGTGATCATGCCGCACCCCCTGGCCTACGTGTTCAAGAAGGAGCTGCTGCACGTGCCCTTCTTCGGCTGGGCCATCGGGCGGCTGGACATGATCCACATCGACCGCAACCAGCGCACGCAGGCCTTCAACCGGGTGGTGCAGCAGGGCAAGGACCTGCTGGCCAAGGGCATCTGGATCATCATGTTCCCCGAGGGCACGCGCATCGAGCGGGGACAGAAGGGCAACTACAAGACCGGTGGCACGCGCCTGGCCATTGACACTGGCGCCCCCGTGATCCCGATTGCCGTGACCTCCGCCAAAGTGTGGCCGCGCAAGGCGTTCATCAAGCGCCCCGGCGTGGTGGACGTGTCGATCGGCAAGCCCATCTCCAGCGTGGGACGCCAGCCCGACGAACTGATGCGCGAGGTGGAGGCCTGGATCGAGGCCGAGATGCGCCGCCTGGACCCCGATGCTTACCCGGCCCCAGCGGCCAACGCCGCGGCCAACAGCGGGAAGTGAACCGACCGTGATGCAGCGGCTTGTGCAACTGGCGCTGGACCTGTTCGACCCGCCGGGCGCGCCTGCAGCAGCCCCTAGCCCCATGGCTGCGGGTTTGACGCCAAATCAGCCGCAAGCGCTAGTCGATCAAGCGCCGGTAGCTCCTAAAACGATAGTGCAGCGCCCCGCGGCACCCGCAGTGCCGCTGCCCTCGCTGCTGTCTCCCGCCGAATTCCGCCACCCGCAAGCCAACCGCGAGGTCTTGCTGGGCGACGCTGTGGTGGCCTATGCGTTGCAGCGTGCGCGCCGCCGCAGCATCGGCTTCTCGGTGGGGCCCGACGGCCTGTCGGTGCGCGCCCCCAGCTGGGTGACGCTGGGCGCGGTGGATTCTGCGCTGCGCGAAAAATCCGACTGGATCCTGCGCAAGCTGGGCGAGGCGCGCGAGCGCCAGCAGCGCATGGAAGGTGGACGCATCGTGTGGACCCATGGCGCAGAGCTGCCCTATCTGGGCGAGCCGCTGCGGTTGGTGCTGGACCCCAGCCACGGCTTCGCAGGCAAGGGCGGAGCGCTGGTGGCGGCAGATCAGAGCGGCGAGGCCATGCGCGGCCTGCACATCGGTCTGCCCCACAGCGCCAGCCCCGCGCAGATCCGAGACGCTGTGCAGGCCTGGCTGATGCGCGATGCACGCCGCCATTTCACCGAGCGGCTGGACCACTTTGCGCCGCTCCTGGGCGTGCGATGGGCCAGCCTGCGCCTGTCGAGCGCCAACACCCGCTGGGGCAGCGCCAAGGCCGACGGCTCCATCCGCCTGAACTGGCGCCTGCTGCACTACCGCCCGGCCATCATCGACTACGTGGTGGCGCATGAGCTGGCCCACCTGCGTGTGATGGACCACAGCCCGCGCTTCTGGGACACCGTGGCCACCGTGGTGCCCGACTACGCGCAGCTGCGCAGCCACCTGCGTGACGAACCGGCCCCCCTATGGTGAATCCCCCTGAGTCGCCTTCGGCGCCTTCCCCCAAGGGGGACGACGCCCTCGCTGCGGGGCGGCCCTTGCTAGGCGTCCCTCGCACCGGTCGCGCCCAGTCCAAACGTTTTGCCTAGTGCCCAGAAAGGATCGAAACCATGACAAATACGCTCTCCTCCGTTTCTCCCGCCGACGGCTATGCCGGTGACGTGACGCCCCAACAGGCCTGGCAATGGGTGCAGACCGGGCAAGCCGTGCTGGTGGACGTGCGCAGCGACGCCGAACGCGAGTGGGTGGGCCACGTGCCCGGCGCCGCTTCTGTGGCCTGGAAGCAATGGCCGGGCATGGCGATGAACGCCGACTTTGATGTCCAGATGCGCGCTGCTGTGCCCGAGGGTGGACGGGCCGTGCTACTGTGCCGCAGCGGTGTGCGCTCCATTGCCGCCGCGCGCCGCGCCACCGAGCTGGGCATCACTGCGTACAACATCCTCGAAGGGTTTGAAGGCGATGCAGACGCGCAAGGGCAGCGTGGCAAGAAGGGCGGCTGGCGCTTTCATGGCCTGCCGTGGAAGCAGGGCTGAATAGCTATCAAAAAAAGAGCTGCCAGCGCTTGATGTACAAGCGCTGGCAGCTCTTTGGTCTTGAAACTGAGAAAACTTACTTGGCCAGGGGTGGGATGCGCAGCTTCTGGCCGGGGTAGATCTTGTCGGGGTGGCTCAGCATGGGCTTGTTGGCCTCGAAGATCACGGGGTACTTGTTGGCGTCACCGTAGAACTTCTTGGCAATGGCGCTCAGCGTGTCGCCGCGCACCACGTCGTGGTACTGGGCTTCGGGCTCGGGGTTGGTCACCTCCATCAGGTTATCGACGCTGGTCACGCTGGCCACGTTGCCGCAGCACAGGGTCACCTTTTCTTTGGCGGCCTGGGTGGGGGCGGTGCCCTTCACTGTGACTTTGCCCTCGGGGCCCTGAAAGGCCACCTGCACATTGCTGGCGCCCAGGTTTTGCGCGGCGATGTAGGTCTCGATGGCCTTGCTCGCCTTGGCGTTGAGTTCATCCTGCGTGGGGGCGGCGGCGGTGGCCGCCTGCGCGTCCTTGCCGCCAAACAGCTTTTCACCGGCTTCCTTGATGAAACTGAAAAGACCCATGTCGTACCTCCTGAGGTTGCAGAAAAAGGAAGAACCACTGTAGCGGCAATAGCTGGCAGTGGCGTGTCGGACAGCGGAGCGACACGATTTTTCACAATTTGTGGACGGGAAAGGGTGACGCGGCGGTGGGCTGTCGCCCTCGGGCAGGGGCGCATCGCAAAACTCGGGATAATCCGCCGCATGACTTTTCTGGCCATCGACGTCGGTAACACCCGTCTCAAATGGGCGTTGTACGACGCTCCCCGCCCCGGGGCTGCGCTCATTGCACATGGCGCCGAGTTTCTGGACCATATCGACCGCCTGGCTGAGGGCAGCTGGGCCTCATTGCCTCACCCGGACCGCATGCTGGGCTGTGTGGTGGCGGGTGATGCCGTCAAGCGCCGCGTACAAGAGCAGATGGAAATCTGGGATGTCACCCCGTCGTGGGTGGTGTCGTCGGCGCAGGAGGCAGGGCTGAACAATGGCTACGACCACCCGTCCCGCCTGGGATCGGACCGCTGGGTAGCCATGATCGGCGCACGCCACCATGTGCTGGCACGTGGCCCGGCGCGGCCATTGATCGTGGTGATGGTGGGCACGGCGGTGACGGTGGAGTGCATCGACACCGAGGGCCGTTTCATGGGCGGCCTCATCCTGCCTGGCCACGGCATCATGCTGCGGGCGCTTGAAACAGGCACTGCCGGTCTGCACGTACCCACAGGCGAAGTGCGCCCTTTTCCCACCAACACCAGCGATGCGCTGACCAGCGGTGGCACCTACGCCATTGCGGGGGCTGTGGAGCGCATGTACCAGCACCTGCTGCAGCACTGCGGTCAGGAGCCCGCCTGCATCATGACGGGCGGCGCGGGCTGGAAGATGGCGCCCAGCATGACGCGGCCCTTCGAGCTGGTGGACAACCTGATTTTTGATGGGTTGCTGGAGATCGCTTCGCAGCGGTTTGGGGGGTGAGGGCTTTTGAGCTCTGCATCACTAGCAGTGCGACACGGCAATCTACTGCAAACCTCTGTGAAAAACTGGCGCTGCGCAAGCCAGAGACACCGAGCAAGGGCCGTCCCGCAGCGAGGGTGTCGTCCCCCTTCCCGAATGGCGTAGCCAGTCGAGAGAAGGGGGAAGCGGCAAAGCCGCTCAGGGGGATGCCTTTTACTCTTCTTCCAGCTCCGTCCGCGCCATCTCCACATCCAGCCGCTCCATGGCGTCCATCGGCTCGGCGGCGGCGGCTTTTTCGTACAGCGCAGTAGCTTCCTTCATCTTCTTGTCGCCTTCCAGCATGACGAGTGCGTTGGCGTACTCGATCATCGCAATGGCGGAGCCTGGGTTGAGCTTGAGCGCTTCCTGGAACAGCTTGAGGCCTGTGTCCTTCTTGGCTCCGTAGGTCATGCCGCCAATCAGTGAGCCCACCTTGTCAATCACTTCGGCATGGAAGGCACCCAGTGCAATGCGCGCGTCGGCGTGTCTGGGCGACAAACCGATGGCCTTTTCGAGCGATTCTTTCACCTTGCCGCCCAGCCCCTGCGCCAGCGCCTTGGCCACGCTGATGCCCTGGCTGTAGCGGCCCAGTGCATAGGCATGCCAGTACCAGGCGTTGGCGTTGTCGGGCTCTGCCGCCGCCTGGGCCTGCGCCCGTTCGGCCACCTGCATGAACAGGTCCAGGCGCGTCTTTTCCTTGGGTTCCAGGTAGTTGGCGTAGATGGAGGTGGCCTTGTTGGCTGCAGTGATGCCCGCGCCACCAGCTGCCAGGCCTGCAGCCGCCGCTTTCTCAAAGTCACCGTTGTGGAACAGCGCCCAGGCTTCCAGCACGGCGGCGTCCTTGGGGCAGGGTTCGGCATCACCGCCATGCAGTCGGGCCCAATGCTTCTTGACGCTTGCAGCGTCGAACCGGTAGTCGCCTGCGTGGGGGAAGGGGGTCCATTTGGCCATGGTGTGTGTCTCCGGAGGTTCTTGTGGTTGGGTGTCTGTGGTGGGCTGTCTCTGTATCAGCCAGACACTGGGGCGTAGGCGCCGACCAGCTCCAGCAGGTGGGAGCGCTGACCGCTTTCGAGGTACGGCATGAGCAGGTTCAGCACATGGTGGGCGCCCCGCAGCAGCGCGGACTGGGCGCTCTCGGGCTCCAGCGCGCGGCGCGGGTCGCGCACGTATTCAAAACTGAGCCAGTAGGTCAGCACCACGACCATGCTGGTGGCGGTGGCCTCCAGCTCGCGCGAGTCGATGTGCAGTGCGTCTGTACGCGCCATGCCGTCCAGCATGGCTCGCACTGCGCGGGTCTTGTTCTTGAGGATGGCCTGGAAGTGGGTTTCCAGACGCCGGTTCTTGGACAGCAGGTCGTTGAGGTCGCGGTACAAAAAGCGGTACTGCCAGATCAGCTCGAACAGCGAGTGCATGAAGAACCAGGCGTCCTCCACGTTGCGCACACCATCTGCTGCGGCCAGCAGCTCGGTGAGCGAGCTTTCGTAGCGATCAAACAGCGCGTTGATCAGCTCATCCTTGGCGGGGTAGTGGTAGTACAGGTTGCCGGGGCTGATGCGCAGCTCGGCCGAGATCAGGGTGGTGGAGACGTTGGGTTCGCCGAACCGGTTGAACAGGTCCAGCGTCACTTCCAGAATGCGTTCTGCGGTGCGGCGTGGCGCTTTCTTCACCATGTGTGCGGGCCCTTCGCGTCGTTGTACTTCGTGGTTTCGGTGTCTCTGATGGCTACTCTAACCCACGCAGTCATGCTGCAGTGCGACATGAGCTGAGGGTGCGCGTGCTGCATCCAGACAGCTTGTAGCGCACTTCAAGGGTTTCACCAAAAAAAGAAAAGCGGCCCATGCGCTGTGGCGCATGGACCGCTTAGCGCGGGCTGGGTGCTTGCCGCCGGCAAGCCTCCGATCAGCTGGCCGATGGCGTGCTGGTGCCAGCGTCGGCAGCGGCACGTGTTGCGGTCTTCTTGGCCGAAGCCTTCTTCGCGGGGGCCTTGGCAGCGGGCTTGGCGGCAGCCTTGGCAGGAGCGGCCTTCTTTGCGGCCGCCTTCTTGGCGGGGGCCTTGGCTGCGGGTTTGGCGGCTGTCTGGGTAGGTACGGCCTTGCTGCCCTTCGCAAGTGCGTCCACACGAGCGCTCAGGGCTTCCAGGTCGCGGGCAGAGGGGACGCCCAGCTTGGATAGCGCCTTGGCCACACGGTCTTCAAAGATGTTTTCGAGCTTGTCCCACTGGCCCTGGGCCTTGGAACCAATGTCGCTGGCCATGGTGGTTACGCGGCTGGTGGCTTCGGTGATCTTCTCTTCGGCCACGGCTTGGGTCTTGCGCTGGATGGTCAGACCTTCCTTGACCAGGGCTTCAAACACCTTGCCGCCTTCTTCCTGCGCCTTGGAGAAGGCGCCCAGACCGGCCAGCCAGATCTGCTGTGCGGAGTCCTTGACGGTGCTGGACAGTTGGGCGTTGCTCTTCTTCTTGTCAGCGCTGAGTTTCTGCAGTTTCTTGACCATAGGGCCTCCGTGGTGCGGTTGGTTGGGTTTGCCGGGGCGGGTTGCCTTCGACGCATGGCCGCACTGTACGCCGCGCGGCGCGCAAGGTGTAGGCGTGTGCTCCTAAAAATGTAGAGCGTGCCATCTAGCCCGCCCGGCAGCCGGGCGCCTAGCATCGGCGCGGGTTTCTGCTGAATCGGTGCGCGCAGGCCTTGGGCAAGAATGAAGCTATCTCAGAGGAGTTATCCATGCAGTATTTCGTGACGGGGGCAACGGGGTTCATTGGCAAGCGGCTGGTCAAGAAGCTGCTGGAGCGCAAGGGGGCGGTGGTCCACTTCCTGATCCGCAAGGAGAGTGCAGACAAGGTGGCCGACCTGCGCAGCTTCTGGGGCGTGGGCCCTGCACGTGCCGTCCCCGTGTTTGGCGACCTCACCGCCAAGAAGCTGGGCGTGGCGGCCGACGACGTGAAGAAGCTCAAGGGCCAGATAGATCACTTCTACCACCTGGCGGCCGTCTATGACCTGGGTGCCGATGAAGAGACCCAGGTGGCAGTGAACATCGAAGGTACGCGAAACACGGTGGACCTGGCCAAGGCGATCGATGCCGGACAGTTCCACCATGTCTCGTCGATTGCAGCCGCAGGCCTGTACGAAGGCGTGTTCCGCGAAGACATGTTCGACGAGGCCGAGGGCCTGGACCACCCGTACTTCCAGACCAAGCACGAGAGCGAAAAGATCGTGCGCCAGGACTGCAAGGTGCCTTGGACGGTATACCGCCCGGCCATGGTGGTGGGCGACAGCCAGACCGGCGAGATGGACAAGATCGATGGACCCTACTATTTCTTTAAGCTGATCCAGCGCCTGCGCCAGCTGCTGCCACCCTGGATGCCCACCGTGGGCCTCGAGGGCGGGCGCGTGAACATCGTGCCGGTGGACTTCGTGGTCAACGCTCTCAACGTTATCAGCCACCAGAAGGACATCACCAAAAAGTGCTACCACCTGGTGGACCCGGTGGGCTACCGCGTGGGCGACGTGCTCGACATCTTCAGCCGCGCCGCACACGCACCGCGCATGAACCTGTTCGTCAATGCCGCGCTGCTGGGCTTCATTCCCAAGGGCATCAAGAAAAGCTTGATGGCGCTGGCGCCCGTGCGCCGCGTGCGCAACGCCGTCATGAAGGACCTGGGCCTGCCCGAGGACATGCTCACCTTCGTGAACTACCCCACGCGCTTTGACTGCCGTGAGACCCTGGCGGCGCTCAAGGGTTCGGGCGTGTCGTGTCCCAACCTCAAAGACTACGCGTGGCGTCTGTGGGACTATTGGGAGCGCCACCTGGACCCTGAGCTGTTCATCGACCGTACGCTCAAGGGTACGGTGGCGGGCAAGGTGGTGCTGATTACCGGTGGATCGTCAGGCATCGGGTTGGCGGCCGCGCACAAGTTTGCTGAGGCAGGTGCCATCACCATCATCTGTGGGCGCGATCAAGACAAACTGGACGAGGCCTGCGCAGAAGCCAAGGCCAAGGGCTATAGCTTCATTGCCTATTCGGCGGACATAGCCGACATGGCTGACTGTGACCGCTTTGTGCAGTTGCTTATCGACAACCACGGAGGCGTGGATTTCCTCATCAACAACGCGGGCCGCTCCATCCGCCGCGCTATTGAGTCAAGCTACGACCGCTTTCATGACTACGAGCGTACCATGCAGCTCAACTACTTCGGCTGCCTGCGTGTGACCATGGGCTTCCTGCCCGGCATGGCCGCCAAGCGCAAGGGCCATGTGGTGAATATCAGCTCCATCGGCGTGCTGACCAACGCGCCGCGCTTCTCGGCCTATGTGGCCAGCAAGGCGGCCCTGGACGCCTGGACGCGCTGCGCGTCCAGCGAATTCGCGGACCAGGGCATCACCTTCACCACCATCAACATGCCGCTGGTGCGCACGCCCATGATCGCGCCTACCAAAATCTACAACAACGTGCCCACCCTGAGCCCCGAAGAGGCGGCCGACATGATCGCGCAGGCCTGCATCTTCAAGCCGGTGCGCATCGCTACGCGCCTGGGGATCACCGGGCAGATCCTGCACGCGCTGGTGCCGCGTGTGGCGCAGATCACGATGAACACGAGCTTCCGCATGTTCCCGGATTCCACGGCCGCGAAGGGTGCCAAGGATGCCAAGCCGCAGCTGTCGGCCGAGGCGGTGGCGCTGCAGCAGATGATGCGTGGCATTCATTTTTGAGGTTGTGCCGCCTTGCCCGAATGTGCTCGCGTTGAACTCTGTTACCCGGAGATCAGGCGGGCGGGGATAATCACAGGCTTTGCCGAGCTGGCATTTCACACAGCCTCCCTATGATTCTGGTTACTGGCGGCGCGGGTTTTATCGGCGCCAACTTCGTTCTTGACTGGCTTGTCGCCTCCGGCGAGCCCGTGGTCAACCTCGACAAGCTCACCTACGCGGGCAACTTGCACAACCTGGACGGCATCCAGGGTGACCCCCGTCACATCTTCGTGCAGGGCGACATCGGCGACTCCGCCCTGCTGGCCCGCCTGTTGGCTGAGCACAAGCCCCGCGCCGTGGTCAACTTTGCGGCCGAGTCGCATGTGGACCGCTCCATCCATGGGCCCGAGGACTTCATCCAGACCAACATCGTGGGCTCGTTCCGCCTGCTCGAAGCCGTGCGCGCCTACTGGGGCGCGCTGCCCGAGGGCGAGCGCGCGGCCTTCCGCTTCCTGCACGTCTCCACCGACGAGGTGTACGGCTCGCTCGCGCCCACCGACCCTGCCTTCGCCGAGACGCGCGGCTTTGAGCCCAACAGTCCCTACAGCGCCAGCAAGGCCGCCAGCGACCACCTGGTGCGCGCCTGGCACCACACCTACGGCCTGCCGGTGCTCACCACCAACTGCAGCAACAACTACGGGCCCTACCACTTCCCTGAGAAGCTGATCCCGCTGATGATCGTGAACGCCCTGGCGGGCAAGAACCTGCCGGTGTATGGCGACGGCATGCAGGTGCGCGACTGGCTGTACGTGAAGGACCACTGCAGCGCCATCCGCCGCGTGCTCGAAGCCGGTGCCCCCGGCGAGACCTACAACGTGGGCGGCTGGAACGAGAAGCCCAACATCGAGATCGTGCACATGGTGTGCGGCCTGCTCGACGAGCTGCGCCCCCGCGCCGACGGCCAGAGCTACCGTACCCAGATCACCTATGTGAAGGACCGCCCCGGCCACGACCGCCGCTATGCGATCGATGCGCGCAAGATCGAGCGCGAGCTGGGCTGGAAGCCCGCGGAAACCTTCGACACCGGCATCCGCAAGACCGTGCAGTGGTATCTGGAGCATGCCGACTGGGTGGCCAGCGTGCAGACGGGCGCGTACCGCGACTGGGTGGAGACCCAGTACGAGCAGCAGCCTGCCTCTGCGACGGACGCCCGCGCATGAACATCCTGCTGTTTGGCAAAGGCGGCCAGGTCGGTTGGGAGCTGCAGCGCAGCCTGTCCGTGCTGGGAACGGTCACGGCGCTCGACTTCGACAGCACCGAGCACTGTGGCGACTTCGCGAACCCCGCCGGTGTGGCCGAGACGGTGCGTGCATTGCGTCCTGACGTCATCGTCAATGCTGCGGCCCACACCGCCGTGGACAAGGCCGAGGGCGAGGCCGAGCTGGCCCGCACCCTGAATGCCATCACTCCCGGCGCCATCGCGGTGGAAGCCGCGAAGCTCGGCGCATGGCTCGTGCACTACAGCACCGACTACGTCTTCGACGGAAGCGGCACCCGCCCCTGGGTCGAGACCGACACGCCCGCTCCCTTGAGTGTGTACGGTCGCACCAAGCTTGAAGGCGAGCAGCTCATCGCAGAGGCTTGCGCCAAGCACCTGATCTTGCGCACCAGCTGGGTCTATGCCGCGCGTGGCGGCAACTTCGCCAAGACCATGCTGCGCCTGGCGCAGGAGCGTGAGCGCTTGACCGTGATCGACGACCAGTGGGGCGCACCCACGGGGGCCGATCTGCTGGCCGACGTGACGGCGCATGCGCTGCGCCACCTGCAGCAGCGTCCGCAGGACGCGGGCCTGTACCACTGCGTCGCAGCCGGCGAAACGAACTGGAATGAGTACGCAAAGTTCGTGATTGCGCAGGCGCAGATCGCTCAAGTTGCTACCAAAATAAAAGCAAATGAGGTGGCCCCCGTCCCGACGAGCGCATTCCCCACTCCCGCCGTGCGCCCGCACAACTCGCGCCTTCACACCGGCAAGCTGCAGACCACGTTCGGCTTGCAGATGCCGCACTGGCACGTGGGCGTGGCGCGCATGCTGGCTGAAATTCTCTGATCGGCACCTTCACATGACGCAACGCAAAGGCATCATCCTTGCCGGAGGCTCCGGGACCCGGCTGCATCCGGCCACCCTGGCCATCAGCAAGCAACTGCTGCCGGTGTACGACAAGCCCATGATCTACTACCCGTTGAGCACCCTGATGCTCGCGGGCATACGTGACATCCTGGTCATCAGCACGCCGCAGGACACACCGCGGTTCGAGCAACTGCTGGGCGACGGTAGCCAATGGGGCCTTAACCTGCAATATGCCGTGCAAGCCAGCCCGGATGGCCTAGCACAGGCGTTCATCATCGGAGAGTCCTTCCTGGCCGGTGCGCCCAGTGCGCTGGTGCTGGGCGACAACATCTTCTACGGCCACGACTTCCACGAACTGCTGGGCAACGCACAACAGCGGACGGTGGGCGCCAGCGTTTTTGCCTACCATGTGCAGGATCCGGAGCGATACGGCGTGGCCGAGTTCGACGTCCACGGCAAAGTGCTTTCGCTGGAGGAAAAGCCCGCGCAGCCTAGAAGCAGTTATGCAGTCACCGGCCTGTATTTCTACGACGACCAAGTGGTTGATATGGCCAAGAATCTTGTGCCTTCACCCCGTGGTGAGCTTGAGATCACCGACTTGAATCGCTTGTATCTGGAGCTGGGGCAGTTAAACGTGGAGATCATGGGGCGGGGCTATGCGTGGCTTGATACGGGAACGCACGACAGTTTGCTCGAGGCGGGCCAGTTCATCGCCACGCTCGAGCGCCGCCAAGGTCTGAAGATCGCCTGCCCCGAGGAAATCGCGTGGCGTCAGCGCTGGATCGACGCGGCCCAGCTCGAGCGCCTTGCAATTCCCCTCAGCAAGAACGGCTACGGCCAGTACCTGCTGCGCATGGCCCAAGAAAAAATCTACTGAGAACCCGAATGCAAGCCACTCGCCTCGCCGTTCCCGATGTCGTCCTGATCGAGCCCAAGGTGTTCGGCGATGCGCGCGGGTTTTTCTACGAAAGCTTCAACCAGCGCGACTTCAACGCTGCCACCGGCACCGACTATTCGTTCGTGCAGGACAACCACAGTCGCAGCAGCCAAGGTGTGCTGCGCGGCCTGCATTACCAGATAAAGCAGCCCCAGGGCAAGCTCGTCCGCGTGGTGCAGGGAGCCGTGTTTGACGTGGCGGTGGACATCCGCAAAAGCTCGCCCACCTTTGGCCAATGGGTGGGAGCGGAACTGAGTGCCGACAACCACCACCAGCTGTGGATCCCGCCCGGCTTCGCCCACGGTTTCGTGGTGCTCAGCGATGTGGCGGAGTTCCTGTACAAGACCACCGACTATTACGCACCGGAGCATGAGCGGTGCATTGCGTGGAACGACCCCGCCTTGGCCATCGACTGGCGCTTCAAGGGCACGCCGAACCTGTCGGCCAAGGATGCGCAGGGGCGGCTGCTTGAGCAGGCAGAAGTGTTTGCCTGACGCGGAAGGCGGGATGGTTGCCTAAGGCCGGGGCGCTGCCACGGTCTTCTGCATCGCGTGGTATAGGTGGTCCGAGCCAAATTCCGCGTTGTCGGGGTCGAGGGAGAACAGATTGTGGCCTCGCGACACGAGCTCGCCTTTCCAGCGCGGTTCCAGAAAAAATGAAAGAAACTCGGCACCCCGCGCTGCATGTTGGGCCAGCGTGCGCTGCATCAGGGTGGCGTCCATTGCCTTGAGTGGATGGAACTCTGTTACCCCATAGCCGCGGTGTCCGGTGTGGGCGTACCACTGGGGGAACGTACTACCGTAGGTGGCGTCGCCATACAGGCTCACGCCCAGGCGGATGGCGCCCATGGGTTGCAGAGATGCTTGAATGGCGTATTTGTTCGCATCCCAGCCAGGGTTGGTGAAGGGGATGATCTGGTGGGTGTAATGCGGTGTGTTGGCAAGGCACGACTGGTTCACCACGGCATCAAAGAACTTCAGGTAGTCCACGACCTGCCGCCCCCGGTAGGTATGCCATAGAGGGACCAACGGGTTGTAGTAATACGCCGACTGATCGGCCGGCAGGTCGATATGCGCCTGTAGTGATGCGGGGCGCGGAAGGCTGGCAGGCAGGGACTGCTTCGGTAGGGCGCGGGGTGTGCTTTGCGCCCGGTCCATCAGCGCGATGTGGCGCGTGCCCAGGGGGATCAACTGGCCAGGTCGGGTTTCCAGGAATACGTCGATGCTGTGCAAGCCGCTGGGAAGGCGCCGGAAGTCCAGGTCAAAACGCCACCCGGTGTTGGCGTTACCGAATTCCGGCCGGGCTGCCAGCACGTCTTGTCGGCCTTGGGTGACCGGTGTCTTGCCCACGAACCGGCCGTTGCGGTAGACGTGCACCCATGGCGGCACGGCGCCTTCGCGGCTGCTCACATAGGCCCACCCCGCGATCGGCAGGCTGCCTTGTGCGTATGAATCGATGTGCTCCGTGAAGCGTTGCAGGGGCTCGGTGCGGATGTCCCGGGACGGGGGCTGCACGTCGTCAAAAGAGGCGTAGTTGGCCCCCAGTACGCGATTGAGTTGCTCGATGCGCGCGAACTCCAGTTTCAGGAATTGCCGAAACCCGGCAACCGATGCGGGGCTGTAGTCCGTCACCCGGTAGGGAGGGGTGAAGCCCATGCCCGCCTCGAAATCGGGAAACAGGTGGTGCAGTTCGCCCAGTAGCGTCACGCCCCGGATTTTTGCAATGTCCTTTGCGGGCAGACGGCACATGGCTTCCAGCAGGGCCCGGGTTGCCTGCACGCGCTTCGCGGTCACGGCGGTCTGCGTTGACGCGAGGGTCCAATTGTAAATGGCGTCACCGTAGTAGCGTCCTTGTCCGAGGGGGCCTTCCCGTGTTTGCGCCAGGTTGCTAGGGTCTGCGGCCAATGCCTTCTCCAAGGGGGCGTCGGTCGCGAAATGGGTGGAAAACAGATACAGGATCAGGGGCCGGGGCGTATCGCGCACGGTCCGCACCAGTCGCCCGACGGTCTCGGTGTCGATGATCCAGCCGCCTGCTTCTTGGCGAAACAGCTGTAGCAGGGGGACGGGCAGGGTGTAGCCCAAAGGGTAGGGCCCAGGGGTGCTTCCAGGAGGCTGTAGTTCCGCGAGGGTGGACTCAATAAGGGCTGTCGCCGAGCCGTTGGGGCCGGTACAGGCGGCCTGCATGTCTTGCATCTTCTGTGCAGTGACCGTGTCTTTGGCTATCAAGCAGCGATCGATCACGCCAATCATCGGCGCCAGCAGCATGGGGCCGGGCTTGCGCACCTTTTCGGAAGTGTGGGTGGACAGTAGCAAACACCCGGCCCAGCCTGCAACGAGCACGCCGCAGGCCGCCAGGCTGATGGCCAAGGTGGTGACGCGGTGCGTAACGTTAGGAGTCATGGCAAGGGCTGTGGCGAACGCCGTTGGAGATTGGAGAGCGGCGGAGAAAAGGAATGTAAGGCAAAGCACCGAGCAAGGCGCCGGGAGGAGGCTGGTGTCTGCAGGCAATGGGCCTGGAAAAGAGCCCTTATGGGATGGCTACGCTTGCGACATGGACGTTTTTTGCTATCAAAATCAAAGCAAAACTGGTTCTGCTTTTGGGCGAAGGGACTTTGCTTCAGTACGTATGCAGGGTATGCCGGCGCGGCTGCTGCGTCGCCCCGCTACACTCACGCCCATTCCCTGCAGGCTGCTGCCGTTGCGTGCTGGCACGCCGTCGAGCGGTGTCTTGCAGGACCGAACCCAAGCATTCATGACGACAAATACCCTCTCGGCCCTGGCCGAACCCTTGGACGCTGCGGCGCCGCGGCCGCGCATCGGCGAACTGCTGGTGCAGGCAGGCAAGCTCAGTGCTCGCGACCTGGAGCGCGCGCTTTCCGCGCAACAGGAGATGGGGGGCATGCTGGGCCGCGTGCTGGTGCGCCTGGGGTTGGTGTCAGACACCGATGTGGCGAGAGCGCTCTCTTCCCAGCTGGACATTCCCCTGCTTTCAGCCGATGGGTTCCCGGATCTGATGCCCGAGGTGGAAGGCCTCCTCCCCGAATTTCTGCACGCCAATGCGGTCTATCCGCTGTACTTGGAGGACGGACAGCTACATGTGGCCATGGCGGTGCCGCAGGATGCATTTGTGGTCAAGGCCTTGCACCTTGCCACCGGCTACACCATCCGGCCGCATCTCGCGCTTGAGAGCGAGATCGAGAAGGCCCTGGCCGAGCCAGTCGAGGAGGCCCCCGAAGACGAGGACGACGGCTTTGGCGATGGCCTGGATGGCGGTGATTTTGTCGAGCACCTCAAAGACCTGGCCAGCGAGGCTCCCGTGATCCGCCTGGTCAACACCATCATCGGTCGCGTGATTGATCTGAGGGCCTCCGATATTCATCTGGAGCCGTTCGACGATGGCCTGCATGTGCGCTACCGGGTGGACGGGGTGATTCACCCCGGCGAGTTGGTGCCACCGCGCCTTTCTGCCGCCGTCAACTCGCGCGTCAAGTTGCTGGCACATCTGGACATTGCAGAGCGCCGCCTGCCGCAAGACGGGCGCATCAAGACCCGTGTCAAGGGGCGTGAACTGGATTTGCGGGTTTCGACCGTGCCCACCGTGCATGGCGAAAGTGTGGTCATGCGCGTGCTGGACCGCGCCAGCGTGCGGCTCGAACTGGAAAAGATGGGGTTTGAAAAAGACACGCTGGAGCGATTCAACGCGCTGCTGGCGCGTCCGCACGGCATCCTGCTGGTGACTGGCCCCACCGGTTCGGGCAAGACCACCACCTTGTATGCCGCGCTGGCCAAGATCGACGCTTCGGCGCAAAAGATCATCACCGTGGAAGATCCGGTGGAATACCAGCTCGAGGGCATCAACCAGATCCAGGTGCATTCGCAGATCAACCTGACGTTTGCCAACGCCCTGCGCTCCATCCTGCGACAAGATCCTGACATCATCATGATTGGTGAAATGCGCGACGGAGAGACGGCGCAGATTGCCGTGCAGTCCGCGCTGACGGGACACTTGGTGCTTTCCACGTTGCATACCAACACCGCTGCGGGCGCTGTGATCCGCATGCAGGACATGGGCGTCGAGCCGTATCTCATCACCTCGGCGGTCAATGGCGTGCTGGCCCAGCGCCTGGTGCGCACCTTGTGCGGTCATTGCAAGGAGGCCTATGAGCCTGGCCCTGAAGTGCGCAGCAGCACCGGTCTGTCGCGCTTTTGCTCTCAGACTCAGCCGATCTACCGCGCGGTGGGATGCGAACACTGCCGCCAGTCTGGCTACCGCGGCCGTACGGGCATCCACGAACTGCTCGTATTGGACGAGCCCATGCGGCGCGCCATCATCGAGGGGCGCGATGCCAACATCCTCAACGGCATTGCCGCACAGAGCGGCATGTTGAGCCTGTACGAGGACGGCTTGCGCAAGGTGGCCGCGGGGCACACCACGCTGGACGAGCTGGCGCGGGTCACGCAGGATCAATCCGATGCCTGAGTTCGTCTGGCGCGCCGCCACGGCCTCCGGCAAGGTCGAGGAAGGCCGGCTCAACGCATCCAGTGCTGCTGAGGGGCTGAAACACCTGCGCGGACAAGGGCTGACGCCGCTGCGCATCGACGATGCGGGGGCTGTGGGCGCCCCCGCAGGCGGCGGCACCCCGGCCGGAGCCCCTGGCTTCGCGCAACCCAAGGCCCGCCAGGCCAAGGGGCCGGTGACTGCCCCTGACGTGCTGGCGATCACCTCCGAGTTGGCCATCATGTTGCGAGCCGGCCTGGCGCTCGACAATGCCCTGCGCGTCTTGATCGATATGAGCCACAAGCCAAGCGTGGCCGCCCTGATGCAGGGCATATTGGATGCTGTCAAAGGCGGCACGCCGCTCAGCCGTGCGCTGGCCCAGCACCGCGAATTGTTTGGCGATTTCTACATCAACATGGTGCGCTCCGGCGAGGCCAGCGGCCAGATGTCGGCTGTCCTGGATCGCTTGGTCGAGCACATGGAGCGGCAGCGTGCCCTGAGGGACAGTGTCATCTCCGCCACCATTTACCCTGCCATTTTGCTGGGAGTGGCCGTACTCTCGCTGATTGCCATGCTGGGATTCGTGGTGCCGCAGTTTGAAAAACTGTTCACCGACATGGGCGATGCGCTGCCCCTGCCCACCCGGCTGGTCATGGGCTTGGGGCATGCCTTTACGCGTTATGGCCTGTTGATGGGGCTGGTGGCGGTGGGAGGGGGCATGCTGCTGGTGCGCTGGCTGAAATCGCCGTCGGGTCGCCATTGGTGGCAGGTGCGCCTGCTGCGTTTGCCGCTGATGGGGCGGTTGGCGCTCAAATACCAGCTCACACTGTTCTCGCGCTCACTGGGAACGCTGCTGGGTAACGGCGTTCCCATGCTTACTGCTCTGCATATCGCCACGGAAACGGTTGGCAACACCGTGCTGCAACAGGCGCTGGCTCGCGTAGCGCCCATCGTCAAGGAGGGGGGTAAGGTCGTGCAGGCCATATCCGCCACGGGGATCTTCGAGCCATTGGCCATCAACCTCATCCGGGTGGGTGAGGAAACGGGCCGCATTGGTCCCATGATGCTGGAGTTGGCAAACATATTGAACCGAGAAGTGGAAACCGGTATCAAACGTTTGCTAACGCTAGTCGAGCCCGTGCTCATCTTGGTGCTGGGCGTGTTGATTGCCGCCATCATCGTTTCCATTCTGCTCGGAATACTGTCGATCAATGACCTCGCCGTATAATTTTTGTTTGCCCAAGGAACCGTCTCCCATGGTGAGTATGCATGCCCGCCGCGCCTGCGGCACCCCTTCTGTTCGCAAGCTTTCGCGTGGCTTCACGCTGATCGAGTTGCTGGTGGTGTTGGCCATCCTCACGTTGCTGGCCGGGTTGGTGGGGCCACGTGTGCTCAACCAGTTGGGCGGTGCCAAATCCAAGACCGCCGGGGTGCAGATCGCTGACTTGGACAAGTCACTGGAACTCTTCAAGCTGGACGTGGGGCGCTATCCCACCACGGAAGAAGGCTTGGACGCATTGGTCAAAAAGCCCGGTAGCGTGAACGGCTGGGCGGGGCCTTATCTCAAGGGTGGTGTGCCCACCGATCCTTGGGGGCATCCTTACCGGTACACCAACTCAGGCGCGAGTGGTGGAATCGATATTGTTTCCCTCGGCTCCGATGGAGCTCCCGGCGGCGAGGGAGAGGCCGCTGATATTCGCAACAAGCCCTGAGTCTGTTGGATAACCATCCGACGCCGGAGGGTGTCGCAATGCAGAGAGAACGGGGTTTTACCCTGATTGAACTGCTGGTCGTGTTTGGAATTCTCGCGCTGCTCATGGGGCTCGCGCCAGTGGCCTTCGACCGGATGCGGGATTCATCCGAGTACCGCACTACTGTGCGCACTATGTTGGGTCAAATGCGCAGTGCCCGCTATCGGGCCGTGACAGAAGGGCGGGAAGTGCGGTTTTCCGTGAATCTGGGAGAGCGGAATTATGGGGTGGATGAGGATGTGCGACGCACTCTTCCCGAATCCCTGGGCGTCCGTGCTGTGGTGGCTGGCAACGAGTTGACTGGGCGGGGTGAGGCCTCCATCCGGTTCTTGCCCAGCGGTGGCGCAACCGGCGGGAGTGTCGAGGTTTTGCGCGCATCTGGAGGGGGCACTCGTTTGCGGGTGGATTGGCTTTCTGGTCGTACCACGCTGGAAGCATTGCTGCCATGAACCGGGAAATGCAGGCGCAGCGAGGATTTACCTTGTTGGAAATGCTCGTCGCCTTTGCCATCATGGCGCTTTCCTTGGGCATGCTCTACCGTGCCAGTGGTGGTACGGCGCGCGCTGTGGTGCAGATTGAGCAATACCAGGGCGCTGTTGTTCTGGCCGAGTCTCTTTTGTCGCTGCGCGACGCAGTGCCTGAACAAGGGTGGAATCAAACCGGTGCGTCCGCTGGCTATGCGTGGTCGATCACCAGTGCGCCGTTTCCTACATCAGTAGGCGACCTGAATGCACCACCCCTGCATGAAATAAAAATTGCAATATCTTGGGAAGATGGCATGGGTCGCTTGCGTCAGTTCGAGTTGAATACCGTGCGTCCGCAAAGAAAGCCGCCAGCGCTGGGGCGCAATGCATGATTGATGGCTTGTGCGGCAAGAAACCTGCGGAATTCGGCCATGGTTTTACCTTGGTCGAATTGCTGGTTGTTATCTCCCTCCTGTCGCTGGTCATGCTGGCAATGGTGTCTGCGCTGCGAACCACGGCCCAGACGGAGGAGCGTGTCGACCTGCGGCTGCAGCGCAACGATGAGATGCGTGTGGCCAGCGATTTCCTGCGCGGCATTCTGGGGCGGATTTCGGCCAGAAAGCTGGTGGGTCCTATCGTTGAGGGCGAGAGCCAGTTTGCTTTCCGTGGAGAGGACCACGAACTCACCTGGGTAGGAATCATGCCGGCGCGCTACGGTGCGGGTGGGCGCTATAACTTTCGTTTGTCGATGGATGCTGCGCCCAGCGGACATGCGCTGGTAGTCCGATTCATTCCGTGGGTGGATGATTCCGTGCCATTGGATTGGACGGGGGCGCAGGCGCATGCGCTTGTTGCCAACATTTCAGAGCTGACTCTGCAATACGAGGATGCCGAGGCAGAGCCACCCGTGTGGACACCCCATTGGTTGGTTGCCGATCGCCTGCCTCAGCGTGTCAGAGTGGGAATCAGAACTGCGAATGGACCATGGCCCGAGTTGGTCGTTGCGATGCGTATCGCTCCAGGCAGCGACCCGGTAAGTTCGGGTGCGGTATTTGGCGGAAGTCAATGAGCATGCGTGTCTACCATACCAGCGGACGACTCTCTCATCGGGGGATGGTGCTGATCGCCGTGCTGTGGATGGTCGCAGCTCTCAGCATCATTGTGACGGGGCTCACGCGCTCTGTGCGTGAAGAGTCCCGGATGATGTCTCGTGCGCGGCAAAGCGTAGAAGCTTTGGGTTTGGGTGATGCGGCCATTCAGATGGTGCTTCAGGGCATGTCGTCCCGGCCGGTTCAAAAGGGTCGGATGGAGGAGGTGGCCATCGCATATCGAGGTGTGCCCATATCCGTGCAGGTCATGCCGCTCAACGGTTTGATTGATATCAATGCCGCGGCGATGCCCTTGCTGATCCGCCTGTATTCCGTTGCGGGCGGCTTGCCTGCCGAGGCGGCAGAAGTGTTGGCTCAAGCGACGGTAACTGCGCGTGAGCGTAAGGACTCCAGGGGGCGCGCTGCCCGTTTTGAGGCGGGCGAAGACTTGTTACAAGTGCCGGGCGTCGATTATGGCCTCTATGCTAGACTTTCCGGCCTCATTACCGCAGACCTCCGGGGCAGTGGGAAGGTGAATCCCATGGCTGCTCCGCCTGAGGTGCTCACGGTTCTGGCGGGAGGAAATGTTGCAGTAGCGATGCGCATCGCGGCCGACCGTCATGCTGGGCTGGAGGGTATAGATACCACAGCATTGGATGCGAGTGTTATCGACAGCGCAATCGTTAGGCGCTTTCGCGTTCAGGCACGCGTGCCTTTGCTGGATGGGGCATGGTTGCGGGTTTCCCGGACGGTCGATCTCACCCCGCGAGCTCGCAATGGGGTACCTTGGCACACTTTTTCTTCCAGCCACAGTTTTGAACCCGTGGGCCACAAAAACAATTGAAACACCATGCAGTCCATTTCCTCGGATGCCCGCTTTCTCGGGGTTGACCTGAAAGCCTTGTGGCAGGAGATTTGCCACTCATGGCAGCGTATCCATCAATGGCCTGTGCTGTCCTGGCTTACGCCTGCGGTGCCTGTGATTCTGTACCAGGCTGATGGTGCGCAATCTTTATGGCTGGAGGGTGCGCTCAAGTCCACTAATGCAGGGTCGGTGAAAACGAACTTCGTGGCGGTGGAGTTGCCGCAGGAGCACGTACTCCGGCGTACGCTTTCTCTGCCGCAAATGGGGGACTCCGATATCGCCGATGCTGTTACGCTGGAGGCTCGCGCTAGCAGTCCATTCGTGGCTCAAGACCTGGTGTGGGGGTTCCGCACTCGATCTGATCAGCACGGCAAATGCAGCATCGAGTTGGCGATTGCATCGCGAAAACAGGTGGGTGCATATCTGACGACCCAGTCAGGGCGTTTGCCTAGCAACGCAAGCCCCGAAGTTTGGGTGCGTGGTGATCAGGCGGGCCCTATCGTGCTTCAGGGATATGGAGAGATACATCGCTATGCACATGCTGCGCGCCAGCGCCGCTGGGGCTATGCCTTGCTGTTGCTCGCAGGCGTCTTGTTGGGTGGTATCGCCGTAACCCCTACTGCTCAGTTGCGTTTGCGCGCAATAGATGCTGTTCTTGCATACGACAGCACCGTTCAGCGCACTGCTCCTTTGGCCCAGCAGCGCGAGGCACTCATGCAGTCAGTCGAGAAGCTGGGGGTCCTGTCTGAAACCCTCTCAGGACGCATTGAGCCGCTTCGGGTTCTGGACAAGCTTACCAAAGTACTTCCAGACGATACAGCGTTGCAAAGTTTCAAGCTCCAGGGGGTCAAAGTGACCATAGCTGGAGACACTGCCAACGCGTCGGCCCTGTTGCAATTGTTGGGAGAGCAGCCCGGCCTCCGAGATGTGCGTGCACCTTCGGCTGCCATGCGCATACCAGGCGCCACGAAGGAGTCCTTCGTCATTGAATTCGTGCTCGACCCGCAGCAATTTGGCGTGATTGGCTCATCTGTCTCCGCTGCGCCTCCTCCGGTAGCTAGCGCACCTGCTTCCGCAGGTTCCCCAGTGGTTGTGGCGCCCGCTTCGGTGCCTGCTGTGTCCCCGACTGCGGTTGTCGGCACGGCGGCGACTTCCCCTGCGGGAGAGAGCGCGCCAGTGGCGACGTTCGGCGGGCGGGCGACTTTCGGGGGGACCATGCCAAAGCCGCCTGCGGCAACGGCTTCTGCCGTAACAAACAAGAACAAACCATGAAGATTGCTCTGTCTCGAGAAAGCATGGTCGTCGGTGCTTCGGTGGTTGCCATGTTGCTGCCTTTCATAGTGTTGGGCGGATATATGTCTCAGAAGCATCAATGGGCGCAGACACGACTGGATGAGTTGCGACCCCGGTACGCGCGGTTGTTGGGTCTTGAGGCGCAGCGCGCAGATATCGCTTCGACTCTGGCGCGGGCAGATGCCGCCCGCGCGCAGTACACATATCCGGCTACCCAGGATGCGAACCAGGCAGGCAATGCTGCTCAGCAGCGTATCCGGGATATTTTCACCAGTGCTGGGCTGCAGGTAATCAGTAGTCAGGTTTTGCCGCCAAAGGAAGAAAAGAGCTTTGATCGGATTCCGATCACGGTGCGCGCGGAAGGGGAAGTGCTTGCAGTGCAAAGTGCATTGGCAGTGTTGAGTAGCCAGGCCCCCGTCATCGTTATCAATGATCTGGATGTGCAGTTGCCGGGGGGGCTGGCTAACGCCCTTCCCAAGGTGGCGCCACGTCTCACGGTCACGTTCAGTCTCAATGTCTTGAGAGAGCGCTCTTGATGATGAAACGCTACGCCTTGCACTTTCTTGCCTTGATCAATATCGCCCTCGCCCTCGCCCTCGCGTGGATGTGGGTAGGGGCTGATGGCATGTTGCGCAATACGCGCTGGAAGGTGCCTCCGCCTCATTTGACCGACTTTGCAGGCATGCTTCCAGCGTTGCCTGGCTTGGTGCCGGCGGACACCAGTCAATTCATTGCCATGCTGGATCGTCCGCTTTTCTCTTCTTCGCGCCGTCCGCCGCCACCTCCGCCGCCGCCTCAAGCCGAAGCGCCGCAGATGGACAGTCTTAGCGCAGCGAGTGTGTCTGGTCTGTTTTATGGAGATGGCGTGGGTGGAATTATCATCAGCATCGGTGGAAAGCATCGCAGGGCAAAGCTCAACGAAGTTATAGAGGGGTGGACGGTCAAGGCCATTCAGGACCGCACTGTCACATTTGTTCGTGGTGGTGAGCATCGTGTTTTGCAATTACCGCGTGGCGCGTTGACGATGTATAGCGGCTTGGCGCCTGCTCCGGGGCAAGCTCCCGTCAATGCAGCAGGTGGCAGCGCTATCACCAAGCCCTCGGCTTTAGGGGCCCCGCCTGGGGTCGGCGCACCGGGTGGCCAAGCTTCGCCGGGAGGTGTTACACCTCGACCCAGAGCGACTTTCGGCGGGCGCAGCTGAGTGCGGTTACCTCTCTTTCACAGTTTTTTGCAAGCAGTAATGAACCATTTCCGATACGTAGTCACCACTATTGCGCTGGCTGTTTGGCAACTTGCTGCAGCGCAGGCTCCACAATCTGTTCCCTCGGTATCCGGCGGCGGTCCTATCGCGGAGTCTGCGGGTGCAGGAGGGCCGACCCCGGTGCAGGCGCCCAAGGCTCTGGAGGCCGGCAGCACGGTGACTTCTACCGAGCCCCGTTTGATCCGGGGTAACGATCGTATAGTTGCGCCAGCCAAAGTGGTGGCTCCGGTGGAGGGGGCTCCCGTCTCATTCAGCTTTGAAGAGGCGCCCGTGGCAGAGGTAGTCCGCACTGTCTTGGGTGACGTTCTCAAGACCGACTATGTTCTGCATCCGCCGCTGAGCGGCACAGTGACGCTGTCCACGCGCAATCCCATAGCGCTTGATCAGGCGGTGTTTCTGCTGGAGAGCGCGTTGCAGGCCAACGGCTTGGCCATGATGCGGGATGCTCGAGGTTCCTACCATGTTGGACGGCCCGATGCTCTCAAGAATATCGGTGGTGCGGTTCGGCAGGCGGGTAGCGGACCATTGCCTCCAGGATACGGGGCCATCGTTGTACCACTTCAATACATTGGAGCGGCAGAGATGGCTACCATTCTCAAACCGATGATGCCTGGCGATGCTCTGATACGCGTGGACAATTTGCGCAATCTGCTGGTGCTGGCAGGTACGCGCACTCAGGCCGAAGGATGGCTGGACCTGGTTAACACCTTTGACGTCGACTTGCTCAAAGGCATGTCCGTGGGGGTTTTCCCTTTGAAGCATGCGTCGATCAAGGAGGTTGAGGCTGCGCTTCGGCTTGTCAGCGGTGGTGGTGGCGCTACGGCAAGCGGCCAAGGTCCGGCGGGTGCGGTGGCAGCAACAACTTCAAGTGCGGTTGCTGCTGCAGCCGGTAGTGCCGGGCAAGCCTCGCTGGGAGAGGCTAATCCATTGTTTGGCGCACTACGCATCATGCCCATCGAGCGCCTCAACAGCATTTTGGTGGTAACGCCGCGTGCAGCCTATTTGGATGAGGCTCGCCGCTGGATTGAACGCTTGGACCAGCCGAGCGACAACAGCGGCGAACCTCAGCTCTACATCTACCAAGTGCAAAACGTCAATGCTCGCCACCTGGCCAGTGTGTTGAGCGGTATTTTTGGTGGCCAGTCTGGTGCTGCGGGCACCAACAGTGGCGTCGCGCCGGGATTGGCTAGCGCTTCGGGGTCGTCTCTCGGGGGAGGATTTGCGGGCACCTACGGTAATTCCAGCATCTTCAACAGTTCCATGGGCAGCAGCCTCGCAGGGGCGGCTGGGGGGGGGGCGCGCGTTGGCAGCAGTGGGTTATCTGGCGGTGCAGCCAATCTGAGCGCGCGCAATACCGCCACACAAGGTGCAGTACAGCAGCCAGGCGTAAGTGCCAACTTGGGCGGCATTCGGGTCATGGCTGATGATCTCAATAACTCGGTGCTGGTGTGGGGAACGAAGGCTGATTACGTCAAGATAGAGGCCACGCTGAAGAGGCTGGATCTGCCTCCCACTCAGGTGCTCATCGAAGCGAGCATTGTCGAAGTCACTTTGAGTGATGATCTTGAATATGGCTTGCAATGGGCTTTCAGTGATAGCCGTGCCACCACCGGCTACACGGGTTCTGGTGCGCTCAATGGCGTTGGCGGGACAGCCACCGCCGGCACGCTAGGCAGTGCACTGACGGGTTTTTCGTATGCACTGAAGAATCCGGCTGGCAATGTGCGTGCGGTACTCAATGCACTTTCCAAAAAGACCTCCGTCAAGGTGATCGCCAGCCCGTCGCTCATGGTGCTTGATAACCATGCAGCCTCCATCGCGGTAGGCACTCAAACGCCCATACAAGCCGGCACTACTAGTAATCTTGAGGGTACCGTTACCAGCACCAACATCCAGTACAAAGACACTGGAGTGAATCTGATGGTTACTCCTTCTGTCAATGCGGGCAACATCGTGACCATGCAGGTGGATCAATCGGTGACCGATGTGGGTAGCAAAGATGAAGTCTCGGGTCAGCGCGCTTTTCTGCAGCGCCAACTCTCCAGCAAGGTTGCTGTGCGCTCGGGTGAATCAATCGTCATGGGGGGGCTGATTCAGGATCGCAGCAGTACCTCCAAATCGGGCGTGCCCATTTTGCATGCGCTTCCTGTAGTAGGGGGGCTTTTTGGATCCACCGTGAAAGACGGAGCTCGTACAGAACTGATTGTGGTTATCACCCCTCGAGTGGTCCGGTCCGATATCGACATCCGCGAAGTGAGTGATGACTTGCGTGATCGAATGAAAGGGCTCAAGGCCATAGAGTTGCAGGACGTCATGTCTCGCAAACCGGCGCCGACATTTGTCGCGCCCTTGTCAGCCCAGCCCGTCAAGTAATCCCTAGCCCTCCCCAGCCCATGTGCTTCATCTATCGCCTCCATAATATGAAAACAACCTATCCCGCCATGTTCTATCAAAAAACCCTCCTTCGGTTGAATTTTCTGACTGGTGCCCTTGGCGTTCTGGCGCTGGCTGGCTGCGCAGCCTTTGCGCCTGCGGCGCCTGAGCAAATTGTTCAAAAGCGCGCGTCCGAGTATTGGCAAGCACGCATTACTGGCAAATTTGAAACAGCTTACGAGTTGTCTACCCCTTCCTATCGCAGGCTCAAGACACTGGATCAATTCCGTATGCAGTTCGGCCCCGCCGTCAGCGTGCAGGATGCCGAGGTGGCAAGTGTGGCGTGCGAACCGCAAAAATGCGTAGCGCGCATGAAAATCGGCGCCAAGCCTGCGTTGATCGGCGTGAAATTGGGTACGATCCCCCTATACATGGACGAAATCTGGCTGCTCGAAGATGGCCAGTGGTGGCACTTTCAAGAGCCTTGATGGGGCCCCCAGGGATTTGAAAAAGGTCCATGTAATGGATGTGTTGTTGCAGTGTTGCTTTTCTTCAACAAAGAGTTTTTTACAAACTTCTCGCTGTAGTAGCCTCTGACACGCTGTGCTACCATCCCCTAGCGTAATCAGTCGTGGTAGTTGCGCTTACCAACTTTTTTAACTGGAGTTCTTGATATGAAGAAAAATGTTCTGGCCCTGAGCATTGCTGCCATGATTGGTGGCTTGGGCTTCGCTGGCGCTGCGTCGGCGCAGTTGGCAGTGAACGAAAGCGGTCATGGCCACATGCTGCTGGTGCCTTACTACACGGCGCAAAACGGCAACATGTCCGTGTTCCACGTGGTGAACACCGATACGGTCAACGGCAAGGCTGTGAAGGTGCGTTTCCGTGGTGCTTCGAACTCCGACGACGTGCTGGACTTCCAGGTATTCATGTCGCCTGGTGACGTCTGGACCGCTGCTGTCACGCAAGGCGCCGACGGCGTTGCGAATCTGGTGACTGCTGATGGCACCTGCACGCTGCCAGCCATTGCCAAGGGCGTGGCTGTGCCGTTCGTTCAAGATCGTCTGCCTTCGACCATGTCGGCGGCCGACAAGGCTAGCAACACCCGCGAAGGCTATGTTGAGATTTTCAACATGGCTGATATCAATGGCGCCAGCGCTATCGGTAACAATCCGTCTACGCCCGGCGTTGCTGGCAATTACCCTCTGTACACGGCTATCAAGCACGTGAACGGCGTGGCTCCTTGCACGGACTCCGTTCTGCAGGGCACGTTGACTACAGAAGCTGCGACCCCAGGTCTGCTGGCTCCTTCCAACGGTCTGATGGGTTCGTGGTACATCATCAATGTGCCACAGACGACCACGTTCTCTGGTGCGGCGAACGCTATCTTGGCAACTGGTACCACGAACAATGTGTTCTCGGCACAAAGCACCGGCGCTGCGACTTTGTTCTCTGCCGATCCGTTGTTCAAGACGGGTGTTCTGAAGGCGCAAAAATACGACGTGCCTGACCTGTCGACGCCTTACATCACTGCATCGTCGCAAGCAAGTGCTGATGCGCAAGCGGCAGCTTTGACGACTGCATTGGCCCGCAACGCGGTTGTCAACCAATACGCTAATGACGCTAGCATCACTGCCAAGACTGACTGGGTGTTCTCCATGCCTACCCGTCGTTACAGCATCGCTGCTAACTACAAAGCGCCTATTGGTGCTGGTGTGCTGAATGCCACTCAGTATGCGACCGATGGTGCCTCTGGTCCTACTTCGTCGACTGCTGCTGAGCGTGCAGCTGCTTATCGTCTGATCAATGACGGTGTGACTGGCTCGTATTTCATCACCGCTGCGAATACCACGGTGAACTCCATCGGCCAGATCTGCGCCAGCTCCATCGGCGCTACCTTCTATGACCGTGAAGAAACTTCGAAGACCTCTGGCGCCGTCTTCTCGCCAGGCACTGTGACCCAAACGCCTCTGTGCGGTGAAGTCAGCGTGCTGAGCTTTGCAGATGCTGGTGCTTCTGTCTTGGGTGCAACCGTGGCACGTGCCAACGTGACCGGCGCATACACGAACGGCTGGGGCCGTATTGCTTTCTCGGCTCCTGTGCCTGTCCTGGGTGCTTCGTTCATCAAGCTGTCTAACCCCAGCGCTTCGGCTGGTGTTTCGGGTAACTACGGCATCACTTGGCCACACACGTACAAATAAGTACGGCACTTTTCACGCTATCGTGATCTAAAAGGCGGGGGCAACCCCGCCTTTTTTTATTCTGACTTTGGTGACAAGTGGTAATTTCAATGAACGTTTCACGATCTTCTTTTGCAATCTGCACAGCCATGTTGGCTGTTTCTGTGGCAGGTTTCTCTGTGACCACGGCGTGGGCTGCTGGCCCGGTGCTGGCGCAGGGGCCGCAAGCAAATATCACGACTGAAGATATTGAGGCCGATGCGCTGCGCATGCCCGAAGAAATGCGAGGCACCGTGCTGTCCAGGCCCAAAACAGTCTCGCAAATCGCCAACAATCTCTATGTGCGGCGTGCCCTTGCCAACAAGGCGCAGGCCGATGGCTTGGCGGGTGATCCCCACGTAGCCGCCGCGTTGCAGGTTGCCCGCGACAAAGTGCTGTCCGATGCCCTGCTGGCCCAAATCGACAAAAACAGTGCTCCCAGCGACGCCGTGACCGAAGGCCAGGCGCGCAACATCTACAAGGCGAAGTCTGATCGGTTCCAGGCCCCTGAGCAGGTTCAAATTAGCCACATCCTGATCGCTGGCAACGATGGCAGTGCCCGTGCCCAAGCCGAGAAAGTTCTCGAAGAGCTCAAGGCCGGCGCAAATTTTGCCCAACTCGCCAAGGAGCGTTCGGCAGATACCGGTAGTGCTGCCAAGGGCGGTGACTTGGGCCTGTTCGCACGCGGTCGCATGGTGCCGGAGTTTGACGAGGCTGCTTTTGCACTGAAACAGCCGGGCGATCTGAGTGGTGTTGTCGAGACAAAATTTGGCTACCACATTCTCAAGCTGGATGCTCGGCGCCCCGCGGGACTGCGCCCTTACGAAGAAGTGCGCGAGGAGCTGATCAAGGAAGTGCGCGGCAAAATGCAGCAAGACGCCCGAGTAGCTGAAGCCGAAAAAGCGCAACAGGGCTTGACAATCAATAACGAGGCGATTGAAGCATTTGCGGCCACGCACAAGGCGGCGCCTTGATGCCTTAAGCCGCAGGAGGGCCGAAGGCGGCGATACCTTCGGCCTCTGTGGTGCTCTACGTTAGACAGATTCCGCATGCTGATTTTGTGGACAGAAATGCGCGCGGTGTGGAATGCGCGCACCTTGGTGTGGGTGCTTACACGGCGTGAAGTCGCTGGCCGCCATGCGGGTACCGCTGTAGGAGTGCTGTGGCCCTATCTGCAACCCCTGCTCACGGTAGCAGCTTACTACCTGGTGTTTGATGTGGTATTCGCCATGCGGCTGGGGAGCGGCGCGCCAACACACGCAGTGGGCACCTTCCTGGTGGTGGGGGCGTTGCCTTGGATGGCGTTTTGCGATGCTGTCACGCGCGGCATGAACAGCCTAATCGAGGCCGGTGGTCTGCTACAAAAAAACCCTCTGCCTCCAGTATTGATCGTGACGCGCGCTGTGCTGGCCAGCACAGCGATCTACGGGCCGTTGCTATTGGTGGTGGCTCTGGTCTACGCCCCTCTGCACCGCTTCAATCTGGCCGTGTTAGCCTTTGTGCCGCTACTGGCGTTTCAGTTGATTTTGTGCCTGTTGCTGGGTTACCTTCTAGCCATACTCGCGGCGGCCTTGCGTGATACGGTGCAATTGGTGGGTTTTTTGCTCTCCGTGGGTATATATCTTTCCCCCGTCCTGTTTCCGCTCAGCCTATTTCCTGAGAACTGGCGCTGGGTGTTATGGCTGAATCCCGTGACGGCGCTGGTGTTGGGCTACCAGCAGGTGCTTTTGCTTGGAGCGTGGCCGCCTGCCAGCGTGTGGCTTGCAGGGTTGCTGTGGCTTGCGGGGCTGGCTCTAGCACTGAACCTGGTGGTTAAGCGCAGTCGCGATCAGTTGGTGGACTGGTTATGACGCGGCACTCAAGCAGCAACACCGTACTCAGGGTGAGTGGGCTGGGAAAGGAATATAAGCTCTATGCCTCACCGCGCGAGCGGCTCAAGGCCCTAGTCTCGGGCCATGCCCGTCACCGCAGCCATTGGGCCTTGCGCGATGTGTCGTTTGAACTGCAGCGTGGCGAATGCATTGGTGTGATAGGCGATAACGGCGCGGGTAAGAGTTCGTTGTTGAAGCTGCTGGCCGGTACCTTGCAACCCAGCACGGGAACTATTGAGCGGGTGGGCCGCATTACGGCCATTCTGGAATTGGGTGCCGGTTTCCATCCCGATTTCAGTGGGCGGGACAACCTGTATTTCGGTGGCAGCCTGATTGGCATCAATCACGATGACATGGCGCGCTTGGAGCCCGAGATCATCGATTTCTGCGAGTTGGGCGAGGCACTGGACCGACCGGTCAAAACCTACTCATCGGGCATGACGGTGCGCCTGGCCTTTGCGCTGGTGACGGCGGTGCAGCCGGATGTACTGATCATCGACGAAGCGCTGGCCGTGGGCGATCAGAATTTTCAGAAAAAGTGTGTGGAGCGCATCACGGCTTTTCGCAATAACGGTTGCACTATTCTGTTTTGCTCGCACAGCCCGTACCACATTCGTCATCTGTGTGATCGGGCGCTCTGGCTCAAGGGGGGGCGGGTGGAGCAGTTTGGCAACACAGAGGTGGTGCTGGCCGCTTACGACGTTCACACCCGGGCGCGGGATGCAGCCGTCGAGGCCTCTGCAACCACAGCATCCACCTCCACGGAGGCTACAACGGCCGCAGCCACAGACCGTCCCGTCCAGAGCGTACCGACGGTGCAGCCCGGCCACGCCACGCCGTCTCCTGCGGGGGGCGATGGAGGCGGCGCCTGCATTCTGTCGGTGGATGTGGCGCACCTTGAAGACCCAGTGGGTGGCCAGCCGCCTGTGCTTCAGGGCCAGGATCTGGTGGTGACCATTCGGGCCCGGGGGCGTGGTGGGGAGCGCCCGAATATTGGGTTCATGATCGAGCAGTCCAAAGGTGTGGGTATCACGTCGCTGGCTACGCATGAGGACGGTGCGGTCCCTGTTTTGCTGGATAACGGGACCTGGCAGTCTGTGCTGACATTTCCGGACCTTCCGCTGCACAGCGGCGACTATGTGATCAGCGCCTTCTTGTTCGATGAGACGGGGCTTGCGGTGTATGACCAATGGTTTCAATTTTTGCACTTCCGTTTTATCTTTCCCAAGCCGCTGCCCGGTCTGGTGCGGCTGCCTCACCGCTGGAGCTGACGCAGTGAAGGCCTCGCCAGAGCGCCATCGGTCCCATGCTCTCTGCCCCGGCTGAGCCAATCGCGGCCAACCCCAGTCTGTTAGCAAAAGCCCGTGCAGGGCTTCGGTGCTGCCGGACACGGTCTGCCAGCCCGGAGCGAACATGTAGAAGCATTAATGCGGGCGCACGCAGCGAGGCATCCTGTGCTGCCGTTTGATAATCAAGGGTTCCACGTGTCTACGAATAACATGACTGTCCTTCACGAATTGACCCCCACCCCAGGCCAACGACTGCTGCAGGAGGGGCGCGAGCTGCTGGCGCGCGGCGCCAGGGAGGCTGCTGCGCAAGTGCTGGTGCGGGCACGCGACGAGCGCGATGTGGTGCTGGACGCCCACGCCCTCATTGAGGCAAATGACCTGATCGGATCGTTTCGCAACGTGATGGGGCTGGACTGCACCATTTCAGGGCAGGATGATATTTTTGGCTTCTTCCGAGGCCACCATTCCAGCCGCAACCCGCTGCGCGACTACCTGGCAGATGGCTGGCGTACCTTGTCGGAGCTGATGGTGTTGTTAGAGGCGGTGGACCAACCTCTCCTCAAGACGAACCGCGTGCTGGAGTTTGCCAGCGGACACGGTCGCTTCACGCGGCACCTGGTCAAGGCCCTGGGCCCGTCGCGGGTGGTGGTGTCGGACGTGGTGCCGAGTGCCGTGGAGTTTTCGCGCAGCACGTTTGGGGTGGACGGTTTTCTATCGGCCAGCCTGCCAGAGAGCGTGCAATGGCCTGCCCGCTATGACCTGGTATTTGTGTTGTCCCTTTTCAGCCATTTGCCCAGAGCCACGTGGTCGCGCTGGCTCAAGGCGCTATACGAAGCGGTTGCCCCCGGGGGGCTGTTGGTGTTCAGCACCCACGGCATCAAGGCAGCCTATTTTGACCACGTGACGCTGGACGATGAGGGCTACTTTTTTGCTGCCTCCAGTGAGTCCACGGCCATCGACGAGCAGGAGTACGGCACCACGTTCACCTCGGAGGCCTTTGTGCTAGCGCGCATCGCCGAAACCATGGGCGCCGACAAACTGGTGCACCAGGTGCCGGTGCACTTCTGGAACCATCAGGACGCCTATGTGCTGCGCAAACTGTGACAAGCACGGTGACAGAGCGAGCGCCTGCCGCGTGAGCATTGAGCCGATGCGCGAATGCCGCGGCGATCACGTTGCGGCGGCGGGCTGGAATTGATCAAGTTGTTATCCGTGGAGAAGCAATGAACGGCAACGGGTGGTTGAGGCTGCAAGAACGGCTGTGGGGGCTAGCACCGTGGGATGCCCGGCGCATCAGCGACGAGTGGTTTCGGGCGCATTTCGACTATGCGGCCGATGTGGTTCATCAGTGGGTAGGCGGCGCGCTGGACATCCGCACCGCACGGCTGCTGAACTTTGGCTGTGGCGATGGCATTACTGATTTGTCCCTGGTGCTGCGACATGGTGCGACGGCCATCCATGGCGTGGACATTCGCAGGGAATACACCAAACTGCCACGCATTGCCCGCGAGCAGTTGGGCATGCGACGTATTCCTGCAGCCCTGACGTTTGAGACTATAGTGCCCGGGGCGCGCCTGGCGGACCACCATGCGGGCGTGGATGGCATCCTGAGCTGGTCCACCTTCGAGCATGTGCAGCGCGACCAGTTGCTGCCGATCTTGCAGGACCTGCACGCCTGTCTGCGCCCTGGTGGGGTGTTCTTCCTGCAGATTGAGCCGTTGTTCCACTCCCCCTACGGCTCGCATTTGCGCCGTTATGACGAGGTGCCTTGGCACCATCTGCTGGTGTCCGAAGAGGTGCTCTGGAGCACCATTGAAGCCCACGATGGGCCGATCAACGCTGAGGAGGTGGACTTCGGGTTTGCCGACTTTGGTGTGGAAGGCTACAAGCGGTTTGTGTTCAAGGAATATCAACAGCTTAACCGCCTGACGGCGGATGAACTGGTGAGTCTTGTGCGTCAGGTTGGTTTTGCTGTGGAGAAGCAGGAACGTCGTAGCGTGGACGTGGCACCGCCGCCCGAACTGCTTGAGCGCCACAGCGATGAAGTGTTGCGCAACAACGAGATATTTTTACTACTGCGCAAAAGCGGGTGATCGGAGGATCGGCGCAAGAGTGCCGTGCCAGAGTGCAGGTGCAAGACTGGACGTAAAGAGGGCGTGGCGCGCCACGATCTCTTGGGTTTTCGTGCCCGCATTCCCTTTCCGACGGCGTTGCGGGCGGTGATTACAAAGTCTTGCACAGGTTGCCCTTTCTGGTTGCCTATCTCCGATAACGCAGAACGGTATCCTGCACATTTACGGCAAGATTCGCAACCAGCACGAGCCCCCACATCGCTACGTTTGTGCGCATACCGTGGTGGCCATTGGAGCGATTAATCCATCTATTTTTGCAGCCAATTTTTGACTCTGCGCTGCCAATGCGCAGGGATGCGGCGGGCCGCAGTGCGCAGCAGAGGAAGCGAACGCAGGTAAGCGAGTGCGTTCAGTGCTTCTGAGCGGGCGGATGCGCCCTTGGGCGCCAGGTAGGGGGCCAGCGACACGGCAGCCATGGGTGGCTGAGCGTTTGCTGTGGCCGACACGCCCTGCAGGTAGTCGTTCTGGTACGTCCAGGGCGTCTGGGTGCCTGATGTGGGGGGAGCGGGAGGGGTTTCGGGCGGCACCGCGGCAACGAAATGCTCGGCGCGCAAGGTGGTGAAAAAGTGAACCCATTGCTTTCCATCCTGGTCCCACGGGCATACCCAGCTCCAGGGTCTACCGGCCACACGCTCTGCAAATGCACCAATGTCTGGAACGGCCACCGGCAAGCCCGCCTGCAACGCGCTGCTGAGCGTGTAGCTGTAGGTCTCGGGCCAGAGGGCGGGAAACCACACGACGTCAGGCTGCAGCCAAGCCAGCAGGCCCGGCAGGTCTTCCTCCTGATAGGCGCCATGCACGGTAAGCCTCGCGCGGGGCTGGGTTTGCAGGTGGCGGTAGCCATAACCGAGCAGGTGGAATTCTACGGGGGCTCCCGCTCGAGATGCCTCCATGGCCGCCGCCTCGAGCACGTCCGCGCCCTTGATGGCACTGAGCGCCCCGAGAACCACCACTTTGAGGGGGGCGTCTGAGGCCAGCGGCTTGACGTGCGGCTCGGGTGCTCCGGGGCTGCCGGGCGCGGCCATGTCGGTATGGGGAATGGCCCGCACGCGTGCACCGGGGGCAAAACCTGTCATGCGTCGTGCAGTGTCGATGCTCGGGGCGATCACGAGGCGAGCGCTCGTCAGAAAGTGGCGGTTGCGATGGCGCCAATCAGACACCGTGCCGGTACCCATGGGGGCGGGGTCTTGAGGGGCGCAACAGGCACACTGCCCGGGGGCGGGTTCACCGGCAAAGCGGTTGTCGCTGCCCGTCATGGAAATGTGGGCGCAATAACTGTAGAAATCGTGCGCAGTGAAGTCGTAGTCCACCCCCAACTGTGCAGGCAGGTCCAGAACCAGCGGATCATGGCCGACGAGGTGGTGGTAGTGGATGTGTCGTACCCCCAGGCTTTTCAGTACCACTATGAGGTCGGTGAATTGGTCGGAGAGCCGGAAGACGAGCTCAAAGCCCTCCTCCTTGCCGGCCAGCTCCAGGCGCACGCACTGGTCCGGTGCGGGCGTCAGCGTGAGGAAGATGGCCTGGGCCCCCAGGTGTTGGGCCAGTTCGCGCACATGGCGCAGCGTGCCGCCTGCGCGGTCATGCAACACGGCCAGCACAGTGGGCAGTTGAGCGCGCTGAATGCGAGCCACGTCCAGCGCGAGCCGATAAGGCTGCGCAGGGTCTGCTTGCACAAACGCCATGACATCGCGCTCGTAGCGGGGGTGCAGGCGTCGCAAAGTTTCCATGGCCGCGCGCTCGCGCGGGCTCTTGCTGTCTCCAAAGCTCACGCCACCGGTATGCAGCACAAAGGTGTCCAGCAGATGGAGGTTGCGCCAACCCGACTCGGCGGCGCGTTGGCAAAAATCGTTTTCTTCGCCGTAGCCTTTCCCAAAGTTCTCCGTATCAAACAGGCCGACCTGTTGCAGACAGTCACGGCGGATATACATGCAAAACCCCACACCGGTCGGTACGTCCACGACGGCGCCAGGATTGGTTTGTGCGCACAGTGCGTCCAGTCGCGCTGTGTCGTATCCCGTGGGCAAAGCGTTGTCCTTGCAAAAACGGGGGTAGCTGCAAATGGTGGCGTTGTTGGAGAACGGCGTGACCGATCCGACCTTCTGGTCGCTGTAGGCGGCGCGGCGAATGCGGTCGAGCCAGTCATTGGCGACCTCGGTATCGCTGTTGAGCAGCAGCACGTCGTGGCTGCTGTTCAGCGCCATGCCGCGGTTCACGGTGCCGACAAAGCCCAGGTTCTCCGCGTTCTCGAGCAGCGTGATGCGACTGTCCTGGCGTGCGCGCTCGCGCAGCCAGTCGGTGACTTCGGGTTCCGGACTTGCATCGTTGATGACGATCAGACGCCAGGGCGTTTCGCACTGGCTTGCCAGTGCGGAGTTGATACACAGTTGCGTGTCTGCCAGACCCCGGTATACGGGCACGATGACGTCCACCGGGTGGGGTGGCGGCGCCAGGGGCACGGGGGCTGGCTGGGCGGGCTGCACGGTCGCCGGGCTGCGGCCCAGCAGTCGATCAATGCGCATCTTGGCGTGCACCAGGGGGCGGGTGGCTCTGAACACGGTGGAGTTTTCTATGGTCTTGAGGTGGTCGGCGAGCGCCTGGTAGTCCTTGTCCAGACGCGTGGCTTCTTGTTGCCACATGGCGCGTTGCTGTGCGAGTGCCTTGTTGCTTTCTTCGAGGAGGCTGGCTCTGCCTCCCACCGCCTGTAGTTGGCTTTGCTGCTGGTCTATGCGGCTTTGCGCATCGCGGGCGTTGCTCTCCAGTTGGTCGATGCGGTCACCGAGAGGCTTGACGGTGTTGGACAGCGCCAGATAGTCGGCAGACATGGGCCAGCCCAGTTCAATATCCAGTCTGGAGCCTGAGGGGCTGGCGGCCGCAAGCACCTCGGTAGGGATAGGGAGCTCCAGCCAGGGGTCGGTACCCGTGAGCAGCAGCAGACTGGCGCCGGACGCTGGGGGCATGGGGGCTTGCCAGGCAATCTGGCTGTGGGGGGTGGATGCCAGCAAGGTGCGACTGGCCGTGTTGGCCGACCACTGCCACAGTGCGTCGCCCCGGTCGTTGCGCAGGGTGATGCTGTACAGGTGCAAGAAGCCGGCGCGGTCTGCGGGATCGAACCGGAGCCGGGTGAGGGGGGCGCTGGCGGCAGGTATTTGAAAGCTTACCGTTTGGTGCTCAGAGCCGATGGCGCCGGTGGCACTGAGTTTGTCGTCTTCCGCATAGCCTCCATGCCGACCCATATAGAGCTGTGCCGTAAAGAGCGCCTGCGCCGTGCCGAGGTCAGTGGGTGCGTGCACCGCGCTGGGCACGTAGGCCACCGGCCGTGCAATGCCAATGAACTGGTAGGTGAGGGCGTCGGGGATGCCCAGCAGGTAGCGGGCAACGGGAGGGGGGAGCCGGTCGAATGCCGCCTGAAATTCCGAGTCTGGCAATTGCCGGGTGATGGTGTCGACCGCATCGAGGTCCCAGCGCTGCTCGGACAGGAACCTCACGAGCGATCGACGTGTGAAGAATCGCAGGTGGGTGTTATCGAGCAGACCTTCCTCGCGGTAGCGGAACTCTCCTTCGAGCAACTCAGCCAAAAGCCCGGAGTACGCGGCATTGGGCACTGAAATCAGCAGCCGGCCGTCGGCTGCGAGTAGCTCTCGGCACACCTGCAAAACGGATTCTGGGCGCTTCAAATGCTCCAGGACATCCGCACATACGATGTAGTCGTACTGTTTGGTCCCGAACATGCGGAGCAGATCGGCTGTTTCCAGGTCCGCTACTTCGACCTGCCGGTAGTGGGGCTGGGCGTGCACCGCTTCTGCCTGGCTCAGGGTGACACCGTCCGTCGTGCAATCGCGGGTCTCTTTCAGATACTGTCCCAGGGCGCCGCTGCCACACCCCAGGTCCAGCACGCTAGCGCCGCGATTGATCAGGCTGGCAAGGACCGACAGAGAAGTGCGTTCTCCTTCTGCAATGGAGCGCAAATACACGTGCAGGTCGTCAATAGAATTCGTCATCCGGCGATTATGACGGGCCAGATCCGGCGCCTTTGTGTGCCGCGCAGGGGACAATACGGGCCAATGTCAGTCATTCAGCCTTTGTTTCAGCCTGGTTTGGTGGTCTCCGTGGTTAGTCATGGGCACGGTGACATGGTGCAGGCGCTGCTGCTGCAGCTGGCCCATGTTTCCTCTAGGTCGGTATCTCGCGTGGTGCTGACTCAGAACCTGCCAGAGCCGGAGCCTGTTCCCCCCGCCAGTGGCTGGCCATTTGAGTTGTTACGGGTAGTCAATGTGGCTCCCCTCGGGTTTGGCACCAATCACAACCGCGCGCTGGCCCATGCCACCGAGGCGTTTGTGTGTGTTCTCAACCCCGATGTGGTTTTGGTGGGCGATGGCGACCCGTTCAAGGCGCTGATTTCTGCGTGTGGTGCGCCAAACATTGGTTGTGCCTACCCTGTCCAGATCGATCCAGCCGGCCGTGTGCAGGGGAGTGAGCGCGAAGTCCCTTCTCCCATGGCGCTTTTGCGCCGCAGACTTTTGGGCCGTCAGGAGATGCGGGTGGATTGGGTGAATGCTGCGTGTCTGGTGCTGCCATCTGTGGTCTGGCATGCGTTGAACGGGTTTGATGAACGCTATTTCATGTACTGCGAGGATGTGGACCTTTGCCTGCGGCTGCGGTTGCGCGGCCTGCATCTGGCGAAGGCGCCGGTGCGGGTCATTCATGCGGGGCAGCGTGCCAGTTCGCGCAGCCTGAAACATTTGGGATGGCATCTCCAGAGCCTTTGGCGGCTGTGGCGCTCACCGGTCTACACCCGGGCGCTACAGTTGCTAACCGCGCAGTCCGCTGACAACGGTACCATCGGCGCTCCATGATTTGGTTGTCTGTGGTTGGTTTTTTGGTGGCGGCGCTGGCTGCAGGGCTCATTGTGAGATGGGGGCGGAAGCATGCGGAGTTGTACGGCGACTCCATGCCCCAGCGATTTCACCTGGGGCATGTTCCACGGTTGGGTGGTGCGGCTTTGTTAGTGGGTACGTCCATCGGATGGGCGTTGGGCGTGCTGCAGTCTGTCTACTGGGGCGACCCCGGCTCCCTCAGGCTTGATGTGTGGGTGGGCGCGTGGCTGGTCGCAGTGCTCCCCGCCGCGCTGGGCGGGATGGCAGAAGACCTTACCCAGCGCCTGTCGGTGCGCTACCGCCTCACTTTGACGGGAGCATCCGGCGCGTTGGCGGTGTGGCTTTTGGGTCTCAACCTGCCGCGCATGGGCTGGCCGTGGCTCGATGCCGTTCTGGTTGCGGCGCCTTGGCTGGGACTGGCCATTGTCGTCCTGGCAGTCGCAGGGCTGCCCCACGCCTTCAACATCATCGACGGCTACAACGGGTTGGCGGGGATGGTCGCCTTGATCGTGTGTCTGGCCCTGGCCCACGTGGCGTTGCAGGTCGGGGACCGTGCGCTGGCGGCGCTGCTGGTGTCCACCGCCGCGGCCACCGGAGGTTTTTTGGTCTGGAACTACCCGCGCGGCATGTTGTTTGCCGGCGATGGGGGCGCCTACGTGTGGGGCGTGGTGATTGCCATCGCCAGCATTTCGCTGGTGCAGCGCAATGCGGATGTTTCGCCCTGGTTCCCAATGCTGCTGCTGATCTACCCGGTCTGGGAGACGATTTTTTCCATTTATCGCAAGGCGGTGCGGGGTATTTCGCCGGGTGTGGCCGATGCGCTGCATTTCCACCAGCTCATCTACCGCCGCATCGTGCGTGGGGTGTTTCACGACGACGAGTCGCGCCGCGTGCTGATGCGCAATAACCGCACGTCGCCCTATCTGTGGGGCTTTACGCTGCTGACGGTGGTGCCTGCCGTACTGTTTTGGAACAACACGCCCCTGCTCATGGCGTTTTGTGGGCTGTTTGTGGTCAGCTACGTGATGGCTTACCTGGCCATCGTGCGGTTCAAAGTACCGAACTGGCTGCGCCACTGAGGCGGTTTGGCGCCCGCAGCCTGGCGAATGCGGCACAATTTGCGCCTCACAGTTTTCTCCGGATGGCACGCCTCCATGACCGACCTTCTTTCGATTGCACCGCGCGACAAGGCTGAAATCCTGGCCCAGGCGCTGCCCTACATCCGCAAGTTCCATGGCAAGACCATGGTGATCAAGTACGGCGGCAACGCCATGACCGACCCGGCCTTGCAGGCTGACTTTGCCGAAGACGTGGTGCTGCTCAAGCTGGTGGGCATGAACCCCGTCGTGGTGCACGGCGGCGGCCCGCAGATCGAAACGGCCCTGAACCGCTTGGGCAAGAAGGGCGAATTCATTCAGGGCATGCGTGTGACGGATGCCGAAACCATGGAAGTGGTCGAATGGGTGCTGGCTGGGGAGGTGCAGCAGGACATCGTGGGCCTGATCAACCAGGCCGGCGGCAAGGCCGTGGGCCTGACGGGCCGTGATGGTGGAATGATCCGGGCCCAAAAGCTCAAGATGGTGGATAGCAAGGACCCCAGCATCGAACACGACGTGGGCCAGGTGGGCGATATCGTCTCCATCGACCCCAGCGTGGTCAAGGCGCTGCAGGACGATGCGTTCATCCCCGTCATCAGCCCCATCGGCTTTGGCGAGAACAACGAGAGCTACAACATCAACGCCGACGTGGTGGCCAGCAAGCTGGCCGAGGTGCTCAAGGCCGAAAAGCTCATGCTCTTGACCAACACCCCTGGCGTGCTCGACAAGGCTGGCAACCTGTTGACTGACCTGACGGCCCGCCGCATTGACGAGCTGTTTGCCGACGGCACCATTTCGGGCGGCATGCTGCCCAAGATTGCAGGCGCGCTGGACGCGGCCAAGGCCGGCGTCAACGCGGTGCACATCATTGATGGCCGGGTGCCACACGCCATGCTGCTCGAGATTCTGACCGAGCAGGCGTACGGCACGATGATCCGGTCCCACTGACCCGCAAGAGGGCTCCATGCGCCTGCTCTTGGTCGAAGACGATGTGATGGTGGCCAGCGGCATCAAGCTGGGGCTGACCGATGCAGGCTATGCAGTGGACTGGGTGGGCAGTGGCGAGCGGGCCGAGGAGGTCCTGCGCGCCGAGTCATTCGATGCGGCCATCATCGATATCGGGCTGCCCGCCATGGATGGCCTGGAGCTGACGCGCCGCCTGCGCCGCCCCGACATGGCAAGCCCGTCCATGCCCGTGCTGATCCTGACCGCGCGCGATGCGCTGCACGACCGGGTACAGGGGCTGGATCTGGGGGCGGACGATTACATGGTCAAGCCGTTTGAGCTGCCCGAGCTGCTGGCGCGCCTGCGGGCGCTGTTGCGCCGCTCCCAGGCCGCGACCACGGCGGTGTTGAGTTTTGGCCCGCTGGAGCTGGACACCGCCGGGCGCCGGGCCAGCATGCGCACGCCGGCGGGTGAACAGGTCATTGAACTGGGGCCGCGCGAGTGGACGGTGCTCGAATACCTGCTCATCAACGCTCCCAAGCCTGCGAGCAAAGACAAGCTGCTTCAGGCGCTGACGGGCTGGGACAAGGAGATCACCCCCAACGCGGTAGAGGTCTATGTCTCGCGCCTGCGGGGCAAGCTGGAGCCCCATGGGGTGGCCCTGCGGTCGATCCGCGGCTTTGGCTACCGCCTCGAATTGCAGGCTGCCTGAGCGGAAACTCGCCCCTTTCTTCGCCGCCTCGCCATGCTTTGGAAGAAGAACTCCTCCCGGCGGCCCGGCTTGCGCGCGATGACGTCGGATTTGCGTACCCGGCTCTTGCTGATGCTGGTGTTGCCCCTGTGCGTACTGGCGCTGGTGGGCGTGTGGCTTGACTACCGGTCGGCCGACGAGGCGGCCGGCCAGCACGACCAGCGGCTGGTGCGGCTGCTGCCCGCGCTGGCCGATTCGGTGCTGGCGCCCCCCATCCACGACAACGATCCGCCCCTGCTGCTGCTGGCCCCCCCCATCGAAGATTTTTTGCGCCAGAACGCAGGCTTTGCTGCCTACAGCGTGCGTGACACCTCGGGGCGCCTGCTGCTGGGCGAGGACTGGGTGCACAGCGGCGTACCCACCACCCAGGCCCCTGAGTTCCACAGTGTGGAGTTTGGCGGGGTGACCTACCGGGTGGCGGCGCAGCGCGGGCGCACGGGGGCGGGCGAACTGGTGGTGGCGCTGGCCGATGGGTCCGACCCGCGCCAGAAATGGGCGCAGCAACTGCTGCTGCGGGTGTTGCTGCCCAATCTGGTGCTGTTGATTGCGGCGGGCTTTGCGATCCACTGGGCGGTGCGGCAGGCCTTCAAGCCCCTGGTGGGGCTGGCCGAGGCGGTGGAGCGCCGCTCGCCACGCGACCTTAGCCCCATTGATGAAGCCGCATCGCCCGACGAGGTGCGCCCGCTGGTGCACTCGCTCAACCGCCTGTTTGCGTTGGTCAACGCGCAGGCGGAGGGGCAGCGCCGCTTTGTGGCCGACGCGGCGCACCAGCTGCGCACGCCGCTGGCAGGCTTGCAGGCCCAGGTCGAGGCTTGGGCCATGATGGCCAAGGCGGCGGCGCCTCCACGCACGTCTTTCCCAGATTTCGACCGAAAAATGCCGCTAGCGCATGAAGATCGTGCGCAGGGTGCTATTGTTTTAGGAGTAGATCAGATCGAGAAGCTGCGCAACGCCACGCGCCGCACTTCGCAGCTGGCGCACCAGTTGCTGGCGCTGTCCCGTGCGGATGCCCGCAGCCTGGATGCGCAGCCGCCACAGCGGGTGGACCTCAAGGACCTGTGCGAATCGCTGCTGGAGACCTTTCTGGACGCAGCCACCGGCAAGGGCCTGGACCTGGGGTTGGATGTGCAGCCGGTCCACGTCACGGGGCACGGCTGGCTGCTGCGCGAGCTGCTGTCCAACCTGGTGGACAACGCCATCAAATACACCCCGCCCGGTGGGGTGGTCACCATCCGCTGCGGAATGCGCCAGGGACGTGCGGGCCCGCCCCGGCCCTATGTGGCGGTGGAGGACGACGGCCCGGGCGTGCCCGAGGCCGAGCGCACCCGCGTGCTGCAAAGGTTCTACCGTGTGCCGGGCGCAGGTGGCGAGGGCACGGGCCTGGGCTTGGCTATTGCCGATGAGATTGCCCGCGTGCACCGCGCCACGCTGACGCTGGGCACGGGCCCCCAGGGGCGCGGGCTCTTGGTGACGGTGGTGTTTCCGCTGTAGGGCGCCCCGCAAGTCGTCCCCCCAGGCCGGTCTGGTGCCTGTGCGAGAATCATTTCCACACACGATTGACTTGTGCAAACAGGTGGCGGCGAAGCCCCCGCTGGCTGGTGCAAGCCGCGACATCGTGATTCATGCCCTGCCGTGACCAGACCATGCCCGGTGGCATGTGCACCGGAAGCAGGGCCCCATCGGAGCCCCTGTCCTGCATGTCTGAAATCTCGCCCCTGCCCGAGCCTGCCAGTACCGCTGAAGCGGGTGATGTTGCGGCTGCCCGCAAGCGGCCCAAGCCCGGAGAGCGGCGCATTCAGATCCTGCAGGCCTTGGCTGCCATGTTGGAGCAGCCGGGGGCCGAGCGCATCACCACGGCCGCGCTGGCCGCGCGCCTGTCGGTCAGCGAGGCGGCGCTGTACCGCCACTTCGCCAGCAAGGCCCAGATGTTCGAGGGGCTGATCGATTTCATCGAGCAGTCGGTGTTCACACTGGTGCAGCAGATCACCGGGCGCGACGTGCCCGACCCCGCGAAGCCTGCCGATGCAGGCGCCCGCCAGGCCGCGCGCATCGTGGCCCTGGTGCTGCAGTTTGGCGAACGCAACCCGGGAATGGTGCGGGTGATGGTGGGCGACGCGCTGGTGTTCGAGCACGAACGCCTGCAGCAGCGCATGAACCAGTTTTTTGACCGCATCGAATCCACCCTGCGCCAGTGCCTGCGCGCGAGCACGGCCGCATCGAGCACGCCCACGGTCGATGCCCAGGTGGCAGCCAGCGTGCTGACGGCCTTTGTGGTCGGGCGGCTGCAGGGCTACGCCCGCTCGGGGTTCCGGCGCCTGCCCACCGAGCACCTAGAAGCCAGTCTGGCGTTGATGTTGTAGCGCCCGCGCCGTTGAGGCTGCGCATTCCGTAAGAGGTGGCGCGGCTGCAACGGGTGGTTTGGGTGGGTCTCCCTATTTTTTTCGGGGGCTTGGGGGCTGCGGGGAATTTGCTGCAGAATAGAACGAACGTTCGTTTTTATTCGTGCCCATGTCATCCACCCCCGAGTCCCGCCAGGTCACCCGCATCCCGCGCACTCGCAGCGGTACCGGCCGCGCCATGCAAAAAGGCCAGCAGACCAAGGCGGCCATCGTCGAGGCGGCGCTGGGCCTGGCCACGCACATCGGGCTGGAGGGCCTGTCCATCGGGGCGCTGGCCGACGTCACGGGCATGAGCAAGTCGGGCGTTTTTGCCCACTTTGGCTCTCGTGAAGAGCTGCAGATCTCCGTCATCCGCGAATACCACACCCGCTTCGAGCAGGAAGTGTTTTACCCCGCCATGTCGGCCCCGCGCGGCGTCGGCCGCCTGTCTGCGCTGTTCGACAACTGGATGAAGCGCACCTCCATCGAAATCGACTCGGGCTGCATTTACATCAGCGGCGCGGTCGAGTTCGACGACCGCACCGGCCCCGTGCGCGACGCGCTGGCCAGTTCGGTGCTGACCTGGCACGCCGCCATGCGTCGCGCCATCGAGCAGTGCAAGGAGCTGGGCGAGCTGCGTGCCGACACCAAGGAAGAGCAGATGCTCTTCGAGATCCACGGTCTCATCCTGGCGCTGCACTATGAGGCGCGGTTCCTGCAGACCCCGGGCTCCATCGACCGTGCCGTCATGGGCTTTCACAACATCCTGGCGCGCTACAGCGCGCCCGCAGCGGCCGCCAAGGCACCCACCGTGGCGCGTCGCAAAGTTTCCAACCAAACCACCCCATCCAAGGAGTAAACCCATGCCTAGCTATACGCCGCCCCTGCGCGACATGCAATTCGTCATGCACGAAGTGCTCAAGGTCAGCGATGAATTCAAGGCAATGCCGCCCCATGCCGAGGTGGATGTGGACACGATCAATGCCGTGCTCGAAGAGGCCGGCAAGTTCGCTGCCGAGGTGACTTTCCCGTTGAACATCAGCGGCGACACCGAAGGCTGCGTGCTGGACAAGGCGACGCACGAAGTGAAGCCCCCGTCGGGCTTCAAGGACGCCTACGCCAAGTACGTCGAAGGCGGCTGGGCGGCGCTGTCGTGCGACCCCGCTTACGGCGGCCAGGGCCTGCCCTTCGTGCTGAACCAGTGCCTGTACGAAATGATGAACTCGGCCAACCAGGCCTGGACCATGTACCCCGGCCTGTCGCACGGCGCGTATGAAGCCCTGCACGCCCACGGCACCGAAGAACAAAAGAAGATCTACCTGCCCAAGCTGACCAGCGGCGAGTGGACCGGCACCATGTGCCTGACCGAACCCCATTGCGGCACCGACCTGGGCCTTCTGCGCACCAAGGCAGAACCCCAAGCCGACGGCACCTACAAGATCACCGGCAACAAGATCTTCATCAGCGCCGGCGAACACGATATGACCGCCAACATCGTGCACCTGGTGCTGGCCCGCCTGCCCGATGCGCCCAAGGGCAGCAAGGGCATCAGCCTGTTCGTCGTGCCCAAGTTCAACGTGAAGGCTGACGGCAGCCTGGGCGAGCGCAACCCGATCTTCTGTACGGGCCTGGAGCACAAGATGGGCATCCACGGCAATGCCACGGCACAGATCGCCATCGACGGCGCCATCGGCACCATGGTGGGCCAGCCCAACAAGGGCCTGGCCGCCATGTTCGTGATGATGAACGCCGCCCGCCTGGGCGTGGGCAACCAGTCGCTGGGCCTGACCGAAGTGGCTTACCAGAACGCCCTGGCCTACGCCAAGGACCGCATCCAGATGCGCAGCCTGTCGGGCACCAAGGCCAAGGACAAGGACGCCGACCCCATCATCGTGCACCCCGATGTGCGCAAGATGCTGCTCACTGCCAAGGCGTACGCCGAGGGCGGTCGCGCGCTGCAGATCTTCTGCACGCTGCTGCTGGACAAGGTGCACAGCCACCCCGATGAAAAGGTGCGAGCCGAATCCGAAGAGATGGTGGCGCTGCTCACCCCCATCGTGAAGGCCTTCATCACCGACAACGGCCACATCAGCACCAACGCCTGCATGCAGGTCTTCGGCGGCCACGGCTTCATCAAGGAATGGGGCATGGAGCAGTACGTGCGCGACAACCGCATCAACATGATCTATGAAGGCACCAACACCATCCAGTCGCTGGATCTGCTGGGCCGCAAGATCCTGGGCAACAACGGCGCCACGCTGAAAAAGCTGGGCAAGCTGATCGGCAAGCTGGTGGAAGAAGAAGGCGTGAACGAGAAGATGGCTGAGTTCATCAACCCCATCGCGATGCTGGGCGACCAGATGACCAAGTTCACCACCGAGATCGGTTTCAAGGGCATGCAGAACCCCGACGAAGTGGGCGCTGCCGCCGTGGACTACCTGCGCGTGGCCGGCCACCTGGTGTTCGGCTACCTGTTCGCCCGCATGGCCCAGGTCGCGCTGCGCGAGATCGCCGCTGGCAACACTGACCCGTTCTATGGCGCCAAGCTGCAGACCGCACGCTTCTACTTTGCCAAGCTGTTCCCCGAAACGGCGACGCTGATGCGCACGGCCCGCGCCGGCAGCAAGGTGCTGATGGACACCGACCTGGCCCTGGCCTGATCGGTGCTGGATGCAGATTTCAAGCCTTTTGGCCCGGGAGTGCACATGTTCAAAGCGGTAGTAGCTATTGTTTTGGTAGCGGGTGCGCTGCCCGTCTGGGCGCAGATGACACCCGAAGGCCTGTGGCGCAACATCGACGACAAGACCGGCGAAGCCAAGGCCGAGATCCGCATCCGTGACACCGGCAGCGGCGTGCTGAACGGGGCGCTGGAAAAGCGTCTGTCCAAGGACGCCAAGCCCAATGATGTCTGCGAGGAGTGCTCCGACGACCGCAAGGGCAAGCCCTTGGTGGGCTTGGAGATCATCCGCGGCGCCAAGAAGGCCGATGACAAGGAAGTGTGGGAGGGCGGCAAGATCCTCGACCCCGAGAACGGCCGCAACTACACCCTGCGCATGACCCCCATCGAAGGCGGCAAGAAGCTCGAAGTGCGCGGCTCGATCGGCCCGTTCGGCCGCACGCAAACCTGGATCCGCATCCAGTAAACCCCATTCCCGTGGCCTTGCGCGCCCCCTGCGGTGTTGCGCAACGCCCCAACCAGGAACCCAACCCATGTCCCGATTCCAAGTGAAAAAAGTCGCCGTGCTCGGCGCAGGCGTGATGGGCGCGCAGATCGCCGCCCACCTCGTCAACGTGAAGGTGCCCGTGGTGCTGTTCGACCTGCCTGCCAAGGAAGGTCCGAAGAACGGCATCGTTACCAAGGCCGTAGAAGGCCTCAAGAAGCTCAAGCCCTCGCCCCTGGGCGTGGCCGACGATGCGGCGCTGATCCAGCAGGCCAACTACGAAGAGCACATGCACCTGCTCAAGGAATGCGACCTCGTGATCGAGGCCATTGCCGAGCGCATGGACTGGAAGCTCGACCTGTACACGAAGATCGCGCCCCACGTGGCCAAGCACGCCATCCTGGCGTCCAACACCTCGGGCCTGTCGATCACCAAATTGAGCGAAGTGCTGCCCGAGAGCATCAAGCCCCGTTTCTGCGGCATCCACTTCTTCAACCCACCGCGCTACATGACGCTGGTGGAACTGATCAACACCCCCACCACCCAGCCTGAAGTGCTCGATCAGCTCGAAGCGTTCGTCACCAGCGGCCTGGGCAAGGGCGTGGTGCGCGCGCACGACACCCCCAACTTCGTGGCCAACCGCGTCGGTATCGCCGGCATGCTGGCCACCATGAAGGAGGTCGAGAACTTCGGCCTGACCTACGACGTGGTGGACGACCTCACCGGCAAGAAGCTCGGTCGTGCATCCAGCGGCACCTTCCGCACCGCCGATGTGGTGGGCCTGGACACCATGGCCCACGTGATCAAGACGCTGCAGGACAACCTGAGCATCGAGACTGACCCCTTTTACGAAAGCTTTGGCACGCCCGCCGTGCTGAAAAAGCTGCTGGAACTGGGCAACCTGGGCCAGAAGGCCAAGGCCGGTTTCTTCAAGAAGGTTGGCCGTGATGTGATGCGCTTCGAGCTGGAGAGCGAAGAGTACGTGCCCGCCGGCCAGAAGGCCGACGAGGTGTACGCGCGCATGCTCAAGAAGCCCGCCGCCGAACGCCTGCGCCTGCTGCGCAACGCCGAAGGCGCGCCCGGCCAGTTCCTCTGGGCGATCCTGCGCAACAGCTTTCACTACGCGGCCGTGCACCTGGGCACTATCGCCGACAACGCCCGCGACGTGGACCAGGCCATGCGCTGGGGCTTTGGCATGAAGCAAGGCCCCTTCGAGCTGTGGCAAGAAGCGGGCTGGCTGGAAGTGGCGAAGATGATCCAGGAAGACATCGACGCCGGCAAGGCGCTGTGCAAGGCACCGCTGCCCGAGTGGGTGTTCAAGGGGCCCGTTGCCGAAGCCGGTGGCGTGCACACCGCGCAAGGCTCGTGGAGCGCTTCGCAGAACAAGTTTGTGCCCCGTCGCCAGCTGCCCGTGTACCAGCGCCAGATCTTCCCCGAGGCTCTGTTGGGCGAATCCAGCCTGCCCGACTGGCGCACCGCTGGTACGACCATTGCTGAATCGAAAGCCCTGCGCACCTGGACGCTGGATGGCCAAGTGCTCATCGCCAGCATCAAGAACAAGATGCACGCCATCAGCCCCGAAGTGATGGAGGGCCTGATGGAAGCCTTGGAGCTGGCCGAGTCTGAATACCAGGGCATGGTCATCTGGTCCGGTGACGCGCCTTTCAGCGTGGGCGCTGACCTGGAAGCCACGATGCCCGCCTTCATGGTCGGCGGCGCCGATGCGGTCGAGAGCATCGAGCAGGAACTGCAAAACCTGATGATGCGCATCCGCTACGCGCAGGTGCCTGTGGTGGCTGCCATCCATGGCATGGCTCTGGGCGGTGGTTGCGAGCTGGCCGTGTATTCGGCCAAGCGCGTGGCGCACATGGAAAGCTATATCGGCCTCGTGGAAGTCGGCGTGGGCCTGGTGCCCGGCGCGGGCGGCCTGACCTACATCGCCCGCCGCGCGGCCGAGAACATGGCCGCTTCGACGAGCAAGGACATCCTGCCCTTCCTGACCGAAGGCTTCACCGCTGCGGCCATGGCCAAGGTGGGCACCAGCGCCATTGAATCGCGCAAGCTGGGCTTCCTGCTGGAGTCCGACATCATCGTTCCGCACAAGGACGAGCTGCTGTTTGTCGCTATCAACGAAGCCAAGTCCATGGCCGCCAGCGGCTGGCGTGCGCCGCACAAGCGCCTGTTCCCTGTGGCGGGCCGCAGTGGCCTGGCCACCATCAAGGCGCAGCTGGTGAACATGCGCGACGGCGGCTTTATCAGCGCCTATGACTTCAAGGTCAGCACCATGATCGCCGAGGTGGTCTGCGGCGGTAACGTGGATGCCGGTGCCCTGGTGAGCGAGGAATACCTGCTCACGCTGGAGCGCAAGGCCTTCTGCCACCTGATCGCCCAGCCCAAGACGCACGAGCGCATCCTGGGCATGCTGTCCACCGGTAAGCCGGTTCGTAACTGACCGGCATCACCATGACGAGCCAAGCCCCCAACAAACTCCAGCGCTCGCTGATGCGCCTGGACGAGGCGCCCGCCTTCATGCGCGGCTTCGTGCAGAACATCATCCTGCGCCGGGCCGTGCCTTTCACCGGCACGGCCGGGGTGAAGTTCGTATCGCTCACGCCCGAGCGTGTCGAGGTGCACCTGGCCAACAACCAACGCGTGCAAAACCACATCGGTGGCGTGCACGCCTCGGCCATGAACCTGCTGGCCGAAACGGCCACCGGCATGGTCGTGGGCATGAACGTGCGCGACGACTGCCTGCCGCTGGCCAAGGAGCTGAGCATGGCGTTCAAGAAGCGCGCCACGGGCGGCCTCAAGGCCGTGGCCACGCTCACTGCGGAGCAGCGCGCTGCCATGCAGGCCAGCGACAAGGGCGAGGTGCAGGTGCAAGTCAGCGTGACCGACGAAGCCGGTGCGGAGCCGGTCGAATGTGTATTTACGTGGGCCTGGGTTCCTTCCAGCCGCCCCCCCAAGAATTGAAGGAGTTTCATCACCATGGCTCAAAAACAAGTCCAGGACGCCTACATCGTCGCCGCCACGCGCACACCCATCGGGCGCTCGGGCCGCGGCTATTTCAAGAACACCCGCCCCGACGACCTGCTGGTCGCAGCCGTCAAGAGCGCCATGCTGCAGGTGCCCACGCTGGACCCCAAGGCGATTGAAGACGCCATCATCGGCTGCTCGTTCCCCGAAGGCGAGCAGGGCATGAACATGGCCCGCATTGCGATGGGCCTGGCTTTCGACCACCCCGTGGGCGGCGTGACGGTGAATCGCTTCTGCGCATCGGGCATCACCGCGCTGCAGATGGCAGCCGACCGCATCCGCGTGGGCGAGGCCGATGTGCTGATCGCCGGTGGCGCCGAATCCATGAGCCTGGTGCCCATGGGGGGCAACAAACCCTCGTTCAACGCTGAGGTTTTTGCGAAGGACGAAAACGTGGGCATCGCCTACGGCATGGGCCTGACCGCCGAAAAGGTCGCCCAGCAGTGGAAGGTGAGCCGCGAAATGCAGGATGCGTTCGCACTCGAATCCCACCTGCGTGCCATCAAGGCACAAAAGGCGGGTGAGTTCACCGACGAAATCACGCCCTTCGAGATCGTGGAGCGTTCGCCCAACCTCGCCACCGGCGAAGTGGTGGAAAAGCGCCGCACCGTGAGCCTGGACGAAGGTCCGCGCCCCGACACGTCCCTGGAAGGCCTGGCCAAGCTCAAGCCCGTGTTTGCCGCACGGGGCAGCGTCACTGCGGGCAACAGCTCGCAGACCAGCGATGGCGCCGGTGCGCTCATCGTGGCCAGCGAAAAGGCAGTGAAGCAGTTTGGCCTGACGCCCCTGGCGCGTTTTGTGAGCTACGCCGCGCGTGGCGTGCCGCCCGAGATCATGGGCATCGGTCCCATCGAGGCGATTCCTGCGGCGCTGCGTTATGCCGGTCTCAAGAGCGACGACATTGGCTGGTACGAGCTGAACGAAGCGTTTGCGGCGCAGTCGCTGGCTGTGAGCAACACGCTGGGCCTGAACCCCGCCAACGTGAACCCGATGGGCGGCGCGATTGCGCTGGGGCATCCGCTGGGGGCCACCGGTGCGATCCGTGCGGCGACGGTGGTGCATGCATTGCGTCGCCACAAGCTGAAGTACGGCATGGTCACGATGTGTGTAGGGACAGGACAAGGCGCCGCCGGCATCATCGAAGCGCTGTAACTGGCTACTGCGCGGCTTTCATGCGTCGTTGGGCGGTGCTCGCAATCCTCACGTACCGCAAGTACGTTCCGGTTGCTGCGCTCCGTCCGCCTAGCCTGAAAGCCGCTCGCTACGCCCTGGAGGGTGGGGTGTGAAGGCAGGGGAACCGGGGCAGGTATTTGGATGGTCTCGTCCCGACCTTTACCCGACCCCGCCCGTTCGGGCTGAGCCTGTCGAAGCCGGGGCGTATGCCCCCAACCGTTCGGGCTGAGCTCGTCGAAGCCAGGGCCTGCTCCTCAGCGATAGTTTCTTTCTCTTCAAGCCGGCGCAGATCGGTTTCGACACAAGGAGACAGACATGGACAAGCAAACCTTGCAGGTCAACGGTGCAGTGTCTTTGGCGCTGCGTGTCTATGAACCCGAGGCGGCGCCCCGTGCCAGCGTTGTCATCGGCGGCGCGATGGGCGTGCGGCAATCGTTCTACGAGGCCTTTGCGCAGTGGTTGGCGCAGCAAGGCTTTCGCGTCACCACCTTCGACTACCGGGGCCATGGCGATTCGCTGCAGGGCGCCATGCGCGATGTGAAGGCGGATCTGTTCGACTGGGCCGAGGACTACGAGGCGGTGATCTCTGCCGCCAAGGCCGCATTGCCATCGCAGCCGCTGTACCTGCTGGGCCACAGCCTGGGCGCGCAGCTGCCGGGGCTGCTCAAGAAGCCCGAGCAGGTGGCGGGCCTGCTGAGCGTGGCCGCCGGCAGCGGCTACTGGCGCGACAACGCGCCGCAGCTCAAGCGCATCGTTCCGTACTTCTGGTGGGTGCTGGTGCCGCTGGCCACGCGGCTGTACGGGTACTTTCCGGGGCGCACGCTCAAGAAGGTGGGTGACCTGCCTGCGGGGGTGATCCTGCAGTGGCGGCGGTGGTGTCTGGACCCCGCTTACAGCGTGGGTGCAGAGGGGCCGGCCGTGGCGCAGCGCTATGGCGCGGTGCGGTTCCCGGTGCTGGCGTTGTCGATGTCCGACGACGAGCTGATGACCTTGCGCGGCACGCACAACCTCGTCAACCTGTATGCCAACGCTGAGCGCCGGGTGGAGAGCATCACGCCGGCTGACCTGCAGGTGCGGCGCATCGGGCACTTCGGGTTTTTTCGCGACCAGTTCCGCCAGAGCCTGTGGCCGCGGGCTGCGGCGGCGCTGCTGGCAGGCTTGGGCGGAGTCTCGGGTACGACGGCCTGAGGGCTGGTTTCGCGGCACACTCGCAGCATGACCGCTCCTTCCCATTCCTCGTTCGTTCATCCCTTGGACGAAGCGTTGCGGCTGGCGCCGTCGCCTACCGCCGCAGGCCAGTATGAAGGCACCACCTACCCGGGCTACTGGAACATGGTGGGGCCGTTCGGCGGCATCACGGCGGCCACGTTGCTGCAGGCCATCCTGCAGCACCCCGACCGGCTGGGCGATCCGTTATCGCTGACCGTCAACTACGCAGGCGCCCTCACTGCGGGGCCCTTCACGGTGCAGGCCACCCCCGTGCGCACCAACCGTTCCACCCAGCACTGGACGCTGTCCATCCTGCAGGCGGGCGCCGATGGCGCGCAGGTCGTCACCACCACTGCCACGGCCGTCACCGCCGTGCGCCGCGAAACCTGGAGCGTGGGCGACGTACCCATGCCCGAGGTGCCGCCGCCCGCGCAGCACCCGGCCATCACGGCCCCCCTGGGCGCGGTGGAATGGCTCAACCGTTATGAAATGCGCCCCATCGCGGGCTTCATCCCGCGCCAGTGGGACGGCAGCGGTGACCACAGCCTCACGCAGCTGTGGATGCGCGATACGCCGCCGCGTCCGCTGGATTTTGTGGCGCTGGCCGCGCTGGCTGATGTGTTCTTCCCCCGCGTGTGGCTGCGCCGCGCGCGGCAGGTGCCTGCGGGCACGGTGTCGATCACCGTGTACTTTCACGCCACGGCAGAGCAGCTGCGGGCCACAGGCACCGGCTTCCTGCTGGGCCAAGCGCGCGGGCAGGAGTTCCGCAACGGCTTCTTCGACCAGACCGTGCAGCTGTGGAACGAGGCTGGCACCATGCTGGCCACGAGCCACCAGATCGTTTACTACAAGGAATAAATAGGAAGTCGGCCCGCGTTTCTGCGCGCCGAGCGTTCCTCTCGTCTCCTCCCTCAGACCCCGGACCCTTCACCACCATGACCGAAGCCACCCAAGACATCCTCGTCCACACCGAAGCGGGCGTGACCACCGTTACGTTCAACCGCGTGGACAAAAAGAATTCCATCACCCGCGACATGTACGCTGCCATGGCCAATGCGCTGGAGGCCGCCAAGGCCGACGCCAGCGTGCGGGTGGTGGTGTTCCAGGGCGACGTGGCGATCTTTAGCGCGGGCAACGATATCGGCGATTTTTTGCAGCAGCCGCCCGCCACGCAGGATTCGCCCGTGTTCCGCTTCCTGCGCGGCATCGCGGCCTTTCCCAAGCCCGTGATCGCGTCGGTGTGCGGCCCGGCCGTGGGCATCGGCACCACGATGCTGTTCCATTGCGATCTGGTCTATGCGGGCGACAACGCAGCGTTCTCCATGCCGTTCGTCAATCTGGGCCTGTGCCCCGAAGCGGCATCGAGTCTGCTCGTGCCGCAGATGCTGGGCTATCACCGCGCTGCCGAGGCGCTGCTGCTGGGCGAGCCCTTCATGGCCGAGGCGGCGTTGGAGGTGGGGCTGGTGAACCGTGTGGTGCCGCCGACTGAGTGCAATGGGGTGGCGCAGGCGCAGGCGAAGAAACTGGCGGCCAAACCGTTGTCGTCGCTCATCGAAACCAAGCGGTTGATGAAGGGTGGGCAGACGGCGAAGGTGTTGGAGGTGATGGCGGAAGAGGGCGAGAGCTTTGGGCGCATGTTGCGCGAGCCTGCGGCGCGGGAGGCGTTCTCGGCGTTTATGGCAAAACGCAAACCGGATTTCAGCGCGGTTTGAGTTGTTGGTTTTGAGGTTTATTGGCTGCTGGTGCTTGTACATAAAGCGCTGGCAGCTATTGTTTTTATAGTTGGTTCTTGCCCGATATGTTCGGGTTGAGCCTGTCGACGTTTTGGCGGTGGCTGCTGCATGCTCGTGTTGAGCGCGGGAGCCGGGAGTCGCCCCGGCGGGCGAGGTACTTTTCTTTGCTTCGCCAAAGAAAAGTACCCAAAAGAAAGGCGACCCCTTCGCTGGGCGAAGGGGCAAACCTGCAGCGGGGCGGTTGCGGGGTGCGCCGTGGAACTCGCTTTGCGCTGTCGCGCGCCGCTCGGACAGCCACGGCGAGTCAGAGCACGAAGCATGGGCGCTTCGACGCCCATGCTCACCCCGCAACCGCCCCGCCGCAGGCGCAGCCAGCAGGGGTTGGGAGCCAAACATCCAACAGCCGAACACCCATACGGGCCATCGCTGCGCTCGGCCCAGTTTGCGCAGCGCGTGGCGCTTGCGCCCGCGAGACAGGGCCGAGCGCAGCGCAGCGAAGCAATGGCCCGTGTGGATGTCCGATTCGCGGGTTCCCTTCTGGATGCGCCTGGGGCGCGCAGGGCGCGGGGTGGCATGTGTGTCGAAGGACACACATGCTTCGTGAACTGACTCACCGCAGTTGTCTGAACGGAGCGCTGCAGGCGCGCAGCGAGTTCTGCGGCGCACCCTGTGACCGAGCACCCCAGGTTGCCCCGTAGCGCAGCGAAGGGGTCGCAGACAGCAGGGTCGCCCTTTCTTTGGTGACTTTCTTGTCGAGCAAGCGAAAGAAAGTTACTCGGATGCCGGGCGACTCCCGGTCTCTGCCCTTTGCTCAGGCACGCCATCAGCTTCCAAAAGAGTAGCGAGCCAAGCAAGACATACAAGCACCTCGCAGCAAACAGCGCCCTTTGGTAGTCACGATCAGACAAGCCATTTATTTATACAAAGCACTTGCTTGCTAAAAATAAACAGTTTTGCTATCGTGCCTGCATGGATTCACCCGTGCCGCGCCCCAGCGCCATTGCCCCCGCTCCCAAGAAACTTCCGGCCCGCCCCCGTAGCAAGGCCGCAGTGCCCGCCAGCGCCAACCCAGTCCCCGCAGAAACCCCATCGGAAGCAGCCGCCACACGTCGCCCCCGCGGTCGCCCCCGCAAAACTGCCGAAGAACTCGACGACGGCAACCGCCGCCGCAAGCTCATGGACGGCGCCGCCAAGCTGTTCCGCACCCAGGGCTTTGCAGCCACCAGCACGCGCGACATTGCAGCGGCCGCAGGCATGCACAGCGGCTCGCCCTTCTATCACTTCGAAAGCAAAAATGCGCTGCTCTACGCAGTGATGAGTGAGGGCATGACCATGGCCACGCAAAGCCAGCAGCAGGCGCTGGATGCGTTGTCCGCCAAGGCCGCGCCGCGCGAGCAGTTGCACACACTCATTCGCCACCACTTCGAAGTCCTGCTGGGCCCGCGCAGCAGCTTCATCCCGGTGATGCTGTACGAATGGCGCTCACTCACACCTGCGCAGCGCAAGGGCATTGCCCGCATCAAGGACAGCTACGAGGCCACCTGGATGCCCGTGTTGGAAGCGCTGGCACAGCAGGGCGCGCTGCAGGCAGAGCCGGGTGTGGCGCGGCTGTTCATCTTCGGGGCGCTCAACTGGGCGGTGCAGTGGTTCTCGCCCAAAAAGGGCAAGTCGCTCGACGCGCTCACCGACGAGGCACTCGCCTTGTTCATCCGCTCATAACCACCGCATCAAGGCAGAGTCACCATGGCCCCTACAGCACGCAACGCCTACCAGTCTGTGTTTGCTCCGGGCCTGTTCCAGGGGCAGGTGGTGGTGGTCACCGGCGGCGGCTCGGGCATTGGCAGGTGCACGGCGCACGAGCTGGCGCACCTGGGCTCGCATGTGGTGCTGGTGGGCCGCAAGCCTGAAAAACTGCTGGCCGTGGCCGAAGAGATCACCGCCGATGGTGGCCGCGTGTCGTGCCAGGTGTGCGACATCCGATCTGAAGAAGGCGTGGTCGCGCTGGTGCAGCAGATCCTTGCTGCGCAGGGCCGCATCGATGCGCTGGTCAATAACGCAGGTGGGCAGTTCATGTCGCCGCTCGAATCCATCAGCGCCAAGGGCTGGGAAGCGGTGCTGCACACCAACCTCACCGGCGGCTTTCTGATGGCGCGCGAGTGCTACCGGCAGTGGATGGCGCAGCACGGTGGCTCCATCGTCAACATCGTGGCCGATATGTGGGGCTCCATGCCGGGCATGGGGCACAGCGGCGCGGCGCGCGCTGGCATGGTCAGCTTCACCGAAACCGCCGCGCTGGAATGGGCGCACAGCGGCGTGCGCGTGAATGCGGTTGCGCCGGGCTACATCGCGTCCAGCGGCATGGACAACTACCCGCCCGAAGCGGGCGACATGCTGCGTGCCATGCCGCGCACGGTGCCGCTCGGCCGCTTTGGCAACGAGGCCGAGGTGTCGGCGGCCATCACCTTTTTGCTCAGCCCGGCAGCCAGCTTCATCAGCGGCACCACGCTGCGGGTGGACGGCGCACGGCCCCAGGTGCGCATGGGCTGGCCGCAGCGCCCGCCGGGTGCCACCGCCGCAGCGCACCCGGCCGTGCGGCCGTTTGACGGTTTTCACCGCGCGCAGGTGCCCCAGGTGTTTGCTCCTTCCCACACCCCCAAGCCCGAGGCCGCATGACTGCTGTCTTCACCTCCCGATTCAACCCTGGCAGCGCCGAGGCCACGCAGCGCCGCGCGGCGCTGCAGGCCCGCCTCCATGCTCTGCGCGCGCTGGAAGAGCGTGCCGCCGCCGCCTCGGCCCGGTCGCTGCCCCAGTTTGAAAAGCGCGGCCAGCTGTTGCCGCGCCAGCGCGTGGCGCTGCTGCTGGATGCCGGTGCGCCCTGGCTGCCGCTGTGCACGCTGGCGGGCTACCTGCAGGACGTGAAAGACCCCGAGAAGTCCGTGCCCGGCGGCGGGATGATTGCTGGCATTGGCTTTGTGAGCGGCGTGCGCTGCATGGTCGTGGCCAGTGACTCGGGCATCGAGGCCGGCGCCATCCAGCCCATGGGCCTGGAAAAGATCCTGCGCGTGCAGGAGATCGCGCTGCAAAACCGCCTGCCGTTCATCCACTTGGTGGAGAGCGCGGGCGCCAACCTCATGCGCTACCGGGTGGAGGGCTTCGTGCACGGCGGCACGCTGTTCCGCAACCTTGCGCGGCTGTCGGCGGCGGGCATTCCGGTCATCACCGTGCAGCACGGCTCGGGCACGGCGGGCGGGGCCTACATGCCCGGCTTGTCGGATGTGGTCATCATGGTGCAGGGCCGCTCGCGCGCCTTTCTGGCCGGGCCGCCGTTGCTCAAGGCTGCGACGGGCGAGATCGCGACGGAAGAAGAACTGGGCGGGGCCGAGATGCACACCGCTGTGTCCGGTCTGGGCGAATACCTGGCGCAGGACGACCGCGAGGCCATCGGCCTGGCGCGCGATGTGGTGGCACAGCTGGGGTGGAACATGCCCCCGCGAACCAGCGCACCCTGCCCCACCTTGCCCGCAGACGACCTGCTGTCCCTGATGTCCGCCGACCTGCGCCAACCCGTGGACATGCGCGAGGTGATGGCGCGGTTGGTGGATGGCTCGGAGCTGCTCGAATTCAAGGCCCGCTACGGCATGGCTACCGTGTGCGCGCAGGGCCACATCCAGGGTCATGCGGTGGGCTTCATCAGCAACAACGGCCCCATCGACGTGGCGGGCGCCAACAAGGCCACCCATTTCATCCAGTGGATGTGCCAACTGGGCCACCCCATCATCTACCTGCAAAACACCACGGGCTACATGGTGGGCAAGGACAGCGAGCAGGGCGGCATGATCAAGCACGGCAGCAAGATGATCCAGGCGGTGACCAACGCCACCGTGCCGCAGATCACCATCCAGTGCGGCGCCAGTTTTGGCGCGGGCAACTATGGCATGTGCGGGCGGGGCTACGCGCCGCGCTTTCTGTTCAGCTGGCCGGGCGCCAAGACGGCGGTGATGGGCGGCGAGCAGGCTGCGCGCACCATGCAGATCGTGACCGAGGCGGCGCTCGCACGCAAAGGCATTACGCCCGACCCGGTCGAGTCGCAGGCCCAGTTCGACAAAATCGTCGCCATGTTCGAGGCCCAGGCCGATGCGTTCTACACCAGCGGCCTGCTGCTGGACGACGGCGTGATCGACCCGCGCGACACGCGGGCTGTGCTGGGGTTTTGCCTGGACACGATTGCCGAAGGCGCCGCGCGCACCACCCGGCCCATGCAGTTCGGGGTGGCACGCATGTAGCGCGTTCCACGCCCCGGCTCTCTGGCTCACCCAAAAACCATCACGGAGACAAGCACCATGCAGTTCACGCACGAGCACCGCGAGATCCAGAAGACCCTCAAGCGTTTCATCGACGAGGAGATCAACCCCCACGTGGATGAGTGGGAGGCGGCAGAGATCTTCCCCGCGCACGAGGTTTTCAAGAAGATGGGCAACCTGGGCTTGTTGGGCCTGTGCAAGCCCGAGGAATACGGCGGCCAGGGGCTGGACTATTCATACAGCCTGGCCATGGCCGAGGCGCTGGGCCACATCCACTGCGGCGGTGTACCCATGGCGATTGGTGTACAGACCGACATGTGTACGCCCGCGCTGGCGCGTTACGGCAGCGACGAACTCAAGCGCCAGTTTCTGGCCCCCGCGATTGCGGGCGACATGGTGGGCTGCATCGGCGTGAGCGAGCCGGCGGCGGGCAGCGATGTGTCGGGCATCAAGAGTGTGGCCCGCAAGGATGGTGACGACTACGTGATCACCGGCCAGAAGATGTGGATCACCAACAGCCTGCAGGCCGACTGGATGTGCATGTTGGTCAACACGGGCGAAGGCCCTGTGCACAAAAACAAGAGCCTGGTGATGGTGCCCATGCGCGATGGACCTAACGGCAAGCTGACCAAGGGCATTGAAGTGGCGCAGAAGATTCGCAAGATCGGCATGCACAGCAGCGACACGGGCCTGATCTACTTTGACGAGGTGCGCGTACCGCAGCGCTACCGCATCGGCGCCGAAGGCCAGGGCTTCATCTACCAGATGCAGCAGTTCCAGGAAGAGCGCCTGTGGTGCGCCGCCAGCACCCTTGAATCACTGAACCACTGCATCCAGTGGACCATCGACTACGCGCAGGAGCGCAGGCTGTTTGGCAGCACGCTGGCCGACCAGCAGTGGGTGCAGTTCAAGCTGGCCGAGCTCAAGACCGAGGTCGAAGCGCTGCGCGCACTCACCTACCGCGCCTGTGACCTGTACGTGAACGGGCAGGACGTGCTGGAGCTGGCCAGCATGGCCAAGCTCAAGGCCGGCCGCCTGAACCGCGAGGTGCCCGACACCTGTCTGCAGTTCTGGGGCGGCATGGGTTTCACGCTGGAGAACAAGGTCTCCCGCATGTACCGCGACGGGCGGCTGGCGTCGATTGGTGGCGGGGCCGACGAAGTGATGCTGGGCATCCTCGCCAAGCTCATGGGCATTGCCAAGCGACCCGTCCACTGACATGGCTGATTCGCTGCTGATCGACCGCGCGCCGCTGGCCAGCGGCTGTGTGGAAACCTGGACGCTCAACGACCCGGCCAGCCGCAATGCGCTGTCCGAGGCGATGGTTGACGGTTTGATGGCCACGTGTGAGCGAGCTGCGGCCGATACCGAGCTGCGCGGTGTGGTGTTGCGCGGTGCCGGTGGGCACTTCTGCGCGGGTGGCAGCCTGGGCGGTTTTGCCAAGACCATCGGCCAGCCCCTGGCTGCGGGCGAGGCTGACCCGCTAGTACCGCTGAACCGCCGCTTTGGCGCGCTGCTGCAGGCCCTGTGCGCGCTGCCGCAGTGGCTCATCGTGGCGGTGGAGGGCGCCGCGATGGGCGGCGGCTTCGGCCTGGTGTGCTGCGCCGATCAGGTGCTGGCCCACGCCAACGCGCAGTTCGCCACGCCCGAGGTCACGCTGGGCATCGTGCCCGCGCAGATTGCACCATTTGTCGTGAGGCGCCTCGGCCCTGCGGCGGCGCGGCGGTGTTTGCTGACGGGCGAGCGTTGGGATGCTGCGATTGCTCAACGTGCGGGGCTGGTGGATGAGGTGGTGGCTGGCGACATGGAGGCTGCTGTGCAAGCCGCCATCGCGCGCCATGCCGCCGCAGCGCCGCGGGCCGTGGCCGCCACCAAACGTTTGTTGCTGGCCCAGACTGATACGTCGTTGTCCGCGCTGCTGGATGAGGCGGCGATGGCTTTTGCGCAAGCGCTGCGCGGGTCCGAGGCTCCGCAAGGGCTGGCGGCGTTTGCTGCGCGCAAGGCACCGCCGTGGAGTGCGAAGCCATGAAAAAGATACTGATCGCCAATCGGGCTGTGCATGCCGAAGGCATGGCGAAGCAAATTGCCCGTGCACGCGCAGCGTGCTGGCGGGCGATGGAGCCGCGGGGGCACAGCCTATGAAAAAGATCCTCATCGCCAATCGCGGCGAAATCGCCCGCCGGGTGATTCACACCGCCCACCGCATGGGCATTGAAACGGTAGCCGTCTACTCCGACCCCGACGCCAACGCCTTGCATGTGCGCGAAGCCACCCAGGCCGTGGCCTTGGGCGGCGCCGCCAGCGCCGACACCTACCTGCGCACCGACAAGCTGCTCGCCGCCGCCCGCGCCACCGGGGCCGATGCCGTGCACCCCGGCTATGGCTTCCTCAGCGAGAACGCCGACTTTGCTCAGGCTGTGTTGGATGCGGGCCTGACCTGGATCGGCCCGCTGCCCGCCGCCATCCGCTCGCTGGGCAGCAAGGCCGGGGCCAAGGCGCTGGCCCAGGCGCATGGCGTGCCCTGCCTGCCCGGCTATTCGGGGGAGGATCAGAGCGACGAGCGTTTTGCCGCCGAGGCTGCACGCATCGGCACGCCCCTCATGGTCAAGGCCGTGGCGGGTGGGGGAGGGCGGGGCATGCGCCTGGTCATCGACCTCGCGCAGTTGCCCGCTGCGCTGGCGAGTGCCCGGTCCGAAGCGCTGGCGGGTTTTGGCTGTGGCGACCTGCTCATCGAGCGTGCGCTGCTGCAGCCGCGCCATGTGGAGGTGCAAGTCTTCGCTGACGCCCACGGTGCGTGCATCCACCTGGGCGAGCGCGATTGTTCGGTGCAGCGCCGTCACCAGAAGATCGTTGAAGAGGCACCCAGCCCAGCGGTGGATGCCGCATTGCGCGAACGCATGGGCGCCTGCGCCGTGGCGCTGGCCCAGGCTGCTGGCTATGTGGGGGCGGGCACGGTGGAGTTCTTGCTCGACGGCAGTGACTTCCACCTCATGGAGATGAACACCCGTCTGCAAGTGGAACACCCGGTGACCGAAGCGCTCACGGGGCTGGACCTGGTGGAGTGGCAAATCCGCGTGGCGCGGGGCGAGCCGCTGCCGCTCGTGCAAGACCAGGTGCACCTGCAAGGCCACGCCATCGAAGTACGCCTGTGTGCCGAAGACGCGCACCTCCGCCCCCACACCGGTCGTGTGCTGCAGTTCAGCGCGCCACCAGCCACTGCGTTCAAGCGGGCCGCACCGGGCGCGCTGCGTTTTGACCATGCGCTGGAGGAGGGGGCAGAGGTCACCCCCCACTACGACGCCATGCTGGGCAAGCTCATCGTGCATGCACCCACGCGGGCCGAGGCCATCGACGCCCTGGTGCGTGCGCTGCACAGCACCCGTGTGCTGGGCCTCCCCACCAACCGCGCGTTTCTGGCGGCCTGCTTGCAGCACCCCGTGTTTGCCAGCGGCCGGGCGCTGGTGCCGTTCCTGGCGGAGCACGCCCAGGAATTGCAGCAATTGCTATCAAATAATGAGCTGTCAGCGCATATTCCTTCGGCGCTATCGGCCATTTTTGCTTCAAATCCGATCTCGGACCTGCCTTGTGCCATGGCCAGGCCCCTGCGGCTGCGCCACCAGGGCGAGGTGCACTCCATCGCCGTGCGCGAGCTGGGCGGTGGGCGGCTGCAAGTGGAGCAGGCCGGTGCAGAGCCTGTGACTTTGCAACTGCCCCGGCGCGGTGTGCACTGCGTGGCGGTGGGCCCCCAGCGCTGGCACTGGCAAACCGGCGGCGTGGATGGCTGGGTGGAAGACGCATCGTGGGAGCCCGCAGCGCGCGCCGGTGCCGCTGGCGGCGTCACCGAGCTGCGCGCCCCCTTCAACGGCAAGGTGGTCGCACTGCCCGTGGTCGCAGGCCAGACGCTGGCGACCGGCGATACCGTGGTGGTCATCGAATCCATGAAGCTCGAACACAGCCTGGGCAGCCCGGCAGCCGCCACCGTGGCCGAACTGCTGGTAGCCCCCGGCCAGCAGGTTTCGCCTGGCCAGGTGCTGGCCCGCTTTGCACCGGCCACGCAAGGAGCGCCCGCATGACTGCCACATCCGATGAAAGTTCTGTGAGCGCCGAAGACCGCACCGCCCTCACCGACACCGTCACCCGCTTTGCCCGCACCGAAATCGCACCGCATGTGGATGCGTGGGACACGGCCGGTGAGTTCCCCCGCAGCCTCTACCGCCGCGCGGCCGACCTGGGCCTGCTGGGCCTGGGCTACCCCGAGCAGTACGGTGGCACGCCCGCCACCTACCAGCTGCGCCTGCCGCTGTGGCGCGCGCTCAGCCGCCATGGCGCCAGTGGCGGTGTGCTGGCCAGCCTGCTGTCGCACAACATCGGCCTGCCGCCCGTGCTGGCGCATGGCAGCGACGCGGTGCGTGCCGAGGTCATCCCGCCCGTGCTGGCGGGCGAACAGATTGCCGCCCTGGCGATCACCGAGCCCGGCGGCGGGTCCGACGTGGCGCAGCTCAAGACCACTGCACGGCGCGAGGGCGACGAGTACATCGTCAACGGCGAAAAGGTGTTCATCACTTCCGGCATGCGCGCGGACTGGATCACCGTTGCTGTGAGGACCGGGGAGGCCGGAAGCAAGGGCAGCGCAGGCATCTCCATGCTGCTCATCCCCGGCCACAGCGCGGGCCTGTCGCGCAGCAAGCTCGACAAGATGGGTTGGCTCTGCTCCGACACGGCCCATCTGCGCTTTGACAACGTGCGCGTGCCCGCCCGCTACCTGCTGGGCGAAGAGGGTGCGGGCTTTCGCATCATCATGGCCAACTTCAACGGCGAGCGCTTTGGCCTCGCCGCGTCGGCCCTGGGCTTCGCCGAGGCCTGCTACGACGAGGCCCTGGCCTGGGCCCGCCAGCGCAAGACCTTTGGCGCCGCGCTGGTGGAGCACCAGGTCATCCGCCACAAGCTGGTGGACATGCAGATGCGCATCCAGTCCACCGCCGCGTGGTGCGAATCCGTGGCCGCGCAGGCCGACGCTGGGCGCACCGGACCCGATTGGGTGGCGCAGGTCTGCCTGCTCAAAAACCACGCCACCCAAACCATGCAGTTCTGCGCCGATCAGGCCGTGCAGATATTGGGCGGCATGGGCTACATGCGCGGCACCGTCAGCGAGCGCATCTACCGCGAGGTCAAGGTCATGATGATCGGCGGCGGTGCGGAAGAAATCATGAAAGACCTGGCTGCGCGTCAGCTAGGCATCTGAGGAATTGAAGGAGACAGGCCCCATGCACAGCACCGACCACGGCAACAAAGCCATCATCACCTGCGCCATCACCGGCGTGCTGACCGACCCCGGCCAGCACCACGTGCCCGTCACGCCCGAGCAACTGGCAAAAGAAGCCCGCCGCGCCTACGACGCAGGCGCTGCCGTGGTCCACGTGCACTTTCGCAACCAGGAGCCCGGCAAAGGCCACCTGCCCAGCTGGGACCCGCAGGTGGCGCGCGACTGCGTGCAAGCCATGCGCGAGGCCTGCCCGGGTTTGATCATCAACCAGACCACCGGCGTGGTCGGCCCCCACTACCAAGGCCCGCTCGACTGCCTGCGCGCCACCCGCCCCGAGATGGCCGCGTGCAATGCCGGATCGCTCAACTACCTGAAGGTGCGCAGCAACGGCACCTGGGCCTGGTCGCCCATGCTGTTCGACAACCAGCCCGCCAAGGTCAAGGACTTCATCGACGTGATGCTGGAGACCGGCACGCTGCCCGAGTTCGAATGCTTTGACGTGGGCATCGTGCGCTGCGTGGAGATGTATGTGCAGACCGGCATGTACACCGAGCGCCTGCCCGAATACAACTTTGTGATGGGCGTCGAGTCCGGCATGCCTGCGGACCCGGACCTGCTGCCCATCTTGCTCAAGCTGAAAATCAAAGACGCCCCCTGGCAAGCCACCGTCATCGGCCGCAGCGAGATCTGGCCCGTACACCAGCGCGTGGCCGAGCTGGGCGGGCATTTGCGCACGGGGCTGGAGGACACGTTCTATCTGCCGGATGGGACGAAGGCGGCGTCGAACGGGCCGTTGATCGAGAAGCTGGCGGAGTACGCGCGCAATGCGGGGCGGGAGGTGGCTTCGCCGCAGGAGGCGAGGGGGATGTTGGGGCTGAAGGTCTCCTAGGTCTGTGGGCTTGCCCCTCGGGCGTGATGTGCCGCTACTCGCGCCGGAGCGTGAGGTGCACGGTGTGCGCCTTCACATCTCCTAGAATTAGTGCGATTTCGCTTTCAGGTGCTTATTCAATAAGCGCCAATGGCTATTAATAAGATAGCAAGCGCATCGCCAGGCCAGCTTCGGCGGTGCTACTGTACAGAGTCCTTCCGCTCCGGGCATCCCCGTCTCTTCGCGACGCCTGGGCCAGCAAACCCCGCCCATGTTGACCACCACCCAAATCCTTGCCTTCCTGCTCACCGCTGTGATGCTGACCGCCACGCCCGGTCCCGACAACCTCATGGTGCTGAGCGTCGGCATGTCCAAAGGGCGACGCTCCGGCATCGTGTTTGGATTGGGCTGCGCGCTGGGCTGCCTCAGCCACACTGTGCTGGCTGTCATTGGCGTTGGCGCCATCCTCGCTGCATCGCCCCTGGCCTTCACCGCGCTGAAGTGGGCGGGCGGCGCGTACCTCATCTGGCTTGGCATCCAGGCCCTGCGCCACGCAGGCGCTGTGCGCATTGAGGGAGGCACCGACAGTCAGGCTCCGGTCGATTCGCTGCGCCGCACCTTCTCCAAGGGCTTGGTCGCCAATGCGATCAACCCCAAGGTCGTGCTGTTCTTCCTGTCGTTTCTGCCCCAGTTCGTCGATGCGTCGCGCGGCAGCATGGAATTGCAATTGGGGCTGTTGGGCCTGCTGTTCGCTGCGCAGGCGGCAGTGCTGTTTGGCTTGCTGGGTTACTTCTCTGGCAGCGTCGGCGGGTGGATCAACCGCAAGCCACAGGTGGGCAAATGGCTTGACCGCCTGGCCGGTACCGTGTTCATCGCGTTGGGTGTTCGGATGATTGCGGTGCGTTAGGCCCCGGGCGAAGATCTCGCCGCAATAAGCTCCGGGCTCTGGAGGGAGCCCAGGGACAAGGTCGCCGAGTGAAGGGGACCCGGCACCGCGAGCCCGTCAGTAGGACGGTTTGAATTTTTCGATCACGGCTCTCACTGGCTCGGTGATCTCGAAACCCTGGCCATGGCGTCGAGCCAGTTCTTTGGCCTTCGCTGCGAAGGTGTCGATGCCAGTTCCGTAGATGAACTGCGCGGCCCCCCCCGTCCACGCCGGAAACCCAATCCCAAAAATCGACCCAATGTTCGCGTCATGCACGCTGGTCAGCACGCCCTCGGCCAGGCAGCGTGCGGTCTCAATGGCCTGGCGGTAGAGCAAGCGGTCCTGGATCTCCTGGATGCTCCATTCCACGTCGGGCTTTTCGAACAGGCCCTTCAGCTCCGGCCACAGGTGCTTCTTGGCGCCTGCGGGGTAGTCATAAAACCCGCCTCCACCCGCTCGGCCGGGGCGCTTCAGTTCCTTGACCATGCGCTCCACCAGCAGCTCGCCGGGAGTGGCGGTGTAGGTCTTGCCTTCGGCGGCGTAGTCGGCGCGGGTCTGGTCCAGCACGTGCACGCTCAAAGTCAGTGCGGTTTCGTCCAGCACGGCCAGCGGGCCCACGGGCAGGCCCGCCTGCATGGCAGCGTTTTCAATCGCGGCGGCGGGGATGCCTTCGCCCAGCATGGCGGCGCCTTCCATCACGAAGGTGCCGAAGGTGCGGCTGGTGTAGAAGCCGCGGGAGTCGTTGACCACGATGGGCACCTTGCCCAGGGCCTGCACGTAGTCGAACGCGCGGGCCACGGTTTCGTCATCCGTCTGTTTGCCGCGGATGATCTCCACCAGCTTCATCTTGTCCACGGGGCTGAAGAAGTGGATGCCGACAAACTTCTCGGGCCGGCTGCTGGCCGTGGCCAGACCGCTGATGGGCAGGGTGGAGGTGTTGCTGGCAAAGAAGCCGCCGGGCGCGAGTTGTGGCTCGGCCTCTTGTGTGACCTTGGCCTTGAGGTCGCGGCTTTCAAACACGGCTTCGATGATGAGGTCGCAGCCTGCCAGGTCGGCCGCGCTGGCGGTGGACGTGATGCGGGCCAGCAGGGCTTGCTGCGCCTCGGCCGTCATGCGGCCCTTGTCCACGCGGGCCTGGGTGAGTTTGGCGCTGTAGGCCTTGCCGGCCTCGGCCTTCTCGGTGCTCACGTCCTTGAGCACGGTGGCAATGCCCCGGCTGGCCTGGGCCCAGGCGATGCCCGCGCCCATCATGCCAGCGCCCAGGATGCCGACTTTTTGCGGCTTGTAGCGTGGCGTAGAGCCGGGGCGTGATTTGCCGCTCTTGATCGCGTTCATGTCGAAGAAGAACGTGTTGATCATGTTGCGCGCGATGGGGCCGGTCATCAGGCGGGCGAGGTAGCGGCTTTCGATGCGCAGGGCGGTGTCGTAGTCCACCATCGCGCCTTCGACCATGGCGGCTAGCGCCGCCTCGGGCGCTGGGTAGCGGCCGCGTGTGGTCTTCTTGAGCATGGCGGGTGCCACAGTCAGCGCGCCTGCAATCTTGGGGTTGGCGGGCGTGCCGCCGGGCATCTTGTAGTTCTTGTCGTCCCACGGTTGCACGGCGTGCGGGTGGGTGGCGATGTGGGCCAGGGCTGCGGGCAGCAGCTGATCGCGCGTGGCGACCAGCTCGTGCACCAGTTGCAGCTCCAGTGCCTCGGCGGGGTTGAAGAGCTTGCCTTCCAGGATGTAGGGCTGCGCGCCCATCAGGCCCAGCAGGCGCGTCATCTTGGTCACGCCGGTGGCGCCGGGCATCAGGCCCAGCGTCACTTCGGGCAGGCCAAACTGGACCTTGGGGTCGGCCACGGCGATGCGGTAGTGGGCGACCAGGGCCACCTCCCAGCCGCCGCCCAGTGCCGCGCCGTTGAGGCAGGCCACCACGGGGATGCCCAGGGTTTCGAGCGTGCGGAAGTGTTTCTTCATGCGCTCGATTTCGCCGAACGCGCTGGGCGCATCGGCGGGCGTGAGCCGCATGGTGGCCTTGAGGTCGGCGCCCGCAAAGAAGCTGGTCTTGGCCGACGCGAGCACGATGCCTTTGAGCGCAGTGCCCAGGCGTTCGCGGTCGCCCAGCACCTGGGCGGTGACTTCCCCCAGCTCTTGCTGCCACTGGCGGCACATGGTGTTGACGGGGGAATTGGTTTCGTCAAACGTGATGACGGCGACCTGGCCTTCAGTGCCCTGGGCGGGGATGAGTTCGTAGCGGATGGTTTGCATGATGTTCTTGTCTCCTGCCCGTTCAGATACGTTCAACGATGGTGGCAATGCCCATGCCGCCGCCCACGCACAGCGTGGCCAGGCCATAGCGCTGGCCCCGGCGGTGCAGCTCGTCGATGAGGGTGCCGAGGATCATGGCGCCGGTAGCGCCCAGCGGGTGGCCCATGGCGATGGCGCCGCCGTTCACGTTGACCTTGTCGTGCGGTACGCCCAGCTCGCGCATAAATCGCATGGGCACGGCGGCAAAGGCCTCGTTCACTTCAAACAGGTCGATCTGGTCGATGGTCATGCCTGCACGGGCCAGCGCCTTCTTGGCAGCGGGCACGGGGCCGGTGAGCATGATGGTGGGGTCGGCACCGCTGAGCGCCGTGGCCACGATGCGCGCGCGGGGCGTGAGGCCGTGGGCCTTGGCGGCGGCCTCGTTGCCGATCAGCACGGCGGCAGCGCCATCCACAATGCCCGACGAGTTGCCCGCGTGATGTACGTGGTGGATGCGCTCCACCTGCGGGTAGCGCTGCAGCGCCACGGCGTCAAAGCCCATGCCGCCCAGTTGCTCGAACGAGGGCTTGAGCGCGCCCAGGCCCTCCAGCGTGGTCTTGGGCTTGATGAACTCGTCTTCGGCCAGGATGGTCTGGCCGATGAAGTCGCGCACGGGCACGACCGAATTCTTGAAGTAGCCCGCTGCGCGGGCGGCGGTGGCGCGGCGCTGCGATTCGAGGGCGAAGGCGTCCACATCGGCGCGGGTGTAGCCGTCCAGCGTGGCGATCAGGTCAGCGCCGATGCCCTGGGGCACGAACAGCGTGGCGGAGTTGGTCTCCGGGTCTTGCGCCCAGGCGCCACCGTCGGAGCCGATGGGCACGCGGCTCATGCTCTCCACGCCACCCGCCACTACCAGATCCTCCCAGCCGCTGCGCACCTTTTGCGCGGCCAGGTTCACCGCCTCCAGGCCCGAGGCGCAAAAGCGATTGACCTGCACGCCCGCGCAGCGAAAGTCCCACCCGGCCTTGAGCGCGGCCACCTTGGGCAACACCGAGCCCTGTTCGCCCACGGGCGAGACGATGCCCATGACCACGTCGTCCACCGCTGCGGTGTCAAAGCGGTAGCGCGCTTGCAGCTCGGTCAGCAGGCCCACCAGCAAGTCGATGGGCTTGACCTCGTGCAGGGTGCCGTCCTTCTTGCCCTTGCCGCGCGGGGTGCGCAGCGCGTCGAATACATAGGCTTCGGTCATGAATGGTCTCCGGTGGTTTCTCTAAACTTCAAGCGGGTATCGTGGTGAAGCAGCTGGGCTGGCCCACGCGGCTACAAGGTGCTTTCTGACGCGGGTGCAGTGGTTTTTGCACTATCTTTCGGCGGTTGCTATCTACATTTCTGGCTATGGAACGAAATACATCCCCTGCATTGCAGCGCATCGCGCGCAGCGCCATCGAATATGACGACACGCGCGAAGGGTTTGCGCTGGAGCACCATGTGGTTCTCGCCGCATCCAGCGCGCTGGCGGTGGCGGCCTTCATGGCGCCCAGCCGCAGCTCGGCGGCCATACGCGGCATTGGCGCAGGCTTGCTGCTGATGCGCGCGCTGAGCGGCAGCCAGGGTGTGCGCTCCTGGCTGAATGTGACCGACCGCCGCCCCGGTGCGCCACTCAGCCCTGAGGAAGCGCGCGCCGCCTGGTATCTGTAACGGCATTCGACGCCCACTGGCGCGCTGTGAAGTGGGTTGCGCTCGGCGTCGTGCACTGCGTGGCTCATGGCGCGGTGCATGCGGCTATTTGCCCAAGCCCATGGCACGCGCAATCACTTCTTTCATGATCTCGTTGGTGCCGCCGTAAATGCGCTGCACGCGGGCGTCGGCATAGGCGCGGGTGATGGGGTATTCCCACATGTAGCCGTAGCCGCCGAACAGCTGCACGCATTCGTCCATCACCTTGCACTGCAGGTCGGTCGTCCAGTACTTGGCCATGCTGGCCGTCTCGGTGTCGAGCTGATCGCGCGCGATCAGTTCGCAGCATTTGTCCACGAACACGCGGGCTACCTGCACCTGCGTTTGCAGCTCGGCCAGGGTGTGGCGGGTGTTCTGAAAAGACGCCACGCTCTGGCCAAAGACCTTGCGCTGCTTGACGTAGTCCAGCGTCCAGTCGATGGCCGCCTGGGCTGCGGCGACGGCGGTGATGGCGATCTGCAGGCGCTCCCAGGGTAGCTGCTCCATCAGGCAGATAAAGCCGCGCCCTTCCATGGCGGGGCCACCCAGTAGATTCTCGGCGGGCACCTTCACGTCGTTGAAAAATAGTTCGGACGTGTCCTGCGCCTTCATGCCCATCTTCTTGAGGCGCTGGCCTTTTTCAAACCCGGGCATGCCGCGCTCCACCAGCAACAGGCTGGTGCCCTTGGCTCCCGCCGCCGGGTCGGTCTTGGCGACCACGATCACCAGGTCGGCATGCCAGCCGTTGGTAATGAAGGTCTTGCTGCCATTCAGAACGTAGTGGCTGCCGTCCGCACTCTTGATGGCCGTGGTCTTGATGCCCTGCAGGTCGCTGCCCGCAGCGGGCTCGCTCATGGCGATGGCGCCCACCACGGCGCCGCTGGCCATCTGGGGCAGGTACTTTTGTTTTTGCGCTTCGGTGCCGTAGTGCAGGATGTACGGCGCCACGATCTCGCTGTGCAGGCCAAAGCCGATGCCCGTGGTGCCCGCGCGCGCCAGTTCTTCCATCTGCGCCACCGAATAGAGCTTGTCGGCTCCGGCGCCACCGTATTCCTCGGGCAGGCTCATGCATAGAAAGCCGTTGGCGCCCGCTTGGCTCCACACCTCGCGCGCCACATAGCCCTGGTCTTCCCAGTCGGCGTGGTGGGGCGTCACTTCTTTCTCAATAAAGCGGCGGAAGCTGTCGGCAAAGGCCTGGTGGTCGGGCTGGAAGAGGGTGCGTTCGATCATGGTGGGGCAACCAGGTTATTTATGCAAAGTTACTGCTTGGTTAAATTCTGCCACTGACTGGGCTCGGATGCACCCCCTGAAACGCAAAAGCCGCCCGAAGGCGGCTTGAGGGATGCGGTTCAGGCGCTCATGGCTTGACGTAATCGGAGACCACCTTCCATTTGCCGTCCTGGATCTGCGACAGGCGCGAGAGGTCGCTGCCGAGGCGCTTTTGCGGGCCAAAGGTGCCTTCGGCGCTGCCGAACATGTCGGGCGGGATCACCATCGTGTCCATGGCCTTGATGAAGCTGTCGGTGCTCAGGTTGGGGCCTGCCTTCTGGGCGGCCTTGATGAAGGCATCGATAGCGTTGTAGCCGTAGACCGAGAAGACGGTGGGGTCTTCATTGAACTTGGTCTTGTACTTGTTGGCCCAGAAGCGGATGGGCTGGCTGGCCTCGTCCAGGTACGGGTGTTGCACGGTCATGGTGGCGTAGAGGCCGTCCATCGGCTTGCCACCCAGCTTGTGGATGAGGTCGGTGTAGGCGGCGCTGGAGCCGAGGAAGGTGGGGTTAAAGCCCGTCTTGCGCGCCTCGCCAATGGTGCCGATGGTCTCGCGGATGATGGTGCCCAGGATCACGAAGTCGCATTCGGACGATTTCATCTTGGCGACCTGTGACGAGAAGTCGGTGGCGCCGCGCTTGTATGAAGTTTTCTCGGTGAACTCCATGCCCATGGACTTGAGCGCTGCCTCGCCGCCGCGCATCACTTCCAGACCAAACTCATCGTCCTGGTAGATGGTGCAGATCTTCTTGGCGCCTTTTTCCTTGATGAGCTTGGGCGCGGCCAGACGGATCTGGTCGTAGTAGGTGGCGGCAAACGAATACTTGAGCTTGTGGAAGGGCTCGTACATTTCCCGCGCGGCCGTCACGGGGAAGAAATTGATCACGTTCTTGCTGAACTGCACGGGCATGGCGGCCAGGTTCTGCGCCGTGCCGATGTGCGCAATCATCATGAAGATCTTGTCCTGGTTCACCAGCTTCTGCGCGGCCAGCACCGCTTTCTTGGGGTCGTAGCCCGAGTCCTCCACTTTCAGGTCGAGCTTGCGCCCGTTCACGCCGCCTTGCTCGTTGGCCTCGTCCACGCGCAGCATCATGCCCAGCCGCACCTGCTTGCCAAACCCCGCCAGCGGGCCCGACAGATCCTGGATGGAGCCCAGCGTGATGGTGTCCTTGCTCACGCCCTGGCTGGGCTGCGCCTGGGCGGAGGCACCGGCCATGGCCACAAGGGCCAGCGCGGCGATGTGATGAAACTTCATGGCACGTCTCCTTCGGTTGGATCGAAACAAAAACGATCGCTCGTTATAGAACGATGCCCCGGGTGGGGCACCAGCACTTTCCCTATCCTGATGGGCGTGGCCTGTCGTTGCGTGGCGTGCGGGCCTACCGGTACATGGCCTCGATCTGGGGCGCGTACTTCTGCTGCACCAGCTTGCGCTTGAGCTTCATGGTGGGCGTCAGCTCTTCATCCTCGGCCGTGAGTTGGGTGTCGAGCAGGAAGAACTTCTTGATCTGCTCCACCCTGGCGAACTTGGTGTTGACGCGGTCGATCTCGCCCTGGATCAGCTCCTGAACCTCGCGCGTGCGGGTCAGGCTGGCGTAGTTGGAGAAGGGCACGTCGTGGTCCTGCGCGTACTTCTCCACGTTCTCCTGGTCGATCATGATGATCACCGTGAGGTAGGGCAGCTTGTCGCCAATCACCACCGCATCGGTGATGTAGGGGCTGAACTTGAGTTCGTTTTCCAGTTCGCTGGGCGTGATGTTCTTGCCGCCGGCCGTGATGATGATGTCCTTCATGCGGTCGGTGATGCGCAGGTAGCCGTCCGCATCGATCAGGCCCACATCGCCCGTGTGCAGCCAGCCGTCGGGGTCGATGGTTTCGGCCGTCTTCTCGGGCTGGTTGAGGTAACCCTTGAACACATTGGGACCGCGCACCAGGATCTCGCCGGTGGCGGGGTCGATGCGCACCTCGTTGTAGCTGGCTGCTGGGCCGATGGAGCCAGGTTTGATGCGGGTGGCGGGCACACCCGTGGAGGCGCCACAGGTCTCGGTCATGCCCCACACCTCCAGCATGGGCACGCCCAGGGCCAGGTACCACTTCACCAACTCGGGCGAGATGGGGGCTGCCCCCGTGACGAGGAAGCGGGCGCGGTGGATGCCGATGAGCTTGCGCACATTGTTCAGCGCCAGAAAGCGCGCCAGCATGAACTGCGCCTTCAGCAGGCCGCCAACTGGCTGGCCCGCCAGCACGCGGTCTGCAATGCGCGTGCCCACGCCAATCGACCAGGCATAGGCCGCCTGCTGCATGCGCGTGGATTCCTTGAGGGCAATCATTACGCCCGAATAGAACTTCTCCCACACCCGCGGCACGGCGGTGAACACCGTGGGCGCGATCTCGCGCACGTTCTCGGGCACGGTGTCGGGGTTCTCCACAAAGTTCAGGCGAGCGCCGGTGTACAGCGAAAAGTATTCGCCGCCCATGCGCTCGGCGATGTGGCACAGCGGCAGAAAACACATGGTCTCGTCCGCCTCGCTGCGCGAGATGAGCGTGTTGTAGCCGCGCACGGTGTAGGTCAGTGCGCCGTGTGTGTGCATCGCGCCCTTGGGCTTGCCGGTGGTGCCCGAGGTGTAGACCAGAATGGCCAGGTCTTCGGGGCGGCAGGCCTTGACGCGCTGCATCAGTGCGTCGGGGTGTTGCGCGTTCCAGGTGCGGCCCAGATCGCGCAGGGCCGCAAGGCTCAGCACATCGGGGTCGTGCAGGCTGCGCAGGCCTTCCATGTCGAACACCACCACCTTGCGCAGCAGGGGCAGCCCATCGCGCACTTCCAGTGCCTTGTCGAGCTGTTCGTCGTCTTCCACAAACAGCACGGTGGTCCGCGAATCTTCGCTCAGGTAGTGCACCTGCGCGGCCGCGTCGGTGGGGTAGATGCCGTTGGCCACGCCGCCGCAGCTGAGCACGGCCAGGTCGGCCAGCACCCATTCGATGTTGGTGTTGGACAGGATGGATGCGCATTCGCCCGGCGCAAAGCCCAGCGACATCAGGCCGCCTGCAATCTCGCGCACGGCCTCGGCGGTCTGGTCCCAGGTCCAGCTCTTCCAGATGCCCAGCTCCTTCTGGCGCATCCACACGCGCGGGCCGCGCTCGGCCACGGCGTTCCAGAACATGGCGGCGATGGTGTCGCCCGCCAGCACGTCGGTGCCTGCGGGCTGGATGTGATCGAGGTCCCAGAGATTGCTCATGTTGTCCTCATCGCCATGTCTTCTTCTTTTTCCACCGCCGCTCGCCCCGCACGCCTTCGTCCTTCATGCCGAGGTAGAACTCCTTGATGTCGTCCTTCTCGCGCAGGCGCTCGCAGCTGTCTTCCATCACGATGCGGCCGTTCTCCAGCACGTAGCCGTAGTCGGATGCGTTCAGGGCCATATTGGCGTTCTGCTCGACCAGCAGGATGGTGGTGCCGCGCTCGCGGTTGATGCGCACCACGATCTCGAAGATCTCCTTGGTGAGCTTGGGGGAGAGGCCCAGGCTGGGCTCGTCCAGCAGGATCAGATCAGGGCTGGCCATGAGTGCGCGCGAGATCGCCAGCATCTGCTGCTGCCCGCCCGAGAGCAGGCCGGCGTCCTGCGCGGCGCGTTCCTTGAGGATGGGGAAGTAGCCGTACACGGTTTCGATGTCGCGCGCCACTGCGTCCTTGTCGGCGCGCGTGTAGGCGCCCATGAGCAGGTTGTCGCGCACCGAGAGCAGTGCAAATACTTCGCGCCCCTCGGGCACATGCATCAGGCCGCGGCGCACGATGGCGGCTGGGTCGTTGGCGGTGATGTAGGCGCCCTGGAACTCGATGGAGCCCTTGCGGGGGTCGATGATGCCGCTGATGGTCTTCAGGATGGTGGTCTTGCCTGCGCCGTTGCTGCCCAGCACGGCGGCGATTTCGCCGCGCCGCACCTGCAGGCTCACGCCCCGGATGGCCTTGATGGGGCCGTAGGCGCTCTCCACGTTCTGCAGGCGCAGCAGCGGCTGGTCGGCGGCGCTGGCTGCCTGGCTGGTGGCGGGGGCGGACAGCACGGCGCTCATGTGCGGGCTCCCATGCTGGAACCCGCAGGTCGGCGCAGGTTGCTCACGTCGTCGATGGTGCCCAGGTACGCCTCCACCACTCCGGGATGCGTCTGTACCTCGCGCGGCGTGCCCGTTGCCACCACCTCGCCCTGGTTCATGGCCAGCACGCGGTCGGACACCTTGGAGACCAGCGACATATCGTGTTCCACCATCAGCACCGTGATGCCCAGCTCATGCTGAATGTCCTGGATCCAGAAAGCCATATCGTCGGTCTCTTCCACGTTCAGGCCCGACGAGGGCTCGTCGAGCAGCAGCAACTGCGGCTCTGTGCACAGCGCGCGCGCCAGCTCCACCACCTTGCGCACGCCGTAGGGCAGGCCGGCCACCATGGTGTCGCGGTAGTGCTGCAGGTCGAGAAAGTCGATGATCTGCTCGGCCTTTTCTCGGGCCTGAACTTCGCCTTCGCGCACCTTGCGCGTGAAGAACATCTCGGCCCACAGGCTGCTGTGCTGCCGGGTGTGGCGGCCGATCAGCAGGTTGTGCAGGACGCTCGCGTGCTCGAAGAGTTCGATGTTCTGGAAAGTGCGCGCAATGCCCAGGCCTGCCACCTTGTGCGGCGGCTGGTCGGTGAGCGGCAGCATGGCGCCGCCGGGGCACGCATAGGCAATGGTGCCGGTGGTGGGCGTGTAGATGCGGCTGATGAGGTTGAACACCGTGGTCTTGCCCGCGCCGTTGGGGCCGATGAGGGTGAACACCTCTCCGCGCCGCACGTCAAAGCTCACGTTGTTGACGGCCAGCACACCGCCAAAGCGCACGCTCAAGTTCTGAGCCGAAAGCAGGACGTCTTGGTTCATGGTGGTCGCCGCGCTCATTTCAAGCGATCCGATTTCTGGAACGACTTCTGCCGCTTGAACAGGCCCTTGCGGTAGAACGGGAACATCTGCAGCCAGGTGCGTACCTTGAGCCAGCGGCCGTACAAGCCCATGGGCTCGAACAGAACAAACGCAATCAGCACGACGCCGTACACCACCGCCTGCAGGCCAGGCGACTGGCCGATGGAGTCTGGCAACCAGTCCTTGCCCAGGGAGATGAGCTGCGGCATGGAGATCAGGAAAATCGCGCCCAGGAAGGCGCCGTGCACCGAGCCCAGCCCGCCAATCACGATCATGAGCAGCAGGTCGATGGACTGCAGGATATTGAACTGATCAGGCGAGATGAACTGCAGCTTGTGCGCGTACAACGCCCCGCCGACGCCTGCGAGCGCGGCCGATATGGAGAACGACAGCGTTTTGTAGCGCGCGAGGTGGATGCCCATGCTCTGTGCCGAAATCTCCGAATCGCGGATGGCGACAAACGCGCGGCCCGTGGGCGAGCGCAGCAGGTTCAGGATGGCGAGGGTGCTGACCACTGCAATCACCAGGCACAAGAAGTAGAACGACTCGGTGGATTCGAACGAATAGCCCCCAATCTGCGGCGGCACTAGGTGCTTGCCGGAGTTGCCGCCCGTGACCGACTCCCATCGCGCAAACACCTCTTCCACAATGAAGCCGAACGAAAGCGTGGCCATGCCCAGGTAGATGCCCTTCACGCGCAGCGCGGGCAGGCCCACCACCACGCCCACAGCGGCAGACAGCCCCGCTGCGCAGGCCAGCGACAGCGCAAACGGCCAGCCCATGCCCGTGAGCACGGCCTGCGTGTACGCCCCCACGCCCAGAAACGCTGCATGCCCCAGCGAGAACAAGCCGGTGAAGCCTGCCAACAGCATCAGCCCCAGGCCCACGATGGCGTAGATGAGCACAAAGGTGAGCTGGGCCAGCCAGTATTCAGGCGCCACCCAGGGCGCGGCGACGAGGGCCAGGCACAGCAGGCTGTACCAGAACACATGGCCGCCATGCTTGGCGAGGCGAATGTCTTGCTCGTACGAGGTCTTGAAGATGAAACGCATGCTTGTCCTTCAGACCTTCTTCCGTAGCTTTTCGCCGAATAGCCCGTTGGGTTTGACCATCAGCATGATCAGCACCACGATGTACGCGGCCGTGTCCTTGAATCCATCGGGCAGATAGAAGCCTGAGAGCGATTCGACGATGCCGATCACCAGTCCGCCGACGATGGCGCCGGGCAGGCTGCCGAACCCACCGACCACGGCGGCCGGGAAGGCCTTGAGGCCGATCAGCCCCATGTTGGCGTGCACGAAGGTGATGGGCGCGAGCAGCAGGCCCGCCACCGCCGCCACTGCGGCGGCCAGCCCCCATGCCAGGCCGTTGAGCCGCTGCACCGGAATGCCCATGTAGTACGCGGCCAGCTGGTTTTGCGACGACGCCTGCATGGCAATGCCCAGCTTGCTGTAGCGGAACATGGCGAACAGCAGCACGCACAGCACGCCCGTGGCGCCAATCACCACCAGCTGCTCGGCGTTAAGCACCAGCGCGCCGAGGCGAAACGACAGGTCCTTGTAGGGCACGGGCAGCGTGTGCGTCTCGGTGCCGATGTTGGGGATCATGGTCACCAGCCCGCGCAGCACGTAGCCGATGCCGATGGTGAGCATGACGATGGAGAATGCGGGCTGGCCGAGGATGGGGCGGATCACGGCGCGCTCCAGCACTACGCCAAAGCAGCCCATGGCCAGGATGCTGGCGAGCACCGCCACCCAGAAGGGAAAGCCCAGCACCGTCATGAGTGCTAGCCCGCAGAAGGCGCCGAGCATCATGAGCTCGCCTTGGGCAAAGCTCACGGTCTCCGTGGCCTTGTAGATGAGCACAAAGCCCAGAGCGATCAGGCCGTAGATGCATCCCTGGGAGACCCCGCTGATCAACAGTTGCACAAATTGCACACTGGCTCTCCAGATTGAGACCTGAGCCGGTGGGCGCAAAGCGTGTGGTGACTGGCAGCACGCACTTTGTGAAACCCTGGGGGCACAAGACCTGCAGAATATTTTTACAAAGCGATTGCTTTGCATAAATAATGGTGCACGTGCCCGGCGCATACCGCACTCGGGGCTAACCCTGATGAGCGACTGCCGGTCGGCAGCGGCGCATATTGACGCAGTGCGTGGTGGGGCGCAATAAGGGTTGCGTCCTATCCACCCGGATTCAGCGCACGAGGAGAACCCATGTCCATACAGGTAGAGACCCAGGGTCGTGTCACGCTGGTGACATTGCACCGCCCCGATGTGCGCAATGCGGTGGATGCCGCCACGGCGCAGGCCTTGCACGCTGCGTTCGTCGCGTTCGACCGGGATGACAACGCGGACGTGGCTGTATTCCACGGCGCGGGCGGGCATTTTTGTGCGGGGTGGGACCTGCAGTCGGGCGCGCGCCTGCAGGCGCAGGGCGTGTCGCCCGAGGCTTTGGCCGAGGGGTTGGATTTTTCGCCGGGCGAGGCCCAGCCTCTTGGTCCCATGGGCCCCAGCCGCTTGCAACTCTCCAAGCCCGTGATCGCCGCCATTGAGGGCGCTGCCGTGGCTGGCGGCATGGAGCTGGCGTTGTGGTGCGACCTGCGCGTGATGGCCGAGAATGCCTACATGGGCGTGTTCTGCCGCCGGTTTGGCGTGCCGCTCATCGACGGCGGCACGGTGCGCCTGCCGCGCCTCATCGGGCTGTCGCACGCGCTGGACCTGATCCTGACGGGGCGCAAGGTGGAATCGGCCGAGGCCCTGCGCCTGGGGTTGTGCAACCGCGTGGTGCCTTGCGGGCAGGCGCTGGAGGCAGCACTGGTGCTGGCCCACCAGTTGGCTGCCTTTCCGCAGGCCACCCTGCGCGCTGACCGCGCCAGTGCGCTCGCGGCAGAGGGGCTGCCCTTGCAGCAGGCTTTGTTGCAGGAGTGGACGGGCGGCCGCGAATGCCTGGCAGAGGCCTTGTGTGGCGCCGTGCGTTTCAGCGCGGGGCAAGGGCGCCATGGCCATTTTTAGGTCAGAATGCCTGAAGGCGCCGGTGTATCAAGCACTGATAGCTATAAAAACAGGAGTCATCGGCCGGGCGGGCGCAGTGCCCCGCAGGGTCGTACACCGCACACCATGAGCAAAACCATCCCCTCACAGCCGCAGGCCTTTGAGCCCGAGTTCATTGCCGGGCTCAAGTCCATCTTTGAAGAAAAAATTGTGTTCAATCAGGTGCTGGGCCTGAAGATCACGTCCCTGGCGCCCGATGGCGTGGCGGGCCGCATCGACATGAAGCCCGACCTAGTGGGCCACTACGCCTACAACCGCATCCACGGAGGTGTGATCAGCGCGGGGCTCGACGCCATGGGCGGCCTGGCGGTGATGGCCGCGATCGGCGCAAAGCACCTGGACGAGCTGCCCGAGCAGCGCCTGCACCGCTTTGCCAAGCTGGGCACCATCGACCTGCGCATCGACTACCTGCGCCCGGGCATTGGCAGCCACTTCGAGCTGCGCGCGCAGGTGCTGCGGCTGGGCTCCCGGGTCGCCACGACGCGCATGGAATTTCTCGGGCCGGATGGCCAGATCATGTCGGCGGGGGCCGCTGCGTACATCGTGTCTTGAGGCGTGCGCCGCAGGATGTAAGAGCCTGTTTACGATCTCGCAGGGGATCGCGTTGGAGCGCAATCGGAATGAGTGGATGCCTCGGGTGCGCCGCATGGGCTGATGCCCATGCAAGCAACCGGGGCGTTCAATCACCCGATTTCGCTCCAACCCTCCGGGCAGTGGTCTTTGCGGGCGGTCTGCGGCGTTGCGGCGCTTGCCAATAGCCGAGCTATTGGCAGCGCACCGCGCCTTGCATCCCATCCCGCAAAGACCGCTGCGCGACCCCTGGGAGATCGTAAACAGGCTCTTACGGATGTGTGATCCCGCAAGCCCTGCAAGCGCATGCAACCATCGAACCGTTTGGTTACCGTTCTTGCGTAACGAAGGCATCTTTCACAGGGCGCGAAACCTACGATGACTCTCTTTTCAAGGAGATCTGATGGCCGTGCAAAACCCCTTCTTTGGCAAGCGTGAACCCGAGTCGTTCCAACCCCGCAGCAGCACCAGCTCAGGCTCCGTATTGGGGAGCTCTTCGGCCAACAGCGTGGCCCCCGTGCAGCCGGTGCCTGCTGCGGCGCCCCCCAAATCGAGCAGTGCCAGCGACAGCTCGGGCAGCAAGCTCACGGTGGGGCCGAACATCAAGCTCAAGGGCGTAGAGATCACCGATTGCGACACCCTCGTGGTGGAAGGCACGGTCGAAGCCACCATGGATTCGCGCGTGATCCAGATATCGGAGCATGGTGCCTTCAAGGGCTCGGCCGAGATCGACATTGCCGAGATCCACGGCGAATTCAACGGATCTCTCACCGTGCGCCAGAAGCTCGTGATCTACAGCTCGGGCAAGGTCAACGGCAAGATCCGATACGGCAAGCTGGTGGTGGAAGAGGGCGGTCAGCTGGCCGGAGAGATCGAGGCCGGGTTCTCCGCGTCGTCGTCCAGCAGCACGCAGCGGGCCGCAGCGCCCTTGAGGGCTGAGCCGGCTGCGCTGGTCGCCTGAGACGGTGTGACAGAACGCGCGCCGGAGGGCGCGCGGGCAGGCGAGGCCGGGCATTCCCGCTCGCCCGCTCATTTGATTACGCCGGCGCGTCGTGCTTGGGCACCGGGCGCGGCCTGCCCTGGTCGTCGATGGCCACGTAAGTCAGGCGCGCCTCCGTCACCTTGACATAGCGGCCCTGGTCGGCAAAACGCTCGGCATACACCTCCACCTCCACTGTGACCGAGGTGTTGCCCACCCGCGTGATGGCCGAGAAGAACGACAGGATGTCGCCCACGCGCACAGGCTGCTTGAAGATGAACTCATTGACCGCCACCGTGGCCATGCGGCCCTGCATGTAGCGCGCTGGCAGCACGGAGCCCGCCAAGTCCACCTGCGCCATCACCCAGCCCCCAAAAATATCGCCGTTGCCATTGGTATCCGCAGGCATGGGGATGACCTTGAGCACCAGTTCCTTGTCGTTGGGTAATGCGGCGGGTGGTGGGCTGAAAACGGCAGACATGGGCACAATCTCGGTTGGGGCTGAGCCAATTCTTGGAGGAACCTGGGGTTTCACAAGCGGCTCGCCCGCAAAAACCACCTTGGCATCAGCCGGGTCGGTAAAAACAACAGCAACCGGAATTGTCCCCCATGCGCCACCACGGCGAAACCGCCCCTACCGCGCCCGGTGCCACCCCCCATGGCGCGGCCGCCAGCCCCGTGCCCGTCCAATCGGACTGGGCCACCCTGCACCGGCTTCTGCCCTATCTGTGGCAATACAAATGGCGCGTGATTGCCGCCATCGTCTTCATGGTGGGCGCCAAGCTTGCCAACGTGGGCGTGCCCATCCTGCTCAAGACGCTGGTCGATGCCATGAGCCTGAAGCCGGGCGACCCTGCCGCGCTGCTGGTGGTGCCGGTGGGGCTTCTGGTGGCCTATGGCGCGCTGCGGCTGTCCACGTCGCTGTTCACCGAGCTGCGCGAGCTGGTGTTCGCCAAGGCCACGCAGGGCGCGGCGCGCTCGATTGCGCTGCAGACCTTTGAGCACCTGCACGCGCTGAGCCTGCGCTTTCACCTGGAGCGCCAGACCGGTGGCATGACGCGCGACATCGAGCGCGGGGTGCGCGGCATCGAGTCGCTGATTTCGTTCTCGCTGTTCAACGTGTTTGCCACGCTCATCGAAGTGATTTTGGTGTTGAGCGTGCTGGCCGTGAAGTTCGACGCGTGGTTTGCCTGGATCACACTCACCGCGCTGGCGCTGTACATCACCTTCACGGTGCTGGTGACCGAGTGGCGCACCCAGTTCCGCCGCGAGGCCAACGAGTTCGACTCGGCGGCGCACTCCAAGGCCGTGGATTCGCTGCTCAACTACGAGACGGTGAAGTACTTCAACAACGAGGGCTTCGAGGCGCGCCGCTATGACGAGAGCCTGGAGCGCCTGCGCCGCGCGCGGCTGAAGAGCCAGACCACGCTGTCCATGCTCAACACCGGCCAGCAGCTCATCATTGCGGTGGGCCTGGTGGCTATGCTCTGGCGCGCCACGCAGGGCGTGGTCGATGGGCGCATGACGCTGGGCGACCTGGTCATGGTCAACGCGTTCATGATCCAGCTCTACATCCCGCTCAACTTTCTTGGCGTGATCTACCGCGAGATCAAGCAGAGCCTGACCGACCTGGACAAGATGTTCACGCTGATGGACAAAGAGCGCGAGGTGGCCGACGCCCCCGGCGCGCAGCCTCTGGCCGGGCTGGACCAGCCCACCGTGCGCTTCGAGGATGTGGTGTTTGCCTATGACCCCAAAGGCGGGCGCACCATCCTGCAAGGCATCAGTTTCGAGATTCCGGCAGGCAAGACGGTGGCGGTGGTCGGGCCCTCGGGCTCGGGCAAGAGCACTCTGGCACGGCTGCTGTTCCGCTTCTACGACATCCAGCAGGGCCGCATCACCATCGCGGGGCAGGAGATCCGCAGCGTGACGCAGGCCAGCGTGCGCCAGGCCATTGGCATCGTGCCGCAGGACACCGTGCTGTTCAACGACACCGTGGCCTACAACATCGCCTATGGCCGCCCCGGCGCCAGCCAGGATGAGATCGAATCTGCCGCCCGCGCCGCGCGCATCCACGACTTCATCGCGAGCACCCCCAAGGGCTACGCCACCATGGTGGGCGAGCGGGGGCTCAAGCTCTCGGGCGGCGAAAAGCAGCGCGTGGCGATTGCGCGCACCTTGCTCAAGAACCCGCCCATCCTGATCTTTGACGAGGCTACCAGCGCGCTGGACTCCGCCAACGAACGCGCCATCCAGGCCGAGCTGCAGGGGGTGGCGCAGAACAAGACCACGCTGGTGATCGCGCACCGCCTGTCCACGGTGGTGGACGCGCACGAGATCCTGGTCATGGACGCCGGCCGCATCATCGAGCGCGGGACGCACGCACAGTTGCTGGCCCTGGGGGGGCGCTACGCGAGCATGTGGTCCCTCCAGCAAAGCGACGCGGCCGCTTGAGGCGTACCCGCATTTCTCTCTTTTTCTATCTCGATATTTGACCCATGAAGCCTGTCCTCCTCGCCCTCATGTTCCTGTCTGAAGAGCACATCGCCCAAATGGCGCAGACCTTCGAGGTGATCTACGCCCCCGACGCCGCCCAGGCAGCAACCGCCATTGCGCAGCACGGCGGCCGTGTGCGGGTGGTGCTCACCATCGGTGCCGTGGGCCTGAGCCCTGCGCAGATCGATACCTTGCCTGCGCTCACGCTCATCTGCGCGCTCGGCGCCGGTTACGAGAGCGTGGCGGTGGACTACGCCAAGGCCCGTGGCATCGTGGTGGCTACGGGTGCTGGCACCAACGACGACTGCGTGGCCGACCACACCTGGGGCCTGCTGATCGCCGCGCAGCGCCGCATCCTGCCGCTGGACAAGGCCACGCGCGCAGGTGTGTGGCGCACGGCCCTGCCGCTGCCCCCCAACGTCTCGCACAAGCGCCTGGGCATCATCGGCCTGGGCACCATCGGCAAGAAGATTGCGCAGCGCGCGCTGGGCTTCGAGATCGAGGTGGGCTATCACAACCGCAGCGCCCGCACCGATGTGCCATACCGCTACTTTGCCGATGTGACGGCGCTGGCCGAGTGGGCGGACTTTCTCGTCGTCGCCACGCCCGGCGGCGCGGGCACCAAGCACTTGGTCAACGCTACGGTGCTCAACGCGCTGGGCCCGCGTGGCGTGGTGGTCAACATCGCACGCGGCAGCGTCATCGACACCGCCGCCTTGGCCGCCGCGCTGCGCGAAGGCCGCCTTGCCGCTGCGGGCCTGGATGTGTACGAGAGCGAACCCTTGCCCCCGGCCGAGCTGCTGGGCCTGGACAACGTAGTACTCACGCCCCATGTGGCAGGCTGGTCACCCGAGGCGGTGCAGAACTCGGTGGACCGCTTCATGGAAAACGCCCGCCGCCACCTGGCGGGCGAGGCGCCCGTGACGCCGCTATGAGCATAAAAATGCCCTGTAGTGCTAGTGAATCAAGTGCAAGCAGCTATGAAATGCATAGTGTTTACGTTCTGCAGTTCGCTGGCGGCGCCAGGGGCGTGGCATGACGCTGGACCTTGCTGACCTGCAGCAGCGCCTGCGCGCCTTTGCCGCCGCCCGCCAATGGCAGCCGTACCACACGCCCAAGAACCTGGCCATGGCGCTGATGGTGGAGGCGGCCGAGCTGCAGGAGCTGTTTCAGTGGCTCACGCCCGAGCAGTCGCAACACCTCACCGCCGACCCCACGCAGAAAGAGCGCGTGGGTGAGGAGATGGCCGATGTGCTGCTGTATCTGCTGCAACTGGCCGACCACACCGGCGTGGACCTGCGCGATGCGGTCGAGCGCAAGCTGGTGAAGAACGCGATCAAGCACCCCGCACCGCCCGCTGGCCCGGCTTCGGTCGATTGAGCCCCGCCGGGCAGCGCCCGCACTCAGGCGTTCTCTGAGTACCCCTTGGGCCAGCTGTTGCTGGCGTGGTTGCACTCCTGCCAATCGCGCCCGCGCGGGGTGTGGCCGATGCCGGGGTTGAAGGTGTTGGTCGGGTCCAGCGATTGGTAGAAGCCCGCCAGCGCAGGTTTTGCCACGTAGAGGTGGCCCACGTTGTGTTCGGCGGGGTACTCGGCGCGGCGCTCGTCCAGCAGCTCCCACATGCGGTGCTCCATGGCCAGCGGGTCCACGCCCTTCTTCACGATGTAGTCCTGGTGGAACACATGGCAGAAGAAGTGGCCGTAGTACAGCTTGTGCACCACATTGCGCTCCACGTCCTGCGGCAGTTGTTCCACCCATGCGCGGTCGTTGCGGCGCAGCGCAATATCGAGCGCCACGATGTCTTCGACCTCGCTGCGGTGCACCTCGCGGTAGCGGATGGCTGCGCCTGCAATCGCAAAGCGGTGCAGGAAGGCCTTGCGCCCTTCGTCGGCATCGCACTCAAACCAGCCGCCCTGGGTGCTGTGGGCAAAGTGCTCTGTCAGGAATGCCCGGGTGGCTTCCACCTGGTCGTTCGATACGCGCACCAGCAGATGGTGCTCGTACAGATCGCGCCACTGCCGCACACGCCGGGGCAGGTGGCTGGGCAGCAGGCGGGTCACGGCCTGGATGGCGTGGTCCACAAAACCGCGCAGGCCGATGCGTTCAAAGAAGCCGTCGAACCGGCTCTTGAGCGCAAAGGCCGCAGGCACGCGGGCCGTGCCAAAGCGGTCGATGAGCAGGAAGGTGTCCTTGCCATACTTCTCGCCAATGTCGAACGCCGTGCGGTGGATGTACTCGCCCGCAATGGGCGGGCGGGGCAGGGCGGTGAGCAGGTGGCGGCGCACAGCCGTGAGGTCTTCGGGCGCGTTGCTGCCGATGTAGAACACCGTGCTGGGTTCTTTCGGAAAGGTGTCCAGCCGCACGGCAAACAGGCACACCTTGCCGGCCGAACCGGAGGCCTCGAACAAGCGCGAGGGGTCAGCATTGAAGCGGGCCGGGCTGTCGGCGTCTACGGCGCGCACATCCTGGGCATAGCGGGCGTCGGATGCGGCGCGCTCGGGCTCGTGGCGCACGTCGGCTTCGGTGTAGCTGCCGTTTTGCAGGCGGGTGAGGATGTCTTCGGGCGTCTGCCCCAGCTCGATGCCCAGGTGGTTCACCAGCTCCAGCATGCCGTCGTCACGCACGCGGGCGTACAGCGCCAGCTCGGTATAGGCCGGGCCGCGTCGCACCAGCGCACCACCCGAGTTGTTGCAGATGCCGCCCAGCACCGAGGCGCCGATGCACGACGAACCAATGACCGAGTGCGGCTCGCGGTTGAAGGGGATCAGTGTCTGTTCCAGCCGGTCGAGTGTGGCGCCGGGCAGGCACACCACCTGCTCGCCGCCGCGCACCACCTGCACACCTGCAATGCGCAGCGTGTTGATGAGCACGATTTCGCGGTCGTACTGGTTGCCGTCAGGCGTGGAGCCACCGGTGAGACCGGTGTTGGCCGCCTGCATGATGACGATGCGGTCGGCCGCCACGGCGGCCTGCAGCACCTTCCACTGCTCCAGCAGCGTGTCGGGGCGCACGACGGCCAGCACCGAGCCTTCGCCCGTGCGGTGGCCTTTGCGAAAGCGTCGGGTGGCCTGGTCGTCGGTCAGGACGTTGGCGGCGCCCACGGCGTCGCGCAGTTGCGCGAGCAGGGCATCACGGGAGACAGGGGCGATGGGGCTGGCGGCGCTCATGCTTCGCGCACCAACAGGTCGCCCGTGATGTCTGCCACGCGGGCCACGCTGGTCAGGGTCATGGCCACGCGCATTTCCTTTTCCAGCAGCTCCAGCAGGTGCTTGACGCCTGCCTCGCCGCCAGCCGCCAGCGCATAGATGTAGGCGCGACCGATCATGGCGCAGTCGGCGCCCAGCGCAATGGCGCGCACTACGTCCAGCCCGTTGCGGATGCCCGAGTCGGCCAGGATCTTGATCTGGCCCTTTACCGCGTCGGCAATGGCGGGCAGGGCGCGGGCGGATGACAGCACGCCGTCGAGCTGGCGGCCGCCGTGGTTGGAGACGATGATGCCGTCCGCGCCAAAGCGCACGGCGTCCTTGGCGTCCTCGGGGTCGAGGATGCCCTTGATGACCATCGGGCCCTTCCAGAAGGCACGGATCCACTCCAGGTCTTTCCACGAAATGGAGGGGTCGAAGTTGGCGCTGAGGTAGCCCATGTAGTCCTGCAGGCCCGTGGGGCTGCCCCGGTAGGCCGAGATGTTGCCCAGGTCGTGCGGGCGGCCCAGCAGCCCCACGTCCACGGCCCAGCGCGGGTGCGTCACGGCCTGCCAGTAGCGGCGCAGCGGCGCATTGGGGCCACTCATGCCCGAATGCGCGTCGCGGTAGCGCGCGCCGGGCACGGGCATGTCCACGGTGAACACCAGGGTGGTGCAGCCGGCGGCCTGCGCGCGTTCCAGCGCGTTCTGCATGAAGCCCCGGTCTTTCAGTACATACAGCTGGAACCACATGGGGCGTTTGATTTTGGGCGCCACTTCTTCAATGGGGCAGACCGACACGCTGGACATGGTGAACGGAATGCCATGCGCATCGGCAGCGCGGGCGGCCTGCACTTCGCCGCGGCGGCGGTACATGCCCGTCAGGCCCACGGGTGACAGAGCCACGGGGATGCTGAGCTTTTCGCCAAACAGTTCGATGCTGGTATCGAGTCGGCTCATGTCCTTGAGCACGCGCTGGCGCAGCGCGACGGCGGCCAGGTCATCAACGTTGCGGCGCAGCGTCTGCTCGGCGTAGGCGCCACCGTCGATGTAGTGGAACAGGAAGGGTGGGAGAAACTTTTGCGCCGCTGCGCGGTAGTCGGCGCTGGAGGAGATGATCACGATGGCTCTCTTATGTCGGGGGCTAGATCAAGGGGCAGGCGCATGGATCGTTCGCGCCTGGCGCGGTCTTCGTCCATGCGCTGGATGGTGGTGCGCACATGCTCCAGGTGCTCGCCAATGCATGCGCGCGCGCGCTGCGGGTCACCGTCCAGAATGGCCTGCATCAGCGCCTGGTGCTGCGCCGTGAGCGCCTGCAGCGTGACGGGTGCGCTCAGGCGGAACATGTCGTGGCGGTTGCGCTCCACGGTGGACAGCACCACGGTGAACAGGCTGTGCATCACCTGCACCAGCACCAGGTTGTGCGAGGCTTCGGCAATGGCCAGGTGGAACTGCGCGTCGGCGCGTGCGGCCAGTTCGGCGTGGCCGCCTTGCTGGTGCTGCAGCATCACTTCAAAGCAGCGCTGGATGTGGGCTTTGTCCTGGGCGGTGGCGCGCTGCGCGGCCAGCCAGGCGGTGCTGGTCTCCAGCGCGTGGCGCGTTTCCAGCACGTCGTAGCGGTAGTGGGGGTCGGACTCGATCAGGCCCGCCAGCGGCACCATGGCTTCTTGCAACCACTCCGCCGGTTTGTTCGACTGCTGCACATAGGTGCCATCGCCGCGTCGGGCCGAAAGCACGCCCTGGCTGGTGAGCTTCTGGATGGCTTCGCGCACCGAGGTGCGAGATACCCCCAGCTCCTCGGCCAGTTGCCGTTCGGCGGGCAGCTTTTGTCCGGGCTGCAGTCCGCGTTCTTGCACGAGGGCAAGCAGTTTTTCGACAACGTGATCGGCCAGGCGCATGGGGGCTCTCAGATTCAGGGTTTCAATGACCCGGAATCATCCACGTAAACACGTAGGCCTGCAGCGTGCAGAGGATGCCGATGATGGCGGCGAACACCAGACTGTGCTTGACGGTGAAGCGGAACAGGTCCGATTCCTTGCCCGCCAGGCCCACGGCGGCGCAGGCGATGGCGATGGACTGGGGCGAAATCATCTTGCCGGTGACGCCGCCGGTGGTGTTGGCCGCCACGGTGAGCACTGGGGGCAAGCCCAACTGGGTGGCCGTGGTGGCCTGCAGCGCGCCAAACAGGGCGTTGGCCGAGGTGTCGGAGCCGGTGAGGAACACGCCGATCCAGCCCAGGAAGGGCGAGAAGAACGTAAAGGCCTTGCCCGTGTGGGCCAGCGCCAGGGCCAGCGTGGCCGACAGGCCCGAGTAGTTGGCCACGAACGCAAAGGCCAGCACCATGCCGATGGAGTAGATGGGGATGACCAGCTCGCGCACGGTCTCGCCCAGCGTCACCACGGCCTTGGCGGGGGAGAAGCGGGCAAAGGCGATGGTCAGAATGGCGGCGATCAGGATGGCCGTGCCGGTGGCGGCCAGCCAGTTGAAGGTGTACACGGCGCCGTAGGGCGTGGCCTGTGCGACCACGGGGGGCATCTTGGCGACCAGCTTGTCCAGCATGGGCACGGGGATGTTGATGATGGTGGAGGCCAGGGGGCCGCCTGCGGCAAACAGCGCCTTGAAGGGCTTGATGCTCCAGATCGTGACCATGCCGGTCAGGATGATGAAGGGCGACCAGGCCTTGACGATGGCGCCTGCGGTGAGGGGCGCCTGTGCTTTGATCGAAGGGGTTGCACGCTTGGTGGCGGCTTGGCTTTGGGGCGCACCGTCGCTGTCCTCAAAGCGGAAGATGCGCTTGGGCTGCCACACCTTGAGGAAGGCTGTCAGGGCAATCAGCGAGACGATGGCCGAGGTGATGTCGGGCAGCTCGGGGCCAATGTAGTTGGCGGTCAGGAACTGCATCACGGCGAACGAGCCGCCGCCCACCAGCACGGCAGGCCAGGTCTCCTTCACGCCGCGCCAGCCGTCCATGATCGCCATGATCCAGAACAGCACCAGGATGGTCATGAAGGGCAACTGGCGCCCGGCCATCTGGCCGATCAGGAACGGATCGATGCCCGACACCTGCCCGGCCACGATGACTGGAATGCCCATCGCGCCAAAGGCCACGGGGGCGGTGTTGGCGATCAGGCACAGGCCGGCAGCGTACAGCGGCTTGAAGCCCAGGCCCACCAGCAGCGCAGCGGTGATGGCCACGGGGGCGCCGAAACCGGCCGCGCCTTCCAGGAAGGCGCCGAAGCAAAAGCCCACCAGGATGAGCTGCAGGCGCTGGTCGTGCGTGACCGAGAGGATGGAGCTGCGGATCACATCAAACTGCCCGGTCTTGACCGACAGCTTGTACAGAAACACGGCCGCCACAATGATCCAGGCGATGGGCCACAGGCCGTAGAAGAAGCCATACACGGCCGAAGCCAGCGCGGCGCTCACGGGCATCTTGTAGAACAGCAGCGCTACGCCCAGTGCCAGCAGCACCGTCACGGTGCCCGCCTGGTAGCCCTTGAGTCGCAGCTTGGTCAGTGCCAGAAAGAAGAAAACGATGGGGATGAGGGCTACGAGCGCGGACAGCCAGATGTTCCCGGCCGGGTCGTAGTTTTGTTGCCAGAGGGTTTGCATAACGGTCAGTGAGGCATTGAAACGCAGCCAGGGACTAGGGGCCCATGGCTTTCTTCACCGCAGTGGATGCGCCGCCTTGGGGGCGGCGTTGTCTCCGGCCATTGGCCCTGCAGGTCGGGAGCCTGAGGGCTGGGTGGGCATGAAGACAGGCAGAGGCCGCTCGGTCTTCACTGGCAGACGATGGATTAAATTGGTATGACCAAAAATAGCCAATCCGTGCGAATTGGTTGTATTTTCAGTGTTCTATAGCGGTGATATTTATAGGGTAAATACTTAGTCGCAGCCATTTGCTTTGCATTTTGGTTATTGGTCGTACCAATAATGATGCGAAGGCACTAGGGTTGGGCGTGGGACAACGCCCTTGCTTCGGGTGACTACCAGGTGGGATGGCCAAGCTGGGGCTGTGGATGTCGAGCGCTGTGGCCGTGCACTCGGGTTAGGCATAAAAAAAGCTCCTAGCGCCTGATATACAAGCGCTAGAAGCTATGGTTTTAGGAGCGATTAATTACTTGCGAGCCGCAATCGCCTTTTCAGCCGCAGTCACTAGGTCGGCGCCGATCTGGCCCTTCCACTTGTCGTAGACGGGGCGGGTAGCCTTTACAAAGGCCTCGCGTTCGGCGGCTGACAGCTGCGTCACAGTCACGCCGTTGGCCGCGATTTCCTTGAGCAGGGGCTTGTCGGCCTCCACCATGCCCTTGCGGGCGATGGCGATTTCTTCCTTGCCGGCGTCGATGGCGGCTTGCTTGACGATCTCGCGGTCGGCGGGCGTCCAGCTGTTCCAGATGTCCTTGTTCACCACGAACACCAGCGGGTCGTTCACGTAGCCCCACATGGTGATGTGCTTCTGTGCCACGGTGTGCAGCTTGGCGGCCTGGTACACGGCGATGGGGTTCTCCTGGCCGTCCACGGCGCCGCTGGCAAAGGCGGGTTGCGCGTCGGCCCAGCTCATCTGCGTAGGGTTGGCGCCCAGGGCGGTGAAGGTATCGAGGAACAGAGGCGAGCCCACCACGCGGATCTTCAGGCCCTTGAGGTCGGCGGGCGACTTGATCGCAACCTTGGAGTTGGAGATTTCGCGGTAACCGTTCTCGCCCCAGGCCAGGGGCATCACGCCCGCCTTGTCCAGTGTGGCGAAGATTTGCTTGCCCACATCGCCCTGCGTCACGGCGTCCACCGCGGCGTAGTTGGGGAACAAGAACGGCAGCGAGAACAGATTGAGGGCCTTGACCTGCGGCGACCAGTTGATGGTAGAGCCCACGGCCATGTCGATCACGCCCTGGCGCAGCGCGCTGAACTCGCGCGTCTGGTCGCCCTGGATCAGCGAGACGCCGGGGTACAGCTTGATGTTGATGCGGCCCTGGGTGCGCTCGCGCACTTTGTTAGCCCACAGCTCGCCGCCCTTGCCCCAGGGGAAGGCGGTGCCCAGCACCAGCGACATGCGGTATTCGCTTTTGTACGCGGTCTGGGCGATGGCGGCGGGGGCCGTGAAGGCCATGGCAGCGGCGGCGGCCACGGCAGAGGTGAGGAAGGTGCGCAGTTTCATTGTTTCAGTCTCCTTGCTATAAAAAATCTAGCTGCCAGCGCTTTTGGGTTATGCGCTAGCGGGTATTTCTACCAATATTTCAATAGCCCATCTGGGCGGGCAGCCACAGCGCCAGTTGCGGGAAGGCAATCACCGCCACCATCACTAGGAACATGGCAAACAGCATCCAGCCGACCCAGCGCACGGTGGACTCCATGCGCACACCGGCGATGCGGCATGACACCATGAGGTTCACGGCCAGCGGTGGGGTGAATTGGCCCAGGGCCACCTTCAGGGTCAGGATCACGCCAAACCACACCGGGTCCCAGTGGTAGTGGTTCATGATGGGCAGCAGCAGCGGCACAAAAATCAGGAAGATCGAGATGCCGTCGAGGAACATGCCCACGGTGATCAGCAGCACGATGAGCAGTGCCAGCACACCGTATTCGCCCAGGCCCGAATTCACGATGGCGTTGGCCACCGGGTCGATCACGCCGAGTGTTGACAGCGAGTACGCAAAGATGCCCGCGAGCGAGACCACGATGAGGATCACGGCTGACAGTTCGCCCGACTCGCGCAGGATGGGGAACAGGTCGCGCACCTTGATCGTGCGGTGGATCACCATGCCCACGAACAGGCCGTAGAACACGGCCACCACGGCGGCCTCGGTGGGTGTGAACCAGCCCGCACGCATGCCGCCCAAAATGAGCACTGGCGCGGCCAGGCCCCAGGTGGCCTCGCGCAGGCTCTTCCAGAACGGGGGGCGGGGCATGGTGGCTTCGAGCGCGCCCATCTTGTGTTTGCGCGCCATCCACACGGCGGGCACGATGAGTGCCACGCCGGCCAGGATGCCGGGGATCATGCCGGCCGCGAACAGCGCGGGCACCGAGGCGCCGGGCACCAGCACCGAATAGATGATGAAGGCGACGGACGGTGGGATCAGGATGTCGGTGGCCGCAGCCGCGCCCACCACGCTGGCAGAGAACGAGGGCGGATAGCCCGCACGCGACATGGCGGCGATCATGACGCCGCCCACAGCGGCCGCATTGGCGGGGCCGGAGCCCGAGATACCGCCCAGAAACATGGCCACGGCAATGGCCACCAGGGGCAGCATGCCCGGGCCGCGCCCGACGATGGCCACGGCAAAGTTGACCAGGCGCAGCGCCACGCCCGATCGATCAAAGATCGAGCCGACCAGCACGAACATGGGGATGGCCAGCAGCGGATATTTGCCCAGCCCGGCATAGAAGTTCTGCGGCACGGCCAGCAGGCCAAACCACTGGCTGTCGGCATTGGCCAGCGCAATGGCTGCGGCACCCGCCAGGCCCAGCGCGGCGCCAATTGGCACGCCGACAAACATCAGGCCCAGGAAGGCCACAAACAGGAGCGTGGCGATCATGCTTGGGGCTCCTGTGAGCGAGCATCAGCGCCATCGACCTTGCTGCGGCTGCGGCGGATGAACAGGCCCACGGCACGCGCCGTGATGAGGGCCGAGAACACGGGTAGCCAGACCGAGTACCACCACTGCGGCACGCCAATGCCGGGCGAGGTTTCGCCAAAGCGGTAGTCGTCCCACACCACCCGCACGCTCAGCACAGCAATCACGCCGAACAGCAGGGCCACGGTGGCCGCGCCCAGCATGGCCAGGCGCTTGCTGCGCAGGGCAGAGCCGCCCTCGGCAAAGTATTCGATGCGGATGTGCTGGTCGCGCGCCACGGCGGCAGAGCCCGCGATGAGGGCCAGCGCGATCATCAGGAACACGGAGATTTCTTCGGTCCAGGCGAAGGACGAATTGGTGAAATAGCGCACCAGCACGTTGGCAAAGGTGATGAGTGCGAGAGCCGCCATGACGATGACGGTGAGCCAGTCTTCAAGGCGCAGCGAGCGGGGCTCGGCCTCGGGACTCGCAGCGCAGGGCAATGCGTCGGTCGCAGGCCCTTGGGGGGAGGAGGAGGACATGGGGCAGGGGAAGGAGGAGAACAAACACGGGGGGCATGCAGGTCGCCCTGCCCGGCAGTGTTGTGCACCAGGGGCCTCGACGCGGAGCGCTGTAGGCGCTGCTTTCTATTATGCGATGTGTTGCTATGCATGCACACCATTGGTGCGCTGTGTCAGCACTGTGTAAACCCTCATGCCACCACGCTGCGCGCTTCAGGCGCCGCGCGGATAATGCGCCGATGGAAACCAAGTGGCTTGAAGATTTCGTCAGTCTTGCGGAAACCCGCAGCTTCAGCCGGTCAGCGCAGCTGCGGCATGTGACCCAGCCTGCGTTCTCGCGGCGCATCCAGGCGCTCGAGGCCTGGGCAGGCACCGACCTGGTGGACCGCAGCTCCTACCCCACGCGCCTCACCCCTGCTGGCAAGACGCTGTACGACCAGGCCCTGGAAATGCTCCAGTCGCTGCAGAACACGCGCGCCATGCTGCGCGCGCACACCAGCGCGGGCAGGGACATGATCGAGTTCGCCGTGCCCCATACGCTGGCGTTCACGTTCTTCCCGGCCTGGGTGTCCAGCCTGCACGACAAGTTCGGCCCGTTCAAGAGCCGCCTGATTGCTTTGAACGTGCATGACGCGGTAATGCGCCTGGTCGAAGGCGGGTGCGACCTGCTGATTGCCTACCACCACCCCTCGCAGCCGTTTCAGCTCGACGCCGATCGTTATGAAATGGTCAGCCTGGGGCAGGAAGTGCTGTCGCCCTACAGCAAGGCCGACGCCGATGGCCAGCCCGTGCATCGCCTGCCGGGCCGCGTGGGGCAGCCGCTGCCCTACCTGGGCTACGCGCCCGGCGCTTACCTGGGGCGGGTGACCGAACTCATCCTCAAGCAATCGCAAACGCCCATCCACCTGGAGCGGGTGTACGAGACCGACATGGCCGAAGGCCTCAAAGCCATGGCGCTGGAAGGGCATGGTGTGGCCTTCCTGCCCCACAGTGCCGTGAAGAAGGAACTGCGCTCGCGCCGCCTGGTCAGTGCCGCCCCCCCGGACACCGAGGGCCTGCAGATGACCATGGATGTGCGCGCCTACCGCGAAAAGCCCAACGGCAAGGACACCCCCAAAGGCACGGCGCAGGCGCTGTGGAACTACCTGCAGGCCCAAGCGGCCTCATGCTAAGGGTAAATACGGACATAAACAGTTTGCATAGTTGTGCGCGCAAACGGCATTGGAATTTCACCGTAACGACACGTACAGTCTGCGCCATCGCCGGATCGGTGGACAGCAGCGTGTGCCTTGGCAGGGCCCCACGGTGGCACGAAGATTGCAAACCCGGTTCATTCCTTCACAGAGGCATCGTATGAAAGTTCAGCATTGGGGATTGGCCTGGGGCCTCGCAGCACTGTGCTGCGCGGCCGGTGCGTCTGCGCAGGCCAGCGTGCTGGAGCGCGTGGCCGGTGGCGGCAAGCTGGTCATCGCCTACCGTGAATCCTCGGTGCCTTTCTCGTACATCGACAGCCAGTCGGGCAAGCCCGTGGGCTATGCGCTGGACCTGTGCCTGCGCATGGCCGAACTGGTGCGCAAGAAGACTGGCAAGAAGGACATGGAGGTCGAGCTGGTGCCTGTCACCCCGGCCAACCGCATCGCCGTGATCGAGCAGGGCAAGGCCGACATGGAGTGCGGCTCCACCACCAACAATGCCGAGCGGCGCCAGAAGGTGGCCTTCACCATTCCCCATTTCATCACCGGCGCGCGGCTGCTGGTCAAATCCGCCAGCAACATCGACCGCGTGGAAGACCTCAACGGCAAAAAGCTGGTGTCCACCAAAGGCACGACGCCGCTGAAGGCGGCCGACCAGGCCAATCGCGAGCGCCTGATGGGCATCACCATCGTCGAGGCGCCCGACCATGCCAAGGCGGTCGAGATGGTCGAAAAAGGCGAGGCCGACGCGTTTGTCATGGACGACGTGCTGCTGTATGGCCTGGCCGCGGGGCGGCCCGACCCCAAGGCTCTCAAGGTGGTGGGCCGCTTCATGACCACCGAGCCGCTGGCCATCATGCTGTCCAAGAATGACCCCGAGTTCAAAAAGCTGGTGGACGAGGAAATGCGCCGCCTGATCACCAGCCGCGAGATTTACCCGATCTACGACAAGTGGTTCAACAAGCCCATTCCGCCCAACAACACCGTGCTGAACCTCCCGGTCAGTTACTTGTTGCGCGACTTCTGGAAATACCCTACCGACCAGGTTCCGTTCTGACTAATATCCCTGGTCGCGTGTTACCCCTTTTTGGAGTGCGGTCCTGACGGGTTACCCCCCGCAGGCTCCTGTCTCTAAAATCCCCCCCTTTTCGTTTTCAACACAAGGAGATCCCTATGAAGAAGCATCTGCTCGCGGTTGCCGTGACCGCCTTGGCTGCAGGCACCGTATTTGCCCAAGCCAATGACACTTTGGCCAAGATCAAGGCCTCCGGCAGCGTGACGCTGGGCGTGCGTGAGTCTTCGGGTCTTTCGTACACGCTGGGCAACGGCAAGTACGTTGGTTTTCACACCGAAATGGGCGAGATCGTCCTGCATGACATCCAGAAGCAACTGGGCCTGTCCAAGCTGGACATCAAGTACCAGCCCGTGACCTCGCAAAACCGCATCCCCCTGGTGACCAACGGTACCGTGGACCTGGAGTGCGGCTCCACCACCAACAACGCCGCTCGCCAGAAGGACGTGGCTTTTGCCGTGACCACCTACGTGGAAGAAGTGCGCACCGTGGTGAAGGCCAATTCGGGCATCACCTCGATCAAGGACCTGAACGGCAAGACCGTGGCGACCACCACCGGCACGACTTCGGTACAGACCCTGCGCAAGCACGAACGCGCTGGCGGCATCGACTTCAAGGAAGTGTTTGGCAAGGACCACGCTGACAGCTTCCTGATGCTGGAAACGGGCCGTGCCGACGCCTTCGTGATGGACGGTTCCATCCTGGCCGCCAACGTCTCCAAGTCCAAGAACCCCGCCGACTACAAGATCGTGGGCGAAGTGCTGTCGGTGGAACCCATCGCTTGCATGCTGCGCAAGGACGACGCTGCGTTCAAGAAGGCCGTGGACGACTCCATCAAGCGCCAGATCGCCGACGGTTCGCTGGCCAAGCTGTACGACAAGTGGTTCATGCAACCCGTGCCACCGACCAACACCAAGATCGGCCTGCCAATGTCGGACGCTACCAAGGCTGCGTGGGCATCGCCTAACGACAAGCCGATGGAAGACTACGCCAAGAAGTAATCTTTGCAACGCTTGTGCCCCTTCGGCCAACCGGTTTGAAGGGGCTTTTTTGTTGGGTCGGCCAAGGGTGGCGCCCAACGCATAACCAGAAATTAAAGGGGTGCTCCTATGAGTTGGGATTGGCAGGTGTTCTGCCAGGACACCATGGACCGGGAAGTGGTACAGGGCTGCTTTGGCAAGGGCGGCGATATCACCTACCTGGACTGGATGCTGTCGGCCTGGGGCTGGACGGTGTCCGTTTCGCTGCTGGCCTTGCTGCTGGCGCTTGTGCTGGGTTCATTCATCGGTACGCTGCGCACCTTGCAGGATCGCCCGATGATCGTTCGACTGGGCAATGCCTGGGTCGAGCTGTTTCGCAATATTCCGCTGCTGGTGCAGATCTTCCTGTGGTACCACGTGCTGCCCAGCCTGTTCCCGGTGCTGCGGGGCGTGCCCGGTTTTGCGCTGGTCGTGCTGGCCTTGGGCTTCTTCACCTCGGCACGGATTGCCGAGCAAGTGCGCTCGGGCATCCAGGCCCTGCCACGCGGCCAGCGTTATGCCGGTCTGGCCATGGGCTTCACCACGTTCCAGACTTACCGCTATGTGCTGCTGCCCATGGCGTTCCGCATCATCATCCCCCCGCTGACCAGCGAGACGATGAACATCTTCAAGAATTCGTCCGTGGCGTTTGCGGTGTCGGTGGCCGAGCTCACCATGTTCGCCATGCAGGCGCAGGAAGAGACCTCGCGCGGTATCGAGGTCTATCTGGCAGTGACCACGCTGTACATCATCTCGGCGTTTGCGATCAACCGCATCATGGCCTTCATTGAAAAGCGCGCACGCATCCCGGGCATGGTCGTGAGTGGCGCGGCCGGAGGGGGGCATTGATATGAATCTCGATTTCTCCTTCTACAACTGGGACCTGATCTCCAACTTCGTGCTCAAGGGGCTGTACTTCAGCCTGATCCTCACGCTGGTGGCCACCATTGGGGGCGTGCTGTTCGGCACCGTGCTGGCGCTGATGCGCCTGTCGGGCAAGAAGTGGCTCGATGTGCCCGCCACCATCTACGTCAACGGCATGCGCTCCATTCCGCTGGTGATGGTGATCCTGTGGTTCTTCCTGCTGGTGCCGGCCATCATTGGCCGCCCCATTGGCGCGGAAGTGTCGGCGGTCGTCACCTTCATCGCCTTTGAGGCGGCGTACTTCAGCGAAATCATGCGCGCCGGTATCCAGTCCATCCCGCGCGGGCAGGTGTATGCCGGTCAGGCGCTGGGCATGACGTACAGCCAGAACATGAAGCTCGTGGTGCTGCCCCAGGCGTTCCGCAACATGCTGCCCGTGCTGCTCACGCAGACCATCATCCTGTTCCAGGACACGTCGCTGGTGTATGCCATCGGTGCCTACGACATGCTCAAGGGCTTTGAAGTGGCGGGCAAGAACTTTGGCCGTCCCATCGAGGCGTACCTGGCCGCTGCGGTTCTGTACTTCATCATGTGCTACGCGCTGTCCTGGGCCGTGAAGCGCCTACACCAGAAGATCGCGATCATCCGCTGATCGAGGCCGGTGCAAAAGAGATTGGATTGAGGAAAAAGAAATGATCGAACTCAAAAACGTATCCAAGTGGTATGGCCCGGTGCAGGTGCTCAACGAGTGCTCGGCCACCATCAACAAGGGTGAAGTGGTGGTGGTGTGCGGCCCGTCGGGCTCGGGCAAGTCCACGCTCATCAAGACCATCAACGCGCTCGAACCCTTCCAGAAGGGCGAGATCACGGTCGATGGCGTGAAGCTGCACGACCCCAGCACCAACCTGCCCAAGCTGCGCAGCCGCGTGGGCATGGTGTTCCAGCACTTCGAGCTGTTCCCCCACCTGTCGGTGACGGACAACCTGACCATTGCGCAGATCAAGGTGCTCGGCCGCAGCGCGGACGACGCCAAGAAGCGCGGCCTCAAGATGCTGGAGCGTGTGGGCCTGATTGCGCACAAGGACAAGTTCCCGGGCCAGCTCTCGGGCGGCCAGCAGCAGCGTGTGGCCATTGCGCGCGCTCTCTCCATGGACCCCATCGTGATGCTGTTCGACGAACCCACGTCGGCGCTCGACCCTGAAATGGTCGGCGAAGTGCTGGACGTGATGGTGGGCCTGGCCAACGAAGGCATGACCATGATGTGCGTGACCCATGAAATGGGTTTTGCCCGCAAGGTGAGCAACCGCGTGATCTTCATGGACGTGGGCGGCAAGATCCTGGAAGACTGCTCGAAGGACGAGTTCTTCAACAACCCCGATGCGCGCCAGCCCCGCACCAAGGATTTTCTCAACAAGATCCTGCAGCACTGAACGGTGCCTTGCATCCGCAAGCTGCGGTATTACAAAAAAAAGCGCTCCGAGGAGCGCTTTTTTCATGGACCCAGCAGTGCCGACAATGCCTTGGCGCGCAGGTTAGCGCTTGCCTCGCCGACCGGCTGGCGTGTGGCCTTCCACAATGAGCTGGGACTCAAAGTCCGTCCACAGGTCGTCGCGCCGTTTCAGCGCCTCGGACACCGCCTTGTGCCGAAGTTGCGCCACGGCCGACACCAGCGCATTGCACAGAAAGAACGCGGCGGTGTACGAGTCGAACGGTGACGCGTTGGACGTGCGCACCTGCAGCCGGTGGTGAGACAGCGCGGCCAAGGGCGCTGCGGCGCTGTCGGTGATGGCCAGCACCTGGGCGCCCGCGTCGCGAAAGCGCTGCGCCACTTTCACCGGCCCGCTCGCGTAGCGGCGGATGCTGAACACCAGCAGGGCGTCCTCGGGCTGGATCCACAGCAGCTGGTCGGTGGCGTCCACGGCGCCAGCCCCCAGTTCGTGCACGCCAGGGCGGCACATGTTCAGGTGCAGCGCCAGCCAGGCGGCCACCGGGGCGCTGTTGATCTGTGCCAGTACAAAAATGCGCCCCTTGCCCTGCGCAATGCGCGCCACCATGGCCTCGAAGGCCGCCATGTCCAGCCCGTCGCGCGTGGTGGTGAGGTTGTGCTGGTCGTGCAGCAGCGCATCGTCCACGCACTGCTGCAGGCTGCGCCGTGTGCCGATGGTGACGGGCGCGCGCTGCCCCGCCGTTTGCAGCAGGGCGGTGACCTCGGCCCGCGCCTCGCGCTGCGCCTCGGCATAGCTGCCGTAGCCCAGCTTGGCAAACAGCCGCACCACCGTCGATGCACTGGTGCCGGTGCGGGCTGCGAGGGCCGTGGCGGACTCCAGCAGTGCATGGGGGTAGTCGCGCCCCAGCGCCTCGGCCAATGCACGTTCGCTCGCGGTCAGGTCGGCGTCCTGGCGGGCCAGCCGCTCGGTCAGCAAGGCGGTGGATTCTTGCAATGATGATTTCATAAAATATTCATTCGTGCAAAATACGTTGCAAAACCCGGAGTCGCATGCAACACTGCGACCCAAATTTTGCCCCCACCCGGGCGTTGCCCAAGGACAAAAATGCTCAATACCCCGAACGAAACCCGACTCCCGGTGCATGCGCAGGTGCTGGACTGGCTGGCCCGGCAGCAGCAGGCCATGCAAGACCTGTTGCAAAAAGTGGTCAACATCGAGAGCGGCAGCCGCAATGAAGCGGGCGTGACGGCGGTGGCGCATGCTTTGGCCGAGCGCCTGCAGGCGGCCGGTGTGCCCGTGCAGTTCGAGCACGTGCCCGGCTACGGCGTGCTGCTGCACGCGCAGGTCAACCCTGCGGAAGGTGCGGACACCGGCGGCGCCCCCATCATCCTCATGGGGCACATGGACACGGTGTTTCCAGATGGCACGGTGGCCAAGCGCCCCTACCGCGAAGAAGCGGGGCGCGCCTATGGCCCCGGCGTGGCCGACATGAAGTCGGGCCTGGTGCTCAACGTGTTTGTCGCCGAGGCCTTTGCACGCTGCGGCGGGCTGAAGGCGCCGCTGCACCTGTTCTTCTCGTGCGACGAAGAGGTCGGCTCGCCCGCCACGCGCGACCTCATCATGGCCCGCGTGCGTGGCGCGCGTGCGGTGTTCAATGCCGAGCCCGGCCGCGTGAGCGGCAACGTGGTCACCAGCCGCAAGGGCTCGATGGTGGTGGAGTTCGAGGTGCAGGGCGTGGCCGCACATGCGGGCATCAACCACGCCGCAGGCGCCAGCGCCATTGACGCCCTGGCGCGCAAGACGCTGGCGCTGCACGCGCTCACCGACCCGACCACGGGCGTGACCTGCAACGTGGGTGTGGTGCAGGGCGGCATCGTGCCCAACATGGTCGCCCCGCATGCCAAGGCCGAGGTGGATCTGCGCTTCACCGCCGATACAAATCCCGATGCATTGCTGGAGCGCGTGCGCGCCATCGTCGAGGAAGAGTCCGTGCCCCGCACCCAGGGCCGCATCACCACCACGCGCCGCTCTCTGCCCATGAAGCCCACGCCCGACTACCTGCTGGCGCTGTACCAGCAGGGCGCGCGTGCGCTGGGCTTTGAGGTGCAGGGCGAGTTCACCGGCGGCGCGGCTGACAGCGGCCTCACCGCATCGGTGGGCGTGCCCACGCTGTGCGCCACCGGCCCCGTGGGCGGCCACCCGCACACCGAACGCGAGTACTGCGAGCTGTCCACCTTCGTGCCCCGCGCACAAGCCGTGGCACTGGCGGTGCTGGCACACCCCTGATTCTTTCCGCCCCTGTGGGACCTGTTTTGACCCGTTTTCTGAGTTCCTTGACTGCCATGACCGCCATACCTTCCCGCCGCCACCTCCTGACCACCGGCCTGGGCCTCGCAGGCCTTGCTGCATTGCCCGCCGTGGCGCAGGACAAGTTTCCTTCGCGCCCGATCACGCTGGTCGTGCCGTTCCCGCCCGGCGGGTCGGTGGACATCATGGCGCGCCAGTATTCCGAGCCGCTGTCGCGCGCTCTGGGCGTGCCCATCATTGTCGAAAACCGCGCAGGCGCCGGGGGCTCGGTCGGTGCGCTGTATGTGGCGCGCGCCAGGCCCGATGGCTACACGCTCGTGGTCTCGTCGCAAAGCAGCCACCTGGCCAACCCGCTCACGCAGCCCAAGGTGGGCTATGACGCGGTCAAAGACTTCGAGAACATCGCCATCCTGGGCCGCCAGCCCAACGCGCTGGTGGTGCACAGCAGCCTGCCGTTCAAGACCTTCAAGGAGTTCATCGATTACGCCAAGAAGAACCCCGGCAAGCTCAACTACGGCAGCGGCGGCGTGGGCAGCATGGGCCAGCTCAACGTGGAAATGCTCAAGGTCTCCACGGGCGTGTTCACCACCCACATCCCTTACCGGGGCGGCACACCGCTCATCACCGGCGTGCTGGCCAACGAGGTGCAGTTCATCCTAGACAACCTGGTCATCATGTTGCCCCACATCCAGGCCGGCAAAGTGCGCGCCCTGGCCGTGGCCTCCGACCAGCGCTTGCCTCAGCTGCCCGATGTGCCCACCTTTGCCGAAGTGGGTTACCCCGAGCTGAACCTTACCTCCTGGACCGGTCTGGCCGCCCCTGCCGGCACGCCCGAGGCTGTGGTGCAGACCCTGTACAAGGCCGTACGCCAGGTGGCCACGTCGCCTGCCATGGTGGCCAACCTCAAGGACCGCGGCGTGATCGTGCCGGAAGAGATGCCGCCCGCTGCGTTTGAAAAGATGATGGCCGACCGGCTGGTGAAGTTCGGCGCAGTCGTCAAACGTGCAGGCATCACGGCCGAATAAACCGGTCCACCTGTCCGTAGCGCACCTGCTTTGAGTCATTGTGTGCGGTAGCGCTACGGCCATATGCCTTGCAAGCTATGAAAATGAGAGTGTTTGGGCGCCTCGTGCCCACAATGGGACAATCACGCCCATGACTGCAGCCCCCCAAACCCTCACCATCACCCGCCCCGACGACTGGCACCTGCATGTGCGCGACGGCGAGCCTCTGCACACCGTCGTGCCGCACACCGCCGCCCAGTTCGGCCGCGCGATCATCATGCCCAACCTGCGCCCACCGGTCACCACGGCCGAGCAGGCCCTGGCGTACAAGCAGCGCATCCTGGCCGCTGTGCCCGCTGGCATGAGCTTCGAGCCGCTGATGACGCTGTACCTGACGGACAACCTGCCACCCGAAGAAATCGCGCGTGCCAAGGCCGCCGGCGTGGTGGCCTGCAAGCTCTACCCTGCAGGGGCCACCACCAACAGCGACGCGGGCGTGACCGACATCCGCAAGACCTATAAAACGCTCGAAGCGATGCAGAAGGCCGGCATGCTGCTGCTGGTGCATGGCGAGGTCACCAGCAGCGACATCGACCTGTTCGATCGCGAGGCCGTGTTCATCGAGCAGCAGCTCATCCCGCTGCGCCGCGACTTCCCCGAGCTGAAGATCGTCTTCGAGCACATCACCACCAAGGACGCCGCCGACTACGTGATGCAGGCCGACCGCTACACGGCCGCCACCATCACCGCGCACCATCTGCTGTACAACCGCAACGCCATCTTCATCGGCGGCGTGCGGCCCCACTACTACTGCCTGCCCGTGCTCAAGCGCGAAACGCACCGCGTGGCGCTGGTGCAGGCCGCCACCAGCGGCAGCAGCAAGTTCTTTCTGGGCACCGACAGCGCACCGCACCCGGCGCACCTCAAGGAACATGCCACCGGCTGCGCGGGCTGCTACACCGCCCACGCCGCCATCGAGATGTATGCCGAGGCATTCGACAACGCCGGTGCGCTCGACCAACTCGAAGGCTTTGCCAGCTTCCACGGCCCGGACTTCTACAGCCTGCCGCGCAACACCGGCACCATCACGCTGCGCCGCGAGTCGTGGACGCCACCCGACAGCTTTGCGTTTGGCGAGGCCGAACTCAAGCCCCTGCGCGCCGGTGAAGCCCTGCCGTGGCGGCTGGTGTAAGTCAGCCTTTCGACGCCATCGACTGGAGCGCTCCCTGGCTGGCGCCGTGGCGCGCCCAGGGCCAACCCCTGGCCCAGCAGCTGCTGCAGGATGACCCATCGGTGCACCAGGCATTGCGGACCGCCGCGTCGCAGGCTGCCCCGGTGGTCTTTGTGCCCCAGTCCGACCTGCCCGAAGGCACCGCCTACGAGCAATACATCTGGGACACCCGCCGCGTGCCCACGCGCGACAACCTGCACGACTTCTTCAACGGCCTGGTCTGGCTGCAGTTTCCGCACACCAAGCGGCGCCTGAACCAGCTGCAGGCCCAGGCCATTGCGGCCGATGGCGTGCAGGCCGTGCGTGGCCCACTGCGCGATGCCCTCACGGTGTTCGATGAAAACGGCGCACTGCTGCAGGCGCCTGATGCCCTGTGGGATGCGCTCCGGGCGCGGGACTGGCAACGCCTGTTCATCGACCTGCGCCCGCTGTGGGCCGAGTCCCGGTTGGTGCTGTTCGGGCATGCACTGCTGGAAAAGCTGGTTTTTCCACGAAAACCCATGGTGGCGCACGTATTTCATGCGCCGGTAGCTATGAATTCAATAGCGGGTGTGGATGGCTGGCTGGCCGATCAGGTAGAAGCCTCTGCGTGGTCCACCAAGCCCTTCACGCCGCTGCCGGTGCTGGGCGTGCCCGGCTGGTGGCCTGCCAACGAGGCGCCGGGCTTCTATGACGATGCGCAGGTGTTCCGGCCCTTGCGCGCAGCGCCTGTGCCGTAATTCCCGCCAAGCCTTGTGTGATAAGGCCCTGGCCGGGGTTTGCACCTACCATAGCGCGATGCAATCGCGGCCATGGGGTGGGTGCCTTTGCCACCCAGGGTGGCGGCGCTTGAAGCGCGGCCCCCGGCCCCCATCTGAGCCAGCAAACACTCGTTGTTGTTTACCCCACGGAGAAACCATTCCATGAAGCGGATCCTTTTGTTTGTGATGACCAACCTGGCCGTCGTTGTCGTGCTGGGGGTGGTGGCCAGCCTGCTGGGCGTCAACCGCTACCTCACGGCCAACGGCCTGAACCTGGGCGCGCTGCTGGGCTTCGCGCTCATCATGGGCTTTGGCGGCGCCATCATCTCGCTGCTCATCAGCAAGCCCATGGCCAAGTGGACCTCGGGCGTGCGCGTGATCGACGGCTCCGGTTCGCCCGACGAGCGCTGGATCGTCGAGACGGTGCGCAAGTTTGCCGACCAGGCCCAGATCGGCATGCCCGAAGTCGGCATCTTTGAAGGTGACCCGAATGCCTTTGCCACAGGCGCGTTCAAGAACTCCGCCCTGGTGGCCGTGTCCACCGGCCTGCTGCAGGGCATGACCCGTGACGAGGTCGAGGCCGTGATCGGCCACGAGGTGGCCCACATCGCCAACGGCGACATGGTGACCATGACGCTGATCCAGGGCGTGATGAACACCTTCGTGGTGTTCCTGTCGCGCGTCATCGGCTACGCGGTGGACAGCTTCCTGCGCAAGAACGACGAGAACAGCTCGGGCCCCGGCATCGGCTACTACGTCACCACCATCGTGCTCGACATCGTGCTGGGCTTTGTGGCCGCCATGATCGTGGCCTGGTTCAGCCGCCAGCGCGAGTTCCGCGCCGATGCAGGCGCCGCCCAACTGATGGGGCGCCGCCAGCCCATGATCAACGCCCTGGCCCGCCTGGGCGGCATGCACCCGGCTGAGCTGCCCAAGAGCATGGCCGCCATGGGCATTGCTGGTGGCATTGGCAAGCTGTTCAGCACCCACCCACCCATCGAAGAGCGCATTGCTGCGCTGCAAAACGCACAGCAGCAATAACCCAAACCGCTGCAGGCGCTGCGCCTGATCGGCCCGGAGGCCGCCACAGTCTTGTACTGTGGCGGCCTTTGTTTTTTGCGTCCGTGCTGTTGCTTTGCCGCTCCTGCGATGGGGGGCATCTTGTGGGGCGGATCAAGGACTTGTAACCTTTTGTCTAGACCACGCAGGCGGCTGCCGAGGCGGACCCCATTGCGTTGCCCCTTTCATCTTCACGAGGGCCTCCCATGTCCATCTCCCACGCACGTGTTGCCGTTCGCCTGGCCCTGGCCTTTGGTGTGGTCTGCCTCGTCATGTCCCTGTCGGCGGCGGTGGGCATCTGGCGGCTGGCCGGGCTGCAGGACATTGCGGACGACCTGGGGGGCGCATCGTCCGAGCGCGCGCTGCTGGCGCGCGAGCTGCATGCCATCGTGGTGCTCAGCTCCGCCCGTGCCGAGACCTTGCTGGAGATCGACAACAACCCCGCCTATGCGGCGCGCATCGACGCCGACCGCAAGACCACGTCGGCCCGCTCGTCCGAAGTGCGCAAGCGCCTGGACGAGCTGGCGGCAGACCCGGAATCGCAGGCCTTGTTCGACGCCATCGACAAGGCTGGCAACGGCTTCCGTACGGTGAGGGACGATCTGGTCAAGCGCCGCAAGGCGGGCGAAGCCTTGCCGCCCGACGCCATTGCCAACCAGCTGCGCCCTGCGGCCGACGCCTACGCCGCTGCCGTGGACAAGCTGGCCGACTACCAGCGCCAGCGCGTGGCCGAGGCGCGCGCCGCTGCGGCCCGCAGCGAGCGTCAGGGCATCACGCTGCTGGCGGCGGGCTCGGTGGTGGGCTTGCTGCTGAGCCTGGCCTGTGCCTGGCTGCTGTCGCGCTCCATCCTGCACCCGTTGGCGCATGCGTCCGAAGTGACCGACCGCATTGCCGAGGGCGACCTCACCTCCCCCGTGCCCGCGCCGCAGGCGGGCAACCGCGACGAACTGCAGGCCCTGCTGGTGCGCCTGGGCGGCATGCAGGCGCGGCTGGCCGAGCTGGTGGTGGGCATGCGCCAGGCCAGCACCTCGGTGGCCGGTGCCAGCAGCGAGATTGCGGCGGGCAACAGCGACCTGTCGGCCCGCACCGAGCAGACGGCCTCCAACCTCGAAGAGATCGCCGCCAGCATGGAGGAGCTGCTGGCCACCGTGCGCCACAGTGCCGACGCCGCCGCGCAGGCCAGCACCCTGGCCACTGGCGCCAGCAGCGTCGCCCAGCGCGGGCGCGAGGCGGTGGACCGCGTGGTGGGCACCATGGACGGCATTGCGCTGTCGTCGCGCCGCATAGCGGATATCACCAGCGTCATCGATGGCATTGCCTTCCAGACCAATATCCTGGCGCTGAATGCGGCCGTGGAAGCGGCCCGTGCGGGCGAGCAGGGTCGGGGCTTTGCGGTGGTGGCCAGCGAAGTGCGCAGCCTGGCCCAGCGCTCGGCCACGGCGGCCAAGGAGATCGGGGGCCTGATCAGCGACAGCGTGCGGCAGGTGGACGAGGGCGCCCAGCTGGTCCACGCGGCAGGCGGCACCATGGGCGAGATTGTTCAGTCCGTCCAGCAGGTGGCCACCATCATTGGCGAGATCAGCACCGCCGCCCGCGAACAGACCACGGGCCTCAGCCAGGTGAGCGAGGCGGTCTCGCAGCTCGACCAGATGACGCAGCAGAATGCCGCGCTGGTCGAGGAATCGTCTGCCGCCGCGCAAGGCCTGCGCATGCAGGCGCAGCAGCTGGCCGAACTGGTGGAGGCGTTCCGCCTGCCCGCGGGCAATGTGCTGCGCTGAGCCGAGCGCAGATACGCACTGCTAATGGTGCGACTGGAGCGCTACTTCACCTCCACCCGCCAGCGCCGCCGTGGCGCGCGCAAGGCATGGCGCTTGCGGTACTCGGCGGGGGGCATGCCGGTGTAGCGCACAAAGATGCGGCGGAACGCAGCCGGGTCGGCATAGCCGCAGGCCACCGCAATGCTGGGCACGCTCTCCAGCGTCACCTCCAGCAGCACCTTGGCGCGTGCGCAGCGCAGGCTGTGCAGGTGGTCCAGCGGCGACTGCGACAGCTCCTGCTGGAAGTGCCGCAGCAAGGTGCGCGGGCTCACCGCCGCCGCCTCGGCCAGTCGGGCCAGCGAGTAGGGCTCGTCCAGATGGGTCTCCATCCAGGCCATGGCGCGGGCCAGGGTGCTGTCGCGTGTGGCGGGGATGTGCTGCTGCGCGTTGGCCTGCAGCGCAGCTTGGGCGCGTTCGTGGTCGGGCCGCAGCACGCTGGCGCAGGTCTGGGCCAGCGCATCGCCCAGTGCATGGCGCACCAGGGCAACGGCCATTTCACCCAGGCTGTGGGGCAGCGCGCAGCTGAGCCAGGAGCCGTCATCGCTCAGGTCGTGGCCGGCGTCCAGCACCACCTCGGGAAAGTCCCGCTCAAACCCGGCCAGGTAGAACCACGGCAGGCAGCCGCGGCGGCCCTGCAGGCGCCCGCTCTGCGCCGCCAGCCAGGCACCATTGCCCACGGTAAGCACCTTGTGCCCGGCATCCAGCGCAATGCCGATCTGGCGCGAGAGGGCCCTGTGGCGCGCCGCCACATCGCGGATGGCCGGGATGTCGGCTGCGTGGAACGAAGGGATGAACCAGGCCAGCGCGGGGCCGTCGGCCAGTGCCGCCGCAGGCTGCGTGTAGGCCGCCAGCGGGCCCGGCTGGTGCTGCAGGGGCCGGCCCTGGGCATCCAGCAGCCGCCAAGTCAAACGGGGCGAGCCGGCTCCTCCCCGCAAGCCGGCCAGCAGATTGGCGCTGCGCAAGAGGTCGATGAACTGCAGTGCGTTGCCCACCGCCGATTCGGGCAGCAGCGGGATGTCGATGCGAAAAACCGGTGCCGTCGCAGACAGGACAGAAGAACGGGGCATGGCGATATTGGCTTTGTGGATGGCCATTTTCACTTGCCTACAGCGTGGGGTGGGCCCGTAGCATGAACGTGCGGTTTTTTGCTGCGTTCCTTTTTGTTTTCACTTCCTGCACGGATCTGCCTCATGCACAAACCCCTCTCTGCCATCTCGCTGGCCACCGGCCTGCTTCTCAGCGGGCTGACGTTCGCATCGTCCGCCCAGGCCCAGGCCCTGGATGCCACCGGCCTGCAGGCCATCGACGCCGCCGTGACGGCCGTGGCGCCCAAGATGGTCAACTGGCGCCGCGACATCCATGCCCACCCCGAACTCTCGGGCCAGGAGGTGCGCACCGCTAAGCTCGTGGCCGAGCACCTGAAGAAGCTGGGCATGGAGGTGCAGACCGGCGTGGGCGGCACCGGCGTGGTGGGCACGCTCAAGGGCGGCCTGCCTGGCAAGGTGGTGGCCCTGCGCGCCGACATGGACGCGCTGCCGGTGCTGGAGAACACCGGCCTGCCATTTGCCAGTAAGGCCAAGGCCAACTACCTGGGCAAGGAAGTGCCCGTGATGCACGCCTGCGGCCATGACGCCCACACCGCCATGCTGATGGGCGCGGCTGAGGTGCTGGCGGGCATGAAGGCCCAGCTGCCCGGCACGGTGAAATTCATCTTCCAGCCCGCCGAAGAGGGTGCGCCGGTGGAGCCCGATGCCAATGGCAAGGTGCCCAGCTTCGGCGCCAAGGCCATGATCGAAGCCGGTGCGCTCAAGGACGTGCAGGCCATCTACGGCCTGCACATCACCTCCAACCTGCCTGGTGGCGTGGTGGGCTACCGCAGCGGCCCGCTGATGGCCGGGTCGGACAACATCACCATCCATGTGGAAGGGCGCGGCGGCCATGGCTCGTCGCCCTGGGCCACCATCGACCCCATCGTGGCCGCCAGCCAGGTGGTGATGGGCCTGCAGACCGTGGTGAGCCGCCAGCTCAACATCAGCCAGGAGCCCGCCGTGGTCACCATCGGCCAGATCCAGGGCGGCACGCGCTACAACATCATCCCCGACAAGGTGGAAATGATGGGCACGCTGCGCACGTTTGACGAAGACATGCGCCAGGAAGCGCTCAAGCGCATCACCACCACGGCCGAGTCGATTGCTGCTGCCAGCGGCGCCAAGGCCAGCGTGCGTTTTGGCCCCGTGGCCTACCCCGTGACCACCAACCCCGCGCCGCTCACGCAGGCCTCGCTGCCCGCGCTGAATCTGGCCATGGGCGGCAAGACCATGGTGATCCCCAAGGTCGCAGGGTCGGAGGACTTCTCGGAGTTCCAGAAGGTCGTGCCCGGCTTCTTCTACTTCCTGGGCGCGCCGCCCAAGGGCAAGGAATTTGCCAAGGCTCCGCCCAACCACTCTGCGCTGTTCGACATCGACGAAGACCAGCTGCCCGTGGGTGCGCGCTCGCTGGCGGCGCTGGCCGTGGACTTTTTGCAGCGCAAGTAAGCGGTGCCACTGGCCTGCACCGCCCGGGGGCAGGTCAGCCCGCTGCGCCCAGCAGGCTGCGGGCGACGGCCTCGCCCACCTTGATGCCATCCACGCCGGCCGACAGAATGCCGCCCGCGTAGCTGGCGCCTTCACCCGCCGGGTACAGGCCGGGCGTGTTCAGGCTTTGCAAGTTGTCGCCACGGCCAATCTTGAGCGGCGACGAGGTGCGTGTCTCCACGCCCGTGAGCACCGCATCGTGCATGTCAAAGCCCTTGATCTTGCGGCCGAACACGGGCAGTGCCTCGCGCAGCGCCTCGATGGCGTAGCCGGGCAGGGCGGCGTGCAGGTCGCCCAGGGCCACGCCGGGCTTGTACGACGGCTCCACATCGCCCAGCTGGGTAGAGGGCTTGCCGGCGATGAAATCGCCCACCAGCTGGCCTGGCGCGCTGTAGTCGCGCCCGCCCAGCACAAAGGCGTTGGATTCGAGCTGGCGCTGCAGCACGCTGCCCGCCAGCGGGTGGAACTGCCCTGCGGGCAGGCTTTCCGCGCCGTAGGTCTGGCCCAGATGCATCTCAAAAGCTGCGGGGTCGGTGGGGTAGTCGCGTGGATCGATGCCCACCACCATGCCCGCGTTGGCGTTGCGTTCGTTGCGCGAGTACTGGCTCATGCCGTTGGTCACCACGCGGTTCGGCTCGCTGGTGGCGGCCACCACGGTGCCGCCGGGGCACATGCAAAAGCTGTACACCGCACGGCCATTGGCGGCGTGGTGCACCAGCTTGTAGTCGGCCGCGCCCAGCAGCGGGTGGCCCGCGTGGCGGCCCCAGCGCGCGCGGTCGATCACGCCCTGCGGGTGCTCGATGCGAAAGCCAATGGAAAACGGCTTGGCCTCCATGGCCACGCCGCGCTGGTACAGCATGGCAAAGGTGTCGCGCGAGCTGTGGCCCAGCGCCATCACCACATGGTCGGCGCGCAGCTCGGTGGTCTCGCCCGTGGCCTGGTTCAGCACCTTCAGGCCGCGCAGGTGGCGCGCGTCGCCTGTGCCTTCCACGATGACGTCCGTCACGCGCTGTTCAAAGCGCACCTCGCCGCCCAGCGCAATGATCTGTTCGCGCAAGCTCTCCACCACCTTCACCAGTTTGAAAGTGCCGATGTGCGGGTGGGCCACGTACAGGATTTCTTCGGGCGCACCGGCCTTGACGAACTCGTTCATCACCTTGCGGCCCAGGTGGCGCGGGTCCTTGATCTGGCTGTAGAGCTTGCCGTCGCTGAACGTGCCAGCGCCGCCTTCGCCAAACTGCACATTGCTTTCGGCATGCAGCTCGCGCTTGCGCCACAGGCCCCAGGTGTCTTTGGTGCGCTCGCGCACGGTTTTACCGCGCTCCAGCACGATGGGCTTGAAGCCCATTTGTGCCAGCACCAGCGCCGCAAAAATGCCGCAGGGCCCAAAGCCCACCACCACGGGGCGCAGGGGCAGTTCGGCAGGCGCCTGGCCCACGGGGTGCCAGGCCATGTCGGGCGTGGGTTGGATGTGCGGGTTGCCCGCAAACTTTGCCAGCAGGGCGGCTTCGCGCTCAGGCTGGGCCAGCGTCACGTCCACGATGTACACCGCCAGCAGGTCGGCCTTGCGCGCGTCAAAGCTGCGCTTGAAGACGTGCAGGTGCGCAATGTCGGCGTCGGCCAGGCCCAGAATTTGGGCGGCAGCGGCGCGCAGGGGCGCCTCGGGGGCTTCGGCAGCGGTGAACGGCAGCCGGATTTCGGAGAGTCGGATCATGGTCTTGCGGGCCCGTGTCGATCGGGCGAAAAGCAATGGCGTGGGGCCGGGATGATACGGGGTCTGCGCAGCGGGCGGAACCCCGCCGGCCTGCGCGACTGGGGTGCGGGAGGCGCTGGCTATATAAAAATGATAGCAATCAAGGCATGTTGCACTAGCGCTTCCGGCGGTTTTGGCTGAATTTTTGTTGTCAGGACGTGTTTAGGCGTCCTGGGCAGGCCGCTGGCGCCATCGCAGCTCGGCCGCACCCAGTGCCACGGCCGCCAGCAGCAGCGGCCCAAAGTAGTACAGCGCCCGGTAGGCGAGCAGTGCCGCCAGCACCTGTTCCTGCCCCAATGCGTCGGTGGCCAGCAGCGCCACACCCACGGCCTCCAGCACGCCCAGGCCTGCAGGCACGCGCAGCACCAACCCAGCCACGGCCCCCAGCAGCACGGTGGCCAGTGCGGCGGGGTAGGGCATCTGGTGTTGCAGCACCGTCCACAGTGCGGCGCCCATCAGCATCCAGTTGGTGGCCGATGCCGCGATTTGCCACAGCGCCACCGGCCAGCGCGGCAGCGGAAAAGCGTGGCCCCGCAGCGTGAGCGCGCGGCCCCTGCGCACCGCGCACAGTGCCAGGTACGCCAGCGGCAAGCTGCCCAGCACCGTGCCGCCCAGGTGCCACTGCCAGGGCGCTACCGTCCACCCGGCCATCGCAGGCGGCTGCCACAGCCAGGCCAGCACCCCGGCCAGCAGCAGGTAGCCGACCCAGTTGGTCACGATGCTGGTGCCCACCACCTGGCCGATGGTGCCGGGGTCCACGCCGCGCCGGTCGTACAGCCGGTAGCGCACGCCCACGCCCCCGATCAGTGAGCCCAGGTTGAGCGTGAACGGGTAGCTCGTCATGGCAATGGCCAGGGTGGTACCGCGCGCCAGCCGGTGGCCGCTGCAATGGCGCCCCACCCAGTCAAAGCTGCCGTAGGTGAAGTGGCTCAGCAGTGCCAGCGCGCCGCCCAGGGCCAGTGCGGTGGCGGGCAGGTCGCGCAGGGCCTGCAGCACGGCCGGCCAGTCCACCGTGCGCGCCTGCCGAAAGATCAGCGTGGCCACCACCGCAAAGAAGGCGACGGCAACCCCCCGCGTGAGCCAGGGCCACCAGGCCTGCTGCGGCCAGTGGCGCCAGCCACGGGTGCTGTAGCGGTCGCTGCGCTTGCGGGAGGGCGCGTGCAGGGCATCGGTGGCGCCGCCCGTCTGGGAGTCCGCGTGCAGCGTGGGGGTGGCCATGGTGTGCGCCTGCCAGCTCAGGTGGCGGGGCTGCCTGCGGGCGCTGCCGCACCCGCCCCCGGGTTGGCGAGCGTGATCGTGGGTTCGTGCCGGGGCAGCCAGCCCGCCCACGCGGGGAACCAGCGCATCAGATGGAACACGGCGTAGCTGCGCAGCAGGCGCAGGCCGTTCCAGCGCCCTGGCGCGGTGGCTTCCACCTGCTTGCAGCTGTGCTCCATCAGGTGCGACAGGCGGCGGTGCAGGTGGGCGTTGAAGGCCCGGTCCTGGATGATGACGTTGGCCTCCAGGTTCAGCGACAGGCTCAGCGGGTCGAGGTTGCTGGAGCCTACGGTGGACCAGTCCTCGTCCACCAGTGCCACCTTGCCGTGCAGCGGGCGGTCGCAGTATTCGTACACCCGCACCCCTGCGCGCTGCAGGTGGTCGTAAAGCAGGCTGGCCGCCGTCTTCACGATGGGCATGTCCGGTTGGCCTTGCAGGATGATGCGCACATCCACCCCGCGCTGGGCGGCGCGCCGCATCTCGCGGATGAGCCGGTAGCCGGGGAAGAAGTAGGCGTTGGCAATCACCACCCGGCTGCGCGCTGAGCGCAGGGCCACCCGGTAGTGGCGCTCGATGTCGTTGGTGTGCTGCTGGTTGTCGCGCGTCACGAACATGGCATGGGCTGTGCCCACATGCGGGCGCCCGGTGATGCCTGCGGCCTGGTGGCGCTTGCGCTCCTGGCGGCTGAGCACGGCCTCGCGGGTGAAGTGGTGCATCTGCGCCACGATGGGGCCGCGCACCTGCACGGCGTAGTCCTGCTTGGCCTCAGGGCCAAAGTCGGCCACATGGTCGGCCGAGTAGTTGATGCCGCCGATGAACCCCAGGTGCCCGTCCACCACCACGATCTTGCGGTGCATGCGGCGCAGCATGTTGAGGCGCTGGCCCAGTAAACGGCGGCCCGGGTCAAAGATGCGAAAGTGCACGCCCGCCTCCACCAGGCTGCCGACAAACTGGTCCGACAGGTCGGGCGAGCCAAAGCCGTCCACCAGCACATGCACGTCCACGCCGCGCCGCGCGGCCCCCAGGAGCGCGGCATGCAGTTGCTGGCCGATCTTGTCCTCGAACAGGATGAAGGTCTCCAGCATCACCTCGCGCCGGGCGTCGGCGATGGCCTGGAACACGCGCGGAAAGAATGCCTCGCCGTTTTCGAGCAACTCGAAGTGGTTGCCCGGAACCCAGCGGGACGAGCGGGGCGGACGAAAAGTGGGGCGCTTCATAGCAGGATCTCCGCCGCCAGGGGCGCATGGTCCGAGAGCTTGTCCCAGGGCTTTTTGGGCAAAGCCAGCGGCGAGTGCACGGCCGCGTTGCGCACGTAGATGCGGTCCAGCGCCAGCAGCGGCATCGACGCTGGAAACGTGCGCACCGCTCGACCAAAGGCCTGTACGAACACCTCCTGCAAGCCTGCCTCGTGCTGCAGCACCCGGTGGGCGCGGTGGCGCCAGTCGTTGAAGTCGCCCGCCAGCACCACCGGCTCGTGCGACGGAAAGCTGTTGACCAGATCGCACACACGGCGCAGCTGGTGCTGCCGGTGCGACTCTTGCAGGCCCAGGTGCACACACACCGCGTGCACCGGCAGGTGGTGCCCGGGGGGCTGCAGCACAGAGTGCAGCATGCCGCGCCGTTCGGGCCCGCTGACCGAGATGTCGTGGTTCTCGTAATGAGTGATCGGAAACTTGGACAGCAGCGCGTTGCCGTGGTCGCCGTTGTCATACACCGCGTTGCGCCCGTAGGCGTACTGCGACCAGATGCTGTCGGCCAGAAACTCGTAGTGCGGGACCTGCGGAAAGTTGGCCAGCCGGCTGGCGTGCCGGTGGTGCGTGCCCAGCACCTCCTGCAAGAACACCAGGTCGGCCGCCACGTCGCGCACGGCCTCGCGCAGCTCATGCAGCATGAAGCGCCGGTTGAAGGTGGTGAAACCCTTGTGCACGTTCACGGTGAGCACCTTGAACGCAATAGGCTGGGAGTCTGTCGCGGAGGTCGTGGCCATGGGCAGTTGCAATCGTTGGAAGGGGCTCCGGCGAAATCACCGCAAGGGTGCGGCCGGGGCGAATCCTGATTGTTCTGGTCCGTATGCGTTGCCGCTGTAGGACGGCTGGCCGTAGCCTTGTGCTGCGCAGCCCAAAAAAAAGGGCCCCGAAGGGCCCTGGTGACAGCGCGCTGCGCGGGGGGCGGCCATCAGGCCGGCAGGAAGCCTTCCACCGACAGGTAGCGCTCGCCCGTGTCGTAGTTGAAGCCCAGCACCTTGGCGCCCGCGGGCAGCTCGGGCAGCTTCTGGGCAATGGCGGCCAGGGTGGCGCCGGACGAGATGCCCACCAGCATGCCCTCTTCGCGTGCGCAGCGGCGGGCATATTCGCGGGCCGGTTCGGCATCGACCTGGATCACGCCGTCGAGCACGCTGGTGTCCAGGTTCTTGGGGATGAAGCCCGCGCCAATGCCCTGGATGGGGTGGGGCGAAGGGGCGCCGCCCGAGATCACGGGCGATGCCGTGGGCTCCACTGCAAACACCTTGAGCTGCGGAAATTTGGCCTTCAGCACCCGCGCGGTGCCCGTGAGGTGACCGCCCGTGCCGACGCCAGTGATGATCGCGTCCAGCCCATCGGGGAAATCCGCCAGGATCTCCTGTGCGGTGGTGCGCACGTGCACGTCGATGTTGGCGGGGTTCTCGAACTGCTGCGGAATCCACGAGTCCGGTGTCTGCGCCTGCAGCTCCTGCGCGCGGGCAATCGCGCCCTTCATGCCTTTCTCGCGCGGTGTCAGGTCAAACTGCGCGCCATAGGCCAACATCAGGCGGCGGCGCTCGATGCTCATGCTGTCGGGCATCACGAGGATCAGCCTGTAGCCCTTGACGGCCGCCACCAGCGCCAGGCCGATGCCCGTGTTGCCGCTGGTGGGCTCGATGATGGTGCCACCGGGTTTGAGCGCACCAGACTTCTCCGCGTCTTCCACCATCGACAGCGCAATGCGGTCCTTGATGGAGCCGCCGGGGTTGCTGCGTTCGGACTTCACCCACACGTTGGCCGACGGACCGAACAGGCGGTTGATGCGCACGTGGGGTGTGTTGCCGATTGTTTGCAGAATGTTGTCAACTTTCATGGCGTCTCCTGTGAAGTGTCGGGTTGGACAAAAGGGGAAGGTTGTGGAGCGCATTCTGAACCAGTTGTTCTACGGCCCTGGTGATATGGATATAGCCAGGGAATGGGTTCAGGCCGCGCCCGACCGTTCTGTGCGCGGGCCATATCGCGATGTGCATCGCGCGTTGCACTGGCGTGATCTGACCCGCTCAGGCCGACACAGCGCACCGTCATGCGCCCGGCCGCCGGTGGGCGATAATCCACTCTGTGAAGCGCGCCAGACCGCCGCTGGTGCAATCTGGGAAACCAGGCACTGGAGGAACGTCCGGACTGCACAGGACAGCGTAGCAGCTAACGGCTGCCCACCGTGAGGTGAGGATCAGAGCAACAGAGACGAGTCCCGGGGGAGTGCCGCAAGGCAAACCACCGGGGGTGAAACGGGCAATCTCTACGCGCAGCAATACCAAGTAGGCCAGCGTTGATGTGGTTCCGCAGAGCTGGCGGGTAGGTAGCACCGAGCCGTGGTGGCGACACCCGGCCCAGATTAATGGCGGTCACACTGCGGGCAACCGTGGTGCACAGAATCCGGCTTATCGGCGCGCTTCACACTTTATTTCTGACCCCGCCCGCACAGGGTTGTGTGGTGAGCGCATCAGCCCCTTCGCGCCGCTGCGCTCAGCGTTTCGGGCAATGGGGTGCCTGTCCCCGCTCCAGCTCGGTCGCCCGCTCCACCGTGTCCGGGTGGCTGCTCAGCAGCGACCAGACAGGGTGCGATGCGGCATCCTGGGCGGTCTTGCGCTTGCGGGCTGCGCCGTCGGGCGCACGGGCGCTGGATGACGGCGTGGATGCACCCGCGGCCGGGCCTTCGCTCGGGTCCTTTTTCTCGGTGTCTTCGTTGTCCTCGTCGCGCGCAATCGCCAGCAGCAACTGGCCCATGGGCGCCGTGGGCAGTGCGGCGTGGCGCATGACGGCAATGGCGTAGCAGTCGGCCTCGCGCTCGTGGCTGCGGCTGTAGGCCAGGCCGGTGAGCAAGGACGCGCCGGTAGAGACGACGCCCGACACATCCCCCAGCGCCAGCCCCAGGCCCATGCTGAGTACGCCCTGCTGCACCACCATGCGCGTGGTGTGGCGTTGCACCACGTGGCCCACCTCGTGGGCCAGCACGCCCACCAGGGCGTTGTCGTCCAGGCCCTTTTCAGCGGCCGCCTTGACGATGCCGTCGGTCATCACGATCCTGCCGCCGGGCAGGGCAAAGGCATTGGCGCCCATGCCGGACCGGAACTCCAGCGACAGCGGCGGCCGGTAGCCGGCATAGCGCTGCAGTCCGGGGGGTGTGTGCTGCACCAGGGCGTCAAAGCGCGCCTTGAGCTGCTCCTGCCGGGCCGAAGGCAGCTTGCTGGGCTTCAGGGTGCCGTTGTCCATCTGCTGGAGCACGTTCTCGGCCACGCTGGTCTCCCAGCTGAGGGGAACAAACCGCGTGAGCTGCGTGGCCGCCCAGGGCGTGCCGTAGCGGTAGAACAGCGTAAGGCCGACGACGGTGGCGACCGTCACGCCCAGCAGCACGGGCCAGCGGGTCTGCATGCGTTGTGCGATGCCGGGGCGCTCGCCCGCAGCGGCCAGGGCCGCGCGCCATTCGGTCACGGCGTCGATCTCCACGCTGCCATGGTCGCGCAGATCGACGACCACGCGGGGCTGGGGCTTGCGTTCGTTCCAGGCCTCGGGCCAGCCCACCTGCTTCCAGGCGAACACGACCGGCTCGGCACCCGGCTGCGAGAGCGGGTGCAGCACCAGCGATGGGCCTTGTGGCGTGGGCCGCAGGCTCACCATCACCGGCCGGGCCTTGCTGCTCTGGCCGTCAAACCAGCGCCCGGGGAGCAGGGCGGTGTGCTCGGGCATGCTCAACCGATGAGGTCCAGGCCCGCAGCGTCGGCCAGCGCATCACCCAGGCCCCCTTGCTGCTGGCGCACCATGGCGCCGGTCACCTGTTCCACGCCGCCCTTGACGTGCAGGGTGACGGACTCGCACTTCATGCGGTATTCGCTCACCCGCGCAAACGGGCGGTACAGCCCCAGCGTCAGCAGGGTGAGCAGCATGTTCTTGATGCGCAGCCACACGTACTGGCCGCTTTTCAGGTGGCACTTGAAGCGCGCCACATGGCTCACGCCGATGTTGTTCCACATCAGCTGGAACATGCGCGCCTCGCGATACGCGCGGGCGGGGGCCGAGGCCAGGATCAGCATGAAGATGCCCGCGATGACGGACACGATGATCACCACAAACATCCACAGGCCCAGCCGGTTGCTCTGGCTGGCCACCAGGGCGATGGAGCTGCCTGCCAGGATGCCGATCAGTGCCGAGAAACCCACCACGCACAGGATGAACACGGCCACGGTGGCCATCCACACCTTGACGAAGTCCATGTACACCGGCTTCCAGCGGCCCCGCTCGGCGCCCACCTGGGCCTTGAGCACCAGGAGGCTCTTGAAGTTGTACTCGGTGCGGATCACGCAGAGCACTGACAGCACCAGGCCCAGCAGCACCAGGCCGCCCATGGCGGGCGTAAAGCGGGGCATGGGTTGCTTCTTGCCCTCTTCTTCAATGGCTTCGAGGGCCTGCGCCAGGTCGGGCGACAGCAACTGCAGGCCGTAGAACACGCCAAACCACAACAGCGCCAGCGCAAACACCGGCCAGCTGGCGAGGTAGACCTCTTTCCAGCTGGCGGCAAATTGCAGCCGCAGTCCGCGCCAGCGCGTGGCCCCCAGGCGAAACCGCATGGCGCTGGCCCAGATGAAAGGCGCCAGCGCTGCGCCCGCCAGCAGGAACAGGCCCACTGCCGTGTCCTGCCCGGTGTTGGCGGCCAGGTTGTAGGCAATGGTCAGCAGCATCAGCAGCACAAAGCCCATCACCATCTTGCGCTGCTGCGCGGTGAATTCGAGGGGGCTGCCAGCCACCAGCGTGTGGCCATAGAAATACTGGGCGGTGCGGCGGCGCGCCCAGGGGGTGTAGATGCCGAGCGTGACGATGGACAGCAGCACGTTGACGATCCAGACCCGGAAATACTCGCCCCCGCTGCCGGTGAATTCGAGCGGGTGGGCGTCGATGTTCATCGGCATGAAGGTGGACATCGGCCCCGCTGCGCCGCCTGACGATTGGTTTGTGTGCATGAACTCCCTCCAGAGTGCTGCGCAGTGTAGCAGCGGCGCGGGGTCTGGAAGTTCAAGTCAAAAAGGCCTGAGGTGCTTGTATTTAAAGCGCTGAAAGCTATGTATTTAGGAGCATGTGTGTGCCGCGCCCATGTGGGTGGGCGGGGCGCAGCGCGGCGGAGGACGCGTCAGAACTTCTCCCACGGCTGCAGGTATCGCCATTGCCCCTCGGGCACCTTGGCCAGCGGCACGCGGCCGATGCGGATGCGCTTGATGCCCACCACGGTCAGGCCCACGGCCTCGCACATGGCCGGGATTTGGCCGGGGCGGATGCCCTTGAGCGCAAAGCGCAGCTTGGTCTCGTTCTGCCAGCTCACCTTGATGGGCGGCAGCGGGCGGCCATTGAACGTGAGGCCGTGGCACAGGCGCTGCAGGCCATTGGGCGCGATGTCGCCCTTGACCTCGACGATGCATTCCTGCTCCAGCGACTCGATGTCTTCGGCCAGCTTGCGTGCGATGCGCTTGTCCTGCGTGTAGACCACCAGCCCACTGGCCTCGGTGGGCAGGGGGGTGAAGCATTCGAGCTGCTTGAAGTGGCGCTGCAGCACGCGGATGCCCGAGGCGTCTTCCGGCAGGTGGGACGCCGCGCTGAGCAGCGTGAGCGCCTGTGGCGCACCCTGGCTGCGGCTGGCGTGGGCCGCTTGCCCTGTGGGTGCGCCTGGCAGGCCCAGGCCGGCTTCAAACCCTGCCGGTTTGTGCAGCAGCAAGGTGACCGGGGTCAGCTCCAGCAGGCTGGCATCGGGCGCCACGGCCACTGCCTGATCGGGGCGCACGCGGGCGCCAGGGGCTTCCTCGATCTGGCCGTCCACGCTCACAAAGCCGCCCTCGATGAATTGCTCGGCCGTGCTGCGCGAGCAGTTCAGTTGTTCGGCCACGCGTTTGGCCAGGCGGATGTGGGTGGGGTCGGGGTTCTTGTCGGTCATTGAATATGAAGTCGGTCTTGGTGTTCTTGTGGCTCAGTTGTTGCCGGGTTGCAGCGAGCGGATGCGCTCCACATGCGCCAGCAGCGAGCGCTGTGCCACCGGCCACATGCGCTGCGGTACGTCGTCGTACGCGTGGCGCACCCAGTCGTCCATGCTGCCTTGCGGCAGCGCCTGCATGGCGGCCAGCACCTTGGCCTCACGCGCCAGGCGGTGGGCCTTGAGCTTGGCGATGGCATTGCGGGCGCCGAGGACAGGGCCCCCCAGCACGTAGCCGTGCGCGGGCAGGATGAACTCCACGCCGTGCTCGGCGCAGACCGCGTCGAGCCGGTCCAGCGAATCCAGGTAGTCGGCCATGTTGCCGTCTGGCGGGTCGATCACGGTGGTGCTGCCGTTCAGGATGTGGTCGCCGCTGAACAGCAGCGCGTCTTCCACCAGCAGCAGGCACAGGTGGTTGGCGGCATGGCCGGGGGTGTGGATCACCTGCAGGGTGTGGGTGATTTTGCCCTCAGGTGCTAGTCCTTCAAGCACGAGCAGCTCATTATTTTGTAGCGCCCGGTCGGGGGTGAACTGGCTGGCCGCGCGGGCCGTGGGGGCGGACGGCAGGCCCAGGACGGGCGGGCGCGCCTTGCCTGCCTGCACACACATCGCCTGCAGCGGCGCCGCGCCGGGGGAATGGTCTGCGTGCGAGTGGGTGCACACAATCATGCGGATATCGCCCCCCGCTGCGCGCCAGAGCTTGTCCAGGTGCTCGGCGTCGGCCGGGCCGGGGTCGATAGCGATGAAGCCCGTGGCCGGGTCGCCCACCAGGTAGCTGTTGGTTCCGGGGCCGGTCATCACACCGGGGTTGGGCGCGGTCAGGCGCACCACGTTGCGCAGCAGGGGGACGGGGCGCTCTGTCTGCCAGTCCAGCGGGTGCACGATTTGCCCGTCGGGGCACACCAGCGCCAGCTCGCCAAACGGCATGTCGTCTTCCATGTAGCGCGCTTCCTTGCCCGCCAGCAGGCCTGCGCGCGGGCAGCTCACCCACAGGGGCTGCTCGTGCGCCACGGCGTCCAGCACCGCCTGGGTGCTGGCAAATTGGGCCAGGCGCTGCAGCGTGCGGATGGTGGGGAAGATCATGAAGAACTGCCCCGCCTCGTGCCGCGCCAGCGCGTCGGCCGGGCGCACCCACACGGGCTCGAACTGCTCGGCCTCGTCGGCCACGGGCTCCTGGCCCTCGGGCATGCGGGCCACCAGAAAGGGCACCTCAAAGCGGCGGGCCAGGTCGCGGTCGGCCGTCCAGTGGGCCAGCAGGTACACCCCATCGGCCGCCAGGCGCAGTCCGCGTGCGGTGCACTGCGCGGCAAACGGCTGGTGGCGGTCGATGGCGGCAATGTCCTGCGCATCGGCCATCTGCCCCTGGCGGGGGCCCTCGGCATGGCGTGCCAGCAGCACGCCCAGTTCTTCAAAACTCTCGCGGATGGCGGCAATCGCCTGGGTGAGGTGCAGGTCGCTCTGCGTGGCGCGCCGGTCGGCGGCCGCGTGGGTGGCGGGTGCAGCATCCAGCGCATCAATGCCCCCGCCGGGGAACACATAGGCGCCAGGCGCAAAACTGGCCGTGGCCGAGCGCCGGGTCATGAGGACTTCGAGCCCGCCGCCGTCAGGCACATCGCGCAGCAGCAGCACGGTGGCGGCGGGGCGGGTGGCTACGGGTTCGCGGAGGGGGTGGAGTTGTTGGCTGGAGCGGGGCATCGGGCCATTATCAGCACTGGCAGGCTGTACAGCCGTCGGCATCGCCGTGAAACCTGCGAAAACCGAGGGCCCGGGGGGTTGCAGGCTTGCAGGCCGGCCTCCGGCCGACCACGCCCGGCTCAGCCGCGGGCCGGGATCGCGAGGCCCCGGGCCACCGCCGGGCGCGCCACAAAGGCATCCAGCACGCGCTGCACTTCTGTGAACTGGCCAAACTCCACCAGATCGCCCGCGCCATAAAAGCCGATCAGGTTGCGCACCCAGGGCAGGATGGCAATGTCGGCGATGGTATACTGCTCGCCCATCACCCACTGGCGGCCTGCCAGGCGCTGGTTCAGCACGCCCAGCAGGCGTTTGGACTCGGCCACGTAGCGGTCGCGCGGGCGCTTGTCCTCATAGTCCTTGCCCGCGAATTTGTGGAAGAAGCCGAGCTGGCCGAACATGGGGCCCACGCCGCCCATCTGCCACATCACCCACTGGATGGTTTCGTAGCGCGCGGCAGCGTCCTGGGGGATCAGCTGGCCGGTCTTGTCGGCCAGGTACAGCAGGATGGCTCCCGACTCGAACAGCGCCAGCGGCTGGCCGCCGGGGCCTTGGGGGTCCAGAATGGCGGGGATCTTGTTGTTGGGGTTGAGTGACAGGAACTCGGGCGAGGTCTGGTCGTTGGTCTCAAAGCTCACCAGGTGCGGTTCGTACGGCAGGCCCAGTTCTTCGAGCGCAATCGACACCTTCACGCCATTGGGTGTGGGCAGCGAATACAGCTGCAGGCGGTCCGGGTGCCGGGCGGGCCATTTGCGGGTGATGGCGAAGGCGGACAAATCGGTCATGGTGGGGTCCTGGTGGCTGCGGCGCGGGGCCGGTGTGGTGGTGACAGGCGCGCAGAGGTGGAAAAGGCGCCAAGCCTACGCCGCCTGGCCGTTCGGCGCAGGCCCGAGGCCATAATCCCATCCCATGCAGATTCGCTTCACCAAAATGCAAGGCGCGGGCAACGATTTTGTGGTGCTCGACGAGACCCAGGGCCGCCTGGGGCTGAGCACGGCCCAATACCGCTTTCTGGCAGACCGACACTTCGGCGTGGGGGCCGACCAGATTCTCACAGTGCGTCCTTCGCCGGGTGACGGCATCGATTTTGAATACGTGATCCACAACGCCGACGGCGGCGAGGTGGAGCAGTGCGGCAACGGCGCGCGCTGCTTTGCGCGCTTTGTGCACGACCGGGGCCTGTCGGGCAAGGACACCCTCCGCGTGCAGACCAAAAGCGGCGTGATTGCGCCCCGCCTCACAGGCGACGGCCGCGTCACGGTGGACATGGGGCGGCCCGAGTTCGACCCCGCCAAGGTGCCGTTCGACACCACCGGTCTCACGCCTGTGCAGCAGGGTTCGGGGCAAAAGTGGCCGCTGGCGCTAGAGGAATATGCCCAGAGTGCTTCTGTTTTGATAGCGGTTGCCTCCATGGGCAATCCGCATGCGGTGCAGCTGGTGGACGATGTGGACACCGCTCCCGTCGCGCAGACCGGGCCGCTGATCGAGCGCCATGCGCGCTTTCCCCAGCGGGTGAACGCGGGCTACCTGCAGATCGTGGACCGCTCCCATGTGCGCCTGCGCGTGTTTGAGCGCGGCGCGGGCGAAACCCTGGCCTGCGGCACCGGAGCCTGCGCGGCCGTGGCCAGCGGCATCCGGCTGGGCCTGCTCGACCCCGAGGTGCATGTGGACACGCGTGGCGGCCGCCTCACCATTGCCTGGAGCGGCCAGGAGGCTGATTCCGTTTTCATGACCGGCCCGGCCACCACGGTGTTCGAAGGCCAGATCGACATTCCCGACACGCTCGTATGACTACCCACATCCCACCGATCACCGAAGACGACATCGCCCAGTTCCTCACCAACACGCCGGGTTTCTTCGAACGCCATGCCGAGGTGCTGGCCAGCGTGCAGATCACCAGCCCCCACGGTGCGCGCGCCGTGAGCCTGCAGGAGCGCCAGGCCGAGATGCTGCGCGAGAAGATCAAGGGCCTGGAGCATCGCATCATGGAAATGGTGCGCAACAGCACCGAGAACGCCGCCATTGCCCACAAGGTGCACCAGTGGACCAGCAGCCTGCTGCAGGTGCGCGACCCGTTCGACCTGCCCCAGGCCGTGGTCGATGGCGTGCGCACCCTGTTCGATGTGCCCCAGGCAGCGGTGCGCGTGTGGGAGGTGGCCGCACCCTACATCGACGCCGATTTCACCCAGGGCGCGAGCGAGGACGCGCGTGCGTTTGCCTCGTCGCTGACCATGCCGTTCTGCGGCCCCAACCTGGGCTTTGAGCCCTCCGGCTGGCTGGCGCAGGAAGGCGGCGAGCCCGCGCAGTCGCTGGCCCTGCTGCCGCTGCGCGAAGGGGCCATCGACAGCGCCACGCCCGCGTTTGGCCTGCTGGTGCTGGGCTCGCAAGACCCGCAGCGTTTTGATGCCACCATGGGCACCGACTTCTTGTCGCGCATGGCCGAGCTGGCCAGTGCCGCCCTGCTGCGCCTGAAGTAGTCCCGGCCACCAGGGCGCACTGCAACTCGGCGTTGGCGCGGCCCAGGCAACAACCATGTCTGAAAAGCCTCCCGCCCCGGACCCCCACGTCCTGCGCTACCTGGAGCATGTGCGCGTCGAAAAGCGGCTGGCCGCGCGCACGCTCACGCTCTACACGCTGGACCTTGAAAAGCTGGCGCAGTTTGCGGCTGGCGTGAATGTGCCGATGCTGCAGTTGCAGACCGCTCACATCCGCCGCTTTGTCGCGCAGATGCACAGCGGCGGGCGCAGCGGGCGGGGCATTGCGCTCATCCTCTCGGGCTGGCGCGGGTTTTTCATCTGGGCGGGGCGGCAGGGGCTGATCCCGCACAACCCGGTGCAAGACGTACGTGCCCCCAAGGCCCCCAAACCCTTGCCCAAGGCGCTGGGCGTGGACGACGCCGTAAGGCTCGCAGAATTCGACAACACCGGCGCCGACCCCTGGCTGGAGGCGCGCGACGCCGCCATGGTGGAGCTGCTGTACGGCTGCGGTCTGCGCGTGGGTGAACTCGCGGGGCTGGACGCCATCCCCAATGCCGACACCCAGCGCCAGGGCCGCGGCTGGGTGGACCTGCAGGCGGGCGAAGCCCATGTGTTCGGCAAAGGCAGCAAGCGCCGCAGCGTGCCGGTGGGCGCCGCCGCCACGGCCGCGCTGCAGGCATGGCTGCAGCTGCGGGCCACACCGTTTGGTGGCGAAGGCTCTGCGCGGCTCGATACCGCCCTGTTTGTCGGCCAGCGTGGCAAGCGGCTCACGGCCCAGTCGATCTGGCTGCGCCTGCGCCAGCGCAGCCAGCTGGCAGGGCTGACCACGCCGGTACACCCGCACATGCTGCGCCACTCGTTCGCCAGCCACCTGCTGCAAAGCAGCGGCGACCTGCGCGCGGTGCAGGAGCTGCTGGGCCACGCCAACATCACGACCACGCAGGTCTATACGCGGCTCGACTTTCAGCACCTGGCCAAGGTGTATGACGCCGCCCACCCGCGTGCGCGGAAGAAGTCCCCGTAAGCCGCTGGGCTGCTTTCCGGGAAGGCGAAGCAACCGCCCGCCCGCCGGGCGGAACCAAGTGGCCTCCCGGCGTCTCCGAGCACACTGGCGCCTGCTGTGGAGCGCCCTGGAGTTGTCGTCATGCTGCTGAACTGGATCAAATCGAACCGATGGTTCATCGTGCTGCTGTTGTGCTTTGGCGTCTTTCGCACCGCCGTGGCCGACTGGAACCCCATCCCTTCGGGCTCGATGCGGCCCACGCTGCTGGAGGGGGACGTGGTGCTGGTCAACCGCCTGGCCTACGACGTGAAGCTGCCGCTCACGGACGTGATCCTGGCGCATATCGACGACCCGCAGCGCGGCGACGTGGTCACCTTCTCTTCGCCGCAGGACGGCACCCGCCTGATCAAGCGCATTGCCGCGTTGCCCGGCGACACGGTGGAAATGCGCGACGAGGTGCTCTACATCAACGGTCAGGCGGCCGAATACGAGATGCCCGATTCTGTGCAGGAGCCAGCGTTGCTGGGCCACACGCTCACTGCCACGCGCTGGACGGAGCGCCTGCTGGGGCATGAGCGCCGCGTGCAGTGGCTGCAGGGCGTGACGGCCCGCAGCAGCTTCGATCCGGTGCAAGTGCCCGAGGGCGAATACCTTGTGTTGGGTGACAACCGAGACAACAGCGCGGACTCCCGCTACATCGGCCTGGTGCCGCGCCACCTGCTCATCGGGCAGGCGCACCGCGTGCTGCTGTCGGCCGATGTGCTGGGCCACTGGGCGCCGCGCCTGGAGCGCTTCGGCAAGGCGCTGTAGCCCGGCCCGGCGAGCGCGGCGGCGACCTCGCTCATGGTTTGACCGGCACGGTTCATCAGGGCGGACCTGGCTTCCACGCAGGTGGAGCACCTTGGGGAAAGCGGTCGTCGATGATGGAGTGAAAAGCCGCATCGGGGCCGTGAGCCAGCGCTATGGACAGCGGGCCCATGATGCCCATGAGCAGCGCCATCAAGCCAAAGCCAGTGGGAGCCGGGTCGAAATCTTCCAGTCGTAGCAGTGCAGGGTGGCTCAGTGGCAGGGTGGCTCAGTGGCAGGGTGGCTCAGTGGCAGGGGGCCGGGGTCTCGCCCGCCACCGACTTGGCCAGGAATTTCTCGATGTCGAGCAGGATCAGCATGCGCTGGCCGACCGAGCCGATGGCCAGCAGGTGCTCGGGCCTGACGTTGCCGCGCAGGGCGGGCACGGGGCGCAGCTGCTCGCGCTCCAGCGTGAGCACGTCGGACACGCCGTCCACCACCACGCCCACCGTCCGCTGGCCGATGTGCAGCACGATCACCACCTTGAGGTGGTCGTACCGCACGGCGGTCTGCCCCAGCTTCAGGCGCAGGTCCAGGATGGGCACGATCACGCCGCGCAGGTTCATCACTCCCAGCCACTCGCCCGTGGCATTGGCAATGGTGGTGGGCTTTTCGTACGACCGGATCTCCTGCACCCGCAGGATGTCCACCCCGTATTCCTCGTTGCCGATCTGGAAGGTCAGAAATTCGCGAAGCTCGGTCATCACGGACTGGGCCGTGCCGGGCGCGGGGGCCAGGCGGGTGGTGCTGGGGGCTGTGGCGGAGGCGGTCATTGATTGTTTGATAAAAATGATAATTTATGTAATTTTATCGATCACAAATCATATTTGTCAAATATCAAATTCCGAAATGACAGATCGGTCGCGTGCATTCGGGGGTGAAGAGCGTGAAGTGGCCCTTGGAGCCTGTGAAAGAGGGCCGACCGGACGCGGTCGTGACGGGGCGGTACCTCGTTGGCTGCGTTTTTCCCTCGCCAGGGGGCTCTGCCGCGTCCGCCAGCCCGCACAATCCGGGGCATGAAAACCCTTCGACTTCGCGCGGGCAAAGAGCGCTCGCTGTTGCGCCGCCATCCCTGGATCTTTGAATCGGCCATCGCCAAGGGCGGCGGCGACAGTGGAGAGACCGTGCGCGTCGAGTCGCACGAAGGCCAGTTTCTGGCTTGGGCGGCCTACAGCCCCAGCTCGCGCATCCGAGCACGGGTGTGGAGCTTTGACGAGGCGCAGCGCATTGATGCTCCGTTTTTTATAGCTGCTTGCGCACGTTCCATCATCGCCAGAGCCCGTTTTGATGTGCAAAGCGACGGTGTGCGCCTGGTGCACGGCGAGTCCGACGGCCTGCCCGGCCTCATCGTGGACCGCTATGGCGATACGCTGGTGGCGCAGTTCACCAGCGCGGGCACCGAGCGCTGGAAGGGCGTGATTGCCGATGCGCTGCTGCGCGAGACGGGCCTGACCAAACTGTATGAGCGTTCGGACGCCAGCGTGCGTTCGCTGGAAGGCCTGGAGCCCGCCACCGGCTGGCTGCGCGGCGGGCCCACGGGCGCGGCGGGCGATGGCGAAGGGCCGCCGCTGGAGCTGACGATCCGTGAGCACCAGTGGCGCCTGACCCTCAACATTGCCGAGGGCCACAAGACGGGCTTTTATCTGGACCAGCGCGACAGCCGCAAGCGCTTTGCCGACTACACGCAGCGCCTGGGCTTCAAACATGTGCTCAACTGCTTTTGTTACACCGGCGGCTTCAGCGTGGCAGCGCTGGCGGGCATGCGTGCGGCGGGCGCAGCCGCCGATGGGCATGTGACGTCCATTGACTCGTCCGGCCCCGCCTTGGAGCGCGCCCGTGCGCACGTGGCGCTCAACGGGTTCGACCCGAACCGCGCAAGCTTTATGGACGCTGATGTGAACGCCTCGCTGCGCCAGTTCCTCAAGGAAGGCCAGCGCTTCGACGCCATCATCCTGGACCCGCCCAAGTTCGCGCCCACGGCGGCCCACGCCGAGCGGGCAGCCCGCGCCTACAAGGACATCAACCGGCTGGCGCTGCAGCTGCTGTCGCCTGGCGGGGTGCTGTTCACCTTCTCCTGTTCGGGCGGTATCAGCGCCGACCTGTTCCACAAGATCGTGGCGTCGGCCGGCGCGGATGCCGGAGTGGACGGCTACATCCTGGAGCGCCTGGGCGGCGCGCCCGACCACCCGATGACGCTGGAGTTTCCGGAGGGCGAGTACCTCAAGGGGCTGGTGGTGATGCGCAAGGGGTGAACGTTCCAGCGTCAGCAGGGGCTTGACAGCCTCGGTACACTGAAAAAGATGCCCCTGGGTGGGGCACTGCGCCGCGCAGCGCAAGTATTTGATTCCCTTGAAAGACAGATTTATGGCACTGATCCCCGTCACCATCCTCACCGGCTTTCTGGGCTCTGGCAAAACCACCTTGCTCAAGCGCCTCTTGAGCGAAGCCCACGGCCAGAAGATCGCCGTGATCGAGAACGAATTCGGCGAAGAGAACATCGACAACGATATCCTCGTGACCGAGTCCAAGGAGCAGATCGTGCAGATGAGCAATGGCTGCATCTGCTGCACCATCCGTGAAGACCTGCGCGAAACCCTGCAGTTGCTGGCCGCCAAGAAGCGCAAGGGCCTGCTCGACTTTGACCGCATCGTGATCGAGACCACCGGCGTGGCCGACCCCGGCCCCGTGGCCCAGACCTTCTTCATGGACGAAGAGATCGCCGAAACCTACCTGATCGACTCGATCATCACGCTGGTGGACGCCAAGCATGCGCACCAGCAGCTCAATGACCGCCAGGAGGCACGCCGCCAGGTGGGCTTTGCGGACCAGATCTTCCTGTCCAAGACCGACCTAGTGTCCCAGGATGAGACCGAGGCGTTGATCCATCGCCTGAAGCACATGAACCCGCGCGCGCCCATCAAGGCCGTGCATTTTGGCGAGGTGCCGCTCAAGGAGGTGCTGGACCTGCGGGGCTTCAATCTCAATGCCAAGCTGGACATTGACCCCGACTTCCTGAAGGAGGAAGGGGAGGGGCACGACCACCACGACCATGACCACGAGCACGGCGAGCACTGCAGCCACCCTTCGCACCAGCACGACCACGGGCATGGCCACCACCATCACCACGACGATGACGTGAAGAGTTTTGTCTACCGTTCGGACCGTCCGTTCGACCCGGCCAAGCTCGAAGACTTCCTCGGGGCCATCGTCAACATTTACGGCCCGCGCATGCTGCGTTACAAAGGCGTACTGAATATGAAAGGCACTGAGCGCAAGGTGATCTTCCAGGGCGTGCACCAGCTCATGGGCAGTGACCTGGGCCCCCAGTGGGCCGAGGGCGAGCCGCGCACGAGCAAGATGGTGTTCATTGGCATTGATCTGCCCAAGGACATCTTTTTGCAAGGGCTGGAGCAAAGCCTGGTCTGATCTGCTTGCCGGTTTTGAGGGGCGATGGACCCCGATTTGTGTTGTATCTGCAACGTTTCCGTTTGCGTGAGCTCAGGTCGATACAATCGCGCCCCGGTAAAACCACCCAAGGCTTGCCACCAGTCCCGGGCCGTGAGAGCGGCCAAGGGCCCGCCCGTACTGCGAGGAGACCAGGAAGTGAAAGCCGATACCAGCAAACCCAAGGGGGCCACCAAGGCAACCCCTGCCGCGGCAAAAAGCGCCGCCGCCCCAGCGGCATCCAAAGTTGCTGCGAAGGCCACTGCCAAAACTGCTGCGGCGCCCAAGGTGACCGCACCCCCTGCCGCCGTGGCGGCACCTGCTGCGGCGCCCGCGCTGCAAGCGGGCTCGCAGGTACCCGTGCGCACAACCCGGCCTTCTTCCCGATTGGCCCAATTGACCGTACCATCCATGGCACAGACGGTGGCCTCCACAGCTGCCAAAGCCAGTTACCAACACACCATGCCCACGACCGCGCAAGCGCAGCCCACTTACATGGCTGCCAAAAAAGACCCCAAGCTGGCGAACAACTGGAAAACCAAGTCCGTTGCCGAGCTGACCGACGCTGAAGTCATGGCCATGCCCGACAGCGAGTACATGAACGAAAAGCAGATGGCGTTCTTCCGCCTCAAGCTCGTTCAGCTCAAGCAGGACATCCACAACAGTGCCGGTGAAACCACCGAACACCTGCGTGAAGACACGGTGGTCGTGCCCGACCCGGCCGACCGCGCCACCATCGAAGAAGAACACGCGCTGGAGCTGCGCACCCGCGACCGCGAGCGCAAGCTGCTCAAGAAGATCGAGCAGTCGATCGCCCGCATCGACGCAGGTGACTATGGCTACTGCGACGAGACCGGTGAGCCCATTGGTGTCGGCCGCCTGATCGCGCGCCCCACGGCCACGCTGTCGCTGGAAGCGCAGCAGCGCCGCGAACTCAAGCAGAAGATGTTCGGAGATTGAACAGGCTGCGGCCTGTTGATCCACGCGCGCACACTGCACCCTGAGCCATGAGCAAGGAAGAAACCACCCCTGGCGGCCTGCTATCGAAGGTGGTGCGGTTCGTGAAAAATCCGACCGTGAACTGGACGGAGCTCGACTCCATCCAGGACGACCGGGAGAGCCAGTACAGCAAGCAGATGCTCAAGGAGATGATCGAGCGCAAGCGCCGCAACGACTTCGTGCGGCGTCGTGAGTTCGATCAACTGCGCAAGCTGCGCCAGCGCGAGGTGCTGCAGGGGCAGCGCGTGGAAGACGCCGCCGGTCGTCCTTCGTTCTTCCAGAGCAGCATGGCGTCACCCGACGAACGGGCCGTCACGCTCAAGAAGATCGATGAGATCGAAGCGCAGATGTCCCAGCAGTGGTGGAAAAGCAAGCAGGGCGCCGACGCCCCCACCCAGCCCGGCGTGATGCCCGATTCCAGTACGGAAGCCTCTTCGGAAGAGCACGCCCGTGCCTATGCACCCACGGTGCCCGGGAGCCTGTCGGCCCCGCTGGACACCAAGCCCGCCGTTCAGCCCCTGTTTGCCGATGACAGCATGGCCATTGGCCGCTTTGGTGGCACGGACGCCACCATGCTGCCGGGCAGCACCCCACCCGTCGAAGCATCCTTCAGCCCTGCGGCACCCACGGCTGCGCCCGCGCCCGCATTCGAACCGGAGGAATTCGTGCACGAACCCGACCTTGAAGAAGCCGCGATCCGGTTTGCCAATGGTGACCATGCAGGGGCCGAGTCCGGCCTGCTGGAAGTGCTGGCCCAGCACCAGCAGGACGACCCCGCCCAGCAGCTCGAAATCTGGATGACGCTGTTCGACCTGTACCGGGCCACCGGGCGGCACGACGGTTTCGACACCTTGGCCATCGACTTTGCCGCGCAGTATGGCCGCTCGGCCCCGCTGTGGTTCTCCATCCCGGCGCAGCTGGGCCTTGTGGTGGAGGCTGCACCGGCTGCCGCCGAGCCCGCCCCCGCCATGCGCCGCGATTTCAGCTGGAACGCCCCGCCCACCGTGGCCGTGTCTTCGGTGGCGGCCCTGCAGGCCTCGCTGGCCCGTGCGGCATCGCCCTGGACGCTGTCCTGGTCGCGCCTCACGGCCATCGACGAGGCTGCGGTGCCCCTGTTGGCCGACCAGGTCAGCCTGTGGGCCGACCGGGATGTCCAGATTGTGTTTTCAGGGGTTGAAAAGCTCCATGCCCTGCTGGATGCCAAGACCCAGTCAGGCGATCGCTCCAACAGCCCCGAATGGTGGCGCCTGCGCATGGCTGCCATGCGCCTCATGGGCAAACCCGACGAGTTTGAACTGGTGGCGCTGGACTACTGCGTGACCTACGAAGTCTCACCGCCCTCCTGGGTATCGCCGCGCTGCGGATATTCGGACAATGAGGGTGTGTCGTCTGGCTCGGCCCCCTTGGCGGTCGACAGCGACTTTGTGGCGTCCGATCTGGGTGAATCGTCGATTCCCCCTGTGGATGCCGGGCCCATCGCACAGCTCAGTGGCCATATCGATGGCGATGCCACGCCCCTGCTGCAGCCGTTCGAGGTGCACCTCAAGCCCGGTGTGCCACTGACCATCGCCTGCGACAAGCTGATCCGGGTGGACTTTGCTGCCGCGGGCTCCGTGCTCAACTGGGCGGCCGAGCAACAGGGTCACGGCCATGTGATCCAGTTCCACAACCTGCAGCGACTGGTGGCGATCTTCTTCAACGTGATCGGCATCAACGAGCACGCCTGGGTGGTGCCCCGAAAGAACTAGCGGGACTTTCCGCCATGGGCCGCTCTGCGGCCCTCTCTTTTTGGACCCCTCGGGGTTTCCTGGCAAAGCGGCCTGCCCGCTACGCAGAGCGATCGGGGCAGGGCGCCGCCCGTCTGGGGCGGCTGGCTTGCAAAATGGGCGGCAACCCCCATCTGCCGCAGCTATGGACTCATCACAAGACAACCATCCGGTGTTCCACGGCACCACCATCCTCAGTGTGCGCCGCCAGACGCCTTCCGGCATCCAGGTCGCCATCGGCGGCGATGGGCAGGTCACGCTGGGCAACATCGTGGTCAAGGGCACGGCGCGCAAGGTGCGCAAGCTCTACCACGGCAAGGTGCTGGCGGGCTTTGCCGGGGCCACGGCCGACGCCTTCACGCTGTTCGAACGGTTCGAGGCCAAGCTGGAAAAGCACCAGGGCCACCTGACGCGCGCGGCCATCGAACTCACCAAGGACTGGCGCACCGACCGCGTGCTGCGCCGCCTCGAAGCCATGCTCGCTGTGGCTGACGCCAGCGCGTCGCTCATCATCACTGGCAATGGCGACGTGCTGGAGCCCGAGCAAGGCATCGTGGCGATTGGCTCCGGGGGCGCTTATGCGCACTCGGCGGCCAAGGCGCTGCTGGTGAACACCGAGTTGTCTGCCCAGGAGATCGTGAAGAAGTCGCTCGAAATCGCGGGCGAACTTTGCATTTACACCAACATGAACCACACCATCGAGACGCTCTGAGCGTACGGCGGTGGAACCGGCCCCACGCTGGCCGCACGGCCAGCCCAGATGGCTGATTGCTCTGTTTTTTATAGCTGCTTGCGCATGATTCACTAGCGCTGCAGCCCTATTTGATACCAGGAAGACCTGTATGTCGTCCATGACCCCCCAGGAAATCGTCTCCGAGCTGGACAACCACATCGTGGGCCAGGCCAGCGCCAAGCGTGCCGTGGCCATCGCTCTGCGCAACCGCTGGCGCCGCCAGCAGGTGGAAGGTAGCCTGCGCCAGGAGATCACGCCCAAGAACATCCTCATGATCGGCCCCACCGGCGTGGGCAAGACCGAGATCGCACGCCGCCTGGCCAAGCTGGCTGATGCGCCTTTCATCAAGGTCGAGGCCACCAAGTTCACCGAGGTGGGCTACGTGGGCAAGGACGTGGACTCCATCATCCGCGACCTGGCCGAGATGGCCGTCAAGCAGACGCGCGAGACCGAGATGAAAAAGGTGCGCGCCCGCGCTGAAGATGCTGCCGAGGAGCGCATCCTGGACGTGCTGATCCCCCCGGCCCGCGCCGCAGCAGGCACCGAGCCCGCCGCTGACAACACCGCCCGCCAGGTCTTTCGCAAGAAGCTGCGCGAAGGCGCGCTGGCCGACAAGGAGATCGAGATCGACGTGGCCGAGGCCCGTCCGTCGCTTGAGATCATGGGCCCGCAGGGCATGGAAGAGATGACCGAACAGCTGCGCGGCATGTTCAGCCAACTGGGGCAGGACAAGCGCAAGACCCGCAAGCTCAAAATCGCCGAGGCCTTGAAGCTCATCACCGACGAAGAGGCTGGCAAGCTGGTCAACGAAGAGGAAATCAAGACCCGCGCTGTGCAGAACGCTGAGCAGAACGGCATCGTCTTCATCGACGAGATCGACAAGGTGGCTGCGCGGCAGGAAAGCAGTGGCGCGGACGTGTCGCGCCAGGGCGTGCAGCGCGACCTGCTGCCGCTGGTGGAGGGCACCACGGTGTCCACCAAGTACGGCATGATCAAGACGGACCACATCCTGTTCATCGCGTCGGGCGCCTTCCACCTGTCCAAGCCCAGCGACCTGATTCCAGAGCTGCAGGGGCGTTTCCCGATCCGGGTGGAGCTGGAGTCACTGTCGGTCAAGGACTTCGAAGCCATCCTCACGCAGACCCACGCGTCGCTGGTTAAGCAATACCAGGCGCTGCTGGCCACCGAGGGTGTCGCGCTCGAATTCGCGCCCGAGGGCATCACCCGCCTGGCGCGCATCGCGTTCGAGGTGAACGAGCGCACCGAGAACATCGGCGCGCGCCGCCTGTCCACGGTGATGGAGCGCCTGCTGGACGAGGTGAGTTTTGATGCCACGCGCCTGTCCGGCCAGACCATCACCATCGACGCTGCCTACGTCGATGCGCGCCTTCAGACCCTGAGCCAGGACGAGGACCTGTCGCGCTACATCCTGTGACCACTCGGTCAAGCCTTGAGAGGTCACTTTCATAGGCCTCTCTAAGTGCTTCTTTTTCAACGACTTTTGGCATTCTGGCGGCTCAAAAAACGCATCTAAGTCGTTGATTTCATTGAAAAGTTTGTGGGACACCCCCCTTGTTCGGTGTGCTTTTCCTGCTACAGTGCAAAAAAGTGCAATTAAGTGGTGAAAAGTGCCCTCAAGGTCCGGTTCTGGACCTCCGAGGCGCAAAACCGAACTGGGAATCTGTCCGTGTTTCAAGGTGCCTCGTCGCTGAGTCTCGATGCGAAGGGTCGGCTGTCCGTGCCGACCCGGCATCGTGACGTCCTTGCGGCCACGGCATCGGGCCAGCTCACCATCACCAAGCACCCGCACGGCTGTCTCATGGTCTTCCCCCGCCCCGAATGGGAGAAGTTCCGCGAACGCATTGCCCAGTTGCCCATGTCCGCCCAGTGGTGGAAGCGCATCTTCCTGGGCAACGCCATGGATGTGGACATGGACGCCACCGGCCGTGTGCTGATTTCCCCCGAGCTGCGCGAAGCCGCCGGCATCTCCAAAGACACCATGCTGCTGGGCATGGGCAACCATTTCGAACTCTGGGACAAGGCTACCTACGACGAGCAGGAAGCCAAGGCCATGCAGGGCGAGATGCCGGATGTCTTCAAGGACTTCTCCTTCTGAGGCGCGCTGTGACATCCCCCTTGCAACACACCACCGTTCTGCTCAACGAGGCCGTGGACGCTCTTCTCGGCGGCGCAGGCCCGGAGCCCGCAGGCACCTGGGTCGATGCGACCTTCGGACGCGGCGGGCACTCCCGCCTCATCCTGCTTCGGCTGGGCCCCCAGGGGCGCTTGGTGGCCTTTGACAAGGACCCCGAAGCCATCGCCGAAGCAACGCGCATCACCGATGCGCGTTTTTCCATTCGGCACGAAGGTTTTCGCCATTTGGCCGACCTGCCACCCGCCAGCGCTGCGGGCGTGCTGATGGACCTGGGCGTGAGCTCGCCCCAGATCGACAGCCCCGAGCGGGGCTTCAGTTTCCGTTTTGACGGCCCGCTGGACATGCGCATGGACACCACGCGCGGTGAAAGCGTGGCCGATTGGTTGGCCACGGCCGAAGTCGGTCAGATTGCGGAGGTGATACGTGACTACGGTGAAGAACGGTTTGCTGGCCCCATTGCAAAGGCGATTGTTGCTCGGCGCGAAGAACGGGGTCCTCTTGCAACCACCGCAGAACTGGCCGACCTCGTGGCTGGCGCGGTCAAAACCCGCGAGCCGGGCCAGAACCCTGCAACGCGCACATTTCAAGCTCTTCGGATTTTCATCAACGCCGAGCTTGAAGAGCTGCAACAGGCGCTAGAGGCCAGTCTCTCGGTGCTGCAGCCGGGTGGGCGGTTGGCGGTCATCAGCTTTCACTCGCTCGAAGACCGCATCGTCAAGCAGTTCATCGCCAAGCACTCCAAGGAGGTGTATGACCGCCGCGCGCCGTTTGCCGCGCCGCAGGCGATGAAGCTCGTCGCGCTCGACCGCATCAAGCCCAGTGCGGCCGAGGTCGAGGCCAACCCCCGCTCGCGCAGCGCCATCATGCGCGTGGCCGAGCGTACGGCGGTCGTCTGATATGACGCGGCTCAACGTGGTCCTGTTGCTGGCGGTGCTGGCCAGCGCGATCTATCTGGTGCACACCCAGTACGAATCGCGCCGCCTGTTCACCGAGCTGGACCGCGCGGTGGCCGAGGCCCGTCGCCTGGAGACAGAGCACCAGCGCCTGCAGGTCGAAAAACGTGCCCAGGCCACGCCGCTGCGGGTGGAGAAGATCGCGCGTGCGCAGCTGAACATGCGCACCGCCACGCCAGCCATCACGCAGTACGTTTCCGACCCGCAGGGGGTCGCAGCAGCAGCTGCCGCTGCTGCATCGCAACCGGCAGGGGCACAGCCATGAGCCGCAGCGTGCTCTACACGTCAAGCCCTCTGCTGGCCAGCAAGACGCCAGTCTGGCGCAGCAAGTTCATCGTGGCGGTGATTGCGCTGGGCTTTTTGGGGCTGGCCGGGCGGGCGGCCTATGTGCAGGTGTTTGGCAATGCGTTTTTTCAGCGCCAGGGCGAGGTGCGGTTTGCCCGCACGCTCGAGCTGCCTGCCAACCGCGGCAAGATCGTGGACCGCAATGGCCTGATCCTCGCGTCCAGCGTGCCGGCCGCCAGCATCTGGGCCATCCCAGAGGACGTGGACCAGGACAAGCCCGAAGTCCGGGCCAAGCTCAAGCAGCTGGCCAAACTGCTGGACATGCCGCAGGCCGACCTGTTGAAGAAGCTGGCGGATGAGGACAAGACCTTTGTCTGGATCAAACGCCAGCTGGACTGGGACGTGGGCCAGCAGATCGCCGCCCTGGATATCAAGGGCATCTACCAGCGCAAGGAATACCGGCGCCAGTACCCCGAAGGGGAGGCCTCAGCCCATGTGGTGGGGTTTACCAATGTGGAAGACCATGGCCAGGAAGGCATGGAGCTGGCCTTCGACAAGGATCTGGCGGGCAAGCCCGGTTCGCGCCGCGTGATCAAGGATCGCCTGGGTCGGGTGGTCGAGGGCGTGGGTGAGACAGTGCCCCCGGTGGACGGCAAGGACATGCAGCTGTCCATCGACAGCAAGGTGCAATTCTTTGCGTACCAGAAGCTGCGCGATCAGGTGACGGCGCACAAGGCCAAGGCTGGCAGTGTCGTGGTGCTGGATGCCCACACCGGCGAACTGCTCGCGCTGGCCAACTACCCGAGCTACGTGCCCGACAAGCGCCAGAACCTCACGGGCGAGCAGCTGCGCAACCGCGCACTCACCGACGTGTTCGAACCTGGCTCGACCATGAAGCCGTTCACCATTGGTCTGGCACTGGAGTCGGGTCGCGTGCGCCCCGAGACCATCGTGGACACCAACCCCGGGCGCATCACCATCACGGGCTCCACCATCTCCGACACGCACAACTACGGTGTGCTGACGGTGGAGGGTGTGATCCAGAAGTCCAGCAATGTGGGCACCACCAAACTGGCCATGCAGATGCCTGCGCGCGAGATGTGGGAGACCTTCTCGGCGGCTGGCTTCGGGCAAAAGCCGCAGCTGCATTTCCCTGGTGTGGTGACGGGCCGCCTTCGCCCCTACAAGACCTGGCGCCCGGTGGAGCAGGCCACGATGTCGTATGGCTACGGCCTCTCGGCCAGCCTGTTCCAGATGGCGCGCTCGTACACCGTGTTTGCCAACGGCGGGCGGGTGATTCCGGCCACCATGCTCAAGACCAGCGAACCTGCGGTGGGCGTGCCCGTGTTCTCCGAACGCACGGCCGACCAGGTGCGCAAGATGCTGCAGATGGCTGCAGGCCCCGGCGGCACCGGCCAGAAGGCGCAGACACTGGGCTATTCGGTGGGCGGCAAGTCGGGCACCGCGCGCAAACAGGTGGGCAAGAACTATGCGTCGGGCAAATACCGCGCGTGGTTCACCGGCATGGCCCCCATCGACAAACCCCGCATCATCGTCGCCGTGATGATCGACGAGCCCAGCGCGGGCCAGGTGTATGGCGGCCTGGTGGCTGCGCCGGTCTTCAGCGAGGTGGTGCAACAAACGCTGCGCATGATGGGCGTGCAGCCAGACATGGCCGTCAAGCCACAGATCGTGGCCAATGCGGTGGAGGAGTCGCTGTGACGCCTACGCCGCTCCACGCCCTGCAGTCCGCTGGTGAGGCCGTGCAATGGCTGCGCTCGCGTGTGACCGGCACCCTGCACACCGACAGCCGCCAGATCACACCCGGCGATGGCTTCATCGCCTGGCCCGGCGCCGCCACGGATGGCCGCGCGCATGTGGCCGATGCCATGGTGCGCGGTGCCACGGCCTGCCTGGTCGAGCAAACCGGCGTCGAGGCCTTCGGCTTGGTGGGCGACCACCTGGCCGCGCTGCAGGGCCTCAAGGCTGCTACGGGGCCGATCGCCGCCGAATGGTTTGCGCAGCCGACCCAGCAGCTCAAGGTGCTGGCCGTGACGGGAACCAACGGCAAGACCAGCACGGCCTGGTGGCTCGCGGGTGCTCTGAATGCGCTATCGAATGAGGAGCGTTCAGGGCAGGAGCAATGTGCGCTTGTGGGTACTTTGGGTATGGGAGTGCCTCCCGCGCTGATTTCCACCGGCATGACCACCCCTGACCCGGTGCGTCTGCAGCGTGCGTTTGCCCAGTTTGGGGCTCAGGGGCTGGGCGCCTGCGCCATCGAGGCATCGTCCATTGGGCTGGCAGAGGCGCGGCTGAACGGCACGCACATCCACGCGGCCATCTTCACCAACTTCACGCAGGACCACCTGGACTACCACGGCAGCATGGCCGACTACTGGCTGGCCAAGCGGGCGCTGTTCGACTGGCCCGGACTGCAGGCCGCCATCGTCAATGTGGACGACCCTGCGGGCGCCCAATTGCATGGCGAACTCGAAGGCAGTGCGCTGGATCTGTGGAGCTTCTCGGCCCAGGGCCCCGCGCGCCTGGCCGCACAGGATATTGCCCTGGGTGACCAGGGCCTGCGCTTCATGGTGGTCGAGGGCGCTGACCGCCAGTGGCTGCAAACCCGCGTCATCGGTCAGTACAACGTGCAAAACCTGCTGGGTGTGCTGGCCACGCTGCGCAGTCTGGGCGTGCCGCTGGACCGCGCCGTGCACGCCTGCGCCAGCCTGCAGCCGGTGCCGGGTCGCATGCAGCGGTTGGTGGCGGCGGGCCAACCCCTGGTGGCGGTGGACTATGCCCACACCCCCGACGCTTTGGACAAGGCTCTGCAAGCCCTGCGCCCCCTGGCCATCGAGCGTGGTGGACGGCTGTGGTGCGTATTCGGCTGCGGTGGCGACCGCGACGCAGGCAAGCGCCCCCTGATGGGCGCGGTGGCCCAACAGCAGGCCGACCAGGTGCTGGTGACCAGCGACAACCCCCGCAGCGAAGACCCTGCGGCCATCCTGCACCAGATCCTGCAGGGCACGATTGCCGGCGGCACGGTGCGCGCCGAGCCCGACCGTGCAGCCGCCATCGCCCAGGCCATTGCCGAAGCTGCGCCCGCCGATGTGGTGCTGATTGCCGGCAAGGGCCACGAAGACACCCAGGAGGCGGCAGGCGTGCGCGTGCCGTTCTCTGACATGGCCCATGCGCAGGCTGCGCTGCAGGCCCGAGGAGCCCACACATGGGCATGAACAGTTTTGAACCCGTCATGACTCTGCAGCAAGCCTGGGCGCTGCTGCAGCCGCGTATTCCCACTGCCCGTCTGGTGGGCGATGGCGCCACCCCGCTGGCGCGCGTGCACACCGACACGCGTACGCTGCAGCCGGGCGATTTGTTTGTGGCACTCAAGGGCGAGCGTTTTGACGCCAACGCCTTCCTGGCCGATGCCCGTGCAGGCGGCGCTGCTGCCGCCATTGCACACGGTGGCCTGGAGGGGGCTGGTTTGCCAGGTATCGAGGTACCCGACAGCCTGGCCGCGCTGGGTGCGCTGGCCACGGCCTGGCGCGCGCAGCTACCCCTGCCGCTGATTGGCGTGACTGGCAGCAATGGCAAGACCACGGTGACGCAGATGATTGCGTCCATCCTGCGCGCCTGGCAGGGCGAGGCCGCGTTTGCCACGCAGGGCAACTTCAACAACGACATCGGTGTGCCACTGATGCTGATGCGCCTGCGCGCCAGCCACCGCGCCGCCGTGATCGAGATGGGCATGAACCACCCTGGCGAGATCGCCACGCTGGCCGCCATGGCCCGGCCCACGGTGGCCTTGGTCAACAACGCGCAGCGCGAGCATCTGGAGTTCATGCACACCGTCGAGGCGGTGGCCCGCGAAAACGGTTCGGTGTTTGCCAGCCTGCCCGCCGATGGTGTGGCTGTGTTCCCGGCAGGGGATGTCTACACGGGCCTGTGGCAGTCGCTGGCCATGGAGCAACCCGGCCGCCGCACAGTCACCTTTGGCGATGGCGGCGATGTGCGCTGTGCGCAGGCCGCGTGGGAGCGTGGCGCCTGGGCGGTCACCCTGGCCACGCCACGCGGCGAGATCACGACCCGCCTGCACATCGCTGGCCGCCACAACGTCACCAATGCGCTGGCAGCCACGGCGTGCACGCTGGCAGCCGGCGCACCCGTTGCGGCCATTGCCCAGGGGCTGCGTGACTTCACACCCGTCAAGGGCCGTTCGCGCGCGTTCAGCGTGTCCGTTGCAGGGCGCGACATCACGGTGGTGGACGACACCTACAACGCCAACCCCGATTCCATGCACGCTGCCATCCAGGTACTGGCCGAACTGCCGGGCCCGCAACTGCTGGTGATGGGCGACATGGGCGAGGTGGGCGACCAGGGCCCGCAGTTCCATGCCGAGGCCGGCGCCCTGACCCGTGAGGCTGGCATCCCCACGATGTTTGCGCTGGGCGCGCAGTCGGTGTATGCCGCGTCGGCCTATGGCGATGGGGCCCGACATTTCAACGAGATGGGCGCCCTGCTGGATGCCGTGCGCAGCGCATTGCCCGCGGTGGGCAGTGTGCTGGTCAAAGGGTCGCGATTCATGAAGATGGAACAGGTGGTCGAAGCCATTGCGGCCGCCGCACCGCCGTCAGAACAACAACAAAAGCCGATCAATCCACGGGAGGGACACCATGGCGCAACGCATTGAAATCGCCCGCACGGTGCCAGCCCACACCGGAGGTGTCACATGCTGCTGATGCTGTCGCAATGGCTGCAGGGGCTGTCGCCTGAGTTCGGCTTTTTCCGGGTGTTCCAGTACCTCACCTTCCGTGCGGTGATGGCGGCCTTGACGGCGCTGCTCATCGGGCTGGTGGCAGGCCCCAAGGTGATCCGCGTGCTCACCTCGCTCAAGATCGGCCAGCCCATCCGGGGCTATGCCATGCAGTCGCACCTGTCCAAGAGCGGCACGCCCACCATGGGGGGGGTGCTGATCCTGCTGTCGATCGCCATTTCCACCCTGCTGTGGTTTGACCTGTCCAACCGCTTTGTGTGGATCGTGCTCATCGTCACGCTGGGCTTTGGTGCCATTGGCTGGGCGGACGACTGGCGCAAGGTGGTCAACAAGGACCCCGAGGGCATGCGTTCGCGCGAAAAGTATTTCTGGCAATCCGTCATCGGCTTGGTGGCGGCGCTGTACCTGGCGTTCAGCATTTCCGAGAGCTCCAACGCCAAGGTGTGGGAGCTGTTCGTGGCGTGGGTGCAGTCCGGCTTCTCGCTCGACCTGCCTCCCAAGGCCGGGCTGCAACTGCCATTCTTCAAGGAAATCAGCTACCCGCTGGGGGTGTTGGGCTTTGTGGTTCTGACCTACCTCGTCATCGTGGGTTCGAGCAATGCGGTGAACCTGACCGACGGCCTGGACGGCCTGGCCATCATGCCCGTGGTGATGGTGGGCTCGGCCTTGGGCGTGTTCGCCTATGTCACCGGCAGCTCGGTGTATTCCAAGTATCTGTTCTTCCCGCACATTCCGGGTTCTGGCGAGCTGCTGATCTTCTGCGCGGCCATGGCGGGCGCGGGCCTGGCCTTCCTGTGGTTCAACGCGCACCCGGCGCAAGTGTTCATGGGCGATGTGGGCGCTCTGGCCCTCGGTGGCGCCTTGGGCACCATCGCCGTGATCGTGCGCCAGGAAATCGTGCTCGCCATCATGGGCGGCATTTTTGTGGTCGAGGCCCTGTCGGTGATGCTGCAGGTGACCTGGTTCAAATACACCAAGAAGCGCTACGGCGAGGGCCGCCGCCTGCTGAAGATGGCGCCGCTGCATCACCACTTTGAAAAGAGCGGCTGGAAGGAGACGCAGGTGGTCGTGCGCTTCTGGATCATCACCATGCTGCTGTGCTTGATTGGTCTGTCCACGCTGAAACTGCGATGAACCCGAACGAGCCCCTTCTTCCCGACTCCCTCGGCACACCCGAGGCCGTGCCCCCGATGGTAGGGGCTGGGGTGGACGCGGACGGCGCTCCAGAGGTCAATTCCGGAACGCAGGACGCTGCGCCCCTGGTACCGGACGTGAATGCGGCCCAGGACGTTGTCGATCCAGCGACGGATAGCAGTGAAGTAACAGACGCTCCGCTCGTCGCTGGGGACACCGAGGTGGCCCCAGGCGCGCCTGCAGCGAAAGGCACCACCGCTGCCTGGAATCCCGAGGCGGTGCCTGCCGTCTCCGCCGCCAAGGCGGCTGCGGATTTTGTGGCCCAGATCTTTGCCGAGGTGGCCGCACCCGAGTCGGGAGCCTCTGACAGCGTGGATGCCCCCGACGCCGTGGAGGCCGACGAGCCCGTGACTCCCGATGTACCCGCAGGCCCCGCGCGTGAGGGCGTTGCGAACCTGCTGCACAACCTGCACATCCTGATCCTGGGCCTGGGTGCCTCGGGCTTGGCGATGGCACGCTGGTGCGTGCGTTGCGGCGCGCAGGTCACCGTGGCCGATACCCGCGCGGCCCCACCGCAATTGCCCGCGCTGCAACAGGAGCTCCCCCAGGTACGGTTTGTGTCGGGCGCATTCGATGCCAGCCTGGTGCAAGGGCAGAGCCTGCACGCGGTTTATCGTTCACCCGGGCTGAGCCCCGAAGCGTTTGCTCCTGTTTTGGAAGCGGCTCGTGCAAATAACATCAGCACTGGTGGCGAATTGAGTCTGTACGCCCAGGCCCTGGCAGTTTTGCGTGGCTCGCACGCGTATGCACCGGCCGTGCTGGCCATCACCGGGACCAACGGCAAGACCACTGTGACCTCGCTCACCGGCCAGCTGGTGGAGCGCTCGGGCAAACGCGTGGCCGTGGCCGGCAACATCGGCCCCACCCTGCTCGACACGCTGGCTGAGCACCTGGATGCAGACACCTTGCCCGACGTGTGGGTGCTGGAACTGTCGAGCTTTCAGCTCGATGGCATCACGGGCTTCGAGCCCACGGCCGCCACGGTGCTCAACATCACGCAGGACCACCTGGACTGGCATGGCAGCATCGAGGCCTATGCGGCCGCCAAGGCGCGCATCTTTGGTCAGACGGGCTTGATGATCCTGAACCGCGAAGACACGGCGGTGATGGCCATGCTGCCGCCCCCCGTCAAAGTCAAGCTGCAAAAGCCGCAGGTGCGCGCGCACCTCACCTTTGGTGGCGACATGCCGCGGCGTCCGGGCGACTTTGGCATCGAAGTGGTGAGCGGCATGCCCTGGCTGGTGCGCGCGATGGACGCGGACGAAACCCGCAAGCGCGGCCGCAACGAGGTCGAGGAAGACCTGCACATCCAGCGGCTCATGCCGGCGGATGCGCTGCGCATCCGCGGCCGTCACAACGCCACCAATGCGCTGGCGGCGCTGGCGCTGGCTTCTGCGGCCGGTTGTCCGCTGGCTCCCATGTTGTACGGCCTGCGCGAGTACCGGGGTGAGCCCCACCGTGTGGAGCCCGTGGCCATCATCCACGGTGTGGAATATTTCGACGACAGCAAGGGCACCAACGTGGGCGCTACGGCGGCAGCGCTGGTCGGGCTGGGCACGGAGCGGCGCCTGGTGGTCATCCTGGGCGGAGAAGGCAAGGGGCAGGACTTTGCGCCCCTGGCGGCGCCCGTGGCGCGTTATGCGCGTGCGGTGGTGTTGATCGGCCGCGATGCGCCACTGATCCGCGCGGCACTGCAGGACGCAGGTGTGCCGCTGCTGGATGCCGAAACCTTGCCCCAGGCCGTGGCACTGGCCGCGCAGCGTGCCCATTCGGGCGACGCGGTGCTGATGTCACCCGCCTGCGCGAGCTTTGACATGTTCAAGGACTACGAACACCGCGCGCAGGTCTTCTGCGAGACGGTGCGGACCATGGCCGACGACGCCGGCCAGCCGACGGAGGGTATGCAATGACCGCCAAGGCCAGCACCCTGACCCTGCTGCAACGCGTGACCGGCTGGTTCGGTGGCCTGCCCGGCAAGGCGGCCGATGTGCTGCCCGTGCGCGTGGGCGGCACCGAGTACCGCCAGTCGTCGAGCACGCCCGCGAGCGTGCTGGGCTTTGACCAGGCCTTGCTCTGGGTGGTGGTGGCGTTGCTGGCGTGGGGGCTGGTGATGGTGTATTCCGCGTCGATTGCCATGCCGGACAACCCCCGGTTTGCCAACTACGCGTCCACGCACTTCCTGACCCGCCACATGATGTACCTGGTCGTGGGGTTTGTGGCGGCGCTGCTGGCGTTCCAGATACCCATGGCGCTGTGGGAGCGCGTGGCGCCCTGGTTGTTCATCGTGGCGCTGCTCATGCTGGTGGCAGTGCTGATCCCCGGCGTGGGCAAGGTGGTCAATGGCGCGCGCCGCTGGTTGTCCATCGGGCCCGTGGGCTTCCAGCCCTCCGAGGTGGCGAAGTTTGCGGTGCTTGTCTACGCTGCCGACTACATGGTGCGCAAGATGGAGGTGAAGGAACGTTTCTTCCGCGCCGTGCTGCCCATGGGTGCGGCGGTGGCCATCGTGGGCGTGTTGCTGCTGGCCGAGCCCGACATGGGCGCCTTCATGGTGGTCGCCGTGATCGCCATGGGCATCCTGTTCCTGGGCGGTGTGAATGCCCGCATGTTCTTCCTGATCGCGGGCGTGCTGGTGGGGGCCTTTGCGCTGATGATTGCCAGCTCGCCCTGGCGCCGCGAGCGCGTGTTTGCGTACCTGGACCCCTTCAGCGACCAGCACGCGTTGGGCAAGGGCTACCAGCTGTCGCACTCGCTGATCGCCATCGGACGCGGCGAGGTGTTTGGCGTGGGCCTGGGGGGCAGTGTGGAGAAACTGCACTGGCTGCCCGAGGCGCACACCGACTTCCTGATGGCGGTGATCGGTGAAGAGTTTGGCCTGGTGGGCGTGGTCGCGCTCATCATCCTGTTCCTGTGGATGACCCGCCGCATCATGCACATTGGTCGCCAGGCCATTGCGCTGGACCGCGTTTTCTCTGGCCTCGTCGCGCAGGGCGTGGCGATCTGGATCGGTTTCCAGGCCTTCATCAACATGGGCGTGAACCTGGGCGCGTTGCCGACCAAGGGGCTCACGCTGCCGCTGATGAGTTTTGGCGGGTCGGCGATTCTGATGAATCTGGTGGCGCTGGCGGTGGTGCTGCGCGTGGACTATGAAAACAAGCTGCTCATGCGCGGAGGCCGCGTATGAGCAAGCAAAAGACCGCACTCATCATGGCCGGTGGCACCGGTGGCCACATCTTCCCCGGCTTGGCCGTGGCCGAAGAGCTGCGTACGCGTGGCTGGCGCGTGCATTGGCTGGGCGCGCCCGGCAGCATGGAGTCGCGCATCGTGCCGCAGCAGGGCTTTGCGCTGGAACTCATCGATTTCTCGGGTGTGCGCGGCAAGGGGCTCGTCACGCTGGCCCTGCTGCCGCTGCGCCTGTTGCGCGCGTTCTGGCAGGCGCTGCAGGTCGTGCGCCGTGTGAAGCCCGACGTGGTGGTGGGCCTGGGTGGCTACATCACCTTCCCGGGCGGGATGATGGGTGTGCTCGCGGGCAAGCCGCTGGTGTTGCACGAGCAGAACTCGGTAGCGGGCATGGCCAACAAGGTGCTGGCGGGTGTGGCCGACCGGGTGTTCACCGCCTTCCCCAAGGTCTTTGAAAAGGGCCAGTGGGTGGGGAACCCTCTGCGCACGGCCTTCACGCAGCAGCCCGGCCCGGCCGAACGGTTTGCGGGCCGCAGTGGTCCGCTGCGTCTGCTGGTGGTGGGCGGCAGCCTGGGCGCGCGTGCGCTCAACGAGATCGTGCCCCAGGCCATTGCGCTGATGCCTGCCGACCAGCGCCCCACCGTGGTCCACCAAAGCGGTGCCGCGCAGATCGATGCGCTGCGCGCCAACTACGCTGCTGCAGGTGTCAAGGCAGAGCTGACGCCTTTCATCGACGACACCGCCAGCGCGTTCGCAGCGGCCGACATCATCGTCTGTCGGGCGGGTGCGAGCACCGTCACCGAGATCGCGGCCGTGGGCGCCGCGTCCATTTTTGTGCCCTTCCCGTCGGCCGTGGACGACCACCAGACCACCAACGCGCAGTTCCTGGTGAATGCGGGCGGCGGCTGGCTGGTGCAGCAGCGCGACCTGACGCCGCAAGGGCTGTCTGAAATGCTATTGAAATTGGAGCGATCCACGCTTGTGGATGTAGCGCTCAAGGCCAAAAACATGCAAAAAATCAACGCCACCCGCGAGGTGGTGACTGCCTGCGAGGAGTTGGCCCAACCATGAAACATGCGATTCGCCATATCCATTTCGTAGGCCTGGGCGGTGCCGGCATGAGCGGCATCGCCGAAGTGCTGTTCAACCTGGGCTATCGCATCTCGGGCTCGGACCTGGCCGACAGCGCCACGCTGCGCCGTCTGGCAGACCTGGGAATCAAAACCTGCCTCGGCCACGCGGCAGCGCACATCGATGGCGCCGACGCCGTGGTCACGTCCACCGCGGTCACTTCTGACAATCCCGAAGTGCTGGCCGCACGCGAAAAGAAGATCCCCGTGGTGCCGCGCGCGCTGATGCTCGCCGAGCTCATGCGCCTCAAGCAAGGCATTGCCATTGCAGGCACGCACGGCAAGACGACCACCACCAGCCTCGTCACCAGCGTGCTGGCCGAGGCAGGGCTGGACCCCACCTTTGTGATCGGTGGCAAGCTCAACAGTGCGGGAGCCAATGCCAAACTGGGCAGCGGCGACTACATCGTGGTCGAGGCCGATGAGTCTGATGCGTCGTTCCTGAACCTGCTGCCCGTGATGGCGGTGGTGACCAACATCGATGCCGACCACATGGAGACCTACGGCCACGACTTCGGCCGGCTCAAGGGAGCGTTTGTCGACTTTCTGCACCGCATGCCGTTCTACGGCACGGCCGTCCTCTGCGTGGACAGCCCGGCCGTGCGCGACATCCTGCAAAGCGTGACCTGCCCCATCACCAGCTACGGCTTCTCGGAAGACGCCCAGGTGCGTGCCATCAACGTGCGCGCCGAGGCGGGCCAGATGCGCTTCACGGTGCAGCGGCGCAACGGCGTCACGCTGCCCGACATGGAGGTGGTACTCAACCTCGCGGGCGAGCACAACGTGCTCAACGCGCTGTCGGCCATTGCCGTGGCGGTGGAACTGAACATCCCCGACGACGCCGTGCAGCGCGCGCTGGCGGGTTTCAAGGGCGTGGGCCGGCGCTTCCAGCGCTATGGCGACCTGCCCGCGAAGGACGGCGGCACCTTCACCGTCATCGACGACTACGGCCACCACCCCGTGGAAATGGCCGCCACGCTGGCGGCCGCACGTGGCGCGTTCCCTGGGCGGCGCCTGGTGCTGGCCTTCCAGCCGCACCGCTACACCCGCACGCGCGATTGCTTTGAAGACTTCGTCAAGGTCATCGGCCATGCCGACGCGGTACTGCTCACCGAGGTGTATGCCGCAGGCGAGGCGCCGGTCGTGGCTGCCGATGGACGCTCGCTGGCCCGTGCCTTGCGTGTGGCAGGACGCGTGGAGCCTGTGTTTGTGGACAACGTGGCCGATCTGCCCCAGGCCATTGCCGACAACGCACGTGCAGGCGACGTGGTGATGTGCATGGGGGCCGGCTCCATTGGCGCCGTGCCCGGCAAGGTGGTTGAAATGCTACAAAATAATGAGCTGAAAGCGCATGAAGGGAGCGCACCATGACCCTTCCTGAATCGAATATCGACGTGAAATCGCTGGGCAAGGTCGCCGTCCTGATGGGCGGAGACTCGGCCGAGCGCGAGGTGTCGCTGATGTCGGGCAGCGGCGTGTTGCAGGCGCTGCGCTCCCGTGGCGTCGATGCCCATGCGTTTGACCCTGCGCAGAACGTGCTGGGTGATTTGAAGCGCGACGGCTATGCGCGCTGCTTCATCGCACTGCATGGTCGCCATGGCGAAGACGGCACGGTGCAGGGCGCGCTGGAGCTGCTGCGCATTCCGTACACCGGCCCTGGCGTGATGGCGTCGGCGATTGCCATGGACAAGGTCATGACCAAGCGGGTATGGCTGGCCGAGGGCCTGCCCACGCCGCGGTACGTGTGGCTGGCCCCTGACCGCCAGCAACGCGAAGTGGTGCGGACGGTGCCCGATGAACTGGGCTTGCCTCTCATCGTCAAGCCGCCGCGCGAAGGCTCGTCCATCGGCGTGACCAAGGTGCGCGGCTACTCGGACATGCAGGAGGCCGTGCAACTGTCGGCCCAGTACGACCCCGACGTGCTGTGTGAAGAATTCATCGAGGGCGAAGAAGTGACCTGCCCCGTGCTGGGTCAGGGCGCCAGCGCCCGTGCGCTGCCGGTGATCCGCATCGTGGCGCCCGATGGCGCCTACGACTACCAGAACAAGTACTTCACCGACGACGTGAAGTACCAGTGCCCGAGCGGCCTGCCCGAGGCCGAAGAGCGCGAGATCCAGCGCATCGTGCTGGAGGCCTACCGCACCCTGGGCTGCCGTGGCTGGGGCCGTGCCGACCTGATGATCCGCGCGAGCGACCGCAAGCCCTTCCTGCTGGAGATGAACACATCCCCCGGCATGACAGGCCATTCGCTCGTGCCTATGTCGGCCCGTGCCTCGGGCATCAGCTACGAAGAGCTGTGTCTGCGCATCCTTGCGGATGCGGCCCTCGACACGCCTGCAAAGCCAAAGGCCGCCTGATGACCCAGACGCTGCCCGCACCCCTGGATGTCAAGCTCATGAACCTGACCGCATCGGTCCTGTTCGTGGGCTGCGCCATGGCCGTGCTGGCGGCGGGCGCGTGGTGGGTACTGCGCTACCCCGGCTTTGCCATCGCACGCATCGTGGTGCAGGGCGAGCTGGTGCACAACAACGCGGTGACGCTGCGCGCCAATGTGGCGCCGCACCTGGTGGGCAACTTCTTCACGGTGGACCTGCGCGCGGCGCGCGAGGCCTTCGAGCAGGTGCCCTGGGTGCGTCGGGCACAAGTGCGTCGGGTCTATCCCGGCAGCCTGCGCGTGGAGTTGCAAGAGCACGACGCCGTGGCGTATTGGGGCCCGGACACCGGCTCGGCGCTGGTCAACAGCCAGGGCGAAGTCTTCGAGGCGAATGTGGGCGATGTGGAGCAGGAAGGCCTGCCGCGCCTGCAGGGGCCAGCAGGCACTTCGGCCGAGGTGCTGCAGATGTACGGGCTGCTGGAGCCGGTGTTCAAACCCCTGGGGCTGGATGTGGAAGAGCTGGATCTGACAGGGCGGGGCGGCTGGCGCGCCACCCTCGACAGCGAGGCTGTGGTGGAGCTCGGCGGCGGCACGCCGCAGGAAGTGGTGCAGCGCACGCAGCGGTTTGTGCGCACCCTCACCCAGGTAGCCGCGCAGTATGGCCGCCGCGTGGATGCGCTGGAGTCGGCAGACCTGCGCCACGCCGGGGGCTACGCGCTGCGCCTGCGGGGCGTGACCACAGTGAGCGCAGACGCAACCGGCGCGACGGCCGTGCGCAAGAGGTGATGGCATGAGGAACAACAGGACTGGACGCAGCATGCTGCAGGCCCCGAGAGGGCGGTGTGAGGGCTTGGTGGGACAGCGGGACAGAACCGAGAAGGGCAGAGACTGATATGGCAAGAGAATACAAAGACGTCGTCGTGGGGCTGGACATTGGCACCGCCAAGGTCATGGCCGTGGTGGCCGAGGTTCTGCCCAATGGCGAGCTGAAGCTCGCAGGCTTGGGCGTGGCCCCGAGCAATGGTCTCAAGCGGGGCGTGGTGGTCAACATCGATGCCACGGTCCAGAGCATCCAGCAGGCCCTGAAAGAGGCCGAGCTGATGGCGGACTGCAAGATCCAGCGCGTCTACACCGGCATCACCGGTAGCCACATTCGCGGCCTCAACTCCAGCGGCATGGTGGCCGTGAAGGACAAGGAAGTGACGTCGGCCGACGTGGCGCGGGTGGTGGAGACGGCCAAGGCCATCAACATCAGCAGTGACCAGCGCCTGTTGCTGGTGGAGCCGCAAGAGTTTGTGATCGACGGGCAGGACGTGAAGGAGCCCATCGGCATGAGCGGCATCCGCCTGGAGGCCAAGATCCACATCGTGACCGGCGCGCAGAGCGCGGCCGAGAACATCATCAAGTGCGTGCGCCGCTGCGGCCTGGAAGTGGAGCAGCTCATGCTGAACCCGCTGGCCAGCAGCCAGGCCGTGCTGACCGACGATGAGCGCGAGCTGGGCGTGGTGGTGGTGGACATCGGCGCAGGCACGACGGACGTGGCCATCTTCACCGGCGGTGCCATCCGCCACACAGCGGTGATTCCGATTGCGGGCGACCTCATCACCAGCGACATTGCGATGGCACTGCGTACCCCCACGAAGGACGCCGAAGACATCAAGGTCGAGAGCGGATACGCCAAGCAGTTGCTGGCCGACCCCGAGGCGCAGGTGGAGGTGCCCGGCCTGGGCGACCGCAGCCCGCGCATGCTGAGCAAGCAGGCGCTGGCCGGTGTGATCGAGCCGCGGGTCGAAGAAATTTTCTCGCTCGTGCAGCAGGTGGTGCGCGAGTCGGGCTACGAAGAAGTGCTGTCCTCGGGCATCGTGCTCACGGGCGGCAGCTCGGTGATGCCCGGGATGATCGAGCTGGGCGAAGACATCTTCCTCAAGCCCGTGCGGCGCGGCATCCCCAAGTATTCGAGCGCGCTGGCGGACATGGTGGCCCAGCCCCGTGCGGCCACCGTCATGGGCTTGCTGGAAGAGGCCCGACTGGCGCGCCTGCGCGGCTTCAAGGTGGCCCAGAAGAGCGGGTCGATGAAGACCGCATTCGGGCGCTTCAAGGATTTCATCGTGGGGAATTTCTGACCATGAAATACCCCCTGTGGCTAGCGCGTGGGAGCCCTCACCAGATACCGCGCGAGCGATGGCGATGTACAGGACCGCCACGCACTACAAGAAAAATGATCCCATCTCTCAATTGGCAATTGCATACGAATTTAGAACCAGGAGCTCCAAGATGACCATCGAAATGATCGAAGCCGAAGAATTCAACCAGGGCACCCAGATCAAGGTGATCGGTGTGGGCGGCGGCGGCAGCAATGCCGTCGAGCACATGATTGCCCGCAGTGTGCAGGGTGTGGAGTTTGTCAGCGCCAACACCGATGCGCAGGCGCTCACGCGCAGCTCGGCGCACCGCGTCATCCAGCTGGGCAACAGCGGCTTGGGAGCAGGCGGTAAGCCAGAGAAGGCGCGCGATGCTGCAGAGGCGGCGGCCGAAGATATCCGCGAGGCCATCGCGGGCGCACACATGCTGTTCATCACGGCCGGCATGGGCGGCGGCACGGGCACTGGCGCGGCACCCGTGATCGCGCGCGTGGCCAAGGAAATGGGCATCCTGACGGTGGGCGTGGTCACCAAGCCCTTCGATTGGGAAGGCGGTCGCCGCATGAAGAACGCCGACGATGGCCTGGCCGAGCTGGAAGCCAACGTGGATTCGCTGATCGTGGTGCTCAACGAAAAGCTGCTGGACGTGCTGGGCGACGACATCACCCAGGACGAGGCCTTTGCCCATGCCAACGACGTGCTCAAGAACGCCGTGGGCGGCATTGCCGAGATCATCAACGAGTACGGCCAGGTGAACGTGGACTTTGAAGACGTGCGCACCGTGATGGGCGAGCCCGGCAAGGCCATGATGGGTACGGCCACCGCCAGCGGCCCGGACCGCGCGCGCATCGCTGCCGAGCAGGCCATTGCCTGCCCGCTGCTCGAAGGCATCGACCTGTCGGGCGCCAAGGGTGTGCTGGTGCTGGTCACGGCCAGCAAGGGCAGCCTCAAGCTGTCCGAGTCGCGCCAGGCCATGAACACCATCAACGCCTACGCGTCGACCGATGCGCATGTGATCTTCGGTGCCGCCTACGACGAAAGCCTGGGCGACGAGATCCGCGTGACCGTGGTGGCCACAGGCCTGTCGCGTGCCAACGCACGCCGCCAGCCCATCTCCGTGGTGCAGGGTGGCTTGCGCACGGGCACGGACAATATGGCCTACCAGATGCCCGTCGCGGGTGTGGGTACCCTGGGTGGCGCGGTGGGCGTGCAAGGTGGCCATGCAGGCAGCACACAGGCCGACTACGGCAGCATGTCGGTGCCCAGCGTGTGGCGCACCAACCGCACGCAGGCCGCGGCCCGCGTGGATGCCCTGTCGTCCGGCGGCATGGATGACCTGGAGATTCCGGCCTTCCTGCGCAAGCAGGCCGACTGACAGCCCGCTGATCGCACAGTGCTGGCCCCTCCCGGGGCCGCAAGAAAAAAGCCCTGCCAGCGCAAGCTGGCAGGGCTTTTTTTACTGACGTGGCGTGATTCAGCGCGCGCTCAGGCCTGGGTCGCGCCAGGCCTCTTAGCGATCAGAAAGACTCCCAATCGTCGTTGTTGTCTGCCGCAGGCTTGGGGCTGCTGGCCTTGGGGGGCAATGCCGCCGCTGGGGCCGGTGAAGGCGCAGCAGGGCGAGGTGCTGCCGGCGCCTTGGCCAGGGCAGGGCGCGGCGCTGCCGCACGCACCGCAGGAGCCGCAGCCGGACGCCGGGTTGGCGCGGGTCGGCTGGTCGGGGCGGGCGCCGAGGTGCTGCCGTTCACTCGGAACAGCGCCACCACCTGGGTGAGCTTCATGGCCTGCTCGCGCAGGCTGTCGGCGGCGGCCGTGGATTCTTCCACGAGCGCCGAATTCTGCTGCGTCATTTGGTCCAGCTGGTTCATGGCAGTGTTGACCTGTGCGATGCCCTGGCTCTGTTCGGACGTGGCCGCACGGATCTCGCCAATGATGTCGGTCACGCGCTGCACACTGGCCACGATCTCGGTCATGGTGGCGCCCGCATTACCCACCAGGGCCGTGCCGGATTCGACCTTTTCGACCGACGCGCCGATCAGCGACTTGATCTCCTTGGCGGCCTCGGCGCTGCGCTGCGCCAGGCTGCGCACCTCGCCCGCCACCACGGCAAAGCCCCGGCCCTGCTCTCCAGCGCGGGCGGCTTCCACGGCGGCGTTGAGCGCGAGGATGTGTGGCGTGATTCAGCGCGCGCTCAGGCCTGGGTCGCGCCAGGCCTCTTAGCGATCAGAAAGACTCCCAATCGTCGTTGTTGTCTGCCGCAGGCTTGGGGCTGCTGGCCTTGGGGGGCAATGCCGCCGCTGGGGCCGGTGAAGGCGCAGCAGGGCGAGGTGCTGCCGGCGCCTTGGCCAGGGCAGGGCGCGGCGCTGCCGCACGCACCGCAGGAGCCGCAGCCGGACGCCGGGTTGGCGCGGGTCGGCTGGTCGGGGCGGGCGCCGAGGTGCTGCCGTTCACTCGGAACAGCGCCACCACCTGGGTGAGCTTCATGGCCTGCTCGCGCAGGCTGTCGGCGGCGGCCGTGGATTCTTCCACGAGCGCCGAATTCTGCTGCGTCATTTGGTCCAGCTGGTTCATGGCAGTGTTGACCTGTGCGATGCCCTGGCTCTGTTCGGACGTGGCCGCACGGATCTCGCCAATGATGTCGGTCACGCGCTGCACACTGGCCACGATCTCGGTCATGGTGGCGCCCGCATTACCCACCAGGGCCGTGCCGGATTCGACCTTTTCGACCGACGCGCCGATCAGCGACTTGATCTCCTTGGCGGCCTCGGCGCTGCGCTGCGCCAGGCTGCGCACCTCGCCCGCCACCACGGCAAAGCCCCGGCCCTGCTCTCCAGCGCGGGCGGCTTCCACGGCGGCGTTGAGCGCGAGGATGTTGGTCTGGAACGCGATGCCGTCGATGACGCCGATGATGTCGCTGATCTTCTTGCTGCTGGCGTTGATGTCCTGCATGGTGGACACCACCTGCGACACCACCTCGCCCCCGCGCGCGGCCACCTCGGCGGCGGACGTGGCCATCTGGTTGGCGGTCTGCGCGGAGTCGGAGGTTTGCTTCACGGTGCTGGTCAGCTCCTCCATGCTGCTGGCTGTGGTCTGCAGGTTGCTGGCCGTGTCTTCGGTGCGGTGGGCCAGGTCGTTGTTGCCCTGGGCGATCTCGCTGGACGCTGTGGCGATGCTGTCGGTGGCCGAGCGCACTTCGGTCACCAGCTTGCGCAGCGAGGTCACCATGTGGGCCAGGCCGTCGAGCATGGAGCCCGGCGGGGCGGCCGGGATCTGCGCGTCCAGGTTGCCTTCGGCCACCTCCGACATGATGGCAATGGCATGGGTGGGCTCGCCGCCAATCTGGCGCAACACCGAGCGCGACACCAGCAGGCCGATCACCCCCACCGCCACAAACACCGCCAGCACCAGCGCCAGGCTCGACCACAGAGCCTGGCGCAGCATGGCATCCACGTCATCCGTATACAGCCCGGAGCCGACCATCCAGTTCCAGCCATCCACCTTGACGATGTACTGCAGCTTGGGCACAGGCGTCTGCTGACCGGGGCGCGCAAACATGGTGGGCACAAAGGCCTTGCCGTCCTTGCTGCTGCGCATGCCGTTGACCAGCAAGCCGATGATGTCCACGCCCGAGCCGTCCTTGACCTTGCCGAGCATGTCCTGCCCGTCCCACTCGGTCTTGAAGGGGTGCATCACGCCCACGCCCTCCGTGGTCCAGATGTAGAAGTATTCGGTCTTGCCCTCGGGCCCGCCGTACCGGGCAATGCGCAAGGCATCCTTGGCGGCTTTCTGCGCGTCTTCCACCGACATGGCGCCGCTGGCGGCCTTGGCCTGGTAGCCGACGACGATGCTGTGGGCGGACTGTACGGCGGTGGTCAGCAAGTCCTTGCGGGACTCGGTGATCAGCCGCCGCTCCTGGAGGAGTGACAGGATGGCCATGATCAGCAGCGCCGTGAGCGCGGTGCCGATCATGAGCATGACCTTCATCTTGAAACTGAGTTTGCTCATGGGAGTCTCCTGTGGGGCGGGTGTAGTGAGTTCATGTTGTGTATTTTCAAGGCCCTCAGACTGCAAATTGTGCGGCGAAGCATGGGGCCTGCACAGTAGGTGAAAACGCGGCGGTAGCTCTACGTACGCATTGCTTTGAGGAGCGACAAGACCTCTGCGTGTGCGGGGCAGTGCCGCAGAAACTAAAATGCGCGGATGCTCCAGCAACGCACCCTCAAGACCCTGACCCGCGCCGTAGGCGTGGGCCTGCACAGCGGCCAGCGGGTCGAGTTGACCCTGCGGCCCGCGCAGCCGGACACGGGCATCGTGTTCCGGCGGGTGGACCTGCCGCAGCCGGTGGACATTCCCATCCGTGCCGAGGCGGTGACGGACACGCGGCTGGCGTCCACCATCGCGGTGGGCAATGCCAAGGTGCACACCGTGGAGCATCTGATGTCGGCCTGTGCGGGGCTGGGCATTGACAACCTCTATGTGGACATCACGGCCGAAGAGGTCCCCATCCTCGACGGGTCTTCGGCCTCGTTTGTGTTCCTGCTGCAGAGCGCCGGGGTGGAGCTGCAGAATGCGCCCAAGCGCTTCATCCGCGTCACCCGCCCCGTGGAGGTGCGCGAGGGCGAAGGCGCCAACGCCAAGTGGGCGCGCCTCACGCCGTACCACGGCTACAAGCTCAGTTTTGAAATCGACTTTGACCACCCGGCCGTGGACTCCACCGGCCAGCGCGTGGAGTTTGACCTGGGGCAAGGCAACTACAGTCGCGATATCGCTCGCGCGCGCACCTTTGGCTTCACCCGTGATGTCGAAATGATGCGCTCCAACGGCCTGGCGCTGGGCGGCGGACTGGACAACGCCATCGTAATGGACGACTACAAGGTGCTCAACAGCGACGGCCTGCGCTACGACGACGAGTTCGTGAAGCACAAGATCCTGGATGCGATGGGCGACCTGTACCTCATCGGCAAGCCGCTGCTGGCCGCCTACAGCGCCTTCCGCTCGGGCCATGCCATGAACAACCAGCTGCTGCGCGAGCTGCTGGCCCAGCGCGATGCCTGGGAGGTGGTCACGTTCGAAGACGAACGCCAGGCCCCCACCGGCTTTGCGCAGCCCGCGCGCGCCTGGTAAGGCCCGCCCGCCATGTTGATCTTTCGCTGGCTGGCCATGCTGCTGCTTCTGGCAGCGGCCGTGTCGTTTGCGTTTTATGCCGGCACCGGGCAGCCGCGCTACAAGCGCCTGGGGCTCGTCATCCTCAAGTGGACGGTGATCGCCGCCGTTTTCTTCTTCGCAGTGATCCTCATCGGCCGCCTGGCCTGATGCGCTGATACAGGGGGCTCTGCAGCCCCGGTTTTCCTCTGCCCTATACTCGCGCCTGCTCCGGGGTGTGCTGATGCGCTGAGATGCAAGGGTCCTGAAGGAATTCGGGCGAGCTTGCGAACCCGACGAACTTGATCCGGTTCATACCGGCGGAAGAAGAGCCGACCTCCTTGTCCCCGTGCCCGCAGTCCCTGTGGGCACGCCATGCCCCAGGCGCCGCAGCACCTGGGGGGCGCACAGGTCCATTCCGGAGCAGACCCCACCGCCACCGGAACCAGGAGACCTGCCCATGAACGCCCCCGATCCCCACGCCCAACTGGCTGCCCCCGAGAAATTCGCCGAGCTGCTCGCACGCACCCGCGAACCCTTTCCCGCATCGCGCAAGGCCTATATCCCCGGCCAGCTGCACGCCGACCTGCGCGTGCCCGTACGCGATATTGCGCTCACCAACGGCGAGCTGGTCAGCGTGTATGACACCTCGGGCCCGTACACCGACCCCAACGCGGTGATCGATGTGCGCCAAGGCCTGGCCAGCGTGCGCGGCGGCTGGATCACCGGCCGTGGCGACGTGGAGCACTACGAAGGCCGCGCGCCCGTGGCGTTGGACGATGGGCAAAAGAGCGAAGACGCCACCCGCCTCGCCCAATTGCGCGCTGAAGCTGCCGCGCTGCAGCGCAAGCCCCTGCGCGCTAAAAGTGGTGCCAACGTCACGCAGATGCACTACGCCAAGAAGGGCATCATCACGCCCGAGATGGAGTACGTGGCCATCCGTGAAAACGGCAAGCGCGAGTGGATGGCCCAGTACATGGCCGATGCAGGCCGTGAGCAGCGCCTGATGGGCAACCCCATGGGCGCCAGCATCCCGCGCATCATCACGCCCGAATTCGTGCGCGACGAAGTGGCCCGGGGCCGCGCCATCATTCCGGCCAACATCAACCACCCCGAGGTGGAACCGATGGCGATTGGCCGCAACTTCCTGGTCAAGATCAACGCCAACATCGGCAACTCGGCCGTCACGTCCAGCATTGAAGAAGAGGTTGAAAAGCTGGTGTGGGCGATCCGCTGGGGTGCCGACAACGTGATGGACCTGTCCACTGGCAAGAACATCCACACCACGCGCGACTGGATAGTGCGCAACTCGCCTGTGCCCATCGGCACGGTGCCGATCTACCAAGCGTTGGAAAAGGTGGGCGGCATTGCCGAGGACCTGACCTGGGAAATCTTCCGCGACACGCTGATCGAGCAGGCCGAGCAGGGCGTGGACTACTTCACCATCCACGCCGGCGTGCGCCTGGCCTACATCCACCTCACGGCGCAGCGCCGCACCGGCATCGTCTCGCGCGGCGGCTCCATCATGGCCAAGTGGTGCATGGCGCACCACCGCGAGAGCTTCCTGTACGAGCATTTCGAAGACATCTGCGACATCATGAAGGCGTACGACGTGTCGTTCAGCCTGGGCGATGGCCTGCGGCCCGGCTGCGCATCGGACGCCAATGACGAAGCGCAGTTTGCCGAGCTGCACACGCTGGGCGAACTGACCCAGGTGGCCTGGAAGCATGACGTGCAGACCATGATCGAAGGCCCGGGCCATGTGCCCATGCACATGATCCAGGCCAACATGACCGAGCAGCTCAAGACCTGCCACGAAGCGCCGTTCTATACCCTGGGCCCGCTGACCATCGACATCGCGCCCGGCTATGACCACATCGCCAGCGCCATCGGCGCGGCCATGATCGGCTGGATGGGCACGGCCATGCTGTGCTACGTGACGCCCAAGGAGCACCTGGGCCTGCCCGACCGTGACGACGTGAAGCAGGGGATCATTGCGTACAAGATCGCGGCCCACGCGGCCGATGTGGCCAAGGGCCACCCGGGTGCTCGCTCGCGCGACGATGCGTTGAGCCAGGCGCGCTTCGACTTCCGCTGGCAGGACCAGTTCAACCTGGGCCTGGACCCCGAGACGGCCAAGGAATACCACGACGAGACCCTGCCCAAGGACTCGGCCAAGGTGGCGCATTTCTGCTCGATGTGCGGCCCCAAGTTCTGCTCGATGAAGATCACGCAGGAAGTGCGCGACTTCGCGGCGCAAAAGGGCGTGGCCGAGGCCGAAGCCCTGGCCCAGGGCATGCAGACCAAGGCGGCGGAGTTCCAGAAGGGCGGGGGCGAGCTGTACATCCCGCTCAAGCCCGTGTGATGGCGGCGGCGCAATAAGCGCAGCTACTGGCCCCGAGGATTCCCTGCAACCGGGCCTCGGGGCCGTGCTTACCCTGTGCGGCGGACGGCCTGGCCCGGCATATAGTCCCGCCCACCCCCGGCCCAGAAGGTAGGGGGTGTGTGTGGCACCAAATTTGCTATGCTGGACTATCTGTTAAAAAATGTAAGGAAGAGCCATGAACGCTCTCGGCCGCTTCTCCATCCGCACGCGTCTCTATTTCGGAACCGTCTTTTCCCTGATCCTTCTGGTCGTCATCGGTGCCATGGGCTACGTAGCCCTGGACCGCACGCGCGGCACCCTGCAGGTGCTTTTTTCAGAGCGCGTGCAGACGCTGACCGACATGTCCGAACTGCGCACCACCCTGGGTGACCTGCGCCGGACCGAAAAAGACATCATCATCAACTTCAACAACTCGGTCGAGGTCTCTGCCCTGCGCGAGTCCTGGGCCAAGACCCTGACCTCCCTGCGCAAGCGCCTGGCCGATGTGCGCCAGGTGCAGTCGGGCGATGCCGATTTTGTGGCCTCCATCGACAAATCGCTGGACGAGATCAAGCAGTACGAAACCGGCATTTCGCCCATCTTCGAGAAGATCGAAGGCGCGCAGCTGGACGGCGCGGGCGGCGGCGCCTACGCCGATCGCCTGAAGGTCCACATGGAGGCCACCGACAAGCTGTTCTCCAGCCTGGCCGTCGCCGCGCGCGCACAGATGGATGAAGCCCGTGCGGGCGTTGAGTCGCGCACCTCCACCATGGCCGCGCTGATCGGTGTGGGCCTGGTGCTGGCACTGGCCGTGCTGATTCCGCTCACCTTCTTCAGCGTGCGCTCCATCACCAAGTCCCTCGGGCAGGCACAAGAGCTGGCCGAACGCATTGCCAGCGGCGACCTGTCGCGCGATGTGGCGGCCATGAACCAGGACGAAGTGGGCCAGCTGGTGGGCGCCATGGGCCGCATGCAGGACGCGTTGCGTGACCTGGTGCGCCAGGTGCAGGACGCGGCGGGCAACATCTCCACCGCCAGCTCCGAGATCGCCAGCGGCAACCACGACCTGAGCCACCGCACCGAGCAGACGGCGGCCAACCTGGAAGAGACGGCCTCGTCGATGGAAGTGCTGACCAGCACCGTGCAGCAAAGCGCCCAGTCCTCGCGCCAGGCCAGCGACTTCGCGTCGACCGCCGCCGAGGTGGCCGCACGCGGTGGCGCCGTGGTGTCGCAGGTGGTGACCACCATGGACCAGATCACCACCAGCTCGCGCAAGATTGCCGACATCACGGGCGTGATCGATTCGATTGCGTTCCAGACCAACATCCTGGCGCTCAATGCTGCGGTGGAAGCCGCACGTGCCGGTGAGCAGGGCCGCGGCTTTGCGGTGGTGGCCAGCGAGGTGCGCAACCTCGCGCAGCGCAGCGCCGAGGCGGCCAAGGAAATCAAGGGTCTGATCGGTTCGTCGGTGGAGCGGGTCGAAGACGGCTCGCGTCTGGTGAGCCAGGCCGGCCAGACCATGACCGAGATCGTGAGCAGCGTGCGGCGCGTGTCCGACATCATTGCGGAGATCACCGCTTCGTCGGCCGAGCAGAGCGACAACATCGGCCAGATCAGCCAGTCGGTCACCCAGCTCGACCAGATGACCCAGCAGAACGCGGCGCTGGTGGAGGAGTCCACCGCAGCGTCCGAGTCGCTGCGGGAGCAGGCCCACCACCTCAACAGCGCCGTCAGCCAGTTCAAGCTGCAGGATGGCGCATCGCCCTCGGCCACGTTCAACACCCCCGTTGCCGCTGCACCCGCCGTCGCCCAGGTGTCGCGCCGACCCGCGTTGCAGATCCGGTAATTTCAGGTGTTTTTGGCTTGTAGTGCTAGTGCTTCATGCGCTAGCAGCTATCAGATGTATAGCAAATCAGTCCCGCGTCACCCGCAGCACTTCTTCGCGGCTGGTGATGCCGGCGGCAATCAGGCGCTCGCCATCGTCGCGCATCAGCGCCATGCCATCGGCCATGGCGGCGGCGCGGATGTCGGCCTCTGACGCCTGGTTGTGGATCTGCGCCCGGATCGCGTCCGTGGTCACCAGCAGTTCGAACACGCCCGTGCGGCCGGTGTAGCCGGTCTGGCCGCAGTGCTCGCAGCCGCTGCCGTGGCAGTGGCTGCAGAACTTGCGCACCAGCCGCTGGGCCAGCACACCCAGCAGGGATGACGAGAGCAGGAAGGGCTCCACGCCCATGTCCGTCAGGCGCGTCACGGCGCTGGCGGCGTCGTTGGTGTGCAGCGTGGCCAGCACCAGGTGGCCGGTCAGCGAGGCCTGGATGGCGATCTGCGCGGTCTCGAAGTCGCGGATTTCACCAATCATGATGATGTCCGGGTCCTGCCGCAGGATGGCGCGCAGGGCTTTGGCGAAGGTCAGCTCGATCTTGCTGTTGACCTGGGTCTGGCCCACGCCCGGCAGCTCGTACTCGATGGGGTCTTCCACCGTCATGATGTTGTTGCGCGTGGCATCGAGCCGGCCCAGCGCCGCGTACAGCGTGGTGGTCTTGCCCGAGCCCGTGGGGCCGGTGACCAGGATGATGCCGTGCGGCTGGCCGATCAGGCCCTCGAAGCGATGCAGGGTGTCGCCCTGCATGCCCACGGCCTCCAGGCTCAGTTTGCTTTCGCTCTTGTCCAAGAGGCGCAGCACCGCGCGTTCGCCATGGGCGCTGGGCAAGGTGGAGACACGCACGTCGATGGCGCGGGTGCCCAGGCGCAAGCTGATGCGGCCGTCCTGGGGCAGGCGTTTTTCGCTGATGTCCAAGTCGGCCATGATCTTCAGGCGCGAGATCAGGGCCGCGTGCAGTGCGCGGTTGGGCTGCACCACTTCGCGCAGCGTGCCGTCCACACGAAAGCGCACGCTCGAATGCCGCTCGTAGGGCTCGATGTGGATGTCGCTCGCGCCGTCGCGTGCGGCCTGCGTGAGCAGGGCGTTGAGCATGCGGATGATGGGCGCGTCGCCGGCGGATTCCAGCAAGTCCTCGACGGCGGGCAGCTCCTGCATCATGCGCGAGAGGTCGGCATCGCTCTCGACCTCGCTCACCACGGTGGCGGCGCTCGATTCGCTGTGCGAATACGCGGCACTGATGCGCTGGGCCAGGGCCGGGGCATCCAGCGGCAGCAGCTGCTGCACCGGGTGCTTGCGCAGCACTTCGGACAGCGCGCCCGCGTCGGGGCTGGGACCGTGCCACAGCACCAGCTGGTGGCCGTCGTCCTCCAGCAGCAGCTGGGCGGTGCGGGCAAAGGCATAGGGCAGGGGGTGGCGCATGGGTGGCGGCTCTTCTCTTCTTCAGCGTGGCGAGGTCTCGGCGGGCAGCGGGGCCAGCGGCTGCGCAGGCACAGTGGCTGCGCCGGGCTCTGCGCGCTGTGGCAGCGCGGGCAGGATGGGCGCCCCGGACACCGACTTCATCACCACGCTGGGCGCGGGCTGCGTGGTCTGCTGCAGCGCGCGGATGGCCTCGTAGCGGTCCATCATGAGCGCGTCGCTGGTGGCGTTGTCGCGCACCACAATGGGGCGCAGAAACACCATCAGGTTGGTCTTGTTGCGGGTGCGGTTCTCGCTGCGGAACAGATTGCCCAGCACCGGGATGTCACCCATCACCGGCACCTTGTCCTGGCCTTGCGAGTAGCTGTCTTCCAGCAGGCCACCGATCACGATGATGCTGCCGTCGTCCACCACCACGTTCGACTCGATGGAGCGCTTGCTGGTGGTGGGGCCGTTGGCGTTGCTCAGCGTGGCGGTGTCGATCTTGGAGACCTCCTGATAGATCGCCATCTTCACCGTGCCGTTCTCGCTGATCTGCGGGCGCACCTTGAGCATCAGGCCCACGTCCTTGCGCTCCACGGTGGTGAATGGGTTCACCGTGCTGCTGCCCGTGCTGTTGGCGTACGAGCCGGTCACGAAGGGCACGTTGTTGCCGATGATGATGCGCGCCTCTTCGTTGTCCAGCGTCATCAGGTTGGGGGTGGAGAGCACGTTGGCATCGCCGCTGTTCTGCAGGAAGTTGGCCAGCGCGCCCAGGTAGTACTGACCGTTGATGCGTGGTGCGAGCGCCAGGTTCAGCCCCTTGCCCAGCGAGCTGGCCGCTGAAGCGATGGAGGTGGTGGAGCCCGAGGCCAGGGCGGCTGTCACGTTCAGGATGTTGGCACCGGCCGCGCCGGAGTTGGTACCAATCACGCCCACGGTGCCATCGCCGTTCTTGCCCAGAATGCCCTGCCACTGGATGCCGAACTCGGCCACCTTGTTGGCGGAGACTTCGACGATCAGGCTTTCGACCAGCACCTGCGCGCGGCGGCCGTCGAGCTTGTCGATCACGTCGCGCAGCTGGCGGTACAGCGGCTCGGGCGCCGTGATGATGAGCGAGTTGGTGGTGGGGTCGGCCTGGATCTGCCCGCCAGTGGAGGGCTGGTTGTTGTTGGTACTGCTGGTGCCCATGGCGCTCGCGCTGGAGCCCAGGCCGCCGGTGCTACTGCTGCTGGACGAGCTGCCGTTGGTGGACAGCATGCCGCCGGTGCTCAGCCCCGTGCTGGGTGCGGGCGCGCTGGCACCGCCACCGCCGCTGGCCGCGCCGCCATTGTTGCCGCCCATGGCCGCCATGGCGGCGCGCAGGGTGGTGGCCAGCTTGGTGGCGTCGGCGTTCTTCAGGTACACCACATGGATGTTGCCGCTGGCGGCGCTGCTGCCGGGCGCAGGCGCCTGGTCCAGCTGGGCCACCAGGGCGCGCACCTGGGCCACGCGGGCTGGGTTGGCGGCGCGCAGGATCAGCGAGTTGCTGCGCGGCTCGGCAATCAGGGTGGTCTTGAACGCGGTGTCGGCCTGGCCGGGCGCGGCCGCAGCGGCGGCGCCCCCGTTGGCGCTGCCCCCGTCGATCAGGCGCGACACCAGCGGTGCCAGGTCGCTGGCAATGGCGTTCTTGAGCGGAATCACCTCCACATCGCTGGCGTTGGACACATCCATGGCTGCCACGATGCGCGCCAGGCGCTGCAGGTTGTCGGCGTAGTCGGTGATCACCAGCGAGTTGTTGCCGGGGTTCACGTTGATGGTGTTGTTGGGGCTGATGAGCGGGCGCAGCACCGGCACCAGATTGGCCGCGTTCTCGAAGTTGAGCTTGAAGATCTGCGTGACGATCTGCCCGCCGCCCGGCGCGCTGCCCGCATTGCCCTGCACCACGCTCACGCTGCCACCCTGCAGCTTGGCGTCGGCCTCGGGCACCACCTTGTACAGGCCGGCTGCCTCCACCACCGTGAAGCCCTGCAGCCGCAGCGCGGCGAGGAACTGCTGGAACGCGGCGGCAGGCGTCACGGCGCGCTCGGTCACCAGATTGAGCTGGCCTTTGACGCGCGGGTCCACCACCACATTGCGGCCGGTGATGGTGGCCATGGTGCGGGCCACGGCCTCGATCTCGGCGTTGGCAAAGTTGAGCGTGACGGGTTCGCTGGGGCGTACGCTGCCGGTGCGGGTGTCCACCGCCGTTTGGGCGCCAATCTGGCCGCTAGCGCAGACAAGTATTGCGCTGGCAGCTATTGTTTTGAGAGTAAAGCGCAGGCGTGGAGCAAACAGGAAAGTCATAGATTCAACCCACGGTGATGATGGAGCGCGCGCCATTGCGCCGTCCGATGATGTTCAGAAGATTGGACAGTGCGGCCTCCCGCTCGGGGGCGGCACTGGCCTCGCCCGCAAAGCGCAGGCGGTTGCCCACCCACTGGCCACTGCCGTTCAGTTGCAAGGCCCCGTCGAGCGTGCTGAGGGCGAGCGTGGGCACCTCGCCGCCCTGCAGCACCAGCCGGTAGCTGCCCATGGGGCGCAGGGTGGACAGGCGCGAGGACATGGCCCGCGCATCCAGCTGGGCCTGGCCCGACAGCACCATGCGGCCAGCGGCCCATTGCACGGCCAGCGCGCGGGTCTGCAGCGCCAGCTGGCCCTGCGGCTGTAGCGTGTTCCAGGGGGTGCCCAGGCCCGCCAGCAACGCCGCGGGCCACTGACTCTGGCCGTCGGCCAGGGTGATTTGGGGGCCGGCCCAGCGCAGGTGCACCTGGGCCTGCAGGGGCTCGGGGGTGCAGCAGCCCGCTTGCAGCCGGGCGCGCAGCCCGCTCCAGGTGGGGCGCAGCTGCCAGTCCACCCGGCCGGGCAGGGCGGCGCTGTCTTTGCTGGCCTGGCCGCCGGTCAACACCAGTTGGGCCGATCCGGTCCATACCGTGCCGCGTGGCTGCAGCAACAGCACCTGCCCTTGGGTGGCACGGGCCACGCCGCCGGCCAGCCAGTGCGCGGGCGCAAAGGCCACCACGGCGGGCAGCACACCGGCCAGCACACCGGCCCATGCCCAGCCCCACGCCGTGCGGGGGACGGAGCGGGGGGCAGGGCGTGTCGGACGGAGGTTGCGGGCCACGGTGGGGAGGGTGTCGTTCAGGGCGGTGACGCAGCGGCGGGTCAGCGGGCGGGTGCGGCGGGAAGGGCCAGCACCACGGTGCCATCCCAGCGGGGCATGGCCACGGGCGTGCTGCCCAGGGTGACGGGCGCATTGCCAGCCGGCGCCGCAGCAGCAGGAGCAGCGCTGCGGGTCAGGCGCGCTTCGAGCGGCGTGGCGCGGGCGTTGCTGCGGGCCTGGGCCAGCCACTGGGCCAGCGCGTCGGCCGATGCGCCTTTGAGCGTGACCGTGGCGCGGTCGCCCGCCACGTTGAGCTGGGCTGTGTTGCCCAGGCGCTGCGTGAGGGCGGTGCGCAGCGCGCCCACGGCATCGCCGGGGCTGGTGGCGGGGGTGGCCTGCAGTTGCTGGGCCTCGGCCTGCAGGCTTTGCATGCGCTGCAGTTGGGCGTCGAGCGCGGCGTGCCGCGCGGGTGCGGCGCGCAAGGTGCCGAGCGCGGGGGCGACAGCCACCCACCACAGCAGGGCCAGCGCCACCAGCGTGCCGGCGGCCAGCACCAGGTTCTGCTCGCGGGGCGCTAGGGCTTTCCAGCGGTCCTGGAGGGCGGAGGTTTGGGTCATGGGCTCACCTCGGTGCGCAGCAACAGGCTGCCATCGTCCATGCGGGCACGGTAGCCGGCGGCTTGCAGGCGGCCAGACACCACAGATTCTTCATCGGGCGCCAGCGTCACGCCACGCAGGCGCAGCTCGCCGGGCGTGTATTCGATGCTGCTGGGCAGTCGGCCATCGGGCAAGGCCGCGCCGGCCGCTGCCAGCAGGGGCTCCAGGTCGCGCGCCGAGACACTGCCGGCGGCCTGCCGCAGCCGGGCGAGTTCGCGTTCCATCTGCACCGGCGCATCGACGACCACCTGCACCTTGGGAAAGGTCTGGGTCAGGGTGTTGCGCACGCTGGCCTGCTTGGCAGTCAGTGCCTGCCGTTCTTGCCAGGCCCAGGCGTTCAGCCCCACCAGGTGCGCCACCACTAGCACGCCAGCGCCCCAGCGGGCGGCACGCCACTGCGGGGCGTACACCGCCGCGCTCAGCGCGCTGCCCACCTTGCGCAGCGCGCGGGTGCTGCTGGTGCTGGAGAGGTCGAACTGCGCCAGATCCCAGTCGCCACGGGCGGCATCGAGCGCGCGCTGGCTGGTGGTGTGCAGGGCAATGCGCTGGCCTTGCTGGCCCAGGGTGCGTTCGGCCAGCGCGGCCACGGCGGGCTCGGCGCGGACCACGAGGGGCTGGTCGTCGCCAGCCTCGGCGGCCGGCAAGCCGGTACGCGCCAGGGTCAGGGCCATGGGGGTCAGCGGCAGCACCGCCACGCCTTGGTCGGTACCGTGGCCGGTGAGCACCACGTAGGCTTCTTCGGGCGTGCCCAGTGCACACAGCTCGGGCTGGCCGCTGGCCGTGGGGCCGGTGGCAAATTCGGGCACCACGCGGGCCACACGGCGGCCTGCGGCTTCGAGCGCCTGCAGGTGTTCGCGCAGCCAGGCGCGGTCGCACACGGCCACCCACACCGGCTCGCCGGCCTGTGCGCGGCTTTGTGCGCCGGGTTGCAGCGCAAAGTGCAGTTGGCTGGCATCGTCCAGCACGCGGTCTTCAAGCAGGCCTTCGAGCACCGAGCGCAGCCGGGGCGTCTGCTGGCCGGCACCCAGCGGCACACCGGCCGGAATGGTCACGCGCTGCCACGACAGGGCCCGTGCAGACACCACGGCCACGACCTCGCCGCCGGGGCGGGTGGGCTCGGGCAGCAGGGCAGCGGGTGCGGTGGCGTGCTGGAGGGCGGAATGGCCGTCTGCCGTGAGCGTGTAGGCGTACTCGGAGGCGGGTCCCGGGCGTGCCGGCGGCAGGAAAAGGATCAGGGTGCTCATGGGCGGGTTTTGCGGGCCATTTTAGGGGGCGGGCGTGACACGGCGGCGGTGTGGGTGGTGCGGTGTTGAGGGTTGTTGTGCCTCAGAACAGGTTCTCAACGCTGCGCCCCTGGCAGGGTTTGCGTGGTTTCCCGATCGAAGGCCCCGCGCTCGCGCCACAGCGTGGTCACGTCGATGCCCTGTTTGCGGACCAAAGAGCGCTCGTCCACCATCGCATCGCCCAGGCGCAAGCGGCCCCGCACTTCAAAGTACGACGAGGCCACGGCATGGGCGCTTTCGTTGATGTCGATGCTGGCACCCACCAGGTCGCGCACGTCGCTGAGGGTGCGGAAATGCCGCGCCTCGCGGGTCTGCACGATCTTCTGGGCCGTGGCGCTGTCCAGCCCGTCGATGGCGGCCATGAGCACGTTGATGTCTGCAGTGTTCAGATTGACCGGGGTGCGCACGGGCAGCAGCGTCACATGGGGGGCTAGCGCCGCCACCGTGGCGGGCGTCAGGCCCAGCCACCCCAGCTGGGTCACGCTGGGTGGTAGCAGGGGGGCAGAGCCACTGTCGGTGCCTGCACCCGCCTGCGCGCGACGCAGGCCGTCGATCAGGGTGCTCAGCTGCTGGCCGGGCAGGCCCAGGCGCTCGAACAGCCGGGTGAACTGCCGCAGCGCCACGGCCTGCACCTGCCCGCCTTCTGCGAGGTTGGTGATGTTCAGGCGGCCCTGCAGGTCGGTGATCTGGCCCGACAGGAAGGCCTCGGTGGTGTCGGTGCTGGCGTCGTCCACCTGGGTCACGTTCTTGTCGGCCGCGAGGAAGGTGGACAGGCGGGCCTCCTGCAAGGGGATGGCCCAGGGCTCGGCCAGGTGGTCGGCCCCGCCGGAGCGTCCGTCCTCGCGCAGGATCAGCCGCGACCAGTCGAGCGCGCCGACCAAGATCCACGCGGACTGCACGCGGCCGCGCTCGGCCGTCTCGACCTCCACCGCGCGCCACTGCTGCCACATCGCTGCGGCCGCAAAGGTGGCGACCAGCGTGACGGTGAGCATGGCGGCGAGCAGTGCGGCGCCGTGCGTCCTGTGCCTGTGCAATGGACGCTGCCGCAGCGAGTGCCACTGTGGAGCTGGCTTTGCCAGGCCACGGGTGGCGTCCCCCTGGGGGGATGCGGCGCAGCCGCTCAGGGGGGTACTCACGATCTGCCTCCGCCCAGCACGGGGTTGACCCAGTCACGCGTCAGCTGCCCCGTCAGCGCCTGGCCCGGGGGCAGGGTGATCTGCAGGCGGATGCCGTCCGGGATGGCCGAGGTGCTGTCGCCCGTCGGGGTGCCCGTGCTCGACTGGGGGTTGGACCATGCGCCGCCCCGGTAATAAAAGATCTGCCAGTTGTCCAGCGGCAGCAGCGTCACCTCGTAGCGCCGCTCGGCGTCGCCCGGCGTGCGCGCCCACTGGGCGGCCTGCTCCCAGGCCTGCCGCCAGTCGGCGCGGGTGCGCACCGGCGGTGACTGCCAGCGCAGCCACTGGCCCACGCCCTGGTTGTTGTTGCGGCGGGTCCAGGCCACCACCAGCGCCCCCTCGTCGGGCACGGCGCTGCTGCGGCGGGTGAGGCGCAGTACCTGGCCATCCCAGTCCAGCGGCGTGGTGTTGGCGATGGACACCAGGGCGTCCAGGTCCGTACCCCACTGCCCCAGCGCGGCCTGCAGCACCAGCATCTCATCCGCCCGCTGGCGGGTGGACTCCTGCGCCCGCACCATGCCATCGAGCCCGCGCCAGCTCAGGATGGCGATCAACGCCATCACGCTGATGGCGACCAGCAGCTCGATGAGCGTGAAACCGTGCGCGCCCCGGGTCCGCGCCACGGGTGCAGCACCATAGTGAGGACGGCCCGTCAGGTCTGCCTCGCAGCCAAGGCCGTCGTCCTCACTGAAAGGGGCGCGAGCGAAGAGACTTGGGAGAGACATCACCATCAATACCGCCCAATGATGGTGGAGAGGCGCAGGATGGAGTTGTCTCCATCCAGCACCTGTGCATCGATGCGCCGAAAACTCGGGTTGGGTGTGGGCCGCACGATGGTCACCACCTGCAGCTGGCGCCCGGCCTGCTCGCAGGTCAGGCTGCTGTCCCCCACGCTGGGCATCTGGCGCGAGAGCCGGGCCTTGACCAGTTCGTTCTCTGCGCACAGCTGCGCGAGCACGATGTCGGACTGCCGCATTGCGTTGCGCGTGAGTGCCGTCGTGGCCTGCAGCCCCGCCATGAGGGCAATGGCCACAATGGCCAGCGCCACCAGCACTTCCACCAGCGTGAAGCCCCGGTGGCCGATGAGGGGGCGGCGCGTCCTCACTGCACCGCGTCCACGGAAAACGGGCGCACACCATCGGTGGCAATGCGCAGGGTACGGTCGGGGGAGGACTGGTGGGTGATCAGCACCTGCTGCGGGCCGATCAGCGGCTCGGGGCCCAGTTGCAGCACCGCTGGTCCGCGCACCACGGTGCCAGGGTCCAGCCACTGGTCGGGCAGAGCGGCCTGCGCGCTGCGCGGCAGCCCTTCAAAACGGAACCCCCCCGGCAGCGCGCGCCAGCGCACCGGGATGCCCCCGGCGCGCGACTGGGCGCGTGCGGATTCGAGCAGCGCCGCCAGCCGCGCGGCCTCCCGCTCCAGCTGCGTCTGCCCGCCATCGCGCATCGCCAGCCCCACGCCCGCCGTGGCCAGCGCCATGATGCTGATGACGACCAGCAACTCCAGGAGGGTGAAGCCCCGTTGAGCCGCTGCACGGCTTCTTCCGGGGGAGAAGACGCCAGTGGCCTGGCAAAGCCAGTTCCACGGCGTCCCTCGCTGGGCGCGCGCCCGGTTCATGGAGCTGGGGAACCTTGGCAATGAGCGGTCACTGCCAGCTGCCAATATCGGCGTCCTTGCCTTCGCCGCCCGACTGGCCATCGGCGCCGAACGACATCACGTCGATCTCGCCCTTGATGCCGGGGTTGAGGTATTGGTAAGGGCGGCCCCAGGGATCGTTGGGCAGCTTTTCGAGGTACAGCTTCCAGTTGCCCGGCACGGGGCCCGCGGTGGGCTTGATGACCAGTGATTGCAGGCCCTGTTCGGCCGTGGGGTAGCGCTGGTTGTCCAGGCGGTAGAGCTTGAGCGCTTGCATGATGTTGGTGATGTCGGTGCGGGCGGCCGTCACGCGGGCATCGTCGGCACGTTCGAGCACGTTGGGCACGATCAGCGCGGCCAGCACGCCGATGATCACCAGCACCACCATCAGTTCGATGAGGGTGAAACCACGGGCCACGGTCTTGGCAACGCGGCGCGGGGCGGAGCGCACGAGAAGGGAGAAAGAAGTGTTCACTGCTGGCGGTCTCTCGGATGGTCGAATCGCGTGAATCATAATCCCCGTATGGTGACCAATACGTACAGCAAATGGGGCGTCCGCCTGGGGACTCTGGTGCTCTGGGCAGCAGCCGGCGCCAGCGTGGTCTATTGGGGGCTGCGCCTGTCGGCGCCTTCGTCCGCATCCACCGCGCCGGCCGTGGCGCCCGCCCCGGTGGCCATGGATGCGCAGGCGCTGGCGCGTTTGCTGGGTGCGGCACCTGCCGCCCCTGGTGTGGCAGCGCCGGTGGCGCCTACCGCGAGCCGGTTTACGCTGATCGGCGTGCTGTCGGGGCGCAGCAGCGGCGGCGGAGCCGCATTGATCGCCGTGGACGGCAAGCCCGCCAAGCCATTCCGTGTGGGCGCTGCCGTGGATGAGGGGCTGGTGCTGCAGGCCCTGGGCCCCCGTCAGGCGCAACTTGGGGCCAGCATGGGCGGGCCTGCCACGGTGACGCTGGACATGCCGCTGAAAAACTGATGGTCTTTTTGTTGGCCTGCCGCACGTGGCGTCAGGTCAGCTCCCTGATTTCCCATTCCCCCCAGCCCGGCGCCGCCACCGGCCAGTCGTCTGGGCGGGGCAGGGCGCTTTCTCCATGCTCCTGCAACCAGGCCACGCAGCGTGCCACCCCGGCGTGGGTGATCCACACCGTATCCTTCGCTCCCTGATCGGTGCGCCACTCCCGGGCGTTTTGCAGGGCGGCCGCCACGCGGTGCAGCATGTGGGCTAGGCTTTCGCCCCCGCCGGGTGCGTGGGTGGCGAACCCGGCCACCCAGGCATCGATGGCACTTTTGCCGATGGCGTCCCAGGTTTTTCCCTCCCAGCGGCCAAAGTCCATCTCGCGCAGTCTGGCGTCAGGGGTGAAGGTCAAATCGGGTCTGAGCGCCTGTAAATCATGCGCCAGCAGCTCACATCTTTGTAGCGTGGAATGCGCCACGCGCGCTCCGGGAGGCAGTGCCGTTGACAGTCGCTCTGCCGCAGCGCGGGTGGCCTGCGCGTCGGCGGGCACGTCCAAAGCGCCGTAACAGGTGCCCGGGGCAACCAGCGGGGCCGCATGGCGCACCATCCACAGGCGGCTGCTGGCGGCGGCGGGAGAGGGCGTCATAGCCATCGCAGTGCGATAGCCGCGCCCAGGTAGAACCCGATCTCGCTCACCTGCTGCGTGGCGCCCAGACAGTCGCCCGTGAAGCCTTGCAGCCGCCGGGCAAACCAGCGCGCCATCCAGGCCGCGCAGAGCGCGCTGAGAGCGATGGGTGCTACCAAAAAAAGAGCTGTCTGGGCATATCCGACTAGCGCAAGGGGCGGAAAACACCATAAAAGCGCCGCAACCAGTGCCTGGCCGGAGATTTGATCGGCCAGCGGCTTGCTTTTGGAGCGCGCCGTGTCGCCCACATGCGGCAGGCTGCGCACGATGAGCAGGGGCCAAAAGCGCGACAACACATGCGCGCCCACCAGGGCCGCCAGCGCCATGGGCAGGCTGTGCGCCCCCAGCAGCGCCAGCAGGCTGAGCTTGGCCAGCAGAGCCAGCACCAGCGCCATGGCCCCGAAGGCGCCGATGCGCGAGTCCTTCATGATGTCCAGCGCGCGTTCGCGGTCGTAGCTGCCGCCCAGGCCATCGGCCACGTCAGCCAGGCCGTCTTCATGGAAACCGCCCGTCATCAGCACCGTGGCGATGGTGCAGAACACCGCTGCCACGGCCGGGGCCAGCGGGTTGGGCGCCATCGCCCAGTGCAGCGCGGCGTATACGGCCGCAGACAGCAGCGCCGCCAGCCAGCCAATGCCCGGAAAGTGCGCCGCGCTGGCACGCAGCATGGCGGGGCTGTAGCCCACCCAGCCGGCCAGCCGCCCGGTGACGGGGATGCGGGTGAAGAACTGCACGGCCAGCAGGTAGTGGCGCAGGGCTTGCATGGTGTGCAGTGGGGGTTGATGCTTCTTTTTTGATAGCTGCTAGGGCATATTCAACCAGCGCTTGCAGCCACTTTGGGTATTATTTGGAGCGCAGGAACAGCCGGTAGGCCGGATTCAGCGTTTCTTCCACATACGGGTAGCCCAGCGTGGCCAGGAAGGCATCGAAGGCGGCCTTGTCTTCGGGCGGCACCTGCATGCCCACGAGGATGCGGCCATAGTCCGCGCCCTGGTTGCGGTAGTGGAACAGGCTGATGTTCCAGGTCGGCTGCATCAGACTCAAAAATTTGAGCAGCGCGCCGGGCCGCTCCGGAAAGGTGAAGCGCATCAGGCGCTCGTCCTGCGCCAGGGCCGAGTGCCCGCCCACCAGGTGGCGCAGGTGTTCCTTGGCCAGCTCGTCATGGGTCAGGTCCAGCGCCTCGAAGCCGTGGCGGTTGAAGTTCTTGGCGATCTTTTCCGATTCGCCCTTGCCGTTGGTGGTCAGGCCCACAAACACATGGGCCCGGGCGGCGTCGCTGATGCGGTAGTTGAACTCGGTCACGTTGCGCGGGCCGCCGGGCAGGCCGCCCACCACCTCGCAAAAGCGCCGGAAACTGCCGCGCTCTTCGGGGATGGTGACGGCGAGCAGCGCCTCGCGCTCTTCACCCACTTCAGCGCGCTCGGCCACAAAGCGCAGCCGGTCGAAGTTCATGTTGGCGCCGCAGAGGATGGCTGCGTAGGTCTCGCCCTTGGTCTTGCGCTGGGCCACGTACTGCTTGATGGCGGCCACGGCCAGGGCGCCGGCGGGCTCGACGATGCTGCGCGTGTCCACAAAGATGTCCTTGATGGCGGCGCAGACGGCGTCGGTATCGACGGTGATGTAGTCATCGACCAGGCCCTGCGCCACGCGGAAGGTTTCCTCACCCACCAGCTTCACGGCGGTGCCGTCGGAGAACAGGCCCACATCGGCCAGCGTCACGCGCTCGTGCGCCTGCACCGACTGGATCATGGCGTCCGAGTCGTTCATCTGCACGCCGATCACCTTGATCTCGGGCCGCACGGCCTTGATGTAGTTGGCCACGCCCGAGATGAGCCCACCGCCGCCAATGGCCACGAACACGGCATCGAGCTGGTTGCTGCCCAGGCTTTGCAACTGGCGCAGGATTTCCATGGCGATGGTGCCCTGCCCCGCGATCACGTCCGGGTCGTCGAACGGGTGCACAAAGGTCAGGCCCTGTTCTTTCTCCAGCTGGACGGAATGGCCGTAGGCGTCGGAATAGCTCTCGCCAAACAGCACGACCTCGCCACCGAGCGTCTTCACGGCATCAATCTTGAGCTGCGGCGTGGTGGTGGGCATCACGATCACGGCGCGCGTGCCCAGCCGGTGGGCACTCATGGCCACGCCCTGGGCGTGATTGCCCGCCGATGCGCAGATCACGCCGCGCTGCAGCTGCTCGGGCGTGAGGTGCGCCATCTTGTTATAAGCGCCCCGCAGCTTGAAGCTGAACACGGGCTGCTGGTCCTCGCGCTTGAGGATCACTTTGTTGTGCAGGCGGCGGCTGAGGTTCTTGGCGGGCTCCAGCGCCGACTCCACCGCCACGTCGTACACGCGGGCAGTCAGGATTTTCTTGAGGTAGTCGGCGGGGGTGAGGTGCTGGGTCATGGCAGGTGCAGGAGGAGAGCCCCACCGGCGCAGGGCGGCGGGCGGGGGCCCACATCATAGGGCGTCGCCCTGGGGAGGGGCTGAGGCCTCTGGGCGGGCTGTCTGTTGCGGCGCAGGGCGATCGGGCAAAAAAAAGCCCCGGGCCGTGAGGCCTGGGGCTAATCCATCCTTTGAGGAGATGGAGGAGACAATCGGTGCGAGGCAAGTGCCGGATTCCGAGCTTCTTGCCGCCTGCCGGTTCCTTTCTGTTCGAAAGCGGCAGCGCATGGGCGAAGTTTAGCGCGAGTCTTGTTGCGATGCAGCAAAATTCGCATCAAATTCTTTTCGTTTCGGTTTTTCGTGCGAAAAAAACCACGTGTCACACAGGAGAAACACAAATGGAATGCACAGTCAGTTGGACCGGCGGGGCAGGAACCCGTTCTGGCATGGGTTTTGTGGCCGAAACCGGCAGCGGCCATGTTTTGACCATGGATGGTGCCCCCGATGCCGCCAACCCCGCCAACGGCGGCCAGAACCTGGCGCCTCGGCCCATGGAGACGGTGCTGGCGGGCACGGGCGGGTGCACCGCCTATGATGTGGTGCTGATCCTCAAGCGGGGCCGCCATGACGTGCGCGGCTGCAGCGTCAAGTTGACGACGGAACGCGCCGAGACCGACCCCAAGGTGTTCACCAAGATCCACATGCACTTCACCGTCACGGGCAAGGGCATCCCCCCAGCCGCCGTGGAGCGCGCGATTGCCATGAGTCATGACAAGTACTGCTCGGCCAGCATCATGCTGGGCAAGACGGCCGAGATCACCACCGGCTACGAGGTGCTGGAGGCCTGACGAGGTCGTGTGGTGGTCTGGGCTGCTCAAACTGAGCGGGCTGCTGCGCGTATGTTTTTGGTGCACCTGCTGCCCGCGTGAACCAGCTTGGGGTTCAAAGATAGTGCGCCGTGGTGGTCATGACCTTGGCGGCGCCTTTCATGGCCAGGCGCACCGGGGCGGGCAATTCCAACGCGCCGGCGGCGCGGGCCTGGTCTGCGTGCCGCTCTTCGTCTTGCTTCATCCGAGCGACCACGGCCCTTGATGCCTGATCCTGCTCGGGAAGCCGGTTGAGATGGCTTTGCAGGTGCGCGGCCACCTGGGTTTCTGTTTCCACCACAAACCCCAGGTTGGCTCGGTCACTGACCTTGGCGGCTACCAGCCCCAGTGCAAAAGCCCCTGCGAACCACAGAGGGTTGAGCAGACTGGGGCGCGCGCCCAGCGCGTCCAGGCGCTGTTGTGTCCAGGCCAGATGGTCGGTTTCTTCGCGCGCTGCTGCCTGCAGGTGGTCCCGCAGGACGGGATCGCGGGTGACAGCCGCCTGCGCGCTGTAGAGCGCCTGGGCGCACACTTCCCCCACATGGTTCACCCGCATCAGAGCCCCCGCCAGCTTTTTCTGCGCAGGGTCCAGCGATGCCTCGGGCACGCCATGGGCCGGTGTCTGTTCGGAAGCGCGCGGTTGGGCAAACAGTGTGCGCAGCGCGTTGTCTGCGGCAGTCAAAAAAGCGTCCATGGAAAGCTCTCGAATGGCAATGGCGTCGAAACACAAATTGCACCTGGATACAAAAAACCACAAGGCAAGGCACAGGAGTTGCATGCAGCAATCGTGATTCTGCCCGTGCGCACTGAAATGTTGCAACACTGCAACGAATTTCCCCTTTCGGGGCGATTGTGGGTGAATTCCTTTGCGAAACCCGGCCGGGTCTGGTGCAATAAGAGCAACTTCCCCACCAGGAGGTTGGCCCGGGAAACCGGCGGGACTGTGCAGGTGTTTTCACCATAGACCCCCCGTACCGGAGCCCGATGTTTAACCTTGGAGTAACTCGCAATGAAAAAATCCCTGATTGCCCTGGCTGTGCTGGCTGCTTCCGGCGCTGCAATGGCTCAATCTTCCGTGACCCTGTTCGGCGTGGTTGACGCAACCTACGCTTACGGTTCCGGCAGCGTCTCTAACAAGTCGCAACTGACGAACTCCGGCTACAACAGCAGCCGTCTGGGTTTCCGCGGCGTTGAAGACCTGGGTGGCGGCATGTCCGCTTCGTTCTGGCTCGAAGCTGGTCTGAACAACGACAACGGCACCGGCGGCGTTACCAACACCAACAACCAAGCAGCTACCAGCACTGGCGGCGGCCTGACTTTCAACCGTCGTTCGACGGTTAGCCTGAACGGCGGCTTCGGTGAAGTGCGTCTGGGCCGTGACTACACCCCCCAATTCTGGAACCTGACCGTGTTCGATCCGTTCGGCACGAACGGCGTGGGCACCACCCAAACCCTGAACTCCAGCCTGGGTGGCCCTACCACCATCCGCGCTTCGAACTCCATCGGCTACTTCCTGCCTGGCAACCTGGGTGGTTTCTACGGCCAAGCCCAGTACTACATGGGTGAGAACAACAGCAACGCTGCCAACAAGAAGGACGGCAACGGCCTGGCACTGCGCGCTGGTTACGCTAACGGCCCTATCAACGCCGCTATCGCTTTCTCCGAAACCAAGTTCCTGACCGGCAACATCAAGGCCGTGAACCTGGGTGGTCAGTATGATCTGGGCATGGCCAAGATCATGGCTCACTACAACCAAGACAAGATCAGCGGTGGCAACGACGGCAAGGGCTTCCTGATCGGTGGTCTGATCCCCGTGGGCGCTGGCGAAGTTCGTCTGTCCTATTCCACCTACAAGATCGACACCGTTGGTGCTGATCCCCGTACGAACAAGCTGGCTCTGGGCTACGTCCACAACCTGTCCAAGCGCACTGCTCTGTACGCAACGTACGCTCACGTGAACAACAAGAACGGCGCTGCACAAGCTCTGAACGGCGCTGTGACCGGTGTGAACGACAACTCCAACGGCTACGACTTCGGTATCCGTCACAGCTTCTAATATTGACGGCTGGCGTCAGCCAGCTGCCAATATTCAAGCTCAAAAAAAGCCGCCTCCGGGCGGCTTTTTTTATGGCTCTGTCACCTAATCGTGTTGGCGTTTAAGATGATTGCCTATGCGCCGTCGCGACTTCCAGCGGCTCGTCGACTCACTCAAGAGCCTGAGCCCGCACCAACTCCATCAGCTGAACGAGACTGTGA